>Ga0180217_1000008_pt1 | contig 420913 bp, 308 predicted proteins | sample eDN3rd37CBELigOP_FD_128521 | JGI IMG/M metagenome (GOLD analysis project Ga0180217, IMG submission 128521) | Enriched Organic Plus compost microbial communities from Emeryville, California, USA - eDNA 3rd pass 37_C BE-Lig OP (version 2) (version 2) ...
AAGCCGGCCAGCTGGGCCGCGCATTCGCACATCACGACGCCCGGCATCAGCGGAAAGCCGGGCATGTGCCCTTCCACCCAGAATTCATTCTCGGTGATGTCCTTGTAGCCGACCACGCCGTGGTTGTCGCGATCCACGTGCACGATCGCGGTCAACTGTTCCATGTGATCGCGCTGCGGATTCACCTTGCGAATCTCATGGATGTCGAAAAGCGGCTTGTCGAAGTTGAACTGGCTGAGATCGTAGAGGGTTGGCGGAGGCATTCGAACTCCCGTTTCGAGACTCAAGGCGACGCTCGCGGAAACGCGGGTTTCCCGACAGGCGACGGCATCCAGGGCAGAAGACTCTGTTGGCAACTTCAGCGAAAGGATCTCCCGAGCCTGTCGATCCGATCGGTGGGCGGTTTCGTCGGCGACGGCCCTGCCCGGGTGAGCAACCATTCGCCCACTCGTGCCGCGATCGAACGACCTTAACGGCTCCCCCCGACAATCTGGCGGATCTGCCCGAGTTCGGTCAGCAGCCGATCGGGTTGCAGAAGAGAATCTTTCACCTCCGCGGCAGTGGCCCGCAGGCTGCTCTTGTCTCCCGCATAAAGTGCAGTGCGAAAGCCAAGCCGCTTGGCGACCGCCAGGTCATCCTGAATCCGCGTGCCAACATGCAGGATCTGGGATGGCTCGATCCCGAGCTTCTGGAATTGCTGCAGACATCGCTGATACAGCGACAACGACGGCTTCCGAACCCCCTCCTGAAAGGAGAGAATCAGGCACCCCGGCGCGAATAGCTGATTCAGCGGTGGTAGTGTAGCCTGCTTCTCCAAGGCTCGCAACATCTGTGCAAGCGTGAATGGCTGGGCGTTACTCAACAATCCCTGCTGCAGTCCCAGGTCGGCGACGGCGGCCAGCGCCTCTCCCGCGCCGGGGGCCGCTCTCGTTCCCTGCAGGCAGCGGTGAAAGAAAAACGCCACCTTCTCGCTGAGCTGCTCGGGGGTGCCGTAGAACGACTGGTCGTAGTCGTAATCCTTCTGCTCCAGCAGGCGGATCAGCTTGCGCCAGACCTGAGCCGAATTAACTTCGACCAGATCTCCTTTTCGTGGACTCGGGGCCATCTTCAGCTCGGCGACCGCTTCCTGATACTTTCCCAGCATGTACTCCCACGGAGCCCCCGGGCGGCGAGTCATGCTCTGCCACATGTTGAACTCGTGGATCGTCTTTTCGAGCGCCACCTGCATGCGGATCTGCTGCGGATGCTCCAGCAGCAGTTCACCGTCGGAAATCGACAGCAGCGTGCCGTAAATGGTCCACGTGACCGCGCGAATTTCGGGCAGCGGCTCAAGATACGGATTCGCCTTGGCCGACTGAACGCTCGGAACGGCAGGCCAGAGCAGCTGGCGCTCGTCAAGCCATTCGGCGTATTCCCGTAAACTCAACGGCATGCGTGCGACTGTGTCGTCAGTATTGAAAACCGGCGCGAACAGTCCCGGCCGGTCGCGAAGGGATGCGCACCAGTGTGCGAAACTTCCCTTGCAAGTTCAATTCCCTCTCCCGAACATTCCTGCATCTGACGGAAGATCGCCCGAAACAAAGCGGGCTTCTCCGCTTCAACCAATTACGACGGCAATCTCACTTGCCCCACTCATCCGCATTGTCGCCGCGGTTTCACCTACGCCTGCTGCAATGCCTGCTCGACCCCTTCTGCGCCGACGACAGGCAGGCCGCAGGTTGCATGACGACAGAGATACACCGTCGGCTGTCCATTTCGCGAGATTTTGCCTTTCAGAAGTGCCTGCAGCGACGCCGGAATCGCTTCCTCGCCTGTACCCAACTCCCTCCATGCAATCACCTTATTCGGAACGAAGGGATGATGAACGGCTTTCAGAACCGCGGCATTCGCCTGCGGATCTTCGCCGGCAACGATCACGACCTCCAAAGTCGGCCCGAGGTAGAAGTCGAGCGCCATCAACGCCTGACCGGCCGCCGACGGGTATTGCGCAGCCACCGGGACGAGCAATTCCAGCGCTCGCTGCCCTTGCTCTTCCAGATCGCTGCGTCCGCAAAGCCGCCCCAGCCGCAGCAGAGCCGTCGCCGCCATCCCGTTGCCCGAGGGGGTGGCGTTGTCCTGCAGATCCTTGTTTCGCGTGATCAGCGCTTCGTGATCGTGACTCGTGTAGAAGAACCCGCCCGCGTCCGAATCGGCGAACCGGGCAATCATCTGCTCGGCGAGCTCGAGTGCGGCGTCAAGGTACGATGCATCGAATGTCGCCTGGTACACATCCACCAGCCCGTCAACGAAGCAGGCGTAGTCGTCGAGATACGCATTGAAGCGGGCCCGTCCGTCCTTGAACGAGTGCCACAAGGCTCCCGAAGGCTGTCGCATGTTCCGCAGGACGAAGTCGGCGGCACTTCTTGCCGCATCGCGATAACGAGGCTCGTCAAGAATCTGTGCGGCCTGCGCCATCGCCGAGATCATCAGACCGTTCCACGAGACGAGCACCTTGTCATCGCGGCCGGGATGAATCCGCTTTTTGCGGACCTCAAACAACTTCTGCCGGCTGCGGGCGACGATCTCCTGCAACTCGCCGACTCCGATTCCCAGGACAGCCGCCGCCTGTTCATCGGTCTTCGGTCGATTGAGGATGTTCGACTCTTCCCAGTTGCCGTGAGCCGATACATCGTAGCAGTAGCTGAAAACGCGGCCATCCTCCGGTCCGAGGACTTCCAGAATTTCCGCCTCCTGCCAGACGAAGAACTTCCCTTCGACCCCTTCGCTGTCGGCATCCTGAGTGCTATAGAAGCCCCCTGCCGGCTGCGTCATCTCGCGCAGCACATAATCAAGCGTCTCGCGGACAACGCGGCAGTAGTCCGCATTTCCCGTGGCCTGAAACGCTTCGAGATACGCGGGCACGAGGAGCGCATTGTCGTACAACATCTTTTCGAAGTGCGGAACAAGCCAGCGCTCATCCGTCGAATAGCGATGGAAGCCCCCGCCGAGGTGATCGTAAATCCCTCCCGCCGCCATCTTGTCGAGGGTCAACCGGACAACGCTGAGTGCATCCTCATCAGCGAACCGCTTCCATGCGCGCAGCAACACGCGGAGATCCATCGGATGCGGAAACTTCGGAGCGTGCCCGAAGCCCCCATGCCGGCGATCCGCACTGCGTCGCAGCGATTGAGCTGCATTCCGCAACAGTGACTCATCGAGCGTCCTCTGTTCGAGTGTCGGCACCGCCATCCGGGCGATTGCTTCGGTGAGCCGCTCGGCACTCTCGAAGACATCATCCTTTCGATTCACCCATGCCTCGTGAACCCCCTGAAGAACGTCGCGAAAACCGGGCATTCCTCGCTGTGCCGTCGGGGGCCAGTACGTGCCGCCGTAGAACGGTTTGAGGTCCGGCGTCAGGAAGACCGACATCGGCCATCCGCCGCGGCCGGTCATCAACTGCACGGAACTCATGTAGATCTGATCGAGGTCGGGACGCTCCTCACGATCGACCTTGATGTTGATGAACCAGTCGTTCATCAGACGGGCGATCTCGGGGTTCTCGAAGCTCTCGTGCTCCATGACGTGACACCAGTGACAGGCGCTATAGCCGATCGAGAGGAAAATCGGCCGGTCGAGTTCCCGCGCCCGCGCGATCGCCTCTTCTCCCCACGGATACCAGCCGACGGGATTGCAGGCATGCTGGAGCAGATAAGGGCTGGTTTCCTGGGCGAGGCGGTTTGGTTCCGTACGCGGGTAAGCCATGTTCATTCTCCGTTCGCAAGGTGCGCCGAGACTCTCGTCACGACGCACGCTTGAGGAAAAGCCGCAAATTTCCTGCCCATCAGGCGCGGCGTGAAGGATTCTGCCGGCGGAAGATCCGCTTCACCCCGGGTCATCGTAGGCCCCCCGCGCCGCGGGAGCAAGCACAGCGGCGGTACGGCGAACTCTGCTATAATGAACCGGGTCTGAAATCGATCCATTCAACATCCTGAACGTCTCATCGTTTCTCCGTAAGCGGATCCGACCTCCTCCGGCCCCGACGGGATAGACGCCTTGCCTCGAATCTCCACTTCGACTCTGTACGCCGCCTCTCGGCGAACGGCCTGCTGGCTGGCGGCAACCTGCGGTCTGCTCCTGCTGGGGGCCGACCGGCTCGAACGGATCACGTTTACCGACATTCAGCAGGATCAGCGGCGAACGCTGCAGGTTGCCGGGCGCGTCCTCACCGAGGCCCAGGATGGCGGCATCCTGCTGCAGGGGCGTGACGGACGACTCTGGCCGATTCCTCCCGAGCAACTCGCCAAACGCGAGCCGACCGAACGGGAATTTCAACCTGCCCCGCCCGAAGAGTTGGGACAGCAGTTGCGAAATGAATTCGGGCCCGAATTCGATGTCTATGTCACGCCGCACTACGTCCTCTGTGCGAACACGGGGGACAGCTATGCCGAGTGGTGCGGCGGGCTTTTCGAACGGCTCTACACCGCCTTTCACATGCACTGGAAGCAGCGCGGCGTCGAACTGGCCGAGCCGGAGTTTCCGCTGGTCGCGATCCTCTTCCGCGATGAGCGTCAATTTGCCACGTTTGCCGCCCGGGATGCGGGACCGGGCCTCGCATCCCCCAAGGGATACTTCTCAATCCCCACGAACCGCATCGTCCTCTACGATCTCACCGCGAGTGAGGGAGCGGCCGGCACCGCGGCCGAGATCGAACGCCGCCTCGAAGCGGTCCCGTTTAACGTCGCCACCGTGATCCATGAAGCGACGCATCAGATCGCCTTCAACAGCGGACTGCACACCCGCTTCGCCGACAATCCCCTTTGGTTCACCGAGGGAATGGCGATGTACTTCGAAACGCCCGACTTCCGCACCGGTACCAACTGGCGATCGGCGGGAGCCCTCAACCGGATGCGGTTGCGACAGTTCCGCGATTACGTTTCCCGCCGCCGCAAACCCGATTCGCTCATGACACTTCTGCAGAGTGATACCCGCTTCACTGATGCCGAGACAGCCGCGGATGCCTACGCGGAGTCTTGGGCGTTGACGTACTACCTGATCAAGACCCGCGGCAAGGATTATGTCACCTATCTGCAGCGGCTCGCCGCCAAATCGCGTCTCGTCTGGAACACGCCTGACGAACGCCTCGACGAGTTTCGTGACGTGTTCGGCCAGGATCTGTCGGCACTCGATGCGGAGTTCCTCCGGTATATGCAGCGATTCAACCGGATCCGCTGACCCGACCGTGACATTGCCGGAAGGGACAAGCCGTGCGAATCTTTCCCGGCGTCTGTCTCCAGGGGGACTCGGGTTCGCTCCCTCAGGCGGAGACGTGTATAATCCCTGCGCGTTGAAGAATTCCTGCCGACAGGCGAACTGCTGCGACTCTCTGTCTTGAGAACCGATGACCGGCGAAGTCCCTGATTCCATCATCATTCGCGAAGCCCGTCCTTCCGACCGGGAGTCGCTCTACGAGTGCATTTCGCCGTTCATTGAAGAGGGAAAGCTTCTTCCGCGGACGGCGGATGAACTGGACACCCTGCTCGCCAACTGCTTCGTTGCCGAGTTCAACGGGCGGATCGTCGGCTGTGCCGCCCTCGAAGTCTATTCGAAGAAGCTCGCCGAAGTCCGCAGCCTTGCGGTTCTTCCCGAAGTCCAGCGGATGGGGATCGGAAAGCAGCTTGTCCTCGCCTGCATCAATCGGGCACGTGAGCGGAACATCCTCGAAGTGATGGCGATCACCTCCGCCGAGCACTTTTTCAAGTCGTGCGGGTTCGATTTTACCCTGCCAGGGGAGAAGAAGGCCCTCTTCCTGCAGACGCGCGACCTGTAACGACGGCGGCAGCGACGCCACCTAGCTTCGCCGGCATCCCGCGCCGGGACTCGGCTCGCGACGCGTGGCCGTGGCGGAAGCATCCATCCCTCAAGAAGCAGAATCTCAGGAGACAGCAGTTTGACGACTAACGGAGCGCCAGCGTACGAACGGGAACTTCAGGCCGCACTGCGCGCGGTGCGTGAAGCCTCGCTGATTTGCCGGGCCATCCAGACGGAGATCACGCCGGAGGCCCTTTCCAAGAAAGATCGCAGCCCCGTCACGGTGGCTGACTTCAGCAGCCAGGCGCTCGTCTGCAGGGCGCTGGGAGAAGCGTTTCCCGACGATCCGATCATCGCGGAAGAAGATTCATCGGCCCTCGCCCAACCGGAAAATGCCGAGTTTCTCGAACGGATCGTCGCGGCACTCCGGCGGGAGAACATCGAGACGAATGGGGATGAAGCCCGCCGCTGGATCGACCGCGGCGGCGCTCACGATTACTCGTCCCGGTTCTGGACACTCGACCCGATCGACGGAACGAAAGGCTTTCTGCGGGGTGAACAGTATGCCGTCTCGCTGGCGCTGATTGTTGACGGGGAGATCGTCGTCTCGGCCCTCGGGTGCCCGAATCTTCCCGTTTCCACCGAGCCGAACGCAGCGCTGGGTGCGATTTTCCACGCCGTCCGCGGACACGGAGCCGGAGTCGTCCCGCTGGACGGTGAAGGCCCGTCACGCCCGATCCATGTCAGCCCGCAGACCGACCCGGCCCGGGCCCGGTTCTGCGAATCGTTCGAATCGGGACACAGCGCGCACGGGGAAGCCGCCGCGGTCGCGGAAAAGCTGGGGATCACCGCCCCTTCAATCCGCATCGACAGTCAGGCGAAGTACGCGGTCGTCGCCCGCGGCGAGGCTGAAATCTACCTGCGCCTGCCGACCCGGGCGGACTACCGCGAGAAGATCTGGGATCATGCCGGCGGCGTCCTGATCGTTACCGAAGCGGGTGGCCGCGTGACCGACATCACCGGAAAACCGCTCGACTTCACCTGCGGACGGGAACTCCGCGAGAACCGCGGCGTCATCGTCACTAACGGCCCCCTGCACGACCAGGTCCTCGCCGCCCTCGCCTAGGCCGGAACACTGAAACTGAGCGGCAGGGGATCACACACACACACCCGGCCTAAAGCCTAGAGTCTAGAGCCTGAAGACTAGATCATAAAATCCGACTTCTGACCGAGGATTCGATCGATCAGGTCCTGCGGCAGGTCGATAGCTTTGGAGGTTCCGCCGTCGAGGTCGGTCGGGTTGATGCCGCAGTACATTGCCCACGGTCCCAGGTGCCGCCAGCGGCCGGCCCGTTTCGGTTCCCCGGGCAGAACCGGAGTCGTGCAGCGGTTGCAGCCGATCGTCGAATACCCCTGAAAATGCAGGGGATTCACGATGACGTTGTGCTCGGCGATGTAGTCTTCCATCTGCTTGTCCGAGAAATTCGCCAGCGCGTTGACGCGCAGCGCGTTCATCTTCGGATCGACAGCGAGGATCGGCACCTTGCTCCGCTTCTCGCCGTCTCCGCGGCGAAGGCCGCCGATGAGGGCGTCATACTTCCCGGCGGCTTTCAACAGCGGCTGCGTCTTGCGGAGTTCGCAGCAGCGTTCCTGTCCCTCCGAGGAGAGATATAGAACTCCGAGCTCGCGGGTCTGCTCCTCCATCGTCTGGTCCGGTTGCAGCGTGACGACGTTCAGGCCGTATTCGCTGATCAGCCGGTCGCGGGTGTCGAGCGTCTCCTGAAACATCACGCCCGTATCGACGAAAAGCACGTCAAACGTGTGCTTTTCCGCAGAGGCCATATGACACAGTACTGTCCCGGCCTTTTGCATGGCCGAGATGATCGCGGCCCGGGGACCGAACGTCACGGCGGCCCACTTCAGGAGTTCACTGGGAGTCCGTTCTTCGAAAGTCTGGTTCAGGTCCGCCAGATCTGCTTGTGTCAAACGTGCCATTCGCTTTGATTTCACTCCGCGCCGGTCCAGTTCGCCTCATTCTGGTGGAATAGTGTAGTCGACCTGCCGGGGAGGCGGCAATGCCGCCGCTCCCTTTGCAGCAAGTTCACCCGCCACAACGAAATCAGACGGTCCTCCGCTTCGCTCCTCCAAAAAAAGCCCGGCCTCACAGGGAGACCGGGCCGGAAATTTATCATTGATGAACTGCGAGCGTAACCGGAAAGTTACTCTGCGGCATCCCACCACCAGCGACCTTCGGGAAGCTGCGAAACTTTCGCCCGATCACCCATCTTCCGCAGGTTCGCGGCTTCACGCGTCACCGCTTCGTTCCGGACGACCGACAGGATGTCGCCGCGGACGCCGCCGGCCACCTGGACGACAATATCGCGGCCGCCATAAACGCGGTGGTTGATCACCGACTCGACCACCTTGGGAGCTTCCATCACCGCCACCTGATAGTCACCCTGCGGCGCGAAGACCCCCATGTCCCAACCAGCCTGCTCGGCCAGACCTTCCCGCTGACACAACGCCGCGACCATCCCCAAGTCGAAGATGTTCTGCAGGTCGGCGAAGACCAGCTCACGGCTGGCGAGTTCGGCATAGCTGTTCGTGAAGTTCTTCGCGAACAGCTGATTGGCCCCGGTCGCCTTGCCCGTCTGGATCCGGTCGCCGCCGTCGGTGACAATCTGATCTTCCGACTGCACCAGCACCGACGAGCCGGCGATCTCGAACACGTCCCGGTTCGGGCTGTGCAGGATCGCGTCGTACTTCATCGTCAACCACCACCGGAGCGCATCGAGCGGCGGCGGATTCTTCTGCTCCTGGGCCGTCATCAGCCGGAAGACGTCCGGAATCCCCTTGCCGCCGTCCATCTTGCCAATGCCGATCAGCTTCATCTTGTAGTCGGCTTCGACGAGCACGCGGCCAACGCGGGTATCCGCAGGAATGCCGTAGATCTCCACATCCTGCAGCCCCATCCGCTGCTGGATTTCCTTGAGGAACCGTGTCAGGCCCCCCGGAGGCAGCGGACCGCGGGACTGCGATGCCTCGACGTATTCCTTCACCGCCTTCAGCCCTTCGCGGCGGGGATTGATCGAACACCCGAAAATCCCCTGCCCCGACGTCGAGAAGGTCCGCAGAACGACGACCAGGTCATCCAGCTGCAGCGTCGGGCGACCGCTGCTGACGCCGACCGCGAGACCGTTGGCGTTATACCGCCACCCTTCCGCGGGTCCGGCGACCACGATCTCGCCTTCCTCGGGATACACGAAGATGTATTGAATCTTCGAAAGCCCGGCGAGATGCCGCATGGTTTCCAGCACCGGCTGACCGGCATCGAGACGGGCCGCAACCGCCTTCTCCAGGCGGGTCAGCGAGACCATCCGCAGGCCGCTCGCGCGAGCCATGTCTTCATTCAGGTCGGCCACGCGCGCCTTGATTCCCAGCGCTTCGAGGCGGCCGTTCTGCTCCTGCTTCGTCAACCGGTGCAGCAGCCCGTTGGGGTCGACGCGCACACCTGTTTCGAAACTGCCGATGGTTCCACCTTCACCGTCGATCTCGAGCCACGGCCCATCCGGCGGACCACCGGTCTGATTGAGGATCAGGTCAATCAGCGGCTGGAAGTCGGCCCCCGAACCCCCTGGAGCCGAAGCCGGAGCCGGGGTCGCGGCTCCGCGTCCTTCTGCCGGAAGGCGGCGCGCGGTGCGGCGTGCCGACGTGAAATCGGCGGCCTTCACCTGCGCTTCGAGGATCAGCTGCATCAGTTCCCGCTGTTCGGCGGGGGTGGCAGCCTTCTTCGCAGTCTCGAACGCCGGGCCGAACTCGCCCGCATCGATCTGCGCCTGAACCTGTGCCTTCAAAGCAGGACTCGCGGACCCCTCTTCGGCCGCATCGACCCGGCCGACCGACATCACCCCGAATGTGAGGAGAACCAACGTCGGCAGGAACCCTCTCAGCCAGCCACTCCGCGCGTCCCCGGTTCGGCGCGACATAACGAACTCCTTCGTAGGTAACCCTGAACGTACCGCTGCAATGAGAAACTGCGCGGAATACGCATTCTCGGTGTTTCTCTATTAAGATCGTGCATCGCTCGACCGTCGTCAAGCAGATTCCCTTAAAAGTTGCGTCAGGAAAGCCGCGGGAAGACAGTCCGTCCCAACGGCCGCACGACCTCTGACGCTCACTCCGCAGGTCGCGTCTGCACCGATGATCGCGGCGGCAGCGCCCGCAACGAATCTCGGACACATATGACAACCTGTAGAACCCGCACAACCGGCCCAGACGTCGCACGAACTGGACGGAAATCTCTCCCGGTCTGTCATGTCCCCCTTGACCGGCGGGCGGGAGCGGGCCTGCCCCATCTACTTCGCAGCCTGGGGGGTGGTGCTTTTCACCTCCAGCCAGACCGCCGGTGAAGCGTGCCGCTCGTTACCTTTCGCCTCCACCCGGGCGCTGGCAAAGAACGGAAACCGTCCCGGTTCGGCCCACGGATCGCAGCGGACCACGAACTCGCGGCTCGTCGTCCCCTCGGTAATCAGCACGCCGTTCAGCCCGATGTCGAGCACCCGCAGGCCGTGTGGCAGGTTCTGCACATCGATCGGGATCCGCGCGGTGATTCCATGCCGGCGTTCGATGCTCACCCGAAACCGCAATTCCTCACCGGGCCGAATCTCGGCAATCGACGGCTCCACCTGCACCAGCACATCGGGAGGCGAGGTGATCGTCACCTGATGACTGCCGAACGGCGGCGATGTTGTGTGCTCGACCTCTTTCCCGCTAATCGTCGCACGGCCGATCACCCGCAGGCCGAGTGAATCTTCCGCCGATGGAACCGGGGCATCGGCCGCCGCCGTCAGCGTGACCGTACAGTCGAGCCCCAGCGGGTCGATCCGCGCCTCTGTGGCCGTGATGCCCAGCGGCAATCCTTCCAGCCGCACATCCACCGGGCCGTCAAATCCGTCGAGCCGATCGATTGAAATGGTCACCGGGCGGCTGCCTCCGCGGGGAACATCGGGATTCGACGGATTCATGAAGATACGGAAATCCTCGTTCCGCGGGCGAATCACGAGGCGATAGCGGAACTCCCGATCCGCCAGGTTCCGCACATCGCGAACACGAACGAGATACCGCCCGTCGGCAGGAACGTCGAACAAAACGCGCGAGTCGCTTTCATAACCGGGACCGCCATCATCGTTGCGATACGGCCACTGTAACACCGGCATGCCGTTCGGCGGGAAACTCACCCCCGGCGGATGGACTTCAATCTTGTACGCCCGCGATTCGAGCGCGTGCGCCTGCGGTGTACTGCCCAACTGCGCGATCCGCACATTGTTCTTGTGGAAGAACTTCACATCTTCATCGGGGCCGAGGGGCAGTTCCTCGATCTTGACCACCTCTTCGCCGAGCAGCAGCAGATCGTTGATCTGGAAGTCGTCCCAACTCTGAAGCCGAATCCCCCGGCTGCGCGAGTTGTGATCGCGCAGAACGGTATACGTCTCGGCCACCGCGCGGAGCGTGTGCTGAATGACGGGCGTCCCGTCCGCGTGCAGGACGTCGATGACCGAATCGAGCGGCGAGCCACGACGCCGGGCCTCGACTTCGATCGTCAGCCGCTCCGCTTTCTTCGCATCGAACGCGACATGGTCAACGTCGCTCGAACCCGCTTCCGTTGGCTCGATCCGGCCGTTCACCGCACCGGGGACCGGCACGACCAGGAGTGAATTTTCGAGAGTGTCATTCGGTTCCACTTCGAGGAGCTCCGGCCAGTGACTGACTTCGATCCTCGCCGCATTGAGCGTTGGCCCGACAGCCGTCTCGAAAATTTCTTCGCGCGTGCCGATTGTCCCGGTCGCAGCGATCGTGATGCTCTTCGGCAGATGGAAGCCTTCCACCTGCAGCTCTGCGGGACTTCCCTGCTCCACCGCGAGCGGAAACACATCAGTGATCCAGCCGAAGCGCCCCGCATGAACCAGATAGAAGTGGTTCCCCCCCGCCGTGAAGTTTCGATCCTCGATCTGCAGCGTGTAACGTCCTGCCTCGGTAAAGCGGTAACCGAGCGTCGGATCGCGGCGGGCGGGAGTGCGCTCCGCCACCGCCACCATCTTTCCATTCGCATCGAGCAGCGACATGCGGGCATTCAGGGCGGAGCCGATCTCGGCCCCCGCGAGGACAAAGACCAGTTCGTCTCCCGCCCGCACATCAAAACTCCAGCGGTCGCGATCTCCGCGCGTGTTGATCGTCCCCGAGAACGTCGCGGGCAGACTGGCCACGGGAACGTCACTCGCATCGTTCGGCTCCTTCTCGGCGACCTCCGCGAAGGGACTGATCCAGAGGCTCTTCGCCTCGGTACTGCCGAGCGGCGTGTGCAGCCGCATCCGCACCACACGCGGCGGCATCTCGGCGGGAACAGTCAGTTCGCAGCTCCTATCGTTCGGCTTCTTCTCATCTCCCGGCAGGAGCTTCGCCTGAATGAACGCAGGCTCGATGAACACCTGATCGGCATCCCAGATATTGCGTCCCACGAGCCTGACGGTTGTGGTCGTTCCCCGCTGCACCGATCGCGGACTCACCGCGTTCAGCTGCGGCGACGGCGGGTTCGGCCGCTCCTCTTCCGCACTCGATGGAACATCTTGAGCCGCGGCAACGGGACTGCTCTTCACTACAAGCAGTGCAGCACTCACCTCGGCCGACGCGACGGCGTTCTCTTCGACTTCCGCGCGAGAGGTCCTGACATCGGGGAGCGGAATCCACTCCGCCGTCTGCTTCGCGCCGCCGGTCTCGAACAGCAGCAGTTTTCCGCTGGAGAATCCCGCCGCAAGATATTTGCCGTCGGGACTGACCGCGAGCGCGAGCGGCCAATCGGCACGCGGTTCATAAATGTGCCGTTCTCGCAGCGACTCCGCATCCCACGCCTTGATCCGTCCATCTTCCGAACTGGTGAAGAGTGTGCGGCCGTCGGGACGGTAGACAAGCGCCAGCACCGGGGCATCGTGCGCGAAGGTGCTCTTCTTCAGTGGGGCGTTCTTGCCATTCCACCTCCAGACGCGCAGCATCCGGTCGACTCCCGCGGCGGCGAGCTCGTCTCCCCGAGGATGAAACGCGACGGTGTTCATCCCCTTCGTCGGTTCGATGAGCGTCGTCAACCGCTGGCCGCTCGCGGTCTCCCACAGCTTGACCGTGTTATCGCCGGCGACTGACGCCAGGTATGCTCCATCGGGGCTGAATGCGACCTGAAAGACGCTCATCGTGTGATGCTTCAGCGTCTTCAACTCACGCCCTGATTCCGCATCCCACAAGCGGATCAGTTTGTCGTAGCTGCCCGTGGCAATCTGTTTGCCATCGGGACTGAAGGCCAGCCCGTAAAGCGAATCGTCGTGACCGCGGATCGTCTGCAGGAGCGGCCCCGACACGCTCCAGAGATGCACGGTTCCCGAAATGCCTGCCGGCCCTCCCGCGGCGGCAACCGTTTGCCCATCCGGGCTGAATGCGACGGCATTCAGCGGATCCTCCGCTCCCGAAAGCGAACGCAGCAGGCGCCCGTGCTGAGTCTCGAAAATCAGTACCTCGCGGTAGCGTACTGCCGCCAGCAGTGTGCCGTCGGGACTGTACGCGACGGACGTGATCGCCGGGAGAACGTCCACCTTCGGTTCAATCCGCGGCACCTCGGGAACGAGAGGCAGGGGAACATCCACCGCCGGTCCTTTCGCTCCCTGGTTGATCCAGAGTTTCACGAGGGCGATTTCTTCGGCCGTAGGTTGTTTCGACTTCTTCGGAGGCATCTGCGGCTTCGCCGCCCCTTCGAGAAGCTGAACCAGCCGGCTCGCGCTGGCCTTCCCCGCGACCAGCAGCGTCTCGCCGCTGTCCCCACCCGCCTGCAGGCCGGCGAACGACTGCAGATCGAGGCCGCCGCTCGGCTCCCCGGCGTTGTGACAGCCAAGACAGTACGTCCTGAAGAACGGCTGGATGTGCGCGCTGTAGTTGATTGTCGAAGCCGCGGGCGGCTTCGCATCCTCGGCGAGACCGGGACACGGGTTCGCGATGAGTGCTGCGTACACAAGGAGGAATGCAGGGAGCCGCATGGGAACTCGCAATCTGGTGAGATCGTCGTCGAGCAGCAGGAACGTTCGAAAGACAGCACGTGCGACCGGAACTCGCGAACCGGTCCGACACACCAGTCAGACACACAGTACGCCTCAATGCACGGACCCGAAGCGCAATCGAGATTCAGTGCACGAACAAGAATTCCTTGCCGGTGAGGGTGGCCCAGTACAGGTCTTCAATGACGGCGCGCCGTTCGGCAGCGGCTGCCTGTTCGTCCGCCGGGGCGTTTCGCGCCGCCTCGGCGAAGACCGACAGCACTCCCTCGCGCTCCTGTTCCGTGGGGTAGCGCGCGAGGGCAGTCAGGAACAGCGTTTCGACAATCTCGGCGTCCGTGCGTTTCCCGGCAATCAAACGGTCGATCGTCCCACCGGCCGCACCGAGCTTGTCGTTCAGCGTCTTGCCGTTCGAGAGATGCAGTGTTTGCGTGATGCTCGGTTCTTCGCTTCGCTCGCAGGCACAGGTGAACTCGCGCACCGGTCGTCCGAACGCACTCAGGAAATACGACGTGACATTGCTGTCGGGAAGCTGAAGCGCCCGCCATCCCTTCGGGTAATTCGGGAACTCGGTCGGAACGCCGGTGACCTGTGAGAGCGCATCGAGCATCACTTCCGCGGGCATTCGCTTCACGAGGAAGTGCGAGTAAAAACGGTCCTCCGTCTGATTGCCGGGAACCGTCTCTGCCGAGCGCTGATACGCCGCCGAGCGCATAATCGTGCGAATCAGATGTTTGATGTCGTAGCCGTGCGCAACGAAGTCGTCGGCAAGCGCACTCAGCAGTTGTTCGTTCGAGGCAGGATTTGTTGCCCGCAGATCATCGATCGGCTCGACGAGTCCACGCCCCATGAAGTTCGCCCAGACGCGGTTCACGATCGCCCGCGCGAAATAGGGGTTCTCGGGAGCCGTCAGCCATTCGGCCAGGTGCTGCCGACGATCCGCGGGGTCATCAAGATCGAGCGGCGCGCCATCGAGCGGCTGGGGGATGGGGGGTGTCGTTCGTGTCGGGTGCCGAACGTTTCCTTCCGTGACGGGAAAGACGATCACCTCACCGTCAGCATCACCATCTTTCAGCCGCACGCGCGAGAAAAGATTCGCCATGCCGTAGTAATCGTCGAGCGTCCAGCGTTCGAGAGGATGATCATGACAGCGGGCGCAGGTGATCGACATCCCGAGGAACGTGATCGAAGTCGTTTCGTTGAGAAGCTGGGGATCCTTATGGAGCACGAAGTAGTTGGCGGCTCCGTGATCGAGCGTGTTCCCCGTCGCCGTGACCAGCTCACGCGCGAACTCATTCCACGGAGTGTTCGACTCGACCTGATCCCGAATCCAGCGATAGAACGCCCAGAGCGCCGGTTCGCGGAGTCGATTCGAATTCAGCAACAGCAGGTCCGACCATTTGTAAGACCAGTAGTCGACATACTCCGGCCGTTCGAGCAAACGCTCGATGAGTGCATTCCGCTTGTCGGCGGATTGCTCCGCCAGGAAGCTTCGCACTTCTTCCTCGGTAGGAAGGACTCCCAGCGTGTCGAGATACACGCGGCGGATAAAGTCGCTGTCCGAAGCGGCCGGGGACGGCGGGATTCGCAACCGCTGCAGCTTGTCGAGAATCAGTTCGTCAATAAAGTTCTCGCGCGGGCTCGCGGCAAACTGCTGGGGAGCGACTTCGTTCTGATAGGGGGCACTGACCGTCGCGACGGCGACGCGGCTGCCGAACCAGACGGTAATCGCCGATTCCCCGCTGCCGGTGATCCGCACGTTTCCCACATCGTCAACGGTCGCTACGCCGACTTCGGTGCTGGTGTAGATCGCCCAGCGGGTCACGTCGCGTGAAGTGCCGTCGCTGTACATCGCGCGGACGAGAATCTGCTGCCCCGCATCCGGACGCAACGTGACCTGCGCTGGAAAGACTTCGAGTTGCGTGACCGTCGGGTCATCGTCGCGCGGGGCCGGCGTCCCCTCGGCAATCCATTCCGAAACGATCCGGTACTCGTGACTGTCGACCGCGAATCGCTCGCCCCCTCCGTGAGGAACGGCCGCCGTCGCCTTCAAGAGGAGAAGGCTGCGTGCGGGGTCGCTGGGGATGATCCGGCGGCCGCGTGCCTGGCGGGTGAGGGTATCGAAGTCCGCGGCATGATCGTAACCGCGAAGGGTGAGCTTGAATCCCTTCTTGCCGGCCTGAGCACCATGACAGGCCCCCATGTTGCAGCCGGCCTTCGTCAGCACCACCTGGACGTCATTGCGAAAGCTCCACGGTTCCGTCCGCTGCGCGTGCCGGACGAGGATCGGCACATCCTGCCGCTTGCCGTTCACTTCCACGCGAATCGTTGCGGTGCCGTCCCGGCGCGGAGTGACGAGTCCGTGTTCGCTGACCGCCGCAATCTCCGGCTGAAGCGAAACAAACTTTGCCTGCGCGGTCACGTCTGCCTGAAAAGTGACATCGCTGCGGTCCTGCACGACGAGCTGCTGCGAGGCGTGCGGACCGGTGAGCGTGATCGAAGGGGGGAGTATCTCCAGCGAAGGCGACTCATCCGCCCCTGCCGCGGATGCCGATATCCCCCACAGAAGCAGCGCGGCGCTGACCCGCATCCCGTTCCGAACTGCTCGAGCGTGAAGCATCGTCACGTGTGAACCTCTCAGATAGCCGTCGAGGATTCCCGCGGAAGGAGGTTTTCGGCCCGCAACGTTTACCGGGCCAACCTGCCCGGCAACGTCGCGCCGCCCCTCGTCTCCGGATTGTTGTCACTTTCGATACGCGAACTCTCCCGGTCGTCCGAATCGTTCCTGTGAGGCCTCGTGCACTTCGCGGCGAGATGTCAATCAGAACAGTTCGTGAATCTCCCGAGTGCCGCTGTCCACCACCGGCAGCGGCCGCCCTTGCGGACCGGGAAGCAGGTGTTCGAGATCGATGCCCAGCGCGTGATACATCGTGGCGGCAATCTCGGCGGGAGTAACCGGGCGGTCGGCCGGATAGCCGCCGATCTCATCGCTCGCGCCCACCACGCGTCCTCCCTGGATACCACCGCCGGCAAAGAACACCGTCCAGCATTGCGGCCAGTGATCGCGGCCACCCGCCGGGTTGACCTTCGGCGTCCGTCCGAATTCGCCCAGCACCGGGACGATGGTGTTCGCCAGCATGCCGCGCTGGTCGAGGTCTTCGATCAGCGCTGAGTATCCCTGGTCGAAAGCGGGCGCGACAATATTCTTCATGCCCTCAATCGAGGTGAACGGGGCCGAGCCGTGAATGTCCCAGGTGATTTCGTTGAACACGGTGAGGAACGTATTCACGGTGACGAACCGCACGCCCCGCTCGACCAGCCGGCGGGCAAGCAGGCAGCACTGGCCGAAGCGGTTCCGCCCGTAGCGATCGCGGACGCTGTCGGGTTCCTGCTCCAGCGCGAAGGCCTCGCGCGCGGTCGCGGAGGTCATCAGCCGATAGGCCTGCTCGAAGTTCTCATCGAGAAGCTGCGCCTGGGCCGACGCCTCGAACTTTCTCACCTCGGCATCGACGAGTTCCCGCAGCCGGCGGCGGCGGTCGGTGCGGAGGGCCGGCAACGCCGAAGGAGGCAACAGGTCGGGCACCTTGAAGTCCTTCGCGGAAGGATCGGCATTCAAGACGAACGGGTCATGCTGCTTGCCGAGGAAGCCTGCTTCCTGCCCGTGCGGAAGGTTCCCGCCGGTCCGTCCCATCTTCTCGGGAAGCACGACGTGCGGCGGCAGGTCGCCGTTGCGGCCTTTCAGAAAGCCGAGCGTGCAGCCGACGTGCGGGCTTTCGATCCCGCCGGTGAACAGTCGGCCGGTCTGCATCATCTGGTGCCCGGTGTCGTGGACCGCGGCGGCGGTGTGATAGACGCTGCGGACGAACGAGATCTTGTCGACCAGCCGCGCCATGCGGGGGAAGATCTCAGAAATCTGCAGATCGGGGATATGCGTGGAGATGGGATTGAACGGACCGCGGATCTCGGCGGGCGCGTTTGGCTTCATGTCCCAGCAGTCGAGCTGACTGGGCGCGCCGAGATTGAAGATGAGGATGCCGTTTACGTCTTTGTTCGGGGAGGTCGCCCCCTGCGCCTGCAGGGCCTGCCACTGCGTCAGCCCCAGCCCGACGGCGCCGAGAGACCCGACCTGCAGGAAGTCCCGCCGCGTCACGCCGTCGCACGTGTGTACTCGTCCCGGGCCATGGAATTCCCACATGGTTCGTTTGCCTCCTGAAGGGCTTCGATTCTGGAGAAGGCGGAACCGTCCTGGCCCCGCCTGTTCTTCGTGATTCTCGTCGAGCAGTCTGCGTTGGCCTGAATCGTCCCCTTTCGAGGGGAGGTCGCGCCGAACGACAGCCGCCAGTCATCCTGTTGTCGCCATCACGCTTCTTCGGCGAGCCCCGCCACCGCGCTCCGGAAAGTTCGACGGCCCCGTTGCCTGATCACTGGGGAGCCGGTGGCGCACGCCGCCCCTTACTATACCGGCGGCGTGCGCATCACATCAACCAGTTCCAATTCTGCGCGTCTGGCTGCCTGTCGGGCTCACGGCGCGGCGCAATTCGCCAGATCTTCTCCCTGCCTTTCCCGCCGCTCTTCCCGACACCACGAGCGCGGCCCGATCGACGACTCCGACGGCAACCTTCCCGATTCGCCGACCGCTTCCAGCCGCGGCAAGAGTTCTCCGGTGATCCGCGCGCGGCAACGCATCACACCACCCCTGCCCACATTTTAAGCACGCCCAAAAAGCGCGCAGCACAAACACTCGACAACCCTGCACAAGAACCCGGCAACACCACCTTTTCCCGGCGTTTTTCAAAGAAAACCCCGCAAGAACAGGACAGCCAGGGCCATTCGCGGAACGGCCGCCCCCACCAAAAACACCCCTCACCCGAAACTCTGGGCTTGCGTCGTCACTTTGACCACGTCATCATATTGATTACAACGATTTTACGGCGACCGGCTGTGTTGTAAGTTTCTTTTGCGTCGGGTATGTTGCCCCTCGGTTCGCGTGGCCCGGTTCTCCGGGCGCGAACGATGGCTGGCTGCGGGGCGGCCGAAACAGGGCATGATCAGGCAACAGAAAAGGAGTGAAGCCATGCTCGTCTTGTCGCGTAAACCGGGGGAGCGGATTCTGATCGGCAACGATGTGACGGTGACCATCGTTCGCATCGGGCCCAACACCGTGCGTCTGGGGATCGACGCACCGGAGCATCTGAACATCGTGCGGGAAGAGTTGTGTGCGCCGGACTCACTGCAGCCGGCGACGGGCAAGGCAGACAAACCCGCCGGCCGCCGCCTTCCGCCGCGGTAGGATTTCCCACCGCCCCGCGTATCAGATTCCACGCCGCGTCCACATGAGGTGAGTCGCGGTGTTTTTTTGCGCGCTCCCTTCTTCACTCTCCGTTCCCGGCCTCCTCTGCTCGCGCTGGCCCGCACCGTCATAAGACGCCGCGCGTCACACTCCCGCTGACCGGCGTTCTCGCCGCTCTCTTTGCACCTCTCCGGACTGATGCGGCACACCGCCTGAAGCTGTCTCCCCGCGACAGCGAGCGGGTGCGGCTTGACTCCGGCCCCGCGTCTCACAATGCTGGGGAGCCAGTCCTCAACACAGACCGCAGAATCGGAATCCAGGAGAGAGCGCGACAATGATTCGCATCGGCATCATCGGCATCGGCTTCATGGGCATGACGCACTTCGAGGGAGCGCGGAAGCTGAAAGGGGCGAAGGTCACCGCCATCGCCACCCGCGATGCCAAAAAACGCGCTGGCGACTGGTCAAGCATCCAGGGGAACTTCGGTCCCCGCGGCGGACAGGTCGATCTCGCCGGGATGAAGGTGAAGGCGTACGAAGACTATCACGACCTGCTCGCCGACCCCGACATCGATCTCGTCGACATCTGCCTGCCAACCGATCAGCACGAGAAGGTGACGATCGAAGCCCTGCAGGCAGGCAAGCCGGTGCTCGTCGAGAAGTCGATCGCGCTCGAAACGAAAGCCGCCGACCGGATGGTCGCCGCCGCGAAGAAGGCCGGCCAGCTGCTGATGGTCGCGCACGTCCTTCCCTTCATCCCCGAGTTCAAGTTTGCCGCCGACTGCATCCTGAGCGGCAAGTACGGAAAGCTCCGCGCCGCGCATTTCCGCCGGGTGATCTCGAAGCCCGACTGGTCGAAAGACATCGGCGACCTCCAGAAGACCGGCGGACCGGGAATCGATCTGCACATTCACGACAACCACTTCATCGGCTACGTGTGCGGCACGCCGCGACAGGTGACCTCAAAGGGCATTCTCGAGCACGGCTTCGCGCAGTACCTCACCACGCAGTACACATTCGACGAGCCGGAGGTCGCGGTCAGCTGTGTCAGCGGCGGCATCGCCGCCAAGGGGCTCGCATTCGCCCACGGTTTCGAGATTTATCTGGAGAACGCAACGCTGCTCTTCGACTTCAACACGCTGGGGAACGAGCCGGTCGTGAATCGTCCCCTCACGCTGATCACTGCCGACGGGAAAGTGAAGAACCCGACCTTGAAGGGGGGCGACGAATGGTGCTCGGCCTTTACTGCCGAGCTGCAGGTCGCGGTGGACGCCGTCAAAACCGGCGAAGAGCCGCGGCTGCTCTCGGGCGAACTCGCCCGCGATGCCCTGAAGCTCTGCTACCTCGAAGCGAAGAGCATTGCCACCGGCAAACCAGTCGCCGTGAAATGAACTGCGTTCCTGGACTTCAGGCTCCAGACTTCAGGCTTGAGCCGCAGGGGGCGGGCGAGAACCGCAGGTGAAGGATCCGCCCCGCAGAGACCACTGACCGGCACTTGTCGTTGATTCTGCGCGTCCCGCTGCGAATTCTGCGGATGGTCCCCTTGAGGATACATCCGCAAATCTCGCCGATTCACGCAGAGGAAACACATGCTCTCTCAGCGTCCGCCCCCGCCCTGCGGTTCCCGGTGCCTGAAGCCCGGTCTCCGCAGTCGGCAGGTGGGATCACGTTCGCTAGAATGGCTCTGGCTTTGACAATCCACGTTTCTCTTTGAGAGTCACTCGCGTGCTGCCCCCGGCGGATCTCGAGTGCCGCCGCCGATGATGATCGACAATCTTCCACTGAAAACACTCGAGTTCAAAGGGCTGACCATCGAGGGCTACTCCCGCGCCGCCGTCCAGAGTTACTGGCGGATTCCCGAGCTGAAGATCGGCTTCGATCTGGGAGGCAGCCCGTGGTCCTTCATGGGAACGCAGACCATCTGCGTCACCCATGCGCATCTCGACCACCTCGCCGCGCTCCCCGTCTATGTGGCCCGCCGGCGGATGATGAAGATGGATCCGCCGACGATCCTGCTGCCGGCGGAGGTTGTCGAGCACGTGCAGCGGATGCTGCACGCCTGGCAGCGGCTCGATCGGGGCCGGATGGTCTGCACGCTTGTGGGCATCGAACCGGGACAGGAGTACGAGCTGTCGCGCGAGCATGTGATCACCGCGTGCGCGACGAAGCATACGGTCCCCTCGGTCGGCTACATCGTCTGGGACCGCCGCAAGAAACTCAAACCCGAATACCAGGGGAAGAGCGGCGACGAGATCCGCGATATTCGGCTCTCCGGGATCGACGTCACACATGAAGTCCGGGTGCCGCTCGTCTGCTATCTGGGCGACACGGCTCCGGAAGGCCTGGATTCCGATCCGGCGATCTATGAATCACAGGTGCTGATCACCGAGCTGACGTTCTTCCGTCCGGAGCACCGCAAAGACAAGATTCACAAGTTCGGCCACACGCACCTGGATGACATTCTCGAGCGGGCCGACCGGTTCCAGAACGAACTGATCATCCTCGGGCACTTCAGCACGCGGTATCACGAGGGACAGTCGCGATCCGCCGTCGAAAAGCGCCTGCCCGAGTCACTGAAGAAGCGCGTTCACCTCTGGCTCTGAGGTCTGCCTCGCGGATTTTCTGTCACGCATTCTTGAAATGCGGCGGCTTGACGATGCCGGCGGCGAACCGGCCTGCGACTCGCATCAAAGCAGTTTCGCGACTTCACTGTAGGCGTTCCAGCCGCCGGCGATGAACAGGCCGATGCACGAGACGACCAGCAGCACGTCCCACAGCGGACTGGGGCGCAGCCGCGAGTCCGACATATATCGGCGGAAGTACAGCGCGGCGAAGCCCAGCATCGGCAGCATGATCGCCTGCATGGTCCCCCCCAGCAGCACCAGCTTCACCGGGTTGATTCCGGTCACGAACAGGCCGAGACAAATCAGGGGGAGCACAACGCTGTAAAACGAAAGCAGCCGGTCGTGTACGCGCTGATCGTGCCGATCGACCAGGCGGAACACTTTCATCGCGTCGGTGAAGGTTCGCGCGTGTCCCGCATTCGCGACCAGGAAGGTGGAATACAGGACGGCAACCGCGCCGATCAGGAAGAGCCAGCGGGCATACTCGCCGAAGACGGGGACATACGCCGTCGCGAGGGTACTCACCATCCGCATGCCGTCGGGGTCGCGGCCTTCACTGTAAAGCACGGCGACTCCCATCAGAAAGAAGGCAAGCGTGGCCACCGTATACACAAGCATCGAGGCCCACGCATCGTAGTGCATCACCCGCATCCATCCCCGGGCGCGCTGCGCCCACGCGGAACTGGAATCGCGCGGGCCGGTGAACTTCGCATACCCCTTTTCCAGACACCAATAGGGATAGGCAACCAGTTCCGTCGCGCCGACACCGATGATGCCAAACGTCGCCAGTGCCGTGACGAGCGCCGCGTCCCCTTCCGGCAGATGAAACGAGAGGCCGTACCAGATCTGCTCGGCGGAAATGTGCCACTGCTGGGTATTCTGCAGCGCGATCACGTTCCCGATTGTGATGAAAGTGAAACCGACGACCATGGCGGTCGCGAGACTTTGAATCAACCCGTACGAGCCGCGGTAGAGGAGCAGCATCGTGACAACCGTCACGGCGGCGGCCCAGTAGCGGTCATCCCAGGTCACCGGTTCGAGGAACGCCTTGACGGCCGCGCGACGGCTGCTGACGTCCGCATCGATCGGATCGACCGCAGGAGTCGTCGCGGGAACGACCGCGGCAAGCTCGCGCGGCGGTCCCGCACCTGCCGTGTTGGTGGAGGTTTTCGCAGCTTTCGCCGCCGCCTCGGCGACGGAGAGGTCGCGCACCAACGCCAGTGCCGTCGTGCCCCGCTCCCCCTGTTCGTTCAGCTGCGCGAGCCGGTGGCTCAGATCTTCGTATCCCCGCCGTTCGCGCTCACCCAGGGCACTGATTCCCTGGTGCTCCACAATTGCGGACCACTGGAGGTAGCGTTGCAGTTCGTTCTGCGAGGGGAGTTCGATGGCGCGGGCATAATCCCCCGTCACGGGAAAAGAAATCGCGAGGGCCTGCCCAACCCCGCCAACAATTCCGCCCAGTTGGGCGAGAGAGCAGACCATCATCACCAGCCAGTACCACACAATCCAGTTGACCCGTGCACGCGGGCCGGGAACCTGGTTGAGGGCGGAGAGGGTCGTTTCTCCATGGGTGATGGTGTAACGGCCGAGCTCGACCTGGACGAAGACCTTGATCAGGCAGCCGATGACGATCAGCCACAGCAGCGAGATCCCCGCCTGGGCACCGGTCTTCGTCGTGGCGATCAGCTCGCCCGAACCGACGATGCTGCCGGCGATGATCAGCCCCGGTCCCAGCTGCCGGGCGATACCGAAGAATGTGGAGGGAGGATCACAGATCCCCTCCACCTGCGGGTCCAGGGAAGGGGGCAGCGTGTCGTGTTCATTCGCGACTGTTTGAGCCATACGAGCACGGCCTCCCGGGCGAGCAGCAGGGATAAGGAATTTTCGTTATACCCCTCGCGGAATTCACATGCAAGAAGCCTGATTCATCTTGTCACCCGAGACATCCTTCGGAGTTCGATTGTCAGACGATTCCTCTCGGCACGGGAATCAATGCCGCGCCGCGGCGACTGTCTCTGCGCGAGCTCCTCTGCAGCGCTGGATGCCTCTGTCTTCCGGCGGGCTTTCGGCCGATACGTGCGCAGCCGCTCGGGGGGACATTGGACCTGAGGTATAAGTGCCTTCCAGAGCCAGGTCGAATCGCGTTCAGCGGTGAAGTCGCTACAACTTCCGCACTGAGGGTTTGCGCCAATTACCGCGCTGGTGGTCCCCGTCGCAATACTTCGATGCGGGCCCTGGCGAGTGGGTTGACAATGTGCAGACGGGGCGTTCAGAATGAGAACGCAACCCCCCAGGGATGAGGGGGTGCCGGGTTCCCTCCCACACAGGTGGTCTTCCGCAGTACGGGCGCGGTGCTGGCGAATTGGTGATCGATTTTCCCGGCAGGTTCGCGTGCTGTGAATGACCTCCCCCACCTGCGGAGTTGTGACGGCGGATCCCTGCCTGCGGGTGTTCCGCGATTCGATAGCCTTGTGCTTCATCTGCTGCGGCAGAGCGTCACGACTTCCGATGTAGCGGATTTCGAGCGGTTACGTTCAGACGGGAAATCGAGGCGGTTCCCACGACGGGGGCTGCGGTTTCGGCGTCGCGAGATCCTGAGCGATTTGTCGAGTCTTACCCCACTGCAAAGGAGATACTGATGGTGAGAAAGACGGTGCTGTTCCTGTCGACCGCGCTCGTGGCCGGTTCGATGCTGATTCCCGCATACGCTGCGGACAAGGTGAAGGTCGCCGCGATCGCCCCGGTCGGCGATCTGGTCACCGAAATTCAGGCGAAGGTCACGCAACTCAACGAGTCGCTGGCGAACAACGACAACTACCTGAAGGACAAGAAGAAGACGATTCCCCGCAATGCCGGCGTGATCGCCGTTCTCTCCCAGGCGGTTCTCGAGCACGACCAGCAGTCGTCGGCGAAGATTTCCGCCGCGGACCTCCGCGATGCCGCCATCGCGCTGGCCAAGTCGGATTCCTATGACGCTGCCAAGACCGCCTTCGGAAAGGTGAAGTCCGCTGCTGAAGGCAATGGCGCCGGTGGCGCGAGCAAGGACCACGCCTGGGACAAGCTGATCGACATGGACAGCCTGATGACCGAAGTCAACTCGCGCAACGGTGCGCTGCGCCGCCAGATGCGGCGGATCACCGATGCGGATGCCGCCAGCCGCGACGCGGCCGTTCTCGGCGTCCTCGGTCTCGCGATTGCCGCCGACACGCACGAAGTGAAGAGCCCTGGCGACAAGCCGAAGTGGGAAGGCTATTCCTACGACCTGTCGGCCCAGTCGGCGAAGATCGCCGAAGCGATGCGGGCGAAGAACCTCGACGCCAGCAAGGAAGCGTTCCTCGCGGCGAACAAGTCCTGCAGCGCCTGCCACGCGGATTTCCGCGACAACTAACGCAGCACGCGAGTTCGCGGCGCAGCCGAAAAACCAGAACGCCCGGCACTCCTGGAGTGCCGGGCGTTTCTCATTTCAGCAGGTCGGTTTGGCCGGGGCGTTGATTTCCTTTTCGCACGCCTCCGGCGGCGGAAAGTTGCGAGAGGTGCCCCCTGCCCCTTCTCGCCACTATCGGCTCGCATTCACCTGTTGCGCGAGCCAGTGAATCGCGGCCCGCATATCTCCTTCATGACCGCCATCGAAAATCGTGACGCGTGCCGGGCCGGCCTCGCGGCGGAAGAGGACCGGGTACTTGCGATCCTCTTCGATGGGAGGCTGCGAAAGCTCTTCGGGAATGGCCCGTTTGTCGGTGATATGGCGGATCTGTGCCTCGGTGAGTTTCTGCTCCGACTTCCCATTGGCATCCGCAAGTGCGTTGAAAGCATAGAGGCTGTGGCTCACCGGGACCGAGCCGGTATGCCCGTCGTGAATTCCCGCGCTGATGTCAATCGGGCGTCCCTTGGCGCGGGCGAGCGCAAAGAGCGGCGAACGTGCCCGGTACTGGGCATCGACTTCCGCCGAGGTTCCGGGAGCCCCGCCGCAGACATGTTCCATGTCCTTCGCGTACTTTGTCTTTCGCGCGACACTCTCGGCGTGCCAGGCGGCCAGGTCGGAGATCGGCACCCAGGCGGAAACGCCGGCCCACATGTCAGGGGCCCGCGTCGACATCATCAGCGACATGTGCCCGCCCCCCGAGCTGCCGACGAGATAGATCCGCTGCGGATCAATCGTCGTCCGCTGCTTCATGTAGTCGACCGCATCGAGCACATCCTGAACAGCGGCAGGAGAGGCACAGGCTTCCGGCCGCACGTTCGGGCCGCGGAAGTCGGGGTGAATGAACGCCCAGCCGCGTTTATTGCACTCGTGAATGCAGATTTCGCGCTGCCCCTTCTGGCGATAGTCGGCGCTCCAGCTGTGCAGCAGAACCAGCAGCGGTTTCGGACCTTCGACCTTTTCGGGAACGAAAACAATCGCTGACTGTTGGGTCTGATCATGGCTGCTCCGGATCTGAACGGTTTCCCCCTGCGGCTCAGCGGTGAACGCGGCGGCGGGAAACAGCAGCAGGGCCCCACACAGTACACCGAATAACGAGGCCTGCCGACGATGCGAACGACTCACTGACATTGCAACCTTTCCTCGGGTCGAGAGCGAAGAAATCAAATGGATCGGACGACGCAAGCGAGCAGTGTGTCGCTTGCCCAGGACCGTCAGTATACTCCACCCCTGCGCTACCTGTCGCGGGTCACAGCGTTGCTGGCAGAGGACAGCAGGCAATTGGCAGGATGTGATGTTCCCCGTCGCAACCCGGTCTGCTCTCCGCACACGTATCAGACGGGTGCGTATCATTCATGCATTCAGGAAGCGAGAGGCGTCGGTCTTACCTCGGCAGTCCCTGGCGGGGTTCGCCGTGTCCGGTGGCGTATCACGTTCATCCGGAAATGTTGAAAGACTTCCGGGCGGGGTGTTAGGCTACCGCACTTCAGCCGCCGACTCACGTTACTGGCCCCGGGTGAGCAATGGTTTTGCTACAGCGCTTTCGCGAGTTTCTGAATTCATTCGATCTTCGCTCAACCGGCAAGTGGTTTATCCTGTCAAGCATGATCGGCATCGTCGCCGGTCTGGGGGCGATCACCTTTCAGATCGCCTGCCAATTTGTGAACCATCATACGCTCGTCACTCTCGCCGGTTATCATGCGGCCGAACCGGCTGGTGAATTCGCACTGTTCCCCCCGGCAGTCAGTTCGTTTCGCCCCTGGATGATCGTCCTCGTCATGACCCTCGGGGGGCTGGTGTCGGGACTGATTGTCTATACCTTCGCTCCGGAAGCCGAGGGACACGGGACCGATGCGGCCATCGAATCCTTCCACAACAAGCGGGGAGCGATTCGCGGCCGCGTTCCGCTTATCAAGACAATCACCTCAGCGATCACGATTGGGACGGGCGGATCAGCAGGGCGTGAAGGGCCGATTGCCCAGATCGGAGCCGGGTTCGGTTCGGTCCTGGCGACGCGATTGAAACTCAGTGCCCGAGATCGGCGGATCATGCTCGCCGCGGGGATGGGGGCAGGAGTCGGTTCGATCTTTCGCGCTCCCCTGGCCGGTGCCCTGTTTGCCGCCGAAATCCTTTATCGCGATGCCGACCTGGAATCGGACGTCATCGTGCCCGCGGCGATCTCGTCGATCATCGGCTTCAGCGTGTATTCCCTCTGGCTTCCTCCGGACGTGCGTTACGTCCCGTTATTCGGAAAGGGGCTGGATTACAGCATCGGTTCACCACTCGAACTGCTGCCACTGGGATTGCTGGCCATCGTGCTGGTGCTGGTCGGCATTCTTTACATCAAGACGTTCTACGGCACGACACGGCTGTTCAGGAAAGTTCCCATTCCTCGCCACTTTCGCCCGGCCCTGGGGGCAGCCCTGGCCGGTTTGCTGGGGTTGGGCACATTTTTCTTCATGGAACAGGATCCGCGTGTGCTGGCAGTCCTCTCCACCGGTTACGGGACGCTCCAGCAGGCACTCGATCGTGGGGGAACAATTCCGCTGCAATTGCTGCTGATCGTTGGTCTCGTGAAGATTTTGACCACATCGCTGACGATCGGCTCCGGAGGCTCGGGAGGCGTTTTCGGCCCTTCCATGGTGATTGGCGGCTGCATCGGTGCAGCGGTCGGCAATTTCTTCCAGTTCCTCTGGCCCGAATTGGTAACACAGCCGCAAACCTACGCGATCGTCGGCATGGCGGGGTTCTTTGCCGGATGCGCGCATGCTCCCATTTCCACGATCATCATGGTTTCGGAGATGACCGGCAACTACCAGCTGCTGCTTCCGACGATGTGGGTCTCGACCCTCTGCTTTCTCCTGTGCAAGCGGTGGACGATTTACGAGAAACAGGTTCTCTCACGGCTGGAATCGCCTGCGCATCGCGGTGACTTCATTGTCGACGTCCTCGAGGGGATGACTGTCCGCGATGTCCCTCTGACCGAACGAAAGACGGTGCACGAATCCATCTCCCTCAACGAAATCGTGCACATGCTTGCCAGGACTTATCAGCACTATTTTCCCGTTGTCGATGATGACAATCGGCTTGTGGGGATCTTCTCGACCGATGACGTCCGCTCCTGGCTCTATAATGAGCTCATCTGGGATCTCGCCGTCGCCCGGGACATCATGGCAACAAAGATTGTGAGCATTACGCTCAACGACGACTTGAACACGGCGATGAAGCGGCTGACGCAGTTGAACCTCGATGAATTGCCCGTCGTTGATTCCTCCGATCCCGGAAAGCTGCTCGGAATGCTCCGCCGCAAGGATGTGATCACGGTTTACAACCGTAAGCTGATGGAACACAAGCAGGCAGCCAGTGACTGAGTTGGTTTCGCCTCGCGACCCCGCCGGCCAACAGGAGTGGTGGGCGGGAGGACATGGTCCCTCGTCTGCGAAACCGGCGGCCCGCTACGGCTGTCTGTCCTCGCGTGGCTCGCCTCCCTGAGAGACAAAGAGCCAGATCCCTTCCCGGTCGACAACGGCCAGATCGAGGTCACCATCGCGGTCGAGGTCGCCCGCCTGGACCGTCCGAATTTCGTTGAACGCGGGCAACCCTGTCTCATGGGGAACGAACTTCCCCCGAATCTGCAGCGAGCAGGTGACCTGGTTCGCCGACCATGTGACGAGATCCGAGTTGCCGTCGCCGTTGAGATCGTGAACTTGCACACCCTGAATCGCTCCCGGTTCGATCGGTTTGAGGTCGATGAGACGAATGCTGCCGGGAACGGCGGCCGAGACCCAGAGTTGCAGGAGCCCGGTATCGCCTGCCAGCAAGAGCCCCGTGGAGAGCCCCGTATCGCGGTGGCGTACGGCAAGCGAGGAGAGGCCGGCGATGGGACGCAGCGGTCGCCGGACCGTATGAAACCGGAACCGCCCCTGCTTCAGGTTTTCAAGGTACCCCAGCGTGCCTTTCTCTCCGGCCAGCAGGACGATATCAGGGTCGGTATCATGGTCCCAGTCGACCGTCACCGCCGCCGTCACGGCGAACGGAGAGGGAGGCAGTTGTGCTCTCCCGTCCAGCGATCGAAAGCGCAACGGAGCCGCCTGCGACCAGAGGGACAGACCTCTCGCGGAGGAGATGACCAGATCCTGATTCCCGTCGTGATCGAGATCCGCCACGTGGAGCATCCGGACGTCGTGCAACTCGTCCAGTCCTTCTCCCAACGCGATCGGCACGAGGCGCGAAGCCTCGTCGTCCGGGCTGCTCTGCAGTCCAAAGAGACGAATGCCCGCCCTGCCCGCCACGAGAATCGGCAGGTGTGGCGGTAGCACTCCGGCAGGAGAATCCGCCGCGGAGCGCTTTCCACCTTGTCGCCGTGAACTTGTCCCGATCACATTCCGTGCATCAGGTGGATTTGAGCGCAGGACTTCGAGACGATTGAACTCGTCCTGCAAGTCTCCGCGTGCACTGAGTTGCCAGGATTCCTCCTCATCGCGGGCGTAAACTTCAACCGCAGCAGCACGCAGGACGAGCACTTCAACACGTCCATCGAAGTTGAAGTCGGCGAGTCGAATATCGCGAACATCGTCGAGAGAGGTGAATCGGGAAGACGTCGGCCAGGCCCGGAACGTCAGCGGATGGACCGTGGAGCGTCCATCGTTCGCAGCCGATCCCGGATTGCGAAAGAACTCGCCGAAGTCCTGCAGCGTAAGGGCCAGCCAGTGCCGTTCGATTCGCAGGCGGTCGCTGCGGGTGAGTTCATCCCGGCGCAATGTGTTCGTGATCGTATCGACCAGTGTGAACGCCGCGGGCCAGTCCGCGTCTTCCGCAGCCTGTTGAGCCCGTTCGAGGAGATCCTCGATATTCACTCGCGCGCCCAGGCGAAGCCCCTCTGCAAAGGGGCTGAGGGCTTCCTGCAGGCGCGAGAGAGTCCGGGTGATCTCCTCATCACTGCGCCGTCGCTGGAGGCGCAGCAGTTCGCTCAGCGCATACAGATTCTCCGGCGCCAGCTCACACACCCGCTGCAGGGTGTCGGCGGCCTGATCACGAACTTCCAGTTCACTGGACGCATCCTGTGCCTGGTAGAGGTCGAAGTGCACTGCGGCGTCGTCCGGCGAAAGCCGGGCGGCCCGCTGGAGAACGTCAACCGCTTTGCCGGGGTCCGACTGCATCAGCGCGAGTCGTCCACGGAGCACGTAGAGCGCTGCCGTTTCTCCCTCGGCCTCCTGCATCTGCCGAAGTGCCTCTTCGGCCTGACGGGCTGTCTCGGCAAACCGGCGGGGATCGACAAGCGGATCAATCTGCTGCAGGGTGAAAAGCCGGAAGATCGCCCGATCGCGCGGCATCAGCCGCGCTTCCGGGACCGCCTGAACAAGGGCGAGGAGAAGGTCATCGGCCCGCGCCAGTCCCGGGGACTGAAGCTCTGTCGCCCCCAGATTTCCGGGGAACTCCGGGGACTGTTTCTGTGCGCCCACTCCCGCGTGCCGAGCCCCCGCGGGGGAATCGCTGCGGATCCCTTTGAAGAGCCACGCCCCTGCCGCCGCGACAAGCAGCACTCCGGCCAGAGCGGCCGCAAGCCATCGCGTTCGTCCAGGTTTTTCCGGCATCCTTAGAATCTCTCTCTGACGAACCCGATCGGCAGGCGAACGTCTCTGCCCGATGCGGGCAATCGTCTCGCACCTTCACCGGATTCTAACATGCGCGCCGGAGGAGGGGCATCAGAAGCCGGCAATCGGCGGGTCGTCACGAATGAATCTCGAACATGTGTCGGCAGGAACCGGGGCCTTGCATGCGTCATTGAGATCGAAGTCGTGCCGGCGCGCCGATGCCGGCCGACTTCTCCTGGGAAGTAAATCCAATTGCGTCTCTGCGCAAGCGGGGGGTAGAATGGAGGGCACTTGCGAGGCGCTGAGATGTCTCAGGGATTTCGAGAGGACGATGCTGGCCCTTTCCGCATTTCGAGCGGCGAGGGCTTGTTGTTTTTACAGGGCGCTCCATAGCTCGTCGCGGCACAGGGAGGGGGGAACATGAATTTCCGATATGAACGGATCTATCATTGCCTGCAATGCGGCAATGTCGTGTTCCGCCCACCAGGGGCGAGTGCGCCGACCTGCTGCGATCTGGAGATGACACATGCCGCCGACAAGTTGGTGCGCGACTCCAGAACAAAGAAGGATGCCCGGCACCGGAGCGGACAGTCGCGAGTCGCTCTTCCGACCGCCAGCAGTCCCCCGTCGCAACGGCCTCACGACGGATCACAGTAGCACGGGATTTGCAGCGGCCGCTCTTCCGACAACGTCAGCGTCGTTCCGGGAGGGAACTCCCGAGGTGTCTTGATCCTCTTTCGACAAAGGAGTGCAGCCATGATTGATCGGGACCGGCTCGTGTCTGAGAAGTCTGAAGTGGGAAGCCCCTGGTACCGCCGTGATCCACTTCCGGCACTTCGCGAGGAAATCGATCGCCTGCTCTCACGGTTCTCGACCGGGGTGGGAGAACTGGGCAGGGTTCAGATGCCTGCGCTGGATCTCTCGGAGACGGATTCGACCCTCGAAATCCGTGCCGACCTCCCCGGCATGAAAAGCGAGGACGTCGACATCGAAGTCAGCGGAACGACGCTGACTATCCGCGGCGAGCGCACGGAAGAGACAGAGAAATCCGAAAAGAACTGGCACCTCGTCGAGCGGCAATCGGGATCGTTTTCCCGGACGATCACACTGCCCTGCGAAGTGCAGATCGATCAGGCATCCGCCGAGTTCCACGATGGCGTGTTGACCATCACCCTGCCCAAGAGCGAACAGACAAGAACCAGGAAGATCCAGATCAAAGCCTGATCCTCGGGAACTCCGCTCTGCACTCCATTTCCGGCGAGTCGAGCGGATTCACCAGAGAATGGCCATGCGGTTGCGATCATCACGCCCGGCCTTCGTCACCTGACGGGGGCCGGGTTTCCTGTTGGCAGCGAGAGGCACATTTCCAGCCATGTTGATGTGTCGGCGATCACCAGGCTGAGAGGCCGTCACCCACTCCCAGGCTCCGCACCTGACGCGGAGGGGCTGTCCATCAGCTGCACGGTGACGAGGCAATCTCAGGTAGGAACTCACCCCCTCTGCGGAAGCACTCCATTCGTTATCTCCCGTAGAATTCATGCTCCTGATCCAGCGGGAATATCCGTCAGGAGCTGAACATTCCCACCTCGGGAGATCCTGCGGAGTGTCTGCATGCCACGAATCGGGATGTCTTTTTACTGCCGGGCGAACCGTTTTCCTGCACTCGCCGGGAACGGGGCATAGAGTTGAGAACTCGCGCGACTGTCTGCGCGAAACTGCCCCACGTTCTGCTGTGCGAAACTGCTGTGTTCGTCCCGTTCCTGAATTCCTCCCCTGATCTTCCGGAGACGGCGCTCGCCGACCGTGTCGGGATCGGTGTCTATCGCCGCGAACAGCTCCTGCGCCCGTTCACGTGGGTGCTGCTGTTCTGGGCTCCGGTCTATGCACTGATCAACTACGGGCTTGGTTCCCCGACAGCGGGCAACACCATTATGGGGGGCGCGGTCGTTCTCATCGCGAACCTTGTGCTGTTCCGCTGGACGCGTTCCTCGCTGCTGGCATCGAACATTCTCTGCCTGACTCTGCAGTGCCTGCTTCCAGCTCTCGCATTGAGGACCGGTGGAGACGCAGCCCCGGCCCTGATGTGGACGGCAGTCATTCCCATCGCGGCAACGCTGCTGATCGGCAGCCGCGCCGGAATCATCTGGGGCGGACTGGCCGTCCTCGTGCTCGCGACGTTCTACCTCGCGTCGCTCTGCGGATTGCAGTATTCCCAGGAGCTGAGCCCGGCGGAACTGAAGTTCGCGCGCATCGTCACGCTGATCGGCATGCTGCTCTGCGTCCTCTCCATGTCCCTGCTTTATGAATGGGGCAGGAATCACGCCCTCGGAATCATTGTCGCCACTAACCAGGCCCTCGAAGCAGCGCATCAGGCCGCCCGGTCGAGCGAACTGCAGCTCAAGACGATTCTCGACAGCGAGCCGGAGTGCGTCAGCACGGTCGGCCTCGACGGGAAGATCCTCGAAATGAATCCCGCCGGATTGCAGATGTTCGAAGCCGATTCACTCTCGCTTGTCCGCGGATTACCAATGATCAGTCTTGTCCATCACGAGGATCAGGAAGACTTTGTTCAACTTCACAAGCAGGTCTGCCGCGACCAGCCCGGCCAGTTGCAGTTCCGCATCATCGGCCTGAAGGGGACCGTCCGCTGGATGGAGACGCATACCGTTCCGCTTCGCAATCAGCAGGGGCGCATCATTTCCCTGCTGAGCGTGACCCGGGACATTACCGCGGCCAGGCAGGCGGAAGCGGACCTGCGCCGTGCCAAGGATCTTGCCGAGCAGGCCGCCCGCAGCAAGACCGAGTTCCTGGCCAACATGAGCCACGAGATCCGTACGCCGATGACGGCCATTCTCGGCTATACGGATCTCCTGATGGAGAGCTGCGAAGGAGAGGCGCTCGAGCAGCTGCGAACCATCAAACGCAACGGGGATTTTCTCCTCAACATCATCAACGATATCCTCGACCTGGCGAAGTTCGAATCGGGGCGGCTCGAGCCCGAGGAAGTGGTCTGCTCGCCTCTCCAGATCCTCAGCGAAGTTCAGGCGCTCATGCAGCTTCGCGCGAGCGAGAAGCGGCTCGACTTCACCGCGACAAGTGACGGGCCGATTCCCGAAGCCGTGTTGACCGATCCGACCCGATTGCGGCAGATCCTCCTCAATCTGATCGGCAACGCGATCAAATTCACCGAGCAGGGGCAGGTCCGCGTGACCGCACGCTATCGGGAGGGGCCTCCCCCCGCTGCGGACGAAGCGCTGTCCCGCCAGTGGCTCGAATTCGAGGTCTGCGATACGGGAATCGGCCTCACCCCCCAGCAGGCGGAGCACATCTTCGAACCGTTCCGGCAGGCGGATGCCTCGGTCACGCGAAAGTTCGGCGGCACGGGGCTGGGACTGGCGATCAGCAAGCGGCTGGCCGTCATGCTCGGCGGCGACATTACCGTCGAAAGCGAAGCCGGTGTGGGCAGCCTCTTTCGGGTTGTCGTCGGTGTGTGCCCGGTGGCCGCCGTCAGCAGGTATCCCGGTCCGGAAGACGATCGCACGGCTTCCCTCGGCAGTTCGGCGAAGCCCAGGCCGGCCCCGGCACATCGACTCCCGCCGTGCCGAATCCTGCTCGCGGAAGACGGGCCGGACAACCAGCTTCTCATCTCCCACCTGCTGCAGCAGGCAGGCGCGGAAGTCACGGTGGCGGCGAACGGCCAGATCGCCACCCGGCTGGCGCTGACTGCAGCACAAACCGAACGTCCCTTCGACCTGATCCTGATGGACATGCAGATGCCGGTGCTCGACGGCTATGCCGCCACGCAGGTCCTGCGACGGGAGGGATACTCAGGCAGAATCGTCGCGCTGACCGCGCACGCGATGAGCGGTGATCGGGGGAAATGCCTCGCCGCCGGCTGCGACGATTATGCAACCAAGCCGATCGATCGCGATGCCTTCTTCGCCGTCCTCAAGCGCGCCCTCAACGCACCTCTGCCCTCCACCGGCGAAACGGGCAATGAGACTTCCGGAAGTGAGTCCCGCGAGGTCGCAGGCCCTCTCGACTCGGCTCCTCTGCGCAACTGATCCGGGACGATGCTCAGCGGATGCAACTGGAGCTCAGTCCAGACTCCTTCTCCGCGCATTTCCGTGCGGCAGACTTCGCGCCATGACTGCTCCACCGGCGACGCCGAACAGGTGCGCTTCCCACGAGACATCCGGATCGGACGGGAGCACTCCGGCGATCAGCCCGCCATAGAAGATCACCACAAGCAGCGCAATCGCAAACGAGGCGATGCTCCGTTCGTACCAGGCACGGAGAACGAGAAATCCGAAGTAGCCGAAGATCACCCCGCTGGCGCCGATGTGCACGGTCTGTCTGCCGCCGACGATCCAGACTCCCAGTCCGCTGATCAGCGTCACGCCGAGAGTGACCAGCAGGAAATCGCGTGTCCCCCGGAGCATCACCAGCCAGCCGAGAACCAGGACGGGGACCGTATTCGCCAGCAGGTGATCGAAACCACCGTGCAGAAAGGGAGCCAGGAAGATCCCGATCAGACCGCTCAGGCTTCGCGGACGAATCCCCCATTGATCGAGTCGCCCCGGCAAGATGAGGTCGATCCCTTCGAGGATCCACATCACCGCGACGAAGGTGAGAAGAATCTCGATCTGCGACCAGCGGCGCGACAAGGGGGAGTCCGCCGTTCCGAATCGTCCCATGAAAATTCACTCGCTGGTGCCGGTGGAAGAGTTTGCCGGTGTTGCCGGGGGAGTCGCCGCCGGTTCGGACAGGAGCGAACGCAATAGCATGTGGACGCCGTTCACAATTCGCTCCTCGACGGAAGGGGCGAACGGTCCCGGCAGCGAGAAATAGATCATCGCGCCGCCCCCTTCGTAGCCCCCTTCCTGAAGCACACGCAGCGAGGGGACGTAAGCGAAGATGTCATTCGAATAGCCGGCCACCCAGATTGCCGAACCGGGCACGACGCCGGGGAGTTCGCGTTTGAGTCGCAGCGAGTAATCGACAACCGTCTCTCCGGGAAGCGCAACGAGCGTCAGATCATCACCGAAGCGAATCGCCTGGAGCGGAGCCGAATAGGTCGAGCGGAGCTTGCCGTTCTTTTCGAGGTCTTCCAGCATCAGCTCCGCGTGCCGCTGCAGGAACTTGTTCGGCATCTGTTTCTGGCGAAGCAGCTCTTCGCGCGTCGGTGGAGGCGCGAATTCGAGCTCCACCTCATCGTAGGCGACTCGCAACGGTCCGTGGATTCGCTTCGGTTCGGGCAGCAATGCCGCTTCGACTGCCGTGGCGAGTGTGCGTCCATGCTGTCGGGCCAGTTCGAGCGTCCGCCGCGGATAGGGATTCTGATCTCCGCCGCAGCCCATCAGGAAGAGAGCCGTCACCCCTGGATGAGTCTCCTGGATGTACTCCTGCGCGAACCCGGCGTAGTCGCCGCAGAACTGATTGAAGCCCAGCGTCGTGTTGTGACAGGCATAACCGAACAGGAGCGCGCGCAGCGATTTGTCCGGGCCTTCGACCCGCAGCACGGGGACCGCGTGATCGACCGGCCCGTCCGGATAGGGGCTGTTCTTCGGGCCTCCCTCCGCGGGCAGGCGGCGGTTCATCGCAAAGCCCGCACGGGCGAACGAATATCCGAGTTCGGCGGGTGACAGGTCTTCGAGAGCCCGTCCCACGACTTCGATGAGTTTCTTCTCAAGCACCGCGATGTACTCTTCCACGCGGCGGTGCTGTTCCGGTTCGAGCTGATAGAGCGTCGAACGATTCAACCGCACTACCGGGCCGCAATGCGTATGCGAAGCATTCAACAGCAGCGAAGAGGTGGGCAGGCCGTGCTTTTCATGCACCTGCTTCGCGACCGTATCGCGAAGCTCTCGCGGAATCCCGATCAGGTCGGTCGTGACGATCACCAGCCGCGTCCCGGCGGCATCCTCGAGCGCGAGGGCCTTCGCGTACAGGTCCTGCACCTTCCCTTCCGAGGGCTTGTCGCGGCTGGCGTAACCCGCCATCCACGTCGATTGCTCCGGCGTTACCGCGATGGAAGCGACACCCGCTTTCCACTCAGTTGCGGATTCTTTCGCCGGAGGAGTAACGGCCGCTACGACCTGTGTTGCCTTCTCTTCGGTTGGCTTGTCTCGTGTCGCTTTCCGCTCAGCGGCGGCTCCACTCTCCAGATGAACCCCGGTGATATCCACGAGCGTGTTGAAGAACGCCTGCTTGCGGTCGGTGTTGATCCCCCAATTCACCGGCGGGCACTGATAGCCGTGCTTGTAGTCGCTCCCGCCCGGATCGAAGTATCCCCACGATGTGTAGTCGCCAATCGCGGCCTTCAGGTTGTTCCGCGGTTTGTCGAAGTCGAAATGGTCGTCCTCGTTGATGACGAGCGGCTGCGAACGATATCCCGAGACTTGCCGGGTCTTGCGGATCAACTCGGCCAGGCGTTCGGGAGTTGCCACGCCGTTGCCGTGCAGCAGCACAAAGTCGGCACGGCGGACGACGTTTTCCCGCGGCACGGTGCCACCGCCGTAACTCGTGCTCACGAGCAGGCGCCGCCCGTCCCGTTTGTGCGACTTCACGCGTTCGATCAGCTCGTGAACGCGTTCCGGCTGCAGGATCGCGTGGTCATAGCGGATATTACATTCGTTGTTCACTTCGATCAGCACATGCCGGTATCCGCGGTCGAGCACCCAGTTGACCGCGTTATCGACGGCCCGCGTGACGGCGGCTTCGTTCTCCAGCCGTTCGTCCTGGCCGAAGTAGAACAGGCCGAGAATGACCGCCATGCCAAGCTCGTCCGCCCGGTCGAGAATCCGTTCGAGACGCTTCATCGGCTCGGGGCGCAGGCTGCCGTCAGCGGCGATCGCCGGGTTGTGCCAGGGCTGCTCCTGCGAATACCCCTGCGGACTGCCCCCCTGGAGGTTGATGGTGAAGGCGAGCAATCCATGCTCCCGCCAGGCAGGCATCGCAGCGATGAACTCGCGCGTATTGCGTTCGGGATCCCACTTCTTCGTATCCGGGTAAGCCCAGCGGTCGCGTGTCTCAGGGTTCAGGTCATCGAAGATTCCCTGCACCATCCGTGAATTGAAGAGCAGGCCTTCGATCTTGTGGTTGTTCCACATCCGGCCCGCATAGGTCGGACGCCCATTGATATGGAACGCATCCCCCACGATGGTCACTTCGGTATGGCGTGACTGTCTGGAAGCACCAGCCGAAGCCGCTGAATCCTCTCCTCTGCAGACGAGCGGCGAGCTCATCGCCAGCAGCACCACGACCGCGCCCCACAGTTGCCATTGAATCAGTCGCCTTTGAAAGGCTGCCCGCCGACGCAGTGTCCATGGACCTGAAACCGTGCGGCTGTCGCGAACGCTTGTCGTATTCATGGCGAATCTCTCAACGAGCGAGGAATGCAGTCGGACCACAACCGGACTGTCACGGGGAACTGCCACCGGCAACTGTCGCGGGGAACTGCCAGTGAAACGTGTCCGCCGAGGTGCCGCAAGTGGATTTCGAAAGAAGTTCCACGATCCAGCGTCCGTAGCAAATAAGAGCCAACCCAACCGGCTGGATAGTGGATTGCAGATCCGAAGCTCCATTCCGATTCGTCACGTTGCAGATCTGCGTCCCTCTGCGAAATCTGCGGATCATCAACTCGCCGAAGGATAGATCCGCAGAGGACGCAGATTCTTCACCGATTGAATTCACAGGTTGAAAACGAGTCGTGGAAAGCGGGCGCGGGAAGCGTGGCCCGATGGGCCGCGGCTAAACTTTGGGCGGTTGAACCATTGAGGATTCGACGAGGTGATCGATCGCTTCTGATTCGGCTCTGTCTGGAGTACGATGAGGCGAGAGTGCGGTTGCAACGGTGTTCAAGGAATGGGCGTGCCCGAGGGGCCGCTTCCGCAGAGTCGGGAGAGGGGGATCCATGCCGGTCAACAAGAAGATCCTGATGCTTGTCGGCGATTACGTCGAGGACTACGAAGTCATGGTGCCGTTTCAGGCCCTGCAGATGATCGGCTGCACGGTGCACGCGGTCTGTCCGGGAAAAGAGGCGGGGCAGACCGTCCGGACCGCTGTCCACGATTTCGAAGGAGATCAGACTTACTCCGAGAAGCCAGGACATAACTTCGCGCTGAATGCGACGTTTGCGGACGTCCGGGCGGAGGATTACGACGCCCTTGTCGTGCCGGGTGGGCGCGCTCCGGAATACCTGCGGCTCAACCCGCAGGTGCTCGAGATCGTGAAGCACTTCGCAAATGCCAACAAGCCGATTGCCTCGATCTGTCACGGCCTGCAGTTGCTGGCCGCCGCGGGGGTGCTGGAAGGTCGCAGTTGTACGGCGTACCCGGCATGCGGTCCCGAAGTCACCAGCGCCCGCGGAATGTACCAGGAAATCCCGGTCGACCAGGCACACGTGGACGGCAATCTCGTCACGGCACCGGCCTGGCCGGCGCATCCCGCGTGGCTCGCGGCTTTTCTCCAGGTGCTGGGAATCCGCATCGAAGCTTGAGCCTCGCGCATGCGCGGCACGTGTGCTCCTCTGTTGAACCGAACCCTGGCGATCGACGGCACCGCTGTTGGATCGCGATTGCCCACTTGCAGGAATCTGGAATGAGTTCGAACTCCTGGATTGTGATCGCAGCGCTTCTCGGGGGACTGTCCGTTGCCGCCGGCGCGTTTGCCGCACATGGTCTCGACGACTTCTTCGCGAAGAAATACGGCCAGTCTCCCGCGCGGCAGATTGCCGGGGTGGAGATCCCCGCTTCGCAGAAGTATCTCAACGACTTCAAGACGGCCGCCGAGTACCAGATGTATCACGCGCTCGCGCTCCTCGGCGTGGGGCTGCTCCTGCAGGGGCGATCGTCGGGGTTGCTGCAGGTTGCCGGCTGGTCGTTCCTGCTGGGAATCCTGATTTTTTCGGGATGCCTGTACGCGCTGACGCTGACGGGGCTTCGCTGGCTGGGCGCAATCGTGCCGATCGGCGGTGTACTCTTCCTCGTGGGCTGGGGGGCACTGGCGGCCGCTGCGTTCAGTTCGCCCCGCACGTAAGTCTCGCCCTGCCCGGGCGTCTTGAAGTCTGCGAAATCCACCGATACAGTTGGCACACAGAGCGTTGAGATTCACTCCTTTTGCGTTTTTCCCGCCCCCCTGACATCTCAGGAACCGACGCGCATGCTGATCTTTGATGCACACCTGGACATGGCCTGGAACGCTCTCGAATGGAACCGCGACCTTTCTCTGCCGGTCCACGAGATCCGCGAATTTGAAAGCCAGTTCCAGGGGATTATTCCCGGGCCCGCCACCACCTCCTGGCATGCGCTCCGCGCCGGTCGCGTCGGGCTGACCATCTGCACGCTCCTGCCGCGCCTGCATCGCAAGGACAAGGCACTCACCTTCTACCAGTCGCGCGAGGCCGCCTACGGGGCGGCGCATGGACAACTCGCGTATTACCGCGCCCTGGTCAAGAAAGGAGTGCTCCGGGAAATCCATGACCGTTCGTCGCTCGACGAGCACGTCGCCCTCTGGGAAGAGGACACGACCGGACACGGGCCGATCGGCTTTATCCTCAGCATGGAGGGGAGCACGCCCATCCTCTCCCCCAAGCAGATCGCCGAGTGGTACCAGGCAGGGCTGCGGATTCTCGGCCCGGCCCACTACGGTCCCGGCCCGTACTGCCACGGAACGGGAAGCGAAGGGGGACTGACGGAAGACGGCGTCTTGCTGCTGAAAGAAATGGATCGCGTCGGCATGCTGCTCGACGTGACCCACCTTGCCGACCAGTCCTTCTGGGAAGCCCTCGACGTCTTTAACGGACCGGTGCTGGCGAGCCATCACAACTGCCGGGCGCTGGTGCCGGGAGACCGGCAACTCGACGATCAGCAGATCAAGGAACTGATCGCCCGCGGCGCGGTGATCGGTGCCGCCTTTGATGCCTGGATGCTGACCCCCGGCTGGAAAATCGGCGTGACCACCCCTGAGAACACTTCGATGGAAAATGTGGTCGACCATATTGATCACATTTGCCAGATCGCCGGGAATGCGCAGCACTGCGGCATCGGCAGCGACCTCGACGGCGGGTTCGGCAAGGAGCAGACTCCGCACGACCTCGATACGATTGCCGACCTGCAGAAGCTGGCGGGCATCCTCGAACGTCGCGGTTATACGCCGGACGACATCCGCGGAATCATGTACGAGAACTGGGTGAACTTCTTCCGCCGCGCGTGGAAGGAACAGTCTCCCGGAATCTGAGCGAGCTGAATTCTCGACGGGGCGGACGCATCCTGCGCCGCCCCGCGCTGCGGAAACCGGCAACCACTGCGCCGCGTGCGTGGTCTCGCCGATGACGAATCCCCCCAACCTGGAGCTTGCCCCATGACTGGCGCCTTCGGTCGGTTCGTTGTTCTTCTGCTCGCGGCTGCATTCCTGGCGGGAGAGAGCTCGCTGGCTGACGAGAAACCCGCGACGGAGAAACCGCACAAGTGGCGGCTCTACATCGGGACGTACACGAGCGCCAGGAGCGAGGGAATCTACACGTGTGAGTTCGATGCGCGGGACGGGCGGCTTTCAAATCTTCAGCTGGCCGCCGCCACTCCCAATCCTTCGTTTCTGGCCATTTCGCCGAACGGACGGTACGTATTCGCCGTCAACGAAGTCAGCCAGTTTGAGGGCAAGCCCGCCGGTGCCGTCACCGCGTTCGCGATCGATCCCGACACCGGTAAGCTGACGGCATTGAACCAGCAGTCCGCCGGCGGGACCGGCCCGTGTCACATCATCGTCGACAAGGCGGGGAAGCACGTGCTGGTGGCGAACTACGGTGGGGGAAGCGTCAGCGTTCTTCCGATTGCCGATGATGGACGACTCGGAGAGGCGACCAGCTTCATTCAGCACTCCGGGTCGAGTGCCGACCCGAAGCGGCAGACCCGGCCGCACGCGCACTCGATCAACCTCGACGCGGCGAACCGCTTCGCCTTTGTCGCCGACCTCGGCCTCGACAAGGTCCTGACTTACCGTTTCGACCGCGACGCCGGCAAGCTCGTTCCCCACGATCCTCCCGCAGCAACGGTTTCCCCGGGGGCGGGACCGCGGCACTTCGATTTTCACCCGAACGGCCGGACTGCCTACCTCATCAACGAACTGGACTCGACGCTCACGGCGTTCGAATATGACGCCGCACGCGGCGTCCTGAAGGAACTCCACACACTTTCCACGTTGCCGGGCGGCTTCGCGGGCAACAATTCAACGGCAGATCTTCACGTCCATCCGTCCGGTCGTTTTGTCTACGGCTCGAACCGCGGGCACGACAGTATCGCGATCTTCGCGGTTGATTCGCAGAGCGGCCGCCTGACGGCGATCGGGCATGAGTCGACTGGCGGGAAAACGCCGCGAAATTTCGCGCTCGACCCCGCAGGGAAATGGCTCCTCGCCGAGAACCAGGATTCGAACTCGATCGTCGTCTTCGCCATCGATCAGGAGACGGGAAAGCTCAAACACACCGGCGAGTCGTTTGAGGCCCCCTCACCCGTCTGCATCCAGATGCTCCCGCTGGGCCGGTGAATCGAATCGTCCGATCCCGGTTGACACATCGCAGCGTCCTCGGGCCGTGCAGGATTCCACCTGCGCTTCGGGTTGATGCTCAATAGGCATTCATCCTTGGTGACGGATGCCGTCACGGTCTAGGAAGAACGCCCATGGAGACAAAAACGAAACTGCGGTAGTGTTGATAGTGGCGGGCCAAATCGGAACACGCATGTCCTCCGATTCCGGCTGGCCAGGCAGGTCCCCAGATCCTGGAGGCTGTCATGGTCGTGCTGGTGTTCGAAAATCCGGGGATCCGTTGTCCCTCCCGGTTCAGCCGCATTGCGGCAATTCACATCGTCCGCGACACGATCACCTGCCCCCAGAACGGGCTTGTGGCCCGGTTCGCAGGGCGACGCTGGGAACTGAAAAGCGAGGAGTTCCTGGTCGTCCGGATCGATGTGGCGGTCATGCTCCATTTCGAGTCGGCAGACGGCGAGAAGTCGGCGCAAGCAGCTTACCCGGCCCTGCGCATTGTCGACGGGGTGATTCTCGTCCCCTCCAGCGACGAGCCGGTCGCCATGCTCGTCACCCCTTCGAAGCTGTGGTACAGCTATCTCTCCGATCGCGAGTGGGAGACCATCATCATCGAGGCCACGGCGGAATCTCCTCCCATTGACGTTTGAGGGGTGGGTCATGCGTCCGGGATTTCACTCGCCCGGAACGCGAGTGAAACCGCCTGAGCCGGGCATCTTCCTGCACGCCGGCGGCCAGCCTCATCCCCCTGACAACACATGGAGATACGGAAATATGCTGGCGTGAGGAGGCGATCGATTTTAGGAAAACTGTCGATCGCAACGAGAATTTCGGGGAATGTCTTCGGCCCCCCCGTGCAGATTGCAGAGATGGAAAGGCTGGTGGAGCGGGACAGTCGAGGAAATCCGCGCGCCGGTGTTGAGACGCTACCATGCACCGTTTAGGATAGAGCATTGGTGTGGTGGTCGGCCAGGTGCTGCCGGCATCACGTCCCGTGATCATAGACAATGATGGATGGTGCCGCATGCCTGGCCAACTTTACCAGTGCGTCCTTCTCTTTGGTGCTCCAGGGTCGGGCAAGGGAACCCAGGGCAAGATTCTTGGTCAGATTCCGGGGTTCTTCCATCTTTCGTGCGGCGACGTCTTTCGCTCACTCGACATCAACTCCCCTGAGGGGCGTGAGGTCTACAAGTTCAGCTCGCGCGGCGAGCTCGCTCCCGACGAAATCACCATTAAGATCTGGAAGCGGGCCCTCGAAGCCTTCACGGCGCTGTCGTACTACAAGCCGCATGAAGACCTGCTGGTCCTCGACGGCATTCCGCGGAATCCCCGTCAGGCCGAACTGATCAAAGAGCACATCGACGTGCGGCACATCATCCATCTCGTCTGCGAAGACGAAGAGGCGATGATTCACCGCATGCGGCGTCGCGCGATTCGCGAGAACCGCGCCGATGACGCCGACGAAAAGGTGATCCGCCGACGGTTCGAAGTCTACCGGCAGGAATCGGCTCCGGTGCTCGAATGCTACCCGAAGGAGATCATCTCGCAGGTGAATGCGATCGGTTCTCCGGCGGAGGTGCTGTTGCAGGTGCTGCAGTGTGTCGTGCCCGTGCAGAACCAGCACTTCCGCAAGACGCAGGCGGCGGGAGAAGCTGCCTCCACAGCCGGATAAACTGCTGGAAGTCGGGACTTCGGGGGACTGCGATTACGGTGCGCCGCAGAAGCGCGGGCGGCTGCGGACCTTCGTTTCTGGAAACCGGATGAACCAGACGGCGGAATCCTCCGTTCGTCTGGTAGTGTCCCCGCTCTGCACACGGCCGGGGACTTTCGTCGCCGACCGCAGCACGCACCCGCCGGTGACAGCGGCGGCGCCTTTCCGGCGACACGGGTGAGGCACAAGTCTTCGCCTCGCTCCCGGTGCGTCCCGAAGACTCCCGCAATCGGAAGGAACGCGCAGCGATGCTGATTCCTTACGGCACCGATGCTCCGATCTATCATTTTCCCTGGGGAACGATCGGGCTGATCGCGGCGAATATCGCCATTTTCGTCAGCACCGGAGCCGGTGACCTCGAAGGAATCCATCCTTACGTCCTCACCTACGGCGACGGCTATCACCCGAGCCAGTGGATCACGGCGAACTTCATCCATGGAAACATCCCCCACCTGGCCGGGAACATGATCTTCCTGTGGGGATTCGGGCTGGTGGTCGAAGGCAAGCTCGGCTGGTGGCGCTTTCTGCCGGTGTACCTTGGCATCGGTGCGGCGCAATGCCTGCTGATGCAGACGATCATGCTTGGTGCTGATGCCGGGGGACAATGCGGGGCCTCCGCCGCGATTTTCGGGTTGCTGGCCATCGCGCTCGTCTGGGCTCCCGAGAATGAGCTGAACTGCATCTGGACGTTTCGACTCGGCATGTGGGGCGGACAGGTCCTCGAAATTCCGATCATCCTCTTCTGCACGTTCTACCTGGGCAGCGAGATGGTCTTCGCGTGGCTCTACGGTTGGGCCGTCACCAGCGAACTGCTGCATCTGACGGGGGCCGCCATCGGGTTTGCTGTCGGCATTCTGATGCTCCGGCTGCAATGGGTGGATTGTGAAGGCTGGGACCTGCTGAGCCGCTGGAGAAAGTCCCGCGTGGCGAAAGACGTCGGCGACCTCGCCCGGAGTGTCTCCGACCTCGCGAACGGCCGCGGAAACCGCCGTCGCCGCCGCACCCATCGGCTGGATGAAATGACGAGTCTCGAACGCGAATTGAGCGTGAAAGTCGATCCGGGAGAAGCGCCGGCCGTCCCGCGAAAGTCACTCCGACAGCTGCGCGAATGTCTGGCCGCGAAGAACGGAGCCGGCGCATTGGCCGCCTGGCAGCGGATTCGTCGGCTCACCCCTGACTGGCAACTCTCCGAAAGTGATCTCCGCGGGTTCATCGATGTCCTGCAGCAGGAGCAGCACTGGAAGCCGTGCGTGTCGTTCATGCAGCAGTACATCGAGCGCTTCCCGGAATCGGCAGCCTCGATTCAACTTCGGCTGGCGAAGATCCTGATCACGGAGCTCGATCGCCCCCGGCGCGGGCTCCGCCTGCTGGAGGACATCCCGGAGCAGACGCTCGACGGTTCGCTTGCCGCGGCTCGCGAGCGGCTTCGCCAGCTGGCCGAGGAAAAGTGTGTCGGCGACGAGATCGAACTCAGTGATGACCTGTAGCCTGGGTTCCGCGGGTCTCAGGAGAGAATGCCCGTTTCCCCGACGGCCAGAACGCGCAGCTCCCGCCCTTCCGGCTGGCGTTCATTCCACCAGCGGTGCAGCCGTTCGATCGGTTCCGAGAGCGGCTCATCCGTCAGTTGAAACGTTCCCCAGTGCATGGGAATGAGCATGCGGGCGCCCGTCGCCAGAAACGCCTCTCCCGCCTGCTCCGGCGTGAGGTGATTGTGCTCCATGAACCAGCCCGGCTCATACGCGCCGATCGGCAGCAGTGCGGCATCGATGTCGGGAAAGCGGCGACCGATCTCCGCGAAACCGTCGAACCAGGCAGAGTCACCCGCGTGATAGATGCGGGTCCCGTCTGCCTCAACGACAAAGCCGCACCACCACGAATGGTTGGTATCCCACGGAGTGCGTCGCGACCAGTGGCGCGCGGGAACTGCAGTGACCCGCAGCGGTCCGAACTCGGCCGATTGCCACCAGTCGAGCTCCACGACATTCGTGCGGCCGCGGCGCCGGAACCAGCGTCCCAGCCCGAGCGGAACCGCGCAGGGGACGTCAGGTGGCAACTGCCGCCACGTCGCCGCGTCGAGATGGTCATAATGGCTGTGTGACACCATCACGACTTCAAGCGGTGGAAGATCACTGATTCCCAGTCCCGGCGGAACGTATCTGGGATAGAAACCGCCGAGACGGCTTGAGAACACGGGATCGACAAGAAACGCCTTGCCCGCCCACGAGCCCAGGAAAGATGCGTGCCCGATCCAGGTGACGCGCGGCGGTCCATTCACTTCGTGGATAGCCTTCGGGTCGGGCGGCACTCGCGGCGCCGGCGGTCCGGGAGGAGCAGGCCGGCGACGCCCCAGCAATCGATCCCACACCGCCCAGCGAAAGACGGCCCTCCAACCGTGCGGCGCGTGTCGCGGATCGGCGTTCGCATACGGCGGCACTTTCGGAGACATTCCTGGAAACACACTCGGCGACATCGGGACGGAGTCCTCTGGAGCTTCAGCGCGGGAGTGAATCGAAGTGAACCTGTCGCGAATAACTCTGCGAGAATTGTGGCGGGAACAGGTGCATCAGGGAACCAGCGCGAGAACCGCCGCCGGTGAACCAGTCCCGTCCCGCAGTCGCAAGATGCCCACAATCAGAGTCGCACCGAGCGGCGGAAGCTGGTCGAGATTTGTCAGATTCTCGAGGATCATTCCCCCCTGCTCCAGCACGAGCCGATTCACCGTAAACGAGGTGTCCTGGCCCCCATCGACGCCGTGCGTATCGATTCCCACACCGGCAATCTGCCGCTCCTCCAGCAGGAAACGGACTCCCTCAGGATCGAAACCGGGGAAATGCATGCCCTGCTCATCCTGCGGCAGGAATTCCGTGGGATTTTGCCAGCGGTCTTGCCAGCCGGTGAAGAGGAGCACGAGCGAACCGGGCGGAATCGCGCCGTGCTGTGCTTCCCACGCGCGCAGGTCCGCCACTCCGGCGCGGTAGTCCCAATCGCGGCTGACGGCGGCACGCACATCGACGACCGCCGCCGGTCGCACGAGCGACTCGGCCGGCATGTCCGCGATCGACGCTCCGGCCGGGAAATACGTTCGCGGGGCATTCACATGCGTGCCGCTGTGCTCGCCGATCGTCAGTCGTCGAAGCGTGTAACCATCGACCTCCAGCCGGGCGACTTCCTTCAACTCGACAGCGGGATCGCCCGGCCAAAGGGGAATCCGCTCATCGATCATGTGGCTGAGATGAATCACACGCCCGTAGTTCAGCGACGGCACGTCAGGCATCTCCCTGCGAGATTTTTTCCCGCCACTGGCGAATCGCCTCGGCATCAATCGCGGCATCACGGAGCATCTGCTCCTTGAGCTCCGCACGATTCTCCTGCGGCGCGAGCGACAGCATCCGCTTCATGGTCAACGGCGGCTGATCTCGCCGCATCTCTCCGGCAACCACCTCGGCCAGAAACACGGTGCGGTCACCGGTATCCAGGGAAGCTTCCACCCGACAATCCAGCCAGGCGAGTGCATCGGCGAGAATTGGGCTGCCCGTCTCGCGCTGTTCGAATTGCAGATGTTCGAACTTGCGGGTGGTTCGCGAACTGCTCAGCCCGAATGTCCACACCATGGGAAGCAGCGTTTCGTCAATCAGGTGCAGGGCGAAGGCCCCGGATTCCTGAATCAGTTCCCACGTGCGATGCTGGCGGGCGACGCCCACGAGCACGCGCGGCAGTGTGGGGACGATCGATGCCTGGTTCACAAATGTCGCGATCAGGCCACCGCGCTCCGAGCCTGCCGCTGCCGTGACAATCCACAGTTCGCGATCGAGTGCCGCAAAGACACGGTTGATCTGATCGAAGTCCATCAGCAGGCCTCCGGGGGGGATTGTACGGTCGATGTCGGGCTCGCCGGGGGAACGGCTGTCGGTCTGCAGGGATGAACTTCGTTGACGTTGTCCGATCTCCCGGCAGCACCTATCATTCCGGCAGACTGTAGAGGGAGTCCCTCGCCTTGGCAAGCCATTCCTCGCTGTGCGGGTCGGGCGGGCATCGCCGATAATGAATGACCTCGATTCTACGAGGACAAAGGATAAAGGAAGTGCTGATTCGCCTGCTCCTCATTCTGACGATTATCCCGCTGATGGAACTGACGCTGCTGGTGTGGCTCAGCGACCTGACCAGCGTCTGGTTCACCCTTGGCGAGGTGTTTGCGACCGGCGTTATCGGACTTTGGGTGGTCCGCCGTCAGGGTTGGAACACGTGGTCGCAGCACCGCGCGACTGTCGCGCAGGGAGAGACTCCCGCCGCGGCAGCCATCAATTCCCTGATGATCCAGTTCGCGGGGTTCCTTTTGTTCGTCCCCGGTCTGCTGTCGGATGTCCTCGGGATCCTGCTGCTGATATCCCCGATCCGAACTCTGGTGCGCCAGTGGGCGGTAGCGCAATTCGCGTCGCGGGCCTCCGTTCACTTTCACACATTCACGAGCGGAAACTACGACGATATGCAGCGGGCCGGCACTCCGTCGGACGACATTATCGATGTCGAGTTTACCCGCCACCCGAGCGATGCACCGCGTCTCGAAGAACGGTGAGGCAACGCGGCCTTTATCCGAAGTTGTTGAATTCATTCGTGGCTCTTCGCACTCACGATTCGCCCCCGTGCGGGTGAAACGCCCATCGGTTGCCACTCATCGGCGGCGGGCCTAGAATCAGGCAACTGTGCACGCTGCGGGACGACCCGCAGGCTGGTCAATTCTGGTGGGGACGACCCCGCCCACGACGCAACAGGTGCGTTATGGCGTGGGTTTTTCTGTTTATTGCGGCACTCTTTGAAATCAGCTGGGCCACCGGCCTCAAGTACACGCACGGCTTTACGAAGCTCTGGCCGAGTGTGCTGACAATCACTGCTGTCGTGACGAGCCTCGTCCTGCTGGCGCTCGCTGTGCGCAGCATTCCCGTGGGGACCGGCTACGCGATCTGGACGGGCATCGGAGCCGCCGGCACGGCGACGCTGGGGATGATCCTCTTCGGTGAACCGGTAAGCGCAGGGCGGCTGTTTTTCCTGTGCATGATCGTCGGCGGAGTGATCGGCCTCAAGTTCACCACATAGCTTCGCGTCCCGGCCGATTTCTCGGGCCCCTGTGCCCTCTTCCAGGGGAACTGCAGGTCATTCCGGGTTCGACTTCCACGTCTTCGTGAGACGCGGAATACAGACGTCAGCGGGAGAAAGGGCAGATCGAGCCACATTCCAACGACTGACTTTTCGCTCGTTCGAAGTCCCACAGGGGCGGCCCTGAGGGGCGCGGTGTGTCCCATACACAAGTGGAGCGTCGAGAACGGGACGGCGGATCATTCCCGGTAATGCGCAAACGTGCACCACGTGCGCGAGCCGCGCGGCCCGCTGGGCCGCGGCTAAACCGAGGAAGTTCAGGAATACACCAGTATCCTCAAGCGAAGGCCGCATGCGCGTGGTGACCGCCGCGGTCACCACGCGTGTTGCGGGTCGGGCGTCTCGCGCCGTCACAAACTTCACGAACGACACTTGGCTTTTCAATCATCGATCGTGAAGCCGACCTTGATCGTTACCTGCCAGCAGCCGACTTTGTCGCCGTCGATCGTTCCCCGGGTTTCGCAGACCTCGAACCAGCGCATGTTGCGAACCGTCCTGGCCGCCCGGGCCACCGCCTTCTGCACCGCATCCTCAATGCTGGTCGTGGAACTGCCGGTCAGCTCTATCAGCTTGTACACGTGATCGCTCATCGTCTTACCTCATCTGCTGGGGTGATCGTGAGAACGAGATCCGCTGTCGCCCCGGACGCTGGTCAGCGACACTGATTCCACCTTCTTCAGTATACCGCCTTGTCCAGCCGACATCGGCCTCCAATGCGGTCATGCAGGCTTCGAGCCTCCCGCGCATTGCCTCGCGCGCGGCTGTCTGACATCATGGACGGTCGATTGCGTCCCGGGTATGTGAGGATTCGTCGGCCCGGATAACGCACACGCTGCCTGTCCGTCATTCCGTCAGACCGGAGCCTGCCGCATGCTGCCCTTTCGCTCGCTGCTTTCTGTGCTCGGAGTCGTGCTGTTTGCCTCGACGGCCCTCATCGCTGCCGACGGAAACCGGCTGGCCTATCTTCACGACCCGACCCCGTACTATCCACATCGCGACTTTCCGAAGCTGATCACACCGCAGTGGGTGGGCGAAGAAGGCGTTGAGGCGGTAGTCGTGCTCGCGATCGATGACATGCGCGACCCGGCGAAGTACGAGGCCTATCTGCGGCCCATCCTGCAGCGGTTGAAGCAGATCGACGGCCGGGCGCCGGTGAGCATCATGACGTGCAGCATCGCCCCCAATGATCCGCAGTTGCAGTCCTGGCTCGATGAGGGACTGAGCCTGGAGATCCACACGGTTGATCATCCCTGCCCGCTGCTGCACGCAGGGGATTTCGATAAGGCCAAGTCGACGTATGACCGCTGCGTTGATCTGCTGCGGCAGGTGCCGCGAAGCACGCCCGTCGCTTTTCGCACGCCCTGTTGTGATTCGCTGAACACTGTCAGCCCGCGGTTCTTCGCCGAGATCTTCAACGATGCGCGTAACGGCGCGTATCTCTCGATCGATTCGTCGGTGTTCAATCTCTTCACCGCCGATGATCCGGAGATCCCGCGCGAGCTGCTGTTCGATCCCGACGGCAAGGAGAAGTTTCGCAAGTATCTGCCGAAGGGGCTGGTGCGCAAAGGCGCGACCTTCAACACGTTCGTCAACACGATCGAGAACTATCCCTACCCGTACGTCATCAACCGGCTCTGCTGGGAATTTCCGTGCGTCGTCCCCAGTGACTGGTCCGCCCAGCACCTGCAGAAGCCGAACAACCCCGACACCGTTCGCGACCTGAAGGCGGCACTCGATATCGTCGTCCACAAGCAGGGCGTGTTCAATCTCGTCTTTCACCCGCACGGCTGGATCCGCAACGATCAGGTTGTGGAACTGATCGACCACGCCGTCGCGAAGCACGGAAAGAAGGTGAAGTTCCTGACGTTCCGCGAAGCACTGGAGCGGTTGAACGAGAATCTCCTGGAAGGGAAGCCGCTGCGGGCGACTGAAGTCTCCCCCGGGACTGACAATCATGTTCGACTGGTCGATTTGAATCAGGACGGGTTTCTGGATGTCGCGGTTTCGCGTGCGGATGGCGGCTTCGGCCGCATCTGGCTCCCTGGGGAACGACGCTGGTCGAAAGCTGAAGCCGGGCCGGAGGGGACGCCGCCCGCGTCGCGCGCCCTTTGGGGAGTCTTTCGCGCGGAGGGCGCACCGTCGATTTTGGTCGACCTGACTCATCAGGATCTGTCGACCAGCCGACCCACAAAGCCGCTCGCCTGGTACTTCGATGGCAAGACCTGGCGGCGGGATGATCTTGTGGAAAAGGTGATTCCCCACCTGAAGGAAGCAACGGGATCGGCAGGTACGATCGACGCCCTGCAGTTGCGTGATATCAATGCCGACGGCATCTGTGAGATCCTCCTGGGGAATCGCGGCACACCGGCCACAATCATCTACACCTGGTCCGCCGACAGGAACGACTGGATCAAGCTTCCCTTCGGTCTCCCTGACGGCGTGCGGCTTTCATCGGCCTCGCCTCCCTCGCAGGATGGCAAACAGATTGCTGCCGACTTCCGCTTTATTGATCTCGATGAAGACGGTTTCGACGACGTGATCTTCTCCGACGACGAGCGTTATTCGATTCACCTCTTCGAATCGATCGAAAAAGGCTGGAGCCGCGAAGTCATTGCCGGGAAGCGGGGCGAAAAACCGGCGGAGCAGGAGTTGCCGATGATCACCCGCAACGGCACCGACAACGGCTTCTTCGTACATGGACGGACACTCTACTGGCAAAACGAGAACACCGCGGAGCTCCCGGACCTCGTCGATCGCCGTCACTTCGATGACCTGCTCAAGGATGTGCAGCCGGGACCAAAATCGCCGGAAGTCTCACTGCACACGATGCGGCCGCGACCAGGGTTTGTCGTCGAACAGGTCGCTGCCGAACCGTTGACGATGGACCCGGTCGCCTTCGCATGGGGAGCGGACGGCAAGTTCTGGATCGCGGAGATGGCCGACTATCCGCGGGGACTCGACGACAAAGGGAAACCGGGAGGCCGGATTCGATATCTCGAAGACGTTGATGGGGACGGCCGGTACGACCGCTCGACACTGTTCCTCGAAGGAGTCCCCTTCCCGACCGGAGTATTGCCGTGGAAGAAAGGAGTGCTCGTCACGGCGGCTCCGGACATCTTCTATGCCGAGGACAGCGACGGTGACGGCAAAGCTGACGTGCGAGAAACCCTCTACACCGGCTTCGGCGAAGGGAATCAGCAGCACCGGGTGAACGGGCTCGTGCGCGGTCTCGATAATTGGATCTACTGCGCGAACGGCGACAGCGACGGAACGATCCGCTCGATCAAGACCGGCAAAACGGTCGCGATCAACGGGCGCGACCTGCGGATTCGCCCTGAGACCGGCGAGATCGAAGCACAAACCGGACGCACGCAGTTCGGACGCAATCGCGACGAATGGGGCAACTGGTTCGGCTGCAACAACAGCAACCCGATGTTTCATTTTGTCCTGGCGGATCACTATCTCCGCCGCAATCCGCATGCGGCAGCCCCCGATCCTCGCGTGCAGGTTTCCGTGGCTCCGGGGGCGGCGCCAGTTTATCCCGTCAGCCGCACGCTGACGCGGTTCAACGACTTCAACAAGGCAAACCGCTTCACCTCGGCGTGCAGCACGATCGTCTATCGCGACGATCTGTTCGGCCCGGAATTCATCGGCAATTCCTTTGTGAGTGAACCGGTGCACAATCTGGTGCATCGCGAACTGATGAGCCCTCAGGGGGTGACCTTCACCAGCCGCCGTGCGGAGGATGAACAACAGTCCGAGTTCCTTGCCTCCTCCGACAACTGGTTCCGACCGACGATGATCGCCACGGGACCTGATGGTGCGCTCTGGATTGCCGACATGTATCGGCACGTCATCGAGCACCCGCAGTGGATTCCTGCCGACTGGCAGGCGCGGCTCGATCTGCGGGCCGGCCACGATCGCGGTCGGATATACCGGGTCTTTCCGAAAGATGTCACGCCGCGAGCGATTCCCAGACTCAGCGAGAGGAACACCGCCGAACTGGTCGCCGCCCTCGACAGCCCCAGCGGCTGGCAGCGGGACACCGCGCAATCGCTGCTGATTGAACGGGGCGACAAATCCGCGGTTCCGCTGCTGGTCCGGCAGCTGGAAGCTTCCGAGCGACCTCTCTGCCGGCTGCACGCCCTCTGCACGCTCGACGGACTGAAGGAGCTGACCCCCGCCAGCCTCCTGCGGGGACTTCAGGACGCACACGCCGGCGTTCGCCGGCACGCGGTTCGACTCTGCGAAAACGTCACGCCTCTCACTCCCGACCTGATGGCCGCATTGACCCGGCTCGTGGAGGATGACGATCCGCAGGTGCAGATGCAGCTCGCGTACACACTGGGCGAGATCGAGGCTCCGCAAGCCGCTGAAGCTCTGGCCACTTTACTGCCGAGAATCGCGGGAGACCGTTACCTGCGGGCTGCCGCGATGAGCTCCCTGCATTCGGGCAATCTCGACCAGGTCCTTGTCGGCGTGCTTGCCGAAGCGAGGGCTCCCGTGAATGCGGAACTGGTCGGCCAGTTACTTGGGATGGCGACGGCACTCGGGAACGACAGCGGCCTGATCGCGCTCCTGGAGAAGATCACAACGCCGGGGGAAGGAAACATTGCCGACTGGCAGTTCGCTGCGATTGCCAACCTGCTCGAAGCACTCGATCGGCAACAGCAGTCTCTCGCGCAGCTTCGCAGGAAATCCCCTGCACTCGCGGCGGCGATTGACCGTCTCACGCCGCTCTTCGCAGCTGCTCGTGCGCAGGCCGCGGATGCGGAAAGACCGCTACACGAGCGAATCCGTGCCGTCACGCTGTTGGGCCGAGCTCCGGACGCTCAAAATGCGCGTGCGGAACTCGAAATTCTGGAAGGGCTGTTGTCTCCGCAGTCACCGCCCGAAGTGCAGCACGCCGCCGTCGCGGTCTTCGCGAAGCTTCGCGGCGAAGAGGTGCCCGGAATTCTGATCGATGCCTGGAAAGGATGCGGCCCCGAACTGCGGGGGGCGGTGCTCGATGTCCTCTTGAGTCGCGACGCCTGGCGTGAGCGGCTGTTTACCGCGATCGAGGCGCAGGTCATCCTGCCGCAGGAGTTCGACGCAACGCGACGACAGCGACTGCTCGACCACAAGTCCGAGAGTGTCCGCAAGCAGGCGGCAAAGCTGTTTGCCGGTACGGTGAATGCCGACCGCCAGCAGGTGATCGAGCGCTATCGCGTCGCGCTCGAATTGCCGGGAAATGCGAGCGAAGGGAGCCGGAAGTTTGCGGAGACGTGCGCCCAGTGTCACAAGCTCGGCGGCGTGGGATATGAAGTCGGCCCTGATCTCGCGGCTCTCACCGACAAGTCTCCCGAAGCGCTGCTCGTGGCGATGCTCGATCCGAACCGGGCAGTCGAGCGGAAGTTCATCAGCTATACGGCAGTGACTGTCGCCGGGCGCACGTTCAGCGGCCTGCTCGCGTCGGAGACCGGCAACAGCATCGTGCTTCGCGGTCCTGAAGGAAAAGAAGAGACCATCCTGCGTGCCGAACTGGAAGAGCTCATCAGTTCGTCCAAGTCGACAATGCCCGAAGGGCTGGAGAAGGACCTGCAGCCACAGGACATCGCAAACCTGATCGCCTTCCTGCGGCAGAACGGCCCGATCCCGGCGCGGAAGACCTTCCCCGGTAACGAACCGAAGCTGGTCAAAGCCGATGCGGAAGGCCGGCTCACGCTGACGCCGCAATCCGCCGAGATCTACGGCCCCAGTCTCGTGCTCGAAGCCCGGTACGGTAACCTCGGCTACTGGAGCAGCGGGGACGATCATGCCGCGTGGCAAGTCGAGGTGCCAACAGCAGGAACGTATCGCGTCCAGCTTGAATGGGCGTGCGACAATGGCTCGGCGGGCAATCTCTGGGAGCTGACGACGGCGAGCGGCGTCCTCACAGGCCGCATTGAAACCACCGGAAGCTGGGACAATTATCGCACTGCGGAAGTTGGTGAACTCACTCTGGCCGCCGGGATGCAGCGAATCACGATCCGTCCCGCGGGCAAGCTCCGGGGGCCACTCATGGACCTCAAATCGCTTTCACTGCTGCCCGCGCGCTGAGAAGCAACCATTCTGCACGGCGATCAACTCGCCAGGCAAAACGTCTTACTTCCCGATGCAGAAGCGGCTGAAGATGCGGTCGAGAATGTCGTCGGTGTAGACGGCACCGGTGATCTGTCCGAGCTCATCAAGTGCTTCGCGAACATCCATCGCGAGGAACTCGTCTCCGCTACCGGCATCAGCCGCTTCCAGAGCGCGATCGAGAGCGTCGAGTGCGCTTTGCAGACTGTCGCGACAGCGGGCAGCGGTCGAGCCGACCAGTTCCCCGGCTTCGCCCGCCGCATCCGCGAGGCGGCGCACGACTTCATGCCGCAGCTCTTCCAGTCCCGCTCCCGTATGTGCCGACACCGCCAGCACGCCGTCCGAATCGGTTGACGAAGGTGAAGCGAGATCCGCCTTCGTCAACACCTGAAGCAGAGGGATCTGCGCGCCTGTCCCGGAAAAAGCGGAATACAACTCCTCGTGCGGCTGGTCAGCGGAGATTTCATCGGCAGCCTGACACCAGAGGACGAGGCTCGCCTGCTGCATCTGCTCGGACCGTAACGAGAGTGCCTCGCGCATGATGCCGGTCGCGTCCTGCTCCCAGCCGGCGGTGTCGATCAGCTCGACCGGCAAGCCGTTCCACTCCAGTTCGACTTTCAGATAGTCGCGCGTCGTGCCACGGATGTCGGAGACAAGTGCAAGCTCCTTCCCCGCGAGTCTGTTGAAGAGCGTGCTCTTTCCGGCATTGGGGGCACCGGCGAGAACAATCCGCGCGCGGGCTGCCGAGCGCATGCGGGTCGTCGCCTGCGCCAGCAGAAGTTCGACCACCTGCCGGGCTTCCCGAAGCCGGCGGACAAGTTCCTGCTGAGAGACGAACTCGATCCCTTCATCGGTGAAGTCGAGACCAGCTTCGAGGTCGGCCAGCAGATCGAGCAGATCGCTGCGGAGGCGATCGACCTTTCCTGCTACCCCTCCCGCCAGTTGGGCGAGCGCCCGGTGCAGCTGCCCGGGAGTGTCGGCATCGACAACTCCCAGCACCGCTTCCGCCTGGGTGAGGTCCACCCGCCCCGCGAGAAACGCCCTCAGGGTGAACTCTCCCGGCCGGGCGGGACGCACACCACTCGCGAAGAGCTGCGCCAGCACCATCTCCAGCAGCGGCGGTGAGCCGGGCAGGTGCAACTCCGCCATCGGCTGCCCGGTGTAACTCCGCGCGGTCGGCCAGAGATAGAGATCCAGGGGCAACTGACTTCTTCCCTCTGGAAGCTGCCAGTAGCCGGGATGCCGCCAGGCACCGCGTGGAGACTGCCACGCGGTGGGATCGGCGGGCCGAAACCAGCGAGCGAGAGCACACTGCACGTCGCCGCCGCTGACGCGGATGATGCCGCGCGCTCCGCGCCCGGGAGCGGACGCGAGCGCGGCGATCGTTTCCTCAAGATCCATCTGACAGCCCCGGATGCCCGCCTGCGGAGCATCCATCGCGGATTAACGGCGCTGGCGCGACTTCTTCTTGCCGCCCGGCAGCGGAGCGACCGGTGACGGCCGGTCCGGGCCGGGTCCGCCTCCGCCGGGGCCGCCGTTCGTTCCGCCGGAAGCATCAGCAGTTCGCGGGGCCGCTTTCGGCAGCAGCTTGCGCTCCGCCAGTCCCCAGCCGCTCGACGCGATGAAGTAGATGCAGAGTCCTGCCGGCACACTGTAGAACATGAAGCCCATGAAGATCATCATGTAGCTCATCATCTTCTGCTGCAGCTCCTGCTCCTTGTCCGTCGGCGGCGGCATGAACATCTTCTGCTGCAAAATGAACAGACAGATCGTAATAATCGGGAGCAGGTTAAAATCGCTCCCCAGGAACGGCAACGAGAACGGCAGCGTGAACAACCGGTCGGGAGCCGCGAGGTTGTCGATCCACAGAAACTTCGCCGAGCGCAAGTCGACCGAGATGTTCAGCGCCTGATACAGCCCGATGAAGATTGGCAACTGCACGAGCATCAGCAGACAGCCGCCAAACGGGTTGTAGTTGTGCTTGCGGAACAGCTCCATCTGGGCGCGACCGAGCTTCTCGGTATCGTTCCCGTATTTCTTCTTGAGGGCCGCGATCTCCGGCTGGATCTCCTGCATCTTGGCTGCGGCGAGTGCCTGTTTCCGCGAGAGCGGAAACATCGCCGAGCGGACGACAACGGTCAGCAGGATAATCGCCCAGCCATACGGCCAGGCCCATTGCGGGAACAGCCGATGGAAGAAATCGAGCAGCGCCAGCATCGCCTGCGGGATGCCGAGGTTCCCCGAAAAGCCGTAGTCGATGATCGTCGAGGCGTGGATCGGTTCGAGCAGCTCGACCCGCTTCGGGCCGGCAAACAGCATGTAGCTGTGAGTCACTTCTTCTGTCTGCTGTCCGGCCTTCGCCGCCGGCAACGTGAGATCGACAGAAGTCAGCTGGACGCTGATATTGCTCTTGCGATCGCGATCGGGGCCGACCAGCATCGCCTTCGCTGAAGCAATGTACGGCTCCTGCAACTGATCTCCCTGTGGCAGCAGGAGGGCGGCGAAGTACTGCACGTCGATACCGATGTACTTCATCGGCCGCCGCCAGTCCTCAATCTCGCCGTCCGCGATGCTGTTTGCATCGAGCGTGACGTTCTTCCGCACCCGTCCATCGGGTTCGAGAAAACCGACCGCCACATCGCGGAACTTGCGGGCGTACTGTTCGCTTTCGAGCGGCACTCCCACCGGTCCCTGGAGGACGTAGCTCAGCGTCTGCGGCTGCTCGCCGCGGTTGCGGAACGTCAGGTCGAAGTGCAGGTCGTAGGCGGCCGATTCACCGGGCTTCGCGGGATCGAGGGGCGTCAGGCGGTACTTCTTGACGACCTCGATCTTGTCGTCCGGGGTGACGTAGCGGAAGGTGATCGCCGAAGGACTGTGCGAACCCTGCACGACTTCCCAGTCGACCGTGCGAAGACTCGTGTTGTACTTGCGAAGCTGCTCGTCGATCTCCGGGACGGCAGTCTGCAACGTGTAGGGAGGACCGCCATCCGCACCGACCACCTTCAGCGGCTGGTCGGGATTCTCAAGGTCGCGATAACGCGGATCGTTGAGTGCAATTTCGGCGATCGACGCGCCGCGGGTCGTGAAGGTCACCTGCATCCGGTACGGCGAGTCCGGATCGAGCGTGCCAATCGTGAGATCGCTCCGATGCGGATGCTTGACCAGCTCCGGCAGCTCATCCTTCCTGTCGGCGTCCGCCTCTTCGGGCGCAGCAGCGACTGCCGGCGTTTCGGCCGCCTGTGCAGCGGGAGCCTCGGCATCCTTCGCGGCTCCCGGTTTCTTGCGATCTTTCGCGTCCGCATCGGGAGCCTGTGCGGCAATCGGGGCGGCCGGCTCCGGCGGTGGTGCAAAGCGACGAAGAACCAGCACCTCCCATCCGACAAGAATGGCAAACGTGCTGAGAATAAAAATCAGAAAACGCTTTTGGTCCATACTCACCGACCGTCCCGCAGGCGGTCGCCCAGAAAATTATCGAGTTCAGGGATCGCGTAAATCTTGGCGGCCGTTTTCTCGAAATCGTATTCGACCCTGCGAAAGATCACGCGCGGGGGACGCTCTCCCGCAGCCGGCTCGCCGTCGTCCGTTCCATCGTCCAGCAGCACGTACGAAGCCCGCGGGTCGCCGTTGCGCGGCTGACCGACGGAACCGACGTTCACGAGCGCCTTCTCGGCCCCGAGCTCGTAGTGAAAATCGAGCTCTTCGGGGCTGAAGAAATTCAGCGCTTCGGTGAAGACGCCGGGAACATGCGTATGTCCCTGGAAACAGTATTGATCAACCAGTGCGAAGATCCGTTCCATCTTCCGCTGGTTGTAGATGTCTTCGGGAAAGACGTACTCATTCAGCGGATTGCGGGCGGAACCATGCACAAACAGGAACTTCCCTTCGCGATGCGTCCGCGGTCGCTCTCCCAGGAATTCCCAACGTTCTTCATTTCGTTTCGGATCACCCGATTCGAGCTGCTGCCTCGTCCAGAAGATGGCGCGCTCGGCACCGGCATTAAAGCCTTCCGGATCGAAAAGGGCTCCCTGATCGTGATTCCCGAGCAGGCAGACCTTGCAGGAGGTCACGAGGTCGATGCATTCGCGGGGATTCGGGCCATATCCGACCACATCTCCCAGGCAATACACGTCCCGTACGTTCTCCCGGCGGATGTCAGCCAGGACAGCCTCGAGTGCTTCGAGGTTACCGTGGATATCGCTGATAATGGCTTTCAAGAGGAAGCGGCTCCCACGAGGGATTTCAACCAGGAAACCACGCCGACAGGACAGGAGGGGCGACCCTGAAGTCTAGTCCCCTCTTGAACATGCGGTCAAGTACTTTTGACGCGGGAGAGACTGCCTCTCTGGCCGCGTTACCGACACCGCACGAACAATGCATCGCCTGCCCCGCTGCTTCGGAGAGCGATGTCGGCGATAACGGGACCGAGTTCCTCCTCGATCCTCTGCCTGTATGCAGGATATTTTGCGCGAAATCGCCACAGAATCCTACTCACACGGACCGAGATTCGGGAATCCGTCGCAGTTCGATTCTCCGCGTTCCGATCCGCTCCTGCTCGAACCTGCCCGCAAGGTTGCGAAAGTGTCTCGCGGGACGGAAGATGAGGAAAGTTTCCGCGCGCGGACTTGGGGGATCTCCGAGGTGAACGGCCGTCCCCCGATGGTGTTCCCGGTACGAGTCACCTCGCCCTGCCCGGGAGCCACCTGCGAGTGCAACCGGTCGCAACGTCTCACCGTCGCGCGACCTCCCCCGGACTCCGTTCACCTGGCTTCGAAGCAGATTCCCATGGGACGCTGGCCCGACGATCGCCGCTCGACTCTGGTCACGGCACTGCTGATCTTCGTACTGTTTCCGGCACTGTGCTGGTTGACCTGGTGGTTCGTGCGCGGGTAACTTGCACCCGCGACCGGCCGCATTGATTCCCTGCTCCTCCGACTTCAACCGCGAGATACGCCCGTGGCGCGAGCATCCAAGGCCTCCCTGCTGATCATCTTTGTGACGGTCTTTATCGATCTGCTGGGATTCGGGATCGTCCTGCCGCTGCTTCCCCTCTATGCGAAGTACTATGCCGCCGAGGATATGACGCTCGGGCTGCTGATGGCGTCCTTCTCGGCGATGCAGTTCCTGTTCGCGCCGCTGTGGGGACGGATTTCCGACCGCGTGGGACGGCGGCCCATTCTGATCCTGGGACTGGCGGGCTCCACTGTCTCTTACGCCCTGTTTGGTTATGCGGCCTCACTGCCCCCCGATGCGGCATTGTGGGGACTGAGTCCGCTCGGCTGGTTGTTCGTGAGTCGAATCGGGGCGGGAATCGCCGGGGCCACCATCCCCACCGCCCAGGCGTACATCGCCGATACCACCGGGCCGGAAGAACGGGCGAAGGGAATGGCGCTGATCGGCGCGGCGTTTGGCATCGGCTTTACCTTCGGCCCGCTGCTCGGAGCCGCCTTCGCTTCGGCGGAACTCGATGCGGCCCCCAATGCCGCCCCCGGCTACGTCGCCGCGGTGCTGTCGGGGCTGGCGCTTCTCTCGGCGATTTTCGTCCTTCCCGAGTCGTTGAAGCCGGGCTCGCAACCGGCGGAGCGCCGCGGGCTGAGTTTCGTCAGCCTCCGCAAGGCCATCGCCCGCCCGGCGGTGGCGATCGTCCTCGTCATGATGTTTGTCGCCGTGTTCGCGTTCGGCCAGTTTGAATCGACCCTCGCACTGCTCGCGCAGAATCTCGGCCTGGCCCCGCGCTACAACCTGTATGTCTTCGCCTATGTCGGCTTCATTCTGACTCTCAGCCAGGGACTGATTGTCCGGCGGCTTGTCCCCCGGATGGGCGAATTCCGCATGAGCGTGGCGGGAGTCGTGCTGATGACCTCCGGGCTGCTGCTCGTCGGATTCGCCGGACAGTCCGGATCGCGTGCACTGCTGTATTCGGTGCTGCCGGTCGCGGTCATGGGATTCTCCGCGTTGAATCCGTGCCTGCAGTCGATGCTTTCGCGACGAACGCCCGCGTCCGACCAGGGAGAGATGCTGGGGCTCGGGCAGAGCTTCTCGGCTCTCGCCCGTATCTTCGGCCCGTTCGTTGGTGTCCGGCTCTTCTTCCAGGAAGTTACACTTCCCTTCTGGGTCGGGGGAGGCATCATGGCGGTGAGCCTGCTGCTTGTGCTCGCGATCGGGAGCCGCGCGCCGGAAGACGAAGAGTCGAATCCGACGAAGCGCGAACACACAGCGGAAGGAACCGCCACGCCGACTGCCGATGCGGCAGCATCAGTCCAGGGGTAGTGACGATTTCGAGGTTCGCCATCCGGCATCGAGGGGCGGCGGTGCCGACGCACTAGCCGCGCTGGGTGACGTCGGCAGCGGTATTCCCGTTGAGGAGCCCGTGTACGCCCTGCATCACTGCCTCGATCCCGCGTGCATCGAGTTCCGCCGAGCGGAAGGCGTAGCGCGCGACCACCTCGTGATTGCGGTAAAGCACCACCGTCACCGCCGCCTCGGCATGAACATTCTGATTCCCCGGCACGTCAATCCGGCCCGCGGCAACGGTGAGCGGCAGCGAAAGCTTCTCGTTGAAGGCAAGCGTCTGCAGCCGTGAGACGGCACTTCGCTGATCGTCGGTGAGCAGAACAGCGAAGCTTCTCAATCCCGCCGCGCGGTTCCGGTCGACGGTCTCATCGATCTGTTTCAACAGCCGGGGAAGCTCGGGAACGAACTCGCGAATGAAGATCATCGCCACCGGCCGGTCGCCATGTCGGCACACATAGCAGACCGAGCGGTTCCTTAACGGACCGGTCACCGCACGGACATAAAACTGCGGGACGCGTTCGCCAACCGAACGCCCCGACTGCAGCGGCGACAGTTCGGCGGTCTCGCCGAATAACACTCCCGTTCGGCCTCGATTCCAGCCGGCTGCAAGGAGCGAAACCATCGTCGTCCGCAGCAGACGGCGGCGACTGAGGCGCGACGAGTCGCAGGTGAACAGCCGGGAAAGTGACATCCGTGCGGCCATCGAAGGAGGAGACGAGTCCATCAGCGAACTCTGATTCGTCTCATCATAATGAGAAACAGCGGTGAAACAAACAGGGAATTGCCTGTACCGACAGCGAAAAACCCGACTTTTCACCCCGCCCGGTTCAACCGTTTTTCGAAACTTCTGCGGTTCAGCTTCACTTTCCATTACCTGCTGGCGCGTAAAGAGATGTACCAACAAGCCTGCCGCGTGCGGGTCACTGGGTTGCTGTTTGAGAAAGTGTCTTCTCAGAAATCGGAAGGGCATCGGGAACGGCTCTTTCTCCTTGGGAAACATGGAGAATCAGGCACTTATGGCCATCCAGGAGAGCCGGATTCGGGAGAATTGGCCGCCCACTTCCAATGATTTCTTGTATGTGAACGTATGATTAATCTGAGCGAACGGGATCCAGCCGTTCCCGCGGCGGAGAGTTCAGGCCTCGCGTCGGGAGCTGAACATCCGATACGTTCGCCCCACAGGCCCATCGACAGCAGATCCTTTCACAGCGGTCCTGCCGTCTCAATCTTTCGGAAGCACGGGTCACAGAAGGGATTTCGGTGATGCTCCGGAAGATCAGGCCGCAAGGGGAAGTGGCCGTCCTGGCTCGCTCGCGGTGTGAATTCCCAACTGTTGCGGAATCACATCCCCAAAATCCGAGCTATAGTTGGCTGCAGTTGAGTCCCCGTTCAGCACGCCGTTGATCCGGGAGTTGCCGAGCACGGAATGCTGTAGTGGATTTCTGTATAGGAGGGCGAGGCATGGCCCGCAAAGATGCACTGCTGAGACTACATCAAAGCCTGATCGCCAAGCGCGACGCGTTGCGAAAAAAGCTCGCCGCGGACCTGCTCGAAACTCAGGCTGGACCGGGCGGTGGTGACGTCTGTGACGCGGCCTCCGATGGCACGCAGAACGAATTGCATTCGCAATTGGCCGCACTCGAAAGTCGCGAACTCGGACAGATCGAGCAGGCCATTCTCATGATCCGGCAGGGGCGGTATGGCCTCTGTGACATGTGCGGCAGCCGCATTCCGATCGCGCGGCTGAAAGCGCTTCCCTTCACCCCGCTGTGCATCGACTGTCAGCGGAAGCAGGAATTGACAGGCGGGCGCACCAGCAGCTTTGACGTCAACTGGGAAACCGCCTACGAATTCGAGGGGGCCGCGAACGATCGCGAAGTCAGCCTCGGTGATATTGAGATCGATTACTCCGAATAAGAGTTGTCTGCCCGCGATGTCTGGTCCGCACGGACCGGCTCCGTCGATTCACGAAGGAGGCGTTTCGGCTCACCTGTTGATTGCCGAAGCGCCTCTTCTTGTTGATACGGGTCGATATCGTCCCCACGCTTGGGTGTGGGGCTGCTTTCTGTTTCTCCGCGGAGGGGACTTCCTCCGAATCGGAGCTTTCCACCTGGCAAAGAATGAGCTACGCTCCAGCGTGTCCCCGAAGAAAGTGTGGGGGCGCGGGCAGAGGGAGAATCGTCCGCCGGAGGGCCGTCTGGCTGGACGCAGGATTCCCCCGGCTCGCTGGACGGAAGTTCGACACTTTTTCAATCAGGCACTGTCCCTTGAGCCGCTCTCCCGCCCGGATGGTGGGAAAGAACTTGACCGGCAGGCCTGAACGCGAGGCCCCTCATCATGATGAGTCGTCGTTCCGCACTCGCACTCTGTGCCGTCACCCTGTTCGCCGGAATTCTGATTGGCTCTGCTGCCGAGTGGGGGCTGATGCCGGGAACCGTGCACGCGAGCCCCTTCGATCAGGCGACTGCAGAGCAGCTCTACAGTGAACTGCGGGCGGATTCGGCCCTGGCCGCGTCGAGTCAGTACCTTGCGAAGATCGCCCGCGTCACGACACCGAGCGTGGTCCACATTCAGAGTGAACGCCGCACCCGCCGCGGGCTCGTCGAAGAGACCGGTTCCGGCGTGATCATGCAGAGCGAGAAAAGCCCCGGCTATTACATCGTCACGAATCGGCATGTCGTCGACGGGACCGAGCTGAACAACATCTCGATTCATCTCTACGACGGCCGCGTGATTCATCCCACGCGCATCTGGACCGATAAGGCGACCGACCTCGCCGCGATGAAAATCGCCGTCAATGACGTCCACCCCGCCCGCTGGGGAGACAGCCGCAAACTTGAGATTGGCAACATCGTCCTCGCGATGGGGAGCCCCTTCGGCCTGAGTCAGTCGATTACGTTCGGCATCATCAGCGCGAAAGGGCGTCGTTCCCTGGAACTCGGACAAGGCTCCGAAGTTCTCAATCAGGACTTCCTGCAGACCGATGCGGCGATCAACCCGGGAAACAGCGGCGGACCGCTGATCAACCTTCAGGGGGAAGTCATCGGTATCAACACGGCGATTGCTTCCAACAGCGGCGGCAACGAAGGGATCGGCTTCAGCATCCCCAGCAACCTGGCGAAAAACATCGTCGAGCAGCTGCTTGAAAACAACAAGGTCACCCGCGCGTATCTCGGCGTGAAGCTCGATCCGGATTTCAACGCCAATACAGCCGCGCGATTGAAACTCGATCGGGTCCGCGGTGCCCGTGTTCTCGAGGTCTATCCGAACACGCCCGCTTCCCGTGCGAACCTCCAATTTGATGATGTGATTCTGCTCTTCGACGGCATCGAGATTCAGGATGAGAATCACCTGATCAACGTCGTCAGCCTTATGCCGGTCAACAAGCGGGTCAAAGTCGTCCTGATGCGGAACGGTCAGCGGGTGACAGTGGATGTGGTGGTCGGCGACCGCTCGGAACTGGAAGCCCGTGCCGAGGCTCCCACGCAGCCGGGCATCGGTGTGCCTGTCCAGCCGCTGGGACTGACGCTTCATGAACTTCAGCCGGACATCGCCGAGCAACTGGGCTACGAGAAATCGACGAGCGGGCTGCTGGTGCTGAAGGTCTCCAACAGCGGGCCGCTCTCCGGCGAGGTGCAGCTTTACGACGTCATCCAAGAGGCAGGACGAACACCCGTCACGTCGGTGCACGATCTGCAGCAGGCCCTCGAGGAAGCGCCGGGAGATACGGTGCTGCTGAAGGTCCGCCGCAATGTGCGCGGCCAGATCCAGGACCACCTGGTCGTCGTGCCCCGGAAGTAAATCTCCCGCCCGACTTGCCCGTCAGCAATGCGGACCGTCCCTCAGGAACGGTCCGCATTTTTTTGCAATAAGTTTGCCCGCCGAACATCCGGCCGCCACAGCCTGCTGGACGCTAAACGGAAAGCCGCATTGATCGAACTTTCGCAGCAGGTGTGTCCGCGTTGGCAAACCGCGGCCCGTCAGTTCCTGAGTGAGAGCCGCCCCTCGATAATTTGGCCCGAACCGGGAAGCGGCTGCGACTTCAGATCGCCGTCGAGGTGGAACAGCAATCGCGTCTCGGCATCCGCAGCGAACGGTTCTTCCGGGGAACGGAAGCGGTAAGGGTTCTGAGTCTGCTGTCCCCCAAACTCAATCTCCAGGTCGGCATAACGGGGAATTGAGGAGAGGCGAATCTCGTCGATCACGAACGCGGTCCCCGGCGGAGCGCGGCAGACGAACTCTTCCAGCCACTTGCCGTTCTTCGGCAATCCATAGGGAATCCGGCTGTAACCTTCCCACCAGGTGCTGCGGTAATCCGCCTGGTCATGGCCGTTCACATAGATATGCACGCAGATTCGCTGCGGATCGCGTGGGAAGGGTCTCCAGACGATGGCAACATGCGCCCACTCGTTGAGGGGGAGTTTCCAGGGACTCCAGCCGTCGATCAATCCGTTCGTCAGGAAGGTCACTTTCGGGACGGGCGCGAGTCTCTCATCCCACTGCCGCTTCACCCAGAATTCGAGTGTTCCCTGCCGCAGATCGAAAAGCTGATCGAGCCCGCCATCAGTTTTCAGATGGTCGGCAAAGCGGAACTCCTGCCCCGGCACGATCTGCAATCCCGTGCCGAAGCGTCCCGCCACGAAAGTCCCCTCCGGAGTCGTTGTCTGTAATGCGGACAATGCAGCGCGTGTTTGTTCGTCACTCGGCACCTCGGTGCCGTTTCTCCGCTCCCGGGAGATCCAGCAGGTCTCCTCGGGACGATCAAGGATTCGCATCCACACGGCTCGCGGCTCTGTCATCTGGAGCTGCAGCACGCTGCCGGCATCCTCTTCGGTGAGAGCGAAGACGACCTGATTCTTTTCGACTTTGCCCGCGCGTTCGATCCCATTGGCATCCCGCAGTCGAAACGCCCCCGCACGCGCACTCTCCAGCCGCAGCGTCGGCTGCTCGCGGCCGATCGGCACGAACCACGCCTCTCCCGGGCGGACCTCAACCGGCTGTGCTGCATTGCAGAGAACTCCTTTGCTGCCGCAGTTCGCGGCGAGCACAGCAAGTTCCAGATGCGGGGTGAGGATGTACCAGCCCTCCGGAGCCTCCGCGGGAATGGTGAGCCGATGCAGATAGCCTTCGAACCCTGGCGGTGTTCGGTCGAAGGGCTCAATGGGCGTGGTGAATTCGCTCGTATCAACCGACCAGCTGCCGCTGGAACTCCCCTCGGGGGAAATGAGCCGCAGTTGCGAATCGAAGCCCCACAGCGTTGCGGTGAGCGGCTCACCAGCGGACTTCCACAGGGCGACGGCTGTTCGCTGGAGCGAAAGCAGCGGCGGCGGAGGGACCGCAATTCCCTTGCGCTCGGCCTCATCGAGGATTGCAATCAGCCGCGGCACGGCGGCCAGTGACTGAATCAGCGTGTGCGGATTATACAACCGGCGGTTGAGGTCTTCGGGACGCGCCAGCGGTTCGGCGTTGGGCAGCAGCCTGTTGAGCTCGATCTGCGCCAGCGTCAGGAACTGCGGATCGCGCGTGACCTCCCAGGCATAAGCCAGATGCACGTTCGAATAGATGCCGACCCGCTCGTGCTCGCGGAAAGGATCCGCCATCCGCGCGGCAGTGTAGTACCGGCGGAGAATTTCCGGCATCCGCGGGTCCTGTGTCACCCGCGCATACTTCCAGAGGGCCGAGCTCCAGAAGTGGGCGAGCGTGGGCGCTTCGGCATTCGCGGGCAGGCGATTCTCCTGAGAACGCCAGACTCCCATCACGTGCCCGGGGTCAAGAAAGGCATCGGCATATTCCTGGAGGACACGGCCGATCTCGGGATCCCACGTGTGCTCATAGAGCGTCGCCAGATTGAACAGCAGTGTCAGCTGGTGCCGCGATCCGGAGGTGAAAGGAGCATAATCGCGAATCATCTCCGCCCAGGTTCGGGACGCTGGTTCCTTGTGAAAGCGGACATACCAGGCCTGCTCACAGTAAGGAGGCGGGAGCTCATCCGCGCTGGTCTTCCCCGCGAGCGGCCCCCAGTAGTCCCGCCAGAATTGAATCACGTCGTTGTAGCGTTCATCTCCCGTGAGATAGTACGCCAGCGTGGTCGTTTCGAGCGTGCGATGATAGGTCGCCCAGAATTGTGAGCCTCCACGGAGCCACGCTTCGCCGGTGTTGTGATGACGCACAAAGTGCAGCGGACTGTCGATCGACCAGTCGCCGGCCGGCCAGTGGAGGTCCTGCGGCTTGTGCTCGCCCCCGAGCCATTCGGAATGGAAGGTGGTCGGAGCATGCGAAACCGCAATATCGACCCAGTGATTCTCTGAAGGGATCGCCCAGTCGTAGAACTTGCGTTCGCCGCTGCGCAGATAACACCACCAGAGTTGTGTTTCCTTCTGGTACGTGTGAAAGTCAAATCGCCGGGGGTCGGCATAGTGCCGCTTCGCTTCCGCATCCCATTGATAGCTGTAATGCGGACCGGCTCCGAACAGCCACCAGCCGTAATCGCCGAAGGTGTCCTGTGCTGTTCGCCCCAGATCGAAAAGGCGGTCGACGATCGCTTCGTAAGGGGAATCGTTCGGCCGCGGCGCGAGCGGACCGAAGACACCCGTTGAACAGTTCCATTCGCCCGATGCGAGCGCCAGCGGCGGCAGCGCTGCCAGGGCCGCATATTCCTTGCCGACTTCCGCTTCGTCGCCTCGCCCGATATGCAGCCAGATTTCGTGATGCTTGTTGATGCCCAGTCCGTCGATGTCATCCCGATCGAGCGGCTCGTTGCTGGCGAAATAGAAGTAGTTTGAGATGGGGGACAGAGTGCCGTTCACTCCGCCCCAGTTGAGAAGATACTTCTCGCCGGCCTCGCCACAGAAGCGGCGGACACCCTGCGCACTGAAGTTGAGCTCGCCGCCGCGCGGACTCCAGAGGTGGAGAGTCAGCCCCTCCGGCGTGGCTTCCCACTCTTTGGGAAACTGCTGCCAGAGCCATCGCAGCGAGCCGGTGAGCGTTGCCCGCGGGCTGCGGACCTGCATCCATTCGCCGATCCGGTCGGACTGTGCAAGTCGGGTCTCGCCCTGTGAGTCGACTGTGACGACGGCCGCCTCGCAGGCTGTGTTTCCATAATGGCGGTAGAGTGACTGATACGCCGAGACGCTCGCGGTCTCCTCGCGCCAGTGATATGACGCAACCTGGTTGCCGGGTTCGCCCGATGCATCGACTTCAACGATCCGATCCGCCGGTTCGCCGGGAAGAGCGAAGCGAATCCCAATGTCGCGAAAGCGCGTTCCGCGCGTCGAGCCGATGATGCGGAACTCGTCGACGAGCCTGATCGCTCCCAGTCCCGCGAAGAAGTGGTAGCGGGTGCGGCGGGCGACAATGCGCTCTCCCTTCGGGCCGGTATAGAATCCATCCACGCGAATGCACGCGCGCACCGGTCCGGAAGTCTCGACGACAATCTGCCGGTCATTTCCATCATCGGCGGAGGAGAAACGCGTCCCGTTCTGATCGATGTAGTATTGATCCCCCGCAACGGCCCCCGTCGTCACCGCCTCGCCGGAGTCAATCCGGCCATCGCCGTTCAAGTCCCCCGCCAGCCACGCGAGCGCGGCCGGGGCTGTCGAGGAGAATTCCGCTTCGATGCGGCCGGTCCGAATGCGAAGCGATTCTCCGGAGGTGACCACCAGAGGCGAGGGGAATTCGCGACGGCGAATTTCGGGACCGAATTCAAGGAAATAGCGTCTTCCCGGCTGAGACAGAAAATCGATCGTGAGCCAGCGCACGCTCTGCTGGTCGCGGTCCCAGGTCGCCGCGATCCGCGATTGCAGCGGCAGTTCCTTCCCCTGGTCATCAATCAGCCGGCAGTTCTCGGCGGCGGTGAGCGCTCCGCGGGGAAACGGCACTCCGGTAGTGACCGGCCAGGAAACCTTGCGCGGCGTCAGGGCTTCGTCAATGTGGAGGGGAATCCGGGTCGCCGCGGCGGCACTCGTGACTCCCACCGCGAAGCAGACCCACAATCCCACAGCGGCCCTTATGCACCTGGTCGTCCGCGGCATCGTTCGCTCCCTCTGAAAGAAGTCGCATGACCGAACCTGCGCACCGTACCCATTCGCAAGCGTTGATGCAAACACTTCCTGGAGATTCACCACGGTTGGGCAATGAGACAATGACCTTCCTGCGGAGCGCCGCGGCGATACCGGCGCGCGGGAACCGACGGAGATAATCCACCCGTGTGAAAATCAGCAGGACGCCGGGAGGGATCATCGGCCGTCCGAAAAACTTCGGAGAGCGTGCACCCGCGTGGAGTTCCGCACCGCCGGAGGCAATTCGCTGTCAAGTCGTCTGAAGCGGCGTGCCGATACGGGACGTGACAGTTGTAACGTCCGCACCGGTTGTTTCGATGATTCCGGGTGCATCGGTCGCGCCGGTCACTCGGAAAAAGTCGACAGCGGTGAACGGGGACGGACTGCGGAACAACCGTTCAAGTCACCGGGGGATTGGGCTCCGCGCACCCGCCAATGGGCTGATGCGCGGACGGTGACACAAGTTCGCCTCTCGGAAAGAGATCCTATGTGGACCCGATCTCGAGTCACAGACGCGCTACGGATGGCCACGGCGGCAATCTGCTGTGTCAGCAGCATGGTACCTCGCGCAGCGATGGCCGTTGACCCCGCATCACCGAAAACAATGGCGACCGCCGAGTCCGAGACACTGCAACCCGTCGTTCGGGATCTTGCACTCGGTCCGCAGGGGCTGCTGGCCGGGCGGATTGTCGATGCGGCGGGCCGGGGAGTCGAGGGAGTTCCCGTCGTGCTCTCCGTCCGCCAGCGGGAACTGTTGCAGACACAGACCATCGCCGACGGCCAGTTCACCTTCACCAACATTCGTGGCGGGGTGTACGTGCTGCGGTGCGATTCGAGTTATGGCTGGTATCGATGCTGGATCGCGGGAACGGCTCCGCCCGCGGCGGAGGAGACCGCCGAGCTGGTCCTGATTCCCGATGAAATCGTGGTGCGCGGCCAGCGTCGCATGGGACGTGGATTCTGGACGCCGGGAAAAATTCTCGTCATGACCGCCGGCATCGGGGGTGCGGTCGCGATTGCGGCCGACTCAAAGGGAGATAAGGACGATCCGTTTCCCGACCCGGGTGACGATGATGACGACGATGACGACGACGATGATGATGACGATATGGAGATGCCTCCGGTCAGCCCCTGAGACGTGATTGCTGACCGGGAGAAACGGAGAGTTCTGGTGACTCTCCTTCGCTTGCCGTCGCTTACTGGCAGCCACACGAATTGAAGGTGCTCGCGATCGGTGCCGGCGACGAGTACATGCCGTACGAGGGGCCGTAGTTGTACGCCTGGCCGTAGCCGTAACCCCGGCCGCCGCCCATGCATCCAGCCGCTACCGTGACGAGGCCCAGTCCGAACAGCACGATCGCCATGCGTTTCATGGGAATCCTTTCCGAGAGAGAGGTGAAGTGAGTGCGGGGGAAATATCCGATTTCCCCATTTGTGGGAAGCCCACTTCGGCAATTTTCGCCCGTCGGGGCGACGATTCGCCCCACGGCGGCAATCTCTGCCGCTGCCCGCTCACACTGCGGCAGGTCCGACCGAGTCCTGCGGCAGCTCTCACCACTCCCGCGTAACTGCTGCAGGCATTGGACATTCCGTCACGCATTGCCATCAGCGCATTCACAGTCTGTCGCGGCTGCACCTTGGTTCCGGGCGTCAAAAAAGCCGCCGGCTGGTCTCGCGGAGAGACAACCGGCGGCTGTGTGCGGTGACTGATTGTTCAGTAGTAGCGGAGAGAGGACTCGAACCTCCGACCCGCGGCTTATGAATCCGCTGCTCTAACCAACTGAGCTACTCCGCCATCTCGGCAGCATTGGATGCCTCGCTTGCCGGGCATCACTGCCGTCGTGCTTCATCTTATCGAAAAATCGCGGGCAGGCAAGCCATCGAAAGTTCGCGATTTTGAAAGTTGTCTCAGTTCCCGGCGAGTCGTCCAGTCGCTTTTCACCGCCCCTCGGACCGGCCGCCCCTCGCGAGACCGCAGGACCGGCTCAGGAGACAGGAAAGCCGAACAGCCGGGCGGCGTTGCCGCCGAGAATCTTCGCCTGGTCAGCCGTGCTGAAGTCGGCGAAGTAGCCGCGGACCCGCTCGCGGTATTCGCGGTAGGACGCGGCGGTCGCCGTCTCGGAGTACCCGCCGCCATAAATCAACCGCTCCGGCCCGAATCGCTTGCCAAGTTCCCGCACAAAGGGAGCGATGTCCCGGTGCGGATATCTGTTCTGATCCGGCAGCGAGGAGATCTTCACGATGGTGTTGGGGAGTTCCGACCAGCCCAGCACATGCTCGTACTCTTCGGGACTCCCCTGGAGGGGTCGCCCGAGATGATCGATGATGACGGGGGTTTTTGAGAACTCACGGATCAGCGCGTCGAAGCCGGGGGCATACCGTGGCTCGAAGTGCAGCTGCACCGCCAGGCCGAGATCCGCAATCCCCTTCCAGAACGTGCGCAGTTCCGGCTTGCCAAAGGGAGGCAGACGCTCGGGAGCATAGGCGTGGATGCGTGCGGCGACGATGCGTCCTTCGTTTCGCTTCACGAGATCGTGCATCCGCTGCACGGAATTCGGCCGGTCCGCGAAAAAGAGGCACGTCCCTTTCAGCTCCCGCTTCCCGACCAGCAGGCAGTGTTCGAGATAGCGATGATCGTCCTGATACGGTTCGGGATGCACGACGATCGCATAATCGACGCCGGCACCGACCATGAGCTTGAGCAGATGCTCTGGAGGGGCCACGCGCTCCGGTCGATAGGGAGCCCGCGAATGGTAAGGGAACCGCGAGTCGTTGGCTCCGGCAAAGCAGTGCAGATGCGTATCGATGACCGGTACGCCCTGACTGTCTGCCGACATCGCGAGAGCGGGTGAGAGCATCGCCCCCCCAGCCGCAGCACTCAGTTTCAGAAAGTCCCGGCGAGGCAGGCGGATATTGCTCATGATTCGCGCAGATGCTGGCCAATCTTGAAGACCACGAATCCAGCCACGGTCAGCATCGGCATGACCAGCAGCCGAAAACCGAACTGAAGTTGCCAGAGGATCAGCATCGGCAAAAACGCGAGCGCTGCCAGCTGCAGCAGGAATCCGATCTGTTGCCGCATTGCTTTCGATCCACCTGGCCCGACTTGACCGACGCCCTTCGAAAGGTCCGCGTCACCGCGTAAGAGTCACCGCAAAGGAAGTGTCATCACTCGTCGCGATGAACGGAAGAACCGCGACGGCCTGCCGCAGCAGGCCGTCGCGGGAAGATCCAGGCTGCGAGTGTCGCCCCCCGGCTTCTCAAGTGCCGGTCGACGTCTGTCGCAGGGGAAGTGGACACGAAGATCAGTTGAACTTCGAGGCCGGCACCGACTGAGTCTTCAGATCGGTCGTCTTGCCGGCTTCCACCTTGACGGTCAGCTTGCGGTTCACATAACCGGCCCGCTCGTGCCAGACGACGAATTCATGTTCGCCCGGAGGCAGGTTCTCGATCGTGAAGCGTCCTTCCTCGTCCGTGACCGCCGCATAGGGATGGTCGAGCACGAGCCAGTACGCCTTCATCCACGGGTGGAAGTCGCAGGTCACGCGCATCGGCAGCGACTCGGCGATGGGCTTCTTGAACGGGAGCCCTTCACGGTCGTTCGGCTTGATCGCCGTATTCACCGCCTGGTTGCGGATCGGATGCGTGTGCGTGTTGTGAGCGACGGGGTCGCCTGACAGCACTTTCACCGTTTGATCGGTCCGCACGATCAGGGCATGCGGAATGAACCGGCACCCCTTCTGATCGAACTCGACATAGGGCTTGTCGCTCTTTTTGAACTCCGCCGGAACATTCTTCGGCTTGCGAATGTAGACGAAGATGTTCGCAATGCCCTTGGACTTGGGGTCGATCACCAGTTCCTCGTTCGGAACTTCTTCCTTGGCGCAGACGGCCGCATCGCGAACAGCTTCCCCGGCTTTCACAATCGGGGGAAGATCCGGAATCGCACCATCGAGAATGAACTGTCCGGTGACGATTCCGTACTTCGACCCGGGAGCGGCAGCCCTTGCCCCGGTCTCGGACACGATGACGAGCAAGGCCGCGGAGGCGACGCAGGCGGTCGCCAGCAAAACGCGGGCTGAATCCAGCTTTTTCATCAAGCCAAACCTCAAATCGAGCAGAGAACTCTAGTTTCGCCGAATCGGCATGACAGGTTCATTCTAAGAGAACCCGCAGAAGGGAGCAACGCAGCCGACAGCCAACGAGGGGCTCCGATTGCAGGCGAACATGTCGAACCGATAAAATGGAGTCATGCGATAGCCCGAACGTTTTCCGAGCAAACCCGCAACGCATGGAGATGCCCCCAATTAGGGGGCTCCCTGTAGTCGCCGACAATGACTTGCTCAAACCGGGAGAAGCAGGAGCGGCATTTCCGTTCCGGCCAGTGAACTGATATCAAACTTTCCGATTTGCCGATCGCGAACAGGCGCCCCCGCATCGTCCGATGTGCCGCATCCGCCTGTTCCCTGCTGTCGGCCGTTCTCCGGCGACGACCGGCTGAATCGCCCCAACACAGCCTTACCGGAAGGCACCTGAACCAGACCGCAATATTTCTTCCCCGACTGCCTGAGAGCAACGTGTCGCCGATCGGACGCGGCTCTCCGCGAATCGCGCCGGACTGAACAGGTTTCGCCTGCTGGCCAGTCCCCGGAGAAGCTTCTCCGGGTTCCTTCGTCAGGAACGCCATTCGCCACGTTCGGCAGATGGAGCTCGCAGAGGACAACCCAGCCAGGAGTGACCAGCAAGTTGCCGCGCAGACTCTCCATCCGGGCCCCAGGATCGCATAGAAAGCGACCGCCCTTCAAATGACACAAACACCCTCCACCAATTCGCCCCAGGGCCAGTCCGGCGAAAACGACGACTCGGCCTCTTCCCCTTCTGACTCAACAACGGCCCCGTCTCCGGGTTCCGCCGCCGCAGCGTCCACACCCGACCTGCATACGCACGAAGCCTCGCGACACCAGTCGTTCTGGCTGTGGGTGATGTGCCTGACCGGCGTGGACTACTTCAGCACGTTGGGATATCAGCCGTCGATCGCATTCGAAGCCGCCGGCCTGCTGGCACCGCTCGCTACGATCGTGCTCGTGCTGCTGACGCTCTTTGGGGCGCTCCCCGTTTACTCCTACGTCGCATCCCGCTCGCCGCATGGGCAAGGTTCCATTGTGATGCTGGAACGGCTTGTCCGTGGCTGGTGGGGAAAGACACTCGTCCTCGCGCTGCTTGGATTCGCAGCAACTGATTTTGTGATTACCAAGACGCTCAGCGCCGCCGACGCCGCCGAGCACATGCTCCATAATCCGTACTGGAAGTTCGTCCCGGCATTCATACACGACTACGCCGAGGACTCGCAGCGTCTCGCCCTGACGATGGGACTGCTCGTCCTGCTGGGAGCAAGCTTTCTGCGCGGATTCCGGGAAGTCATCGGCCTTGCCGTCGTCATCGTCGGCACGTATCTCACGCTGAACCTGATCGTCATCGGCTCGGGGCTGAATTACCTGAGCAATCACCCCGAACAGTTCACCCGCTGGCTGACCGATGTGCAGCGCGGCGACTGGCACATTCACAATCCCATCCTCTCGGGACACGATCCCTGGACGATCGTCGCCATCTGCCTGCTGATCTTCCCGAAACTGGCCCTGGGATTGAGCGGATTCGAAACCGGCGTCGCCGTAATGCCATTGATCAAAGGCAGCCCGGACGATGATCCCCAGCATCCGCGCGGTCGGATTCGCAATGCGCGGCGGTTGCTGTTGACAGCCGCCTGCATCATGTCACTGATGCTGCTGGGGTCGTCCCTCGTGACCGCCATGCTGATTCCCCACGAGGCCCTCGAACGTGGCGGGACTGCGGCCAACCGGGCTCTTTCCTATCTCGCCCATGGCTACGGCACCGCGGCCATCAATCCGCTTTTTGGTGAGACATTCGGGACGGTGTACGACATCAGCACTGTCTTCATCCTCAGTTTCGCAGGCGCAAGCGCGATGGCCGGACTGCTGAACCTGGTGCCGCAATATCTGCCTCGCTACGGAATGGCGCCCGAGTGGGCACGTGCGATCCGCCCGCTCGTGCTCCTGTTCAGCGGAATCAACCTGCTGGTGACGTGGATCTTCGAGGCGGATGTCGCCGCCCAGGGAGGTGCCTACGCGACCGGAGTTCTTGTGCTGATCTCGAGTGCCTGCCTGGCCACGCTGATTGACCGCTGGAGGGGAAGCACGCGACAGGGCCTGGCGCGGATTCCCTGGGGCTATCTCCTTGTGACAGGCGTGTTCCTCTATACGACCGCGGCCAACATGATCGAGCGTCCCGACGGGCTCAAGATCGCCAGTTGCTTCATTGCCGCAATCATTGTTTCCTCCGGCATCTCGCGACTCATTCGCAGTACCGAATTGCGGTTTGCCGGCTTCGAGTTTGTTGACACCCATTCGCGGTTTCTCTGGGACGCGTTGAAGCATCTGGAGTTTCCCGTCCTCGTGCCGCATCGCCCCGGGCGCAGGAACCTGGAGGAAAAAGAACGGAGCATCCGCTGGCAACATCGGATCTCACCCGAGGTGCCAATCGTCTTCATCGAAGCCGAACTGGGTGATCCCAGCGAGTTCGAGCAAATGCCGCTGATGGAAGTCATCGAAGCCGAAGGACGCTTTGTCATCAGCGTGACGCGCTGCGCTTCGATCGCGCACGTAATTGCCTCCATCGCGCTCGAACTGTCACGGACCGGGAGACCGCCGGAGATTCATTTCGGCTGGTCCGACGAAAGCCCCATGATTTCGAGCATGGGCTTTCTGCTGTTCGGCGAAGGGAACGTGCCGTGGATGGTCCGCGAGCTGATCTGCAAGGCGGAGCCCGATGAAAATCGTCAGCCGCGGGTGGTCATCGGATGAGCGACGCTGGCGCGGCCGACTACCACCCGGCCTACTCGTCCTCCCGCAGATGCAGCGTGATACGGGTCGCGCGGGCGGCTTCTTTCAGCTTCCGCACGACTGCATGCTTGTGATTCGCCACCGCCTGCTCGCTGATGCCCAGCCGCGCGGCGACATCCTTGTTCGCCCAGCCCCGCACAAAGAGCAACTCCATGCACTTCAGCCGTTCGTACTCGGAGCGTTCGATCCAGGTCTGGATCAATTGTTGAAGCGTGTCGCGGAGCATCTGCTCCTCCAGTCCGCGACGCTCGCCACTGCGAACGAGGCTTGACGCCATGCGGACCGGAGACGGGGGCTCGGCTCCCGCATCAACCGCCGCCAGCGGGATCGCCGGGCGACGTCCCTCCCGCCGGAGCACATCCGTGAGTTTGTGTGCCGCGATCGCAAACAGAAAATTCTCGAGCGGCGTGGCGGGGTCGTAGTTGGGCAGACTGACCAGGAACCCGAGAAAGGTCTCCTGAACGACATCTTCACTGCTGGCGCGGTTGCCGAGTCGACGTTCGACGAAGGCCAGCAGACGTCCTTCAAATCGGGCGATGACTTCCGCCCACGCGTCGGCATCTCCCTGCCGGACACGATCGATCAGCAGCAGATTGGCTTCGTCAGCGGGCATCGCATCGGTATTCCCGGGATTCTGTGGGGGCGCAGGAGCCTCCGGTCGGCCACTCGCCGCCGAATGCGTATCCCGTCGCCACGCCTCCGGCCAGAATGACCGCCGCAGCCAGCACTTTCAACCGATTCCGTGCCCGCCCCTGCAGGCGGGAGTCCAGCCGGAAATAACCGGCGAATGTCGCCAGGATAAACGTGGCAAACAGCGAAAGTCCCCCCAGCGATTTGAGCCGCCGCACCGATGTCTGCTGCTGCCAGGACTCAGTCAAAGTCTCGCGGAGCGCCGGTCCCAGCGCCACCTGCAGATGCAGACGATACATCTCGCCGGTAACGCGACCGAAATCGTGCACCGTCTTTTCAACGTACCGCTGATGCACGAGATGCTGCTTCAGCACCTCGTCCGAAAGCTCCCAGCGCCCGTAATCGGGATTGCTCTCATGAAACCAGGCGAGCACGGCTTTCCGCACCACCGGAGCCAATTGCTCCTCGGCCTCTTCGATCGTGGCGAACCGTCCGCTGCTGAGCACGAAGCGGGTGACTCCCGACTCGCGCACGAGCCCCTCGTGCACCCAGGAAGGAAGCTCGCCGATCCGGCGATAGCTTGCAGGCCCATCGAGCGGCACAGCCTCCGCGAGCGATACGTCCGGCTCACCGGGAAGGGCCTTGAGCTTCACCAGCAGCTCTTCGCTCTTCTCCGGGACTGCTTCATCGTCTTTGCCGTCGCTGTATTCCTCCCCCGCGGTGTGGAGAACTCCGCGCGGCGAGTGATCTTCCAGGACATCCTCAAGGCTGGCCTGCAACGGCTTCGCGCGGAACGGCTTTGTGAAATCGGCTCTGCGGGCCAGCGAAAATGCGGCCCCGCCGAGCAACAGCATCACGCAGCCATACACAGCAAGCGATCGCAGCGAACGTGCCGCGCGTGTCCCCCACTGTTCCCGTCGAACAAACCGGACGAATGCACGGGTCCCCCAAACCAGCAAGGGAGCGACGACAACAATCATCAGGAGAAGGGGCCAGATCACCAGGCGACTAGACATGCGACTGCACCTCGAACAGACGGGCACGTTCCGCGGGAGCCATCCACGGAGCCGAGAGCTGCACGATACACGAAATGGCCGCCGCCCACGTCACTCCCCAACCTTCCTGAGGGAAGGCCCACAATGCCGGGAGCGTGAGAGCAAGCAGCACCGTCAGCAGCAGCGTTCCAATCCCGAAACGGCGGGCCCGGAAGGTGTCGGCGTGCCACCACCAGCGGCGCAAACCGAAAAGCCCGGCGAAGAAGACGATGTACCCCAATGCGGTCGGCTGCCAGTCCCAATCGGTCAGCGAAACGCTTCCCACATGCGTGAACAGCGAGTGCGGACGCCCGCCGGTGTTCAGTTCCACAAACAGCGTCTGGTCGAGCCCGTAGGCCGCCGTTCCCACGAGGGCCCCCAGAGCCAGAAACATCAGCCGCCGATAGCCGGAATCGATCCGGCGACCTTCCGTCAGTTTCGCCAGCAACAGGACGCCCCACGACGCCACGAGCGCGGTCAGACCGAACAGCCCGGCGCGGGAATAATCGATCTCCCCGCCCCCCGTCGCGAACAGCGGCGTCAACAGGTGCGTGAGATACGTAAACAGCAGCGTCAGCGGCGCCGCCCACGCCATCGCCTCGGTCATCTCGGCGAGTCGTTGCCGCATCGGCAGCTGACGAATCGTCGCGGGAGTCAGCGCCACCTGCCGCCGAGGCATCCGCGGCGGAGGAGGCATCTTCGGGAGCGGCGAGACCGGTCGGCGGACGTTCGCCGACACCGCCTCTGACCACGCTTCGTCAGCCCCCCTTGCCGGCCGCACTTCCGGCGCCCGGATCGGATGCGGCGGCCCCAGCAGTTCGCGCACCGTGCCGCTGAGAAAGCGAATGATGTAGCACCCGGCAGCAAACATGAGAAACAGCGGCAGGAACAGGGGCAGTATCAGCAGAGCCACCCCGATCCCATCAGCGAGGATCATCACCCCCAGCCAGATCGCCAGAAGTGTGATCGCCACCTTGGCCGACGGAGACTGCGACTGAAACCAGCCTGAACTCCGGATTCGCCCCGGCAACGCGACCACTTCCGCCGCCAGCGTGGCGGGGCGCTGCGGATCGTCAGCCCGGCCATTCGTGGCGGCCGCAGTCTCGGCAGCCACGGTGTCGCGGTGCGTTGCACGCCGGGTTTCGACGAACGAATGCGGGGGGATGAATTCCGCGACATCACGAGGCGCATCGCCGCGGACCGCCCGGTCGAAGTCCTCGACGAGCTGCGTCACACCGGGAGTCCGCAGTGCCGGATCCTTGGCCAGCGCCCGCGCGAGCACCGGCCGCAAACGCTCGGGGATCGGCCGCAGGTCCGGCGGGGCGGAAAGGTGTTTCATCAGGATCTCGGCGGTGCTCTCACCGTCGAACGGCACCTGCCCGGTCAACATCTCATACAGGATTGCCCCGAGACTGTAGACGTCGACCTCGCGTCCATAGCGGCCGCGGGCGACTTCCGGCGCCATGTAGTAGACCGTGCCGACACTTTCCGTATGCGCGCTGCGACGGCTGGGAGTGATGAACTTGGAAAGTCCCACATCCCCCACCTTGACCACGCCCTGGTCCATGAAGAGATTGCCCGGCTTCACGTCCCGGTGGACCAGACCGCAGTCATGCAGAAAGGCGATCCCGCGCGCCGCTCCGTGCAACCAGCGCTGAACCTGTTCCATCGGCAGACCGCGCGGATTCTCCGCGAGAACGCGCTCGAGATTCTGCCCGCCGACGTACTCCATGACGATCCAGTAATCCCCCTCGGCATCTTCGCGGATGTCGAACAGCGTGACCAGATTCGGATGCTTCAGGTTCAGGCATTGCCTCACGCCGCGCAGCTCAATGTCCATGTTGTGCTGCAGCAGCTTGAGCGCCACTTCCTTGCCTGCGTCGCTCAGTGCGTAGTACACCTCGCCGAACCCGCCGCGATCGATCGCCCGCTTGATGGTGTATCCCTCAAGCGGGCGGGTTTCTGGTTGGAAGGTGAACTTCATGGCGTGCCGACCAACTGAGGTTCAAACGGATGGGAACTGCCGACAGCGGTCTCTGGCGAACGGCTTCCCTCGACTGCTCTCGCTGCAATGACTATCGCGAAGCCGCGCAAAGAACCGGACGCGACATCGCAGCGCATTACACGCGCGAGGCCCGATGCCCACAGGGGCGAAAACGCACGCCCATTGCCATCGGGGAGGGGGACAGGCGCTCCGGCGTGCTGGCCTGCAGGACTTCGGCAATCTCCGCGGGAGACATCCCCCGCTGGATCATCTCGTGTTTGAGCGTTGCATCCAGTTCGGCCCGGCGGACCTTAGCCCAGTAATGCCCGATCACCGGCACGACGCAGATCAATGTGATCGCCGACCAGAACACCAACTCTTCGTTATCCAGAAGGGCCTGCATCAGTCGCTCCCTCTAAAATTCAAAATTCATTGTGAATGCCCCGTCAGACATGGCCCCTGCCGGTGACGATCGTGACTGCCGGGCAACCCCACGAGCCGCCCCCGTTCATTCTAACCCGGGGACTCGACGCGGAAACTGAAATCACGACCACTCACCAGGTCGCCAGGCTTCAGTGCGCCCCCCTGCGGGATCATCTGCTGATTGATGGCGATCTCACCTCGTGACTTGCACCACAGTTCCTGGCCACGCACAAAGAGCAGCACCGACTCTTCCCAATCCCGGCAGATGATGTGACTGTCCGGCCCCGAGCCGAGCAGACAGGTCTGATCCATGAGGAGCACGGCGTCCGCGGGCTGCCTCAGCCGATGACCGCTCTGCCCGACCAGGCGCGCCGTGCGGCTGAGCGGAGAGGGACGCGAGACACTCACCATCACATTCCCAAACGTCAGGAGACAACTTTCCGGAAGCACCACCGTTTGCCAGACCGGATTTCCGTCGAGGGTCACCGGTGCTGAACCAGCCGGTTCGAGCAGGTACCACTCTCCCGAGCGAATGAACGTTCCCTGAATGCGGGACAGATCAGCCAACCAGGAAATCTCAGCTGACTCATCCTGATTTGCCTGCCCTCCCAGCCGCACCCGTTCTCCACAACAGACGAGGTAGGCCCCCACTCCATCCACCCAGAGACGAAACGGACGCTTCCACCACTCCATCGAGTGCGCTGAGTGATCAGAGACGTTCGCGTGACTCTGCATTCCTGAGGACAGGCCTTCACGGGTCATCGAATTCACTGGTCGAGGCACAAGATCCTCCGCCCCATAGTTTGGCCCGTGACATGACCGGACAGGGGGAACCAGCCTCTCCTCCCTGAAAACGAGCGGACGCACGGACCGGATCACAAGATTGCGGGGGACGTGAAAGTCGCGCGGTCGGCCGACCGCCTTTCCACGTCGATCCCCGCACGCCTCCCGGAACGCCCCTAAGGGGCTGGAGTGCATCCAGCCCCTCGGTTCATGCGGAGGGCCGTGCAGTGATCAGAGGCTCTTCTCGGCCGTCTTCACCGAATCGTCAGCCTCGTTGCCGAAGTACTCGTCGATCTGTGCCGAAAGATCGGCCGGAATGTCGTCGTCTTCTTCGGCATCGACGGGAATCAGACCGGTCAGTTGCCCCTCGGCGTCGAGCATCCGCTCCTTGACGTCAAGCTGCTTGTTCAGTTCGCGGATCAGCTTCTTCGCCCGGGCCAGCTGCGAATCGTCGATCTGCACTTCGCTGGCGGTTTGCGCCGCCTGCAGCGTTTTCAAGCGGGCGTCGAGGTTTTCAATCTGGATTTCGAGATCCTGCTTGGCAGCGAGCATGCCGTCGAGCTTCTCGCGAGCCGCCGAGAGCGACTTCAGCCGGGCCTGGAGAATCTGCTGCTTCGAGGCGAGAGTCTCTTCCGCCACCTTGTAACGTTCGAATCGCTGCGAAAGGTCGCGGCGGACATCTTCCGAGGTGTAGACGCGACCGGCGTAACGGAAGGCCGACTGGCCGCCCCCCAGATCCGATCGCAGCGCGAGGATCTGTTCTTTCTGCTTGCCGAGTTCCTTCTCCTTGCGGGCGACTTCTCGCTGCAGGTCTTCGACGTTGACCTCTTCCTCGGCGATCACGTGCATGCACTTGCGGATGTCGGGAACCAGGTTGTCGACCATCTCGCGGGCCCGCTGGATTTCGAATTCCAGCGGCACTTCCGACTTGATCGCATCGCGAACCGACGTGACCGACGTCGACATGTAGCTGCAGACATCCCGGCCAAACACAAAAATCCCCAGCAGGCCCGCAGCGGCCGTACCGACGAGCAATTTTGTAATCATCATGGTGACTCTCTCCTGTGCGTTCACTCGTGGAATGGCGAGATCACGGCGTGCCGTTCCGAAGAACGAGACGGATGTCGCCGCCGAGCTCCCCCCGGCGGTACCACGTCGTCCGTCCCAGGAGATATTCGCCGGTCGCGCGGAAATATTGGCGAGTTCCGGAGAATTTTTTCGATCCCGCCGGATTTAGAGCCGACGGAGCGCAATCGAGCTGGACCGCTCCCGCGTAACCCACACGAATACAACAGGTTAAGAACCACAAGAAGAAGAGCGGCAGCTGCCGCTCGCAAACGGGTTCTCCGTTCCAGGGCGAGGATCCCGATCGCTGGAATCGGCAAGGCGCAGCAATTCTGCCGCACCGGACACTTTGCCCGGCAGCAGAGCACCGAAGGCGTGCGGAGCGTCCTCGCATGGATTCGCGCGCCGAGTTCCTGCGTGCCGACGGCGCGCAGTTTCCCCGCCAATCTCAACCGCAGTGCTCTGCGCGAATTCTTTCCGCGCTGCCGCGATGCAAATGCGTCTTACGCCTGCGGCGACGAAGACTCGGCGGCTGCGGGAGTGACGCTGCACGGGGCCGTCGTCTCGCAGGAAGAGGTCGAACCGCAGGCGGACTCTCCTTCGCAGCCGGAAGCAGTTTCGCACGAACTTCCGGGGAAGTGCACGATCTCGAATCCGAGATCCTCGATCATGCGGAAATCCTCCGACGGGGCCTGCCCCGTCGTCGTCAGGTAGTCGCTGACGAAGAGCGAGTTCGCGGCATACAGTCCGAGCGGCTGAAGGGTCCGCAGATGCAGTTCACGGCCGCCGGCAACCCGCAGTTCGCTCCGCGGATTGGTCATGCGGAACAGACACAGGGCCCGCAAGCAGTCGCGAGGGGTGAGCCCGTGCTGATTCTCCAGCGGCGTCCCGTCAATCGGATGCAGGAAGTTCACCGGAATCGATTCGATGTTGAGCTCACGCAGCGTAAACGCCACGTCCACGAGATCGGCGTGGGTCTCTCCCATTCCGATGATACAGCCCGAACAGAGTTCCATGCCCGCATTGCGGACCGTCCGCAGAGTATCAAGCCGGTCTTCAAACGTGTGCGTCGTACAGATCTCTTCGTAGTAGCGCCGGCTGGTATTCAGGTTGTGGTTCACCCGGTCAACGCCGGCTTCCTTGAGCAACTCGGCCTGATCGGGCCGCAGCAGTCCCAGGCAGACACAGATGTGCAGCCCGTAGGTTTCCTTGATCTTGCGCACCGTCGAAGCGACATGGGCCACTTCGCGGTCGGTCGGTCCACGGCCGCTGGCGACAATGCAGTACGTGCGGGCCTGCGCCTCTTTCGCCCGGCGCGCGCCGTCGAGGAGCGTCTGCTCGTTCTGAAAGACGTACTTGTCGATCGGGGCGGTCGAGATCTTCGACTGTGAACAGTAGCCGCAATCTTCGGGACAGAGTCCGCTCTTCGCGTTGCGCAGGTAGTACAACTGCACCGTACGGCCGAAATAGCGGTGCCGCACGCGAAAGACGGCGGCCAGCAGCGCCGGCAATTCGAGGTCATCGGCGGCCAGGATTGCGAGCGCGTCATCGCGGCCGATCTCGCGACCTTCCAGGACCTGATCCGCCAGTTCGTCCCACAGACGATGCCTCAATCCCAACTGCTCCACAGCCGAACCTCACTTGCTGACCACCTGACCGAACCGCTCCACCCGGAGCGCAAGGGCCCCAGTCTAGTCCGCCGGGCGATCGTTTGACAGAGTAATGAGAACTCGAGGCAGTTCGGATCCCGGTAAAAAACGGATCGCCCTCGCCTCGGCCGTATTCACTGATTCACTGCGGACCGCGTCAGCCCTGCAGAGGCAGATCGATCGCCGACTGGGACTCGGCACTGCGGGCGACTGCTTCTGTGAATTCCATGTAGCGCACGCCGGTCGCAAAATCGGTGAACTTCACCGTCTCCTTGCCGCGAATCGCGGAGATGAACTCCTCTTCGACGCGCCAGCCGGAACGTTTGTCCGCGGGGACTTCCACAACCCGCAGGGCGTTGTCGCCGGCACGGCCGCAGAGCACCCGCTCCTGGGCGCCGAACTCGACCCGAATCGTTCCATGACTGCCGTAGAGGTGGATCTGCCGACCGGGCCCAAAGAGAGTCACCCCGCTCATGTGATAGATCCCGCGTCCCCCGCCTTCGAGTTGCGTAAGCACCTGCAGGCTGTCGGGAACGGTGACCGCGACATTGCCGGCCCGATCGGGGGCGGGGCGCTGCGGCTCAAACAGGGCCGACTGCGCAAACACCCGCGTCGTCGCGGGAGTCCAGCGCATGGCGGTTTCGTGCAGAATTCCCAGAGAAAGCGTATTCAGGCCGCTCAGCTCGCGATCCTGCCGCCAGTGCAGCGGCTTTGAGTAGTCCCAGACCGCATCGTCGGCCCCGATCACCACCATCTCGCGCAGGTCGCCGATGTATCCGTGCTCGATCAGGTCCCGCACGAACGGATCGATTTCCAGACCGAATGGGCTGGGAACCACCTGTGCGACAAGGTTTGGATGAGCCTGTGAGGCAGCGAGCATCTGCTGCGCCTCGGCCAGATTCCGCGCCATGCGGGCCTCGGTGAGCACATGCTTGCCGCGCTTGAGGGCAGCGCACGTGATCTCACAATGCATGTTCGGCCAAGTGCCGATCAGCACCGCATCGACTCCCGGATCGTCAACGAGTGCCTGCCAGTTCGGATAAGTTTTGGGGATCCCGAACTCGGTCGCGACATGTACGCTCGACTGTTCGCTGCGATTGACGACCCCCACGATCTCGACCTGGGGGATGGCGCGGAAACCGGGAATGTGTTTGGCGCGGGTATTCGTTCCGGCTCCGACGATGCCGATTCTGACGGGTTGCTCCATGCGACCTGAATCCTATCTGCACAACGACGCCACAGCTCCCGACGCCTCCGGCCACGAATGCGGACGTGTGAAAGGACGTACAGGACGGGAGGCCGTACCAGGGCTCCCGCAGAAGCCCGCGAGCGTTCGACAACGCGATCCCGATCGGCCCGGTCCCGGATTCCGGCGGCGATTTTAGCGGGGAATCGCGCCGCTGGCTACCTTCGTCGTCTCCGGGAAACACGAACGCACCGGAGCGACGAATCCGGCGTGATACCGCGGGAATCTCCCCGCGCTCCACACCGTCAGCGCTTCTGATGAACCGCTGCAGCGATGCCCCTAAGCGGCGTTCCGCTCAGCCGGCCTGCGGATTGGGTTCCTCGCGCGGCTGATTGCTGATGATCGGCTCTTCGGTCGGAGCGATGCGGAAGTCCTTCGGTTGATTGGTGCCGAGCCAGTCGGCGAGCGGCTTCAGCTTGTCCGCCACGAACGTCGGCTGGTCGTTCAGCACCCCGGAAACGAGGGGAACGACATTCTGATACGCCTCTTCGACCGTCTTGCGATGCGAAGAGAGGGCCGACTTCTGGGCCACCTGCTCCAGCAATCCGATCCGCTGGGCCTTCTCCACCTCATCCCGCCAGTGGAAGGCGAGATACAGGTTCCAGAACGCGCTCCGCCAGAACGGCTGCTTCGGTGACTGCTGATACGCCTGCGCCATCTGCTGCCCCAGGCGGGCGACTTCAACCGCGAGCAGGCTGACGTTGATACCGTTCTCGAGCGGCAGGCGGCCGATCGAACGCGCGGCCACCGCGCGGACCAGCCAGTGACGCTCGGGATCGACCATCACCTTGGCCAGCTCCTGCACCACGACGGGACGCCGCTGCCGGTCTTCGACCGCGCCGGCACTTCCCAGCCCCTCGGCGACACGCCGCTGATACCAGACGGTGCGGGTCTTGCTGCTGCGCAGCTCTTCGAGCAGGGCCTCGATGATCTGGAACCGCAGATCGGTCGGCACCCCTTCGGCCGGGGCAATCCGCGAAATCCCCTTGACCGCCCACAGGCGGACGGCATCCGGCTGGGTATCGTCGCCGAGCACCTTCAGCAGCGGACGCGCCGCGGTAAAGAGCGGAACTTCGCGCTGGTTAGTCCGGGAGTCTTCCTCACGTGAGTTCAACTCGGAGAGAATGATGGCCGCGTTCAACCGGACCACGAAGTGATTGCTCAACAGCTTGTCGAGCTCTTCGACGAGGATGCGCAGGAACTCGTCGCGGGCGGTCATCGGCGCCCCTGCCGCGGAGCTGGCCCGCTTCAGGTCGCTCATCAGCAGGTTTCGGAGCGCCGGCAGATTGCTGCGGTTCTCGGCGAGAGTCATCGGAGCCAGCCGCCAGCGAATCCCCTGACGGATCAGGTTCCGCTCTTCATCGGTCTTGATCTCGCCCCGGAAGATCAGCTGCTGATACCGCCCCTGGAGTTTCCGGAAGTCCTCGACCGGCCATTCGTCCTTGATTTCGAACTGCGGCGGAATCTCCCGCGGCGGTTTGTAGCCGGGGGGCAGCTCGGCGCTGGGCTTCTCGGTCTGCGTGGCGGCAGCCGGTGCTGCCGCTCCCGGTCGCGTTCCCTGCGCGGCAGGTGCCGCGGCTCCGGGGCGTTGCCCCTGAGGGTTTGCCGGATTCCCTGGTCGAACAGCCGCCGGGCGCTGCCCGGGTCGCTGCTGCGCCAGAAGCGCGGTCGGGAACACCGTCTGCAGGGCTCCGAAAGCCGTCACCACCCCGATCATCGCCGCCGATCGGGCGAGTCGGGAATTGCACACGCGGAGAAGGACGTTCATTGGTCGCACCGAGACAGATTCCCTTACTTGTACGTCGCCGACTGACGGGAGGCCCTCACTGACAGCCGGAACGCAATCATACTATGACCAAAGGCAGCGGCAGGATTCCTGCACCGCATCAATATCCTACTGTCCCACGCGGGGGGTGACCACAAGCGATTGCAACCTTTTTTCCGGCCCCGTCCCGAAAATTCCGGCGGATGATTCACCAACCGCCGTTGCCGGCATGCTCGATCCGACGGGCCTGAGCAATTCAACCGGACCAGGCTTCAACTGGATATCATATCGCGTGCGTCCTGCCCCCGAGCATCCGCTGGAGAACAGCAAAGAGCGAAATCGTGACGTGCAGAGATTTCCATCAGGAGAACGCGACCGACGATCAGTTCCACTTCCCCGGAGAACCCGGGGCGATTCGAACGGCCCGCCACTGAGAGATGAGTGTGTGTTCCGCGACGCGGGAACTGACTTAACTGAAAGTCCCGATCCAGAATACATTCGCTGAACATGACCCGTTTGTTCTACGTTATCACCCACTTCTCCGGACTGTCAAGTTGTTTCCGGGCTCCGGCCGCCCGACGCGGCGAACGCGGCGCTTTACGGTCGTCATCCCGAATCGGCGACATTTCTCCCCCGTCCGTCATCTCACTGAAAAGCCGCATCCCCGATGCGACTCGGGAAACCGCTGCAACCGGTTCAACGCCAGCCGCCTTCCCTCCCTCGAACCGTCAGCCTTCCCCGCGCATGAACGATCCCGCGAGATTCTGAAGCAAGCCTTCATTGCCAAATCCCCGCGATTCTCGCCACAATCTAAAGGGAACCGAAGAGAGCGGGGCGCTCACGAGAACTCCCGGCACAAAATGCCCGGATCAGCGTGCGCCTTGAGACGGAGTTCCGTCTTCCGAGCTCCGCGCGATCTCCAGGAACTTTCAGGCGACACAGAAATGCCCCCGGCGGCTGGATGAGGACGTAATGGCGCTGGTGTACCACGATCCGATTTTTCTGGAGCACCTCACCGGCCCGCATCCCGAGTCGCCCCAGCGGTTGCAACACCTGCTCCCCTGTCTCGAGCGGCAGGGAACGCTCGACAACTTCACCCGCGGCGAATTCACTCCCGCTACCCCCGAGCAGTTGGCCGCTGTCCATGATCCCGAATACATCGCGGCCCTCGAACAGTTCTCGGCCCGCGGCGGCGGCCGCATCGAGCGGGATACGGTGATGAGCCGGCAGTCGTACGAGGTCGCGCGACATGCCGCCGGAGCGGGAATCGCCGCGGTGGACGCCGTACTGAGCGGCCCGGAACGTCGGGCCGTCTGTCTGATACGACCTCCCGGCCACCACGCGCTCCACGATGCTCCCATGGGCTTCTGCCTGTTCAACAACGTCGCGGTGGCGGCGGCTCATGCACTGCGGACCCACGGATTGTCGCGCGTGCTCATCGTCGATTGGGACGTCCATCACGGGAACGGCACGCAGGCGTTGTTCTACGACTCGCCGGAGGTCTATTTCTTCTCCGCCCACCGTTATCCCTTCTACCCGGGGACGGGTCATCAGAATGAAACCGGAACGGGCCGCGGACTCGGGACGACCTTCAACCTTCCCCTGTTCCACGGAGTGAAGCGGCAGGAATACCGCTCGGCTTTCGAAGCGGTTCTGGAGGACGCCGCCAGCCGTTGCCGGCCGCAGCTGGTGCTGGTCAGTGCCGGGTTTGATGCTCATGCCGCCGATCCGGTAGGCTCGCTTGGTCTGGAATCGGAGGATTTCTGCGATCTCACGCGGGTGGTGATGCAGGTCGCGGACGACTATTGCGGCGGTCGTCTGGTGAGTCTCCTCGAAGGCGGATACCACCTGCAGGCGCTCGCCGAGTCGGTGCAGTGTCACCTCGACACGATCGCCGCCGCTGAGCGGACCTGAGGATTGCCGATCGGCCGCGAGGGTCGCGCCGCGGTTGTGCGCGTACACTGGCAGGGCATAGCGGGGCTCATTATCATGAGGCCCGTTCAGCCAAGGCAAACGACCCCCTTGTGGCCCTTGTGGCGAAGAGGAGCAAGATCATGGAGAAGTGGCCGATCGGTGTCTTCACATCTCTCGATGCCGGATTGGGTGTGCATCTGGATGTTGCGCAGGAGCTGGGGATCTCCACCGTGCAGATCCATGCTCCGCACGCCGAGAACCGGAACGCGGAGGGTGCGAAGGCATTCCTGGATCGCTGCCAGGCCGCCGGGATTACGATTACGGCGGTGTTCGGCGGATTCCCCGACGAGAGCTATGCGGACATCCCCACGACCGCCCGCACGGTGGGACTCGTTCCCGAGGCCACCCGCGCCGCCCGCGTCGCCGAAATGACCGAAGTGTCCGATTTCGCCAAGCTGCTGGGCGTGAACACCGTGGCGCTGCACATCGGCTTCGTTCCCGAGGACAAGTCGAGCGAGAACTACAAGAACCTCATCGCCAGCACGCGCGATCTGCTCGACCACATCGCCGGGAACGGGCAGCAGCTCAACCTCGAGACCGGACAGGAGTCCGCCGACCACCTGCTCGATTTCATCCAGGAGGTCGACCGCGACAACCTGTTCATCAACTTCGACCCGGCAAACATGATTCTCTACGGTTCGGGCGAACCGATCGAAGCGCTGCGCAAAGTCGGCCACCTGGTCCGCAGCGTCCACTGCAAGGATGCGAAGTGGGCCGCTCCCGAACTTCGCGGCAAGGAGTGGGGGACCGAGGTTCCGCTCGGTGAAGGGGACGTCAACATCGAGATCTATCTCCGCACCCTCAAGGAAATCGGCTACACCGGCCCGCTGACGATCGAACGCGAGATTCCGCACGACCGCGAGCGGCAGAAGGCCGACATCGGACACGCAGTCCGCCTGCTCCAGGAACTGAAGCAGAAGATCGGCTGAGCCCCGCGGCTCCTCGGCGAGGAGCAGGAAACCATGAACTCCAGCAGCGAATCTCCCGGCGCCCGTTTTCGGCGGGCGCTGGGGACCGGCACCATCGCCATTCCGGGCGTCTTCAATGCGCTCGTCGCCCGGATGGCGGAGCGGGCGGGCTTCCCCGCGGTTTATCAGTCGGGAGCCGCCCTTTCGGCCGGGCTGGCGGCCATCCCCGATGTGGGGCTGCTCACCCAGTCGGAGTTCGTCGAGCAGGGGCGTTATCTCGCCCAGGCGGTTTCCATCCCGGTGATCTCCGATGCCGACACCGGCTTCGGCGAGGCACTCTCGGTCGAGCGGACGGTGCGGCTGTATGAAGCCGCCGGCCTCGCCGGGCTGCATCTCGAAGACCAGCAGTTGCCCAAGCGCTGCGGACACCTGAGCGGCAAGAGCCTCGTCCGCACCGAGGAGATGACGGCCAAAATCCGGGCCGCCGTCGCCGGGCGGATCGATCCCGATTTCGTGCTCATTGCCCGCACCGATGCCCGGGCTTCCGAGGGACTCGAAGCCGCCCTCGAGCGGGCCCGCGCGTACGTCGAAGCCGGGGCGGACCTGATCTTTCCCGAGGCACTCCAGTCCCGGGAAGAGTTTGCCCGTTTCGCCGAAGAAATTTCCGTCCCGCTGATCGCCAACATGACCGAGTTCGGCAAGAGCCCGCTCCTGACCGTGGATGAACTGGCGGAACTGGGGTATCGGGCAGTGCTGTTCCCCGTGACGATCTTTCGGGTCGCGATGCGGGCTGCCGAGCGGGCATTGAATGAACTGGCCGCCACCGGCACCCAGCAGTCGCTGCTCCCGCAGATGCAGACGCGGGCCGAGCTGTACGAGCTGCTCGGGTACACCGGCTACGAAGAACGCGATCGTGCCTACTTCGGTGAGCCTCCCGCGTCGCCTTCCGCGTAAGTATTGCCGCCCCCCTTCGGCCAGGAAAAAGCGTTTAGCCACACCCCAACGGGACGCGCGCATTCGATGTCCCACTCCGGGGGAGTGTGGGTCACCGCCGACGCAGTTCGGATCGCCCGGGCGATCCCTGTGCGTGCGGTCGCATGCAGGGACATACATCGATTCACCGAATTACGTAATTTCGACCTGCGTCCGCGTTTTCAAACTGCGATGGAGTCGCAGGGACATGCGAGGATCAAACGGGGGCGCGCTGCCCGATGGGCCGCGGCTAAACATTTACTCACAAATAACTTCAGTACACACTTTAGTGCAGGCGATCGGCCGCGCTCGATGGGCGACGAACGATGGTCGCGAACGATTGTTGACTGCAGAGGAGATTTGAAATCGGTTTGATTTCTTCGCGGCTGCCCTGCGGTGATTCGCCTCCCTTGCCCCACTGCTCGTCGAACCTCAGAATGCACAATCTCCGAGGAATGCAAACCCCACATAATCAGCGAAAATTGCCACGGGAGCGCTGCATCGTGAATTCCTCAGAATTCGCACCCGGCCGAACTCGAATCGGCGAATTCTGAAATTTTTCGCAGGGACCTGGTCCCCTCGGAATGTGTGTTCGCTATAGTGATTGGGGAAATTCCGGAGGACACTTTGGCTATAGAGAATCCAAATGTCGCCGGGTATGATGTTCACGCGTTCGTCCCGCTGCCCCGTGCTGTCGCCATTCGGGGCGCTCAATCGACTGGTCTGGTCGGCGCGCCTGCCGGCCTTCTCCGCCCCCGAGTTTTCCTGCCCCAGATGCCGAGCGGTAATCTGCGAGGAGCCTGACGATGGAAGTTGCGAGTCATCCGCATGAGAGCAAGATTTACTCTGAGTTCTCCCACTTCTACGAATGGATCTTCAAGGGATTCTTCTTTCCGCGGATCAAGTCCACGATCGAGTCGCTGAACATCCCGCCGGGGTCCAAAGTCCTCGAAGTCGGCGTCGGAACGGGACTCTCGCTGACCGCCTATCCCGAGCATGCCGAGGTCATGGGAATCGACCTTGCCCCCGACATGCTCGAGCACGCGCACGAGAAGGTCAACCGCAACGGCTGGCGACACATTTCGCTGCGGCAGATGGACGCCCTGAATCTCGAGTTCCAGGACGAGCAGTTCGACTATGTGATGGCCTTCCACATCGTCACAGTCGTGCCCGACTACAAGCGGCTCATGCAGGAAATCGTCCGCGTCTGCAAGCCGGGCGGAACCATTGTCGTCATCAACCATTTCCGCAGCGAACGACGCTGGATTGCACCGTTCGTCGATCTGATCGATCCCATCACGCGGCACCTGGGATGGAGCACCCGGCTGCGTTTCGAAGATCTCATCGACGGGGTTCCGCTGAAGGTTGAGCGACGCTTCAAGACGGCATTCCGCTCGTTCTTCACCGTCATGATTGCCCGGAAAGACGGAGAGCCTTTGTCGACTGAGTCTGCCCCGGTTGCCGCCGTGTCGGCGGAGAACTGATTCTCCCGGGCGACAGATCCCGATTGCCTCGCGAGGGAGAGTTCTCCCGTGAGCATGGCCCGCACGTTGCCGAGCGGATCAACTCGCGGGCTTCGCGCGGCCGACGTGCCTTCGCGAGAAGCCGGCAGGGATGATGATTCCCTGCCGAAGTCCTTTCGCCGTGCCCCGGCCGTTCCCACCGCGCTCGCTTTCGGCGCGGGCATCGTCGCGGATTCACAGATCGCGTGCGGTCTTTTTGGCTGGCTGGCGTCGGCTGCAGCCTTCCTTCTCCTCTGGCTGGCGCTTTTCTGCAGCGGCCGAAATCGCGGAAGTGCTCTCGCTCTCCTGGCCGGTCTCGCCTGCCTGGGTGCGGCCTGGCATCATCTCCACTGGTCGACGCTCGCGCCGGACGATCTCTCCCTCTTCGCCACCGAGCGCCCCCAGCCGGTCCGGCTCATCGGCATTCTGGAGAACGAACCGGCCATCATTCCCAAGCGGGAAGCCGTGTTGCAGTCAGCGATCCCGCAGTATGACCGGACCCGGTGCCTCGTCCGCGGAGTCTGGCTGGTCGAGAACAGCCGGACGATTCCGGTTTCCGGGCGCGCTCAGCTCGAAGTGAGCGGACATCTGCTGCACGCCCATCTGGGGGATGAGGTGGAGATCTTCGGGCATCTCTCCCGCCCCGGAGGGCCGCGCAACCCCGGAGCCTTCGACTATCGCGAATACCTTCACGGCCTCGGAGTCCACAGTCTGCTCCGCTGCGATATTCCGGATGCGGTGCGCGTACGGTCCCGGTCTTCAGTCACGGGTTGGACTTCTCTGCGCAGCCGGTCGCAGCTTGCCTGCAGCGAACTGTTGACCACGCATCTCGATCCGCGGGTCGCCCCACTGGCAGTCGCGCTGCTGCTCGGCCCACGGCACGGCATCACCGCCGAGGACCGGGAGTTCTTCATTCGCAGCGGCACCATGCATGTGCTGGCGATCTCAGGGATGCACGTCGGCATCCTCGCCGCGTTCCTCTGGACCCTCTGCCGCATCATCGGTGGCGGCGAGCGAACGGCGCTGTTGATGATCGGGGCGGGACTCCTCACGTATCTCTTCGTGACGGACGCGAATCCGCCGGTCGTCCGGGCGACCGTCTTCGTACTTCTCTGGCTGGCGGGAACCTTATACGGACGCGAGTCACCGGGAGCCAATTCGCTCGCGGCGGCGGCCCTGATTGTCCTGCTCTGGTCGCCCGTCGATTTGTTCCTTCCCGGCCCGCAACTCTCTTTTCTCGCGGTGATGGCGCTCCAATGGTCGGCGAGTGCTGCGACGAAGTTTCAGCGTGCCGAGAACGATCTCGCCCTGCAGATCAACCCGTCCGCGCTGCAGCTTTTCTGGAGCCGCGCGAAGGGCTTTCTGATTCAGACCTACCTCCTGACTGCTGCGGTGTGGCTCTTTACCCTGCCGCTGATCATGGCCCGGTTTCACGTGATCTCCTTCGTCGGATTTCTCATCAACGTGATGCTGATGCCCTGGCTGACGTTCACCCTCTGGTGTGGCTATGCGCTCCTGATGCTGGGATTGCTGTTGCCACCAGTGGCGGCGCCGCTGGCGTGGGGACTGCAGCAGGGACTTGCGGGTCTGCTTTGGCTGGTTGAGGCCTCCGCGAAACTGCCGTGGGGACACGTGATGGTCTCCGGCCCCGCCGAGTGGTGGTTGATCGGCTATTACGCCCTGCTGGCGGCAGCGGTGTGGGGAGGAACGCAACTGCTCGGGGGTGTCAGCCGCGCGGGGATCGCCCGGCGGGCGCTGCTCTGCTGGATCGTGATCGGTGCCGCGCAAGGTCTCGGGGCCGCCCCGTCCGATCGGCTCCGCTGCACATTTCTGGCAGTCGGACATGGCGTGGCGATTCTGCTCGAACTCCCCGGCGGGCAGACGATTCTCTACGATGCCGGATCACTTCAGGATCCGGAACGGGCACAGCAGATTGTGCAGGCAGCCCTGTGGGAGTACGGAATCCCGCGCATCGATTCCCTCATCCTCTCACACGCGGATATCGACCATTACAACGCCGTTCCGGGCCTGCTGCGCGAGGTCCCGATCGGGGCGGTGTATGTTGCCCCCTCGTTCCTGCGTTTCCAGCAGGAGAGTGTCGCCGCACTGTGTGAAGCCATCGTGAGCGCCGATGTTCCGCTCCGGCTGCTGGGGGCGAGTGACAACCTCCGCGGCGGGGCCAACGTTACCTTGCGCATCCTGCATCCCGAGCCGCTCACCAGGAATCGGCACGACAATGCGAACAGCGTCGTCCTCGAAGTACAGTACGCCGGGCAGCGGATCCTCTTGACCGGCGATCTCGAACGGGATGGTCTCAAACGGCTGCTCGAAATGCCTCCACTGGATTGCGCGGTCCTGCTGTCGCCCCATCACGGCAGCACCGCCGCCAATCCCCCCGAGCTCGCCGCATGGGCCCGGCCGAAATGGCTCATCGTCAGCGGCGGCCGCGATGACAGCATCGCGAGATTGCAGCGAAATTACGGCCCGTCGACCACGGTCTATTCGACTGTTCGCGACGGAGCGGTAACCTGCAGCATCTCGGCATCGGGTTCGGTCAGCTGCACCCCGTTTCGAGCACGATCCGCCGACTGATCGCGGGAACTCCCCTGTTGATCTGCGTCCGGGGGGCTGCTAAGAAATGCGGAAAGTCACTTCGCACCGCCGCTCCTGGCGGGCAGGATATTGCTCCAGACATCCGGAGAAAGACTGTGAGCGGGACTGAATCCGAGGAAAAAGTCGCGTCCGACCGGGTCTCCGCCGCCGCGCTCGAGGTCATCGACCGGGCCGTTCAGAAATCGCGCCTGCTGGAGACCGCACGCCGGCTGATTGATGTTCCCAGTCCCACGCGCAGCGCGGGGGGCGTGGCCGATGTGCTGGAAGAGATCCTGACTGAGGATGGCTTCGAGGTCGAGCGTGCGGCGTGCGGCTGGAGCGAAGCTCCGGCGGTCATCGTCCGCTGGAACGTTCCGACTCCGGGCCGCATCCTGCAGTTCGACGGACATCTCGACACCGTTCACCTTCCCTTCAGCCCTTCCGCCGTTCAGGGGGATCGACTCACCGGCAGTGGCGCGAGCGACATGAAGGCGGGGATCGCCGCTGCGGTCGAAGCCCTGCGCGTACTCCGCGATACGCAACTGCTCACCGCCGGCGGAATCCTCCTCACGGCCCACGACCTGCACGAGGCTCCCTGGGGAGACGCCTCGCAGCTGAACGAAATGATCCGGTCGGGATACTGCGGTGACGGCGTCCTGATCCCGGAATACACGTGTGACGTGCTGCCGGTCGTTGGCCGCGGCAATGCAACGCTGCGGGTGTCGATCAGTCGTCCCGGGCAGCCCATCCACGAAGTGTTTCGTCCCCGGGACGAACCGGACGTCATGCTCGCGGGAGCGAAACTTGTGCAACGCTTCGCTGAGTGGGAAGCGGAGCTGTCCCGCCAGAGCGCCCCACTCGCGGGGAGCGAAAGCGTCTTTCTCGGCCAGTTTCACTGCGGCGAAATGTACAACCAGTTCGCGTCCCGCTGCTGCATCGAAGGGACGCGCCGCTGGCTTCCGGGGCACTCTGTTGCCGAGGTGGAAGCCGAGTTTCACCGGGTGGTCTCGGAGGTCTCTCGCGAGACGGGAGCGGCGATGCAGAGCGAATTCGGCCTGATCCGAGACGCCTTCGAGCTGGATCTGGAAAGCCCGCTGGTGACTGCGTTCCAGGGAGTCTACCGGAGTTTGACGGGAACCGAATTGCCCACTGCGGCAAAGCCGTTCGTCGACGACGGCAGTTGCTTTTGGCAACTGCGGCGAATCCCGGCGATCACCCATGGCCCCCGCGGCGGGGGCGCGCATACGGAGAACGAATGGGTCTCGATCAGCGACCTTACCCGCGTGGCCAAGGTTTACGCCGCCACTGCCATCGCTTTCTGCAACGAATCGGCCTCACCCCCCCGAATGAGCGCGTCCTGAACTCTAGAGCCTGGCCCCTAAAGTCTTTCGAGCGGATGCTTCCGGTTTGTGAGCGGCAGCGAGACCGGGCCGCCGACGCGGTGCGACTCGAAGACGGCAAGAATCATCTCGGTCGCTCCCCGGGCCTGATAGACGCTCCCCAGCGGCTGGCGGTCCTCTTCGATCGCGGCAATCAAATCCTTGACAGCGAGGACATTTCCGCCGTGCAGGCCGGTGTCCCTCAGGCTCTCGGGTTTCTCGATCCCGTTCGACGAGACATTCAGCCAATTCGCCCCCGAGCGGCCGGGCGACCAGGAGGAATCCGGGAGAAACCGCACGGTGGGGAGGTAACCGGAGAGGATTTCGATCACCCCTTTCGACCCAAAGATCTGCAGGCCGAACCGGGAAGGATTCCCTCCCTGGTTGCGCGTCGAGGCGAAGTAGCCGGTTATTCCATTGGGGAACGTGTACATTGCCCGCACGCTGTCTCCGGCGAGGGGGCCGAGACCTTCGTTGCCGGGTTTCACATCGTCCCGCGTGACGGGGCGTCCCTTCTCGGTGAGGGTCGCGAAGCAGGAGGTCGCCTCGCCGGCGAAGTTCCGCATCAGGTCCATCATGTGGGTCCCCAGAACCCACAGGTCTTCTCCGCCGCCGCGGCGGTCCTCTTTGCCACGAGCGCGAATTTCGAGAATCGTTCCGAGCTTCCCTTCCTCGATGATCCGTTTGACAACCGGCACCATCGGGCTGTAACGGGTCTGGTGGGCGATCGCCAGTTTGAGATGCTTCCGCTCGAACGTCTCGACGATATGATCCGCTTCTTCAAGCGTCCGGCAGAAGGGCTTTTCCATGTAGACATGACAGCCGTGCTCGGCACAGGCGATCGCCATGTCGTGATGCTGATCGATCCAGCGGGGAGCGATGGCAACGATCTGCGGCCGCTCCTTTTCGAGCATCTCCCGGTAGTCGGCATAGACGGTACGGGCACCGGTTCGCTTCTGGGCAGCAAGCCGTCCGGACTCATTGTCATCGGCGACAGCAATGACTTCGGTCGCGGGCACATCCGCCCAGACGGTATCAAGGCCGTGTCCATAGTTTCCACGTCCCGTACTGCCGATGATCGCGACGCGATACTTGTCACTCATCGAATCCGGCTCCTCTCAGGGGGGCGAGGCACGCGGAGAACGCCTCGGGGCTGCGGGGTGGGAAAGTCGCCGACGCCGAAATTCGCAAGCACCGGCGCCGGGCGGAAACGGAAGGAACGTCAGCAGGCCACCGTATTTGAGCCTCATTGTGTCGCGGCAACCACCTTCACAGCAAGCATTGGTTTGGAAAAACCGCGACAAGCCGGACGGGATCGACACGTCGCGATCGGGCGATCGTCTCGCCCCCGTGATTCGACTTCCTCGTCCTCAGAGCAGCGGGAAAGTGGAGGAGAGAATACCCCGGCAAGCACGAATCACACGGATGGGAGTGAACGGCTCATCGTCAGTCTTCGTTGCCATGGACTTCGTGCCCTTCGTGGTCCAATCTTGTACTGGATCGCCACTCCGCACTTTCCCTGCACTCGGACTGCGAAGCTTGAATCAAAGTGTCGGGAAGCCGACATGCAACTTGGTATTTCCCGGGAAAGTCGCGCCCGGCACTCGTTCGCGCGCAGGCGGAGGACATTCCACCTCGTTGAGGCTTCGGGCGCGGTCGGGCTGCCCTCACGGGGGCGACAGTCTCGGCAGAGCGTGCCGGGAAGCGGTCGGGTAAGGCGGGCTGTCGGGGTTACTCTTGCCCGAACTTGCCCTGTCTGACAGAATCAGGCACGCGATCGACAGATTCAACTCAGCCTCGGGACGCAAGTTGCGTCGGAAGGCGTCTCGCCGCACGAAAAGATGTGCGTCTCTGCCGACCGCGGACGGAACGAGATGCGGCCTCTCGCCCGCGTGCGGGAGAATCAGGCCCACGAACGGTGCTTTTTCCACGTAACAGTGGAATAGGCCCGCGAAATGGGGTCTTGCGACGATTCACGGATTCGCATTGACTGATTTGAAGCCCTGGCTCAGGACGGAGTCGTACGATATGAAATTGCATTTCCCCTGGGTTTCCCTCGGAGCTGCGCTGCTCATTTGCGGCGGACTGATCGGCTGCTGGGGAGGCTCCAGCACTCCCAGCGGCAGCACCACGGAATCCCCCGGGACCGCGGCCACCGATTCGGATACCGAGGAACCCGAAGTCCTGCTTGAACCGTTCGACCCGCCGCCGCTCGAAGAACTCGACGCCAAGGCCGAATGGATCGATCAGCCGGTGCTCGATTCACTGGAATTGCTCCGCGAGCGACTCGCCCAGGAAGAGCCGCTGGTCAGCGTCGAAGAAGCGCTCAAACTCAAGAATGAGACGCCCGAAGACAACGAAAAGATTCTCAGCGGACTGGGGCGGCTGCCGAAGGACGACTCCGAAGTCGACTGGGACGCGACCATTAACCGCCACACCCGTGCGGATCTGAAGAGCACGAACCCGATCATGATCAGCTCGACGATCGAGTTCGATGTGACCGGGCTGATCGGCTTCGGCCTGATGGGCTTCGACTGGAATTTCCGCCCCTTCGCCGCGAAGGACACCGTCGTCAGCTGGCAGACCAGCAAGGACCGGATGTACGACAAGTTCATCATCCGCGACGACCTCACCTGGTCGGATGGCAAGCCGATCACGGCACATGACGTGGTGTTCAGCTTCCAGACGATCATGAATCCCAAGGTGCCCGTCCCCGCTGTCCGTTCGGGAACCGACAAACTCCGCTGGGTGCACGCATACGACGACCACACGCTCGTCATCTTCCACAAGGAGCCGCTGGCAACGAATGTCTGGAACATCTCCTTCCCGGTCCTTCCGAAGCACATCTACGAGAAGTCGATCGAGGAAGACCCCACGCTCCAGGACAGCCAGTACCACGTGAAGTACGAGAACAACCCGATCAGTGGTGGTCCGTATGAGCTGACGAAGCGTGTGCGCGGCCAGGAGATCGTGCTGACCCGCCGCGAAAGCTGGTACATGCATAACGGCAAACAGGTCCGCGACAAACCTTACTTCAAGGAAGTCCGCTTCCGCGTCATCGAAGACCAGAACACCGCCCTGCTCGCGCTCAAGAAGGGCGAAATCGACGAGATGGGGCTCAGTGCCGAGCAGTGGACCACGCAGACGAGCGGGAACGATTTCTACGAGCACAACACGCGTGTTCATGGTCCCGAATGGACGTACTTCTACTTCGGCTGGAATACGAAGCTCCCGTTCTTCGAGGATGCCCGCGTGCGGAAGGCGATGTCGTACGCCTACAACCACAAGGAGATGCTCGAGAAGCTGGGTTACGGACTCTATGAGCCGGCGACGGGTGTGTTTCACCCCGATTCGTGGATGGCCCCCAAAGATCCTCCCAAGCCTTATCAGCAGGATCTCGACAAGGCGGAAGACCTCCTTGAAGAGGCGGGCTGGACCGACAGCGACGGGGACGGCATCCGCGACAAGGAGATCAATGGCCAGACCGTGCGGTTCGAGTTCAGCATCCTCTGCCCGAACATGCCCGACCGCGTCGCCTACTGCACGCTGCTGAAGGAAAACCTGGCGCAGATCGGAATCATCTGTAACGTCCGCCCGCTCGAATTCACCGTCATGCAGGAGAAGACGCTGAAGCGCGAGTTCCAGGCGTACTTCGGCGGCTGGGGAGCGGGAGCCGATCCCGACACATCCGACAACCTGTGGGTCACCGGTGCCGGGCGGAACTTCGTGCAGTACTCCAACCCCGAAGTCGACAGGCTGTTCGTCCAGGGACGCCAGGAGTTCGACCGCGAGAAGCGGGCCGAGATCTATGCGAAGATCCACAACATCCTGTGGGAAGACCAGCCGTATACCTGGCTCTACTATCGCCGCGGCTTCTACGGCTTCAGCAAGGATCTCCGCGGTTACGTCTTCAGCCCGCGCGGGCCATTCAACTATGGTCCCGGTTTCGGCAGTTTCTGGAAGCCGAAGAAGAACTGACGCCCGGCAGTGATGCCCCGTAAGGTGCGTTGCTGTGAAGCTTCCGCCGGCCACACCGGATCGACGGTGTGGCCGGTCGATTGTCCTCGATTGTGACTGCCTGGCGCGAGACGCCGCGCAGTAAAGGGGCGAGTTGTGGTCCGGCCTCATCCGGATCGCCGCCCGAATTCTTTTCTGCAAGATTCCTCTGATGCTGACCTATATCGTTCGCCGCCTGCTGATCGGAGCGATGACGCTGCTCCTGATCACGTTTGTGATCTTCGGGCTGATCCGGAACATGCCGGGGACTCCGCTCACCGTTCAGATGGGCGAACTCGACCCGAGCCGCAAGCTGAATCCGGCTGACATCGAGCGGATGAAGAAGGCCTACGGGCTGGATCGCCCCTGGCCGCAGGCGTATGTAGTCTGGGTGGGGCAACTGACCAAGCTCGATCTCGGGCGGTCAATTTCGCGCAAGCAGCCGGTCACCCGTCTGATCGCCGAGCGAATCGGACCGACGATGCTGCTGTCGGTCTCTTCGCTGGTGCTGACCTACCTGCTGTCGATCCCCCTGGGTTTAACGGCGACGGTCCGCAGCGGCAAACTCGACGAACGGACGATGAGCACCGCGCTCTACATGCTCTACTCGTTTCCCAGTTTCGTCGCGGCACTGCTGTTACAGGTCTTCTTTGCGGTCCGGCTGGAATGGCTGCCGCTGTTCGGCATGACCAGCGACAACTACGCGAGCCTTTCCATGGCGGGAAAAACGTGGGACATCTTCCTGCACATGCTCATGCCGGTCACCTGCTACACGTACGGGGGGCTGGCCTACTACAGCCGCTTCATTCGCGCGAACATGCAGGAAGTGGTGCGGCAGGATTACATCCGTACGGCCCGCGCCAAGGGAGTCTCGCCGAAACGGGTGATTCTCGTTCACGCGTTCCGCAACACCTTCATTCCACTGGTGACGCTGATCGGTTTGACGCTGCCGTCGATCCTCGGCGGATCGGTCATCCTCGAACAGATTTTCACCTGGCCGGGAATGGGGCGGCTCTTCTTCGAAGCGATCGGCGAACGCGATTACCCGACAATCATGGGACTGACGCTGATGTTCTCGATACTGACTCTCGCCGGGCAGTTGCTTGCCGACATCCTCTATGCGGTCGTCGATCCGCGAGTGAGCTATTCGTAGGCCTGTTCTGCTGCGTGCTTCTGGTATTCACGTTCTGGCCCTGAGCCCCCGACTCTTTGATGACGCTGACCACTCCGAACAATCCGCTCGAAGAAGCCCACGAACAGCTCATGAACGAGCCGCAGAAGTCGCGTGGCTTCTGGGCCGAAGCATGGCGGCAGTTTCGCAAACGCAAACTCGCCATGGTTGCGCTGTATTATGTCGGCTTTCTCGTCCTGGTGGCGATCTTCGCGCCGGCGATCGCGGGCACCAAGCCGGTCGTTGTGAAGTACAAGGGGAACTATTACTTCCCCGCGATGGGCTACTTCCGCACGAGCTGGGAAAACCCCATCTTCTACAAGGACCGCTTCCGCAAGATCTACCCGGAGAACCTCAAGGAGAAAGATCCTGACAGCTGGGCGATCTGGCCGCTGGTCTATCAGGACCCCTACCGCCGCGTCCGCGATGGCGAATGGCCCGGACAGCCCGGCAATCCCACCGGCGCGAAGGGAGCCCCGAACCGCTACAACATTTTCGGCACGACACAATACGGGGTCGATGTCTTCGCGCAGATGGTCCACGGCACTACGGTGGCGCTGCTGGTCGGCTTCGTCTCCATGGGAATCGCCGGGGCGATCGGGATCACCATCGGTGCCCTGGCGGGATATTTCTCGGGGTGGGTCGACATGCTGCTGAGCCGGCTGATCGAAGTCGTGATGTGTATTCCGACGCTCGTGCTGATCCTGGCCCTGATCGCGATTCTCGAGAAACCGACGATCTGGCACATGATGGCAATCATCGGCTGCACCAGCTGGACGGGGATCGCCCGCCTGGCGCGTGCCGAGTTCCTCAAGCTCCGCGAAAGCGACTTCGTCATTGCGGCGCAGGCGATCGGCGTGGGACGGCTGCGGATCATGTACCGCTACATTCTGCCGAATGCGATGGCCCCGATCCTCGTGCCGATCACGTTCGGGATCGCCTCCGCGATTCTGATCGAAAGCGGCCTGAGCTTTCTCGGGTTTGGTGCCCCGCCGCCGAACCCCAGTTGGGGAACGCTGCTGAATGCCGGGCGGACCAATCTGAACCTGTGGTGGCTGATTGTGTTTCCGGGGATGGCGATCTTCCTGGCGGTCCTCGCCTATAACCTGATCGGCGAAGGCCTGCAGGAAGCGACCGATCCGCGACTCCGCGGAGCGGGGCGGTAAGTGGTCCCGCAGGTCTCCTCGACGGGCCCGCCCCAACGGAGTTCTGAGATCAACATGCAAAGATCAACTTATTGACACCACCCGAGGGGTCGCTTATAACGGGGGCGGACTGACGGGGAGCAGGAGCGTCGGAGTTCCCGACTTGCCGTCCCTTTGAGTGGATCCCCCCCTGGAGACAGGAGACTGCCGATGAAAACGCTGCGCGTTGCGTTCGTTGCGGGGCTGATGTGTCTGATTTCGGCGGCCGCGCAGGCCGGCGAAGTGACGGTGAAAGGTGTTCATCTCTGCTGCGGCGCCTGCGTGAAGGATGCGAATGCCGCCCTGCAGGGGATCGACGGCGTCTCCGATGTGGCGATCGACCGCAACACCAAGGTCGTGACCTACAAGGCTGCCAACGACGATGCGGCGAAGGCCGGCATCGAAGCGCTCGCCGATGCCGGCTTCCATGGCGAAGCCACCCATGCCGGCAAGGCCCTGGCGTTTCCGGACTCCGGAGCCGAGAAGGGCAAGAAGGCCAGCAGCGTCACGCTGACCGGCGTGCATCTCTGCTGCGGCGCCTGCGTGACCGGTGTGAAAGCCGCACTCGATGACGTTTCGGGCGTTTCGACGATCGACGTCGACCGCACCGCGAAGACGGTCACCCTGAAAGGCAATGACATCGATGTCACCGCCGCGGTGGCCGCTCTCAACAAGGGTGGATTCCACGGCACCGTGCAGAAGTAATCAGCCCGCGGCTGACTCTGCTGCTTGAAAATTCCGAAGCCCCCGGTTGTCGCTCAGGCAATCGGGGGCTTTCGTTTTCATGAGTGCCGAATTTCACAGGCGAGCGGTTTCGCGAGTGAGTCATCTGACAAACGAATGCTTCGCTTTCAACGCGGCACTTCTGCGGGGGCCGGCTGTTCCGATCGGCGAACGAACAGTTTCGATTTCCCCAGCCGCAGTCGTTGCAGCCAGAAGCGGACCAGCACACCGAGCGTAGCGAGGCCGTAAGTCGTGCTCCGCCGGAAGTTGATGCTCGACGCTTCCGCAAAGTAGCGGACCGGCACGGGGATGTCCCCCAGGCGAAAGCCGAAATGCACGGCCTGTGCGAGGAACTGGCTGTCGAAGACGAAATCGTTCGAGTTCTGTTCAAACGGAATCGTCTCCAGCACGCTCCGCCGATACGCACGGAATCCGCTGTGAAAGTCCCCCAGATTCTGCCCGAGGGCGACGTTCTCGATCATCGTCAGAATGCGGTTGGCGATGTACTTGTACACTGGCATGCCGCCGTCGAGCGCCTCGCGGCGGGTGCGAATCCGCGAGCCCAGCACCACGTCGCAGATCCCCAGTCGCAGGATCTCGACTGCGACGGGGATCACGCGGCTGTCGTACTGATAGTCCGGATGAACCATGACCACGAACTCGGCCCCGGCGTCGAGGGCGTGCTGATAGCACGTTTTCTGGTTCCCCCCGTAACCGAGATTGCGTTCGTGGACGATGACCGTCAGTCCGAGCTCACGGGCGATGGCGACCGTCTCATCGCGGCTGCCGTCATCGACGAGAATGATCTCATCCACCGATCCCGGCGGGATGTCCGCGACCGTCTGGCGGATGGTCGCCGCGGCATTATAGGCGGGCATCACCACGACGACACGTGGACGCTCGGCACCCGGCGAGAGAGTCGACTGTTGCATCGGTGCGGGAACGGAATCCGGGTTCATTCACAGCTCATTCTGGGAGTCGGTGATTTGCAGCCGCGCGCGAGGCGGAAAAGGAAGTGACGCCACGGGGCTGTAAACGATTCTGGGCGGCAGCGTCCCGAAAGACAACTCACCCGGTCCCGGTCACCCGCCTTCGCCGCAGACTCGTCCGCCGTGCGCACGAGAGGGGGAAATTTTCAGGCTCCCGCGCCGCCGCATTCCGGCACTGGCTGCGGGAAAGGCAGACGCTGCCTGAACCGTGAAGTCTGCATGCTTGCCGCGTTTGGCACCCGGAACGCAAACGCGAAGACTTCCCCACGCGGGCAAACATCACATCGTTGACAATGGATAGAAAACGCGGCTACACTCCAGCACTTAAAACGGCAGCGATACGTTCGGATTCTTGGACAACCGTTGTACCGGGAGAGGAGTTACTTCACGAACCCGGGGCGGGAATCTGCCTTCCGCGCCACACGGACCGCGTTCGCTCTTTCCTGCGTCTGTGTGCTCCGCCCGGTCTTCGACGTCACGGCGATGCGTGCTTTCGAAGATCGCGGGTTTCTCTCTTCGCCCGGTCAGCAGTCTTTTCAGCGCTTCATCCATCTGCATGCCGAGCACTCCATCGCAGCGTTGAGACCTGCAAGGCTTGCGGAAACGGAAGCGGGAACCAGTCAGACCACTCCGGAGATCAGCCCCAGGATGAACCTTCTCATGAGTAGCGCTCGTGCAGCGTCGAAGTGGCAACGGGGAGTCATGGCGTTTTTCGCGGTCCTCTTGCAGACCGCCATTGCCCATGCCGAGGAAGAGGGTGCCCAGGCCGTCGGTGCGGCAGCCGACATCAGTCATTATGACCCCCAGATCTTCTTCTGGTGGGGGATCAGCCTGGCGGGTTCGCTCGCCGCGTTGTTCTTCGCGTACTCGTTCTTCAACTGGATGATCGCTCAACCTGAGGGTGACGAGTTGATGGTTCGCATCGCGGGCTATGTCCGCGAGGGTGCCCGCGCTTACCTTTACCAGCAATACAAGGTCGTCACGATCTTCTTCATCGTGGTCTCCGCCCTCCTGGCGTTCGTGGCCTTTGGGCTGGGGGCACAATCGGTGTGGGTCCCGTTCGCCTTCCTGACCGGTGGCTTCTTCTCCGGGTTGGCCGGCTGGTTCGGCATGAAGACGGCGACGCTCGCCAGTTCGCGGACAACCCAGGGTGCTAAGACTTCATTGAACCAGGGGCTGCAGGTGGCCTTCCGCAGCGGTGCCGTCATGGGACTGACCGTGGTCGGCCTTGGCCTGCTCGACATCTGCCTGTGGTTCGCGATTCTGTACTGGGGCGTGGGCATGGGGCTCGTCGAAGTCACCGTCACGATGCTCTGCTTCGGTATGGGGGCCAGCAGCCAGGCGCTGTTTGCCCGCGTCGGTGGCGGTATCTTCACGAAGGCCGCCGACGTCGGTGCCGACCTCGTCGGGAAGGTCGAAGCCGGGATCCCCGAAGACGACCCGCGGAACCCCGCCACAATCGCCGACAATGTCGGCGATAACGTCGGCGACGTCGCCGGCATGGGTGCCGACCTCTACGAATCGTACTGCGGTTCGATTCTCGCGAGTGCGGCCCTGGGCGTGGCGGCCTACAACGGCTTTCCGCGGATGCAGATCATGATGCTGTTGTTGCCGATGGCGCTCGCTGCACTCGGCATTGCCGTCTCGATCGCCGGAATCTATCTCGTCCGCACGGAAGAAGGGGCCACGCAGCGGAACCTGCTCAAAGCCCTCGCCCGCGGCATCAACTTCAGCAGCATCGGCGTGGCGATTGTCGCGCTGATCCTCGTCTACCTGATCCTCGTACTCCCGTCGAGCAGCGGCGAATTGGCCAGCTTGCTGCGGGACAACGGTCTCCGCTACGGCAATCACCTCTTCGGCGTTTTCGGTTCGATCGTCACGGGACTCTTCGCGGGCGTGCTGATCGGCTGGTGGACCGAGTACTCGACCAGCCAGGAATACAACCCGACGAAGCGGATCGCCGATCAGGCGGTCACCGGACCGGCGACGGTCATCATCGCGGGGATTGCTGAGGGCTTCTATAGCGTCTGGGTGCCGATCGTCGTGGTCTGCACGGCGATTCTTCTGAGTTTTGGATTCTGCACCGGATTCGACTTCCGGACTCCGGGCCTCTTCGCGATGGGGCTCTACGGCGTCGGTATTGCCGCGGTCGGCATGTTGAGCACGCTGGGAATCACCCTGGCGACCGACGCCTACGGCCCGATTGCCGACAACGCCGGCGGAAACGCCGAGATGAGCCACCAGGAACCGATCGTTCGCCAGCGGACCGATGCGCTCGACAGTTTGGGAAATACGACGGCAGCGACCGGGAAGGGCTTCGCGATCGGCTCGGCGGCACTCACCGCTTTGGCCCTCCTGGCTGCCTATATCGAAGAGGTGCGCATCGGATTCGAACGCTGGGCGCGCACGCAGCCTGCGGTCACCGCTCCGGCCGAGGGCTCGAACCTCACACCCGTGCTGAAGGTCGAAGACACGGTGCTCGCCGTCCATGATCCGGCCCGGAACCGGAACACGGCTTACCTGGTCTTCCCGCAGACGACTAGAGTTCTCGATCCCGAAATCGTCAAGATTCGTGAAACCAGGGTCGGGGACACTGTCGAAGTCAACATCAAGGCTCTGGAAGATGACGGCAAGGTAGTGGGAGCGGCCGGGGCGACGATTCCCGATTACGTCCGCTACTATGAGATCACCGTCATGAACCCGAAGGTCCTGGTGGGACTCTTCCTCGGGGTTATGTTGACCTTTGTCTTCTGTGCGCTCACGATGAAAGCCGTGGGACGAGCCGCGGGATCGATGGTCGAAGAAGTCCGCCGCCAGTTCCGCGAAAAAGTCGGCATCATGAAGGGAACCGAGGAACCGGATTACGCCTCGTGCGTGGCGATCAGCACGGCCGCCGCACAACGCGAAATGGTCCTTCCCTCGGTTCTCGGGCTTGCGGTCCCGATTGTTGTCGGGTTGCTGCTCGGCGTTGGCGGTGTCATTGGCATGCTGGCCGGCGGACTGACGGGCGGATTCGCCGTCGCCATCATGATGGCGAATGCCGGCGGTGCCTGGGACAACGCCAAGAAGTACATCGAAAGTGGCGCTCACGGTGGAAAGGGAACCGACGCCCACAAGGCGACGGTGGTCGGCGACACTGTCGGCGATCCGTTCAAGGACACCAGCGGCCCGAGCCTGAACATCCTTATCAAGTTGATGAGCATGGTCTCGGTCGTATTTGCTGGTCTGATCGTCCAGTACGCCCTAAAATGGTTCTAGTCGTCTTCCGGCCCGGAACGACAACGGAACCTGACCTGTTCCACCCGTCCCGCCGGAGCGCGCACGAGCGCTCCGGCGGCGGTCGGGTTTTCAGGCGTGAATACGGGGACCACGGAATCGTTGCGGCCGGAGATTTCGAGAACACACAAAAGGAGTACTGGCCCACGGCTGAAGTGACTGCTTCCGCCGCGGCTCAAGGAGACGAATGATCGCTGCACTGAACAACACCGACTCCGGTGATTCGCGGAATGTCTCGGCGGTAGAAACCTCACGGACGGCACAGCAGAACCGCAGCCTGCAGCATGCGTGTCTCGTCGCGCGTGCGATTGAAGATTATCGCGGACAGGATACGGTCGTTCTGGATCTGACGAAGATCACGCCGATTGTGGACTATTTCGTGGTCACGACCAGCACCAGCCCCCGTCAGATGCGCGCCATCGCCGATGAGGTCCATCGCGTCCTGAAACAGGAGGGCTCCCAGCGGCTGGGATCGGAAGGGGAAGAGAGCAGCACCTGGATTCTCCAGGATTACGGCGACGTGGTGGTGCACATCTTCGCGGCGGAGACCCGGCAGCTTTACGATCTGGAACACCTCTGGGCCGACGCTCCGCGCATCGACTGGCAGGCGATCGCTCCCCCGGCCCGATCCGTCACCCCCCGCTCGTGAAGCACCACTCCTGAACGCCGGTCGGCAGCAGCAAATCCGGGTTCCTGTAGACTGTAGGCTTCAGGGTCGGAAAAGCGCTGCATTCCTGAGTTATTGTCACGCTCGTGTCTCCTGTTTCGTGGGGTGAATGACTCCACCTGGGGGTCATTGACAGGGGAGCATTCATGGAGAGCCCGAGCGCTCCAGAAAATGAAACTCGATCGACTGACACACGACCACTCTTTCCCCCGCTGCCCCTTCTATTCCCTAGAGCCTGAAGTCTAGAGTCTAAAGCCTCACTTTCGCATGAATATCCTCGCTGAACTCCGTCGCCGCTTCGCCCACGCTCTCGCCTCGTTTATCGACCAGCCGGCCACATTTGCCGAGATGGTCAAGCCGGCGCAGGATCCACGGTTCGGCGATTATCAGGCCAACTTCGCGATGCCGCTCGGCAAGCAGCTGGGAAAGACCCCGCGCGAACTGGCGGCCGAGGTGATTGCTCGGCTGGACATTTCCGATCTCTGCACCGAACCGGAAATCGCCGGTCCCGGCTTCATCAATTTCCGCCTCCGCGACGAGTGGCTCGAAGAGCAGACAAACAGGCTGGTGGGGGACGAGCGTCTGGGAGTCCCCGCGGTCGAGACGCCGCGGACCTACGTGATCGACTATTCGTCTCCCAACGTCGCCAAGCCGATGCACGTGGGACACCTGCGGAGCACCGTCATCGGCGATGCGCTCTACAAGATCCTCGGCTTTCTCGGACACCGGGTCATCAGCGACAACCACGTCGGCGACTGGGGCACGCAGTTCGGGATGATCATTTTCGGCTACAAGCATTTTCTCGATGCCGAGGCGTTCGCACGCGATCCGGTCGGTGAACTTGCCCGCCAGTACCGCCTCGTGAACCAGCTGTCGGACTATCACGAGACGAGGGAGCAGTTGCCGAAACTCGACCTCGCGCTTGCTGACAAGCTGGCCCAGCTCGAGCAGATGCAGGGGGACGAGAACGACAAGCAGTTTCAGAAGGCCCGGAAGAAACTCGCGGCGGACGTGGAGAACTTGCGTCAGCAGATTGCCGAGTCCCGGAAGAAACTTGCCCGCGTGGAGGGCGATCCCCTGTTGAAGCAGCAGGCCGACGCGCATCCCGACATTGCAGCGGCGGCCCGACTCGAGACGGCAAAGCTGCACGCGGGTGATCCCGAGAACCGGGAACTGTGGAACCGGTTCGTCCCGCTCTGTCTCGATGCGATTCAGGCGGTCTACAACCGGCTCGGCATCCGCTTCGATTACACCTTGGGAGAAAGCTTCTACCAGCCGATGCTCGCCGACGTGGTTCGCGAGCTTCAGGAGCGGGGTCTGGCGCGGGAGAGCGAAGGCGCGATCTGCGTGTTCATTCCCGGAGTCGAAGCTCCGTTCATTGTCCGCAAGAGTGATGGCGCCTACACCTACGCGACGAGCGATCTCGCCACGATCAAGTACCGCGTGCAGGAGTGGAAAGCGGACGCGATGCTCTACGTGGTCGATGCCCGTCAGAGCGAGCATTTCAAGCTGCTCTTCGAGACGGCCCGCCTCTGGGGATACGACCAGGTGGAATATCGGCACGTCAGCTTCGGGACGATTCTCGGCGAGGATAACCGCCCCTTCAAGACCCGCTCGGGAGATACAGTCGGTCTCGAATCGCTGCTCGACGAAGCGGTCGCCGAAGCCCGAAAGGTCATCGCACAGGCGGATGAAACCGGCGAGGCACGTGCCGATCTCGATGAAGCAACGCAGAACCGGATTGCCGAGGTCGTGGGACTGGGCGGCATCAAATACGCCGATCTGAAGCACAACCGCGAGAGCGATTACGTCTTCAGCTGGTCCAAGATGCTCGCGAAGACGGGCGACACCGCAACCTATATGCAGTACGCCTATGCCCGCGTGTGCGGCATCGTGCGAAAGGGGAATCTGGACCCGGCGGCACTGGCCGCGGGGGGGCACGGCATCCGCATCACCGCCCCCGCCGAACGGGCCCTGGCGTTGCAGCTCAATCGGTTTGCAGACGTGCTGGAAGGAGCTGCCGCCGAATACCGGCCGAATATCCTGGCCGAATACCTTTACCAGACGGCGAATACCTTCAGCACGTTCTACGAGCAGTGCCCGGTCCTGAAGGCGGAAACTGACGAACTGCGGACGAGCCGGCTGCTGCTCTCCGATCTGACCGCCCGGGTGATTTCCCGCGGCCTCGGACTGCTCGGCATCGAGACGATCGAACAGATGTAAAGTCGTTGCGGGTCGTCAAATAGAGCTACCAGGCTGTCGTCGCAGCAGACTGGCACCGCGAGAGATTGCCCCGACATTCCCCCGTGAACCTCATGTTGAGACGAAGCGGGCTTCTCGACTATGATGAGGGGGGATTTGGTACCCTGCATTGTCCCTCCTGTGATCTTCTCTGCGTCGGGGCTTGCGAATGCGAGTCCGGGGACTATGGAGACGGACTGTAAGAGAACTTACAGACTGCTTCTTGCGGTGAAGGTGACAATGCAATGATGGTTTTCTGCAGTCCCTCGAAGGTCGGCGCGTAGCGTCGGTTGCTGACTGCCGTTCCCGCCTCCAAGCTTTTCCGGACCGACCAGACAATGCCGCATCTGCTCTCCCGCCGGCCTCTGGGCCTGATCTCCCTTGCCACCCTCCTGGCCGTTGTCTTCGTTTCGATGCCTGCCGCTGCCCAGCTGAGCAGCCCGCTGCAACTGCGGACGAAAACGGGCAGCAAGGACGCAAAGGTCGAAACGCGCCTGGTTCCCGCCGACGCGAAGCCGGGCGATGAGGTGACGCTCGAGATTACCCTCACGCCTCCCCCGGGGAGCTATGTCTACTCGATGGATCCCGGTTTCGGGGGTGCAACGAAGGCGAAGCTGACGCAGACGCAGGGGCTCGAATCGCTCGGCGAGTTCACCGCCGACCATCCCCCGAAGAAAGAGTTCATCGCCGAGTTCGATCAGGAAGTCGAGAAGTATCACGAAGCGGTTACCTGGTCGCGGAAGTTCCGTTTGCAGCCCTCGGCCAAGCCAGAGGATGTCGCAATCGCCGGGACGCTCGATTATCAGATCTGCGATGCGACGACCTGTCGGCAGATTCGCACGCCGCTGGCGGTGACACTCGTTGCCGGTGAAAAGGCGGCCCCCGCCCGCCCCTTCTATTTCGAAGCGAAGCCGGGGAAGGCGGGCAAACCGCAGCCGGTTACGATCCAGGCGCAGCTCCGACCCGCTGATCCGAAACCGGGCGAGCGCGTGACGCTGGAAGTCACCGCGGTGATTCAGGATGGTTGGCACATTTACTCCACCACGCAGAAGCCCGACAACGCCGCCACTGCCACCGAGATCGAGGTCGAAGAAGTCCGCGGGCTGAAACCGGTCTCGAAAGGCTTCGAGCCCGAGCGTGCGCCGGAGATCAAACGTCCCGATCCGGAGATTGAGCAGGAAATCTTCCACGACAGGATTACGTGGAGCCAGACGTTTGAAGTCCCCGCCGGCGGAACCATCGACAACATTTCGGTCGCCGGTCGCATCCGCTATCAGGCGTGCGATGCGATCCGCTGCCTGACGCCGACGAACGTCAACTTCACTCTGCAGGGGGCACAACGGGGCGCGGCGATCGACAGTGGAACGAAAGGGCCCGCCGTCGTTGCACTGGAAGAAGACACCAAGGCAGCCGGAGCCATCACCGATCCGCGTGAACGGGGATTGCTGTACGTGCTCGGCTCGGCATTTGTCGCCGGGTTTCTCGCGCTGCTGACGCCGTGCGTCTTTCCCATGGTGCCGATCACCGTCAGCTTCTTCCTCAAGCAGTCCGAGAAAGAACATCATCGGCCAGTGACGATGGCGCTCGTGTATTGCGCCGCCATCATTGCGACATTTACCTTTCTCGGCCTGGTAATGAGCTTCATTTTCGGTGCGACCGCCATTAACGAACTGGCAAATGCCGTCTGGCTGAACCTGTTTCTCGCGGGCGTGCTGATTTTCTTCGCGCTGAACCTGCTCGGACTGTTTGAGATTCGCGTCCCCGGCTGGCTGCTGACCTACACCGCCGGCAAGGAGAGTGCCGGGGGCTACATCGGCGTGATCTTCATGGCCCTCACGTTCACGCTCACTTCGTTCACCTGCACGTTTGCCTTTCTGGGGCTGATCCTGGTGTGGTCGGCTCAAGGAGACTTCTGGTGGCCGGTTGCCGGTCTGCTCGCGTTCTCGGCGGCGTTTGCCCTGCCGTTCTTCCTGCTCGCCCTGTTCCCGTCATACCTGCAGAAGCTCCCCAAGAGCGGCGGGTGGATGAACAAGGTGAAGGTGGTGATGGGGCTGGTCGAGCTGGCATTCGTGTTCAAGTTCCTCAGCGTCGCGGACGTCAGCTGGCACAGCGAGCCGGTGCTTTTTGACTATCACCTGGTCATGTCGGCCTGGATGATCATTTCCATCACCGCGGGCATGTACCTGCTGGGGCTGTTCCGCCTCGCGCACGACACGGTGAGCGACCATGTGGGAGCGTTCCCGGTGGTCGTGGCGATGAGCTTTCTCGGGCTGGGGGGATACCTTGCCGTCGGGCTGTTCGCCGCCGAGAAGCCGCACGGCCGGCTCTGGGAGAAAATCGCCGCGTTCGCTCCGCCGGTCTTCGAAGGGGGCATGGATGAAACCGGCCCGTATCTGGTCGGCAAACACGACGGCCTGAAGTATCTGCTCGACTTCGACCGGGCGATCGCACACGCGAAGAAGGCGAATCAGCCGGTGTTTCTCGACTTCACGGGTGTGAACTGCATCAACTGCCGCCTGATGGAAAAGCGGATGGCGCAGCCCCGCAATCACGAGCGGTTGAAGGATCTTGTCCGCATCCAGCTTTACACGGACGAGATTCCCAAGGTCGACGATCCGAAGTTGGCGGAGCGGCTGCTGGAGCTGAATCGCGAGCGGCAGGAAGCCTGGTTCGGTGACACCACGCTCCCCGCCTATGCGGTCGTCACTCCCGACGGGCAGCAGATTCTCGCCCGCTTCAGCGGCCTCGAACAGCGTGAAGGAGACTTCGCGCGCTTTCTCGACGAAGGGCTGACGCGCTGGCAGCAGCAGGCGCAAATGGGGGACGCGTCCCTTCAGGCGTCGATGCAGTAGGGACGGAGAGGCGGGCATTCGCTGTCTCTGGACTCACCCGGTTTCTCCCCTTCGCAAGCCGTCCGCCTGTCAAGCGTTTCGGTCGGGATACTCGGCTGAATCGCCGGTGCGTAGAGCGGGAGACGATCGCCGGCTGCGCTCGTGCGGCCTGAATCTGCAGGGGCTCGGTGTCCGGATCCGACCATGTCCCCGGGTGTTCATTCCCATCGGGCAGGACGGTCAGGCGATGATCGGAAAGTGACCGGCTCGGCCACTTCGCCCGGAACATCCATAACGCTCGGCACGATCATCCTCGTGGGGCAGTGTCGCGGATTCGTGTCTCCCCCTCTCTCCGCTGGTTCCGCTTCACCTGCAGCAAAGATCTGCCGATCAAGAAGGCTGGGGGTGCTGGTGAAAGATTGGGGCTGCTCGTTTGTCCTGCTGCGCTGCTGCGGCTAGAATCGAAGCGAACCCAGCAACCGAGGAGGCGAATGCATGAGGGTGTGGCCGGGCCGGCCCTATCCGTTAGGGGCAACTTGGGACGGCAATGGGGTAAACTTCGCTGTCTATTCGGAATTCGCAACACAGGTCGACCTGTGCCTGTTCGATTCCCCTCATGACCGCACCGAAGCGTATCGCATTCCGCTGCCCGAACAGACGGACATTGTCTGGCACGCCTATCTGCCGGACGTGCGGCCGGGGCAGCTTTACGGCTACCGGGTCCACGGTCCGTATGATCCGCAGGCGGGACACCGCTTCAATCCGAACAAGGTGGTGCTTGACCCGTACTGCCGGGCGATCGGCCGGGAAGTCCGCTGGTCCGATACGATGTTCGGTTATCACATCGGACATCAGGACGCGGACCTTTCCTTCGACGAACGCGATAATGCCGGGTGTGCCGCCCTGGCGGCGGTCATTGATAATTCGTTCCGCTGGAAGAACGATCGCCCGCCCCGCACTCCCTGGCACAAGACTGTTATCTACGAAGCACACGTCCGCGGGTTCACGATGCAGCACCCCGACGTCCCAAGGCATCTGCGCGGGACGTATGCCGGGCTGGCTTCCGATGCGGCAATTCGGCATCTGCTGAAGCTGGGAGTAACCGCGGTCGAGCTGATGCCGGTGCATCACTACATCAACGATCGCCACCTGATCGAGAAGGGGCTTTCGAACTACTGGGGCTACAATACGCTGGCTTTCTTCGCCCCCGAGCCGCGCTACTCGTCAACCGGCTTGGGTCTGGATGCCGTCCGCGAATTCAAGAAGATGGTCCGCCGGCTCCACGAAGCGGGGATCGAAGTCATCCTGGATGTGGTCTATAACCACACCGCCGAGGGGAACCACCTCGGCCCGACCCTTTCGCTCCGCGGCTTGGACAACGCGTCGTACTACCGGCTCGTCCAGAGCGACCGCCGGTACTACATGGATTACACCGGCTGCGGCAACACGCTCAACATGCAGTGCCCGCGGGTCCTGCAGTTGATCATGGACAGCCTCCGCTACTGGGTGCTCGAAATGCACGTCGACGGCTTCCGGTTCGACCTGTGCAGTGCCCTGGCGCGAGAACTTCACGAAGTCGACAAGCTCGGTGCATTCTTCGACATCATCCATCAGGATCCGGTGCTCTCACAGGTGAAGCTGATTGCCGAGCCTTGGGATCTCGGACAAGGAGGCTATCAGGTCGGCAATTTCCCCGTCCTCTGGACCGAGTGGAACGGCAAGTATCGCGATTCGGTTCGCCGGTTCTGGCGCGGCGACGGGAATGCGGTCTCCGAGTTCGCAACGCGCCTGTGCGGCAGCAGCGACCTCTACGAGCAGAGCGGTCGCCGGCCGTACGCCAGCATCAACTTCGTGACGTCGCACGACGGATTCTCTCTGCACGACCTGGTGAGCTACAACGAGAAGCACAACCACGCGAACGGCGAGGGGAACAATGACGGCGACAATCATAACCTGAGCTGGAACTGCGGCGTCGAAGGGCCGACCGACAACAAGGCCGTGGTCGCACTCCGTGAGCGGCAAAAGCGGAACTTCTTCGCCACGCTGCTCCTCTCGCAGGGGGTGCCGATGATCCGCAGCGGCGACGAGATCGGACATACCCAGCGGGGCAACAACAACGCCTATTGTCAGGATAACGAGATCAGCTGGCTCAACTGGGAGCTGACTCCCGAGCAACGGGAGCTGTGCGATTTCGTCGCCCGTACCGTGCGGATCTGGAGTGAGAATCCGGTATTCCAGCGGCGAAAGTTCTTCCAGGGGCGGCAGATTCGCGGCGACTCGGTGAAAGACATCTCCTGGCTGACCCCGGCGGGTAAGGAGATGACGGATGCGGACTGGAACGCCGGATTCGTGCGCTGCCTCGGAGTGCGGCTTTCGGGGACGATGCTCGATGAAGTCGATGAACGTGGACGTCCGATCGTCGGCCGGACCGTCGTCATCCTGATGAACGCACACGAGCACGCAATTCCGTTCACGCTCCCCCCTGCGGGCGAAGACCACTACTGGAAGCCGATTCTCGATACGGCAACCGTGCAACTGAAACGACGCTGGCTTACCGGCGGGTATCGCTACGACCTGCACGCCCGCTCGATGGCGGTCCTCGAGGAAACACGCCTCTGGCCGAAACCGGTGGCGAACGCACTCAGGTCGATCTGGTCGGACGAGTGAGGGTAGGCTCTAGACTTTAGGCTTCAGGCTGTAGGCTTCAGGACGGGATTTCCTTGTGAAGCGGGGCGTCGGCAAGCGTGCGATCGCGTTATATCGCGGGTTACGTATCGGACAATAGATAACTTCAACATAGCTTCGTAATGTTTAGTCGCGTCCCAGCGGGACGCGTGCATTCCATGTCCAACTTCGGGGAGTGACGTCCCCGAAAGGGGAGTCCATCAAGCGTGGATGGTATCTCCTTCAGGTGCGCTACGCAGTGCCGATTCGCACGGGGAATCGTGCCTTCCATCACCAACCCCGCGCGCGTCCCGATGGGGCGCGGCTACGCGTTTTGCTCCTGATTGTGTCAGCCCATGAGGGATTGTTTCAGGGCTTCGCGGAGGAGGACGAATTCACGGCCGGCGTCCGTGATCTGCACGAAGTGCGAGAGGTTGTCGCCCCGGTCGGGGATCTGCTCCAGCGGGGGAGCGGTGATATAGCCGAGCTCGCGCAGGTGCTGCAGCTCCACGCGAAAGATGCCCGTCATCTCAAAGGGACCGAACGCTCCCGTCGCCAGTTTGGCGAGGTTCCAGTACATCGTGGGCGGGATCGTCAGGACAAGTTCCAGTCGCTTCACTGCATCGTCGAGCCGCTGCTGCATCGCATCGAGTGAACTCGGCACGCTGAACCAGCGACCGACCCGACGGGCGACCGCCGTCTCGTATAGCTTGCGGTACTGTGCCGCCGGCACCTTCCAGGAAGAATCGCGCCGCATGCCGTTGCGCACCAGCTGTTCCCAGCGGACCTCGTGATGATAAATCTCAATCGCCCGCCGGAGCGTGTGATAGAGCAGTTCGGCGGCGCGAGGCACATCCACCATCGCGGTCCATTCTTCGACCGGTCCTTCGAACTCGCAGAATGTGAAGCCATTCGCCGCATGACCGGCCCGTTCGTCGATGACAGTGTCGCGCAGTCCGCCCACGCTGCGGACGACCGGCACACCGCCGTAACGCATGCTGGTCAACTGCGTCAGGCCGCACGGCTCGAAGACGCTCGGCACAAGAAACATCTCGCTCCCGGCGTAGATCAGGTGTGACAGTTCAATGCTGAAACCGTCGAAGAACAGCAGTTGATCGGGAAGCTGATTCCCCAGTTCGGCGAGCCGCTGCGCGTAACGCAGGCCCCGCCAGTCGTTCCTGTCGGCACTGCCAAGGATGACGAACTGCACATCCCCCACGTCGCGGCAGATCCGCTCGAGGGGCGAGGGGATTTCGTAATCGAATCCCGTATCCTCGCGCAGCGGCAGCATGACCGGCATTTTCTGGTCGGTGATGCGGGTCACGACACCAATGAGCAGCGAGTCGGGCCGCAATTTTTCAAAGGGAAAGGCTCCGGTTGCGGGATCCCGCCATTGCCGCAGCCGTTCGCGAATCCGCAGCTTGCTGGTGCGGATCTGCGCGAGGGAATCGTCCGCGGAGAAGCGGCATTCGGCGGGAAGAAATTCATCCCCGGCGGGATCCCATTCTTCGACGTCGATGCCGTTCACGATTCCGCAAAGATCCTGGCCGCGGTCGCGGAGCACCTGCTCCAGGCGACCGCCAAACGCGCGGCTCTGCAGCTCGGCTGCATAGCGGATGCTGACCGTATTGACCAGGTCAGCAAAGCCGAATCCTCCCTTCGCAAAATTGAAGCGGCCGAAATGTTCGAGCGATCGCGTCTGCCCGGGAAGGAAGGAGTCGCTGGGCAATCCGCACAGATGCTGGACTTCGTAGAAGGGATGGGCTCCCTGGTACGCCTCGCCGGTGTTGTTGTGGGTCGTGTAGAGCGTGGCCATTCGGCCGAGCGTGGGATTCTGCCGATACAGCGATTCGATGTAGACGGGGATCAACCCCGTATGCCAGTCGTTGCAGTGGATCAGGTCCGGCTGAAACTCCGTCGAGTGGGCGATGAACTCGAGTGTCGCCCGCGCCAGCAGCACAGCCTGCGGCCCCGAGTTTTCACGCCGCGCGAAGACCTGCGGCTGTACGAGCAGATAGACGGGAACCCGGGGACTCGCCGCGCCGATCTGCGGCAGAAGATACCGGCAGACCTGGACCGAGACCGTGTCCTCACCCATGGGGACACGCAGGTCAGGGATGACGACATCGGCAAACAAGGCCGGAAGTTTTTCCGCGGCCTGCTGGTAACCCGGCATGATGATGCGGATGTCGATGTCTTTGCGGCGTGCCAGTTCCTTGGCGAGCGCCGTCGTCACGTCTCCCAGGCCTCCGGTTCCATCAATTCCCCGTACCTGGTCGGAGGCGAGAAGTACGTTGAGCTGCATGGGGCGGTGGGCTTCAGGCTGGAGACTGTAACAGGAGGACGGATCGAGCCGGCGACCGAGCATCGCTACTGACGGTTCCGCCTCAAGGGGGGGTTCGGTTCCCTCCATGCTGAAGGAGGAGCGCCCCCATTGTAAACAGGGTTCTCCTCTCTTTTCCGAAAGTGATTCATTCCCCTCCGGCGGGTTTCGATCCGGGTTGTGCGGCGCTTCGGGAAAAACAAAAGCCGCTTCCCGCCCTACTTCGGCAGGAAGCGGCTCGTATTCTGCGCGCTCCTACGCTCCTTTGGCCTTCAGGTAGAGGGCCTTGATATAGGGGATCGGCTCGGTGCCGAGCGCCTTGAGGATGGTCCCGCCGGCGGTGAAGCAGTGAGTGACCCAGCTTTCGTCGCCGTAGCGCATCAGGGCCGCGCCCCCTTCCCCGCCGCCGACGTAGACTTCGACGCCCCCTTCGTGCATCCGCTTGAGCTGCTTCATGAACTCGCGGGTACCGTTCGCGAATTCCTCTTTCTCGAACATCCCGAAGACGCCGTTGTGGAAGGCGACCGCCGCTCCCTGGCCGGACTTCTTCTTCTCTTCGTGGAACTTGAGGAACTCGCCGATCTTTTCGGCCTGCAGGGCGATCGTCTTCGGGCCCACGTCGAACTGGGCACCGTCAGCGGGAATCGTATCACTCGCGGTACCGTCCGCGAGGATGAAGTCGATCGGCAGCACGAACTCCACGCCGTTCGCGCGCCCTTTCTGAATCATCTGCTTCGCCTGCTCAATCCGCTCGCGGGGGATGTAGATCTTGCTGTCGCTCTTCGAATCGTCGCCGGCGGCTCCCATCTCGAAGGTCTCGCCATCGAGTTCGGCGGCAGCCTTCTTCAGTGCCATTGCCAGCGAGCCGGCAGCGATGACCATCCGCACGCGACCGCGGTTCAGAATATCTTCGAGATCGTCGAGCTTGTTGATCTTCAAACCACTGAAAATGACGAGCTCGGCGAGTCGCGTCCGCGTGACGTGTTGGCGGAGCTCGCGATCGATATAGCGTCCCAGCGCGATGCGGTCCATCGTGAGCGGGACAAGCGTCGAGGAGAGGTCACGGTTCGATGAGGCGAACCCTTCATTCACATGCACCGCGGCAAACTTGTCGCGCATCCCGTTCGCGTAGTTCGTCAACCGTTCACCCACCGCAGGGAGATCCGCCGGTTTGATCTTCCAGAGGATCTGTTCGAGCTTGTAGCGGCGCGTGTTCTCGAGAACCACAACCGCGCCGTTCGGCAGCTTTGCGATCGACTCGGCCGCCGAATCGAGAATGTTGCCGGTGGCGTCGTCCATCCACTCGCCGACGAAGTGGACTTCCTGCTGCGGGAGTCCGTTCTCGCGGAGCAGTTGTTGAACGTGACGGGCGACGGGTTCGAGCGACAGCTGCGGATCGCGGCCCCGGTGTCCGTAGAGGATCTGCACCCAGCCCTTCTCGCAGCCGAACTTCAGGGTCTCGATGAGCGACTGCAGGCGGACGTCGTCCTCGATCTTGCCGTTCTCGTCAACGACGACGTCGGTGTCGCCGCGAACGAGAACCCGCGTGCCCGCGGGGAGGTCGGCGAGGGAATCAAGCTGCGGAATTGCGTCGAGACATTCCTCGAGCCCGGGGAAGTCCGGAGCATCCTCGATCTGCCGGGCACACCATTCAATGACTCGTTCTTGCGAAACACCCACGACACAACTCCTTCAGGAACTTTAGCGAGAGATACTCAGTAACACGCAGCCAGCCGGGGAGGCTTGAGGACGAACGATCAGGCCGCCTGCCCGGCAGCCAGTTCGAACAGAAAGCAGCCGGCACTGCGACGATTTTCCGACAGCCGGAGGATGCGGCCTCAGTCTGAAATTCCCCCTGCCGTTTGTCAAGGTGGCGCAACAGCCGCGAACGCCTTCACCCTTCCGGTCCGGGCAGAGGCCCTTCGATCGCGCTGACGGTCATCTACCGTACCGGGGAACCGGCCGGCGCATAACTGGAATCGGCCCGGCGCCGTTTAAGGCTGCTCTGTCCGTCAGCGTCTCTGGTCTCGCTGCAACTGTCGTGCGCGTCACCGGCACTTGCCGGGGGGAGAGCGATCGCCGGAGTGCTGCAACCTCCATGCGAACAACTGTTCAGAGACTGGCGACGGGAAAAGGTCTCCGGTCGCATTCTGCGGAAATGAAGAAATGGGGGAAATCCCCTAGTTGCAAGGGTAGTATTGGTCGCATCGCGCGCATGAGTTTGGTAAAACTGGGGAAACTTTTCTCCCGCAGGTTTCGAAGTCTTGATGCCGTCGAGGCGAGCTTGCTTCGCCCCGGGGGCGGTACGTCAGAGAGGATCGTCCTGGGCAGAGGCCGTCTGCCGGGTTCGTTGATGCCTTCGAGAGAGACCATGAAGATCATCATCCTGTCGATTTCGGCAATTCTGCTGCATGGTGTTGTATCGGGAACGTCCATCGCGGCTGAGCCATCGGCTCAGCAGGCTTCTCAGGAGATCAATTCCTCCGCATACGAGTTGCGCTCCGCACACGGGGCGCAATGGATGCCGCTGCATCGTGAGCGAAAGCGAAATCGGGTGAATCGCGGCGAGACCTGGATGCTCGTCGCGAATGAACCGGGAACCACGTGGGAACCCTCGCAACTCCCGGTCGAGACCCCAGAATGGCAACTCCATCTGCTGCAGCAGCCGGACGTCCCCCGCCGAGTGCTCCGGAGATGGGAACGCTGGTCGCGCCGGGCCCGCGTGCTTCCCTGGGTCTTGTTGCCGGTCTCGGAAGCGGCATTCGGCCCGGCCGGCAGCACCGCGACTTCATTCGAGTTCGAACCGGGCGCCGATCTCGATCGTGATGATTGCCCCCGCGTCGATGGGAAAGGCTTTCTGCTGACGGCCCAGATTGAAGAACTGGCCGCTGACGGCGTGATCGCGGCCCAGGGAGGGCTGACTGATGGTTACGCGCTGTATTTGAAGCGGGGCGTGCTGACGTTTGCGACGCGACACCGGGGCAAGTTGACGGTGGTCCCCTCACAGGAGCCGCTGCCCGCCCGTCCGATGACGGTCTCGGCCCGGCTTGCGACAAACGGCACGATCACCCTGTGCGCGGGAGAGCGGATTCTGGCGGAAGGGCGTGCCCCCGGCCCCTTGCGCCATTTACCGCTCGATGGATTGCAGATCGGTGCCGACTCGATGACGGCGGTCGGCGACTATCGCCCGCCGTTCCCCTTCACCGGCAAAATCCGCCAGGTGAAGCTGACGATCGAGACCGAAGACTGAACCGGCTCCCCCTCGGTCCCATCTGACGGTTCGCTCAAGCGATTCGCGCCGAATCAGTGCGATACATCGCGCTCGTGGAGACAGAATGTCTGCCTCCCGACAGTATCGATTGCACGACCGGAATCGGAAAACGCGCACGGCGTCCTCGCCGCAACAGGCCACAGTCAGCGCTCGTGTGACGAGCGTCTGTGAGGCGTACATTCGAGTGACGAAAGGACGCTCAACAGACCTGTTACCTCAGGGGGCCTTGAAGACGCGTTGCAGCTCTTCGAGCGAGGTGCGTCCCTCGGCGACGAGGCGGAGCCCGTCCTTCTGGAGTGTAAGCATCTTCTCCTTACGCATCTGCGCCTTGATGGCCGCGCCATCGGCCCCGGACGCGACGACCGAGCGCATCTCCTCGGTCATTTCGAGCAGCTCGAACATGGCGATCCGCCCATAGTAGCCGCTGCCGCCACAATGACCGCAGGGCTCCTCTCCTTCGAGGAGCTTGGGCTTGCGATAGAGCACGGTGACGCTGCTCGGCAGACCAGCCTTCTTCAGAAACTGCGGGTTGGGGCGGTAAGCCTGCCGGCACTCCGAACAGAGCAGGCGAATCAGCTTCTGGCTCATGATGGCGGTCAGCCCGGCCGCAACCAGCTTCGGATTGCCCACCCACTTGCAGAGCTGCACGACTCCTGCGGCAGCATCCTTCGCCGCGAACTCGGTGTGCATTGCCGCGTTCTCGTGGGCGGCGAAGATCGTCTTCGCCGTCGCCTCGTCTTTCAGAGGTTCGAGCAGAATTACGTCGGCGTCAATGCGGAAAAGTCGCTGCAGCGTTTTCTCAAGATCGTCCCCGGGGTTCACCTCGAACACGGTGACGTTATCCAGCTTTCGCCGGCCCGGGTCGAGCAGCGTGAAGATCTGATAGATGTACGCGTCGAGTGCGCGGATGACCGCAAACTCGGTGGTCGTCGTCCCCGAAGCCGGCGGCCCGACCGTACAGAAGATTCCCTTCTGCACCCCCAGTTCGCGAACCTTGTTCTTCAACTCTTCGCTGAAGCCGAGGTCGGCGGGCGTATCGAGCTTGACCTTCAGATTGTTCGCCCGCACCGTCAGTCGCTCCGCCCCTCCGCCGAGCGGAGTCGTGGCGACCAGCAACTCGTACGGCTGGCCGTCGAACTCGGCCTTGATTCCGCCTTCCTGCGGCTTCGACCGTTCTTTGATGTCGAGACCGGCGAGCAGCTTCAGCATCTGTGTGATCGCCAGTGCCTGCTGCCGCGAATAGCGGTCGCCGGGATAGGCGATGCCGTCGATGACCAGCATCGCGGCTGCACGATCCCCCTTGGGTTCGAGGCGAATCGCCCCGGCCCGGCGTTGCAGGGCATCGGTCACCAGTTCTTTCGCAGGGACGAGGCCGGCTTCGACCAGACGGCCGTTTGCCGAAAGATTCGCATCGTTCCCGTTCAGTGCTCCCTGAAAGAGAACGAGCTCGATTTCCTCTTCTTCTTCCTCTTGCTGACGCTTACGGCCGAATCCGAAGATCACCGCCGGTCTCCTGGATGATGCATAATCGGAATGTCGAAATGCACGGGTGCGAGAGAGGGCACCCGTCAAGGACGTGTCTTTATCTCTCCTAGGTTACCCGGCTTGCGAACAGCGAACAAGGCCGCCGCACATCCACGTACCAGAGAGGGCCCGATCATTGAAACGTCCCCTGGCCGCAACTCCGCTCTTGGAGGTCCAGCCAGAGGACGCGTGCACCGCTCACCCGGTGATCTTCGTCGTCGCAGCCCGAAAAGCGATCGGCCGATTAGAGCAGTCCGTACGTCCGCAGCGTCGCCGACAACGAGTCGTTCTCCTTCGCCGTGAGGGGCGTCAGCGGCAGGCGGACTTCCCCCGTATCGCGTCCGAGCATCTTCATCGCCCCCTTGATGGGGATCGGGTTTGTGGCCAGCCCCAGCAGATCGCGACAGAGCGGGAACAGCCGGTAGTGACGCTTCTGCGCCTCGGCAAGATCGCCGGAGTTGAACGCGTCAATCATCGCCTTGACGTCCTTCGGGACGATGTTCCCGACCACCGAGACGACACCACGTCCACCCAGAGCCATCAACGGCAGAGTCAGACTGTCATCTCCCGAGAGGAGCGTGAGGTTCGACAGAGCGAGGATCTGCGATGCCTGGTCCATCGAACCGGTCGATTCCTTGATCGCCACGACGGTCGACAGTTCGCCGATGCGGGCGATCGTCTCCGGCTCCATGTTCTTCGCCGTCCGCCCCGGAATGTTGTAGAGCACGATGGGCAGATCGACGGCTTCCGTCACCGCCTTATAGTGCTGATAGAACCCTTCCTGCGTCGGCTTGTTGTAGTAGGGGGCAACCATCAACGCCCCTGTGGCGCCGCAGGACTGCGCGTGCTTCGTCAGGCGGATCGCCTCGCGCGTGTTGTTCGAACCCGTCCCGGCCATCACCTTGATCCGGCCGGCGGCCTGTTCGCAGACAATCGCGATCACCCGCTCGTGCTCTTCATGGCTGAGCGTCGGGCTCTCTCCGGTCGTTCCGACCGGGCTCACGCAGTCGGTGCCCGATTCGACGTGATAGTCGACGAGCTTCCGCAACGCCGCTTCATCGACGGCACCGTCGCGGAACGGCGTTACCAGCGCGACCGTGAGTCCCGCGAATTGTTCTCCCTTGCCAGCCATCGTACCTGCTCCTCACGAAAATCAGATCGTTTTCCCCGACGCAGCCGTCGCCGTCGCGGAACTGTGCGTCGCGTCCCGAAAGCCGATCACGCCGCGTGCCGAAACACTCGGCGCGAACGGCGGCGTGTCGAGGTCTAGCGATTCTTCCAGTCGATCCCCGAAATCTGGGCGAGCGCCAGTTCGAGTGCGTGCGTGCCGTTGCGTCCGTAACCCTGCGCCTGCACGGCGAGGTAGAGCTGATGCGCGAGCGCGAGACCGGGCAGGCACAGCCCCATCCGCTTGGCCTCGGCAAGAGCGATTCCCATGTCCTTGATGAAGTGCTCGACAAAGAAACCGGGATCGAAGTTGTTGTCCATGATCCGCGGCCCGAGGTTCGACAGCGACCAGCTTCCCGCGGCGCCGCTCCCTACCGATTGCAGGACCGTCGGCAGATCGAGACCGGCCTTGTAACCGTAGAGAAGCGCCTCGCAGACGCCGATCATGTTCGTCGCAATCAGAATCTGATTCACGGCCTTCGTGTGCTGGCCGGCACCGGGGCCTCCCTGGTGAACGATGGTTTGCCCCATCGCCTGCCAGCAGGGCTGCAGCGCTTCGATCACTTCCTTGTCGCCGCCGATCATGATCGACAGCTTCGCGTTCTTCGCCCCGACATCACCGCCGGAAACGGGAGCATCGACGCTGTACACTCCCTTCTGCTTTGCCGCCTCGTAGATTTCCACCGCAAGCGACGGCTCGCTGGTGGTCATGTCGACGAGAATGTTCCCCGCTTTCGAACCGGCGAGCGCCCCCTCTGCGCCGAGCATCACCTCGCGGACATCCTGTGGGAAACCGACGATCGAGAACACGACATCCGAGTTCTCGGCGACTTCCCGCGGCGTCGCCCCCCACTTCGCCCCCTTGGCGAGCAGCGCTTCGGCCTTGTTCTTACTGCGGTTGTAAACCGTGGCGGAGAACCCGGCGTTCATCAGGTGCCCGACCATGCTGGCGCCCATCACACCGGTGCCAATCCATCCGATTCGCGTCTTCCCCGGGGCAATCGTCGGTACAGTCATGCTCTGCATCGTCTCCGTTGTGATCGTCATGAATATCGGAAATCAGCGAATCCAGTTCCGGTTGCGCAAGCGACTCAGACACAGTCACATCAGAGCCGATCGACGACACGATCTGCCCCACACACGCCTTTACAATTGCCTGATAATTGCCTGTCGCCACCGTTGCCAGCAACCGGCCGCAGTATACAGCACGGTTCGGGTGAAGTCACTCCCGCGGCGGCGCGAAGCGGGCGAACGGGCGGGGACACTGCCGCGTCGCTGCGTTCCATCGGGACTGATTCGACTGTGCGGGATGGATGCGACTTTGCGGAAGAGAAGAGCTGGTCCCGGAGGTGAGAAGTTGGAATTGGCTTTGATTCTCCCGCCGGGGCCGTTAGTGTACATAGGTGACGTGGGGGCGGCACGGGAATCGAGACTGCCCCGGTGATTCCCGGAAGGAACTCGGAACGGACGCACGAACGATGTTCAAATTCCTGCATGCAGCCGACATCCACCTCGACAGCCCGCTGACCGGCCTCGATCGCTACGATGCCGCTCCGGTCCAGGAGATCCGCTGCGCGACCCGCCGGGCATTCGAGAATCTCGTGCAACTGGCAATCGATGAGGCGGTGCAGTTCGTCCTCATCGCCGGCGACCTCTATGACGGCAACTGGCCCGATTACAACACCGGGTTGTTCTTCACGTCGCAGATGGTTCGGCTGCGGGATGCGGGAATTCCCGTGATTCTGATCGCCGGAAATCACGACGCAGCCAACAAAATGACAAAGTCGCTCCCCCCGGTGGAGGGAGTCACGATGCTCTCCCCCAGCGAACCGCAGACTTTCGCGCTGCATGACCTGCACGTGGCCATTCACGGGCAGAGCTTCGCCACGCAGGCGGTGACGAACGACCTTTCCGCCGGTTATCCCGCGGCGGTCGACGGCTATTTCAACATCGGCCTGCTGCACACCTGCGCTACCGGACGCGACGGCCACGAACGCTACGCACCCTGCACGGTCGAAGGACTCCGCGCGAAACGCTACGACTACTGGGCCCTCGGACACATCCACCAGGGAGAAATCCTCGCGCGGGAACCGATGATCGTCTTCCCCGGCAACATTCAGGGACGACATATCCGCGAAGCGGGACCGAAGGGTTGCCAGCTGGTGACCGTGGATGACGGGGAAGGCGTCGATCTTCAGACGCAGGTCCTCGACGTCTTCCGCTGGGAAACCTGGGATGTCGATGTCTCGGGAGCCGAGACCGGCGACGAAGTCCTCGAGCGGATCGCCGACCACAGTCGCGACCCGGCCAACAACGGTTGCGACCGCCCGCGTGCCGTTCGCCTGCACGTGAGCGGCATCTGTCCGGCCCATGCGAAGCTCGCGGCGGAACCGCAGCGGTGGACGAATGAAATCCGCTCCACCATGCTCGATGCCGCCGGGAACGACGTGTGGCTTGAAAAAGTGAAGCTGAGGACCACCCTCCCCCCGAATCGCGACCAGCTGGCGGCGATCGAAGGCCCGATTGCCGAGCTGGTCCGCTTCATCACCGAGCTGGGAAGCGACGTCAAACAATTGCAGGAGCTCGGCAGTGAGCTCGAGCCGCTGCGACGAAAACTTCCGGCGGAAATCGTGGAAGGAGGCCGCGTGATCGATCTGGAGTCCCCCGACGCACTCCGCGGATTGCTCGAAGACGTGCGGCAGACGTTGATTCACCGGCTCCAGCCGCAAGGAGGTGAACGATGAGAATCCTGCGTCTCAACCTGAAGGCGTTCGGGCCGTTCACCGACACAGTGCTCGACCTGAGCGGCGGAAATTTCGGCCTGCACATCGTCTACGAACCGAACGAAGGAGGAAAAAGCACCTCGCTGCGGGCACTCCGCCAGGTCTTCTACGGGATTCCTTCAACCTCGACCGACGACTTCATCCACAACTACCGCGAGATGCGGATCGGAGCGACGATCGAATCCCGTGCGGGTGAGGTGCTCGAATTCCTGCGAAGAAAAGGGAACAAGAACACGCTCCGCGCCGCTGATGACCGGACCGCTCTCGATGACGACCTGCTCGACCGGTTTCTCGCTGGAGCCGATCAGAAGCTCTTTGAGACCCTCTTTGGCATCGATCACGACACGCTGGTTCGCGGGGGCGAGGCCATTGTCCAGGGGTCGGGCGAAATTGGCCAGATCCTCTTTTCCGCCGGGGCGGGCCTGGCCGATCTGCGCAACGTACAGCGCAATCTCGAAGAACAGATGAACGAGCTGTTCAAACCGGGTGCGCAGAAACCTTCGATCAACAAGGCCATCTCGGAATTCGAAGCCGCCCGCAAGCGGGCCAGGGACGCGCAGCTCGCCAGCAGCGTCTGGCTGAAACACGATGAAGCCCTGCGCTCGGCGCAGGGGCGACTGGCCGAGATCGCCGACGAGCTTCGCGACGCCCAGCGGCAACAGGCCCGGCTGCAGCGAATCCGGCAGGCACTCCCGCTGATCGCCGACCGGACACATGCAATCTGCGGCATCGAGGCTCTCGGCCCGGTGCGGACGTTGCCCGCTAATGCCGCCGAGGAGCGGCGTGACGCCATCACACGGCGGGACACGGCCCATAAGGAAGAAGTCGAAGCGGCAACGGCTCTCGAGGATCTCGACCGGAAGCTGGAAGAGTTGCCACTCTCTCCATCCCTGCTGGGTGAAGCAGAGGCGATCGAAGCACTCCGCGATGAGCTCGGCAGCTATCGCAAGGCGCAGCGCGACCTCCCCGAATTGCAGGGCCGACTCGCCCAGGTGGAACGCGATGCCTGCGCCATTCTGGCGGAACTGCGCCCCGATCTCGCACTCGAACGCGCGGAAGAACTCCGGATGCCGCGCAAGCAGCAGGTGGCGATTCAGAATCTCGGCAGCCGGCACGACGCGTTGCGGCAGGAACTCGCGGCCGCACAGAACGAAATCACGGAAGCCAGCTTCGAATTGCAGCAGGTTCTTGCCGAACTCGAACGCACGGAAGTGCCGCGCGACACGACGGAGTTGCAGCAGTCCGTGCGACGGATCGAAGCACGCGGCGATCTGGCCAGCCAGCTTTCCGCGGCGGAACAGCAGCTGCGCGAAGCGGAAGCCCGCACGTCACTGGCGCTGGAAAAACTTCCGCTGTGGTCCGGTCCGCTGGAAGAGCTGGAACGCCGCTCGGCCCCCTCTGCTGAAACGATCGATCGATTTGAATCGGAATTCGAGGATCTGCGACGCAGCCGCGCCGAACTCGAAAAACAATCTCGGGCTCTTCAGTCAGAACTCGCGAATGTCGAAGAGCAGCTGCACGCGCTGACCCTCGAAGGTGTCGTGCCGACCGAGGAAGAACTTCTCCAATGCCGTCAGCGCCGGGACGAAGGCTGGAGGCTGGTCCGCAGGGTCTGCGAGGGGCAGGTACCCGCGGAAGCTGAGATCACACAATTCATCGAATCGTGTCCCGGGACATCGACACTGACCGAGGCGTATGCGGAATCGGTGCGTGCCGCCGACGAACTGGCGGACCGGCTCCGCCGCGAGGCGAAGCGGGTCGCGCAACGGGCGACGCTCGAAGCCGCCCGCACGAAGTGTCAGAAGCAATCCGAACTGCAACAGCAGGAGTTTGCCACGCTCGAAGAGCAGCAGAAACGCTGGGAAACAGACTGGGCCGCAGCCTGGCAATCGCTCGGGTTCGCTCCCCTGTCCCCACGCGAAATGCGCAGCTGGTTGCGTCAGCAGGAATCGCTCACGGCGGAGGCGGCGAACCTGCGAACGCTCCGTGCGAACGTTGCCGATCTGCAACAGAACATCGCCAGTGCCTGTGCCGAACTTACCCGGATCCTGGAATCGCTGGGGGAAACGCTCGGCCCTGCCGAATCGCTCAGTTCCCTGCTGATTCGGGCGGAAACGGTTCATACCCGAATGAGTGACGCGCGTGAGCGGCGCGAGAATCTCGAAAAGGAATCCACGCGGCTCTCGCGGAGCGTCGAGCGCGCGAAAGAACGCGACCGCGATGCGCACGCGAAGCTCGAGGAATGGCTGAATCAGTGGGCCGAAGCCGTCACCCCGATGGGACTCAGCAAAGATGCACTGCCGAGTCAGGCAAACGAGGTGATGGTCCAGATCACCGATATGCTGGCCCGGCTCAAACAGGCGCGCGACCTGGGAGAGCGGATCGACGGCATCAATCGCGAAGCCGAGCAGTTTCGCAGCCACGTGGCCAATCTGGCCGAGCGAGTCGCCCCCGAAGTGGCCACTCTCCCAGCGGAACGGGCCGCGCAGCAGTTGCTCGACCTGCTGCAGAAGGCCCGGACTGCGGAAGAGACGCGGAACGGACTGCTGCAGCAGCGGGAGTTGCATGAAAACCGTCTCCGGGAAGCGCGTTCGACGATAAATGCAGCGACTTCGCGGCTCGATGCCCTTTGCCGCGATGCCGGGTGCGAGACTCCCGACGAACTCCCCGAAGCCGAACAGCGCTCCGCGGAATTCCTTCGGCTGAACGGACAGCGCGAGAATGCAGAGCGGATGTTGCGGCAACTTGGAGTCGGGGGATCGATTGAGGACCTCATTCGCGAAGCTGCCGACGTCAATCCCGATGAGCTGCCGGCCCAGATTGCTGAGATCAACGATCAGATCAGGCGTCTGGAAGAGGAAAAGTCGAATCTCGATCAGACAGTCGGTGAAGAGCGAGCGCTGCTGCAGACGATGAACGGCGGCTCCGAGGCCGCGGAAGCCGCCGAGGATGCCCAGGCGCTTCTGGCCCGGATTGCCAGCGAGGCCGAGGAATACGCGAGGTTGAAGCTCGCGGCGGCGGTGCTCGCCGCCGGTATCGAACGCTATCGGCAGCAGAACCAGGGGCCGATTCTCCAGCGCGGGAGCGAGCTGTTCGCCTCCCTCACCCTGGGGTCGTTCGAGAAGCTCGACGTCGACACGAACGAAAAGGGGGAACCGGTACTCGTCGGCATCCGGTCGGAGACCGGAAAGACAGTCCCCGTTACCGGCATGAGCGACGGCACTGCGGATCAGCTTTACCTGTCGCTGCGGTTGGCACTCCTGGAAAGTTATCTGGAGAAGCGCGAACCGTTGCCGTTCATCGTGGATGACATCCTGATCCAGTTCGACGATGAGCGCTCCGCAGCGACTTTGCGCGAGCTGGGACGGCTCTCACAGCGGACGCAGGTCATCTTCTTCACGCACCATGCACATCTGGTCGAGATCGCCCGGCAAGAGCTCGATGCCGCAACCTGCTTCGTGCATCGGCTGTCGCAGGCCGAGGTCAGCCGTCGACCAGGCCGTCAGAAGGGCCTGGCGTTTCAGAGTCCCAACTGAGCCGAATGGTGCTTCAGTCTGGAGTGCCCGCAACAGTGGAACCACGGCAGCAGTCCCCGCGGCTCAGCACTGATCATCCAGGGTGCGCACGCAGGTAGCTGAATTCGATCGGTGACGAAGTCGCGTCAGGAAGACGAAGGGGAGCGAACGCCCCGGCGGCTCAGACCGCCGGGCGGCTGCGGATCGCTTCGAGCGATGCGGTCACCTGCAGGCGGGCGTCGCGGGCCTCAAGAATCGTCTGCCTTAGAATCGCGGGGTACGGCACTCCCTCCAGCACCATCAGCCGGTCGCCAGCCTTGTTGAGCAGGTACAGGTCGGCAGCCCGGAAAAACGCCTGTCCCGGCTCCTCGTGCACAACCACCTGGTCGATGTCGGTCAGGGAGACTTGCGACTCGCGGCGGCTGCCCAGCGCGGCCCATTTCTGCACCGAGCGATTCGTCAGCACATAGCGATAGCCGGTGGCCTTCAACACGAAGTAAAGCAGCGCGGCGATCGGTGCGGTGGGGAGCACAAACAGCAGGTGCGACAGCTTGATTCCGCAGATCTTCAACGGAATCGAATCGTAAAGCCGGCCGAGCAACCGGCCAATCCCGGTCGAGGCGATCGAGGGGTAGGTCGTCAGGATCGTCGCTTCGGAAATCGCGCTGACACCCGAAATTGCCGCCGGTTTCTTGCCAGTCACCACCATGTGTCACTCTCCCAGACCAACTCTGCGGGGACGCGCTGGACCTCGTAACGACCGGGCTCTTCCGGCCCGGAGTCGATGCGCAAGCTGTTCAGGCCAACGCAAAATCCTCCGCGGCGCGGACCCACACGGTACCAGACCACCGCGGATTTTTCCAGCGCGGGTCCGCCGGGACACACCACCATTCACGGGCCACGCCAATTCCACCTCAATCGCCGGAAAAACATTCAGCCGCGTCCCACCGGGACGCGCTGCTCCCGCGCTTTCCACATCCGCATTCCTTGCCTCCGCCCCTGAAAAAGGCGAAAAGCCGCCCAGCCGCCAAGCACCTTCCTAACCTATTGCATTTTCGAATGTTGTGACGCCCAAAACCCACCCGTCGCTGGCCACCGCCTGAGGGATCGCGTTAATGAATGAGCAACGGGGGAGTCCGAGATTGCCCCGACCACCGTGATCCATATTTCCGCTCCGTGCGTATCCAGTCTGCACCACATGCAAACGTGATCTACTCTTCCCACAGGACCTGTGACGACCGGCAATGGTTACCGCGCAGGACATGAACGTAACGATGGTGCGGAACACGGTGCCCGGGGGCTGCGCGATCGAACCCCGCTCTGCAATTCGTCAGTAGTAACTCGCGCGGGATTGTGCGAAGATGGCCACGGCGAAAATTGCCCCTGTGGCAACCGGTGCCGGGGCAGTTTGAAGGTTCATTTCTCGGGCGGACAGGTGGATATGGCAAAACCAGTTCCTTCCAACCGTTCCGCGTCTCACGAGGATCGCCCCGCGTCGGATTCATCCCGACCGGCTCAGGAAGCGCCTGACACCAGTACGGCCGCCGAGAATGCCGACTCCCCCGCCGGGGTTCAGGACCGGATGCTCGGGGAGTTCCGGTTGCTGCGCCGGCTGGGACGCGGAGGCATGGCGGAGGTCTACCTCGCCGAACAGACTTCCCTCCAGCGCCCGGTCGCAGTCAAGGTCCTGCGGTCCGAACTGCTGGCCGACCCGACGCATCTCGCCCGCTTCCGTGCGGAGGCACTGGCCGCGGCGGGACTCAGCCATCCCAACATCATCCAGGTGTACAGCATCGGCGAAGCCGGAGGCGTGCAGTACATCGTGCAGGAGTACGTGCACGGGCAGAACCTGCGCGAGCTTCTCACCCGCAAGGGGCCGCTCGATCTCGCCGCCGCGCTGCACGTGATGAAGCAGGTCGCCTCGGCGTTGAGTGCCGCCGCTGAAGCCGGGATCATCCACCGCGACATCAAACCCGAGAACATCATGCTCACCCGCAAGGGGGAGGTGAAGGTCGCGGATTTCGGGCTCGCCAAGCTCACGCAGTCCGACACGCCGATGAACCTCACGAAGGTCGGCGTCACCATGGGAACGCCGCTCTACATGAGCCCCGAGCAGGTCAACGGGGCGAAACTCGACCAGCGGAGCGACCTGTATTCGTTCGGCGTCACGTGCTATCACATGCTCGCGGGGGTGCCTCCCTTCCGGGGAGAATCCGCCCTCAGCATCGCGGTCAAGCATCTGCAGGAAGCGCCGCAACCGCTGGCGGAACTCCGGCCGGACCTGCCGCCGCTTCTCTGCAAGATCGTCCACAAGATGATGGAAAAGGACGTGGCCCGGCGGTATTCGTCCGCCGTCGCGCTGCTCAAGGATCTGCGCCGGCTGAGCCAGGAACACGCGAAGAAGGACACTCCGCCAGCCAGCCTCGCCGGGAGTGCCTCCACCGCATCGAAAACAGTCAGGCTCACGGAGACCGGGTTGCCGGCCCTGCCGCGCCCCATTGCCGCGATGGTTCGATTCGCAGACCGGCCGCTGAAGAGACACCTCGTCGCCTTCCTGTGGATTGGTCTCCTGACCGCAGGACTCTCCGCGGGGGTCGGCTGGATGATGCGGGCCCGTGTTCCCCCGCCTCCGCGGGTCTCATATGCCGCCAGTGACGGCGACCTCCGTGCCGATTGGAAATCCACGAGAACCGAAGGAGCATCGTGGGTGTCCTGAGCCTCATGAGCGTCCCTCAATCCACCGTCCGGACAACTGGACGGATTCGCCATGCCGAGGGGGCAATCACGTCGAGTTCCCGGGCCAGTTGAGTTACCAGAATCCGCCGCGGTTCGGGACATCCGCATCCCGAACCGGTCCCTCGAATGACGAGGGGCGTCCCAATCCCGTTCAAGGAGACGGTCAACGTGGCTGTCTTGAAGATTCTCAAAGGCACGAACCCGGGGCAGGTGCTCGAACTGCATGGCGAGCGCATGACCATCGGCCGCCATCCCAACTGCCGCGTGGTGCTCGACAACAGCGCGGTCAGCCGGCACCACGCGCAGATCCTGGAGAGCCACGGCAGCTATTTCCTGGAGGATCTGCGGAGCCGCAACGGAACCCTCCTGAACGGGCAGCGGATTGAAGGACGGACACTGCTCCAGGACCGCGACCAGATCACCGTTTGCGATTATGTGTTCCGCTTCTATGCGGGTGTCTCGAATGTCTCTGACATGGAGAGAGACATTCAGGATTTTTCCGATGAGCCTGGCGACGGGCACGAAGCGCTGCGGATGCGTTCGACCGCCATCGCCGCCGATCGCCGCAGCCGTCTCCTGCGCAGTGCGGACGATGAGGATGAACTCTCGGAAAGCTCATCGATTGTTTCCACGCTGAATGTTTCCTCGCTGCGGCATCTGCGGCTGCAGGTTCGGCCGGAAGCCAAGCTGCGGGCCGTGATGGAGATCAGCAACAGCCTCGGCAACACACTGCGGCTGGAAGATCTGCTGCCGAAGATCCTCGAAGGCTTGTTCCGCATCTTCTCGCAGGCTGACCGGGGGGTGATTCTGCTGCGGGATGCCGAATCGGGCGAGCTGGCCGTCAAAGCCGTTCATCTGCGGCACGAGGAACGCGCACGGTCGGCACCGATCAGTACGACGATCATCAACCAGGCCCTGCAGAGCGCGCAGGCGATCCTTAGTGAAGACGCGTTGATCGACGATCGCTTCCAGCAGAGCGAAAGTGTCGCCAACCTGCAGATTCACTCGATCATGTGCGTGCCGCTGATCGGGCAGGCCGGAACGGTTCTGGGCATCATCCAGATCGACACCCAGGATGCCCGTTACCGTTTTTCGCAGGACGATCTCGACCTGCTGGCGAGCGTCGCCTGTCAGGCCGCGCTCGCCGTTGAGAACGCCGCGCTGCACGAAGAGGTGCTCAAACGCCGCGACCTCGAACGGGAGCTGGAGTTCGCCACGCAGGTCCAGCTGGGCTTCCTGCCGACCGAACAGCCGCGGCTGGCCGAGTACGAGTTCTACGATTTCTACGAAGCGGCCTTCCGCGTCGGGGGAGACTTCTTCGATTACATCACGCTGCCCGACGGGCGCGTCGCGGTTGCCGTGGGAGACGTGGCCGGAAAAGGCATCCCCGCGGCATTGTTGATGGCCCGGCTGTATTCGATGGCCCGCTATCATCTGCTCGCGGAGCCGAGTGTCGCGAAGGCCGTCACCTCGCTCAATGCCGGGATTGCATCGAGCGGTCTGGGACATCGTTTCATCACCTTCGTCATCGTCGTCATCGACCCCAAACGGCACGAGCTGACCATCGTCAACGCGGGACACTTGCCGCCGCTGTTGCGTTATTTTGACGGCTCGGTCGTTCCGCTCACTCCAGACGTCTCGGGACTTCCGCTGGGAGTGCGTCTCGACCACGAATACGCGCAGGAGACGGTCCCCATTCGGCCGGGAGACACGGTGCTGCTGTTCACCGACGGCGTGAACGAGGCGATGAACCCCCGCAACGAAATTTACGGCATCCCGCGATTGATGGAATTCCTCTCGCGGGCCGAGGGCACAGTGGAACAGGTGGGCGAAGCGCTCGTGGAAGATGTGGACGCGTTCTGCGAAGAGCGTCCGCAGCGGGACGACATCTGCCTGGTTTGTTTCCGCCGTTCGCCGTCCCTCCTCGATGCCGAACCGCCACACCTCAAGGAGCGACAGGCCTCCGCATGACGCTGGATACGGTTTCGATTCTCGGTCACGACGGACGAATTGCGCAACGGCTCAAGCACTACGAGAGCCGTCCGCAGCAGCTGGAGATGGCGGAAGCCGTCGAAGCGGCGATTGCCAGCCAGTCGCACCTGCTGGTGGAGGCCGGAACGGGCGTCGGCAAGAGCTTTGCCTATCTGGTCCCGGCAATTCTCGCGGCGACGGCCAATCAGGGGGAGAGTGCCGCCCCGACCAAAAAGAAGCCGATTATTATTTCCACGCACACGATCAGCCTGCAGGAGCAGTTGATCCACAAGGATATTCCGTTCCTGAATGCGGTGCTGCCGGTGGAATTCTCGGCAGTGCTCGTCAAGGGGCGGTCGAACTACATCAGTCTCCGCCGCCTCGCCGCCACACACGAGCGGGCCGCGAGCATCTTCGCTGAACGCGAGCCGCAGGAACAACTCGCGAAAATTCTCCACTGGTCGGCGAAGACGGCGGACGGCAGCCGGTCTTCGCTCGACTTCCGCCCGCGCCCCGACGTGTGGGATGAAGTGCAAAGTGAGCACGGCAACTGTCTCGGCAAGAACTGCCCGACTCATGAGGACTGCTTCTATTACCGTGCCCGCCGCCGTGTCTGGAATGCGGACGTGCTCGTCGTCAATCACGCGCTCTTCTTCGCAGACCTGGCGCTGCGGCGCTCCGACGTGCAGATTCTTCCCGACTATGATGTGGTCATCTTCGACGAAGCGCACACCGTCGAAGGAGTCGCCGCCGATCACCTGGGGATCTCGGTTTCCAACGGCCAGATCGATTATCTGCTGAACCGGCTCTACAACGATCGGACGAACCGCGGTCTGCTGGTCCATCACAACCTGACGCGCGCGCAGCAGCTCGTCGCGGAGATCCGGCATCAGCAGCGGGATTTCTTCTACGGCATCTGCCGATGGAGGGAAGATCACGGCGCAACGAATGGCCGCATTCGCCAGCCCCCCGATGTGCATGTGGATCTCGCCGGTTCGCTGATGGAACTGGCGGGACAGCTTTCGACGCATGCGCCGAAGGTGGATCGCGAAGAACAGCGGATCGAGCTGGTCGCGGCCGCCGATCGTTGCCTGGCGCTGTCGGGGTCGCTGTCCTCGTGGACGAAACAATCGCTCGAAGATGCCGTCTACTGGGTGGAACAGTCAGGCCGCCAGGGGCAGAAGCTGGAGCTCGTATGCGCGCCGGTGGAAGTCGCTCCGGTGCTGCGAGAGGAGTTGTTCAATCGGGTGAACTCCGTGATTCTCGCCAGTGCGACGCTTGCCGTGGCGGGACAGGGGTTCGATTTCATCAAGAGCCGCCTGGGGCTGACGAAATCCAACGAACTGAAACTCGGCAGTCCTTTCGACTATCGCAGTCAGGTGAAGCTGATCCTTCCCGAGGGGATGCCCGATCCCGGCGAGCAGCCCGCGAAGTATGAAGCAGCTGTCTGCGAGATGATCAAACGCTACGTCGCGCGGACGCAGGGGCGGGCCTTCGTGCTGTTCACGAGCTATCAGATGCTCAAGAGCTGTGCGGCCCGGCTCGGACGCTGGATCGCGCAGGAGAACCTCACCCTCTACAGCCAGGGGGGAGAGATGCCCCGCTCGCTGATGCTCGAAAAATTCCGCCGCGATGAGCGGGCGGTGCTGTTCGGCACCGAGAGTTTCTGGCAGGGGGTCGACGTTCCGGGCGATGCGCTGCAGAACGTGATCATCACCAAGCTGCCGTTCAGCGTCCCCGATCATCCGCTGCTCGAAGCACGGGTGGACGCGATCCGGTCCCGCGGCGGGAATCCGTTCATGGAGTATCAGGTCCCCGAAGCCATCATCAAGTTGAAGCAGGGGTTCGGACGGCTCATTCGCACCCGGACCGACCACGGTCTGGTGGTGATCCTCGATCCCCGCGTCCGCACCAAGCGCTACGGCCGCCTGTTTCTCGAGAGCCTGCCCGAATGCGAGATGGTGCTCGAAACAGTTGCCGAATGAAAACGCCCCGGACAGGTACGGCAATGCACGTCCGAGGCGTTCTCGAAACCGTTTGAGTTCGCGAAATCAGTCGCGACGTTTCTGAGCGAACAGCCACTCCATGAGCTTCGGATCGGAATAGGTCCGGCTCCACGAGTTATGCCCCACGCCGGGGTACTCGGTATAACGGGGTTCGCCTCCGGCCTCGCGAATCGCTGCGATCATGCGGCGCGAACGCTCGGGTTTGACCGCTTTGTCCTGATCGCCGTGAAACGCCCAGATCGGCAGCCCGACAAGCTGCTTCGCCTGCGTTTCATCACCGCCGCCGCAGACCGGCGCCGCCGCGGCAAACTTCTTCGGAAACCGCTGCACCAGATCCCACGTTCCATAGCCCCCCATCGAAAGGCCCGTCACATAGATGCGGTCCGCGTCGATGCTGTATTCCTTCTGCAGGGCATCGATGAGTTCCAGCGTGAGCTGCAGTGGTTCGGAAGGGTTTTCCGGCTGCTGGTGGGAATCGAGAGACCAGTCGATCTCCACCCACTTCCTGTCCTTCGGGCACTGCGGCGCAAGAACGAAGGCCGGGTATGTCTTCCGGTTCTCGTCGCTGGCGAAATCTTTCATTCCGTGGATGAGCTGCGCCGTATTGTCATCACCACGCTCGCCCGCGCCATGGAGAAACAGGACCAGGGGATACTTCTGCTGCGGATCGTACTCCTGCGGGGTCATCAGCCGATACAGGAGGGTCTTTCCCCCGGATTCGAACTTCCGGGCTTCGAAGATCTGCTTCGGATCCGCACCTTGCAGGAACGAGACCGAAATCACAAGGAACGCAACGAGGACAGGAAGTGCCAATCGCAGCGAACGGGGCATAGGTTTCCTTCTGGAATCAAGAGGAGCGTTGGAGGCTGGGAGCAACCGATCCGGGGGGCCCCCGGTTTCACGCATCGAGGTCCAGCAGTTTCCCCGTGCTGTCGCCCAGTTTGTCGGTCTGGACGCCGATGCGCTCGAGCATCGACAGATACAGATTTGCGAGCGGCGTTTCTTTCGGGTACTGGATGTGCCGGCCGGGACGAATCGTTCCATTGCCCCTGCCGATGAGCAGGATCGGCAAGTCGTCGTGATTGTGGCGGTTTCCGTCGCTGATCCCGCTGCCGTAAACCAGCATGCAGTGGTCGAGCAGTGTGCCATCACCTTCCCGGATTCCCTTAAGCTTGCCGACCAGATACGCCAGCTGTGTCGTGTGGAAGGTGTTGATCTTGCGAATCTTGGCCTTCTTCGCTTCATCATTTCCGTGATGCGAAAGATCGTGATGCCCCTCGGGTACATCGATGAAGCGGTAACTCTTGTTGCTCCCCTCATTGGCGAGAACAAACGTGGAGATTCGCGTCACGTCCGCCTGGAAGGCAAGGACCATCATGTCGCACATCAGCCGGATGTGCTCCTGGTAATCCTTCGGAATGCCGGTCGGCTTGGGATAGTCAGGAATCTCGTACTGTGGCGTCGAGTTCTGCGCCCGGTCGATCCGCTGTTCGATCTCGCGGACCGAGCTGAGATACTCGTCGAGTTTCCGCTGATCGTTGACGCCGAGCTTGTTCTGCAACCGCTTCGCGTCTTCGGCGACAAAGTCGAGCACGCTCTTGCGATAGCGTTCCCGCCGCACGCGCTCGGTTTGATCGGCCTGCTGGTTCGGGTCGAGAAACAGCCGCTCGAACACGAGCCGGGGATTGATCTCTTTCGCCTGTGGCGTCGATTCTCCACGCCACGAGATATTCGAAGAGTACGCGCAGCTGTACCCCGAATCGCAGTTGCCCGACTGGGCACTGGGATCGCAGCCGATTTCGAGAGAGGAGAATTTCGACTCCTGCCCCATCTTCTGCGCCGCGATCTGGTCGACGGAGATCCCCGCGCGAATGTCCGCTCCGTGCGTTTTTCGCGGCTGGCAGCAGGTGAGAAACGCGGCAAGCGACCGTGCATGATCTCCCGGCCCATCGCCATTCGCCCGCGCCTTGTCGAGCGTCAGTCCGCTCAGGACACTGAAGTCGTCTTTGAACTCCTTGAGTGGTTCGAGAATCGCCGGCAGGTCAAATTCCGTTCCCGTCCGGGCAGGCGTCCAGTCCGCCATGTTCTTCCCGTTGGGAGCATAGATGAACGCCATCCGGGTCGGCGGCGACGATGACACCTCTGCGCGTAGCGTTCGCGGCATCATCGCTTCCAGCCAGGGAAGGGCGATGGCCGTACCGAGTCCCTTGAGCACCGTCCGCCGCGGAATCCGATGATAGGCGTTCATTCGTCACCTCGTTTTCCTCGCCGCTTCTGGAAGGGATCGCTTGCGACGATTCCCTCGATCAGCGCCGACATGTGGTAATCGTTCCTGGCAACAGCTTCGACGATGCGATCCACGGCGCATCGATCGTAATACTCGAGCCCGCGCCCGAGCGCGTACGTCAGCAGTTTCTCCGTGAGGCAGCGAGTGAACTCGGTCTTGCGGCCGATCAGGATCGCACGCAGTTCCCGAGGCCCGTTGAACGACTCACCCGAAGGCAGAGTCCCCGACGAATCGATGGGAAACTTCCCTTCGCGCGTTCGCCAGGCCCCGATCGGGTCGTAATTCTCAAGACCGAAACCAAGCGGGTCCATCTGCCGATGACATGAGGCGCAGCCTGGATTCGCGCGGTGCTGTTCCATGCGCTGCCGAAGCGTCCCCGTGAGGGCGGCTTCGCTCTCGTCGCTCAGTTCCTCAACGCCGGGGGGCGGAGGGGGCGGTGGCGCACCGAGCAGATTGTCGAGCACCCATTTCCCCCGTTTCACCGGCGAGGTACGGGTCGGGTTCGAGGTGATGGCGAGAATGCTCCCGTGCGCGAGGATGCCCCCTCGCTGGTTCGCATCGATGTTCACCCGTTGAAACTCATCGCCGCGAACGTCCGCGATTCCATAGTGCCGGGCGAGCCGCTCGTTCACGAAGGTGTAATCCGCATCGAGAAATTCGAGGATGCTGCGGTCTTCGCGCAGAATCGTCGTGAAAAACATCTCGGTTTCGGTCCGCATTGCCTGGCGGAGCGCTTCATCAAAATCCGGGAACTGCTTCGGATCGGGAGAGAACTGATCCAGGTTGCGGAACTGCAGCCATTGCGACGCAAAATTGTCGACAAGGGCCCGCGACTTCGGGTCGGCCAGCATCCGCCGGACCTGACGCGCCAGCGTCTCCCCCTGCCGCAACTCTCCCCGGTCAGCCAGCGCGAAAAGTTCTTCATCGGGGAGGCTGCTCCAGAGGAAGTACGACAACCGGGTTGCCAGTTCGTACTCGCTGATTTCGTGAACGACAGCGGGATTCTCCGGCTCCCGATCGGTCTCGATGCGGAAGAGAAAATGCGGAGAGACGAGTACCGCCTGCAGGGCAAGTTGAATCCCGCGTTCGAAACTCTCCCCATCGCTGCGGACACCCGCCGCGAGCTCGACCAGCCGCTCCAGTTCCTCACCCGTCACCGGGCGGCGGTACGCACGGGTGACGAAACGCCGCAGGATTTCGCGGGTACAGCTGTCGGCATCACTTCCATCCTCTCGCGGGACGCGCGTGATAATCCGACGATGACTTTCGGGGAGCGGCACCACTTCGATCGGACCTTGAATCTCGACGTGTTCAACAATCAGGTTCCGGTCGCGGGCCTTGGGATCGGGATGTTTCGGATTGTAATAGTCATTGACAAACGCGACAGCGACTCGCTTGCGCCCCTGTTCGATCTGCAGCCGGTGCTCGCAGGTTTGTGAATCTCCTTCCTCGGCCTTCACATCGAATGTCTGCAGTTCTTTCCCGTCGAGACGCAACGACATCCGCGCCGGCTCGGGACCGGCCTGCTGACCGAACGCGCGGACGCGGAGAACGTATTCTCCCGACTTCGGAAATGAATGCCGGACAGAGAGTTCGGCGGTCGAGTAAAGATTCACCGCCCCGTTGCCGTAATCTCCACCCTGCCCGTTCCTCCGCATTCGCCGGGGCTCGAACTTCACGATCTCTCCCCGCTGGCGATCGCCCGTGATGATCGCGGCTTCGGTGATCTTCTCGGCAGCGGCCAGATACTTCTCGAACAGCAGCGGAGGCAGCGAAAGAACATCGCCGATGTTGTCGAACCCGTAGCCGACGTCATCGGATGGGAAATCCTCTGCCGGCTGGAAATCGACGCCAACCAGGTCGCGAATCGTATTGTTGTACTCGGCCCGATTCAGGCGGCGAATTGTCACCCGCCCCGGATCAATGCCCCCCGTGCAGTCGATGTTGGCCAGCGTCTCTTCGAGGATGCCCGTCATCCGGGCAAGTTCCTCATCGGTCGGCTGCGGCTTGTCGGCCGGAGGCATCACTCCGTCCCGCAGCATGCTGACGACACTCTCCCACACCTTGCGGTTCCGCTGGATCGCGGTGCTGCTGGCGTCCTTCGTGAGGGACAGTCCTGCCCGCTGCTGCCTCTCGCTGTGGCAGTCGCTGCAATACTTCGCGATCAATGGCGCGACGTCTCGCCGGTAGAGATCGTCTTCGCCAGCTTCAGCCGGCGCAGCCGCTGCTTCAGGCACGGCGGGAGCCCCCTCGGCCCGATTCGAAGTCGGCGCATCGCTCCCGGCGAAAGCGAACCAGCCAATCGTGACAAGACAGAGGGCCGGCAGCCCGACGGCGACGATCCGGGCGCGGATGCTGCGACGCCGGGTTGACTCAGGTGGAAGGTGAATCGCCACCGGGGTAGATCGCTCCTCACGATCCGTCGCTCGCGGGGGTATGGCTACCGATTGTGCTCCCCGCGGCGAATGCGCGACAAACCGTGGTCGCCCCTGCGCGGTGATGAATCGCAGCCTGCGGCCACACGAGGGACAGGCATAGAGCGAACCCGGTTCGCAGCCCGCCGTACGCAACCCGTTTCCGCAAGCGGGACACGAGACGCGCTGCGGCTCCTGCAAACTCACAGCCGATTGATTCGAAGTTCCTGAACCCGCAATCAACGTGTTTCTCCGGCTGATGGTCCGAGACAACTGGAACGGCTCAGAAAGTCCGTCTATTCTAAGCGGAAGTTCCCCGCGAAGAAATCACTGAATTTGAGATTGCGTCGCAGGGGAATTGCCCCAGGTACCTCCGCCCCTTCAGGAGTGATAACCATGCGAATCGCCGGCTGCCTGCTGCTGACGATCATCACCTCCGCAGCCACAGCGGCCGAAACGCCAGGAAGCCCGGAAACCGCCCGGCCGAACTTTCTCTTTTTCCTGGCGGACGACCAGCGGCACGATTCGCTCGGGTGTGCGGGACATCCGATCCTGCAAACTCCCACCCTCGACCGGCTGGCGCAGAAGGGGGTGCGGTTCACGAATATGTTCGTGACGACGCCGATCTGTGCCGCGAGCCGCGCGACCATCCTGACCGGCCTGTATGAGCGGACGCATGGCTTCACGTTTGGCACGCCGCCGATCTCCGCCGGGCATTGCCAGACGAGCTATCCCGCCGTGCTGAAAAGGGCGGGTTATCGCACGGCCCTGTTCGGTAAGTTCGGCGTCGCCACGGCCCGCGGCCAGACCGAGATCATGTTTGACGAGTTCAAGCCGCTCAATCGGAGCCCCTACTTCAAGAAACAGCCCGACGGCAGCGAGCGGCACATCGATGAAATTGCCGGCGACCTCGCGATCGAGTTCCTGCGGAACCAGCCCGCGGGGCAACCCTTCTGCGTTTCGGTGAGCTTCAATTCGCCGCACGCGGAGGATGCCGACAAGGAGAACCACTATCCGCATCCGCCGGAAGTCGCCGGGCTCTATCAGGACGTGACTATCCCGCCGCCGCGGCTCAGTGATCCGGCGATCTTCGAGAGCCAGCCGGCGTTCCTCCGCACCTCCCTGAACCGCGAACGCTACTTCTGGCGGTGGGATACGCGCGAGAAGTATCAGAAGAACATGAAGGACTACTACCGCATGATCAGCGGCATCGACCGCATCATGGGGCGCGTCATCGCGGAACTCGACTCGCTCGGGCTGGCCAACAACACGGTCATCATCTTCGCCGCCGACAACGGCTACTACATGGGGAACCGGGGATTCGCCGGGAAGTGGTCGCATTACGAGGAATCGCTGCGCGTCCCGCTGATCGTTTACGACCCGCGTCTGCCCGCCGACCGCCGCAACCGACTCATCGACGCAACCGCTCTCAATCTCGACATCGCCCCCACTCTCGCCGACCTGGCCGGAGTTCCCGCGCCGGCCGTCTGGCAGGGGCGGAGCCTGGCAGCGCTCGTGCGCGGTGAACCGGTCTCCGGCTGGCGCACAGACTTTTTCGGCGAGCATCTGTTCAACCACCCGCAGATTCCGAAGTGGGAAGGAGTCCGCGACCCGCGGTACATCTACGCCCGTTACTTCGAACAGACCCCGCCGTTCGAATTTCTGCACGACCTCGAACAGGATCCCGACGAGTTGAAGAACCTCGTCGCCGATCCCGCGGCTTGCGCGGTTCTGACCCGCCTGCGAAAGCGCTGCGACGAGTTGCGTGACAGCCTCGGCGGTCCCTGGTCGGCCCCCTCATCGCCGCGACAGCCATCAAGAGAGCCGTCCCGGGATTGAACATCATTGGCATCGGCGACCACTGCTGTTGAGCAGAAAGGCTTACTTACTTCCGGCGTTCCCCGCTGCCCTTTCCTGCCCGACGGCACAGATCGTGCTTGTCAGGGTCTCGGTGCAACTTCACCGCCGACCCTGGCGCGGCTCCCGGATTACGAAGCCGGGAAGATCCATGACGGGAAGTCCCTGTCTTGTCGCTTCCACGGCCCCGGCGGACGAGGCGACAGGAACGCAATCATGGATACCCGGCACAATCGACTCACGCGGCTGTTCGTTCTTGCTCTTCTGGGCAGTGCATTCCTGATGTACGGCTCCCTGGCCTTCGCCGACCAGCCGGCAGCTCCCCAGGATGTACCGGAGAAAGATGCTCCCGAAAGCCCGACGCCCGCAAAGGAGAAGGTGAAGCCGGCGGCGATGGAGCTCAGCGGTCATCTGGTGGATGTCACGCCGATGGAAATCACCGTACAGACCCGGGGAAAGCGTCCCGAGACGTTGCGGTTTCCACTCGCTGAAAACGTGCAGGTGACGATTGACGGCAAGCCTTCCAACATCGGCCAGTTGCCCCAGGGGGTGCTCGTTCATCTTCGACAGGAAGAGGGGAGCAGCACCGTGGTTGCGATCCGGGCTGAAGGTCGGGATGTTTCGGGGACCATCGACTCGGTCAGCATGAGTGGCCGGCGGATTACGCTCCGCGATGACGACAAACGTTCTCCCATGCCGGCGGAGGCTTTCCCTGTCGCCGCCGATGCGAAGATCCAGGTGGGAGGAAAACCCGCCAGACTGACCGATCTGAAAAACGGCATGCAGGTGCGGCTGACGCTCGCGGTGAACCAGAAAATTGTCGTCGCCGTCACTGAGCTTCATGCAAAACCGGTCGCTACAACCGCCCGGACAGAAGCGGCAGAACCGGAGCCGCTCCCCGCGATCACGCACACCGCTCTCCCGCTGATCCGCCCCGCCGACTCGCGTGACCTGCTCCCCTGAAGGGAGGCGGATCCAAATCGAAGCACGGTCCCTGTTAGATGCAGAGACCAATGCAACCGAATTGTTCGACTTGTTGCCTGGGTGAAAGGTACTGGTCCTACGAAAGCCAGGCGAGCGTGAAGCAAAGAGTTTCTCTGCAGCAGCACGACGATCGCGACGCGGGGAGAAATTAAGAGGCAGGTGCGGGTGGGGAGGTCGTCGGCAGGTCAGGTTCTTCGGGAGTGACGGGGCGAGGATGGCTGGCCGCTTTGGGCATCGGTTCGCCGCAGCACTGCGGCGGGCATTGTTCAGGGGGCTGGAAGACGATGTGCCCGCAATGCTGACAGTGGTAGATGTCCGCGTTCTGGGTCTTCATGGCATTGCTCCCGGAAATACGGGGCAAGCCAGATGACGAACATGGCCCCCCGGCAGGAGCAGCAAGGCCGCTCCCTTATGAATCGGCGACAGCCCCCGACGGGCCGGGTCTCCCGGGCCGCTCGTCCGCGGGCCGGACAGGCTCGTGGCACGGGCCGGCGGGAGCCCCGCAGGAATCGGTTTCACGTCAGTAACCTTCGCGGCGGCAGAGGCGCCGCGTCAGAAACGCCAGACGCTCAAGCGTGGCCCGATCGTAGTACTCGAGCCGCTCCGCGACGTCCTCCGAAACCGGGCAGGGGCGCGCGGAGACAATGATCTGGATCAGTTCATCCTCAGACATTGCCTGAATGTCGTCGCAGGTGAGCTCGGCGATCTGGCTTTTTGTGAGGTATGGTGAATCTGCTTGCCGCAGATTGGGAAAACGTCGATTCCGGACAGAGGATCGCTTTCCTCGTTCGGCAGTGACAGCCATTTCCATTCCTTCCTTCTGAGACTAGACAGACAACGATTTCCGGCAGGTCCATCCGTGCGGTTGTGACGAGTAGACCGCATGCGAAGCGGGAGAGTGACACGGCTCGCCGCAGCATTCGCGTGAGCCGCGTCATCCATCGGGCGCAGCGAACTGAGTTCGTCGCCTGGTTCGAATGGAGGTCGAAACCGCTTCGTGCAGGTACTCGAACCCTCCGTCGCCACCGAGGTGCGGAGGTAAGCGGGAACATCCCTGTAATCGCAACTCTCATACCAATTATACGTACGGCCGGATTTATCGCTGGGATCCCCTCAAGTTCGCAAACTGTAGAACCGAGCGTTCCCGGGGATGGGATGCCTGCAGGGGGCAGAATCCTTTGCGAAAATGGAGTTTCGCTTCCCGAGCCTGACGGGTTTCCGCTTCGATTCACCTGTGACGGGGGAATTCCCCCGACGGATTCACGGGCAGATGGCCGAAACGAGAAGTCGCATCAGCCCCGCGCTGGAAGTCTCCTCGCGAATTGGATTCCCGGATATGGGAACAGAGAGGGATCCACACGAACGCGAAAGATTGCCCGGCATCCGCGCACTTCGGAACCACATGGTCGGAAAGAGACCAGCGTGCCACTTCTCTCGCGGCCACGAATCCCGAGTTGCAGATTTCAACGTCCGGCCCCGGATGGGTACACTGGGAGCGTCCACGGGACTGATTTCTGGCCTTCGCCGTCGCCTCTGCCGGGAGGCGAACCGCAGCCGTGAAGGCCACGGACCAGTCCCCCCTCGCTGCGCGCTCACCCCCCTGGAGAATCATCGTGCCCTATCCACGAATGCTCAGGCTGCGTCAGAAGTTCGAGGCTCCCCGCGTCGAGGATATCCCCCGTGAAGTCGAAACGCAGTTGGCGCAACTGCAACTCGCCAGCCAGGTCCGCGCTGGAGAGACGGTGGCAATCACCGTCGGCAGTCGCGGCATCGCCAACCTTCCGGTGATCATCAAGGCGATCATCGATCACTTCCGTGCCCTGGGAGCCAGGCCGTTTATTGTTCCCGCGATGGGAAGCCATGGCGGCGGCACCGCGGAGGGACAGCGGGAGATCGTCGAAGGCTACGGCATCACCGAGGCCGCGATGGGAGTCGAGATCCGCTCCTCAATGGAGACGGTCATCGTCGATACGACGCCACAGGGGATTCCGGTCCACTTCGACAGGCATGCCTACGAGGCGGACCACGTGGTTGTCTGCGGGCGTGTGAAGCCGCACACCGGCTTCGTCGGTGAAATCGAAAGCGGCCTGCACAAAATGATGCTGATCGGGCTGGGGAAGCACGAGGGGGCGAAGATTTACCACCGGGCGATTCAGGATTACAGCTGGCCCGAGATCGTCGGGGCCGTGGCCGAATCGGTGCTGAAGAAGTGCAAAGTCATCGCCGGGGTGGCAATCGTCGAGAACGCCTACGATGAAACGGCTCTCATCGAGGCCGTCCCTCCGGGCCAGTTCCTCACCCGCGAGAAAGAGCTGCTGAAACTGGCGAAGCAGTGGCTCCCGCGGCTGCCTTTCGCGAAAGTCGATCTGCTGATCATCGACGAGATCGGCAAGAATATCAGCGGCACCGGGATGGACACGAATGTCATTGGCCGCAAGTTCAACGATCACCGCGCGACCGAGCGTGACCTCGTTGCGGTGAAGACGATCTTTGTTCGCGGGCTGACCTACGAAACGCACGGGAACGCGTGTGGCCTGGGGATGGCGGAGTTCACCAACCAGCGGACAATCGACAGCGTCGACCGCCGCATCACGGCCATCAATGCGATTACGGGGGGACACGCCCCGGCGGCCGCATTGCCGATCGCATTCGACACCGACCGCGAAGTGATCGACAACGCTCTCACCACGATCGGGCTGGCCACTGCCGAGACTGCCCGCGTCGTGCACATCACCAACACGTTGCACGTGGCCGAGGTCCTGGTGAGCGAAGCATATCTGCCGGAGATCGAAGGGCGGGCGGACCTCGAGATTCTCGAACCACCGCGGGAGATGGAATTCGATGCGGAAGGCAACCTCGCCGCGGTCGCGGATGTCCCCGTGGCGACGCACTGACGCATCCGACCGGCTCGAAGGCCGCGCCCGGCGGAACCGAATCCGCCGGGCGGGCGGCGATTCAGGGTAAGCTCTTCGCGACCGGTCCTAACCGACGCGCCGCAGGAAAGTGACCCGGCCGGTGGGCACCCATTCGACAACGAAAATGTTGCCGTCCCGGTCGTAGCACGCATCGTGCGGATGAACAAAGCGGCCCGCTTCCCAGCGAGTCGGGTTCTTCCGCATGGCGAAGCCGTCGGCGAGGACCGCCTTGGTCCATTCTGGATCGTATCCGAGATGGGTGATGACCTGATTCTCCTTGTCGAGAATCGTCACGCGTGCGTGCAGGTCGGGAACCAGCAGTTCATCCCTGCGGATGTCAAAGTGCGCCGGGAAGCTGACTCCCTCGACGATCCTCAGGAACTTGCCGTCCAATGTGAAGTACTGCAGGCGGGCATTTGCCCGGTCGGCGACCACGAGCGTCGGCTCGCGCCCCGCGCGGTTGTCGAGCCAGAGCCCGTGCGGGGTCTGCATCTTCCCGGGCTCGGTTCCCTTGCCTCCCCACGTGCGGACCCATTTGGCGTTCGAGTCGTACTGGTGAATGTAGCTCGAACCGTAACCATCGGCGACGTAGAACCCGCCCTCGGGATGAAAGGCGACGTTCGTCGGATTGAACTGCTTTTCTGATTCGTAGACGTTTGCCTCTTCGGGATAGCTCAGCTTCCAGAGCTGTTCCCCTTTCAGAGTCGTCTTGATGACCTGCCGGTTCTTCACATCACAGAGATAGAGGAATTCCTCGCCATTCTCCTTGCGGATGTCGATCCCGTGTCCGCCACTGTGATACTCCTTGCCAAAGGAGCGGACGTACTTCCCCTGCGGATCAAACACGACGATGGAATCCATTGGCTGTGGAGCCGAGCTGCGGTGCTTGATATAGATAAAGCCCGCCTCATCAATGGTCACGCCGTGCGTATCGCCCCACTGGATATGCCCGGGGAGATCACCCCATCCGTGGATCGCCTCGTAACGGTGTTCCCCGCTGCCGATGACGGGGGCTTTGGTTCCGGCCTTGTCGGTCGCGCCGAGGATGCCGGGAGCCGCCGAGAGAAGCGCCCCGGCCCCGACGGTCTTCAGGAATGTGCGGCGCGTGGCGGGGACAGCGGGATCGGCGGGCAGGCAATCGTGCGGGAAAGCGGCATCGGTCATGACGTGAGTCCCTTCCTGAAAGAGAGGCGGGCGATAACCAAGAGACGGCGGGTCGCGCAACGGGCTAGTTGGCTCAATTCAGCGGCTTGATGCGGATGTTTCGCCAGCGGCACTTCGCACCGGCGGGCCAGCTTTTCCCGCCGTGGACCTGTACGGCAATGCTCCCCTTGCTGCCGAGCGTCTCGACGATCTTCGCCTTGTCGTAGCGCGGGCCATCGTAAGTTTCCCCGTTGAACTCCGAGACTTTCACGCCGTTGATCCAGGTGGTGATGTGCGGCGGGTTGCCGACAACGCGAACCCTGGCGGTGTTCCAGTCGTTGATCTTCCAGGCCTTCACCCACTCCTCGCCGGAGATGGAGTATGCTTCGGGAAGCTCGGCGTTGTTCGGCTTCGTCTTCAACCCGACGAGTTCCTTCTGGTCGTTGTAGATCCCGAAGATTTCGAAGGAGCGGTTGTTGAACCCGCCGAGTCCCTCGCCGTAGATGTGGCCGACGTTCCCGTTGTCGTGGTAATCGACCATCATCTGAAAGCACTGGCCGCGGTCGTTGCTGCGGAGAAAGAGGCCGCTGCAGATGCCCCAGTCGGGCTTGAGTTCGAGCATCAGTTCGAAGTCGCCGAACTGGCGGTCGGTGAGGAGGATGCCGCCGTTGCCGCTGCCGGGCGGATCCTGCTGGCCGGTGATGGTTCCGTCTTCAACCGCCCATTGACCGCCGGTGCCGTGCCCGATCCGTTGCGGATTTTTGTGCCAGCCGTCGAGAGTCTTGCCATCGAAGAGGGTAATCCAGCCCTCCTCGTCGGCGGCCCGGGCAGCGCTCGTGGTTGTTGCGACCGCCAGAACCACGAGCAGGAGAAAACCGAAAAAGAGCGAAACATAACGTCGCATGATGAGCCTCGAGATGCGCGTGAGGGCGAAACTGTCCGGCCGGCGACCGAACCGGGGACACGTCAGATCGAAGGACATTGAAAGTTCGATCCGTTATACGGCGTGCTCCCCGGGGAGGAAAGAGAGGAGTGACGAGAAAGGAGAGAGGAGAGCACCCGAGGGCGATGCAGCACTCTTTGCTGCCTGAAGCTTTCGGGAATACCGGCCTCCGGTCTCCAGCCGGCAGCCTAACCCATGATCGGTCTGTGGTTTCCGTCGCGACTTGCAAGATTACCCGGCACCCGTATAATCTCTAGGTTTGGTCTGTCCCCGCCCATGGTGCGCCTTTGCGTGATGAGATAAGCGTTTCGCGGTGATGGAGCCGCATTTTGAGCTCCCCGCGCCCCCGGCGACATGCACGCAATGTGAAAGGACGGACGTTTGAACGGAAGAATACAGCGGGTTTATATCCACGAAGAATCCGGAGGCGGCGGCTCCGGAAATGATTGGTCGATCGGAGGAATCCAAGAGTGAGCGTCATCACGACGGTGAATGTAAAGGAACTGATGCGAGAGGATGCACCGTTCGGGGCAGCCGAGATCGATCAGCTCAAGGCGGCCATTACCGGGAACCAGGTCGCGGATGTCCGCCAGGAATTGCAGGCACTGGAAACCAAAATTGCCGGAGGAAAGGCGAGTCGCGGTGCCCTGCTCCGCGCCGGCATCACGGCGTATCTGCTGGGGCGTCATCAGGCGGCTGACAAGTACCTGTCGGAGCTCTCGGGAGACGGGCTGGCGGAGTACTATCACGGCCAGGTTCTGCTCTCGCTCGAACGCTGGGCTGAAGCCGAAGCGAAGTTCGAACAGGCGGAGAAGAACGGGGCGGACCCGATCGACTGCAAGCTCGCGCGGGCAGGCGCGATCCGCTGTCAGGGCCGGCTTGACGATGCCGAGAAGATGGTCCGCAGTTCCGCTCCGCAGGGGGCGACACGTGCCGAGTACAGCTATCAGATGGGCTGCATCCTCTCCGATCGCGGCGACACCTACGGGGCCGTCGAATACTTCGAGCGGGCCGTCGACATGGACCCGTATCACTCGAAGGCTCTGTTCTGGCTGGCGGGTGAGAACAGTCTCCGCGGCAACGACGAAGAGGCGATCCGCCTCTATGAGCGGTCCCTCTCGCGTCCTCCGCTGCACCTCGGGGCGCTGATGAACCTCGGGCTGCTCTACGAGGACAACGAGAACTATCAGGCGGCGGCGTACTGCTTCCGGCGGGTGCTGGAAGTCTACCCCAACCACGCGCGGGCGAAGCTGTACCTGCAGGACATCGAAGCCGCCCACGACATGTACTACGACGAGGAGAACCTCCGGAATCAGGCGCGACTCAGCCAGATTCTGGCGACTCCGGTCACCGACTTCGAGCTCTCGGTCCGCAGTCGCAACTGCCTGCAGAAGATGGGAATCCGGAACCTCGGCGACCTCACCCGGACCACCGAAGCCGAGCTGCTCGCCGGCAAGAACTTCGGCGAGACCTCGCTGCACGAAATCAAGTTCATGCTTGAGTCGCGCGGGTTGAAGCTCGGGCAGGCCGTCCAGAAGGACAAGCCGCGCGATTACGGCTACCGGGCGGAGAACCTGAGCCCGCAGGAGCAGGCCCTGCTCAACCGTCCCGTCGCCGACCTCAACCTGTCGGTCCGCTCGCGAAAGTGCATGTCCCGTCTGGGAATTACGACCCTGGGCGAACTGACATCGCGGACGCCCGACGAACTGCTCGAAAGCAAGAACTTCGGCGTGACCTCGCTCAACGAAGTGCGGCAGAAGCTCGCCGACCTGGGGCTCAAGCTCCGCAACGACTGAGCGTCGCGCATCCAATCGATTCGACCGGGAACGGGCCGCCACTGTGCGGCCCGTTTTCGTTGGCGGGCCATTAACGAATGCCGGTTTTTCAAGAGCGTCCCGGTACCCGTCGGCAGCTCTGATTCGCGGAACCGACCGACAGACCGCCCGCGCAGTGCGGGTTACTCTCCATCAAGGCGAAGGGCCGGAAGCTCGGCGTACAACGAAGTCGTTCCAGCCCGGCAGAACGTCACGATCGCCACCATTTCGGGTCGGCGAACAGATCCTCCACCCTGGCCTGAAAGCCGGAGAGGATCGAGCCTCCATAGAGGGTCTGGTGTGCCTCATATTCGCGTTTCTGCCGCCCCGCCTCAAAGGCGAGCACCTTGCGCGCGTGCGTGTCGGCTACCCAGACGAGCGACACCCCCCAGTCGAGATATTCCTGCACGCGGACCGCCATCTGCCGCCGGCGGTCATTCGTGGAGGCAATCTCCACGACAAGCGCGGGCCGGACTTCGGTCACCAGCTTGTCCTGCTCGGCAAAGCGTTCGCCCGTCGTGAAATAACTGATCGGAGGGCAACGGACCGTATCGGGATTGCGACGCACGATCAGCCCCAGCTCAAAGCAGGCATAGCCTTCCTGGGTCTCCTGGGCAAAGTCGGCCAGCGCTGCGGAGAGGGTGCGGACAAAGTTGCCGTGCGCATCATCCGGGGGTTCGAAAGTCTCCAGCTCACCCGCAACAAGTTCGGTCCAGCGTCCCCCGTCGGGGAAATCAAACTTGCGGTCGGCGAACTCTTCTGCCGTCATGTGCTGGGAGGGTGTTGCGTTCATCTTCCTGTTCATCCCGGGATGCGTGTTCCAGCCTGTCGACGTCGGCTGTGAAGAGAATTGGCCGTCAACGGTCCGACGGAGTCCTGCTGGCCGGGGTGGAGCGGGGCAACCGCGCGAGCAATCGCCGCGCCTTGCTCCGCCAGCCCCGGTTCTGCCGGACGAAGAATGACGGTGCGCCGCTGAGATCCAGCAGCATGGCTTCGAGGTACTGCCGCGCCTCCTCGGGCCGATTCTGATCGGCCAGCAATGAGGCGAGCAGATAGTGGGCCTCGGGCTGCTTCCAGCGGCGGACATGCTTCGTCAGGTGTTCGCGGGCGGCGTCTGTTTCTTTTAGCTCGGCCAGTGCCCGGCCATAGGCGAGGGACACGTCGCCGAACTTGTAGCTCGGATCGATCGACAGGATCTTCTCCAGGCGTTCGCGGGCCGGGCCGAACTGCTGGCGGTTCATATCGACGAGAGCCGCCCCCCAGAGGGCCTGCAGATTTACCCCGTCCTTTTCCAACGCCCGGGCGTAGGCGGCGGCCGCGCGTTCGTGCCGCCCCAGTTCGCGCAGGGCGTCCCCCAAGAGAACGAACTGATGCGGGTTTCCAATCTGGCGGGCGGCCGCCTCCAGCTGGGGAAGGTCGCGTCCCCGCGTCCAGCGACGCAACAGCCGGGAACCGTGCGGATTTCGCCGGGGAAGCCAGCGGATCAGAAAGTAAATCACAGCCCCGAGCGGCAACGGAGAAACGAAGCCCGGCAGGACGAAAATCAGAATCCAGATCCAGATGTGCCGCTCGGAATCGTTGCGAATACAGTCGATCAGCATCCACAGCCAGAAGGCACAGCTGGTCAGCAGCAGCGGCGAATAACCCCACCAGGACCAGGAATCGATCGGCAGCGCAGGGTCGATATACGGCCCGAAGTCCGGCTCCGGCGGAGAGTTGGCGTCCTGTTGAGCAAACAGCAGCATTCCGGCACCTGCGGAAGATATCGTCACAGAAGGCACCTCACGGCGACGCACCGTGTCCGGACGACAGCCTCTCCCCCGTCGCCGTCCGGCGTCTTAATCCGGGTGCTCCAGCGCTGCATTCTCGCAAACTCCGGCCCGGATTACAGCCTCGGTTTCTGGAATCGCGGCAGGCGCGACGCCCCCCTCCGTCAAGCAGCCCCTCAGCGCGACGATGACGAACCGCGCAAGGCCGGAAAGGTCTTCCCAGTGACCGTTCGGCCTGAAAGGACACGATTCAACCGGGGCGGACAGGCCGGGAACGGGGAATCACGCATCTCTTTCATTCGAAACAGCCCTCGCGTCGCCCCGGTTCGGGCCGCCAGAACTGGAAATCCCCCCGGGAGTGCCGGTACGATAGGAACTTCGGTAAAACCCGGTGTGGATTGGAACAGGCACGGACGCAAGCGGTTCCCCCCGCGCCCGCCCGGCGACGCGCTCTCCCCTTCGCGGCGCTCCCTCCCACCTGTCGAACGGCATGCATTACGTTCCTGCATCTTTTCGCGCACCGCTGGCGAGCGATTCTCCGGATTCCCGGGAAGCCGCGGATGATCCGCTCGCCGCGTCAGCGATCCCGGTCTATCTGCTGACCGCCGCGGTCGGCCTGCTGCTCGGTGCCGAGTTCCTGATCGACTTCATCAACGATCCCACGTGGACTCCCTACCGCAGCCTGTTCGGCTTTCGGCTTTCGCTGCTTGCCGCCGTCCTCGGGGGCTCCCGAATTCTCTACCACACCCTGGAGGGGCTCTTCGAAGGACGAATCGGAGCCGACCTTGCGCTGACGATCGCCTGCCTGGCGGCGATTGTCCTGGGTGAACCCTCCGTTGCCGCCCTCGTCGTGTTCATCGCCCTGTGTGGCGAAACAATCGAAGGGTTCGTCTCGGGGCGGGCACGCCGCGCAGTCGAGAGCCTGTTCGCACTCCGCCCGCGGATCGTCCATCGGCTCACCGACGGGCAGGAACAGGATGTCCCGCTCACCGAGATTCGAGTGGGCGATCTCGTTGTGGTTCGACCGGGCGAACGGGTTCCGGTCGACGGGACGGTGATCCGCGGCCGTTCGTCGGTCGATCAAAGCGCCCTCACGGGGGAAAGCTGGCCGATCGACAAGGAAGAAGGAGACGAGGTCCTCACCGGGACGCTCAACCAGTTTGGATCGCTGACCGTCTCGGTCGATCGCATCGGCGGTGACACGACGTTCGGACAGATTGTCCAGATGGTCGCCGAGGCAACCGCGCGGAAGACACCGCTCGAACGGACCGCCGATCGGCTCGCACGCTATTTCCTGCCGGTGGTGCTCGTGGCCGCCGCGATGACGCTCATCGGCTGGCGGATTCAGTCGGGGACATGGAGTTCCGGCTGGATGCCCGCGCTTGCCGTGCTGGTGGTCGCCTGCCCCTGCCCGCTGATTCTCGCGACCCCGAGTGCAGTACTTGCCGCGATGGCGTGGCTGGCCCGCAAGGGGGTGTATATCAAGGGGTCGGTCGTACTCGAACGACTGGCCGAGGTGGAGACGTTCGCCTTCGACAAGACCGGGACCTTGACGCGGGGTGCGCTGACGCTCGGGGACATCCTCACCTTCGACGACTACCCCGCGGAGGAAGTGCTGCGGATTGCCGGCGGGGCCGAGCGTCCAAGCGAACACCTTCTCGCCCGGCTCGTCGTGACCGAGGCTGAGGCGCGGAACCTGGTTCTTCCTGAAGTCGTGGAGTTTACCGCTCAACCGGGTGCGGGAGTCACGGCGAAGATGCGCCCGACGGCCCTGCCGTCCCACTTCTCAGATGTGGAGAACCACCGCGACCATCCTTCGCAAGATTCGCTCGTTTCCGTCGTCATCGGGAACCGTCGACTGCTGGAGTCCCAGCAGATCGAAATTCCCGACGAGATTGACGATCGGCTTGCCGCACTTGATGTGGCGGGGCAGACTCCCCTGCTGGTGGCGGTCGCCGGTCGGCTCGTTGGCGCGATCGGCGTGCGCGACTCCGCCCGCAGCAACGCGCGAGAGGCTCTCGGCGATCTGCGTGCCGCCGGTGTGCGCCAGATCGCCGTTCTGACCGGCGACCGGTTGCATCCGGCCCGGCAAGTCGTTCAGGGACTCGGGCCGATCGATCACCTTGGAACCGAGTTGCTGCCGCTCGACAAGGCCCGCTGGATCGAGAACGAAATCCGGAACAGCCGCAAGGTCGCCATGGTCGGAGACGGCATCAACGATGCGCCGGCACTCGCGGCGGCAACCGTGGGGATTGCACTGGGGGGAACCGGGAGCCAGATTGCCGCCGAGGCGGGCGATATCGTCCTCATGGGAGATCCGCTCGCGCCACTTCCCGGCCTGCTGCGGCTCTCCCGCGAACTGGTCAACGTCATCCGCCAGAGCATCTATCTCTTCGCGTTCGGATTGAACGGTGTCGGCGTGGTCCTCTCCGCCTGGGGACTTCTCAGCCCCGTGGGAGCGGCGATCTTTCATGAAGCCGCGTCGCTCGCCGTGATGCTCAACGCCCTGCGTCTGCTCTGGTTCGAGCGCTGGGACGAAAGTCGGGTCGGGCGATTCGTCACCGGAAGTCTCGACGTGGCGGAGCGTGTGGCGAATGCACTCTCACCGTCACGGGCAGCGGTGGGACTGGTCCGGCACTGGTCGACGCTGCTGCGGATCGGCGCAGCGATCGCGGCGTTCATCTGGTGCCTTTCGAATCTGGTCCTCGTAACGGAAGACGAGCAGGCGGTTGTGACGCGGTTCGGGCGTCTGGAGACGAAGCTGACCGCCGGTCTTCATCTGCGCTGGCCGCCACCGTTTGAACGGGTGGTCCGCGAGCGCGTGGGAAAAATCCGGGCGGTGCAGCTTGGCTTTCGGGCAGAGGGCGCTATGGACTCCCCGAATGGAACCTACACAGCGCCGATCGAATGGCAGGCGGAACATCAGGAAGAAGAGGTCACGCCGATTCCGGAGGAAGCCCTGATGCTCAGCGGCGAGGAGGTTCCCGTCGAACTCACCGCCGAGGTTCAGTACCGCATTCGCGATCTGCCGCAGTTTCTGTACGGCAGTGCCGAGGTGGATGGCCCCCTGCGCGCGGCGGCGGAACGAACGCTCCGCACACTGGCCGCACGTTTGACGCTCGACGAGATTCTGACGGCCCAGCGATCGGAGATTGAAGCACTCTCCCTCGCGCGGGTGCAGCAATTTGCGGATGAGTACAAACTGGGAATCGAAGTCCTTGCGGTGAATCTGCTCGACATTCATCCCCCGACGCCGGTCGTCCCGAACTACCGCCAGGTTGCCGATGCGCTGGAAGAACGTGAACAGCTCATCAACGAGGCGCAGACGACCTACGCCCGCGAACTGCTCTCCGTCGCGGGCGAAACGGCGGTAACCGTGCTGGAACAGTCGGCGATCGGCGATGCAGGACCGGGTCGAGAACCAAAGGCCGGCGAATCGGCCCGCGCCGCACGCTGGACGCTGACCGACGAACTCTGGAAACAGCTCACCATCGAGAAAGAAGGTCGCACGCTTCTCTCCGGTGCGGCGGCTTCCCGGTTGCTCGCCGCGAAACAGGAGCATGTCCGCAATATCCAGGCGGCGACCGGCGAGGCAGCACGCTTCCAGAGTCTGCTCGAAGCCTATCGCGGGAACAACCCGCTCACCCTGTTCCATCTGTACTGGAACGCCCTTGAAGAAGCCCTGCGGGCGAGTGCGCTGACCATTCTCGATCCGGAGGCGGGGGGAAGAAAGCACCTCTTTCTCGGCAACGGTGAGCCTTTCGAATCTCGTTTTCCCGCGCTGCTTCCGCAGTCGACGCCTAACGCGGAGGATCAGGAATGACCAATCCCGAGAATTCCCGAAACGAGGGGACTGTGCCCGGCACCGGCCCGACGAGCAGCAATCCACCGCGAACTTCAAGCGGGCTGTTTGTCCGTCGCCTCCTGGGAGTGATCCTCGGAGCGGCACTCATTGCGATTGTCGCCAGTTCGGTCGTCTTCGTGGATGAGGCCGAGTATGTCCTTGTCGAGCGGCTCGGAATCATCACGGCGGTGTACGACAATCCCGATCCCGTCGCCGGCGACCGGGGCCTGCATTTCAAATTGCCGTGGCCTCTGGAGACGGTGCGCCGGTTTGACCGGCGGCTGCAGCTCTTCGACCCGCCGGGCCGGGAGATGTTCACGAGCGACAAGAAGAACATCACCGTCGACAGCTACATCTGCTGGCGGATTGCTGAGCCTCCGAAGGGAGAGAACGTTCCTCTGTCCGAGCGTCCGGTCGTGCGCTTCTTCCGCGGGCTCGGCAATGTCGCGACGACCGAAGCCCGCCTCGATACGCGGGTCCGCTCGATCCTTTCCTCGGAAATGGGAAATGTCGATCTCGGCCAACTTCTCCAGGTCGCCGATTCTGAAAGCGGCCCGAGTGGAGACAGCCCGATCGAAGAACTCTCCCGGCGCGTTCTCAACCAGGTGCGGCAGCGCCCTGATGAGAAGGAGAGCGTGCAGGAACGGCTGGGAATCGAAGTCGTTGACGTCGGGCTGAAGCGGATCAACCTTCCCGAAGCGAACCTCTTTGCCGTCTACGAGCGGATGCGGAAGGAGCGGGAGAAGATCGCGCAGCGATACCGCAGCGCGGGAGAAGCCGAAAAGCTGGTAATCGAGAGCCAGGCTCGCCGCCAGCGTGAAGAGATTCTCGCCCGCGCGGGTGCCGATGCCGAGCGGATTCGTGGCGAAGGGGAAGCCGAAGCGATCGGCATCCGCAACGCGGCCCACGCACAGGATCCCGAGTTCTACAAGATGCTGCGAACGCTCGAAGGGTATCGCAAGATACTCAATGGAAAGACGACGCTCGTGCTCTCCTCGACGAGCAGCCTGTTGAAGCTGCTTACAGAAGGTCTGCCGACCGAAGGCGAGGCGTCTGAACCGCCGACTCCGCCGGGCAACGCACTGGGTGCCCCGCGGCTGCCCGGTACCGTGGGGGGACTCACCCCGCCAGCGGCCGCGAATCTCGACGCCGGAGGCGCGCCATGAGCTTCCGCAACACGTTCCTGCTGCTGTGTCTGATCGGTTATACCGCGAGCGGCCTCTACGTGGTCCGCGGGAACGAACAGGCCGTCGTCCGGCGATTCGGACGCGCATTGCCGGGCGTGGTCGGCAGCGGCCTGCATTTCGATCTGCCCTGGCCGTTCAGCCGCGTCGACCGGGTGAATCAGAATGAGATACGCACGGTCTCGCTGGGACTCGCGGCTGCCGACGAGATCGAGCCGAACGACTTCCTGCGGGCCGCCGCGTCGAGCCGTTCTGCCGAGTTCCTCACCGGCGACAAGAACATCCTGCACCTTCAGGTTCACGTGCAGTACCGGATCACCGAGCCGCACGACTACCTCCTGAGGCACGAGGCACCGGAACGGTATCTCCGGCTGCTCGCCGAGTGCGTCGTCGCCGATGCCGTCGCACGAAGCGGCGTCGATTTCGTGCATCCGCTCGGGCTGAACGAGTTGCGACAATTTCTGACGCAGCGAACGCGCGAGCTGGCAGAGTCTCATCGGCTCGGCGTGACGATCGAAGATGTCACGATCGGCGACGTCCGCCCACCGACCCTCGTCAAGCAGGCATTTCTCGATGTTTCGAATGCACGCGCGGAGCGGGACCGGATGATCAACGAAGCTCACGCCGAGGGGGAGAAGATGATCGCCCAGGCAAAGGCCCAGGCGCTGCAGGAAATCGACCGTGCTGAAACCGAACGGCACCGGCTGGTCTCCGAAGCGCGCGGCGACGCCGACCGGTTCCTTTCGCTCATCGGGCAGTTCGAACGGGACGCGGCGACGGGCGAGCAATCGCGGCAGCAGGCGCGCGCAATGGCCATGCAGCGGATCTATCAGTCAGCTCTGGAAGAAATCCTGCCCCGACTTGCGGGACAGGTCTTCGTCGACGGCACCCGCCCCATCGATCTCACAATCCAGCCCAACCGCGAGTAGCTCGCGCTGCCGGCAACCACCGCGACACGCCGTACCTGAAACCTGAAGTCTACAGCCTGGAGCGTAAAGCCTACTTCCCCCCCTTCGGCCGGAACGCCTTGATCACATCCTCATTGGTCACCAGGTACGGGCCCTCGATGAGATCGATGCAGTAGGGAATGGCGGGGAAGACCGCCATCAGGCAGTCGTGAATGGCGCTCGGTTTGCCGGGCAGATTGACGATCAGCGACTTGCCGCGAATGCCGGCAATCTGGCGGGAAAGAATCGCCGTGGGCACGACACGCAGCGAGACCGCCCGCATCTGCTCGGCGAATCCATCGAGGATCTTCTCGCAGACTGCCGCGGTCGCTTCGGGCGTAACGTCCCGCGGTGCGGGTCCGGTGCCTCCGGTGGTCACCACGAGGCAGCATCCCTCGCGGTCGCAAAGCTCCTTGAGCGTTTCCTCGATGAGCGACTGCTGATCCTCGATCACGCGGGGGACCGCTTCCCACGGGGAGTTGAGGATTTCGTTCAGGCACTTGCGGATCGCCGGACCCCCGAGATCTTCATATTCGCCCCGACTGGCGCGGTCAGAAATGGTGACGATTCCGATACGAATAGGGGCCGTGCTCTGCGACATCTTCAACGCCTGCTGCCTGAAAACCCGTGGAAATCAATCGGCAACTCTGCCTGACTTGCTTGTGGGACACATTGTTGAGTGGGAACGCACAAGCTGCAAGTGAAGCCGTGTTCGTACCGAGGCCCGCACGGCGTTTCACCGTCTGCACAGATCACCCCCGATGAGATGTTCCACACAATGCACAGCGAAAACCACACTGCATGAAAACGGGACCACAGCCGGAGTCGAAACAAGAAACCCGCCGGGCGTCTCGTGAAAGGCGCCCGGCGGGCTCTGAGGAGTGTTACGGATTCGAGTGTCACAGACACTTCCGTGCGGGACACCGGTGCCGATCGGGTGGTTGGCCGCGTGAGATGCGTTGCGGCGACCGGCAAGAGTTCTTCCTCCTCTCGGATTCGGTTCCCTTCGCCGGCCTGCGTCCGCCCGCGTTGCCGCGAACGGACGCCCACAAACGCATCTCAGGAGAACACCCGCGGCACTTTCTCTGCGTTACTTCTTGAGAACCAGGAACTGGCTTCCGCGCGGGGTGCGCACCAGCACCAGAATCCCCTTTTCGACCGACTGCCCTTTGAGGGCGGCGGCAAACTCTTCCGTCGACGTGACGGCCGTTGTGCCGACTTTCTCAATCACCATCCCAGTCCGCAGTCCAGCGGTCGCTGCGGGGCTGCCGTCCCGGACCGAGCTGACGAGAACGCCGCTCACCGATCCTTCATAGCCCAGCTTCTGGGCCATCTCTTCGGTGAGATCCTGAACTCCGATTCCCAGCTCTTCGAAGGTATTGGGGTCCTTCGGAGCGGAACTTTCCTCCTCTTTTTCCGCAGCAGCGACGGTCGTGTCGGTCGGAAGTTCGCCGATCTTGATCTTCAGCTGCATCGGCTTGCCGTTCCGCACGATCTCGAGCGGATACTCCTTGCCAATTTCGAGCTGTTCGACGATTCCCTGCAGGTCGCGGGGGTCGACAACATCCCGGCCGTTAAGTTTCACGATCAGGTCACCCGGTTCGAGCCTGGCAACCGATGCGGGCGACTTCGGCAGGACCTGGGTGACAATTGCCCCTTTGCCGAACGGCACGTTGAACTGCTGGGCGAGCTCGTGCGACACCCGCTGGATGCCGACGCCCAGATACCCGCGGCGAACCGTGCCGCTCTCGATCAACTGCCGGCTGACCCAGTGGACCATGTTGATCGGAATCGCGAAGCCGACGCCGTCGTAACCGCCGCTGCGGCTCGAAATCGCCGTGTTGATACCAATCACCTTCCCTTCGAGGTCCAGCAGCGGACCGCCGCTGTTGCCGGGGTTGATGGCCGCGTCGGTCTGCAGGAAGTCTTCCCGCTCATTGATACCGACACCACGGCTCTTCGCACTGATGATGCCGGCCGTGACCGTCAGGTCGAGACCGAACGGGCTGCCGACCGCGAGCACCCAGTCGCCGATCTCAGCAGTATCGCTGTTCCCCAGTTCGAGGGGCTGCAGTCCCTCAGGAGCATCGAAGCGAACAATGGCAACGTCCGAGCGGGGATCGGTCCGGATGTCCCGGCCGATGAACTCGCGACCATCGTGCAACTTGATTTTGACCTGCTCGGCATCGGCGACAACGTGGCTGTTGGTGAGCACAATTCCATCGGCATCAATGATGAAGCCGGAACCCATTCCGCGCGAGCGCGGCATCTGCTGCGGAATGCTGCGGGGAATGTTCTTGAACATCTCGCGGAAGCGGGGATCGTTCTTGAACAGCTCGCCGAAGGGCGAGTCCTCACCGAAGAGATCGATTTCGGGGCTGCTCCGCCCGAGTTGAACGGCTTTGCCGACCGTCTCGATCGAGACAATGCTCGGAAGCGCCTTGCGGGCGACATGGCGAAAGACCCTGGACAGATCGTGTGCGTCGTGTACAGCGGGGACGCGGACTTCTGCACTCTTGTCAGCCATCAGGCTCTGCGTGATGACCGCTGCTCCTCCCGAGAAGCCGATCGCGCAGATGAGCGCCAGCGCCCATGGTCCTTTGTGACGAATTGATTGCATCTTGGGTGTTCCTCCTGGTACAGGCCCCTCACAAACGGGGCAGTCGAAAACTTGCTTCATCGAAAGCGCTGCCGGCCTGAACAAACCTGATCAGAGAGCAAGTCGCCTGCGTCCATGACTCGGCAAGTGATTGTTCGCTTGAGTGCAGAAGGATTCTGCACGTCTGTTCTTCTCCACCTGTTCCTGGACTTTTCCTGGCTTCGCGGAATGCAGTCTTCGCGGAATCACAGAAAGAGTCAACGCCCTCCGCGATGTGGCCGGAACGCGACACTTTCTCCGTTGCGGACATCTGGAGTTTCGCATGACTGCCGGGCGCTGATGCCCTCAGCCGCTTTGCCACTCTTTGAATACTACGGAGTGCGGAAAGCGGACGTTGGCGACGGCACAAGAATTCTCCCCGCTCCAGCGGTGTCTCTACTTCGCCACACCTGTCGCCGGACGTTCCCGGCAATGCACGAACAGTGCCCAGAGAGCGATCCGTCCCGTCAACCGGCTCGTTTCGGATGACGGAACTACTTGACAAAGCATGGGTTTGAGGAATAGATTTCGAAGTGACGGCCTGCTTCGGGACGCAGTGAGAAATTGGCAGGCGGGCGCGCCAGTGTCCGCATTGCAGTGAAATTCACCAGCAAATTCCCGGGGTTGGCCGGATCAACGTCCTGGGAGATTACTGCAGCCCAGCCATTCGTCATTCTGGTGCGCTCCGGCGGATCGGGAGTGCGATGAGCGCCGCGGCTGGTCCGCAGCGATCCCCCGCAACTGACTCTTCTCATCCCTGCAAGGGTTTGAAATTCAGCGGGAGAGCGCATGTCGCAGAACGAGGTCGCGGGTCTCGACAATGACATTCTGAACCAATGTGAACAGGCACTGGGTTACCAGTTCCACAATCGTGACTTGCTGTTGAACTGCCTGACCCACGCGTCGGGGGCAAAACATCGGCTCGCCTCAAACGAGCGGCTCGAGTTTCTCGGCGATGCAGTGCTCGGACTGGTCGTCTGCGAGATGCTGTTCCATCGCTTCCCGAATCAGACCGAGGGGGAGCTCACGCGGATCAAGTCGATCCTGGTCAGCCGCACCACCTGTGCGAAAGTCAGCATGGAGCTCGGCTTTGACCGTTACCTGCTCCTCGGAAAGGGGCTCAGCACGCACGATCGCGTGCCGATGTCGGTCACCGCGGCAGTCTTCGAATCGCTGATCGCCGGCGTCTATCTGGACGGCGGGCTCGAAGCCGCCCGGACGCTGATCGAGCGGATCATGGAGCCCGAACTCGAACAGACAATCCAGTTGGAACATGGCCGCAACTTCAAGAGCCTGCTCCAGCAGCACGCGCAGAAGAGTTTCGGCACAACGCCCGTGTATAAACTGCTCGATGAAAAGGGCCCCGACCACTCCAAATGCTTCAAGGTTGCCGCGGTGATTGGCTCACACGCCTACCCCGCTGCGTGGGGACCGAACAAGAAAGAGGCCGAGCAACGGGCCGCGAACAATGCCCTGCACGACCTGCAGGGAAAGGAAATCCCCTTCGCGGCCGACTGAAGGGCACGCGGCCCAATGGGCCGCGGCTGAACAAGGGCGGGATTGATTTCGGTCGTGCTACGGTTACAGGCACCAGTGGCGGATGAGCCTGGCGTAGGTCTCGGTGCCGAGCTGGAGCTGCTCCAGAGCGATCCATTCGTCATGCGTATGCGCCTGGGCGATGTCGCCGGGGCCGAGCACGACCAGTTTCTTGAGGGCCGAGAGCATCGTCCCGTCGGTTCCGTAAGAGACCGTCCGCGGCTTGTCGCGCCCGACCAGCGAAACGACCTCCTGCACGAACGGCGAGTTCGGATCGACATAGAGCGGCCGACCGCGCGACGCAACCTGCAACTCGATGCCGCAGCGCTCGGCAGCGGCTTTCACCCGCTCCATCAATCCGTCGGCATCCGTCCCCGGCATCGGGCGGAAGTAGACGGTGCAGACGCTCTGCGGCGGCGTGATGTTAATGGCCCGTGTGTGATCGTTGATCCCGATGTTCCAGCTCACGGTCGGCGGATCGAACTCGGGGTTGTGCCACTCGGGGTTCGATTTCAGCTCGTCGTGGATTGCCTTCATCTCCACGAGAAAGGGGATCATTGCCAGATTCGCATTGATTCCCTTGTCGGTACTGGAGTGGGCCGCGCGGCCGTGCGAGATCGCCCGGAATCCATACGTCCCCTTATGCGCGTACACGACTTCGAGTTTGGTCGGCTCCCCGATGATTCCGTTCGCGTCGCCCTGGACCATCTCGGCAAACAGTTCCGAACGGTTGGCAACCTGGGTCGCGCCCCCGTAACCGATCTCTTCATCCGCCGTACAGGTGATGTAGATCGGATGCTTCAGCTCGCTCGCGGAGAACTGCGCCGCAGCGGCGAGCATGCAGGAAATCGAGCCTTTCATGTCGCAACTGCCGCGACCGTAGAGCCGGCCGTCCTTCACCGTCGGCTGAAAGGGGCCGTGCTCATCGGTGAACCAGGGGTCGGCAGGCACAACGTCGGTGTGGCCGAAATAGGCGATGCCCCCGGTTCCCCGCCCCTTCTTGCCGATGACGTTCACCTTATGGACGCCATTCGCGTCGTCGTACTCGATGCGTTCCACCGTGAAGTCAAGCCGCCGCAGGATCTGCTCGACATGATCGCTGACAGCTTCGTTCGAGAGACTGCTGGTCGATTCGTACCCAACCAACTGCCGGGCGTAATCCAGGGCGTCCATGAAAGGAAGTTCTCCGGGCTGAAGTCAACAGGTGAAAGCAGGGGCGTACAGTGGAACAGGCCGCGACAGAAATCTCAACGGACGAGGGAGCGTGCGAAGGTGGCTTTCGTTCGCCGCCACATTTCCTCCGAGAGGATGTGCCCCGAGCCTTCTTCGATGTAGTACGTGAACTTATCCTCGGCATGAATCGCCGCATAGGCATCGCCGATGATTTTCAGCCCGCGGCGGACTTCATCAATCGGGCTGCCGCCGTCCGTTTCGCCGAAGTTCAGGTGGAGCGGACGGGGAGCAATCAGCGCGGCGATATCGGGCGTATCGCCATACGCGAAGATGCCGGGGATGAAGTTCGGAAAACAGTGCAGCATGTGCTCGCGATGGATCGCCTGATACGTGGGAAGACAACAGTTGCCGACCAGACACTTGAGCCGTTCTTCCCACGGGCCGACGAGCCAGGTATGTGTTGAGCCCATCGAGTGCCCGTAACAGCCGAGCTTGTCGGCTTTGACTTCGGGCCGGCTCACGAGATAGTCGATCGCCCGCCGCATGTCGAGGATGTTCTTCCACGCCATACACTTGCCGGCGACAACATAGCGGAGGAACTCGAAGCGTTCGTAGTTGCCCCCCTTCAGCTTTCCGGTCGGGTCCTGGCGTTCCTCAAAGCAAAGGGCATCGGGACAGAGAACGACATAGCCCTCTTTCGCGAGTGCGGCACCGGTGTGGTGCATCGGGTCTCCCGCGAGCCCCGCCGGTTCGCTCTTGCCGAGGTGATACTGCCCGGCATGCTGATGCCAGACGGCAATCGCGGGTGCGGGGTGCTGGGCGTTGATCCCGTCGGGAATCAGCAACAGCGCGGGAATGCGATCGTCCGGCTCGGCCTCATAGGAAACCGGTTCGATCCGGTACCCCTCCTTCTGGATGGCCGCTCCCGTCGAGCGTGGTTTCAGGTCGCACGGGTCGGGCCATGCGCCTCCGAGTCCCTGCAGCAGCTTCTCGCGGAAATCAACGGCGGCCATGCGCTGTTCCTCGACCCGTGGAAAAATCCGGTGACGGCACGTGCCCAGCGTAATCGATCCCGCAGCGTTGTTCCATCGTCGAATCCCTCTCCCCGACGCTGCAGAGCGTATCCATTGAATGGCAGTTAATGAGCCCGTTGTTACCGGGAAGTGTGGCCGGGCTCAGGTTGTCGCCCTGTCGTGTGAACTGTGGCTTCAGCACTCCGGACGACCTGACCTCATCCACGTTGCCGCGCAATCGACACTTCGATTCGCTATTCGTCCGGGGAGGGAGAATCATCCATGGGGAGGCCGCTCAAGAGTCTCAGTTGCGAGCGGATCGGCGGGTCGGCCGGGTCGCGCTGCACGCGGCGATACGTCCCGTCGGGGAGCATCTCACGGGCCTTCACGTTGTCGTTGAGCATCGTCGGCAGCAGTTGATCGAGGATGTACCGCTTCAACCCCGGTTGAAGGACAGGGAACATCACTTCGACGCGGCGAATGAAGTTCCGCGGCATCCAGTCGGCGCTCGACAGGAAGACATCCGCCTCCTCCCCGGTTCCGAAGACGTAAATCCGGCTGTGTTCGAGGAAGCGGTCGATGATGCTCGTCACCCGAATATTCTCTGAGATTCCGGGAATTCCGGGGCGGAGCGAACAGCTGCCGCGAACGAGCAGCGAAATCTGCACACCAGCCTGCGACGCGCGATAGAGGGCCTCGATCACGTCGCGATCGACGAGCGCATTGAGCTTCGCGATGATCCGTCCCCCCTGCCCCGTGCGGGCGCGGTCTGCCTCGCGATGAATGAGTTCGAGCGTACGGGCGTGCAGATCCGCCGGGGCGATCGTCAGCCGTTCCCAGCGATGTCCGCGCGAGTAGCCGGTCAGCAGGTTGAACAATGCGGTGGCGTCGGCACCGTACTTCTGCCGGCAGGTGAAAAGTCCCAGATCGGTATAGATCCGCGCGGTCGTGGCGTTGTAGTTGCCCGTGCTCAGATGCACATAGCGGCGGAGCTTCGGCCCCTCCTGGCGCACAACCAGCGTCACCTTGCAGTGCGTCTTCAGATCGACGAACCCGTAGACGACATGGACGCCGGCCCGCTCCATCTGCCGGGCCCAGTTCACGTTCGTGTGCTCGTCGAAACGGGCCTTGAGCTCCACAACGGCGGTCACGTTCTTACCGTTCTCGGCCGCGCCAATCAACGCGCGAATGACGGGGCTTTCGTTCCCCGCGCGATAGAGAGTCTGCTTGATCGCCAGCACATCGGGATCGGCAGCCGCCTGCGTCAGGAAGTCGATGACGCAGTTGAATGACTCGTAGGGGTGATGCAGGAGAATGTCACGTTTGCGAATCTCGCGGAAGATGTCGGCCCCTTCTTCCAGTCCCGCCGGGCGACGGGGCGTGAACGGCTCGTCACGCAGTCTCGCAAAATCTCCATCCAGACTGTGCCAGGTCATCAGTGCCGTCAGGTCGAGCGGTCCATCGATCTCGTAGATTTCCTGATCGAGCAGTTCGAGCGGCTGGCGGATGGCTTCGATGAGGTTCGGATTCGCGCCGGCGGCGACTTCCAGCCGCACGACGTCGCGGTGCCGCAGCGCTTTCAGTCCTTCTTCGATCGCCTTCGAGAGATCGTGCAGCACGTGATCGCCGTCGATGTCGAGATCGGCATCGCGGGTGATGCGGATGGCGGTCCAGCTGAGGATCGTCGAGCCCCCAAACAGCTGATCAAGCCGCGCGGCAACATACTGTTCGAGGAGTACGAAGCTCGCCGGTTCTTCGGGAAGACGAATCAGCCGCGGCAGGACGTTGGGAATCTGCACGACAGCCAGGAGTCGCCTCGGTCCCCCGAGACGGGCTCCTTTCTGCTGGATGATGGCGGCGAGATACAGGCCGCGGTTGCGGAGGTGCGGCGTGGGATGGCTCGGATCGATCGCCATCGGCGTCAGTACGGGGAATACCGTCTGATCGAAATACTCGTCCATGAAGGCCCGCTGCCGGGCCGTCAACTCCTCCGGGGCGAGCAGCCGGATGTTCTCTTTGGCGAGCTGCGGCAGGATGCTTTGTTTCAGGCAGGCATATTGCCGTGCGACCAGTTCATGGGCCCGCGCGTGGGTACGGTCGAACTGCTGCTGGATGCTGAGCTGATCGGGCAGCTCGTCCTCGGGCTCCGACTGTCCGTGCAGCTGCGAGCGCATGCCGGACACGCGGACCATCATGAACTCGTCGAGGTTGCTGCTGAAGATGCTGAGAAACTTCACCCGTTCGAGCAGCGGGTTCGTTTCGTCCTCGGCTTCTTCCAGGACACGGGCATTGAATTCCAGCCAACTGAGTTCACGGTTGACGAAATGTGCCGGGCCGATCGTTTCCTGAACAGTGGTTGCCATACCTGGAGAAGCAGCGAACTTCGAGAAGGGTCAACGGGCGTGCTCGTTCAAGTATAGCAGTTTCGAACAGCAGCGCAACGGGGGGAACTGTGAGGAATTCATGAACGGGAAAGCCGTTGCGCCCATTCGCAACAGAGGCGACACTGTCAACCGACGTTGGCATGCTCCCACTTGGCGGAGAGTCGTTCAAAATCGCCAGGGGCTTCGCCGGGCCCCGGCGGAGCCGTGTGTTGATCGGGACAGAGTTCGTGGCACTCCTCGCCAATCCACCTGAAGAACCGGGTAAACCAGAGCATCTTCCGGATGTGCGGTTGCGGCGAGAAGAGGCGGATCTGCACCCCTTTCTCATGCCAGTCGAAGAGCATTCCAAAGAAACCGCTCGGCACGTATTTGACGTGCGACATGTCGACGCCGAGGCTGCGACAGTTCTCCTGCTGAACCAGCCGGGTCATCGTTTCGCGAAGCAGCGCGAGGTCGGCCCCATCCCAGATTTCCATCTTGCCGAGATCCAGGACCTGCGCACCGTTGATCGACGTGAGCTTCAGATTCTTGGAATTCTTGTTAGCCATCTGTGCTGTCTTCGACTCCCGGATGGTAAGGCTGTCAGAAGCGGTACGTGCCCGCGGTCAAGAGCCCGGCAGGCAACAGGCAGGGCACGACCCTTTGGCAAACTGCGGGCCACCCGCCCGAGAACCTTCCACGGGTGATCCACATTCCCGTAAGCTATTGATCAGGCATAGGTTAGAGACGAGAGAACCCGGGTAGCATGTATGTCGATTCTGCGGGCGTGTTCGCCACCGTCGACGTGTGGCGGCGGGTGTTGCTTCGCTGCATCGCGCCCGACCGAAGGGTATCCCGAAACGGCACGACAGGAGCGTTCGCCATCCCGGAATTCTGCCGCGAAACGGGAAGCAGGAGGTGCCTTTGCCGATTCATTCACTCCGGTCCGATTTGCCTGCATCACCGTTACACAAAGCCCCGGCGGACACCCCGCTCGCGGCATCGTTGCAGCCACCATTGTTTCCCCGATCCTTGACTGACTCCGCTGGCCGCCCGGGGCTAGAATGGAGCGGACGTCTGTCATTGCACTTCCGGGAGTACTTGTGGATACCTCTCCAATCCGGTTCCTGCGCAATCTCGGACGAAGCCGCGAAATCGCAACCGTGATGCTCAATCACGGATTCGGCGATCTCGTCGATCGTCTGGGATTGCTCCGCTACCTGCGCTGGGGAAAACGGATCTTCCTCTGGCGGCGAACCGAGCAGGAAGTCTACTTTACCCGTCCGCAGCGGATCCGGCTGGCGCTCGAAGCACTCGGCCCGACGTTCATCAAGTTCGGGCAGATCATGAGCACGCGGCCGGACCTGGTGCCGGCGGACGTGATTGCCGAACTCCGCAAGCTGCAGGAGTCGGTCCCTCCCTTCCCGGTCGACGTCGCGATTGCGCAGCTCGAACGCGAGCTGAAGGCCCCACTCGGCCAGTTATTCGCGGAGTTTCAGCGAGAGCCGATTGCCGCGGGGTCTCTGGCGCAAGTGCACATCGCGCGGCACTGGGACGGAACAAAACTGGCCGTCAAGATTCGCCGCCCGAACGTCGTGCGCGAGGTCGAGCGGGACCTGTCGCTCATGAGGGAACTGGCCATCCTCATCGAACGCCATGTTCCCGAATCGGAATCCTTCGATCCCGTGGGACTGGTCAACCAGTTTGCCCGCTCCATCCGGCGGGAACTGAATTTCGCACGGGAAGGGCGCACCCAGGATGAGTTCGCGCGGCTGTTTCGCAACGACGCCACCCTGTATGTTCCCCGCGTCTACTGGGACCTGACGAGCGAAGCCGTCCTCACGATGGAGTTCATCGACGGCCTGCGGATCAGCGATCGGGAAGAATTCAAAAAGCGGTGCATTCCCCCCTCTCGGGTGGCGGCGAACGGAGCCCGCATCTTCCTCAAACAGGCCTTTGAATTCGGTGTCTTTCATGGCGACCCGCACCCCGGCAATCTCCGGGTGATGTACGACGGCACCATCTGCCTGCTCGACTTCGGGATGATCGGCGCCATCGAGGAACGCCGGCGCGAACAACTGATTGAAATGCTCCTCGCCGTCACCCGGCAGGACGTCGATCGACTGACCGAAGTCGTCCTGAAAATCGGAACTCCCTACCGCGAGATCGACTGGCCGCTCCTGCGAACCGATGTGAACGATTTCGTGCAGACGTACTACGGTGTCCCGCTCGAACGGATCGACATGGGCCAGATGCTGACGGATTTCGTCGGCATCCTCACGAATCACGGCATTCGCGGGCCAGCGGAACTGATGCTGTTGATCCGCGCGATGATCACGCTCGAAGGAGTCGGCCGCGATCTCGATCCCGAATTCAACCTGGCCGAACATCTCGTCCCCTTCGTGGAACGAGTCATCCGCGAGCAGCGAAATCCACGGCGGATCATGAACCGCTGCTGGGACGATGCCCAGCGGATGTTCGAGGCGCTGCACGAGATCCCGCTGCATATCGAGCGGACGCTCGCCAAGCTCAAGGACGACGACCTCAAGATTCAGCTCGAGTATCGCGGTCTCGATCACCTCATTAACGATCTCGACCGCTCGGGCAATCGGCTGGTGGTCGGAATGGTGATGTCGTCGCTGATTCTCGCATCCGCCCTGCTCGCGCGGGTGGGAACCTACTCGCTCTGGATCAACATCCCCTTTTTCCTGCTCTCGAGTCTGCTGGGGATCTGGCTGATCATCGGCATCTTCCGCAGTGGCCGCCTCTGAGGGCCAACTCACCGAATACCGAGAGCCGCACGGAGATTATTCGCCCAGTGCGGCGCGCAGGACGCCGCGAAGTTCATCGGCAAAGCCACTCCCTTCCGCAGCCAGTCGAGCGAGGTCCAGACGCGGCACGACCGGCAAGGCAGAGAACTCAAGAAGCGGCGGAAGCCCCTCGTCGAAGCCCGTGGGACTTTCCGGCGGTGCTCCCAGCCACAGAAGCAAAGTCGGTGGTGCGGACGCCTCGGCACCTTCCGATTCGACGCTGCCCCAGGGGCGGCAACGAACGGCCGGAAATTCCTGCTGCACGATCGCGCGGAGATCGGCCTGCAGTCGCCCGGTACCACCGGCGAATGCGATGTCGAGGGGGCGGGACAGGAGCCGCGTCCGCAACTGGCGGATTGGGAGTCCTTTCACGGGATGAACGATGTCCGCGGCGATCTCGCTTAATGGATCGAGAACGAAACGGCGATACCAGAGATGCGGGTGCGGAACAATCAGCCGCGGGTGAGTGATCATCTCGCCGTTATAGAGCAGCAGATCGAGGTCGAGCGTGCGCGGTCCCCAGCGTTGCAGCCGGACGCGGCCAAGTTGATCCTCGATCGACTGGAGCAGATCGAGCAGGCTGAGCGGAGGGTGACTGCTGTGCAGCTGTGCCGCCGCATTGAGATAGGGGGGCGCATCCGCCGGCCCGATCGGTCGCGTGGAATGAAAGCGGCTCACGGCGCGCAGTTCGACACCGGCCGCCGCATGGAGCATCTCCAGGGCGCGATGGAATGTCTCCTCGACCCGACCGACGTTTCCACCGAGGGCGATCCAGCAATCAGGCATGGTGCGACCAAACTGCGGCGGCAGACCACTGAGGAGTTGCCTTGAGGCTCAGGAGAGTGCCGTGCGCTGGCTACTGGCCGAACCCGTGATCATTCAGGCTCCCCTCGATTCCGCCCCACATTCCGCCCGATTGCGAGCCAAGGGCCGCAATCGCGACGATGGCCGAGAGCAGAATCGCCGCCAGCATGACCGCATACTCGACTGCCGTAGCGCCGCCGTCCTCGATCAGTAGTCCGCGAAGGAAGTTCATATCTCACCTCTGCATCCTCAGAGCAGGCAGCGTCAAGGCAATGGTGCTGAAGTCCGGGGACCGTACATCCGGGGGGCACGACACGAAGCGCCGCCCGACTTCCGGGATCTTCAAGAAAGCTTACGTCATACTCTGGTCGAGTCAAATTCGTTCTGAACCGGTTTTTCGTGTCTTCCCGGCGACTTGCACCTGTCTTGCCGAAACCAACGAGAATGAACATTGCCCAAGCTCTTCCCCGAGTGGCAAATCGGTTCTCCTCGTTACCTGCGGATCGGGAAATGTCACTGGTATTCATCAACGAATCGTGACAGAATGGGGGCCGTTCCGAGCCAGGGGGGCCGATCTCCCCGAAGATTGATGGACAGTCGGCCAGGGGCAGGCCGGACGAGCAGACTCCCGCAGTCCTGCGGATTGTGTCTGTCTGCAATGCCGTGGCGGTTATATTCAGTTGTTTGTTTCCTGATCATTGTGAGGATTCTTTGCTTATGGCCAAAGAAGAGGCCATCGAAGTTGAGGGAACTGTAACCCAGGCGCTGGCAAACACGCAGTTCCGTGTCGAACTTGATAACGGGCATGAAGTTCTCGCGCATGTCGCCGGCAAGATGCGGAAGCACTTCATCCGTATCGTTCCCGGCGATCGCGTGCTGGTCGAGATTTCCCCCTACGACCTGAACCGCGGACGGATCATCTTCCGCGAACGCTAGCATTCCCGCGTCGCCCGCCACGATTCCGCTCCCGCCTTCCCGCCCGCAGCCTGGACTTCACCCTGATTGCCGGCAGGCTTCCTCCAGGCGATGAGACTGCCGCATGCGCCCCTGACTTCCCGCGCGGCCGGAACAGCGAGCGGATCAGTAATCACCCGGATCGTGTGGCCGGCGCGCAGACTTTCCCTTCCCGTCGAATCGGGACTGGCTTTCCCTCCCAGGACCTCCGGCTGTTCAAGTCGGGGCGCCGTGATGACCGAACCGCGCCAGACATCGACAGAACCCCTGCCTGTCATTCAACTGTTTACGGACGGTGCGTGCCGCGGCAATCCCGGCCCGGGAGGCTGGGCCTACATCATCCGCCATCCCGCTACCGGAACCGAGCGAGAAGTCTCCGGCGGTGCCCCCCTGACGACGAACAATCAGATGGAAATGCAGGCGGTCATCGAAGGTCTGCGGGCACTCAAGAAGCGCTCGCGGGTCGAGGTGATTACCGACAGCTCCTACGTCGCCAAGGGATGTGCCGAGTGGCTCCCCAACTGGAAGCGCAACGGCTGGCGGCGGCGCGAAGGCAAATCGTGGAAACCGATCAAGAACGAAGAAGCCTGGCGGACGCTCGACGAACTGCTGGGGAAACACGAGGTGCATTTCACCCTCATTCGCGGCCATGCCGGGCACCCGGAGAACGAACGCTGCGATGAGCTCGCCGTCGCCGCGGCCATGCAGTACATGCCGACCTGACGCGGCGTTCCGCGAACCTTTCGACACTCCCCCGGCGGACACCGAAACACATCGATCGGCCCCTCTACTCGCCGCGCCATGCGCTCAGTCCCCCTTCGTGATCGTGGCGGCCCACTCGGCGACACGCTGCAGCCTACAGCCTTCTTGCGCAATTCAGTATCCTGATGGGAGACACCAGGCAGCTCCTGCATTCTCCCCTCACGCATGTCCGACGATCCGCTTCTGACGCCGCTGCAATTCGTCAAGGGAGTCGGCCCCAAACGGGCCGCGATCCTCGAACGGCTCGAACTGCGCACCGTCGGTGACCTGCTCTGGTATCTCCCCCGCGACTATCTCGACCTGACCGATGTCCGCCCGGTGACTGAGCTCAAGCCGGATGAGGTGCAGTCGGTCCGCGGACGGGTCGTGGATCTCGATGCCCGGCACCTGTCACGCGGCCGCACCCTGAGTGCCGTGCTGCTCGACTGCGACGGCAGCTATCTCCGCGGGGTCTGGTTCAATCAGCCGTGGATGCTCGGCAAGTTCCACCCCGACGACTATGTCCTCTTCTCCGGCAAGCCGAAACGGAGCAATGGCCGCTGGGAGATGAGCCATCCGCGGATCCAGTGGCTCGACGAACAGGACACCTCGGCCCACGGCGGCATCCTGCCGCGCTACGGACTGACGGAAGGGCTGAAGATGGACGAGTTGCGGCGAATTGTCCGCAACGTCGTCGAGGCGTACGCGGAATACGTCGCCGACCCGCTCCCGCCGGAATTTCGCGAACGGGTGCAGCTTCCGTCGCTCTCCGAGGCCATTCGTTCGATCCACCTGCCTCAGAACGCCGCGGAGTTCGAGGCGGGCAAACGCGCCCTGATCTATCACGATCTGCTCGATTTTCAGCTGGCGCTCGCCCTGCGGCGGCGGTACTGGAAGGGGCGAGGTAATGCCCCCCGCCTGCCAACGACAATGAAGATTGACGCCCGCATTCGCCGGCTGTTTCCCTTCAAGCTGACGGCGGGGCAGGATCGCGCGGTAAAGGAGATCTCGGCGGACCTCGATTCGGGCCACGCGATGCACCGGCTGCTGCAGGCGGACGTGGGGGCGGGAAAGACCGCAGTCGCCATCTATGCGATGCTCGTTGCGGTCGCCGCCGGGTATCAGGCCGTCCTGATGGCGCCGACCGAACTTCTCGCGGTGCAGCACTGGAACACACTCGATCGGCTGCTGGCGCACAGCCGTGTCCAGCGGGCGGCGCTCACCGGCAGCCTCACGTCCGCACAGCGGCGGGACACGCTCGAACGCATTCGCCGCGGCGAACTGCAGATCGTCGTGGGCACGCAGGCGGTGATCCAGCGCGACGTGCAGTTTCAGAAACTCGGACTGGCAGTGATCGACGAGCAGCACAAGTTCGGCGTCGCGCAGCGGGCGCATTTCTCGACCAACGGCGACGCGACGCACATCCTCGTGATGACCGCCACGCCGATTCCGCGCAGCCTCTGCCTGACGCAATTCGGGGATCTCGATCTGTCGATCATCGACGAACTCCCTCCGGGCCGTCAGCGCGTGGTGACCAGCCGCGTCATGGGAGACGTGGTCCGCAGGAAGGCATGGGATTTCGTGCGGCAGAAGCTCAAGTCGGGACGGCAGTTGTACGTCATCTGTCCCCGAGTCGAAGCCGCCCCGGAGTCCCCTGCCCTGCCCCAGAATCCCGATTCGCTGCTGATCGAGGAAGGGCCCGAACCGGCTGCCGGAGTCGAACAGGCTTACCGCGATCTCTCCTCCGGCGAGTTGCGTGACTTCCGCGTCGGGTACGTCCACGGACAGCTCGATCGCGACACGAAAGCCCGCACGATGGAAGCGTTCCGCGCAGGCGAACTGCAGGTGCTGGTCTCGACCACCGTGGTGGAGGTCGGCGTCGATGTCCCGAACGCGACCCTGATGGTCATCTATCAGGCGGAACGGTTCGGGCTCTCGCAGTTGCATCAGCTTCGCGGACGGGTCGCCCGCGGGCAGTTTCAGGGATACTGCTTCCTGTTCTCGGAGACCGACCGTCCCGAGGCGGTTTCGCGGCTGAATGCCCTGGAGACGTCCACCAATGGCTTTCAGATCGCCGAGGCGGACTTCGCGATTCGCGGTCCGGGAGACGTCCTGGGAACACGGCAGCACGGCGACCTGCCGCTCCGCGTGGCCGATCTCACGCGCGACCAGAAGATTCTGCTCGAAGCCCGCGATGCGGCGTTCGCACTGGTCGATTCGGGGGAGTTTGATGAGCCGCATTTCGTGCCGCTGAAGGTCCGCGTCCTCGAGCGATTTCAGAAGCAGATGGAACTGGCTGGAAGCGGGTGATGCACTCCCGCCGCCGTCTGTGCGCGGCTCTTCAGCGTGCCTCGCCGAGGAAATCGGCAGCCCCCCATAAATTGGGTGCGAGACCGGGCTGGAGCCGGTAGAATCCGTGAGTGCCGATGATGTTCAGCGCTCTCTCCTCTGCACCTTCATTCCCGCGGACGATATGGCTACCAGCGACGAATTCGTTCCCGATGCGGTCATTCCCCACCAGACCCTGCCGCCGCTGCGGTACCGCGACATGCCGGAACCGATCCCGTGGACGCGGATGGTCGGCCCGAGCATCATGCTCGCCGGGCTGTCGCTCGGTTCGGGAGAGTTCATCATCTGGCCGTACATCGTCTACAAGTCGGGTTTCATCTTCTTCTGGGCGTGCATGCTGGGGGTGATCACCCAGTACTTCGTCAACATGGAGATCGAGCGCTGGACGCTCGTGACGGGGGAAAGCGCGATCACCGGGTTCTGCCGGCTCAGCCGGCACTGGGCCTGGATCATGCTCTTGATGAATACGCTCCCCTGGATCTGGCCGGGCTGGGCGACGGGGGCAGCGACCATCGTGAGCTGGCTCTGCTTCGGCCCCGTGGAAACGGTCAGCAGCACGGGACAGACCGTCCTCACCACGCCGCACGTCGCCTATCTCGCCATCGCCAGCCTGTGGATGGTGGGGATCATCCTCACCCTCGGGCCGGTAGTCTACAACACAGTCGAGAAGGTGCAGCTGTTCCTCGTCGGAGCGATCTTCGTCACCGCGATTGTGATTGGCGCGCTGGTAATCCGGCCCGATGCCGTCTCACAGATGCTCCAGAATTCCGTGAACTTTGGAGCGCTTCCCCCCGCGGAAAGCGGGCTCGATCTGATGATGCTGCTCGGTGCGCTCGCCTTCGCCGGGGCGGGAGGCACGATGAACCTCGGGCAGAGCAACTTCATCAAGGAAAAAGGCTATGGGATGGGGAAGTACATCGGGCGCATCACCAGCCCCATTACCGGACAGGAAGAGCCGGTCCACGACATCGGCTACCACTTCCATCATACCCCGGAGAACATGAGCCGCTGGCGCGGCTGGTGGCGGGCCGCCAACATCGAACACTTCTTCAGCTTTTTCATCACCTGCGTCGTTTGCCTCGTCCTTCTGTCGCTGATCTCGTACTCGCTCTTTTACGATGCGAAGCAGCAGCTCGTGCCCGAAACGGCCAACCTCGGAACGGGGATGAATTTCGTCTGGGGACAGGCGCTGCTGCTCGAACAGCGTTTCGGCGAGATCGTGCGGCTGCTGTTTCTGCTGATGGGAATTGCCATCCTGTTGACCACCGAGTTCGGCGTCCTCGACGCCACCGCCCGCATTTCCACGGACATTCTGAAGGTCAACTACCTCCGCGAGAATCCCGACTGGACGTCGAGCCGGCTCTACTATTGCGTCCTCTGGGGGGTCATCCTGTTCGGTTCGGTGATTCTGCTGATCGGTGCCTGGGTCCCCGATTTCAAGGAACCGCTGTTCCTGCTGCGGACCTCGGCGGCGATGAACGGCGGGGTGATGTTCCTGTACTCACTGATCCTGCTGTACATGAACAACAAGATCCTCTCGCGAAGCCTCTCGATGAGCCCGCTCCGCTTCGTCGCGATGGTCTGGGCGTGTGCCTTCTTCGGCTACTTCAGCCTGCAGGCCGTACAGCTTGAAGTGTTTCCGCTGGTGCAGGAATACTTCAGTCGCTGATGTCATCGCCCCCGCCGGGCGAGGAGCGAGTTTCGCAGTGAGCCGAGGGGGTTATCCCCTCGGTCCGGCGGAACGCGTCCCATTTTGAGTCGCGGAGTTTATCTCCACGGGCCGGGAGAAATGTGTCGCTTGCCGGGCGAAACTCCGCCGCTGGATCGAATGCACGGACGTGTCGAGTCCAGAGCCGCGGTGAGGCCGGCGCGACATTCGCCCTCTCAATCGCGGGACGCTCGTTCAGCGTGATGTCGGCGGGGACAAGCCCCGCCGCTCATGGGGAACTTCGTCCCCGTGGCGGTCTCAGGAGGACCGCAACGGGGGAGTCGCGATGATTCCGGGTGAGCAGGAGGTCGGCGAAGACTACTCCTCGAACTCCCCTTCACGCGGTTCGGGAAGCCAGAAGCAGGCGATGGTGCCCACTGCGTACACGAACAGGGCCACGATGGCTGACGCGGTCGCCCAGTACGGCGCCACCTCGGCACCGGTCAGCGACGGGGCTCCTTCCGCAACCACCGGAGTGAGCACGCCCGCAAGCCAGGCGGTCACCGCGGCGAAGCAGGTCCCGATCAGCCGGCCGCCGATGTTCGCGGCAAAACTTTCCCCCGTCCCGCGGAGATGTACCGGATAGACCAGCGGCAGATAGTTCCCCCAGAAGCTGAACTGGGCCACCGTGAAGAACCCGGCGAGCATCACTCCCAGTGAGACATTCGAGATCGGCAGCGCACCGATACCGGCCCACTGCAGCGGAATCTCGAAGTACTTCGTGTTGGGGATGCTGAGGATGAAGTAGAAGAAGAGCGGCATGAACAGCAGGCCGGGAATCTGGAAGACACGCAGCAGATTCCGCCGGCTGACGAACCAGACCGCAATCAACGCGAACACGAACCGGCCGAGCAGGCCGCCGATTTCCTGAACCTTGTTGTAGTTGCTGTACAGCTTCCCTTGCGCACTGGTCACCAGCCGGGGCTCGGGCATCACCGTGTACTTGGGATTGCCGGGATTTTCGGCGGCCGCCTTCTCCTGCTGATCCCGGATCTTTTCCTTCAGTTCGGTCACGTCCTGCGTCAGGCCGGGAACGATCTGCCGCAACTGCTGGATCGCGCCGAAGGCCGCGCCGTAGCTGCAGGCAAACATGATCGTGGTGACAATCGTCGTCCTCCGCAGTCGCGGCTGGAAGAGCTCACCAAAGCTGGGCCGCTTGAGGAGTCCTGCATCCTTCTTCTGCTGCCAGGCCGGCGACTCGGGAAGGAACGGACGAATCACGATCAGCGGGATTGCCGGGATCAAACCGGACATCAGCGTGTACCGCCACGCCAATGAGGCCGTCGGATCGGTGGAGACTTGTCCGACCAGTCCCGTCAGGGCCGCGGGAATGTGAATGGCCGGCAGACTGCTCGTCGTTTCCAGGGTGTGAGCCAGCGAGTTTGCCGTCGCGACCAGCAGACCGCCGATCGACGAGAATGCCTGCGTGTAACCGAGCACCCGTTCGCGCTGGTGCGGATCGGGGAAGAGTTCCGCCAGCCAGGCAACCGCCGCGACGAACTCGACGCATACGCCGATAAATGTCGTCGAACGGAAGAAGAGCAGCATCCAGATATTCGTCGCAAAACCCGCCAGAAATGCGGAGACCGCATAGCAGAGGATGCTCCACGTCAGCACGCGGCGCCGGCCGAGTCGATCGGTGAGGTATCCTCCCCAAAGCCCGACAATGCCTCCCACAAAGGCCGGCACGTAGAAGAGCATCCCGATCCACTGATTGAACTCGGGCGTCCCCGGCATGATGCCGAACTCTTTGAGCGCATCGGGCGCAACGAGCGGCAGCATCAGCAGCTCATAGATGTCGAAGGCAAAGCCGATCGCCGCAATGATGCAGACCAGCCATTGCACACCGGTCAAACTTGGCGCCAGAGAACCAGCAGGGGTGTTCGTCGACATGGGCATTCAGGTCCGGAAGGAGACGAGGGACCGTGCGCATTGACCAGGAGGCAGCACGGAAGGCAGGGAGTCGGGAACGCTCTCGGACAGTCGCCGCCGCTCACAATGCACCGAAACGCGAAGAGAGTTCCGCACGCATTCCAATGCCTTGATGCTTTCGGCTGGAGAGTACGGTAGCACAGATCCGGATGCGAGACAATCGTGTACTCGATCGCCGACAACTGTGCCGCTCGCCCGGTGTCGCCGTGGTGATCGGGGAGCGGACTGCAGCTCCGTGGAAGACGCGGTTTCCGCTCAGCTCTCGCGGGTGAGATTGCCGCTCAATCGGCCATCCACCAAGCAGCCGAGAGCACGATGCGCCCCGTGATGCTCAGTCGAAATACTTGCGGAGTTTCTGTCGCAGGGTCGCGCGGTGCATTCCGAGCAGCTTGGCTGCCGCCGCTCGATTTCCGCCGCAGCGATCGAGCACGCACTTGAGGAGCGGAGGCTCGACCAGAGAGAGAAAACGCTCGTACACGCCGCCGCCGTCCTCAACATCTTCAAACGAGACCGACTGCGCCCACGCGGCCAGTTGGGCCTGCACCCGCACATCGTCTCCACCGGCCGATTCGGGAAGCGGCGCCCCGGGAGCTGGAAGATGCTCGCGACCGATCTCGCCGCCGCGTGCGACAATTGCCGCGTGTTCCACCGCATTCCGCAGCTCGCGCACGTTTCCCGGCCAGCTGCGCGAACTGAGTTCCGCGTAGGCGGCATCGGAAAGCCGCAGCGTCTGTCCCCCGGCGATACCGCTCAGGAAGTAATCGGCAAGAACCGGAATATCCTCCGGCCGGCTGCGGAGCGGCGGAAGATGGATATGAAAAACGGACAGACGGAAGAACAGATCCTCGCGAAACTCTCCCCGTGCGATCAGTTCGGGAATCGGACGGTTCGTGGCCGCGAGAATCCGAATGTTCGTCGCCCGCGGCCGCGCGTCTCCGACCGGAGTGATTTCCCGCTGCTCGAGCGCCCGCAGCAATTTGACCTGAAGCCCAAGCGTGGTATCGGCAATCTCATCGAGCAGGACCGTGCCGCCGCTCGCGAGATCCAGAAGCCCGCGGCGATCGTGGGCCGCTCCTGTAAACGATCCGCGCACATGCCCGAACAGTTCGCTTTCCACAAGCCCCGGACTCAGCGCGGCAAGACAGATCGGGAGAAACGGCCCCTCGCGCCGCTCGCTGTGCCGGTGAATGGCCCGCGCCACGAGCTCTTTGCCGGTCCCGCTTTCTCCCGTAATCAGCACCGGAACGTCCGCATTCGCCGCGAGCGCGATCTGCTTGAAGACTTCCTGCATGGCTGGTGAGGAACCAACAAGCAGGCCCGAACCGGTCTCTGGCGAAGATGAGTCTTCGTCTGTCTTCTCGGTCGCCGAATGTGCGGCGGTTTCGATCGCGCGGGCAAGGACCGCTGCGGCCCGGTCGAGGTCGAACGGCTTCGTCAGATAGTCGAACGCTCCCTGGCCGATCGCCCGCACGGCCGTATCGAGATTCCCGAATGCCGTGATGACAATGATCGGAGCCGCGCCAATCCGCTCACGCAGCTGCTGCATCGCGGTCAGGCCATCCATTCCCGGCAGGCGGACATCGAGCACGACCGCATCGGGGCGGCGTTCTTCGACCAGCCGCAACGCATCCTCCGCCGAAGGGGCAATCGAAACTTCATGTCCCTCGTCCGACAGAAATTCACGAAATCCCCAGCAGATGCTGGGCTCATCATCCACAATCAGGACGTGACTCATGCAGACTCCCGGACGCAAAAACGGTGACGCTGGCCCGACACACGACGGTGATTACACTTGCGACCTGGAAAGGGGCCGACTCGACTCCCGCTCCACCAGATCGCTGGCGACTGTCGTCGCGGAAGGATCCATGGATCCCGACCGGCGACTCACCGGCACTTCGAATCGAAAACAGGTCGTATCGGCCTCCCGCTGCCAGGTGAGACTGCCGCCGTGCCACTCGGCGACCTGCTGCGCCTGCGCCAACCCGAGTCCCACCCCTTCCGGCTTGCTCGTGATGAACGGCTCGAACATCGTTGCCGCGATGGCGGCCGGTGGTCCGGGACCGGTATCTGTCACCGAGAAAATGACCTGTCCGTCAGCGACAGTCACGTTCAGGGCGACGATCCCCTCGGCTCCCGCCGCTTCGATCGCATTCAGCGTCAGGTTCAGAATCGCACTTTTCAGGGCATCGAGATCGGCCTCGATTTCGGGGACGGATGCGGCCACTTCGTGCTGAAGCTCCACTCGGGCATGTGTACACGCCGGGCCGACGAGACGCACGACCTCGGCGACAAGTTCGCGAACGTCACATTGCTGGGTGCCCCGCGATTCGTGCCGGCCGAGCGAGAGGAACCCTTTTACCTGCTCCTCGGTGAGCGAGAGTTGCCGCAGGGCGACCTGCAGGCTCTCATCTCCCTGAGAAGGGCAGCGCCGCGTGTGAATCTGCACCGCCATGCGGGCTCCCGTCAATGCGTTCCGCAGTTGATGGGCGAGACCGCCGGCAAGTTGACCGAGCAGTCGCGAGCGCTCGGTCTGTCGCACCGTCTGCTGCATCTGCCGCAACTGGGCGGACATTCGATTCACCGAGCCGACCAGTTCCTGGATCTCATCGTGCCGATGCTCCAGCCGGACTTCGCGAAAGTCGCCCGCGGCAATCGCCGCGACCTGCCGTTCGACACGACGAATCCGCCGCGCCAGGCGCTGCGCCAGCCAGGCCGAGGCGAGCAGCATCAGGATCAGCGTCACCGCCCCCACGGCAAGCGGGGGCACGGCGGCTTCCCACTGCAACTGGTTCCAGCGGTTTTCCGGATACAGGACCAGCAGCGAAGCCGCCGGGTAACGCGGCGACTTTCCCACTTCCGCAACGAGATAGCCGGCCTCGCCGAGCCTGAGTAAAGGAAACTGATCGAGCGAGCTCAGGTCGCCGACAGCTCGGGTGGGCGGCAATACGCGGAGATCATCAGGAGTAACCGGCAGCGTCGCCGCCAGAATCTCGTCATTCTCACTGCAAACGACAAAATGCGCCCCGGAAAGCCCGCGCATCTGTTCGAGGACCGTCGGTGCATACGGAAACGTCGCCCGCCCCAGCGTCTCGATGACCTGTCCGAGCCGCTCGACAGCCTGCTGTTTGCTCGTCCGGGCCGCACGGACCGCCGAGAAGACCGTGATCGTCGTCACCGCGACGATCAGGATCGCGGCAAACGGGACGAAGATCTGATTACGGATGGGCCACCACACGTGGACACTGGGCAATGCGAGGGCACCTCGGGATGCCGCAGGAAGCTCACCTGGCGTTCGCACCCGACGTCCGTCCATCTTAGGCGAGAGACCTTGCGTGAGAACAGTCTGTACAGCGGAAACGGGCCGCGACAACGACTTTACCGGTGGCAAGCGGCGGCTGCCGGACACCTCATCACAGGCATGGTTCAGTTGGGAAAAATTACGGGATCGCCCCTCACGCCCGACCTGCGGCGGCCGGTACCGTCGTTGAATCCGTCAAAGTTGTTACGGACGGCGATTCGGCAGGATTCTTGCAGGCCGCTCACCTGGACCGCTGACGTTGCCGTCCGCTGAAACCTGGCGTGTCGTTGGGGCTATTTCGACTGGCGCGCGACGGGGGGAATTGGCGGTTACAGGGGAACTTTTTATTGCTTTGCGTTCGCGGCGTGGGTTAGACTACCTTTTGAATAGACGGGGTCCGCTTCGAAATCCGATCAGGGACAGACGTCTACAGGCAGGGATTGGCTCTTCGGATTCTCGCGCCGCCGGGATGTGGATACATCGCCGACGGCGCCGGGGCCTGCAGTCTCCCCCGGAGACTGGGCCCGCACGCATTGGAAGAAGAGAAAGGTGAACTGATCATGTTGTCCCGATTTCGCAGCACCGCACTTGTCGGGCGCACGGGCTTGTTGACGGCCTGTGTCGCGCTGTTCGTGGCAACGACGTTTGTCGGAGCCAGCAAGTCGCCGATCCGCAAGCTGCAGTTCGACCCGGATGCGAAACAGGTCGACCTCTTCACAGCGCTCGAAGAGGGAACCATCGAGGTCAAGCTGATCGCCAAGAACTCGAAAGAGGGCAACCTGATCGTCGAGAACAAGAGCGATCAACCGGTCACGGTGGTCTTCCCCGAAGCGGTCGTCGGCGTCCAGGTGCTGAAACAATTCGGCCAGGCCGGCGGCCTGGGAGGCGCGGGCGGACTCGGCACCGGGACCGGCTCCAGCAGCAGTTCGAGCAGCCAGGCCCAACCGATGGGCATGGGCATGGGCGGTATGGGAATGGGCGGCATGGGCATGGGCGGCATGGGTGGCATGGGAATGGGCGGCGGCTTCTTCTCGGTCCCCGCCGAGAAGGTCGCGCTGATCCCGCTGAAGGGCGTTTGCCTCGCCCACGGCAAGCCCGATCCGCAGCCCCGTATGACCTACACGGTCATTCCCCTCGAAAGCCACACCGACGACCCTGTTCTTCAGGAGACCCTCAAGCTCTTCGGGACCCGGCAGGTCGATCAGATGGCCGCGCAGGCCGCCGTCTGGCACCTGACCGACAATATGAGCTGGCAGGAACTGGCGGCGAAGCAGTACAAGGGACTCGGCGTGCCGCCGCGCCCGTACTTCACTCCCGCCCAACTCAACCTGGCGCAGCAACTCGTGACGGCCGGGACGCAGCGGGCCAAGGAGCGTAAGCCGGAGAACCCGCGGCTGCAGACCGACAAGAAGATCTGATGGCCCGACCGGCGACATGACCTTGATTCAAAGGACTCGTGCTGTTCGAGCGCGAGTCCTTTTTCGTCGCCCTCCGATTTCTGAACTTCTGGAGTCGCCACGATGAACCTGCGACAGCTCCGCATTTCGCGAATCCTCCTGCCGGTCGCCTGCCTGCTGCTCGGCCCGCTCGGAGAGACGGTCTGGGGACAGTCGGGAAGCCTCTTCGGAAATCGCGGCCCGTTGAGCCAGTCCGGCGGCGGACGCCCTTCCACCGGCTTCGGGGGGAGTGGACGAGGCGGCGGCCAGATGGGGGGCCAGCTCGGTTCCGGCGGCTCGCTCACCGGCGGCGGATTGAGCAGCGGCCTCGGCTCCGGCATGGGGACCGGAATGAGCCAGGGTCTCGGCGGTCAAGGCGGCCTCGGCGGAGGCATGACGGGGCCCGGTGGAGGCTTCGTCGGCCGCGGCGGATTCACCCCCTTCGCCCCCAACGCCCAGGGGGGCGGCGCTGCGGGAATGGGAATGGGAGGCAACATGATGATGGGGCCCGGCGGCGCGGCCTTCAATCAGCGCGGAATGGGAGCCGGTCAGTTCAACCGCCCCAACAATCTGAACGGCAACTTCAATCAGAATGCGATGGGGCAGGGGGGAGCCCTCGGTGCCCAGCGGACGCCGATTCGCCCCCGGCTGCAGGTCGGTTTCGAATACCAGCCCCCCGCGCCGCAGGCGACTGCTGTCGAAATCGGTTTCCGCCTGAACACACTCGCGCGTGAACGAATCCAGATCGAGGGGATTCAGGTCACGGTTGAACAGGGGATCGTCACCCTCCGCGGCGACGCCCGCAATGTGCATGACCGGAAGCTTGCCGAGTCGATGGCTCGCCTGGAGCCCGGTGTGCTCGACGTCCGCAACGAGATCACCGTCAACCGGCAGGACCCGACTCTCCTCGACGAAGTCTCCGAGTAACTCCGGCACGCACCCGGTTGTTTCCGGCAGAGCAAACTGATTGCTCGCGGACAATCGCCAGCGACATCAAGCAGACGTCACGTCCCGCCGCATCAGTCCTCTGCCTGGAATTCGCTCACGCCGTCGTTGCTCACCAGCAGCATCCGGTCGCTCAGCGGGTGGTCCATGTGATGGAAGTCTTCCGAGACTTTCTGTCGCACCTGTTCGACCGCCGCGGGCGAGTTCAAACTGACCGCGACGAAGAAATCGCGGCTCGGCACTCCGACCGCAAACTCGTGGCCGAGCAACTCGCGCAGCCGTCCCTGAAAATCGGTGCTGAGGAACCGTGACGTGTTGTACGCATCGGGCCGCACGGGAAGGAGCAACTGCGGGCCTTCCGATTCGCCGGCGAGCGTGAACTCCATCGGCGAGGACTGGAAGTAGCGGTCGAGATTCTCGATCGCCAGCTCGTGCAGCTCGTCCACCGAGATGCCCCACTTGTCGAGCAGCTCGTTGCGGATGTACCAGTACGCCTGCGATTCGTCCACGACGTACAGGACCACCAGTCCCCCGACCCACGAGGAGCCGATGAAGTTCGGGAAGCGATCCTGCCAGACTGCCTCCGGATAGAGCATCGGCATGATCCGGTCGCGGACCTGGTCCAGGTCGGGTTCGAGAACCTCTTTCCCCCATCCCTGCACCTGCACGACCGTCGTGAGGGCCGGCAGGAGAATCGATTCGAACTGATCGGGGTCGGCAGCGTAGGTCCGGTAGAAATTGAACAGGTTGATCGTCGATTCGCCGAGCCGTAACTGAAAATCGCCCACCCGCTCCGCTTCCAGCAGCGGGAACTTTCGCTGCGCGAGCTCCAGCACCCGCTCGGCAAAGCGTTCGGGCGGATCAGCGGGTCGCTCGGCAAACTCCAGCGAGCGGACGATCATCCCCGCCAGGGTCTCGGCCTCGGGATCGAAGTTCGACGTCTGCAGGAACATCGCCACCAGACAGACCGTCCCCTTGCGCAGGCACCAGATCCGCCACTTCTTCCAAGCAGTGCGGCGGCCAATCTTCTGCCACCACGAGCCGCCCCGGGGGGTGGCCCCTTCGCCCTCGAAGACGACCGAGATCACATCCATATCGAGCGGATCGAGCAGCCGCACCTTACGCCGCCGGGGAAACAGTTCGTCCAGATCGATGAAATCTTCGAGATCGATCTGGACCGTCTCCGGAACCCAGAAGCTGCGCAGGGTGAGCATCCCGTTTCCGCCGGGGGACATCAGGCGGATCGTTCCGCTCTCGTCGTCGAATTTCCAACTGGGGGGATACCAGACCGTGTACCATCCCGCCGGGCCGGAATAGGGGATCCAGTGCTGAGGTCGCGTTTCGCTCAACGTGATTCTCCTCTTCCGAAGCCACCGCCGGTTCCACACTGGCCCTCATGTGGTCCTGGCAAGTCCGCCGAGGGGCGGCGGAATTCCCGTGACAAGTTTCCCACTCCGACAGCCCCCGGAGACACAATCGCCCGATCCGGCACTTCAGGCCGGACCAGAGCCACTGTTTCCGGGGCGAATGTGATTGTAGGCGGGGTACCGTGGGCGGTTCCAGTCCGTCTTTGGTACGTCCCTGCGGCAGAAGGGAAGTTCCCCGCCGTCCCCCACGTCGTCCTGTCTTGCCAGATTCCTGCATTCATGCCCCCAAATTCCGGGGCGCAGCACATTTTGAGGCAACCGCCGTGCCGAACGCCCACCCCCTCGGCAGAATCGCGCGAAGTCGCACGGACCGCGATCCGACGGTTCAGCGGAGCCGAACGAGCCTTTGGGAAGCGGCAAATCTTCTCGCGAGGCGACTTGCCCAGCCCACCGATTTCCGGTATATAATCATCGTGGCTCGCGAGAGCCGCGACTTTCGGGCGGCTAACTCAGTGGCTAGAGTGCTATCTTCACACGGTAGAAGTCACAGGTTCGAATCCTGTGCCGCCCACCTTCTCAGGAATCCGCGATGCAGCAGTTCACTGCCATCGCGGTTTTTTGTTGCGCGGATAGTGACGAAGTGACAACGGCCTGGCAGGTGCGGTTGCGGGTTTCGGGGAAAGCTCTCTACGATGAGAGGAGTGCTGGCCCGGCACGGGTGCCTGTTGCATCGTGAGCCGGGTAGAGGGCTCGTCAGGATAATCTGCGTGGGGGCACCGTTTTCGTGCAGGTCAGTCGGAAGGATTACGTCGTTCGCCAGCGCCTCTGGTGGGGTGCATTGGCCGTGCTCCTGGCGTTCGTCATTGTCGCCGGGATGGCGTTCTGGAAGAACGCTCCTGACCTCAACGAATTCCTCGAACAGGGACGCCGGGCGATCGAGCGGGCCGATTACCGCGAAGCCCGGTCGGCCGCTGAGCGAGTTCTTGCTCACAAGCCGAATTCGGCCGCCGGCCTGTTGCTCGCCGCACACGCCTGCCGCGGGCTGGGAGAGCCTGACGAGGCTCTCAGGCATTGTGAGTGCATCCCCGATGATGGGAGTGCCGAGGCTTTGGACGCCCGTCGCACCGCCGGGGATTTGCTGCTGCAACAGAAAAGAGAGTTGAGCGCCGCCGAGGAGCAGTACCGGCGGGTGCTGAAGCAGTCTCCCGACGAGCTGATCGCGACCGATCGGCTCACCTACATACTCGGCCTGACCGGCCGGAATCATGAGGCGACGCCGTTCCGCCTCAGCATCGTCCGCCGCGGCGACTTCTCGCCGCAACTGCTCTCGTGCATCGGTCTCGGCGAAGAGGCGTGGGAGCGGCGCGAGGAGCTGGAGGTGTTCGCCACCGCGACTCCCGACGACCCGGCGGTGCTGATCGGGCTGGCCCGGGAGAAATCCGAACAGCACGAGTATGCCGAGGCCGAATCGCTGCTGCAGAAGGCAATCGCAGCCCGTCCGCAACTGGTGGAAGCCCACGTGCAACTCGGGGAGCTCCTTGTCGAGTCGGGGAATGTCGAAGCGCTCCGCGAGTGGCAGCGGTCGCTTCCTGTCGAAGCGGACCAGCATCCTGTTATCTGGAGAGTCCGCGGCGCGTGGGCACTCCGGCAGGAGAATCCGCGGGGAGCGGTCCGCTGCTTTGCCGAGAGCGTGCGTCTCGACCCGGCGAGCATCACAGGGAACGAAGGATTGGCGAACGCTCTCGCACTGGCGGGAGAGGAGCAGCGGGCGGAAGCGTTCCGCAAGCGGGCCGAGCAGTTGCGGCAGTTTGCGGAGATCGCGACCACCGCGGCGGAGCGAAGAGATCCGCAGACAATCCGCCGTGCCTCGACAACCGCCGAGTCGCTCGGCCTGCTGTGGGAAGCGTATGGCTGGGCCAAGATTGCTGCGTTGCGTCAGCCCGGCGATGTTGGCCAGCAGGAGTCGCTCGAACGTCTCGAACGAGTTGTCGCGAATCTCCCGCTCGAGCGAACCGCGCCGGAGCACAATCCGGCACGGCAGATCAGGCTCGCCGACTACCCGCTCCCCGACTTCGTTCAGTCGCGCGGCAAGCCGGCCCGCAGTCGCGGCAATTGACGCGGCGAATTCTCGCTTCGAGCAAGCTCACCAACGGGTAAACGCGGCCCGTTCGAGTGTGAAGATGATGGCTCCGTCGCGAAAGACGGTCACGGTGCCGGTGGACTGGCTGACAGTAATCACCATCGCCCGCGTCTGCGCGGTGATGGCGGCGGCGGTCTGGTGCCGGGTGCCCAAGCCTGCGGGAAGTCCCGACGGAATCTGCTTGGGAACGAGGTAGGCTCCTGCACAGTGCAGGGTGCCGTCCGCGTGAATGACGAACGCCCCGTCAATCTGGGCGTACTCTTTCACTGTCTCCGCGAGGCTCGGGTCGAGGACGTTCCGCAGGTGACGGGAATAGCCGCGGAAGGGATTGAGCACAAGCTGTTTGGTGTACCGCAGGACGTGCGACGTATCGCCGATGGCGAACATCGCGCCGACCGGGCGGGCCTCGCGCCCTTCGGCAGCGAGTTCGATCGCCAGCGACAGCACGCGGAGGATCACCGCCGGGGGGATCATCCCGGCGCGGCGGCTGCTTCTTCCGGCAAACATCTCCTGCAGATGGGCGTCGGGGCGAGCCACGGTGATGCTGTCGAGCCGGCGGCCATCGAGTCCTGTCACGCAGACGACGCTCTTGCGGTCGTTGAGCAGGCCGGTCAAGGCAGCGAGTAACAAGCCGAGATTCGCCCGATCCATCCGCGACAGCGTCGCATGCGGGACATCAAACACATGCGTGTTCGGCCGCTCGATGCGGTAATCCGCCGCTGCTTCGGAGGTGACCACGAGAAGCATTCCCGTCCAATCGATGAGGGCTTCCCATGGAACACTCTGCGGGCGATCGACCGCCACGAGCAGCGCCTGCGCGGGGAGCAACTCGACAAGCTGCATTGCCTGCCTGACCAGCACGGCGCTGAGACGGGGAATCCCACTCATCCGGCGGCGCGCGCCGTCGGGCTCGAGTCCTGCCCGCTGCAGCAGGAGCCGTTCAATCACATGGACGTCGGGGGCCTCTTCAATCTCGCGGCGGAAGTCGTCGGAGCCGAGAAGTTCAGCGACGGCGGCCAGCACGTCGAGGTGCCGATGCGCCCGCCCCTTGCCGATGAGCAGCAGCACCATCAGGCGGATCGCTTCCCCTCCCGGTGCGCCGCAGTCGACTCCGGCGCGGCTGCGGCCAAGGAAGATGCGAAAGTCGCCATCCCAGTCGATGTCCGCGTGAGGCAACGCGAAGTCACTGCAGACGATGGTGTGGGCGGTGGCTTCGCGTTCCTCGATGGCGGCCAGAATCTTCTCGATCGTGACCCCCTCGTCCTCCCAGTCGGCGGCCTGCACCATGCTGCGGATCGCTGCCGCCCGCTTCGTCTCCGTCAGTTCCACCACCTGGATGGCGTTTACGAGTTCCGCAAGTTGCACGCGCAGTTCCTTCCCTGTCCAGCCTCGTGTGTCACCGACTCAAGTTCCGCCTGTGTCCTTCCGCGACGGAGAAATTCCCGGAGAACCGGACTCAAACCTCCTCCCTCTTCAGTGTGCATGCCGGAGCAGTGGGGCTCAACTCCTTTGGTCGTCGCTGGTCGGGAGACTCGTGAATTCGCGCACGCGTGCGGGATCGACCGGGTTCGTCCATAAGCCGTCGCGCCGGATGGTCACACCGAGAAGGAATCCCTCTGCAATTGGCCGCAGTCGTGAGATCGTTTCCGCGGAAACGCCGCTCCCGATGAGAACCGGGAAATCCCCTGCCGCGGACCGGACTTCCTCAACCTCTCCCATGGATGGGGCACGTCCCTCTGAAAACGAGTGGTCGGCGATGATGACGCCATCGGCTCCCGCGAATTGCAGGAGTGCCGTCGTTGCCTCCGCGAGCGGACGGGAGTCTTCCCCGACGGCGTGCGAAGGAGCATGCGCATACGCGAGGGGAAGGTCCGCGAGGATCGCCACATCCTCGGCTCCGAGTTGGGCACGATCGCGCAGCAGTCGATAGGCGTGGCCCGAAACACATTCTTCACCCGGAGCACGCGTGCCGCGGAGCAGGTTCACCCGGATGAACGAAGCTCCCACGGCGTGCGCCACCGCAAGTGCGCTGCGGCCGTCGTTCCAGAGCACCTGAATGCCCAGAGGAAGATCAAACCGCCGCCGCACGTCGCCGGCCAGACGGGTTATCCAGGCGGTGGTCACCGCCGCGACCTGTCGCGGAGAGAACGGCACATCTCCGCGATTCACAAGCAGCAGGGCGGAGATGCCGTTTTCGACAAAGCTTTCGGCATCCCGCAGCAGGGCAACGCGCACCCGCTCGGGATCACCCTGATAACCCGGACTGCCGGGCAGGGGCTGCAGGGCGAGAATCCCGACATACGGACACGTAGTGGTGTCCCACAGGGAAGGACGAGACGGCGACATCGACCGGAAATCCCCTCTGCCGGATCAAGAGCGAAAGCACGTAAGTGGATCACAGGAAAGTTCAGCCAGAGCGTGCGGCATCTTAGCGGAGCGCAGCGGATGTTTCAGCCGGGAAATCCGCCGTTCGTTGTCTCTGGTTCAGCCCTGTCGAGACGAGCGGCATTGCCCCTCGGCGCGCCTCAACTGTTCTCCGGTGGCTGGATGAATTTCGACACCACTACGACAGTATTATGAGTAGCGCCGCCGGTACGGATGCATGCCGATGTGGTCGGAGTCGGGCAGTACCTGTTCCACTTTCGGTCGCGTGGCGCCACTCATCTGCAGAAGGGCCGCGACGGCAAAACCGGCAGCGAATCCGCCGATGTGCGCCCACCAGGCCACGCCCCCGGCTTCGACGGCACCGATCGACATGGTCCCCTGGAAGAACTGCAGCAGGAACCAGAGGACGAGGAACACCGGAGCCGGAATCACAATGATCTGGATCAGCACAAAGATCGGCACAATCGAAAGCACCATCGCTCGCGGGTAGAGGAGCAGGTAAGCTCCCATCACGCCCGCGATCGCACCACTGGCCCCGACGGTCGGCAGGGTGGAATTGTGATTGAAAAGGAGATGACACAATGCCGCGGCAAGACCGCACCCCAGGTAAAACAGCAGGTACGGAAAGTGCCCCAGCCGATCTTCGACGTTGTCGCCGAAGATGTGCAGGAACCAGAGGTTGCCGATCAGATGCAACCAGCCTCCGTGCAGAAACATGCTGGTCAGCAGAGTCAGCCACGGGTTGAACGGCGTCTCGGCGGCAGGGCGCTTGCGCTCGACGACCGCGAGGCCGCGCGGCGTCTGGACGGGAACCCGTTCCTCAACCAGCACCTGCTCGCCGGGATTGAGCACGCGTTGCGGAATCATCCCGTACTGCTCGATCATTTCGGATTGAGCACTCGTCGAGCCGGCAATCTGGGCGAGAAAGACGACAACGCAGGTGGCAATCAGGCTGTAGTTCACGAACGGGAAGGTTCGCGACGGGATATTGTCACGGAGGGGAATCATCGGGCTTCCCTTTGGTTCTGTTGACGGACGGGCCGCTGCACATGCAAGTTTCAGACCCTCGCCGCACACTTCTTCGTGCTGGCTGAAGTGCGGAACGGCCGGAGGCATCGTGTACGATCCCCTGCCGAATTGCAATCACTTCCCGGTGAAATCAGAAATCGGGAGGAGTGACGGCCGCGACCTGCGGAGCCCCCTGGAAATTTCAGCGGGCGGAACGCCGAAACCTTCCGCTTGTCCGGGGGAATTCGTCTGTTAGCATGTTCTCAGGCGCGCCTCGCCATGTCGACAGGCCGTCATTCCGGCGCATTGGCAGTGAAAGTGGCCCTCGAGGATTCAGCGAAGAAAGGGAAGCCATGTCTGACCGTTCCACGTCTGACCGATCCACCCGACGGGAATTCTTGCAGGCCGGAGTCGCGGCGGGGGTGACCCTGACTCTGGGAGAGGCATTGCTCGCCGCGCAGAAGGACGATGGTGACGGGCTTCCCAGGCGACCGCTCGGCAATACGGGGGAAAAGGTTTCGATCCTCTGCCTGGGAGGTTGGCACATCGGCAAGGCCGCGCAGGAGGCCGACGAGAAAACCGCCATCGGCCTGATGCATCGGGCGATTGATGAAGGCATGACCTTCTTCGACAACTGCTGGGATTATCACGACGGCTTCAGCGAAGAGCTGATGGGGAAAGCCATTCAGGACCGCCGCGACAAGGTGTTCCTGATGACCAAGATCTGCGAGCGGGACTACAAGGGAGCGCTGTCCAACCTCGACGATAGTCTCCGCCGCCTGAAGACCGACCGGATTGATCTCTGGCAGTTCCACGAGATGGTCTACGACAACGATCCCGACTGGGTGTTCGAGAAGGGAGGGATCAAGGCGGCTCTCGAAGCCCAGAAAGCGGGCAAGGTGCGCTACATCGGCTTCACGGGACACAAGGACCCGCGGATCCATCTGAAGATGCTCGACAAGCCGCACGAGTGGGCGACGGCACAGATGCCCGTGAACATCCTCGACTATCACTTCCGCAGCTTTGCCAACGAAGTCATTCCGGTGTGCCTCAAGAAGGGAGTGGGAGTCATCGGAATGAAGAGTCTCGGCGGCAGTCCCGACGGCCAGAACGGGAGAATCGTCCAGGCGAAGGTTGCCAGTGCCGAGGAGTGCATCCGTTATTCCCTGTCGCAACCGGTGGCTTCACTGGTGGTCGGCCTGCGGAACGAGCGGGATCTGCAGCAGGCATTGAAAGTCGGCCGCGGCTTCAAACCGATGTCCGAAGACGAAATGGCGGCACTGCGGAAACGAACCGCCGAAGTGGCGGGCGACGGCCGTCATGAACTGTTCAAGACCACCAAGTCGTTCGACGGCCCGCACCATCGCAAGCAGCATGGTTTCTCCGTCGAGAGCTGAGCGATTGCTCCCCGGCGTGAAACCGGTTCTATTGGAACGAAACAGCGGAAGCCCGGGCGCGGCCGCACGACGATCAGGCCGCGCCATCGGTCTTCGCTGTTCTTGTCCACCTGCCGGATAACGGCAGTCTCTTTCCTTCGTTCCTCAGGAATTCTTCGTGCAGAGTTGTCCGACGCGGGCGGAACCACCCTTCGCGCCTCCGCTGTTTCCTCCGTTCCTTCCGCATCGGTGCCTTCGCGGCGGACATGCCCAGACTCTGGCGGGGTTCACTCTTCCCGGCCCGAAGCTTGCCTATCGCGCCCACCTGCATCGCATCGACCTGGAAGATGGCGATGCAATTGTCCTGCACGACGATCAGCCAGAAAACTGGCGGCCCGGCGCTCCCGCAGTGTTGTTGATGCATGGCCTCGCCGGTTGTCATCGCAGTCCCTACCTGGTGCGGATCGCGCACAAGCTGAATGCCGCGGGAATGCGCACGTTCCGCATGGACCTCCGCGGCTGCGGCGCGGGGAGTGAACTCGCGAGGCTTCCTTATCACGCCGGCCGGTCAGGCGATGCGCTCGCCGCACTCCAGCAGATTGCCGCGCTCTGCCCGGAGTCTCCCCTCGGCGTGGCGGGATTCTCGCTGAGTGGCAATATCATCCTGAAGTTGCTTGGCGAGTCGGCAGGACTGCTGCCGGCGAATCTCAAACGAGCGATTGCCGTCAATCCGCCGGTCGATTTATTCCGCTGCATCTCGGCGCTCTCCCGGCCGCTCAACCGGATGTACGATCGTTATTTTGTGCGGCTTCTCTGCCGGCAGATCTCCAGCCGTCCCGGTCCGCTTCCTGCCGGGCTGGCGCCCTCGGTGCTGACGAACGTCCGCGGGCTGTTTGAATTCGATGACCGGTTCACCGCGCCCGCCGCCGGGTATGACGGGGCAATGGACTATTACGCCCGCTGCAGCTCGGCACAGTACATTCCGGCGATCGAGGTCCCGACGCTGATTCTCGCCGCGGCAAATGACCCGCTGATCCCGAGCGAATCGTTCGAATCACTGACAGTCCCCGCATCGGTGAAGCTGCACCTCACCCGCTGTGGCGGGCATCTCGGCTTTATTGGAAGACGCGGCCCCGATCCCGACCGCCGCTGGATGGACTGGCGCGTCGTCGACTGGATGCGGCCGCTCTCCTCCAATACCAATGGCTGAGCGGGTGAGTCACACCGAGGCTCTCCCGCTTCTCATCGTGCCCCGCTTCCCGGAGGCATTTGCGTCTACGCGGCGGGCGCGTAAGCTGAGGGCTGTCTGTACAGCGGCACACCGGTCATCTGCGATCTCGACCGGGTGCCGCCATGCCTCGTCCATACATGAGTAAGGGAACCGAATGATACACGTGATTGCGACGGTTGAACTGGTCGCGGGAAAGCGCGAGGACTTTCTGGCCGAGTTTCATCAGCTTGTGCCCGAGGTGCTGCGGGAGCAGGGTTGCATCGAGTACGGAGCGGCGGTCGATCTCGCGACTGATATCGCCAGCCAGTCGCCTCTTCGCGAGAATACGGTCGTCATCGTCGAGAAGTGGGACGACGTGGCCGCGCTCAAAACGCATCTGGTGGCTCCGCACATGAACGCGTATCGCCAACGCATCAAGGACTTCGTGCGCGAGACGAAACTCCAGATCCTCGCGCCGACACAGCCGACCTGACGTAGTGTGCAGCCGTTCATCCCGGCCCCGGTAGGCATTAATTCCAACCGCTGGGGCCGGGCCGCGGCCTCGCATTCTCCATTCGCCGCAAAATACTGTGCTGGTGCGGGTTGCGCATCAGAAGCGGGCCTGCGCGGCGACAGCCGTCCCGCGAGTCTCTCGAAAATCGCGGGAATCGCCCGGCAGCAGAAAATAATCCCCCTGCCTCGTGCATCATATCTATCGAGAGCCGCAAGGTGAGCGGAGTGCCATGGGAGCCGGAGTTGTCGTCGGCGAACGATATCAAGATCGATCCCGTCGTAGTGGCGGCATTGTATGCCGAGCACGCGGACGAACTGCGGCAATTCCTGGTCGGGGTTCTCAAAGATGCGGATGCCGCGGGCGAGGTCCTTCAGGCAAGTTTTGCCAGGGCCGTCGAATCGGGGCACACCGCACGCGAGGAAACCCGTAAAGGCTGGCTCTTTCGGGTGGCGTTTCACGAGGCTCTGGCGTTTCGCCGTCGCGGCCTGCAGCGGGATCGTACCCTGCAGCGGTTTGCCGGCGAGGTACGGTCCACCGGCGAGTCGCCGGAAGATCCGCTCATCCGGGGGGAACTGGTCGAAAGCGTGAAGGTGGCGCTGGAGCAGCTTCCCGCCGAGCAGCGCCGGGTTGTGCGAATGCGGATCTATGAAGAAAAGACCTTCGCCGTCATCGCCAGCGAGCTGAACGTTCCGCTGGGAACAGTACTTACCCGGATGCGGGCGGCGCTGAAGAAATTGCGGCAGCACCTGAAGGGAACCATTGAATTTTGAACCGGCGTGAGGCGGCAGGGGGTCGGCAAAGTGAGACTGCCGGCCGTTCGGACCGCGGGGCCAGACCCGTCAGAATCCACAATTGAGGCGATGCATGTTCCCCCCTGAAGGGATTTCTTCCACCGACGGCCACGATCTGGACTGGCTGGCCTTCCGCTATGTCACGGAAGAACTGTCTCCGGCGGAGATGACGGCGTTTGAAGTGCAGCTTGCCGAGGATCAGGCGGCTCGCGAGGCTGTCGCCGCCGCCGTTCTGCTGATCCAGACGGTCGAAGCAGTCGAGGGCTCGCTCGATGAAGTCGCTGCTGAAACGGTTGCTGCTCCGGCGGGATCGGGGCGGAAACTCGCATTGAATCACTCCGCGACTTCGGCGCGAGTGGGTGTTGCTGACCAGGGTGAGGCGTCCCGAACGCTGCCTTCACACCGTGAAGGTCGCACGGGGCGCGGTCGGCCTCTGCATCGAACCGCCAGCGCACTGGCCGTCGCGGTCCTTCTGCTGGTCGGCGTTCTGGCCATCGAGCGCAGCCATCGGCCGGGAGAGTTTGATCGGCACGGCGGGCAATGGGCCACCGATGCTGACTCGGAAACGTCCGCGCGGGCGCGGCAGCTGGCTTCCCTCTGGATCGATGCCGAGTGGGATGTCGACCACGACGAAGCGCCGCCCGTCGCGCATGTCTCCTCACGCCGTCATTCGTCTGACGACCTCGCGGATGAGCTTCCCGGGGGTGACTATGCGGAAGTGGATATTGTCGATCGGCTCGATGCGGAAGTTACCGTCCCCGACTGGCTCCTGGCGGCACTCTCCGGGGGACGAGAGGACCGGCTGCCGAACTCGGGGGTGCCCGGACCTCATGACGATCCGCCGCAGGAGAATTGAAGATGTCGTTCCGTCTCGGGTGGATTTTCTCCCTGTTGTTCGTGGCCCTGTGCGCCTGTCCCGCGATGCGCGCGCTCGCTCAGGATGATGTTCCCGCCGAGCGACGTGAGCAGGAGAAACGTGAGCGGGTCGACAGCGATTCCGCCCGGCAATCTCCCCAGGCAGCGGCTCGCAAAGCTGCATCCGCCCGCCCGGAGAGTTCACCGCGAAATGCCGCGGAGCGAAAAGCCGCAGCACGCAAGGCGGCGGGAGACAAGGAGTCTGAATCCGCTCCGGGCAAGCAGCGGGACGGGGTGATCACACCCGAGCGGGAGGCCGCGGCGCTGGAGTTCGCGGCCCGGCATCACCCCGAACTGGCGGAGCTCATCGGCTCGCTGAAACAGGGGAACCCGCGGGAGTATCAGCGGGCGATTCGCGAGCTGTTTCGGACGAGCGAACGGATGGCCTCGATTCACGAGCGCGATCCCGAACGTTACGCAATGGAGATCGAAGCCTGGAAGATCAACTCGCGGCTGCGGCTGCTCGCCGCCCGACTGACCATGACCTCCGATCCCGAACTCGAGGCGGAACTTCGCGAACTGCTCGCACGGCAACTCGATGTCCGGCTCGCACTGCTGACCTACGAGCGGAATCGAACCGAGGAGCGTCTGCAGCAGCTCAACCAGACCATCGAAACAGTGCAGCGCTCGCGCGAACGACAGCTCGAACGTTCTTATCAGCAGCTGTTGCGCAGCATTGGCGAGTCGCGTCCCGCCTCGCGCAAGTTGCCAGACGTGACGGTGCCGCGACGACTGAAAGCCAACGAGAGTCGAGAGGAAAACTAAGTGCGGAGAGTTGAAGTCGCAGCCCAATAAAGCTGCGGGCCGGTCACTTCGCGGGCCGGCAAGCGATAGATCGGCAATCCAACGGCAACTCCGGTGATCGGTTCACACGTCGGTGAGGAGACACTCCCATGACGGAACGTATTGTGGCTCTCTGGATGATGCTCGGGCTGGCGCTGCCGGCGACGGCCGGCGAGGTCGCGCGGCCGGTAAGCGAGCGGTTTCGTGCCGCGGACGTCGAGGAGGTTCCCAGCTTTCAGCAGCATGTGCTCCCGCTGATGGGCAAGCTGGGATGTAACGGCCGCGCGTGTCACGGCTCGTTCCAGGGGCAGGGGGGCTTCCGCCTGTCGCTGTTCGGCTATGACTTCAAGGCAGACCACGACGCGCTTCTTGCCGGCGAGAATCCCCGCGTCGACCTGGAAGAGCCTGAAGCGAGTTTGATCCTGGAAAAGGCCACGCTGAGCCTCCCCCACAAGGGAGGCAAACGGATGGATGTCGGCAGCTGGGAATACCACGTCTTCCACCGCTGGATTGCATCGGGTGCGAAGGGAGTCGATGACGAAGATCGCCGCTTCGAACGGCTCGAAGTCATTCCTTCGCAGATCGTCTTCAACAAGGTGGGGGAAACCATTCCCCTGCGCGTGATTGCCCACTGGTCCGACGGAATGGCGGAGGACGTCACTCCGATCTGCCGGTTCCGCACGAACAACGAATCGATCAGCGAGATCGACGAAAACGGAGTGGTGACCGCATTGGCCGCAGGAGATACCGACGTCGTTGTCTTCTACGACAACGGGGTCGCGCCGGTGCAGACACTGCTGCCGGTCTCGAAGCTGGTGGGCAATGACTATCCCGTGGTTCCCACGCCGACGCCGATCGATGAACTCGTCGTGCAGAAGCTTCGCAAGCTGGGAATTGTTCCCTCGGAGCTTTCGGACGATGCGGAGTTTCTGCGCCGCGTGAGTCTCGACATGACCGGCACGCTGCCGGCCCCGGACGAGATCGAAGCCTTCCTCGCCGACAGCGATCCCAACAAGCGGGCCAGAAAGATTGATGAACTTCTGGAACGGCCTGCCTACGCGGCGTGGTGGACGACGATCCTGTGCGACATCACCGGGAACAATCCCGCGACCTTCGATGAGCGGATCGTCCAGAATCAGATGAGTGCCCAGTGGTACGACTGGATCTACCAGCGCGTCCAGCGAAATGAATCGTACGATTCGATCGTGGCCGGCCTGGTGCTCGCGAAGAGTCGACAGCCCGGGCAGTCGTATGACGAGTACATGAAGGAGTTCGGTTCGTACTTCCGCAAGGACGATCCGCAGGATTTCTCCAAGCGCAACGATCTGCCGCACTACTGGCTGCGGCGGACGATGCGGACGCCGGAAGACCGGGCACTCAGTTTCGCGTATGCGTTTCTCGGGGTTCGCCTCCAGTGTGCCCAGTGTCACAAGCATCCCTTCGATCAATGGACGCAGGACGACTTCAAGGAGTTCACGAAGTTCTTCAGCCGGGTCCAGATAGGAGCTGCCCCCGATGCACGCGACAAGTATCGTGAGCTGCAGCAAAGCATCGGACGGGATCGCCGACAGGCGACGAAGATCGTCGAAGAAGGGGGGGAATATCCGTGGCGTGAAGTCTTCGTCGCCGCCCGCCCCAATAATGGCCGTGGCAATCAGCGCCGGCAGGGACGCCGACGTCCGCAGGCGACGGTCGCCATGGTCGCCCGTCTGCTCGGCGATGAGTCGGTCGAGATTGAAGCTAATCAGGATCCGCGCGAGCTGCTGATGAAGTGGCTGCGGAGGTCGGACAATCCGTACTTCGCCCGCGCGTTTGTGAACCGGGTCTGGGCGGCTTACTTCGGAACGGGCATCATCGAACCCGCCGACGACCTGAGCCTCGCGAATCCTCCCAGCAACCCGGAACTGCTCGCCTACCTGGAGCAGGGCTTCATCGAACGCGGCTTTGACATGAAGTGGCTGCACCGCGAGATCGCGAACAGTCGCACCTATCAGTTGACGTGGAAGCCGAACGAAACGAACCAGTTCGACACGCGGAACTTCAGCCGCGCGGTTCCGCGGCGGATTCCCGCCGAAGTCGCCTACGATGCCCTGCGGCAGGCGACCGCAAGTGCGGACGAAATCGCGAAGTCCCGAAAAGATCCGGTCGGCCGGGCCATCGCTCCCGTAGCAACGCGGGGCCAGGCAAATCGTGGCCGGAACAACAACTATGCACTGACCATCTTCGGCAAGCCGGCCCGGCTCACCAACTGCGATTGCGAACGCTCGAACGAGGTGAGCCTGCTGCAAACAATCTATCTGCGGAACGATCAGGAGATGCTCAGCGCCATCGAAGGCAGCGGCTGGCTCCGCGAAGTCGATCGGCAACTGCGGGGTGAGAACGGTCGCAATGCCCGCGGCGGGCGCGGACCGGACCTCGCCGAGAGCCGCGAGGCCCTGCAGCGGCTGGAGCGACGATTGCGGCGTATGCGTGAAGAAGGACGCCAGGCGCAGGTGGAACGGATCGAAACCCAGATCCGCCAACTGAAGAATCGTGTTGCCGTCGCCCGGCAGCGGAGTGCAAATGCGGACCGGGAACCAGAACCGGCGCCTGCTGCCGAGGTGACCGAACGCCTGATCCGCGAAGCGTACCTCCGTACGGTCAGCCGGCCTCCGACCGAAGAAGAGCTCGCGCTCAGCCAACGGCATCTGGCCGAAGCGCCGCGATTCTCGACTGGACTGCGCGACCTGCTCTGGGCGCTGGTCAACACGAAGGAGTTCATTGTCAACCACTGAGTTTCCGTCGGCCTGAGGCACGGCATCAACACCGAACCGGTTCGGGGAATCTCGGCAATCAGGACTCCCCGGTTGTCACACACACTTTCCCGTTAATGGCAAGGACGAATTCGATGGCAACCTATCGATACTGCGATGGCATTCGGCGGCGTGATTTCCTGCAGGCGGGCGTTCTCGGGGGGATCGGCCTGACTCTCGCCGATTACCTGCGGCTGGCGGAGGCGGGCGAAGTCCGCAAAACCAAGGCAACGCGGGCGATCTTCATCAACCTGCAGGGCGGACCGTCCCACATGGATACGTTCGACCTGAAGCCCGAAGCGGGGTCGGAGTATCGCGGCGAGTTCAACCCGATCGCCACGAACGTGCCGGGGATCGAAATCTCGGAGCATCTGCCTAAGCTGGCGAAGTGTGCCGACAAGTTCACGATCGTCCGCGGCGTTTCGCATACGCTCGCGGCTCATGAACTCGGCTCGAAGTACATGAACACCGGCAACCGGCCGATTCCGTCGCTGACCTTCCCGGGATACGGGGCGGTCGTTGCGAAGGAGTTCGGTTCGGCCCCCGATCTGCCCCCCTACATCGCGATTCCGAACACGATCGGCGCTGCCGGCTATCTGGGCGTCGAATATGCCCCGCTGCAGACCAACGCCATGCCCCAACCCGGCCGCCCGTTCAACATGCGCGGAATCTCCCTGGGGAACGGGATTACCGCGACCGATGTCGAACGTCGGCACAAGCTCCTCAGCAACATCGACACGGCCTTCGCCGGGTACGAGAAGCAGTTTGACCTGCTGAACGGACTCGATCGCTTCTCCGAGCAGGCCGAGACGATCATCACATCGAAGCGGGCCCGGGAGGCATTCGACATCAGCCAGGAATCGCCGGCGATTGCCGAGCTGTTCGGCGAGACCGGGTTCGGTCAAAGCTGCCTGCTGGCTCTGCGACTGGTCGAATCGGGCGTGCGGTTCGCCACGGTGAGTCTCGGCGGCTGGGACACCCACCGGCTGAACTTCGAGAACCTGAAGACTCGCAAACTCCCGGAACTCGATACGGGCCTGTCGGCATTGCTGACGGCGCTCGATGCCAAGGGGCTGCTCGAATCGACCGCGGTGTTCGTCACCGGAGAATTCGGCCGCACGCCGAAAATCAATGCGAATGCGGGCCGCGACCACTGGCCGCGGGCGATGTTCGTGCTGCTGGCCGGCGGTGCGATCGGCGGCGGAAAGGTGCTCGGAGCGAGCGACGAGAACGCGATGGGACCGGCCTCCGGGTCGGGGTATTCGCCCGACGACATCGCCGCGAGCTTCTATCACAACCTCGGCATCGATCCGACGAAGGAATATCACACCAACACCGGACGCCCGGTGATGATCGTCCGCGAGGGCAAGGTGATTCCGGAGTTGTTTGCCTGACCGACGCGGATGACGACGGCCACCAGTTCCGCAGGCCGTTTGCGTGAAACGTGCGGTGCAAAGTGCGATACGACGTTGAGCATTCCCCCATTTTCTCCTGAGGAGACTGATTTTATGCGACACATGATGCGGTGCGGCCTCTGCCTGGCGATGACCCTCACCCTGTCTGCTTCACTCATTGCCGCCGACAAGGAAGCGAAAACGAATGCGAAAGGGCAGGGGAAGGGGAAGGCGAACCGGGCTGTAAACAACCCCGCATTCAACCTGCCGGCGTCGATCACGCTGACCGCTGAGCAGCAGGCGAAGCTCGAAGAGCTGAAGAAGGAATACGCCCCGAAACTGCAGGAGCTTCAGCAGAAGCGCGCCGGCCTTCTTACTGCCGAACAGAAGAAGGCCCAGCGCGAAGCGTCAAAGGCTGCGAAGGATGCCGGGAAGACCGGTAAAGAGGCGAAGGAAGCGGTTGCATCGGCGGTCAGCCTGACCGAGGAGCAGAAGAAGCAGATGGAGGAGTTCGCCAACGAGGCGAAGGCTCTGCAGGCGGAGATCCGCGGCAAAGTCGAATCGCTGCTCACCCAAGAGCAGAAGGCGGCGTTGCCGAAGCGGGGAAAAGGGAAGAATAAGTCCGCGGCGTAACGCTGCGACTGTCAGGGATTCCTGAGAAACTGGTTGCTCGTGCAGCGGGGGAGCGAATTCTCGTTTCCCCGCCTGGCACGCGCCGAAAGAGAAATTGCGCCGCGGGAAAGGGGCGCTCGACCGCCTGAAAGGGTGTGGACCTCGCTTCACTCGGGATTTTCCCCGAGATGGCGAGGGCATATTCTGCCAAGTGTCCTGTATTACCCAAACTCTGAAAGTTATCAGCGATTCGCTCGGATTCCCTCAGCTTCGAGGGCCAGCATCGTCTCTTTGAGCCGCAGGCCTTGAGGGGCGGAAAAGCCTCCGAGCCGTCCTGCCGAGGCGATCACCCGGTGACAGGGAATGAGAATCGGAATCCGGTTCGAAGCCATTACCGAGCCAACCGCCCGCGCCGCCCGGGGTGAGCCACAGCGGGCAGCGAGTTCGCCGTAAGAGATTCGCTCGCCATAGCGAACGCCGCGCGTGGTTTCCAGAACCCGCCTCTGAAACGGCGTGAGATGGGCAGGGAGCGCGAGCGGGATCTCATCGAAGTCGACGGGAATTCCGCGAGCATACGCGAGCAGTTGTTCGCGCAGCAGCGGCGACCAGTCGCCCGGTTCGGCAGAGCCGGAAATTCCGTTCAAGAGTGCCTCACGTGCCCGGTTTTGGTCGGCATGCCCGATCACCAGCCTTTGCAGCCCACCCCGTCCACCCAAGGCACCCATCCACCCTAATTCTGTCAAGAGCAGCATGTATTCCATTTGCAAATCCTGATCAGAGGGAGTGTTACTACTGAACGGGGTTCTTTGACCAATGCCCCCGGGCCATTTACAATACCCGGAACGTGGGAGTTTCCACGCGCGTTCACGTCTGTGACTTCGTGAGGAACCGTGAACCCCGAATCCCATCTCCGTCGGGGGATCGCGAGTTCAGCTGTTGCGGCATGTCGAGACCCAGGGGTAGTTCATGCACACCTATACGTCTTTGGCAGACGATTATTACATTAACATGCATCTGAATACGGAGATGGCTCTTCCTGTCGCGCGAGAGACCGTCCTCGGATTCTTTGAGCGGCTGCAGAAGACGTATCCGTCCATGCGAAATTTTTATACCCGCGACAACGGGGATTTTGTATTGGAGGAGGACAAGGAGCAGGGGCATTATCGCTGGACGACCCTCGAACCGCGACGGATCTGCAGCGGCTATGTGAACCCTCCGAGTCCCGAGGCGGCCCTGGAACAGCACCTGCTGGTCCTCGACCTCATTCCGTACATGCTCTCGGTGAGTCCGCTCGACTGCGAGGCACTCGACCTGATGACCGGTTTCGACTTCTCCTACCGCGGCAATCATGATGCCCTGGTCGTTGAGGCCCTCGGTCCCAGTCCCGCACTGGAAGGTCTGCTGGAGATCCCCGACGCGCAGGTCATCAATTACGAACCCGCGATGACCATCAGCCTCGACGAGTCCTGTCGGCTGCAGGCGCGAATGATGGTGGAAACGCGCACCAGTGCGTATCATGTACGCCGCGGCGACTACCCCGAAGACCAGATCAGTGCGTACTTCACGATCCGCCAGTACGGGAGCCTGGGGGCGGGCGCCTCGTACCGCGAGACGCTGCTGGAGATGTCGCGGCGATCGGACGAACTGCTCGACCAGTACATGGTCAATCACGTCCTCCGTCCGCTGCAGCAGGCGATTTCGCGGAAGTAACGAGGCGAACACCGGCCAGGCACGGTGCCGCGACTGTAATGTGACCAGCGATCTGTCCCGATGCACTGCCCACCGCGCGGTGCATCTGCATGCAGCGGCGGATCGTCCCATCCCTGGAACGCGTTTTTCGAAGGAGATTCCGTGGCTGCCAGCCTGAGCGATTTCGCACGTCAACTGTCTGTGGAAACGGCCTTCACGGTGCTGGCTGTCGCCAAATCGCTGAAAGCGGCAGGCAAGGACGTTGTTGAACTGGAGATCGGCGACAGTCCCTTCGAGAGCACGGCCTCGGCGAAGCAGGCGGGCTCCACGGCAATTGCCGAGAATCAATCGCACTATTGCCCCTCGCCGGGATTGCCGGCCTTCCGCGAAGGAGCCGCCCGGTTCGTCCAGCGGGAGTTCAACATCCCCGCGAAGGCCGAGAACATCGTCGTCGGCCCCGGTGCGAAAGTCTTTGAGCAGTTCTTCTGCGAGGCCTTTCTGAATCCCGGGGACGGGGTGCTCGTCTTCAGCCCCTACTTCCCGACGTACATCCCGAACATCCAGCGCCGCGGCGCCCGGGCTGTGCTGACACCGCTCCGCCAGAGCAACGAGTTCCGCCCCGAGATGGCCGCGATCGAAAAGTTCCTCAACGAAGATCCCGCTCCCAAGGCGATCTTCCTGAACTCGCCGCACAACCCCACCGGGGGGGTGACGACTGAAGAAGACCTGCGGAACATCGCCGACCTGGTCCGCGGAAAGAACATCGCCGTCTTCAGCGATGAGCCGTACTGTCACATGGTCTGGAAGGGCCGGCACCGGTCGCTGCTCGAACAGCCGGGGATGCTCGACCAGTGCGTCGCCGCATATACCTTCAGCAAGTCCTACAGCATGAGCGGCTGGCGGCTCGGCTTCGCGGTGGCCTCGGTCGAAGTGGCCGACGCGATCAGCAAGATGATCAACACCACCCTCTCCTGCACTCCGCCGCTCGTGCAGCTTGCCGGGCTCGCGGCCCTCGAAAAGGACACCGAAGAGCGCGACCGCGTGATGCAGTTGTTCCAGGAGAAGGTGCAACTGCTCAACCGCGGGCTCGCGCAGATTCCAGGTTTCCGCACGATCGACCCGACCGCAACCTTCTACGTGTTTCCGAACGTTGCCCCGATCTGTAACGAGCTGGGGATCACCAGCCACGGGCTGGCGTTGTATCTTCTGGAAGGGGCGGACGACGAGTTCGGCGTGGCGTGCCTCGGCGGCGAGTGTTTCGGCGAAGCGGGAGCCGGTTTCCTGCGGTTCAGCTGCGCGGAGCCGAACGACCGCCTGCAGAAGGCGATCGATTTCATTCCGACCGCCATCGGCCGCACCGACCGGGTGAAGGCGTATCTCGAATCGCATCCGCAGTACCGCCTCAAGTCGCCTTATGCGATCGAGGCATGATTCTCCGGCCGGTTGGCGCGAGGGCGCCAACCGGCTTTCCGTGCTCCGCATCGCCCGCTTTTCAGCCCGCTACGGAACCTGCCTGTCGTGCGCTCCCTGACCGCCAGTTACCGCCGCTGGGTGTATCTGCTCCTGACCTGTTTCTGGGGGGCGATGTTTGTCGGCACTCATCTGCCGAAGCCCCCACCCTCGGCGGGGATGCTGTCCGACAAGGTCATGCACCTGCTGGCCTTCACGGGGCTCGGCTTTCTGCTCTCCGCGGCGGTTGCTGCGCAGGGGAAATCTCCCGCGCAGCGGTTCTTCCGGCTGCTCCTGATCCTGGCAACCTATGCCGCCGCGGATGAGCTGCTGCAGATTCCCGTCGGACGCGACGCGGAGCTGGGCGACTGGCTCGCGGATATCACGGGCGCAGCGTTGGGACTGACGTCGTTTCTCGTGCTCCGCGGTGTCGTCCACCGGATTCGCGGAGTGACGGCGGACGTCCCGGAGGAAGTACCGGAAGTTCCCTGACCCTCGTGCGCGTCCGGTTGCATTTGATGTGAGCGGGGAGAAGGTTGCGGTCCTCGCCTCATCGCTTCTCTCTGAGCGTGAGACAAGGAACCGTCTGACAGCGCCGCTTCACCCGGAGACCGATGAAAGAGATTCGATCGGTCCCCTATCCAACTCCAACCGGCTTACTTGTCCCCCCTCGGGTGCCGCCATTTCGCACCGACGCGGTGCAGCAGCTCGTCGGCGGCAGCGGGCCCCCACGATCCTGCCGCGTAGGGCTCGGGGCGATGATCCTCCCGCTCCCACGCGTCGAGGATCGGGGTCATGAAGCTCCAGGCGAGCTCGAGTTCGTCGCTCCGCATGAACAGCGTCGAATCGCCGCGGAGCACGTCGAGCAGCAGCCGCTCGTAGGCTTCCGGCAGTTCCTTGGTGAACGCCGTTTCGTAGGCGAAGTCCATCTGTACCGGCTGGATCTGGTACTGCATCCCCGGCCGCTTCATCGAAAAGGCCAGCGAGATCGACTCGCTCGGCTGGATGCGGAACACCAGAGTGTTCGGACGAGCACCCACGAGATCGCAGATATCCCCTTCGCACTCCACCGTCGTGAACAGATGCAGCGGCGGGAGCTTGAACTGGATGGCAATCTCGGAGACACGTCGCGGCAGCCGCTTGCCGGTTCGCAGGAAGAACGGTACGCCCGCCCAGCGCCAGTTATCGATCCGCACGTCGAGGGCAGCATACGTCTCGCGGCGCGAATCGGGCGGAATCCGGTCTTCTTCCAGGTATCCCGCGACTTTCTCGCCGTTGATCTCCGCGGCGGTGTACTGCCCGGCGACCGCCCATTTCCGCAGGTCGCTGGGATCTCCCGGCGAAAGCGCCTGGAGGACTTTCAGCTTCTCGTCGCGGATCTCCTTCGCCCGGAACATGGACGGGGGCTCCATCGCGACCAGGCAGAGCAGCTGCAGGACGTGATTCTGCATGACGTCCCGGAGCGCACCTGACTTGTCGTAGTAACCGCCACGCCCCCGCTCCATCCCCTGCGACTCGGCGACGGTGATCTGAACGTGATCGACGTGATGCCGATTGAACAGCGGCTCGAAGATGCCGTTGCCGAACCGGAACAGCAGGATGTTCTGGACGGTTTCTTTTCCGAGGTAGTGGTCGATGCGATAGATCTGGTCTTCGCGGAGCAGGCGTCCCAGCGTCTGGGTCAGTTCCTGGGCCGAGGCAAGGTCGTGACCGAACGGCTTCTCGAAGACGACGCGCAACCACTTTTCCGAATCCGGGCCGGGGACCATACCGGCGGCCGCGAGTGATTCGACCGCCGGGACGAACAGTTCAGGTGTCGTCGCGAGATACACCAGCCGGCCGTTCGTACCGCCGGTCTGCTCTTCGATCTCAACCACCTGCTTCTCGAACTCGGGATAACCATCCTGGTTGGCGATGTCCAGCTGGCGGTAGTAGAGCTGCTTGGCGAACGTGTCCCACTGGTCCTGGGTGACTGGCCCGTTCCGCGGATTCTCGCGGACCGCTTCGAACATTTCCTGGCGGAATTCGTCATCAGTTTTCGGACGGCGGGCGACGCCGACGATCGGCGAGCGGGGAGAGAGATAGCCTTCGCGCGACAGCTGAAAGAGCGCCGGCACGAGTTTCCGCGCCGTCAGATCGCCGGAGGCCCCGAAAATCAGGATCGTGGCCTGCAGGTCCTGCGTGTCTCCCTGCGTCGCTAACGGATGTGTTCCCGGTTGTGAAATCACCCGCCCCGAAACGCCGCCCATGAATCGCTCCCGCCGCTCAAAGTGACTTGAAAGTGTGACTCGAAATCAGCCAGTGTTCTGCCGCCGCGGACCTGTCCGTGACGAATGGGCGCTTAGCATAGCATGCTCATCAGCGTCGCTACAGGGTTCCGGCGGACGATTGCCCGCGTCCATTGCGGTTTTCAAACGCATCAACGCGTGTTTTCTCGCCCCGGGCAGAGTGGACGCGCTACCCGGCTTCTCAAGGGGAATGCGTCCAGCGCAAAGCACCGGTATGAATCAATGACTGCCCCCGCACGTCCCGGCATCGCATGTACCTCTGCAACATGCCCCCGGCGTTGACGGAACTCCGTGGATGAAGTACACCACCCGGCTCCGCGGAACCGCTCGGGGCGGATTCCGCATTCCGCATACAACGGTAGATACCGATGTCTGGCTGGCTTGTCGATGCCGGTCTGGTCTTCGTGCTCGCCTGCATCGGGGGCCAGTGGATCGCCCCGGGAAAGGCGCGATGGACCGATGTTGCCCTGCTGGCGGCGGCCATTCTGGTCGCCACCGCGGAGATCCTCGCCTGCTGTCGGCGGCTGAGCGATCCCGCCTGCTGGATCGGCCTGCACCTCTCCGCGCTGCTGCCGGCTTCCGTTCTGCACTTCCGCAGGCGAACACAGCCGACAGCCCACGAGGCCGAACCGGCACTCACGGTAGCCTCAAGCGGCGATCGGCTCGGGCTGGCGGAACGCGTGCTGCTCGCGGCGGTTATCCTCGGCTATCTGGTGCTCGCCTGGCTCTGCGTGCGCGTCCCGCCGAACAACTGGGACAGTCTGACTTATCATCTCTCGCGGACGGGGTATTACCTCCAGCAGTCGCACCTCGGGCATTTCGAGACGCCGAACACCCGGCAGACCGATTTCCCCTTCAACGCGGAACTGCTTTGCCTGTGGACACTCGTCTTTCTCCGCGCAGAGACCTGCGTCAACCTGATCCAGTGGGGAGCGGCCCTCGCCGGGGCGGCCACCTGCGTCGCGCTCGCGCAGCAGGCGGGAGTCGAACGCCGTTTTGCCCTGCTCGGAGGACTGGTCTTTCTCACGCTCCCGATCGTCGTCTTTGAGGCAACGACCACGCAGAACGACCTCGTGGCGACGTGGTTCGCGCTCGCGACGATGCTCTCTCTGCTCCGGTTTTCACAGTCGGGACGCACGGGCGATGCACTGCTGGCGGGAATCGCCTGCGGCCTGGCGGTCGGGACCAAGAACACGGTGCTGCTCTGTCTTCCCGGTCTGTTCCTTGCCGGCTGTCTGCTCTGGATGTGTCGTTCGCCGATCTCCGGAAAGCATCTCCTCAAGGGAGTGGTTCCCGCCGGGCTGGCGGCCCTTTTCCTCGGGGGAAGCTGGTGCCTGCTGAATTACAGCGCTCGGGGAACGGTTTTCTGCGGCGTCGAGTATGCAAGCCAGCGCGTCGCCGCGCCGGGACTTCAAAGCTTCGCCTGCAACGCGCTCCGTTATGCGTATCAGTGGTGCGACTGGACCGGGCTCCCCGACAGGAACCTGTGGCTCGATCGGGTGGCGCTCGGGCAGCAGTCGCTCGCCCGGGATATTTTCAGGAATCAGCTGGATGTCGTGAACGATGATCGCTGGACGCTCGGCGGATTGAAACACTGGCCGACCGTCCCCTATGCGATGACGGAAGACCACGCCTGGTTCGGGCCGAACGGAGTGCTGTTTCTTCTCGTCGGCGGCCTGACAGGACTGGCCGTCGCACTCCGGCAGCGCGACTGGAAAGTCGTGGCGATTGCGTTGCCGGGGCTCTCCTTCGTTCTCGCCGATTGCCTGCTGCTGAAGTGGCAACCGTGGGGCGGGCGGCTGTTCTGCATCGCGGCCGGGTTTTCAGTGCCGGTCGCGGCACGCGGCATTCAGTGGCTCGACGAACACAGCCGAGGCTTCCGCATTTCCTTACTCGTGCTTCTCTGTGGCCTGCTGACGCTCTACACCTGCGTCACGCACAACTCGGCGAAGCGGATCGACAAGCTCGGGCGAATGACGGAAGCCGAGCTGCGATTTCCCGAACGGCCGCAGATGCAGGCGGTCCACCGCTGGTTGCAGGAAAATCGATCACCCGGAGCCGTGACCGGCTTCTTCGGCAACGGCGATGACGCCGACTACATCTGTTTCCTCCCCGACTTTTCCTGCCCGGTGCGGCATTATCGCAATGACGCCGGACAACTCCTCGAACAACTGGAGCGGGGAGAACTCGAGATCGCCGTCGCGCACTTCGCCACGAAAGACCTGCCGACCGGGATTCCGGCGACCTATCGAGTCACCCGGATTACCGAAGACTGGGTAGGACTTTGTCGCGCGAGCAGTCCGGGAAGCGAGCCCGCGATCGAGCATTCAAGCGGTCGCGGCGATTCAGAGTGATTCCCCTTCGGGAAGAAGTCCCGCGGCCCGCAAAGCGGCGGCGTACTCTTCGGGCGTATTGGTATTCCACAGCGTATCGAGTTGCGGATCGACGTCCCGCAGATCGTGCACATCCACTTCGCGGGCCCGCATCCGTTCGAGGAGGAAGAAGGGGCGCAGACGTCCCGCCGCCAGCAGGGCGCGGACTTCGGCTTCGACGTGCGTGCGATAGACCGCCGCCAGGGGATGATGGAACCGCCCGTCGCGGGGAATGACGAGATCGGCATCGCCGAGAAGTTCGATCATCCGCCGCACGAAATCCCCCTGGAGCAGGGGGACATCGCACGAGGACACATACGCGGCATCCACCTCTCCCTGCAACACGGCAAGCCCGGCGGCGATCCCCGCCAGGGGGCCAAGCCCCTCCTGTTCGTCGGTCGCGATGCGCGTTTCGGCGGGAAGGGAGGGAAGCTCCTGCCCGGGGGCGGCGACCACAACGATCGGTTCGACGACCTCTCCCAGACGACGGACGATCCGCTGCAGCATCCGTTCTTCACCGAACGGGAGCCACGCTTTGGGCTGTCCCATGCGCGTGCTGCGGCCGCCGCACAATACAATTCCGCCAACCCTGAGCATTCCGTGAAGCATGCGACATCTCGCTGCGCATGCCAGGCGGCCGACGGTCACGTGGGCCGGGGGAGTCACAGCACATTAACACGAATGGCTCTCCCGGCGTTTCGCCGCCACCTCGCACCTTCCGTCCGGGACGGTCGAATCAGACTGTCGGAAACTGCTGCAGGAGTTCGCCGATATTCTTCAGGTCCTGCAGATTCCAGCACATGTCGAGAACCCGTTTCCGCGTCGGCTCATCGAGCAGATCCTGCGTCATCCGCGTGAACTTGTCGGTAACCTCTTCGTCCGACATTGGATTCTGATCGTGTCCGCGGGGGAACTCGTTCTCGGCGGTGAGCGTCTTGCCGTCGGCGAGCGTCACCACAATCCGGTTCGGGATTCCACGAGGATAGCGTGCGGTGAGATTCGAATCGCGCAACACGCGGATCTTCGCCACGAGTGCGAGCAGCGATTCATCCTGCAGTCGTTCCTGGCTGAACGAGTCGAGGGTGACGTCGCCGTCGACGAGGGCAACCGCCGTGCAATAGGGGAGACTGTGGTCGGCGGTCTCGCGCGTCTTGGGCCGCCACTTCTCGGGATCCTTGCCGATGATGTCGACCGCGGCATCAAACGAATAGATCTCGATACCGGTAATCTGCGCCGGGTCCGGGATCTGCCGACGGAGTTCCAAAGCAGCGTGGATCGCGCTCTGGGAGTGATACTCGGCGGGCCAGAACTTGATCGAAGTCCGCTTGATCATGTAGTCGGAGTCCCCTTCGAGTCCGCCCAGTTTCGGCAACTCGAAGACTCCCGAGACCTGCTTGAAGAAGCCCATTTCGCCTTCGAAGATCGGCGAGGGACCGGTCAGCCCCTCGGCGGCGAGCAGGGCCGCGAAGACGCCGTTGCGGGAAGCGTTCGCGAAGGCACAGCCTTTCCATTCGGACAGCTCGCCGGCGCGGGTCTGGCGGAGCGTGATGTTCGGCGTGCCGGCCAGATTAAGGGCCTGGAGGATGCGCTCTTTCGGGAGGCCGAGCAGCTTCGCCGCGGCCGCCGAGGTGGAAAACGCCCCGTAAGTCACGTGATCCCAGCCGCGGGCGCGGATGCTGGCGGCATCGCACAGCCTGCACTGGATCTCGTAGGCCAGCACGGCTGCGGTGATGACGTCCCGGCCGCCGCGTCCGGCCGCCTCGGCCGCCGCGAAGACCGCGGCGAGGTTGTCGCTGGGATGCGCGGGTTCGAGCGAGAGATACGTATCGTTGTAATCGAGATAGCGGAACAGAATCCCATTGACGAAAGCCGCGAGATCGGGGCTGGTGGGTCCCTTGCCGCCGAGGAAGGTGGCTCCCGGGCTGGCGGTCACCCGGCTGGCGACCACCCGCCCCACCTGCGGCGCAGGGGCGTAAAATGCGCCGGCCGCACAGGCCAGCGAATCGATGACGCGGCGGCGAACCTCGTGGATCGTCGCCTCATCCAGTTGCGAGTAATCAAGCCGCGCTGCGTAATCCGCCAGACGTTCCGCGAGTAACATCGGTGATAAACTCCTGAGGCAAACTCTGTCGAACCTCCGCGCTTCCCGCGGGAGGGATTACTCCTGGACAGCCACCGCGGTCGCAGTCGCATACGCGCGGCAGTGCGAGATGGTAATCAGGATGTCGGTAATGCCAAGCTGATTCGCGATCTCGCGGGCCCCCCCGCGGATGGCGAGCAGCGGCTGGCCGCTCTTCTGCGAGCAGACTTCGATATCGCGCCAGCCGACGCCGCGCGTCCAGCCGGTCCCGAGGGTCTTCATGACCGCTTCCTTGGCAGCCCAGCGGCCCGCGTAATGCTGCATGTATTCCTTGCGCCGCTGACAGTAGCGGATCTCGTCTTCCGTGAACACCCGGTTCAGGAAGGCTTCGCCATGTCGTTCGATCATCTGGCCGATCCGCACGACCTCGACGATATCGGTCCCAATTCCCACGATCGTCATGCCGCCACCGCTGAAAGTAATCTCGGTTTTGCTGCTGGTCCCGCAGCGAGAGGGGGGGACGAACTGCGCGTGCAGTCGCGACTGACCCCGTGCTGCAAAGAACCGATTCTATCCGCCAGCCGCTCCGCCTGCATCTTCGACCGCTGCGGAATTGACCCCGCCCCGCACGGTTCAACCTCCACGTTGCCTCAGCCCGGAGTCCAGACGGACGGATGCAGCCGGACGGACTCCGCGCCTGCCCCCTGCAGCCATTGTCCCCCTGCACGCATTGTGAAGTGCCGCTTCCCGGTTCTCACTCCAGCATCGCGAGGAACCCGGTCATTTCGCCTGCGGCGTGTGCATCGCCGACCTTCTCGGCGACGGCAATCCCGCGCGTGAGGCGGTCGCGGGCGTCCTCTGTCCGGCCGGCATCGGCATAGAGTTGCCCGAGCTGAAAATACGCGGCGACGTAATCCGGCGCGAAGCCGATCAGATTCTCCAGCCGGGCGATGCCGGCATCGGCATTTCCTGCCGAAACATCGTCGAGGGCGAGCGCGTAATGCAGGAAAGGATCGTCCGGGGAGGATTTCAGCATCTCCTCCAGCTGGTCGCGTCTCGGCATCGGATGGTCTCCCGCGGGCGAAGAAAAATGCTTCTCCGGCTGCTCTGATTCCTCGAAGTACGGCCCCGCTTCGATGGGAACATCCCGGGAGCTGTTGGTGCCGCGTTAAAGTTTTCGGGTTAGGCGAACCTCTCGTCAATCGGCCTGACGGGAGGAAAATGCCCCGTTTCGTCGCGCCCGATCCCGGAGGGGCAGCCCTAACCGACTGGAGTACTGACGTTTACCGCGTCAAGAGTCATCGCGAATGCATCGTGCGGAGGGCCCGGAGATGCATAGAGCCTGGTACCGGGTTCCGATTAGGCAAGTTATGCGCAGAATGAGCGGGGGTTTCAAGCAGATTGAAAGGATTCGCCGATTCAGCATCCCGACGAGTTTGATGGAGCGCCATTCGCCCAGGCAAATGGAACTTGCCGCTATCACGGTGTTTTGTCTTCAGTCACACCCGCCTTGCCCTCCAGAAGACCATTGCCTTATGCGAATCCGGACCTTAACGATCGGGCTCCGTGCCGCTTTGCTCTTGTCTTGCTGTGCCGTGATCGGCTCGGCGAGTGAACGCCGTCAGACTCCTCTGGTTCGCGCCATCAAGCGGACCGAGGCCGCCGTCGTCAACATCCACAGCGAAAAGACCGCCTACGATCGCGACACGGTGTACTCCAGCGGTCCCGGACGCAAGATCAACGGGATGGGGACCGGGATCATCATCGATGAGCGGGGCTACATCGTCACCAATCAGCACGTCATCGCCGAAGTCGATTCGCTTCGGGTGACGCTACGGGACGGCAGCACCTTCGACGCCCAGGTGATCTCATATGACCGCAAGCACGACCTGGCGATCATCAAGATCGACTCCGACCAGCCGCTTCCCGTGATTCCGCTGGGAACCTCGTCCGACCTGATGCTCGGCGAAACCGTCTTCGCGGTCGGAAATGCGTTCGGCTACGAGCATACGATCACCTGCGGCATCATCAGCGCCCTCGCCCGGGATGTCGAAGTCAACGAGAAGCAGGGCTACAAGAACCTGATCCAGACCGACGCGAGCATCAATCCCGGCAACAGCGGCGGCCCGCTCATCAACCTCGACGGAGAGGTGGTCGGAATCAATGTGGCGATCCGGGCCGGAGCTCAGCGGATCGGATTCGCCATTCCCATCGATGATGCCCGCGTGCTCATCGCCCGCCTGCTGAATGTCCGCCGGCTCGATGACACGTATCATGGGATCATCAGCCGCGATCTGAAATCTGCCGATTCAATGCAGCTTGTCGTCTCGGGGACCGAACCGGACAGCCCGGCGGCCCGCGCGGGGCTGAAACCCGGCGACATCATCGTTCAGGCGAACAAGATTCGCGTCATCGACTCCGCCGATCTCGAACGGGCCTTCCTCGGTCATCAGCCGGGCGACCGCATCGAGTTGCGGGTCAAGCGGGAAAATGAAGAAACCCCGTTGACGATCGAGCTGGCCCGCAACACGGGAACGCCGAACAGCAATCTGCAGTTCGCCATGAACTCGGCGAGCCGGGCGACGCCCACCGACGAGCAGGTCTGGCAGGTTCTCGGCTTGCGGCTGACCCCAGCCCCCGAAACGCAGGTGCAGGCCCTCCAGCCGCGTTATCGGGGCGGCATGCGGGTTACGGAAGTCCGGCCCAACAGCCTCGCCTCGCGGCACGGCATCCAGCCCGGAGACATCCTTGTGGGGCTGCACGTCTGGGAGACCGTCAATTTTGAGAACGTCTCGTGGATTCTGAACCACCCGAAGTTCAGCACGTTCGATTCGCTCAAGTTCTACGTCATCCGTGGTCAGAAGACCCTCTGGGGGGACTTGCAACTCACCACACGGACGCAGTAAGGTAAGCCCGCCGCTGCCTGATCGGTCGCAAGCGAATCGCGAATGCCTGACTCTCCGATTTGGTGCCGGAGACTCAGGCATTCGTTGTTTTCCGGATCTCATTCCGGCGCATGCCGCGCCGAATCCGGTCGGACGATCGCGGGGCGCAAGGCTCCTGGGGTGAGGTCTTCACATGACGGTCCCTTCTGGCGAATTCGGGTTGATCGAGTGGATCCGGCAGCAGGTCGCGGCGCATCCCCGTTTGACCCTGGGAATCGGCGATGACACTGCTGCCTTTCGCTTTCCCGCCCCCACCGACTGCCTGATCACCGTCGACATGCTGATGGAGGGGACGCACTTTACGCTCCCCCCGGCAACGCTGGCCCAGGTCGGCCACAAGGCCCTCGGAGTCAACCTCAGCGATATCGCCGCGATGGGGGGAGCGGCCCTCGCCGCGGTCGTGAGCGTCGCGCTTCCCCGCCGCTTCGAATGGGGGGAGATCCGCGAGCTGCATGCGGGCATCCAGTCGCTCGCCGACGAGTTCGGCGTCGCGCTGGCCGGCGGAGACACCAACCGCTGGGATGGTCCGCTCGTGATCAGCGTCACCGTGCTGGGGGAGACGCAGGGGGAGGGTCCCATTCGCCGCAGCGGAGCGCAGGTCGGGGACTGGATCATGGTGACCGGCAGCCTCGGCGGCAGTCTGGCCGGCAGGCATCTCGATTTCGTTCCGCGGCTCCGCGAAGCCCGGCTCCTGCAGGAATCGGTTCGCCTGCACGCCATGATCGACATCAGCGACGGCCTCGCCGCCGACCTGCACCACATCCTCGATGAAAGCCGGGTGGGAGCCGTCCTCTTTGAAGAGGCGATTCCTGTCAGCGACGCGGCGACAGCGGCGAACGATTCACGCACGCCGCTGGAGCACGCGCTCGGCGACGGTGAAGATTTCGAGCTCCTTTTCACCCTCTCCCCCGATGAAGGCCGCCAACTGCTCGACTCCCCTCCCTTTGATACCCCCCTCGCGCACATCGGCGAGATCACCGCGAGCCGGGGCTGCTTTCTCCGCAACGCGGCGGGAGTGCTGACGCCCCTTCCTCGCAAGGGCTGGGTCCACGAATAAGCACCGCCCCGCTTTTTCGGCGATTCAGCTCGATTCACAACCCCGCACCTGCCGCGTATGATCGCGGTGAGGCAAGGGGGATTGGCTAGCTCACGAGAGACGTACCGCTGCACCCGGCAGTTCCGAAGAGGGCCGCCGGCGTTGGAGCCCGCCTCGCTGTCTCGGCCGACGTCTAACGCAGCCTGAGGCCTGCCGTGCCAATCGCCACTCGTGATTCAATGTTGGCGTTTTCCAGTTCCCGAGGTTTCGTCTCCGGTTTGAACCATGTCGCACGATTCCCCGGCTCCGCATTCCGAGCAATGGTCGATCGAAAGTCTCAGCGAAGCGGAGACGGCACGACTGGGGACGGCCCTGGGCACCGTTGCCGAACCCGGCACGGTCGTTGCATTGATTGGCAACCTTGGTGCGGGGAAGACCCGATTCACGCGGGCCGTCACCGCGGCACTTGGTGTCCCGCAGTGGCTGGTGAACAGTCCGACCTTCGCCTTGATTCAGGAGTATCCGGGCCGCATCCCGGTATTTCATTTCGACACGTACCGGCTGCGAAGCGTCGATGAGTTTCTCGAACTCGGAGCCGAGGAGTATCTGGCGGGAAACGGAATCTGTCTGATCGAGTGGGCCGACCGGGTCGAGGAAGTTCTTCCTGCGGACCGCCTGACGATCCGCATCGCCATCGAAGCCCCCGAGCGGCGCATCTTTCATTTCACCGCCGGTGGAGAGCATTCCGCAAGGTTGTTAACGGAACTCCGCCGCCAGGTCGCCGCATCGTCAACTGACGAGAATCCTGCGCTTTGAGGCTCTCCGGCGCGCCTCCGCTCTTCGACTCTCTCCGTCCCCGAATCTCGGCATGAGCGACTTTCTCGATCACCTGCGGTCCGGATGCGAACGCTGCGGCTTGCGCGGGCGGAAGGTTCTGCTTGCCGTTTCCGGCGGGGCCGACAGCATGGCGCTCGTTCGCGGGATGCTCGAACTCCGCGCGGAGTTCAACTTGTCGCTGCACGCCGCACATCTCGATCATCAGCTTCGCGGCGAACTTTCCCGGCAGGACAGTCTCTGGGTCGAGCGGACCTGCGCTGCATGGGAGATCGCGCTGACACTGGGACAGCGCAACGTTCCCGCAGAGGCGGCACGCAGGAAGCTCGGCCTCGAAGAGGCGGCACGCCGCGTGCGCTACGAATTTCTCGACGAGACTGCCCGGGCGGAAGGCTGCACGCATCTCGCCGTCGCGCATACCGCGGACGATCAGGTCGAGACCGTGATGCACCACATTCTTCGCGGCACCGGACTGGCGGGATTGCGCGGCGTGCCGCGGACGCGAACTCTTCCCTCGGGCATCGTGCTCGTCCGACCGCTGCTCGCTGCGAACCGGCAGGAAATCGAATCGTACCTGGCCTCGCTCGGACAGGACTTTCGCCAGGACGAATCGAATGCCGATCCGCAGTTCACCCGCACGCGACTGCGGCACCACCTGTTGCCGCTGCTCGAACGCGAGTTCAACCCGCAGGTGCGGAGGGCGTTATTGCGGTTGGCCGAACAGGCCCGCCAGGTGGAAGAAGCGCTCGCCTGCGCTGCCGGGCGGGTACTGGATGAGGCGCTTGTGGAAACCTCGCCCGCCGCTTGCCGACTCGATTGCTCGCCGCTCAAGTCGCTGCCGGTACACCTGCTGCGGGAATGTTTCGTGCTGCTCTGGAAACGGCAGGAGTGGCCGCGACAGCGTCTCGGTTCCGCGGCACTGGATCGTCTTGTTGCGCTGGTGCAGGGAGAGAAGGGAAGGCAGATCCATCTCCCCGGCCCGATCACCGCAACGAAGAAACGCGGCGAATTAATCCTGCGTCACACCCCCGCTGAACCGGCGGAATGATCGCGGCCCCCTCCCGCGCAGCCAGAGCGAGTCCTTCATGTGACTCGCCCGGCGCGACGCTTGTCCTCTGCCGCCTCAGTTGGCTTCGGCCAGCAATTGATCAAACTCGATCCGCGTGAGCATCTTGCTTTCGCTCCACCCCTGGGCGGTCACGCGGCAGGTGATCTGCGGCTTCACCCAGTGGCCCGGATACCGGCAATCCACGAAGGGAGTTTTCCGCGGGATGGTCGGCAGGCGCTGCTCAAGCTCCTTGCGTGCCTCGGGCGAAATCCCCTCGGAGACCGTTCCCACAAACTTCAGCCGGCCGTTCACCACGGTTGCCAGCAGGAGATCGCTGAACGAAGCCTCGTTCGGGGACTGACGATAACCGATCACCACGCAGTCGACTTCGATCCGCTTCGGCTCTTCCGGCTTCGGCTTCAGGTCTTCGACGTTTGCCTTGCCGGCGAAATCTTCGATCGCCCCATCAAGCGAATCCGCCCCTTCTTCTTCCTGATTGCGTGCCTGCTCGGTGATGGCCTGCACCAGGTTCATCTTGGCCTGCTTCTTGACGCCCCAATCGTCGAAGATCGCCGAATAGCGGACGCCGCCGACAATCGCGAGGGCCAGCACGGCGGTCGCTGCCCCCCAGCTTCCCAGCCAGACGCGCTGCTGCGTGGCCGGAAGTTGCGAGCAGGTCTCGCTCCAGATCGCACACGGTTTGAGGAGGAAGTCCAGCATGCCGAACTTGTCACTCTTCGTGACGAGCGCGAGATACGACCAGGCATGCCCCGCGAAGAACAGCAGCACGCCGATCGCGCACTGCCCGAGCGCCCAATACGTGCGGGCCCAGCTCCCTTCGGGAGTGCTCAGCCGGCCGAGGACGCTCACGCCGATGATCAGCACGACTCCCGCGGCGAGGATGTATCCCCAGAGGGGGACCAGTTCCCACAGCGGTTTGGGCTCTTCGACCTCTTCCTGGGCGAGCTGCTCGTCGGAGACGATCCGGGTTCCCAGTGCAGGGTAGTAGCCGCACCGCGGACACCACGAGGCCAGTCCCCACGGTTCGTGGCTGCCGCACTGCGGGCAGGCCGGTCCCTCGTCCGTCTCCGATTGCGGCGGCGCAGCAGTGGGGCGGGGGGACGCCGCGGCATCGAGAGAGGCCGTCTCGAGAGGGGTTTCGCCCGGCGACTCATCGTTTTCGTACTGGTCGACGACAGAAGCGGCAGATTCGCTCATTGCTGAGGATCGCTCCAACGAATCAGGGGAAAGATCGGCACTCGCGGGCCGACGGGAGGGCCGCCGGCCTGCGGAATTTCCTGGCGCAATGAATATAGGTCACGCCAGCCCGCGACCGGTCCGGGCCGGAACCCGCGAGCGAAAATCCCCGCCTCCACATTCCACTCGGGAGCAGAGAACCGCGAATTTTCGCCGGTTCCGCCGCCGGAAATCTGGAATTGAACCCGCGAAATGCCGAGATAGGGAAGAGAAGTCTGCCGGTCGCAGCGAAAATACCGGTTCTTCAGGGAGCACAAATCTGCCCAAATTGGTTAAAATACACCGATCCGGCAGATTCGCTCAAAACCGACCTCCCGGAGACCGATTTCGCAGACAGGCCACAGCGGCACCCCGCCGGTGTGGCAACAAACGGTGACGGCTGCGAAGATCAAAGGGTGGGAGCGGCTCCGCCGCGGCATGCCTCTCGCGAGGCGAACCACGGTTGAGCGGTTCATCCGTAACCGTTTATACTGGTGGAAACGAAAAAGAGTTCTGTCGCTGTCGCCCGACTTCCGGCCGGAGCACGCTCTTCGACGTCTGAGACACACAGGAGAATTGACCCGATGGCATTGCACACTCGTCGCGAGTTTCTCGAAGACTCGATGTTGGCCGCGACTGCGGCTTTGGCCGGTTCCGCGATGGCTGCGCCCCTGTTCGCCGAACAGGCGAGCAACAGCCCGAACGAGACGCTGCGGGTGGCGGTGCTCGGTGTGAACGGCCGAGGTCAGGATCACCTGAACGGTTTTGAGAAGCGCCCCGGCTGCGAAGTCGCCGCGATCGTCGATCCCGACGAGACGGTCGGCCGCACGAAGGGGGTTGCCCGCGTCGAGAGCAAGACCGGCAAGAAGCCGGCGTACTACGCCGACCTCCGCAAGGTGCTCGACGATCCCTCGATCGACGTCATCAGCATCGCGACACCGAACCACTGGCACTCGCTCGCCGCCATCTGGGCGATGCAGGCCGGCAAGGACGTGTACGTCGAGAAGCCGGTCAGCCACAACGTCAGCGAAGGCCGCCGTGCCGTCCAGGCCGCCCGCAAGTACAACAAGATCTGTCAGACCGGGACGCAGTGCCGCTCGATGGGCGGAACGATCCAGGCGATCGAGTACGTGAAGTCCGGCAAGATCGGCGAAGTGAAGCTCGCCCGCGGCCTCTGCTACAAGCCCCGCGGTTCGATCGGTGCCCGCGGCAAGTACGAAGTCCCCGCCGGCGTCGATTACGACATCTGGTGCGGCCCCGCTCCGATGAATCCACTCACCCGTCCCCGCTTCCACTACGACTGGCACTGGCAGTGGGACGCCGGGAACGGCGACCTGGGCAACCAGGGCATCCACCAGATGGACATCGCCCGCTGGGGCCTCGGCGTCGATGACATCGGCACGGCCGTCCTGAGCTACGGCGGACGCTTCGGCTACGAAGATGCCGGCGATACCGCCAATTCCCAGGTCAGCATCCACACCTACGGCGACAAGACCCTCGTCTTCGAAGTCCGGGGTCTGAAGACTGACGCCCTCAACGGTGCGAAGGTCGGCGTCATCTTCTACGGCACCGAAGGGTACGTGGTCCTCTCCAGCTACGACACGGGAGCGGCCTTCGACCTCAACGGCAAGATGATCAAGCAGTTCAAGGCCGCCGGCGATCACTACGGCAACTTCGTCAGTGCCGTCCGCAATCGCAAGCCGGAAGAACTGAACGCCGACATCCTCGAAGGGCACCTCTCCAGCGCCCTTTGCCACCTCGGCAACATTTCCTATCGGCTGGGTGAACCGGTCACCGTCGCGGAAGCGAAGGAGCGGCTGCACCACGTCGCCAACCGTACCGAGGCCGAGCAGACCTTCGAGCGCTTCGTCCAGCACCTGAAAGACAACAAGGTCGACGTGAACAGCACGAAGATCACGATGGGGCCGAGCCTGACGATCGATCCGAAGACCGAGACCTTCACCGGCTCCCGGGCTGCGGAAGCGAACCCGATGCTCACCCGCGAGTACCGCGCGCCGTACGTGGTCCCCGCCGAAGGCGCTGTCTGATCGCCGCCCGGCGACAGCTTCCACCCCTGTGGAAGCACCCGCGTTAAAACGCAAACAGGAGAAGGCCCCGGCCTTCTCCTGTTTTTGTTGCGGTTGATGGAATCGAGGGAATCAGCGAGAGCAGTTTACCCCGGCCCGCACTTCTGCGCCTCCCCTCCAGGCACCACGACCGTCCCCAGATGGCGGAGAACGTCAGAGGGCCTTGTAATCATCAGGGACGCCCATCGGGCGTGATGATCACGAACTCCACTCCTTACCGGGCAGACAGGGAAGTTCGCTCAACGGCTCGTGCGAATGATCGTGCTGATCCACGGCCAGTAGTGGGCCCCACTCATGATCGAGTATGATGCTCGCGTAGTGACGTCCCATACCTGCACGCTCCATCAGGAAGAGGGATATCGACTGCGACCTGCAGCCGGAGCCGCCGGCACCACTCCTGCAACGAAGGAAGTTGCCTCTCGACATCTCAGTTGCGCATCCGCAGTAGGTGGATACATGGCCACAGTTCACGACAAGCTCATCGTCGCTCGTCCGCTGGAAGGTGGATTCACGTGGACTCTTGCCTCTCGACTCGGGCAGATGCTGCGCGATGTGGAGACCCTGTTTGGCCCACGTAACCCGAAGTTCACCATCCTCGGAATTGAGTTCCGGGAAGGCCAACCGATGATCTGGTTCCCGGGTGACTGCGGCCATATCGTCATCCAGCTCGGTACATCGGCAATGATGGATCACGATCGCGCCCTGTTTCAGCTGGCACACGAGTGCGTGCACCTGCTCGACCCGGTGAAAGAAGCGAACACCCTGGAGGAGGGCATTGCGACGTGGTATTCGCTCAAGTACTGCAAGGACCTCGGCATCGAGTATCGATTAAGCGGCAACAAGAAGTACGATGCTGCATTCAACCTGTACAGCAAGCTGCACGCTCTCGCTCCCGATGCAGTGAAGAGACTGCGAGGACAGGGAAATCGCGTGTCCGACATCTCAGCAAAACAGCTTCGTGAGATCTGTCCCGAACTTGACAATGACCTTGCGGATCAACTGGAGATGCCGTTCAGCAACTGGAATCCTGCGATCTCATAGCCGAGATCGTGTTGCGGACATCAAACTACCGGCAATACAGCAACTGGCCTGATTCAATTCGTGCAGCTTGCCTCTCTACCGTCCGCCGGTGATCCTGGAATGAACTCAAATCCCGTACCACCCGCTATGAGAGTTCCGGTTGGGGTACTTCACTGTGCTGCTGGAGTGAGGGCGTAGCCCGAACGGAAGCAGCACACCGGCCCGCGAACTCCGCCGGGTGCCGCGGGCGCGCTGCCCGTGCGGCAGGGTGGCATGCTCTCACGCCGCAGGCGGGTGAGCATGCGAGCGGCCATTGAACATTGCTTTCCCGGAGTCCTCAGATGCCGGACCGTCGGAAAACGTCCAACCGGTTCAACAAGGCCGGGCATGCGGCCGGGCGGCGCTGCTGAAGTTCATGACGAGCAATTCCCGTCGGGTGCCACGGTCGCGTTCAGTGCGGCTGATGTCGACAGAGATGTGCGGAAGCCATGCGGCCATCGCTGGGGGCTCGCTATCGCTCGCCGTCTGGCACTCCACCGCTGCTATTCGTTGTTCTTGGAGCCTTCAGAGACCTTGGCGAATGACTTGTAGTATGCGTTCTTCTGTGCCTCAATCTGTGCTTCGCCCGAGAGTACCGAAAACAAACGCGGCGGCAAATGGTGACCACTGTGTATGAAGTACACGTCGTCCAGAACCTTTGCCAACAGCCATGAATAAAAGACTTCTGGCAAAGCAGCCGTTACATCCAGTGCGAATCCGGCCATCGTCAAGTAGACGGTCACTGCCGCATCCTCTTTCACAAACTTCACGGATGCCACACTTGCATCGCCACCGAAGCCACCCCGCGTATCGCGGGAAACCGCGCGAGTCAGGGCGTGACGTGCCGCCTCACTGGCGCGCAACAAGGCACTCGTGTCGTCCACTTCAATCGTCGTGCTCACAGGGAATGAGAATGGATTACCCTTCTGAGGCGCACGTACATTGAACACGATGCGTTGAATGCTTCCCGGCTCAGCAATTCCACACTCCCATGAGAAGATCCTCCACGGATCTTTCGGGGCTCTGCTCTCCTCATTCGATCTTGCGGGTTTGTTCCCCACGAGGAGTTGACCGCATGCGACTCCGAATGCAGCGAGCGCCGATCGCCGCGCCGTAATAGCTTCTGCCCCTGCGATCTGGTTCCTGGCTCGGATTCCCATTTGTCCCTCCTCCGAATGATTTCCTGAAAATCGGAAGTAAGTAGCCGGGTGGCGCTGCTGACGTTCATGGCCGAGTAACATCCGTCGGGTGCCCCGGGCGTGCCGCCCGTGCTACTTCAACTTCAGCTTGCGATTGCGAAGGTTGAAGCGGTACAACGGATCGACAATAACCCGTCGAGTGGAGCTCCGGAAGGGTGGACTCACCGCCCAGCCACATCGCAAACGGATCAGGCACTTTCACGTGCCGGGTGATCTGCACGAGTTGACGTTTTCAATCTCTCGAAGAAGGCCGCTGCTCACCACGGATATCTGACGACGGTGGCTGGCCGGGAGCATCGATGAAGCCTGCGAGACAGAACACTGCCGCCTGGTCTCCTTCGGACATATGCCCGAACACGTGTATCTGCTGATTCTCCCGGAATCTCCCGATGACGAGACCATCAGCCGGTTGCTTTCGCGGGTGAAGCGACCGGTCTCGGTGAGGGTGAAGCGGGCACTGGATGCAGCGGCCAGGCGGCTTCGCTGTTAACAAACGTCAACACGCGACTGCTGGTCGTTTTACCAGGCGACATCCGTTTCCTGGCTCCTTCGTCGGCACCCGATTCAGGTCTTCAGACGATGTTCGCTGGCAGATCGGATCTCCGCCGCGTTTCCGGGTCCGGCATCTAGTGTGCGGTGGGCAGCCTGCGGCTCGGGCGAATGTCTTCACGTCCTCCACAGTGAGAACCATTCGTATCGGGGACTGGAAACGTCAGACAGTCCCCGGGCGATTTTCCGGGAGGCGGGGAGAGTCTCGCGTTTTTCGATTCTGTCTCTTGCCTCCCCCTCCCCCCGGCGTGATAGAGTAGCGGCACCTGAGTGAACGCCACCGCTGCAGTGCCGGTCGCAGGTCACGACGTTTCTGACAGAACACAGAAGGAGCAATATGATTCGGGCGGTTAATCGGGCGGTGGCGTGCGTGGCGGTGCTGATTGCTACGGCGGGGCAGGTGCAGGCGGACTTGATTGTTGCCGATTCGTTTAACGAATCGGCAACCCCTCATTCAACGACGTGGGTCGCCACGGAAGTCGGGTGGTTCTACACGCCTGAGTTCTCTTATGATCTCGCGGGCATCACCACGAAATTCGGTTCTGCGGACAGCAGAATTGTCACGGTTGAGATTTACGACGCATTTCCTGGCTCTGGCGGAACACTTTTAAGGTCCGCCGACTTCACTCCCCTTTCGAATGCTTTTGCCGGGGGAGAATTTGCCCCCCTCAGCCTTGTTGCAAACCACACCTATTTTTTCGGGTTTCGAAATGTCGGCAATCTGGGGGTTAGCGTCACCAAGGACGCTGGAGCGATCAGTTTGCCCGGCGGTTTAAGATTCAGTGTGCTGAACAATGGTTCGTACCAGCAGGGCCCCGATTTCAACTTCGCCGCACAGCCCATCGTGCAGTTCCAAACCCAGGTGTCCACAACCCCCGAACCCTCCTCCCTCGCCCTGTTCGGCGTCTGTGCCTGTGTCGCCGGAGTGGGAACCGCTCGTCGCCGCCGACATGAAAAGCAGCAGGTGACGGCCTGATCTAACAGACTCTCTGGAAAAGCAAGAACGGACGACCATCCCGGCCGTCCGTTTTTGTTAGGTGGGATTGAAGTTGCTGACACCACTCGATGCCCCCGCAGACTGGCGGACTTCACAGCGTCCGCGAGCCGCTGCCGTTGAGACGACTTTTTCCGAGTCGGGCGGCGGCAACTTCGACGAGCCATTCCAAGCCTTGCCGTCGCAGCCCTGCTGAAATTCCTGGCGGAGCCAGTTCCCGCCGGGTGCTATAGGCGTGCTGCCCGTGCGAAGGGGACTTGTATTCCTGCTCTTCCACCCCCCATGCGTCTGCGGCTGTCTCTCATCAAGCCCTCCCCAATCCGACCTGCAGACGCGTGCTCGATGTGAGCGCATGGCACGTTACATTGGCGCGTGCGCCGGAGTCCCCGCAGGCTAGGGGATTTGTCGTGACGGAGAGTCGGGCGGCGGCTGAGATGCTCCGGATTTGCCAGGGCGCCTCTTGAACGCACCGGTATCTACTCATATCTTGAGGGAACATCTCGATGGCTGTTCGCGTGAGGCGGAATTCGTATCGTCCCGCCTTCTCATGTCAGCGGTCCCATCTTTCGGTTCCGCTCTCCTTTTCTCCGGGAGGGGCCTGTGCAGACTTATCGAAACGTGACGCACGGTCGTGGCTTTACGCTCATCGAACTCCTCGTGGTCATCGCCATCATCGCGATCCTCATCGCCCTGTTGTTGCCGGCGGTGCAGCAGGCCCGCGAAGCGGCACGCCGCAGCGAGTGCCGAAACAAGCTCAAGCAACTCGGGATCGCGCTGCACAACTACCATGACACGCACGGCCGGTTTCCGCCCGGCGCGATCACCGTGCCTTCGGGCTGGGCATGGTCGACATTTGTGCTGCCGTTCCTCGACCAGGCTCCTCTTTACAATCAGCTGGCCCCGAACGGCGGAACCATCCCGGCGGCGACGGACGGCACCGCCATCATGACGCCGTTGCCGATCTTTCTGTGTCCGTCGAACGGCAGCAGCTCAGGAAATGTGAACGAGGACTACGGCGGCTACTCCCTGAGCAATTATGTGATCAGTTGCGCGATTGCCGATGAGCTGCCGAACTCGGCGAACTTCCCGTCATCGCATCGCATTGCCGACATCACGGACGGCACCAGCAACACGCTGCTCGCCGCCGAGCGGGCCCTGATGGATCCCCCTTTCGAGTCCCTGGGCGCGATCTGGGGCGGGCGGTCGAAATCTTCCTCGTCGTACGCGTTTGCCGCGCGGCTGCCCATCAACACACCGTTCACGGGAACGGTCGGAGCCACCAATATTACCGACGCCACCGCCAGCCGCTTCAGCCCCTCCAGCCAGCACGAAGGAGGAGCCCATTTTGTGATGGCGGACGGTTCCGTCCGGTTCATCAGCGAGACAATCCAGACCAACCCCTCTCCCGGCACCACCTACGCGACCTGGTGCACGGGGAACTTCGTCTACCAGAACCTCTTCAACATCGCCGACGGGAACGTCATCGGCGACTTCTGAAAGCGTATGATTCGATGACCGTGTGAACATCGATTCTCCCGCAGAGGGGACGGGAGCCGAGTCCGATCCCTCCGCCGTCGATGCACGATCCCGCTTGCCAACACCCGGGAGACAGGCCCCTGCCGTCTCCCCTTTCCACGAAAGAAGGCCCTCTTCATGGATCGCAGGACATTTCTCGTTCGGACGGCGACTGGACTGATTTCCACGGGAGTCACCATGCGGCACGGCCGGGCAGCCGAGACGCGCCGCCCCGCCGCCCCGCCGCGCGAGGAGCTTGTGTCGCTGATCGGCACTCCCGACGAGATCGGTCAGCGGTTCGGAACGCTCAACGCCAGCGACATCCGCGAGCATGTCGACGCGGTGTGGGCCGATTGGGCGAAGCGCGGCCTGAGCGAGGCTGCCGTCCTCGAAAAGACTCAGCCGTTCGTGCGGTTCTGCGAGAAGTTCGGCCCGCACTGGCTCGTGGAAACGGCGGCCTGTGCGCAGGCCGCCGAGGTGTCGCACGAGCGCTACCTGGCGTATCTTGCCGGCAAGTATCGTTCGCTCTTCTTTACCGATGACTGCACGTCGTTCGCGGCGGCGGGAGACGCCACCGCCGACGGTGCGGCGATCTTTCACAAGAATCGCGACAACGCCACGCGGGCGCAGTCGGCGTACTGCAAGCGGTTGACGCGCGTGCCGGGCGTCACCGGTTTCTACGCCACCGGCGATACCAGCGACCTCGGCCTGATGATGATGGTCAACGACAAGGGACTCGCCGGCTCAGCGGATACGGGAGGACTGAAGGAGACGCATCCCAAGGGACGCGGGGTGATGAATCCGTACATTCTCCGCCTGATTGCCGAACGGGCCGAACGCTGCGAGGACGCGCTGGAGATCATTCAGGAGACGATTCGCGACGGCTGGTATGCCGGAGGCTCGCGGACCGGCACGCACTGGCTGTTCGCCGATCGCTTCGGGACAATACTGCGCGTCGCACAGAACTCGGTGGAAGAGCAGCACTGGTATCACCGCGACACCGTCGTCTTCCTGGCCCGCGGCGAAACACCCGCCGCCACGGCCATGAAGTCGGCCACCGGCAAACTGACCGTCCGCGACTTTCAGACCGCCGCGTGCAGCCGCGACATCTGCTTCGGCTCGAGCATCTCCGCCCTCACCGTGCGGATCGACCCGAAGCGGGCGATTGCCGGCGGCACTGTCTGGTTTGCCCTGCCCGCCTTCGCTCCGGCAATTCCGCTGCACACGGATGCCCCGGCGGTTCCCGCCCCCGTCGTCGACGGCCGGATGTACCGCGCCGGCTACGAGCTTCTGAAGCTGCGGTCGGGGAATGGCAAAACCAACTTCGGCACTCCACTCGTCTTCACGGAAGATTACCTCGAACGTCGCCGCCAGTTGCAGGATGAACTGTACGCGAACGCACTCCGCACCGAAGCCAGCCTGGCGGAACGGAACGGCGATGACCCGACCCGCAAGAGCATCGCCTCGCAGGCCATGCTCGCCGCCTGGGAACGCTGCCGGGCCTGGAACGAGGAAACCCTCTCCGGCATCTCCTGATCCAGCGAAGTTCCCCGAGTTCCAAGCAGCCCGTCGGGTGAAACTGCCGCGTCTCCAGTGTGAATCACTTCCCGGCGGGCCTGCTTACCCGGCCTGATGCGACCGTGGCTGTCGTTGCAGGAACTGCGGGAACGGTCCGCAATGCTCACCCGCCTGCGGGCCGACAATATGGCCCGCAGGCGAGTCATCATCCCGCTACTCACCGATATCTTCATTCCAGAGCTCGGGTTTCGACCGGATGAACTCTTCCATGAGCTTCACGCATTCCGGGTCGTCAACGATCTCGAGGGTGACGCCTCGCGAGCGGAGGTATTCCTCCGGCCCGCGGAACGTGCGATGCTCGCCGATGACGATTTTCGGAATGCGGTACAGCAGCGACATCCCTGAGCACATGTCGCAGGGGGACAGTGTGGAATACAGAACCGCGCGGCGGTAGTCGCTCGCCTTGAGACGGCCCGCGTTCTCGACGGCGTCCATCTCGGCGTGCAGGATCGCACTCCCTTTCTGAACGCGGCGATTGTGCCCCCGCCCGACAATCTCGCCGTCGATCACCAGCACCGAGCCAATCGGAATTCCCCCCTCGGCCAGGCCTTTGCGGGCTTCCTCGATGGCGGCCTGCAGGAAGATGTCATTTCCTGGTTGTGTCATGGAACCCTCCCCTCCCGTCAGTACGGAATCTTGTCTTCCTTTTTCACCCATGCTTCGAGAGCCACCAGCGCCTCTTCCCGCAGGGCCTGTTGCATCGGGATCGCGCGTTCGGCGGAAGGCTTCCGGATCTCTTCGTAAAGGTGCCGGTCGTCAAACCCTGCGGCCGCTGCATCGTCGGAACTCGCGGCGTAGTAGATCCGATCCAGCCGTGACCAGTAGACGGCCGCCAGGCAGAGCGGGCATGGCTCGCAACTGGTGTAGATCTCGCACCCCGCCAAGGTGAACGTCTGCAGGCGGGAGCAGGCATCCCGAATCGCCACGACTTCGGCATGAGCCGTGGGATCATTCGCGGACGTGACCTGATTCCAGCCCCTGCCGACGATCTCGCCGTCCCGCACGACGACGGCCCCGAACGGGCCCCCTTCGTTGGCCTCCGCCTTCTCGATGGAAAGCCGAATGGCCTCACGGAGGAACGCGGGATCGAACGTTTTCGACATGGATAGTGCCTCCCGTCTCGCAGTGCAGTCGCTCGGGCCGGGGCTGACGGAGGACTCGACGTCGCTCACCTCGCCCTCCCGCCGCTTTTTAACATCGCGGTCAGCGCACGCTGGTCTCCCTAGCTTCCTGCCCCAAATGGGACTGCGATCCACTCGTCTTGGAGCGATTTTGGATCTGCTCGAATGGGAGCCGCGCGTTCCACGACGGCGGCCCAGAAGCTGTCATCGAGCCAGTTCCGCTCTACCAACACGTCGAAAGCTGCTCTCTGCCGGCGCAAGTTCAACTGCTCCCATGGCCAGCAACGAAAGGCGACTAATTTTAGCTCAGAGCGATCCATTGTCGCCAACATAGAGGACTCCATCCCACAGATTCTGCTTGCAGCAATGATGGCAAGTTCCTGCTTCGTGCCTTCAAGCCACAAAGCGTTCTCCGAAACGTCATGATACAACCGGTCGGGCAAGAGAATGCGTGCAACCGCAAAGTCCAGCGGGGTATCGTCCCACATATATTTCGAGAGCATCGGAAGGGCCGCCAACCCCTGCGAGATCACGAATCGGTAGGCCCGACTCTTCTCCTCGAGTCCGTGCATTCCCTCGCTCCCAAAGACGATATCCATCGCGCGCTCAAGCTCTGCGTGCGTATGACGGCGGATGAGCAGGACGCGCTTTTCCCCGTCCGTGCCGTCAATTATGACGTTCGTGTCCGTCAGTGCGGATGGAGGAGGGAACTGCTCCACGTGTTCAGCACGAAACCATGCGACTGAACGCTCTTCTGCAGAAACGGACGGTGGAGAATTGGCGGCGGCTGTACGGGCCTCGCAGGCATGGAATCCAAGCAGCACCCCGGCACCAAACACCAGCAGCACCCCGATCGTCGCGCAAGCACCTCTGAACCTTGACATTCGCGTCTACTCCCGAAGGGTGCAGCAGGTCAGGCTGAGCCTGACGCGAGGAACACTTCGCCTGCAGGAGACATCGCCGCTGGCCAATCCGGAATGCCAGCGTTACTCGATGAACTCTCTCCGATGCATCTTCAACGTTATAGGGCAACGAGATCGTCAACAACCGGCAATTCGCGTCAGGTGCGACGCACTTACCGTCTGTGCAACGGATTCACTGACCTCTTGCGCATTCAGTCTGACGCGACTGTGGCTGACTCGCACCAGGAACCCAGGAGTTCGCTATTGCTCTCCCCCCGCTACTCTGTGGGCCGGTCGGCATGCTTGCCCGCGTGTGGCGTGAGAGCATGGAACCCGGCCAGAAGCCATTTTTTCCGTTTATGGGGCCGGTCGCCAGCGGGATTTGCCGCTTGGGGGCGGGGTGGGGGTGAAAAGAGAATTTTCATCCCGGGTACAACCGATTAACATACTTTGGTATGTTGAGAGGGTGCGGACGGCAGGTGTGTTTCGGAAATGGGCCGTCTGCGCTCGGATAAGCCGAGGCTGCTGCGAAGGTGGATTCGAAATGACCGGTCGATTGTTTGCAGGCGCTCCGTTACCTCCTCACCGCGTACCGACGTTCTCCCGCCGGGAGTTCCTGGCGCAGGCGGGGGGCGGGTTTGGGGGGCTGGCCCTCGCGAGTCTGCTGGCCGATGAGGGGTTCGTCGCGCCGGCGGTTGCCGGCTCGTCGGTGCTCGATGAGGCGCGAAAGAAGAATCCGCTGCTGCCTCAGCTGGGGCATTACGCCGGCAAGGCGAAGAGCGTCATCTTCCTGTTCATGGACGGCGGGCCGAGCCATATCGACACGTTCGACCCGAAGCCGAAGGTGAACGAATTCGCCGGCAAACCGCTGCCGGCCTCGATCGAGCGGGTCATCACCCCGATGGGGGTCTCCGACAACCCGCTGCTCGAAAGCAAGCGGAAGTGGAAGCAGTACGGCGAGAGCGGCATTCCGGTTTCGGACTGGTATCCGCACGTCGGCGAGTGCATCGATGACATCTGCGTGATCCGCTCCTGCTGGGCGAACGGCCTGAACCACGTCGGAAGCGTCTGTCAGATGAACACCGGCAGCATTCTCGCGGGCCGGCCGAGCCTCGGGGCGTGGGTCAGCTATGGCCTCGGTTCCGAGAACCAGAACCTGCCGGGGTTTGTCGTGCTGCTCGATACCGACCGCGAACCGCCGGGGGGCAGCCGCGTCTGGGGGACCGGCTTCATGCCGGCGACGTTCCAGGGGACGCGGTTCCGCAACGGCAAGGATCCGATCCTGCACCTCGCCCCGCCCGAGGCGCTCTCCGACGCACAGCAGCGGAAGAAGCTCGAATTCCTGAACGAGCTGAACCGTCGCCACCTCGAAACCCGTCCGCAGGACACCGAGCTCGAAGCCCGCATCGCGGCGTATGAGCTGGCCTTCCGCATGCAGGCGAACGCTCCGGAAGCGGTCGACCTGTCGCAGGAGACCGCCGAGACGCAGGCCCTGTATGGGCTCGACGACAAGCTAACGGCGGCGTTCGGCAAGAACTGTTTGCTGGCCCGTCGGCTCGTCGAGCGGGGCGTCCGCTTCGTGCAGCTGTATTCGGGCTCGGGAAGCCGCTGGGACGCGCACAGCAAGATCGAGCAGAACCACACCCGTTACTGTGGCGAGACCGACAAGCCGATCGCCGGCCTGTTGAAAGATCTCAAGCGGCGGGGGCTGCTGGACTCGACGCTCGTGATCTGGGGAGGCGAGTTCGGCCGCACGGCGATGTCCGAGAAAGGGGATGGCCGCGACCACAACCCGTACGGCTTCACGATGTGGCTGGCCGGGGGCGGCGTGCGCGGCGGGCAGATCATCGGGGCGACCGATGAATTCGGCCAGCACGCGGTCGAGAACCGCGTCCACGTGCACGACCTGCACGCGACGATCCTCGCCGCGCTCGGACTCGATCACACCCGGTTGATCTTCCCCCACCAGGGCCGTCCGGAACGCCCGACCGTCAACGAAGGTCACGTCGTCGAACAGGTTTTCGCGTGAGGCTCCTTGCGGCGTTCGCACCGCGATGATGTTGAATCGCGCCCCGGTTGGGCGCGTTTCCCGGGGTTGGGCGTCGAATGCGCGCGTCCCGCCGGGACGCGGCTAAACGTTTTTGCCCTGATCCATATGGTCCATTGAGCGCGTCCCATAGGGACGCACCGAGCGTTCGGCGGCCACTCCGGTCCCCGATCCCCGGTCGCCCCCACTCCGGTCTCCAGTCTCCAGCCAGTCGCCAACGGCGACTATTGCAGTCCCACTCGCGAAAGATTTCCTTCGCGGCGGCAGCGATTGAAGAGCCAGGCGAAGATGGCGGCTCCGGCGATGACGTAGAGGACGTTGAGACCGATGGCTGCGGCGAGCAGGCGGCCGTCAAGGGTTCCCGTTTTCAGGACGGCCCGCAGTCCTTCGAACACATACGTCGACGGGAGCGACCAGGCGACGTACTGCAGCCACGGGGGGAGAACGTCGACCGGGTAGAAGACCGCGGAGACCGGCTGCAGCAGGAAGGGGACGCCCCAGACGAGGGCCTCGGCCGCCTGCCCGAAGCGGAGAATGATCCCCATCGTGACCATCCCCACCGACCAGCCGAACAGCATCAGGCAGGCGAGAAACGGAATCAGCAGCGGCCCGACCGTGAGCAGGTTGAACTGATAGCCGAAGAAGGCAATCACGCCCAGCACCATCGTGATCACGCTGATTTTCAACACGCCGACGAGACAGGTCGCCAGCGTGAACTCGAAGAGGCTCACCGGGGCAACGAAGACGTTCAGGATGTTGCGAACCCAGATGTCTTCCATGATCGCAATCGTGATCGCCTGCTGCGAGCGGTAGAGCACGTCCCAGAAAATCATCGCTCCGATGAAAAACAGCACCGCCCCGGGGACATCGACCTGCTGCTCGACATACTTCGTGACGAAGCCCCACACCAGCAGGTCCATGACCGGCCAGAAGAAAATTTCGCCGGCCCGCGCGAGGCTCCGCCGGTAGAGGTACAGGTAGCGTTTCATCAACGACCACACGCGAAGCCACATCATTCGGCCTCCTGCGACTCATCCACGGAGCGGATCACGCCGTCGCGGGCAATCGAGATGAACACATCTTCGAGCGACTCGGCCTTCGCGCGCGTCACAATCTCGTCAGGCTCGCCTTCCATCACCGCGCGCCCCCGGGCCATGAAGATCACCCGGTTACAAAGCCGGCTGATCTCCTGCATGTTGTGCGAGGTATAGAGCATCGTCAGATTCCGCTCGCGCTGAATCCGGCTGAGCGTTTCGCGGACCTTGTCGGCAATATCGGGATCGAGGCTCGCCGTCGGCTCATCGAGAAAGAGAACCTCCGGATCGTTGAGCAATGCCTTGCAGAGGTTCAATCGCGTGACCTGGCCCGAAGAAAGAGTGCCGGTCACCACGTCGAGAACGTGCGGAATCTCGAACAGTTCGAGCAGTTCCTGAATCTTCCTGTGCGGCCGGCGGATTCCATACAGCCCCGCAAACACCGTGAGATTCTCCCGCGCGGTGAGGTTCGTCGGCAGCGAGATGTATGCAGACGAGAAGTTCACGCGGGCCAGAATTTCGCGCCGGCAGCGGGCAAGATCCTTATCGAAGATCCGGATCGTTCCCGAAGTCGGCGATGTCAGGCCGAGGAGCATTTGAATCGTCGTGGTCTTGCCGGCTCCGTTCGCTCCCAGCAGGCCCAGAATCTCTCCTGGCGCGACCTCGAATGACAGGTTGTCGACAGCGGTGACGTTGCCGAAGATTTTCGTAAGCTGCCGGACTTCGATGAGGGGCGGAGTGATCATCGAGAGGCGGCCCCTCCGATGCGTCGAGCGATCATCTCGACATCCAGCGTTTCCCCTTCGTTCACGGTGACGACGATGGCCGCCTCCCGTTCGGCCGGCGAGATCAGTTCGCGATGTGCGAGCTGGCTATCGAGGACTGCGAGCGTGGCGTCGGAGGCGTCTTTCCCGGCGGCCATGCGTTGCTGCACGCGTGCGCGAAGTGTTTCGGGGGAGGCTTCAAATTCGAGAATCACGAATGGGACGCCCAATTCGCGGGCGAGGGCTCCAAACTGCTTCCGTTGCGCACGCTGAAGGAAGGTTGCATCGAGAATCACCGAATGCCCGGCGGTGATGACAGTCCGCGCCAGCTCGGCCATTCGTTCATACGTCCGCCGCCCGGCATCGCCGCTGTAGAGTTCTCGGGTCAGTTCGGCATCGGGGCGGTCTTCGGGAGCCAGCCCGAACAATCGCTTGCGTTCGACATCCGAACGGATGCGAATCGCGGGGAGTCTTTCGACAAGCGGTTGCGTACCGGTCGACTTTCCGGAACCGGAGACACCGCTGCAGAGAATCAGCGCGGCCGGCGGTGGTTGCAGGCTGCTTTCCGCGAGCGCGAGATAGCCGCGGAACTCCTCGTACAGGCGATTGATTTCTTCGGCGGTCAGGTCGCCCTGTTCGGCCCGCAGACAGGCGACCTTGGCCCGCACCAGTGCCCGGTAAGTCGAATAGAAACGGAAGATCGCGAGCCCCGCGTAGTCACCGGTGCATTCGAGATAGGCATTGAGGAATCGGTGGCCGAGGTCAGGCCGTCCCCGGTCGGCGAGATCCATCACGAGGAACGCCACCTCGCTGAGGACATCGATCCAGCGGAGATGCTCGTTGAACTCGATGCAGTCGAAGAGCGTCACCCGCCCGTCGAGCAGCACCATGTTTCCCAGGTGCAGATCGCCGTGACACTCGCGGATGAAGCCGTTCGCCTTCCGCGCGGCGAATGTTTGATAGAGCCGCTGATGCTCGGCGAGTGTCCAGTTCCGCAGGTTCGCAAGCCGCTCGCGCGTCTCGTCTTCACGACCGGGGAACTGTGTGCGGCGGAAATTCTCTTCCGCTGGACGCAGCACGGCATCGGCAGTGCCGAAGGGGCTCTGCTCGTCAGCGACGGCGACCTCGGCATGAAACTTCGCGACCCGCCGCGCGAGATCGTCGATGTGCGATTCCTTCAGTCCCCCCGCGGCAATGACGTTCGAGAGCAGGACTTCCTGGGGAAACCGCCGCATGCGGACCGCGTACTCGATCACGGTCCCTTCGCCGCCCCAGACGGGAGCCTGCGGCGATCCGGTGATCGGGACGACATCGAGATACAGTTCCGGAGCGAACCTGCGGTTCAGCCGCAATTCCTCGTGACAGTAGTGCTCCCGTTTCTCCAGCGTCGTGAAATCGACGAATCCGAGATCGACCGGCTTCTTCAGCTTGTACGCGAACTCTCCCGCGAGGAGCACCCACGAGATATGCGTTTCGAGCAGTTCAACCGCCGAGACGGCTCCCGAATACAGCGCGGGATTCCGCAGCGAGGTGATCAGGATATTGCTATCAGTGTCGGCCACGAGAACTCACAATCGATTCCAGGCTCCGGGACTGTCGGGGCTCAGCGATGTTCGCGACAGGCCGAGCCCGGGGACGCGCTGGTCCGATTCTAGAGTTTCGCGGGTCGGGGCGAAATCGCAGAATCACTCCGCAGGGACAGCATCGCCCGCGGCAGACTCAATCCGCGGTGAATCTGCACGCGCGCCTGGCTTGCATTTGCACAAGGCCCCTCATCCCCCTGCAGCCTGGACGGTGCCTCGTCCTCCCGACAGATTTGACGGCAAGTCGGGTGCTGCGGGAGCCGTCTGCCAGTTCGGCGCGGCGACCACCAGTTCCTGCGGCAACTTCTCGGGGAGGCTCGAAACAATCGGGCGATCGAGCGAGCCCTGCTGCGGCATGACCGAGAGGGTCCGCACGGCGATCGGCACCGGCCTGAACCGGAACTCCGGAAGCCGGACGAGGAACACGACCGTCCCCAGGCGCGCGACCGATGAGAGGCCGAACAGCATCAGGTAGCTCCCCGGCGAATCGCCCATTGCGCTCAGCAAGGCACCGCTGAAAAGCGAACCGATGGCCATCGCCATCGCATTGGCGACGTTGTAAAGGGTGAGGATGCTGGTCCGCTCGTGGCGGGGGATCGTTTCGAAGAAGATCAGAAACATGCCGAGTTCGTACGCGGCCCACGCGACACCCCCGGCAAACTGCACGAGGATCAGCCACGGGATAGAGGTCGAAACCAGCCACAGTCCCGACATGGGGATGATGCCGATCCCGCCGAACCACAGCAGCCGCTGTGCTCCCCAGCGATGCGCCAGGTTCCCGAGCGCGGGGAGTGCGATCATCTTCGCGACGAAGGAAACGGCAATCAGCAGCATGTAGATTGCATACGACAGCTTCAGGTGCCGCAGCATGAACGGATTGAAGAACGGGGCCGCCAGGTAAACGGTGAACTGCACCGACACCAGATAGACCAGCAGCCGTTCGATGCCGCCGTGATGAATCCGCGCGAGAAGCTCTCCCACGGTCACCGTGCGATGCCCGATCGCGAGCGGCTGGGGTTCACTTTGACCGGCGAGGCAGCGTGCCGAAACGAAGCGACAAAGCGCCGCGATCAGGAAGAGGACTCCGAACGCTTCCAGTTGCACGCCGTAGCTCTTGGAAACGTGCAGCGCCGTCCCTCCGGCGACGAATCCGAACAACACCCCAGCCTGGGTGAAGCGGGTGCGACGCGCGAAGTATCGCGCGCGGACTCGTTTGGGCACGATCGTCTCGGCCCACGTGTTCCATGCGGGACCGGTCGACATGCCGAAGGCCCAGTAGCTCGCGGCGATCAGGAACACCGCGGCGGTCGATATCTGCCCGGTAAATGCCGCATAGCCGAGCGGCAGAAAACTGGCCGCCTGAATCGTCGCGCACAGCACGACCCAGCGGCGGTGCGACTGGAACCAGCGGACCATCGTCGGCGAAAGCAGCTGCAGGATCGCTCCGGCGACAAGCGGAAGCGAGGTGATCAGCCCGGCGGCGAGGGGCGACAGCCCGACCGCCAGGACGAACGCGGGGAGATAGGTTTCTCCCAGCCCGACCATCACGCTGAAGAAGATGCCGTCCGTCGTCATTGCCCGCAGATCTCTGCGGGAGTTGCTGACGGTCCGTCGGCGGAACATTTCATGCCCCTGATGCAGGTAGCGCGTAGTGCTTCCCGTACTGTCCATGCCTTTGTAACGCCTGTAGAAATCCGTTTCAAATTCTGTCCGCGAAATCCGCGCGGACCGGGGGCGGCAAGTGCCGCGAAGAGAGGATGCGCGAGGAACGAACGTCCGTCGAGGCGAGCTCAGTCAGCGTGGTGATAAGGGGGTGGGGGGCTCAAGGTCTCGGAACTCCCGGAGACTGCCGGCGCCTTTCGCAAATTTCTCGACAGCCAGTCAGGTGACAATCGGAAGCAGTGATGAAGAACCGTGCTGGTATTCGCGGGTGACAATCGAGCCGATCAGCGTTGTACTCGTGCAGTCGTGAATTTCGACCCGGGCGAGGCTCCCGGCGAGGCGCGGATTGCCGTCGAAAACCACAATCCGGTCGCAAAGCGTCCGGCCGACGAGCTGCGGCCGCGGATCGCTTCCGCCGGACCCGTCGTCCCGGTTCCCCTGGCCGGCTTTCTGCGCTGCCTTGCTGGGGCCTTCGACGAGCACTTCCTGCACGGTGCCGATCAGCAGCGCGTTGTCTTCCTCGCTGATCTCGTTCTGCAGGGCCAGCAGCTCGTTGTTGCGGCGGCGCTTGACCTCTTCGGGGACATCATCGGGAAGCAGGTCGTCGGCCTTGGTCCGCGGACGCGGGCTGTACTTGAAGATGAAGCTGTTCTTGAACCGGCACTCTCGCACCAGGTCGAGGCTTTTCTGGAACGACTCTTCCGTCTCGCCGCAGAAGCCGACGATGAAGTCGCTCGACACGGCACAGTCGGGGATCGTCTCGCGGATGCGGTGCATCATTTCGCGGTACTGTTCGATCGTGTAGCCGCGCTTCATCCGCTTGAGCACATCGTTGCATCCCGACTGCGCGGGAACGTGCAGATAACGGGCGACTTTCGGCAGGTCGCGGACTGCCTGGAGCAGGTCGTCGGTCATGTCGCGGGGATAGTTCGTGACGAACTTGATCCGCTCGAGGCCCGGAGTGTCGTGAAAGCTTTCGATCAGATCCGACAGGCGGAACAGCTTTCCGTCCTGGGTGTGCCTGTAGCTGTTGACCGTCTGCCCGAGGAGCGTGACTTCCTTCACCCCTTCGTCGGCGAGCTGCTGGACCTCGCGGACGATGTCGCGCGGGGGACGGCTCTGCTCGGGGCCGCGGGTCATCGGCACGACGCAATACGTGCAGAATTTGTCGCAACCGATCATGATCCGCACGAACGCCTGGTAAGGTGACGGCCGCATCTCGGGATCGCGGAGCGGATCATAGCTGACGAAACTGTCGCTGATCTGCTGGCGGGTGGCGTCGCGGCGATCGAGGCTGACGGCGAGACGGTGCTCGCGCTCGCGGCGCGCGTCGCGGATCAGGTCGGGAATCTGCGCCAGCTGACCGGTGCCGACGACGATATCGACGTGCGGCGCGCGCTGGAAGATCTGCGTCTGGTCCTTCTGGGCCATGCAGCCGATAACACCGATCACCTGATGGGGACGGCGGCGCTTGCTGTACTTCAGCCGCCCGAGGGCGCTGTAGATCTTATGCTCGGCGTGCTCGCGGACGCTGCAGGTGTTGAACAGGATGGTGTCGGCCTGCGAGACGTCGGGGGTCAGCTCGTATCCCTCTTTGCGCAACGCGGCCACAACAAGCTCGCTGTCGAGCATGTTCATCTGACATCCGACGGTTTCGATGAACAGTTTGTTGTTGTGTTCGGGAGCGGGCTGCTGCGTCATTTCGACTCCGTGGCGAACGGCCGGTGCCGGGCTTACGCGGCGGCACCATTACTGCTTCTCCGGGGAGCTTTCTGCTCCTGGGCGGCCTTTTTGGCTTTGGCCTTCTCGGCCCGCCGCCGCTGCTCTTCTTCCGCCAGCAACCGGGCCCTGTAATCCCGCTGGTGCTGAATCATCAGCCCCGCCAGCGAACGAAGCGCCAGCACCGCGGCGAAGGCGTACAGGGCGAGTTGCCAGGCATCCATGCTGGGTAGGCTTCAGGCTCTAGACTTCAGGCTTTAGGAAGGAAGAAAGACAGGCAGACAGACGGCTGCGCCGTCTGCCTGCGTTGATTCTCCCTCGGTGATCGCCAATGTCCCCTGGCGACAGGCTCAGTCGCGGACGCGTTCGAGATATTCACCGGTGCGGGTGTCGATCTTGATCATCTCACCCATTTCGATGAAGGCCGGAACGCTGACCGTTGCGCCGGTTTCGACCGTCGCCGGCTTGGTGATGTTGCTCGACGTATTGCCGCGGACCGCGGGCTCCGTGTAAGTGACCTTCATCACCACGTGCTGCGGCGGCGTCATGCCGATCAACTGATTGTTCCAGTAGAGCAGATTGCAGACCGCCCCTTCCTGGAGGAAGCGGCCGTCATCGCCGACCACTTCTTCGGCAAGGGTGTATTGCTCGAAGGTGTCGTTATCCATAAAGACGTAACCGTTCGCGTCTTTATAGAGGTACTGCCCGTCGCTCTTGTGAACGTCGGCGGCTTCGAGACTGTCGCCGCTTTTGTAGGTGCGGTCGAGAATCGTCCCCTTGGTGAGGTGCCGGAGCTTGGTCTTGTAGAGTGCCTGTCCCTTCCCGGGCTTTACAAAGTTGCACTCCAGCATATCGTAAGGTTCGCCTTCGACCAGAACCTTGACTCCCTTCCGGAAGTCGCCAGCATTAATTTGGGGCATGAGAGTCTCTTCGGGTAGAATCTGAAATCGTCGCAAAAATCGTGGTCGCTGCGCACAGCGATCGTGTTCGGGAAAAGAGGGAAAAGGATACCAGATCCCGCTGGAAATTGCCAAGATCGGGGTGTGACACGCCGATCGCCCCCGGGGTTCTGAAGATCCTCATCCAATTATCGCAGGAGTTGTGCTGGCGGACAACAGGGAGTGGGGCTGCGTTTTGTGCTCCCGCCCCCACCCCTCGCCGCCGGACGCCCATTCGTCTCAAGTCATTCAATATCAGCAGCTTCCAATCTTGAATACCGCAACGTTCCCGCCGGACTCCCCCCGCGTGCCGACCGCCTCGGAGGATCGGCCCCCGCGCTGGCAACGCGCATTGGCCACGGCTATCCGCGATCCCGATCGGCTCCTCAGTGAACTCGGGCTCCCGGACTCTTTGCGGGACGCGGCCCGGGCGGCAGCGCGACAATTCCCCGTCATGGTGCCGCGCAGCTATCTTGAACGCATCCGGCCCGGCGATCCCCGCGACCCGCTTCTGCTCCAGGTCCTCCCGCTGGGGGCTGAGAATGACGAAGTGCCCGGCTTCGTCGCCGATGCCGTCGGAGACTCCGCCGCCCGACTCGTTCCCGGTCTGCTGCAAAAGTATCAGGGTCGGGCGCTGCTGATCACCACCGGAGCCTGTGCGGTCCACTGCCGGTACTGCTTCCGCCGACATTACCCCTACGACGCGGAACCGCGACGGCTCGAGGACTGGAACGACGCGCTCGCCGCCCTTGCGACGGCCCCATCGATTCACGAGATCCTGTTGAGCGGCGGCGATCCGCTGATGCTCACCGACGCGCGGCTGGAAAGCCTCTGTGCCCGCCTCGCGGAGATCCCGCACCTGACGCGGCTGCGAATCCACACGCGACTTCCGATCGTGCTCCCGGAACGTGTCACCGACGACCTGCTGCGAATCATCACCGGTACGCGGTTGACGCCGATCGTCGTCGTGCACGCGAATCACCCGCGCGAGCTGGAGGGAACGTGCGGCCCGGCACTCCGCCGCCTCGTTCGCGCCGGCATCATGGTGCTGAATCAGGCGGTGCTGCTCCGACAGATCAACGACGATGTTGAAACGCTCGGTGAGCTGTGCGAAGGACTGGTGAATCTCGGCGTGCAGCCGTACTACCTGCATCAACTCGACCGGGTCGCGGGAGCGGCCCATTTTGAAGTGCCGGTGGAACGGGGGCTCGAACTGATCGCCGCGCTGCGGCAGCGTCTTCCGGGCTACGCGGTTCCTCAATATGTTCAGGAAGTGGCCGGGGCAGCGCACAAGGTACCTCTCGTGTCAGCGAGGCGGTAAAATATCGCCTCCCCTCTCTGCCGATTTCGATACCGAGGGAAGCGGGCGTCCTCCCTGTGGAGTCCTGGTCATGAAATGCCGGAGCGCTCTGTTTCCTGATCCCGTGGGACGCAGATCGGTCGAGCCGGGCAGCCGCTGTCCGGGTGTGCGTGCGGCACTTCTTTGCTGACTGAAAATTCCTTTCTGCACTCTGGGCTGGCGAATGCTGTTCGCAGCCAGCCGGCCGGGTGAACGGAGCGCTGTGTCTGTGAGTTCAGAACGTCCCAATCGACTCTTCCAGCTCGTCGCTCTGTTGGGAGCGGTGTTCATCGTGACGATCCTGGCGATGGTCGCCTCGATGCTCGGTGACCCGCGGGCCCCGATCTCGCGCTTCCTGGACGAACAGGGCGGCAACCTGATTGCCATTGAAGTCGCGAGTCTGTTCGTCGTCGGCATCGCGGCGATGGCCCTCGACCGCCACCGCACCGTGCGGGCGCAGCGTGAGGAAAGGGAGGGGCAGCCCTCCGCTTCTCCAACAGAGAGCGCCCCGGCTGAGGCCGATCGTGCTGCGGGAGTTCAGTAGCAACTTCAGAGGTTCGTGATACGCATTTGGCAAAGGCCCGTTCGATGTCCCGCAGCGTGCAGCAAGAGATCGAGAAGCTCCGCGACGAACTGGAACGTCATAACTATCTCTATTACGTCGAGGCCCGGCCGGAGATTTCCGATCTCGAATTCGACCGGATGATGAAACGGCTGCAGGAACTCGAAGCCGCGCATCCGGAATACGACTCGCCGAACAGTCCCACCCGGCGGGTCGGCGGGCAGCCAATCGCGGGTTTCCGCACGGTTCCGCATCGTGAGCCGATGCTCTCGATCGACAACGTCTACGACGAAGCGGAGCTGCGCGAGTTTGACGTGCGGATCCGCAAGCTGCTCGGTCCGCAGGAAACCATCGAGTACTGGGTGGAATACAAGGTCGACGGCGTCGCGATCGCCATCGTGTACGAGAACGGGGAGCTTGTACAGGGGATCACCCGCGGCGACGGCCGCCACGGGGACGACATCACGCACAATGTGCGCACGATGCGGGGCGTGCCGCTGCGACTGCGGACGAAGAACCCGCCTCCCCTCCTGGAAATTCGGGGGGAAGCCTACATCAGCAACACCGACTTCGCACACCTGAGGGCCGAGCAGAAGGAACGCGGAGAGCCGATGTTCGCGAATCCTCGCAATGCGACCGCGGGGGCGATCAAGCTCCTCGATCCGAAGCTGTGTGCGTCGCGCAAGCTGCGTTTCCTGGCGCACGGGCCGGGCGCGTACGAAGGAATCGAATTCGAAACGCAGCAGGAGTTCCTCGCACGCATCCAGGAGATGGGGATTCCCGGGACGCCGCGTGCGAAGGCTGTCGCCTCGATTGATGAGGCACTCGCGTACTGTCAGACACTGCTGGAAGGAGTTCACGAACTCGACTTCGAGGTCGACGGGCTGGTGTTGAAGGTCAACAGCTTCGCGCAACGCCGCCGGCTCGGCACCACGAGCAAGAGTCCGCGCTGGCTCATCGCCTACAAGGTCGAGAAGTACGAAGCGGTCAGCCGGGTGGAAGACATCATCGTGCAGGTGGGAAAGACCGGGGCGCTCACGCCGGTTGCCTGCCTGAAGCCGGTCGAGATTGCCGGCACCACGGTGGCGCGGGCCAGCCTTCATAACCGCGATGAGCTCCAGCGGCTGGGGGTGAAAATCGGCGACTGGGTGGTCGTCGAGAAGGCCGGCAAGATCATCCCGCATGTCGTGCGGGTCGAAGAGGACCGACGGGACGGCAGCGAGCGAGCGTTCGAGTTCCCCGACAAGTGCCCTGAGTGCGGCAGCGAAGTCGTGCAGGACGAAGGGGGCGTTTACATCCGCTGCATAAATCCGACCTGCCCGGCGCAGCTTCGGGAGAGTCTGCGTTATTTTGCCTCGCGGGCAGCCATGGACATCGAAGGGCTGGGAATCAAACTCATCGAGCAACTCGTCGATTCCGGCCTGGTGACCGGCTTCGCCGACGTTTATCGGCTTCCCCAGCGGCGGGAGGAGCTGCTGAAGCTCGAGCGGATGGGAGAGAAGTCGGTCGACAACCTGCTTGCCGGCATCGAAGCCTCCAAGTCGCGTCCGGTATGGCGCCTGATCGCCGGGCTGAACATTCGTCATGTGGGAACGCGGACGGCACAGATCCTTGCCGATCGGTTCGGCACCATCGACGAGCTGATGAACCAGTCGGAGGAGACGCTGGCCGAGGTCGAGGAGATCGGCCCGGTGATCGCGCACTCGGTCTACGCGTTCTTCCACTCGGAGATCGGCCGAAAGATCATCGCCGAGCTGAAAGAGCTCGGGCTGAACTTCGGCGAGCCGGTGCCGCCGCGCCCGCAAGGGAGCGGCAAACTGGAAGGGAAGACGGTTGTCGTCACCGGCACCCTCACCCGATGGACGCGGGACGAAGTGAAGGAGCTGATCCACGCGGAAGGAGGCAAGGCGGCCGGGAGCGTCTCGAAAAAGACCGACTTCGTCGTCGCGGGGGAGAACGCCGGCAGCAAGCTCGACAAGGCGCGGGAGCTGGGAGTCCGGGTGATCGACGAAGCGGAGTTCGAGCGAATCCTCCAGAATTCGCATCCGGTTCCGTCGCGACCATAGCTGCGGCGATCAAAAGCGGTGCAAACCGCATCGCGGATAAAAACGGTCTCCCATAAATACTTATCGAAGAGTAATGGATTCCCCCATTCGCTCTATTCTCTCGATTTTGGCTTGATTCTCCAATCGGCGTGACGCATCATTGAGGCCGCCGGCTGGTAGTCTGCTGCCCACCGGGCAGTTGAGTTCCAGGATGGCTTCGCGGAGAGATCGGTGCTTCGTGCTGTCATCGATCACCCAGGAACATCAATGAGTCGAGACAAGAGGTAAGCCCATGAAACGCGTAATGTGGCTGCTGATGGTCGTGGCGCTGTTCGCGCTGTCGACTGCGGATCTTCAGGCGGGACGTCGGAGGGGCTGCTGCCGCTCGTACTCCGTGTGCTATGCGCCGGCCGTCGCTTCGTGCTGTGCGCCCCAGGTGAGCTATTGTGCTCCGCAGCCCAGCTGCTGTGCGCCCCAGCCGAGCTGCTGCGCCCCGGTCGCGGCTCCCTATGGTGCCGCTACGGGTTATGCCCCGCAGCCGTATGCCGCTCCGGCTCCGGGTGGCCAGCCGTTTGGTCCGCCGCCGCCCCCGCCGCAGGGTGCGACCGGCCAACCGTACGAAGAGATTGCTCCGCCGCCCCCGCCGCCGATGGGTGACGCGGCTCCCGCTCCGGCTCCTGAAGCTGCTCCGGCACCGGCACCCGCGCCGGCGGCTGCACCTGCTCCGGCCCCCGCGCCGAAGCCGGAAGCCAACGACGCCCCGGCAGCTCCCGCGCCCGCCGCTGCACCTGCACCGGCTGCTGCTCCCGCTCCCGCTGCTCCCGCACCGGCTCCGGAAGCCAAGCCCGAGCCCAAGCCGGAAGCCGCTGAGGAAGCGGCTGACAAGCCCGCCGCGACCGAGAAGCCCGCTGAGGCAGCGAAAGTGGACGCCGCTTCCGAAACCGCGGAAGCCAAGGCCACCGAAGCGAAGGCGGAAGAGGCTCCCGCTGCGAAGCCGGAAGCTGACAAGAAGAGTACCGAGGAAGCTGCTGCGGAAGATCGCCCCGAAGCTCCCGCGGTTCCCGAAGCTGCTGACTCCGAGAAAGACGCCTGATCGCACGCGTCACGTGGTTCGATCAGAGATTCTTCAAGCCCGGCCTCTGCCTCGCAGAGTGCCGGGCTTTTTTGTTTCGCTTGAGGCGCGACGCGCCAGCCTATAGGCTCTACGCAGAACAACTGGTCCTGAAGGGTTGGAATCAAGGGGCCGCCACAGTCGCGACGATGGCGATCGCGTTCAGCAATCGACACGTCTGACACGGCACAAACAAGGAACCACGACAATGAGCGTACAGCCCGTTCTGATTGCCGGTGAATGGCGAACCTCGTCCGCAAGCAAGACGTTTCGCGCGGCGAACCCCGCAACCCGCGAGCCGCTTGCTGCGGAGTACCCGGTCAGCCCGTGGGAGGAGATCGAGCAGGCGATCCACGCCGCGGCGGACGCATTCGCAACGATGCGCGGCTGGCCGGGTGAACGCTTTGCCCGCTTTCTCGAACGCTATGCCGAGCGGATCGAGGCCCGCAAGGACGAACTGGTGGCCGCCGCTCACGAAGAGACCGCGCTGCCGGCGGAAGGGCGGCTGGCCGGCGTCGAGTTTCCGCGCACCGTGAATCAGCTCCGCCAGGCGGCGGCGGCCGCGCGATCCGGTTCATGGGCGTTGCCGACGATCGATTCGAAAGCCAACATCCGGTCAATGTACGCGGCCATCGGGCCGGTCTGCGTGTTCGGTCCGAACAATTTTCCGTTCGCCTTCAACAGCGCCGCCGGAGGAGACTTCGCCGCCGCGATCGCCGCCGGCAACCCGGTCATCGCCAAGGGGCATTCCTCGCATCCCGGAACGACAAAGATCTTCGCGGAAGAAGCCGTCGCCGCGGCCCGCGACACCGACATGCCCCCGGCACTTGTGCAGCTGATCTACCGGACCGATCACGCGGACGGGGCACGACTCGTCTCACATCCGCTCGTGGGCGCGACCGGCTACACCGGCGGGCGCAGTGCGGGACTGCAATTGAAAGCGGCCGCCGATCAGGCGGGGAAACCGATCTATCTCGAACTTTCGAGCATCAATCCGGTGGTCGTGCTTCCCGGAGCGATTGCCGAGCGCGGCGACAAGCTCGCCGAGGAGTTCACCACCAGCTGCCTGATGGGAGCCGGCCAGTTCTGCACGAATCCGGGGCTGGTCCTGTTCCTCGCGGGGGACGCGACCGAGCGTTTCATCTCGCAGGTGGCCGAACGCTTCGCCGCGGCTCCGGTGGGAACGATGCTCGGCGAAGGGGTCGAGAAGAGCATGGCGCGAGGCATCGAGACCTTGAAGAGCGCCGGGGCCGAAGTGATCGTGGGCGGCGAGGTCGGCGGAGGCACCGGTTACTCCTATCGCAACACGCTGCTGCGGACGACCGGCAAACAGTTCCTCGCCAATCCCGAGACGATGCAGACCGAGGCGTTCGGCAACAGCTCGCTGCTGGTGATCGCCGACGACCTGGAGCAACTGATCGCCGTGCTCGGGCATCTCGAAGGCAACCTCACCGGCTCGATCTACAGCGAGACCGGCGGCAGCGATGACACGCTGTACGACCGCGTCGCACCTGTCCTGCGGCAGAAGGTGGGGCGCCTGCTCAACGACAAGATGCCCACGGGCGTCGCTGTCAGCCCGGCAATGAACCACGGCGGCCCCTATCCGGCGACAGGGCATCCCGGCTTTACCGCGGTGGGAATTCCCGCCTCCCTGCTCCGGTTCGCAATGCTCCAGTGCTACGACAACGTCCGCGAACCGCGTCTCCCTTCGCTCCTGCGGAACAGGAACCCCGGCGGCACCTGGCGGAACATCGACGGCGAATGGACGCAGGAGGATGTCCCGGCCTGACGCAGGCGGACACGCCGAGTCGGCGCGGACCAATCGCGGCGGCTCGGCAGACAAGTCCGCCCCAGAAGAGGGTCACCCGCTCCCCCTCGCCCCAGTCGAAATCTGTCCCGCTTACAGTCTGCCCCGTGGTGCCGCGAGGATCTGCTCCAGCTGCTTCTCGGCGACCGGGGTGACGGGATAGATGAGCGGCCGATTGTTCAGGGCGCGGGCGGGGGTGACCTCGAAGCGGCGGCCGACACGCTGCAGCGGGAAGAGAAATTCATCCCCGCGGCTGGCGGTCGTCACTTCGGGCAGGTTCGTGACTTCGATCACGCCGGGCTGAAGCGGTTCGGCACGACTCGGAGCCGGTTGCCATTCTTTCAGCACTTCCACCCGCCCCAGGGTGCGATCGACAACACGGCCCGTGACGACGTAGTCCGATTCGGCGATCTGCCGGTAGTTCAGGACGACGGGGTTCGCGGTGAAGATCACCAGCAGAATGAGGATCGTCCACCAGGAGATCGCGAGCCCGATCGCGAATTTCAGCGACCTCCGCGACGCGGGCGCACGGGCGGATTCGCTCGAGGCGGGCGGGGCCGTGGGGACGGAGTCTCTGCCGGAAGCGGCGGCGACGGCCGGGGCGTTCTCCGACGGGCCGGCTTTCTTTTTCCGGTGACGCGACACAGTGGAAGGTTCTCCGTGTGCTCGGGCAATCGAGGTGCCGGCCAATCGGTTACGAGTGGCCGGCGATTGCCGACACGCCGCCGTCCAGGCGCCGGAAGCTGCGTCTAGCGGACCGAAGCCAGGCTGACATCGAACTGGTAGTCGCGATCGAACGCTTCGCTGAAGTCGTAGACGTTGAAGAAGTCGGTGATCCGGTCGCGCTCGGTCTTCCGCATCTCGCCGCGCTCGATGAGCTCGAAGACCATGCGGCCGAAGTCCGCCGTGCTGCGGATTCCCCAGTGACGGAAGACGGTCGTCGCCAGCAGCCCGAACTGCTCGATGGCCAGTTCACGAATACCTTCGCAGAGTTCCTGACCGGTGATATGGGCGGAAGCTTCATCCGAGACCTTGCCCGGGACGCGTCCGAGTTTCTCCTGGGTGTATTGCAGGGCAACGAGCAGGAACTGGTAGGCGTGGCGGTGGTAGCGGAGGGCGGGAAGGACCGGCTTCTGAAGTGTCTTCATCAGATTCGATGCTTCTGGCAAGGGGACTCTCAACCGGATTTCCTGCCGTTGCGGACTGCGGCCACCGGCAGCCGTGCCGGCCGTTACCGTGGAAATCCGTCGCGTTTATGCGCGATATGACATTTTTACCGATTTAGTGCAAGCTTGGAAACTCCACACAGTAAAAATCCTCGACAGGGACTCGGTAAAACCACCAGACTTTGTCCGAGCCCCTGTAAATCCCGGAGGAATCCGTCCCTGGTTCCTCCGGATCGTGTGAAGAGACTGAAGTTGACCGCGTTTACCGGACAGTTTCACTTTCGATCGCGGCCCAGTCGACAAGCTGGATCTCGGGCCGCAGAATCTCGGCAAACCCGGTGCGATGGCTGGTGCGGATGCCGCGTCCGCCTCGCGAAGAGACGGTGTATTTCTGCTGCCCGAAGGCGAGCTGCTTGTCGCTCGTATTCCGGACTCGCAGGCAATCGCTGGGGCGGGTCATCTGCGCACCGCCGAGGACAGTGTCGCCCTCTTCGAGCTTGATCCCGCGGACACCCTTGCCGGCCCCGTTGAGGACCGGAACCTCGCTGATGGAGAAGTGAATCACCCGGGCCTTCGCCGTCGCCAGGAACACGGTCGTCGCGTCACCGATCATCTCGGCCCACACGACGCGGTCCCCCGCAGCCAGCCTGCAGAACTTGCGGCCGACCTTGGTCGACTGCGTGCGAAACGGTCCGAACGGCACCCGCAGGACCTGCCCCTGTGCGGTCGCGACCAGCACATGCGGGCCGGGCACCTGCTCCTTCTTGATGGTGAAATCTTCGGGAGTAAAGCGGGCGTCGGTCGTCATTGCGGCGATGATCGAGGCGCCGTCGCCAAGTCGGAAGTGCTTGGAAAGCGGCTCCCCATAACCGGACGACGCGGGCACCTGATCGATCCGCATCGTGTACGCCACCCCTTCGCTCGACCAGAAGACCACATGATCGAGCGTGCTTCCGGGAATGACCGCCAGGACCTCGTCCCCTTCGCGAACGCGCGTCGATTCGACGCTGGCGAGGCGGCCCACCCGTTTGATCCAGCCGTCGCGCGTGATGACGACGTTCGTGTTTTCGCGGACGATGTAGGCCTGCGGATCGAACTCGGTAATCTCCTCGGAAGAGCCGATCGCCGTCCGCCGCTTGTCGCCGAACTTCTCGGCGACTTCTTCGAGTTCTTCCTGGACAACGTTCCACAGCTTTTTTTCCGAGGCGAGAATCCCGCGAATGCGGGCGGCCTCGGCCCGCTTCTCCTTCAACTCTTCCATGATCCGGTCGATCTCGAGTTCGGAGATGCGGTAGAGCGCCATTTCGAGAATAGCGTCGGTCTGTTCGGCATCGAGCGGATAGGCAGCCATCAGCCGCTCCGCCGCATCCGCCTTCCCTTTGCTCTGCCGGATCAGCCGCAGCGCCTTGTCGAGGCCGCTGAAGATGATCTCGAAGCCTTCGAGAATGTGAATCCGGCGTTCGAGCTGTCGCAGGACGTATTCGAACCGGCGACGGATCGTCGCGAGGCGGAAGTCGAGGAAGTGCCGCAGCATTTCGACGAGGTTCACCCGCGCGGGAACCGGAACTCCCTGCGGGTCGGGAACCAGGCAGGTGCTGTTGTACGCGAAGTTCTGCTCGAGCGCCGTATGCTTGTAGAGGTACGCCATCACAGTCTCGGGATCGGCGCCCGCCTTCAACTCGAGCACGATCCGGATACCGTGGTCGGCATCGGAGAGATCGGAGACGTCGACAAGCTGCGGCAGCTTGCGATTGGCGACGACCGCCCCCAGTTCTTCCATCAACGGCCCGGTGCGGACGTCGTAGGGGACGGAGTAAATCACCAGGCGGTTCGGCACCTGCTTGCGGTTTTCCTCGTCCAGTCGCCATTCGGCACGGACCTTCACCGAGCCGCGTCCCTCTTCGTACATCTCCCGCAACGACTTGCGGTCGGTGACGATCCGCCCCCCCAGCGGGAAGTCGGGCCCCTTGATGTACTTCATCAGGTTCGCGACGGTCGCGTCGGGATTCTGGATCAGATGGGTACAGGCCTTGATGACTTCCACGAGGTTGTGCGGCGGCAGGCTGGTCGCCATACCGACGGCGATGCCCTGCGTACCATTGACGAGCAGGTTCGGAAAGCGGGCGGGCAGAACGGTCGGTTCGGTCCGCGATGCGTCGTAGTTGGGGCGCATCTCGACCGTGTCGTACCGCAGCTCGCTCATCATGTCGTCGGCGAGCGGTTGCAGCCGGGCTTCGGTGTAGCGGAATGCCGCCGCCGGAAGTCCGAGAATCGAACCGAAGTTGCCCCAGCCCTGAATGAGCGGGTACCGCAGGCTGAAGTCCTGGGCCATGCGGCAGAGGGCATCGTAGATGGCGCTGTCGCCGTGCGGGTGATAACGCCCCATCGCGTCGCCGACGATGCTCGCGCACTTGCGGAATTTGGCGTCGGCGGTAAGCCGCTCCTCGTACATCGCGTAGAGGATTCGCCGCTGGACCGGCTTCAAGCCGTCGCGGACATCAGGCAGGGCCCGCGACGTGATGACCGACATGGCGTAGTTCAGATATCGCCGGCGGGTTTCCTGGCTCAGGTCGACATATTCGACGCGTCCACCGGGAACGCTGCCGTTACCGTTGCCGTTGGTCGCGAGCTGGCCGTTGCCCTTTCCTTTTCCACGACGTGCCAAGTGACTTCCTCCGTGTGCCGCGGCCGGAAAAGGCCACGGCGAATCGCTGTCTCAAATTTCTGAACGTCCTGAATCCCGCGCTGCCGCTGCCGCGAGACGAGGCGTTTATCCCGCGCTTCCATTACTGCCGCGCCTCGTTTCCCGTCAACTTCTTCCCGCGCCCCCCGGACATGATTTTCGCCAGTGGTCGCCACTGTCGACCGGTTCTTCCCGGCACGAAACCGGCAATGTTTGACGCAAGGCGATCGCCCGCCGCCGGGAAAGTCCGCGCATCTCTCCCGCATGGACAGACAAGCCCGGGATCCCATGGTTCTGACGCGGACGAGAACGCGAGCGGAAGCGCGGAGAAGTGCCTCCCCCTCAGGAAAAGCAGGCTCCCGTGCCGCATGACCGTCTGTCCCTACGAAGATCGGAAGCTCACCGGTTTCCCTGAAGGGGAAAGGAAAATCGGCGGCGTCTTCCTCATCCGGGCCGGGCGACGGTGCAATGTGCGAGGCAACAAAAGCTGTATCGATTATAGCGAGTTTTCCCGCCGAAACGACCCTGACGACTGGGAATGGTTTGCCGGAGATGCCGGCTGTACGGCCGGTTCTAAGCCCTTTTGTGACAATCAATTGGAAAAACACGTGCGAACCGGTTGCACGAGAAAGAATGGCTAATTCTGTCGTTCCACTGAAGCCGAATTTTCTACTGGTCGAAGGGGCCAGGAAATCCTGCGGACCCGTCGCACAGTACGTCGAACTGCTCGCCCGGGGCCAGTCGCTGGCGGGGCGGGCTTCTTCCAAGGAGGGGGGAACTCATGCCTCGCATTCTGCTTCGCGCGGCCATCGCCGTGGTGGTCTGGCCCGCGCTCACTGTCTCGACGGCGCAGGCGCAAACGTTGAGTGGTGCTCCGTCGGTGCCGCAGTTTCTACAGCAGGCGGCCTACTATCCGGACGTGGACGATGCTTCGCTGACCGGTGGTGGTCCGATCCAGCAGGTGGTGGGACACCATCACGTGATCAATCCGCCGCTCATCCCGGCGCCTCCCGGGCGCGTGATGCTCGATTCGCCGCTGTACCCGAGCCCGAAGCCGGGAATCCCGCTGGAAGTCGGGGCGACCGTCATCACGAACGAGGCCCTGCACCCGCACGAGTTCCTCTATCCGCACTGCTACCGCGGACTCTACGGGCCGTTCTATCACCGCACGAAGCGCACCTGGATCATGACGCCGTTTGGCATCGCCAAGAACGAGAAGCGCGTGCTCTGCGGCACCGAGGTGAAGGTGAACTACAAGAGCCACATTTCGCCGTTCACGCTGTTCTGGCCGCGCCAGCCGACCTGGAACTACTGGCGAGACTGATCCAGGCTCCCGGGGAGACTCCCCTGGACTTCGCGTGCTGAACCAAACCGGATCGCAGCGATCGACCCGGCTGCGCTCCGGCGGCCCGCGACTCTCCGCGGCACCTGTCTAACCCAGGTGCGCTCTCACAACGACCCAAAGCAGGAAATTCGTCATGCGCACATTCATTTGGAAAGCCGGCAGGCCGATGGCCGGGCTGGTGCTGATCCTTGCCGCGGCGAACACGCTCCAGGCAGGTGACTCCCCGGCTCCCGCCGGACGTACCCGCATTCGGGACTTCGGCAGCCAGATTACCCAGACCAACTACTCTACCGGCGGCACCGCCGCGCAGCCGACGACCGCGACATCGGCGGCAACCGACGTTGTGGCGGAACCCGCCCCGATTGTCGGGGGCTATGAAGGTTACGGCGACTGTGGTCCCTTCGGCGGGGGTTACGGCCCCGGCTTCTCGATCACCGGAGCCGGCCGCGTGCACTACCGCACGTTTGGCATGCCTCCGCGTGGTTACACGTCCTTCCATACGACGCCGCGCCAGTGCACCGGCCCGCTGGACTGCTGGCTCGGCTGTCACCAGACAGCGTACCGGGCGCGGAATGCGCAGCAGAGCGCGGCCCTGGGTGCGTATCTCCGATGCAGCCTCGCCTGGCTGCGGCCGCTGACTTACTGGGATGTCGGCCGCCAGTGCGACAACATCGCGCTCGATCCCGGCTATGCCCATCCTGCCGACGTGGGGGGCGTGTACGCCGCGCAGGGCTATGGCGTGCCCCTTTCGGTTCCGCTCGCGCCGGTCGTGCTCGATCAGTACAACTACAGCTGGGGCGTGCCGGCTTCCCGCCTGACGCCGGTCGGAGTTCCTCCCGGACCGTAAGCTGCGGTCGATTCGCGGGAGCACTCTGCACGGCTTCCTTCCCCGCGCTCACGGCTGATCGCAGGGTTTAAGGACAAGCCATTCGGATCACAGTGCGGGGACGAGGCTCAGGACCGGCCCCATTCACCTTTCACGCGTCCAGGAAGATTGAACATGACGAAACTCTTCCCTTTCCTCGGCGGACAGGCTTTCGCGGCCAGTCTGCTGCTCTTTATCGTCGCTCCGTCGACGTCGCACGCGAGCGGCCCCCCCGCGGTCGGTCGGGCGCGAATCTCTGACGGAGCCGTTTCCTCCGCTCCGCGGATGATTCAGCCCGCCGGTCACCTGCAGCACATCAGCGCTGCCTCCGCGACGACGACCACCACAACCGGAACCGTCGCCGATTGCCCCACCGGTGACTGCAATGTCGGCGCGTATGCCACTGCATATGGTTACCCCGGACGCGGTTACCGCGGTGTCTTCGGCGGTCGCTGGGGCTGGGGTCGCGGAGCCTGCGGATTCGGCGGCTGCCCGGGGATGTTCTGGGGCTATCCCGATTACAACTGCTGTAACGGCAGTGGTGGATGGGGCTGCGTCGGCTGCACGAACTACGGATTCGGTGGTCCGCGTGTCGCTCCTGTGACGACGCCGGTCGTGCGCTACGGCAACCAGTATCAGCACTACTGGCCCGCCAGCTGGATGGGTGCCCCGGCGACGGGAGCGGCTCCGGTCTATCCGATGGTCTATCAGCCCACCGATACGACCCAGCTTGGCTTCTACTACAAGCATGTCCCACACTGGCATGCCCGGCCAGAGCTGCTGCCCCCGTGGCCGCAACCCCACTGGCCGATCGGAGCACATCACTTCGGTGGTGGATACGTCGCGTCAGGCCCGGTCGTTGATGCGGAGCCGGTCGCTGTCGAAGCCAGCCCGGCCGCGGCGACACCCGCGGCTCCCCCGCCGCCTCAGGCCGCTCCGGAACCGCCGCCGGAACCGACGATCGTTCCCGAGCCCGAAGCGTACTTCAATCCGAATCGGGCGCGGTAATTTCCGCCCGCCCGAGCGATTCCCGACGCGTTCCCTCTCCCGTTCCGTGAGCCTGCGCGAAACTTCGCGCAGGCTCACGGGCGTTCTTTGGAGGCATGACTTTCAGACGATGTATCCATGCTCTCCGCCGCAGGTCTTCCCCTGCCCGCAAGCCATGGCGAGAGCAATGGACATCAACGCCGCGAGGCACTCGGACGCGACGCCGGCCGTTTCGCCTGGCACTCCTGTTCCAGTTCGGCGAAGCGTGCACGCAGTTCCTCGTTCCCCAGTTTGGGATAGAGCAGCCGGGTCACGCTGAGCAGCTTCCGACACTGGTCGGTGTCTCCCAGCGCAAACGTACAGCGGGCGACTTCCAGACGCGCCTCGAACCAGGGCACGCTGCCGGCCTTCCGCAGCTTCTCGACCCGCTGCCAGGTTTCGAGAGCCTTCCGGAGACACCCCGACGTTGTACACTGCTGCAACTGCGCCGCGGTCGCGACGAGCACCGACTCGTCCAGTTCCTTGTGGGCCAGCATCTTCGCGAACATTTCAAGCGCCCGCTCCTCCTGCCCGGTCGCGAGATATGCCTGAGCCAGACAGCGCTCGACCACCGCCTGCTCGGCCGGCGGGAGCTGATCCCCCAGGGCCCGCAGGCGGAGCGCTGCCGTCAGTTGCAACTGCCCGAGACTCGTTCGCGCCTCCGGGGGGGCCGCTGTGACCAGTTCCGACAGTGTACTTACGATCGGCAGGAGATTCGCCGGTTGCGACTTCGTGACCTGCCGCAACAGCACTTCCGCTTCGGGCATCCGCCCCTGACCGGCCAGCGAGATCACGCGGAGCGTCGTCGCCGCGTTTCCAAGCTGCTGCCAGGCGGCGGTATCCGCCGGAGGTCCCGCCGCTGCGGTCTCTTCGTCCGTCCCGGGCTTCCTCATCGGTTCCGGTTCGGGAATGCTCGTGAAGATCCATGCGAGTAGACGGTCGGCCCCTTCATAATCGGGTTGCCTCTGCTCCAGCAGGATCCGCGCAAGCCGCCACGCAATTTCCGCCTGCCCGATATCGAGCGAGCCGTCTTCCAGCGGACGCGGAAGCATCTGCCCGAGCTTGTCAATCGCTTCCTTCTCCCAAGCCTCGACCGGCTGTCCCAGCTCGCGCAGGCGCAGAAGAATCTTTTCATAGCAGCGGGAAATCGCCACCTGCGCCGCCGCAAAACGGGGGTGCCCCTCAGGAATCTCGGCATAGAGGGGCAACGCAGCGCTGACCTGGAGCCGCCGCTCCTCGAGTTGGGCCAGCATCCAGAGAGCCTCGTAGGCACTCGGGTGTCCCGCGAACTGCTGCTGATGCCTCACGAGCGATTCCGTGTACCGCTCCCGCCGCGAACGGGTCGGCCGCTCTTCGTACAGTCGCCCCAGCGCATAGGCGGCGAGCAGATGCGCATCGGCAGCGCGGGCGTGCCGGGGAAACTGACTGACAAGCTCCGCGAAACTGGTGGCAGCCTCTTCCAGTCTCGACTCGTCGAGAAGGATCGAGGCCCGCGTGTAGGCCAGATCGAACGCGAGATCGGTCCTGGCTACCCGCGTCGCGAGAGCCACGGCACTGGCGTAGGCATCGAGAGCGGTATCCACTTCGCCGCCGTGATACGCCCCCCGTGCGGCTCGGATCAGGCTGGCGAGTTCGCGTCCGAGCTCACGTTCTTCGCGGGCCCGTTCGGCGAGCAGTTCACAGCGGTAGCTCCAGTAGCCGCCGATCATCTCACGAACCAGTTCCACCTGTCGGGTGATCGCCGCCTCGGCTTCACGGGCAAGGGCCTCGTCTTTTCTCGCGCGGGCAATTTCGGCCATCTCAGTCAGCACGCGCACATACAGGAAGCTCAGCTCTCCCGATAACGGTCGGCGAATGCGGGCATACGCGATCAGGAGGCTTCCCGCTTCGTGGGGCTGTCCCGCCTGCAGTTGAAGCCGAACCTGTTCCGCAACGATCTGGTCGCGGATCTCAACCGCAGGGCCGGCCCCCAGCAGCGCTTCCAGCTGGAGTGCGGCCCGCTGCGCCAGCCCGCGGAGCCGTGCGGCACGGGCAAACAGAATCTGGCTTCGCCAGGTCAATTCATCGTCGGCAACTCCTTGCGTGAGCGGCTCCAGCCATTGCTCGGCTTCGAGGAGCGCGGCCACACGCTCCGCCGCTCCCTCCGGCGTGAGTTCGACCTGATCGAGAAGCGCCGCCGCGAGTCGATAGCGGACCGTCGAGAGCAGCGCCCGCAATTCAAAGGGACGCAGTCGCTCCGGCTCCGCATCGTTCGCTCCCTGCGGCCGGTGGACCACTTCCGAGAGCGATTCATTCAATGCACGGAGTGCGGCAATTGCTTTCGCAACTGTGGCGAGCGCCGTGGTGGTCCGGGAGGACTCGTCCGGGAACAACTCGGCCTGCCAGCGCTGCCAGTTCCCCTGGTCCGCCAGTACCAGAGCGGCCTGCACTTCCACCAGCACGCGGCGGCTCTGATCGGTCGGCTGCTGCAGGAACTCCTGGGTGACCTTCAACGCCCGCTCCCAGAGTTCCTCCTGTTCCTGAGCCGGGGCATAGGTGGCGTGCTCCGCAAAAGTCCGCGAGAGCTCGACGACCCAGTCGGCCCGTTTCGCACTCTGAAAGTTCGCCTGCGCGAGCCGATCGAGGCACGTCCGTTCCGCCAGGCTGAAGAGCCGTCGCGAGCGCAACTCGCTGAAATACTTCGCGAGCGGCTCATCCCCCCGAAGCGCGAGCACCGGGAGCAGCACGCCGAGCGCAGCGAGCCCCACCACCAGCAGCAGACGCATACTGCGGGGGCGTGCCGTGTTCGTTCTCAGCAGCGATCGGCTCGAGAGGAACGCCATTCCGCTCCGTATCGGGGGCAACTTCGGAGTGCGAGATCGAGCAGGCCGGGTCCGCCAGTGCGACCGTAAAGCCCGCTAGCGCTCGACCATAAACCAATTCTGACAATTGCGGCAAGGGGGAGTTCCGAATCTCTCGCAGGGTAGAGACACCAGTCTGGTGCGAAGAAGGCGAGGACTGAGGATGCATCACTTCGAGAAGGGAGAAGGACAGCACCCGCAGAACAGAAACGCCAGCTCTCCGGAATCCTCCAGGAGAGCTGGCGTCATTTATAGAAGCGGCAGATCCGCGGGTGGCCAAGCCTGGTTCGGGACAGGCAATGAGGGAAGCGACCACGGATCCGCCGGTTGGCCGAATGCAGCGACTTGCAGCTCCCAAAGGCTCAAAATCGCTGTCCGCCACAACTGGGGCGGAAACGGCAGAAATGAAGAGCAACGCGTATGCCAACGGCCGCGAAATCGACATCCGAGCCCGCAACGACTGTCAGATCAGCAACTTGCGAGTTCCGGAATCACGGTTGGCTTCCTTCCCGGGCCCCGGGGATGTGACATCAACCCGATTCCTGCCGTGTCAAAATGACAGCATCAGAAGGGAAGAGAGTAGTAGCGACCGCCTGATGTCGCTCAGGGCGCGCCGGCGGCGGCATGCCGCGGATCGACGGCGAAGTTGACGGCCTGAAACTGGGCACTGCGGCACGTATCGTAGACGCTCATCACGTCGCCAAACTCCACGTCCTCACCGATATCGAGGATCACGGGAATCTCGGGAGCGACCGCGGCGATTTCACGCAGCTGCGCTTCAAGCTCGGCGAGATCGACATACGTCGTACCGTTCAGTTCGGCGACGGTTTGCCCCTGCGCATTGCTGCGGAGCGAGACAAGCGCCCGCCCCAGCACCGGTTCTTCGGGAGGAGGCGTAACTGATGCGATTCCCCCCGCCGGGAGGTCGGCCGCAACGAGCGCCTCGCGCATCTGGCCGACCGCTGCGCAGACGAAGAAAATCAGCAGCAGGAACACGACGTCGATCATCGGCGTCATGGTGCCGCTTTCGAGCGGATCGCGGCCTGAATGAAGGTTCGGCTTTCGCATCGACATGCTGCTGAAAAGAAGGATGTTCGGAGCGGGAGAATCATTCCGCCCTGCCGCCCGTTGACGATCGGGGAACTACGAACCGGGCATCACATTGAACTTGAGCTTCGTGATCCCTGCCCGCGCGCAGGCGACCAGCAACGGCTCGATGACTCGATAGGGGACACGGCGGTCGGCCCGAATGCGAACCTCAAGCGGACGCTGTTCGTCCTCTCCCGCCTCCGCCAGAAGCAGTTGGGAGAACTCGTCCTGTGTCAGTGCTCGCGAACCGACGTGCAAGGTTTCGTCGGCGGTAACAGTCACCACCAGGCGGCGGAGTGCGGCCTCGTTCTCGAATTTTCCGGTCGCGGCCCGGGCCAGTTCGATCGCCTCGACCTGTTCCGTCCCGGCCAGGTAACTGGCAACGAGAAAGAAGATGATCAACAGGAACACCACGTCAATCAGTGGTGTGATGTTGAACTTCAGGCTGCTGCCGCGGCCGTGTACCGGCACCCGCATCGGATTATCCTTTCATGCTCCCGGTCGTCCGCTGCCCGATCAATCCCGAAGTTGCCGCCGGGCACCTGCGCGCGGCGGTGAAGAGAAGCCCCGAACCACGATTCACCGCGACGTCAGCCGGGAGGAGGTGCGTTCCCCCCGTCTCCCTCCGGAGAGGACGGCGTGGGCAAGGGCGGCATCGGCGATCGCGCTGGCCGGGCAGGGCGGCTTCGCGCCGGTTCGCGCCCCACGGTGCGTTTGTAATTCGAGAAGACGTGCTCGGCCATCAGCGTCGTCTGTGCGGAGAGCTCATCCACGCGATTACGAAAGAACGCATACGCGGCCAGCGCGGGAATCGCGACACACAACCCCTGGAACGTCGTGACCAGCGCGCGATAGATCCCCGGAGCCAGTTCCGAGACCTGCGGGTTGGCCTTCGCTTCGAACTCCATGAAGGCCAGGATCATCCCCCACACGGTGCCGAGCAGTCCGAGCATCGGGGCTACGGTGCCGATCACCGAAAGGTATTCAATCCTGCGAAAGAGCCGCGACGCCTGTTCGACGCTGGCGTCTTCCATCGCTTTCTCGACGGCCCGATAGCCCAGCCCCACCTCCGCAACGCCGGCGCTCACCACATATCCGAGATAGCTCGGTTGCTGCTTGCACTGCTGCTCGGCCTGCTTGAACTGTCCGAGACCGATGAGCCGATGCAGTTCCTCGGCGAGGCCGATCGGCATCAGCACCGAACGGCGAAAGCTCAGGAGGTACTCGACGATGAGCGCGATCATCCACAGGCTGAGGCCCATGATGATGTAGCCGATGACCCCGCCCGCGCGGATCAGTTCCATCACGTCGAGTTGAGGGCCGGGGCCGCCTGCCTCCTGGGCGTAAGCGACGTTTCCCAGCCGCTCCCACACCAGCAACACCCCGACCAGCACAGACACGCTTCGAAGACGGAACATGCAGAGGTCCTGTGACCGTCGACGCCTCACTCTCTGCACGCACAAATGGCTGCGTCAGCCGTTGTTCTGCAGGGCATCGGTTCGAGAGGAGAGAACGATGCAGGGGCGAGTCACCCTGCGGCGACCAGTCCATGGACGCCACGTTAGACTTTAGCCGAGTCGTCGCATGCGTCAAGAGAGGTGCGCCGCCGGCAAAGTTCCCCGCATGAACTGCGGCATTTTCCGGCCTGCGACATCGCAGCACCGTTTGCAGCCTGTGGCGAATTGAACTGGATAGGCTGGCGGAACAGCCGCGCTGCCGGTTCGATTACTTTGCCTTTTCAGTTACCGAGAGTGTCACCGGAAGGCAGGGCATTGTCACCAGCGTGTTCTGCTTGCTCCCCCCCTGGGGATCTTTGCTGTAGGGAACCTGAGCCTGACCGTTGAAGACCAGCGTATAGTTGCCGGGCCGGGAATTCTCCTGAACCTCAATCGACAGCGGGATCTCGCTCACCCCCTCGGGAACTTCGACCGTGCCCACCTTGAAGTTGCCGGGGAACTGCAGCGGAATTGCGGTGATCTTTCCGTTGAACTCCGGCCAGAGTCGGGTCGCGACAAGCTTCAGCTCGGCCTTTTTCCCCGCTTCGACCGTGATCCGTTCGGGAACAATCTTCAGGCTGTAGGGAGCCCGATCCAGAACACCAATCACAAGGTCCCGCGAAGGGCGGCTGGAGCCGTCTCCACCAAGCCCCCAGACACGCGTGTAGATCCGCACTTCGCGCTCGACCGGCGCACTCTCCGGAGTCTGGCGGCCAACCGCTTTCAAGCGGATCGGTCCGATGAACTCCGGAGCATCCTCATCGGCCCAGAGGACAATCGTGCCGCGGTTGTTGTTCGTGACCGATACGGGCGCGGCATGCACGCCCGGAGGCAGGTCCTCGGCGGTCACAACAATCTCGCCGTTGAAGCCGTCACGCTGGTGGATGACGAGATCGAGCGATGCCGTTCCACCCCGCCAGATGTTCGTCCCCGCCGGGCCCGGATTCTGACTGTGAATGGCGGCGATGAAGAAATCGGGTTCCGGCCGGCGAACGGCGAACACGTACTGGTACCGTGGTCCGCCCCGTCCATAGCGATCCTGCACGAGGACGCGATACTTCTTCTTCCCCTGCAGGTTGATCGAGCCGGCCGGATCGCGCAGATGCCCGTCAAAGGCGTTCATGCGATGACCGAAGTCATCCAGTTCCTGCACAGTGTTGCCGTTCTCGTCAACGACGACGAGATACGGGTCGGCACGCCCCGCGATGCGTTCGGAATAGACATCGAAGAAGTACGGGCCTGCCTCGTCTGTCTCGAACTCGAACCAGTCCGCATCCCGGGGAGCATCGAAGCGGCCGCTGATCACCGCCGGCAGCTTGATTGGCTGTGGCTGCTCGCGATCGTTGTTCGGCTCGACTTCAACGCTCGGAGGAGTCGCGGCAACGACGACGTTCACCGGATGCAGTGCTCCCCCTTCCACCGGAACCCGAAACTGCAATCCCGAAAGCGTGCAGGTGGCGGCGGTCGGCAGGACACTGTGATCGGTCGGATGTTCGAGGAAGGTATAACCACCGATCGTCGCGGGATCGGAGGGAGGCGTGTACGTGAAGCGAAACTCTTCCAGCGGCGGCTCCCCTTCTGATGCGGGAGCGAACTTGCCGGACTTCAGATTGCGTCCGAGCGCCACGAATTCAACCGCCTGTCCGGGCTGAACCGCCCGTGGAAAGATGTTCTCGACATGCGGCCGGTCGGTAATCAGCAGGCGATAGGGATGTCCCCCCCGATACGAGAGATCGTGAACGATCACATCGTACTCGCCATCAGCAGGGACAAGGAAATCGATGAATGGATCGCGGCCGTGATAATCGCCATTGCTCGCGAGGATCTGCCCTCCCGGGCCGGTCACGATCAGCGTCGCATCGAGGAGCGATTCGAGCCGCATCGCCTGGCAATCGAGACTGATGCGCATGCCCCGCTTTGCCGCGAATCGAAAGACATCCTGTGCGTTCGCGTCGGAAGTGCCGTTGATCGCGACATTCAAAGCCACGACCTGTGCTTCGGCGGCGGTCTGATTCGGTTCCTTCTCGGTAACGTCAGTCAGTCCGTGCGAGACGGCAAACTGCCGTGGATTGCTCACGCCGAACCGCCCGACGAGACGCACGTCATACGTTCCTTCAGGAACCTCTTTCGAGACGGTAATTCTGAACTGCTTCGGTTTGACCAGCTCGGCCGAGAAACCGGGGTGATCGAAATGAAGCGAGGGGACATCTTCCACCTCGCGGCCGATGATCGTCACCTCGGTTGAACTCCCCGCCGCCACTCCCAGGGGCTGGATGCGCTCGAAGTAAATCGTCGGCAACTCGGCAAGTGCCGAGGTGGCGCAGCACGCCAGGGCGATCAAGGCCGCCCTGGTGGATCGGAGAAAGCTCATCAGCATCTCGCTCACGTTGCGGTCAATCTGCTGTCTGTCAGAGAGTTCGTCCCGGCATCCCGCAGCCGCGCGGAACGAACCGGGACGTACACTGGCGATGCTCCGCGCCGTTCAGGAAGGATGAATGATCCCGCCAACCGGCTCGCGGAAAATCAGGCAATGAGATCCTCGATCGGCTCCCCTTCATTCAGGATCGGCAGGGGGCGATTTCCCTGATCGAAGAAGACCTGACGCCAATCGATGCCCAGCGTGTAATACATCGTCGAGAGGACGCACCCCGGACTGAAGGGCTTGCTCGTCGGGTACTCCGCCCGGCTGTCGGTCGTGCCGATCATCTGCCCCATCTTCAACCCGCCGCCGGCATAGACGACGGACATCGCACCAGGCCAGTGATCGCGGCCCGCGCCGCCGTTGATGCGCGGCGTGCGGCCGAATTCTCCCATCGTCATCACCAGCACTTCATCCTGCAGGCCGCGGGCATGCAGGTCGTTGATGAGCGCCGTCAGCGCCTGGTCGTACTTCGGCAGCAGCCGCGTCTTCAGTTCGGTGAAGTTATTGCCATGCGTATCCCAGCCGCCCCCAGCCTGGACGGTGACATAGGTGACACCGGCTTCAACGAGTCGGCGGGCGAGCAGACAGCACTGGCCCAGATCATGCCGGCCGTACTGGTCGCGGAGCTTCGGATCCTCGCGGTGAATGTCGAACGCGCGTACCGCATTTTCGCTGGTGACCATCTCCATCGCATCTCGATAGAACTTGTCGAGACCGATCAGGTCCCCCTTCGTATCGACATCGCGGCGGATCTGGTCGAGATCCCCCAGCAATTCGCGGCGACGGTCGAGACGTTCGAGCGTTACCCGGCTGGGGAGCTTAAGATTCTTCACGGTGAAGTTGTCGGAATTCGGGTCGCTCTCCGGCGCGAACGGATTGTACGACGCACCGAGATACGCCGCGTTCCCCAGCCCCAGGCGGCGGGGAAGATTCACATACGCCGGCATCCCGGGCGCATTCGCCCCGCGCACCTTTGCGACGATCGAGCCGCACGAGGGATAGATGTTGTCGTTGACCTCAATCGTCGGCTGATAGCCGGTGAGCATCCATTGCGAACCCATGCCGTGACCGGCGTTCGTATGCGTCGCCGAGCGCACGACCGACAGCTTGTCCATGATCTGCGCCTGCAACGGCAGGTGCTCGCTGATGCGCGTGCCCGGCACGTTCGTCGAGATCTCGTTGAACTCCCCTCGAAATTCCGCGGGAGCTTTCGGCTTCAGGTCGTACATGTCGATGTGGCTGGGACCGCCCGCCAGCCAGAGGAGAATCACCGACTTGTGCTTGACCGTCTGTCCCGCCTCGGCAGCCGCCGCCTTCCTCCGCAGCAGGTCGGGCAGCGTCAGCCCTCCCACGGCGAGCGAACCGACCTGCAGAAAATTCCGCCGACTGACTCCGTCACAATTCCGAATCGCACGTCCCGTCAGTTGCAGCATGGCAAGGCTCCTGGGGAGGAGAGACTTCGAAGGCGAATGGATTTCCGGTTGTGTACGTCCGCCGCGGCCCGCTCCGCGAACCGTGCAGCGGGTTGAAGTTGTCGTCTAGTGATTGAACATGAACTCCTTCGAGTTCAGCAGCGTCCACAGCACATCTTCGAGAGCCTGTTGGCGGTTCTCTCCGGCGGCAATATAGGCAGTCGTTCGCGCCAGCTCGTCCGCGTGCGGCGGGCGACTGAAAGTCGCGAGATACAGGTTCTCGATAATCTCCTGGTCGCTCTTCTGCTCCTTGACCAGTTGGGCAATGCGGCCGTTGCCGCTCGAAATCTTGTTCTCGATCTCATCCGAATTCGCGAGCAGCAACACCTGCCCGAGAGTTGCCGACGATGAACGATCGCACTCGCAGCCCGAGACCCGCTTCGGCCGGTCGAAGGTATCGAGGAAGTAGGAACCGAAGCCTTCGTGCGGCAGGTCGATCGCCCGGGCTTCCGACGAGACGCCGGTGAAGTTCGTCTTCGTCCCGGTCGCGTGATCGACCGCATCGTGGAAGACCTCGGCAATCATCCGGCGGGCATAGAACCGGGCGAAATTCTGCTGATCGTACTTGTTCTCGTCAATCGGTGCCGAGTCGAGCTGATAGACCTTGCTCAGCACGATCTGGCGGATCATATGCCGCACGTCGAATTTGCTCTCGACAAAGTCCTTCGCCAGAGCATCAAGCAGCTCCGGATTCGAAGGGGGATTGGTTTCCCGCAGATCGTCAATCTGATCGACGAGCCCGCGCCCCATGAAATGCCCCCACAGCCGGTTGACCATCACCTTCGCGAAGAAGGGGTTGTCGGGCTGAGCCATCCAGTCGACCAGCCCGTGCCGGGGATCCTGCTCGGGAGTGAACTCAGCAACCGGGCCCCCCAGGTACTTCGGCTCGGGAGTCTTCCCCGTCAGCGGGTTCTTCTCGCCGGTCGTCGGGCGGCTTGCTGAATAGTACGGCGGCGGCTGGCCGAAACTCTTGCGGCCGAGCCGCGTGAAGAAACCGGCAAGACCGAAGTAATCATCCTGTCCCCACTTCTCGTAGGGATGGTGGTGACAGCGCGCACAGGTCAGCCGCACTCCCAGAAAGACCTGCGCCGTATCGGCCGTCACCTGATGCAGCTGATCGTCCCGGGACTGCCAGTACCAGTTGATCGGCGGGGCATCCTGCCATTCGCCCGCCGCCGCCACAATCCCGCGGACGAACTCGTCGTAGGGACGATTGCGGGCGATCATGTCCTTGATCCAGTTATGGAAGGCGTAAGACGCCTGGTCGGCACCGGCCAGGCGCGAGTTCCTCAGGATCGATCCCCAGCGCATCGCGAAATAGGCCGGATAGTCAGGCGAAGCCAGCAGCCGGTCCACGAGCTTCTCGCGTTTGTCCGCCGAGGTGTCGGCGGCGAACTCCTTCACCTCTTCAGGAGTCGGTGTGCGACCGCACAGGTCGATCGTCACCCGCCGCAGATAGGTGAGGTCATCCACCGGCGGCGAAGGAAGCAGGCCGAGCTTCTTCCACTTCTCGGCGGCGAGCCGATCGATGTAATGCTCCGCGATAAACCCGGGGATCTCCTGCAGCGGGGCGCCATGCGGAACCATGGCCCGAAAGACCGCCACCTCGCCCATGTAGCGGGCCATGATGGTCGCTTCGCCGGTCTGACCGTTGCACTGGACGAGCGCATCATCGGAAACGCTCGCCACCGGCCCCAGGTTACTCTCATACTGGGCGGCGGCGGTGACATCGCGGCGGCTGCCGTCTGTGTACTCGGCGATCACGGCCAGCTGCTGCTCATCGCCGCTCTTCATCACCCGTTCGGCGGGTTCAATGATTATCCGCGCGACGCGCGGAGTATCGGGAGAGGAAGCCGGCGCCCCCTGTTCGACCCACCGCCGCAGCAGCTCGTAAGGCTCGGTGCCGGGAACAATGCGGCGGCCACCTCCATGGGGAACGCGTCCCGCCGCCTTCGCCAGCAGCAGGCTCTGATCGGGTGCGGGGGTGAAGATCCGCCGCCCGCGGGCTTCTTGCACAATCGCCTGATAATCGAACGCGGTGTCGAAGCCGAACAGCGAGAGCTTGAAGCCGTTCTGCCCGCTCGCCTTGCCGTGACATCCACCGGAGTTGCAGCCGAAGCGACTCAGGAGCGGCATGATCTCGGTGACGAAGTCGACCCGGCGGCTGTTGTCGAATTGTGGAATCGTCACCGGGACGTGGGCGACTTCGTCCTGGTAGCGGATGGTGATTGTCGCTTCCCCTTGCGCGACGGGAACGACAAAGCCGCGGCGATCGACACGAACGACATTGGAGTCGGAACTTGTGTACTCGGCCTGCCGGGTCACGTCCCGCTCGCCGGAGCTGACAAGCAACTGCCGCCTTGCAGACGAGTCTTCCAGACGCACCTCGGCGGGCACGACCATCAACCCGGCGGCTGACGCACTCAGACCAGAGGTGAAACCGACGACTCCGCAACATGCGGCAAGCAGCATGCGCGGCCAATGAGCGAAGCTAAGTCGAGCGATCATAGGCGAGCGATGGATCGGCAGGGAGGTAGGCAGGGTGGGACAGCTTAGACGATAAGAACCTCAGAACTCCGGGAGTGAAGGGGGTATCGTAAAATTTCCGCTGACCGTGATTCTACGGAGGCGACTTTTCCGGCTGCAAGAACGAAGTTTGCGACAACCGGACTTTTCCCTGATCCGCCGCAGAGTGACTCCAACAGGGTGCGTACTCCCCCCGAAGCCCCCCACGGGTGAGGGGCTGCATGAGGGATTGTCACAAAGAGCGATTTGGTTATCACATGTCAGGAAGCCGCAGGACCAGAGGCGGGCCACTCGGGCAGTACATCGGGCTGGACCTGATAACCATCTGTCAGCTTGTTCATCTGGTTGAACAGTCCGACGACCGCGAGGATCTCCCCCAGCTCTTCCTGATCGACTCCCAGCTTCTGAAGCGCCCGGGTGTGAGAATTAATGCAGTAACGGCAACTGTTGGTGACCGAAACCGCCAGTGCAATGATCTCCTTGGTCCGCACGTCGAGACGCCCCGGGCTCATAATGGCCTTCAACCGCGTCCAGCACAGTTCCAGATGCTCGGGATGAGTGGCGAGCGCCTGCCAGATGTGAGGCACGAAATCAATTTCCTTAGTCGCCTTGATGTCGTCATAGATCTCGCGGACCTTGCCGGTGGCCTCTTCCTCGGAGACCAGCGGAACCGTCGCCGGGCGATTGGCGGCTTCTCGAAAATCACGCATAGGAATCCTCACCGAACGAAACCAATGATCGCGGAAACACTTTCCTGGGAGGGCATTCCCCAGCCGCCGGCCGAATTGTGCATCCCGCGTACGCAACGGAATAGCACTGACCTGAGTCTTCGGTCCTCCACAGCCATGCCCTGCGCTCGCATTGTAATCGGATCGCGCGCAGCAAAAACGCCGGGCCGACACAAAGGTCGGCCCGGCGCAAGAACAGGACAACAAGAGCCCGCACCTGCAGTGCACTCGAGGAAATTCGCCGGTCAGGAAAGCAGCTCGCGGATCGGTTCGCGATGATCGACCAGATACTGCGGCCGCCCGTTCGGATCGATCAGCGTTGTATAGCGGGGATCGATCCCCAGATTATGATACAGGGTCGCGAACACCTCCTGATAGTGTACGGGCCGGTCCTGCGGTGCTTCGCCGCGAACATTCGTCGCACCAATCACCTGCCCCATGCGGAGGCCGCCGCCGGCCATCAGCACGCTTGCCGCGTACGGCCAGTGGTCGCGCCCGGCCCCCCCATTCACGCGCGGAGTGCGGCCGAATTCGCCCCAGACGAGAATCGTCACATCGTCGAGCATCCCGTGCGCTTCGAGGTCTTCGATCAGCGAACTCAAGCCCTGATCGACGCGCGGCAACTGGTTCTTCAGAATCTCGAAGTTGTTGCCGTGCGTATCCCACCCTCCGGTACTCAGGCTGACGCAGCGGACACCTGCTTCGATGAGACGGCGGGCCAGCAGGAAGCGATCGTTCTCCTGCTCCTGCCGGCCATTGCGGCTCAGGTTATAGCGGGCGCGGATCCGCGGATCTTCCTTCGTCAGGTCAAGCGCGTCGGCAAGCCGGCCGGAGGTGATTACGCTCACGGCCCGCTCGGCAAAGGAATCCATGGCGGTCATCATGCCGCTGCCGTCCACCTCGCGGCGGATGCGGTCAAGCCCCGAGAGGAGCCGCTGGCGATCGTGCAGACGTTCGATCGTCACGCCGTTCAGATTCAGGTTGGAACGTCCCTGACCATCGGGACGATAGCCGCTGTAGACCTGCCCGAGGAAACCGGGGCGGGTGTGGCCGTTCAGGTCGACAAACGTCGGGGCATCCCCCTGGCTGGGGCCGCTCAGTTTCGCCATCACTGCCCCGATACTGGGACGTCCACCGACGGAGACCAGGTCCTGAGCGCTCCAGCCGGTCTCGGTCTGGTTGGGCGTGTGTTCATCCCGCAGGCCCGTCAGTGAGCGAACGATCGCCAGTTTGTCCATCAGGCCCGCGAGACGGGGAAGATGCTCGCAGATCTGAATCCCCGGCACGCGGGTATCGATCGGGTTGAACTCACCACGAAACTCGCGCGGGGCGTCAGGCTTCGGGTCGAATGTATCAATATGCGAAGGACCGCCGGGGAGATAGACGTTGATGATCGCCTTCCCGGAACGCGGACTGCCCGCCCCGGCCTCCGCCCGGAACAGATCAGCGAGCGTTAACCCGCCGAAACCCAGGGCACCAATCTGCAGGAACCCTCGCCGCGAAACCCCGTCACAAAACCGCCCTCGCCGGCCGAAGATGGTGAGCATGGCGAATTCCCCGTTGAGCAACCGGCCCGGAACCCGGGTCGCCGGCGCAAGCTCCACCCCCTTGGGTCTGCCCAAAGACAATCAACAGGGGAACTTGCGGCACAACCCGCTTGCCGGGATGCGGCAGCAGGGTGCGACGGCACAAAGAAATTGATCTTTGTTGATGCTTGGTTACACGCGGGGGCCGCCAGATTTTTTCCGCCGCCACATGAAGGTCGCGGCGACATGCGACGGGGAATTCCTGGCCGGTAGCCAGAAGGTCGCAAAATTAAACAATCTGGGACACAGGGGAAGTTTAAGCAGCCTAGCGAGACTCTTCTTCCAGCATCTGCATCACCCGGCTGTCGGGGGTGGCCGGGCGGCAGCGGGTGCGGGCCCACTCCCGCAGCTCGAAAATCTTCTCCTCCATCGTCACCGACAGCGGGACTGTCTGCTCGCGGGCATCATCCAGGTGCGTCTGGGTCAGCTTGCCTCCCGAAGAATACGCCTCGAACATCGAGGAGACGATGACCTGTTCCAGTTCCGCACCGCTGTAGCCCTCGGTCTCGCGGGCAAGCTTTTCGATATCGAAGTACTTTGGATCGAGCCGCCGCTTGCGGAGATGAATCTCGAGGATCTGTTTCCGCTCGTGGTAATTCGGGAGGTTGATAAAGAATAATTCGTCGAAGCGCCCGCGACGGAGCATCTCCGGCGGAAGGTTCGCCACGGAGTTGGCGGTCGCGATGACGAAGATCGGCTTGCTGTGATCCTGCATCCAGGTCAGAAACGTCCCGAAGAGTCGGGTGAGCGTGCCGTCTCCGCCGCCTTCCCCTACACCGCCGAACGCTTTCTCCACTTCGTCCAGCCAGAGAACCACCGGCGCGATCGTTTCGAGCGTCGCCAGGGCCTCGCGCATGTTCTTCTCGGACGAACCGCGGCCCGAACTCAGCAGGGCCGAAACATCCAGCCGCACCAGCGGAAAGCTGAGCAGCCGCGCCGTCGCCCGAGCCGTGAGACTTTTCCCGCACCCCTGCACTCCGAGCAGCAGTGCTCCGCGTGGCAGGGGCAGTCCCGCCTTGCGGGCCCGCGCGCTGTAGGCGGCAGCGCGGGTCTTCAGCCAGTCTTTCAGCGCATCCAGGCCGCCGACGTGCTTCAGCGACTCGTCGAGATCGTGGAATTCGAGCAGGTCGGAACCGCTGAGCAGCGACTTCTTCTCCGAGACCAGTGCCGCGAAGACATCATCATCAATCTCGGTTCGCCCGCGCAGCGCCCGGGCCAAGGCCTTGGCGGCCTCCCGCTGCGTCAGCCCGACCACCGCCTTGAGCATCCGGTCGGCCTCTTCCTCCGTCGGTTGCACTCGCTGCCCCGTCTCCGTCTGCAGTGCCGCGAGCACCTCTTTGAGCGTGTCGCGGAGGTCGTCCGTGTCGGGGAGCGGAAGTTCAATGAGGACGGTATCCCGCGCCAGCTCAATCGGGATTGTCACCACCGGGCTGAGCAGCAGGAGCGTCTTCCCTTCGTCGCGCAGTCTCCCCGTCAGGTCGCGGAGCATCCGGACGACCTGCGGATCTTCCAGATACGGATGGAAATCCTTCAGCAGGATGATGTGATCGCGCGGATATTCCAGAACCTGCTGGAGAACGACGACAGGGTTCGCCTCGACGGTCGCCGACTCGGTGAGCGGCGGTTGAAAACCTTGCGTTGAGGACCAGGTGACCAGCCCCTGCCGCATGTCGAGCGCGAGCGTGGCCAGTTCCGATTCCCAGCGTTCTTCCTCCCAGGTGGTGAGAAACACGAGGGAGTAGCCGGCTTGAATGCGAGTTTGCAGGTCGAGCAGTGTTCGTTCGGTGGACATTCGAGTTCGTCACAGGGAAGGGGGGAGGACCCGCGCGGCTCGCAGCCGCTGCCAGCCAGTTCTCACAGCAGCTTCGTTCGCTCTCTAATAACTAGCAGAGCGATCGAACCACCGCAATCAGCGTCGCTGCAATCCGCAACCCTGGCGTTGAAGGTCGGCGAACGTCGCAAGTCGCGGAACCCGGTCGGTTCAATAAGCAGCCGACCTTATCCGCTGGTGCGACCGTCAATCCGTCAAGCTCCGGGCGTGCAGGCCGCGTTGACTGATACTGGCGGCACCTTTAGACTTAGCGAGGGTGCGGCCGATGTGAATTCGCCGCCATCCCCGTCCCGTCCTGCAGGATCCCGCGCTCCGTCGGCGGAGCGTTCGCACGCGGTTTCTGCCTTCTCCACCGAGGCTCGGAAGATGTCGGCTTCCCGCGACTCCACCCGGCTGCAATGGTCGCGGGAAATTCTCCCGCGGCTCGCTGTGCCCAGCTGGCTGCTGTCGCTCTTCGTGCATGCCTCGCTGCTGGGGGTGTTCTTCTACACCGCCGAGCACAAGGGACTTCAGGAGGGAGACCAGGAAGCCTTCCACGAGGTCGGACTGGCTCTGAAACCGTTAACCGGCGAGACCGAAGGCGAGACGACCGAGGAACCGGTCGAGCAGGAAATGCCGGCCGAGCCGATCTTCCGCGAACCGTTCGCCCCGATCCAGGAACCGGCACTCGCGGCTCCCGAGAGACCGCCCGTCCAGCTCGAGCTCCCCGAGCGGGATGTCGTCGGCTTGGGAACCGGGCCGCTCTTTCCGGGCTCGCCCCGGGGAAGTCACGATCCGGTAAAGTACTCCGCCAGCCCGCGTCCTGCCGGTGCCGCCGGGCCGATGGGCCCGAAGACCGACACCGTACAGTTCTTCGGCAGCGAGGGGAAAGGGAAATCGTTTGTGTTCGTCATCGACGCTTCGGCGAGCATGGGAGACTCGAACGCGATCATTGTCGCCCGGGCCGAGCTGATGCGGAGCATCGAACAACTGGACTCCAGCCAGACCTTTCAGGTGATCTTCTACAACGACAGACAGTTCCCGATGCAGACGCCCGGAGAGGCTCCGAAGCTGCTCCCCGCGAACCAGATCAACCGCACACTCGGGCGGAACCACATCGACAACATCCGCCCCGACGGGGGGACTCAACACTTCCCGGCACTGCAGCGGGCTCTGGAGTTCAAGCCCGATGTGATCTTCTTCCTGACCGATGCGGGGGAGCCTTCGCTGACTCCGGCGGAGCTCAACGCCATCCAGCGTCTGAATCGCGGCCGGACGCAGATCAACACGATCCTGTTTGCGAAGGGAAGCGATCTCGGCCCCGAAAACTTCCTGCAGAAACTGGCGCGCCAGAACGGCGGAATCTATGCCCACCGCGACCTGAATATCTATCTCCGCCGCCCCTGACAGCGCCGCTCTGACCGCATCACCCCGGGAATCGCACTGAACCGTTCACATCCGGCGTGGCTGTGAGAAACAATAATCCGAATCGTGACCGGAACGCGAACAAAGGCAGTCAGCGAGGGCACGGCACCTGCAGGTCATCAGCAATCGCGATGTCTCTTCGAACCCGACGGCACGATGATGAAGCCGAACATTGTTGAACGCAAGGCACGCAGCCGCGGAAGCTGCCTGCTCGCCGGAATGCTGCTGCTCCTGGGAGGAGGGAGTGCTCCGCTCTCCGCTCAGGATCGCGCGATCCTTCAGCCTTCGGGAAACTCGGCCAGCCGAATCATCCTCCGTGGAACGGTCGAAGACTACACGGGCAAGCAGTTGCGGATCCGTCTCAACAATGGCCAGCCTCCCCGGGCGTACCCGGCGGAAGCGGTCATCAAAGTCGAAACGCAGCAGACCCGCGAACACCAGCGCGGGCAGCAGCTCTTCGATGAACGGAAAATCGCGGAGGCCGCCACCGAGCTGGAAGCGGCACTGGTCCGGGAAGATCGCGCGTGGGTGCGACGGGACATTCTCGCGCTGCTCGTGCGCTGTGCTCTCCATGACGGGCAGTACGTCCGCGCGGGCTCGCGGTTTCTCGCGCTGATTCAAAGCGATCGCACAACCCGCCACTTTTCGCTCATCCCGCTGGCCTGGGCGCCGATCGAGCTGACCGCCGAATTACGCAGCGAAGCCGAAACCTGGCTCCGCTCGGAAGAGCCGGTCGCCCGGCTGATGGGCGCCAGCTTTCTCGTCGTCGATCCGCAACGCCGTGAAGCCGCTGAGGGAGCCCTCAACCTGCTCTGCTCCAATCCCGACCGCCGCGTGCGTGAACTGGCGCAGGCGCAGGTGCTGCGATTGAAACTCCAGAAAACGGAGTTGAACCGGCTGGAGCTCGAACGCTGGCAAGTCCGGATCGAAGAGATGCCGGAAGACTTGCGCGGCGGTCCTTACTATGTGCTGGGGCGGGCGCATCTTGCCCGCCGCGAACTCGAACGTTCCGCCGCGCTGATGCTCTGGGTACCGCTCGTATACGATCACGATCGGCACTTCGCCGCGCGAGCCTGCCTCGAAGCCGCGCGTTCGCTGGGAGTGATCGGCCAGCAGGAAGCTGCCGCGGCTTTGTATGTCGAACTTACCGACCGCTTCGCCGGGACTCCCTCGGCCCGCGAAGCGCAGGCGTTGCTGCTGCTCGATGAGCCGCCGCCTGACCGCACGAACTGACGCGGTGTACCGGGTTGGTTCCCGGTCGTCACCGGCCCGCGTTGTTGAAGGCGATGTCAGGACGCGCCTTTCGTCACCGATTCCATGGCCCGTTCGAGTTTGACAGCGCAGTACTTGAACTCGGGAATCTTTCCCCAGGGATCGAGTGCATCGATGGTCAACACATTTGCCGCCGCTTCGCGGAAGTGGAACGGAATGAACACCGTCCCCGGCTCGACCGACCGGTCCGGACGGGCTTCGAGTTCAATCGCGCCCCGTCGGCTGGAGACGACAACGCGCGACCCGGCGGGGATGCCCAGAGCTTCGAGATCGTCCGGATGGACCGCGACGAATGCCCGCGGTTCGATCGTGCTCAGCGCCTGACTCCGCCGCGTCATCGTCCCGGTGTGCCAATGTTCGAGCACGCGTCCCGTGTTCAGTACAAACGGGTACTCAGAGTCCACTTCTTCATGCGGCGGCTTGTAGGGACACGGAACAAATTTCCCCCGACCGTTCGGGGTGGGGAAGCGGTCGCCGAACAGGATCTGCGTTCCATCCCCGTGAACCGGATCCGGGCAGGGCCAGAGTTTCCCCGTCGAGCCGAGAAGTTCGTGCGACAGTCCGCGATAGCCTTCCGTCAATGCGGCGAACTCGTCGAAGATCTCGGCGGGTGATTCATAGCTCATCGGATAACCGAGCCGGGTGGAGACTTCGCAGAGAATCCGCCAGTCTTCGCGCGCTTCGCCGGGAGGATCGAGCACCTTCCGTCCGACCTGCACTCGGCGATCGGTGTTTGTGTACGTTCCTGTTTTCTCGAAATAGCTGCTCGCGGGAAGAATGACGTCCGCGAACTCCGCGGTTTCCGTGAGGAAAATATCCTGCACGACGAGGAAGTCGAGCGAGGCCAGCCCCTTGCGGACCTTGTTGACGTTCGGATCGGAGAGAAACGGATTCTCTCCCTGGATGTACATTCCGCGGATCGACTTCTTGAGCGCCGCCGCCATGATCTCGACCACCGTGAGTCCCGGATCGGGATCGAGCGGCACTCCCCACGCCTGCTCGAACTTCGCCCGGTTCTGTGGATTGGCAACCGGCTGGTAGTCGGGATAGACCATCGGGATCAGCCCCGCGTCGCTCGCCCCCTGCACGTTGTTCTGGCCCCGCAGGGGGTGCAGCCCCGTGCCCGGCCGGCCGACGTTGCCGGTCATCAGACACAGCGAAATCAGGCAGCGGGCATTGTCGGTGCCGGTCGTGTGCTGCGAGATGCCCATTCCCCAGAAGATCAGCATGCTCCCCGCATTGCCGATCGTTCGCGCAATCGCCCGAATCTCGTCGGCCGGAACACCACAGATCGCCGCGGCACGCTCGGGGGGATACTCATCGAGCACAAGCTGGCGCAAGGCCTCGAAACCTTCCGTCCGGTCGCGGATGAAAGGCTCATCAATCAGCCCTTCGCTGATGAGCACATGCATGACACCGTTATAGAAGGCGACATCGGTTCCGGAACGAATCTGCGCATAGTGCGCGGCGAAGTCGGCCAGATCGGGACGGCGGACATCGACGACGATCAGCTTCGTCCGCCGCTTCGCCGCTTCCTTGATGAACGTCGCCGCGACCGGGTGGTTCACCGTCGTATTCGAGCCGGTCACGAGTGCGACATCGGCCCGCGCGACATCGGCGAAGACATTGGTGACGGCCCCTGATCCGATCGTCTCCATCAGCGCCGCGACCGAAGAGGCGTGACAAAGCCGCGTGCAGTGATCGACGTTGTTCGTCCCCAGCGCGGCACGGATCATCTTCTGAAACAGATACGCTTCTTCGTTCGAGCATTTGGCCGAACCGAACCCCGCCAGCGCACGGCTTCCATGCGTCTCGCGAATCGACTTGAGGCGGCTGGCGACGAGATCGAGCGCCTCATCCCAGGATGCTTCGCGAAACGCGGGGAGCACTTCGTCATAGTTGACGATGCCGCCCGGCTTGCGGCCTTTCCGCGGGAGGCTGGAGGCGACTTCGCGCGAGAGTGGTCCCTTGGGGTAGAACTCTTCGCGGCGGATCAGCGGCCGCGTCAGACGTTGCGGATGCAGGGCGTAATCCCAGCCGTAGCGGCCTTTCACACACAGCCGGCCATGATTCACCGGGCTCTCGCGGCCGGTGATCTGTACCAGCGTTTCGCCCTGACGATGGGCCGTGACCGAACAACCGACCCCGCAGTAGGGACAGACGGTCTCGACCGTGCTGCGGGGCAGATCCGGACGCAAAGGTTCCGTGATCGGCTTGTGAACCAGCGCCCCCGTCGGGCATTCGCTCGCGCACTCTCCGCAGGAGACGCAGGTGCTCTTTCCCATTGGTTGATCGAGATCGAACGCGATTCTCGCCGCGTACCCCTTCCCCGTGCGGCCGATGACCTCGTTCGACTGCACATCATCGCAGGCACGGATGCAGCGGTCGCAGAGAATGCACGCCTGATGGTCGACGGCAATGACCGCGGAAGACAGGTCGTGCGGACGGCGTTGTGCATCGGCCCCCGCCGAATCCGCATCACGGCGACGATCGAGAAAACCGGGGACGAACTGCGTCTCCTTCGACTCGCTGTCTTTCCCCGGCAGCAGACCGTATTCGCGCCCGAGCGCTTCGAGGGCGCAATCGCCGGTCGTCTGTTCGCGTTCGCAGGGAACGGGATGATCCGCGAGGAGCAGACGTGTGAGCATGACCCGCTGCCGACGAACCTTGTCAGAGTTGGTTTCGACGTTCATTCCGTCGCGGCAGCCGCGCACACACGAGGCGGCAAGCACCCGCTCACCCACGTCGACGACGCACATCCGGCAGACCCCCGCCGGGTCGAGTCGCGACGAATGACAGAGAACGGGGATTTCGATTCCCAGCGACTTCGCGGCTTCCCAGATCGACGCCCCTTCGGGAACCTGAACCTCGCGGCCGTCGATGGTAACCGTCAGCGTACGAACTGTCTCGACGATAGCCATGAGCGCAATTACTTTCTTCCTGGGGCAGTCGACTCGTCACTCGCGGGACAACGGAACGTGCGAAGGGCACGATTTTTTTCGCAGCATGACTTACGAGCGATTCCTTGCGATACACAGATCTCTCAGTGCGGTGTGAGGGACTTCGGTATCTCCGCAGGGAACTGCTTCATCATCGACAGAATCGGGTTGAGCGCCACCTGTCCGAGGCCGCAGATGGATGTCTGCGTAAGTGTCTCGCCGAGTTCGGGCAGCATCTGCAGTTCAGCGGGCGAAAGAGTTCCCGCCGCGACTTCCTCCAGAAGCTGAACCGCCTTGTTGCTCCCCACGCGGCACGGAACACACTTGCCGCAGGACTCGTTGCGGAAGAAGCGGACAAGGTTGGTCGCCAGGGCGAAGAGGTCACGTCCCTCGGCGATCACAATCACGGCACCCGAACCGAGCATGCTGCCGGCCTGCTGCATGGCGACAAAATCGAGGGGCGTGTCGGCGCGATCCGCCGGCAGGAAATTCGAGCTCGCCCCGCCGGGAAGAAACGCGAGCAGCGGTTTGCCGTCGCGCATTCCGCCGGCCCGCTCGATCAGCTCGCGAACGCTGATTCCCACCGGAATCTCATAGACACCGGGGTGAGCCACATCGCCGGAAATGGAGATGAACTTCAGACCGGCGAAATCCCCCTCTCCCTGCGCCCGCCACCATTCGGGGCCGTGATGCAGGATGGAGGCCGCCATCGCCATCGTTTCGACATTGTTGATGAGCGTCGGCTTTCCCCAGAGACCGTGCGTGCCGGGATAGGGAGGCTTGTTGCGAGGTTCGCCCCGTTGTTCCTCCAGGGCTTCGAGCAGGGCTGTCTCTTCGCCGAGAATGTAGCCTCCCGGCGAAATGAAAACTTCGATATCGAAACGCTTCCCGGAACCGGCTGCGTTCTCGCCGAGGACACCCGCCTCGCGCGCCCGCGCCAGCTCGCGTTCGACAGCCCGCAGTTCGGGGGCGTATTCGTGCCGGATGTAGATGATTCCCTGCGCGGCTCCGATGGTCAGCCCCGCCAGCAGCATTCCCTCAATTACCAGATGCGGTAGCTCTTCAAGAATCAGGCGGTCCTTGAACGTCCCCGGCTCGCTCTCATCCGCATTCAGGACGACATACTTCACCGGCGAACGTTCCTGGGCGACGAGGCTCCATTTCGTTCCCGTGGGAAACCCGGCCCCTCCCATGCCGCGCAGACCGCTCGCCTTGAGCTGCTCGGGACAATGGCTGGACAGATCCACGCCCGAGGCGATGAGCTTCCGAACCGTGCCGTAACGGCTCTCGGGATCGGAGTACGGATCACACTTCCAGCGGCGGGGAGTCTGTGCGGGCGTCTGTGTGGAATGTGTGGAAAGGGGGGAAGGATCGTCGATGAGGCCGAGAAGTGCCGCGAAATCCTGCCGCATTTCCGCGGGGATCGGCACATCGTTAATCGCGATCGCCGGCGCGGAGTCGCAACGGCCCAGACACGAGACCTCGTGGATCTCGACATCGTCGCGCCCCGCGAGTGCCTGGCTGAGCTTTGCCGTGTTATCGGCCGCACCGGCGAGCGCACAACTCACATCGCGGCAGAGATGCACGCAGGCCCGCGGCGGGGGAGTGGTGCGGAAATGCGGATAGAAGCTGACAAGCCCCTGCAGACGGTAGAGCGGGACGTTCCGCCGTTCCGAGAGATCGCGAAGCGTCTGCTCATCGAGGTAGCCCCGCTGGTGTTGTAATGCCGTCAGCTCACGCAACAATTCCACGACTGGTCTCCAGCGACCGAATTTCGTTCCGTTGATTGATTCGTTTTCCGGCTCTTCCGTTCGATTCTCGCAGACGCGGTCAGGTCAAACAAGCAGTCGGGATGGGGGGGCAGGCAAGATCCTTTCAGCCCCTCGATCGTTCTCGTAACCGGAGTTGGAAAGAACTCCTGATCCCCGGGCGGGGGAAAGGCGGCTTGTGCGGGGATCACGCGAAGGGGTATTGCCAGGCCTTCCCCCCGCGGCGGCTGTTAGCCGCCGGCTAAACGGTTGCGCGGATCATGGTGTTTGCGACATATTCTCCCCCTGGGCTTCCTTCGTCCAGTCCCGGTCCCGTGAGCGGGTGGTCCGCTTGCATCTCCGCGAGCGGGTGGCAATAGTGGGCGCATGCTCGAACTCGATGAACACAACACGCTCGATTACCTGCGCGAACGCGCGCTTCTTCCCGCCGACGCTGCGGCCCGCGTGCAGCTGCTCGGCTGGGGGGTCTCGAATGTCGTGCTCCGCGTCACCTGTGAGGGGCGGGACGATTTCGTGATCAAACAGTCGCGCGAGCAGCTCCGGACCGCCGCGCCGTGGTTCAGTCGGCTCGATCGCGTGTTTCGCGAAATGGGAGTCCTGCGGCAGATTGCTCCGCTCCTTCCCGATGGGGTGATTCCCCGCGTCCTCTTCGAAGACCGCGAGAACTTCCTGTTCGGCATGCAGGCGGTCGACGCCCGTCACACCGTCTGGAAGCAACTGCTGCTCGAAGGAAACGCTGATACGTCCATCGCAACGCGTCTCGGGACGTATCTCGGCACCATTCACCGCGAGACCGCCGGGCGCGAGGATGTCGCTGCCGAGTGGGGAGATCTCGAAGTCTTCGACCAGTTGCGGCTCGATCCGTTTTATCGTCGCCTGGGGGAGAAACATCCAGAAATCGCGGGGCCCGTGGCAACGCTGGTGAGCGATCCTGTTCAGTACGCCGGCTGTCTCGTCCTCGCGGACTTCAGTCCGAAGAACATCCTGATCACCGGCGATGCAATTTCGCTCGTCGATTTCGAAACCGGCCACTACGGCGACCCGGCCTTCGATCTCGGATTCTTTCTGAGTCATCTGCTGCTGAAGACCGTCAAGTACGCCGCGCGATTTGACGAGTATGCGGGCCTGACGACTGCGTTTCTCGAGAGCTATCGCGTGGCGCTCGGATCGACGCTCGACGAGCGAATTTTCGGCAATCCCGAGCTTGAGCCCCGCACGATTCGGCATCTTGCCGGGTGCATGTGGGCGCGCATCGACGCGACCAGCCCGGTGGATTACCTGCCGGAAGAAGAGCTGCGAGACGTCGTCCGCAGGTTCTGCCGTGCCTGTCTCCTGACACCCACGCAGGATTGGCCCAGCGTCCTGAATCTCCTGCGGACCAATCTCAAGTCCGTCAACGAAACTTCACCGTGTGACAACACTACCGGTGCCCCCCAAGCCCTTCCTAAAGCCTAAAGTCTCCAGCCTGAAGCCTACCCCTCCCATGTCTCGAATCGAACAGATCATCGCCCGGGAAGTTTTCGACAGCCGTGGAAACCCGACGGTCGAAGTGGAGATCATCTGCACTGGCGGCCGGCGAGGGCGGGCCATCGTTCCCAGCGGCGCCAGCACCGGGCAGTTTGAAGCCCACGAGCTGCGTGATGCCGATGCGTCCCGCTTCGGCGGTGCCGGCGTGCTCCGCGCCGTCGAGCACGTCCGCGGGGAGATTGCCCGGGCACTGACGAATATGGATCCCTGCGATCAGGCGGCGATCGATCAGCGGTTGTGCGAACTCGACGGGACCTCGAACAAGTCGCGGCTGGGGGCGAATGCCCTCCTGGGGGTTTCGCTTTCCGCGGCTTATGCGGCGGCAGCGGTGCGCGAGATGACGCTGGTCGATCACCTCGCCGAGGTCTGGCGGACGCTTCCCGCGACGGCGGCTTCGTCGAGTCTGCCTTCGCACGGTCTGCAGGGGGATCGGCCCATGTTGCCGCTCCCGATGGTGAACATGATCTCCGGCGGCAAACACGCGGGAGGCAATCTCGATTTTCAGGACTTCCTGATCCTTCCGATCGGTGCGGGCTCGTATCGGCAGGCGCTCGAATGGATTGTCACCGTCTATCGCACGCTCGGCCGGGTGCTGCAGGAGGCGGGACACGAGGGAGTCCTCGTCGGTGATGAAGGGGGATACGGCCCGAAGCTCAGCTCCAACAGCGAAGCCGTGGAGTACATCATCACCGCGATCGAGCGGGCCGGACTGCGGCCGGGCGAGGATGTCGCGCTGGGACTCGACGTGGCCAGCACGCATTTCTATCGCGACGGACACTACCATCTGCGGATCGGCGGAGGGCATCAGCTCACGTCGGCAGAGATGGTCGACCTGCTCGCCGAATGGGTCGACAGTTACCCGGTCATCAGCATTGAGGACGGCCTTGCCGACGACGACTGGGCCGGCTGGGAGAAGCTGACGGCCCGTCTGGGGGACCGGGTGCAGCTCATCGGCGATGATCTCTTCGTGACGAATCGCGAACGGCTCGAAAGGGGAATCCAGTCCCGCGTTGCCAACAGCGTGCTGATCAAGCTGAACCAGATCGGCACGCTTTCCGAGACGCTCGCGACGCTGCGACTCGCGCTCGATCATGGCTACTGGCCGGTGATTTCGGCCCGTAGCGGCGAAACGGAAGACACGACGATTGCCGATCTCGTCGTGGCCACCGGAGCCGGGCAGATCAAGGTGGGTTCCGTCGCCCGCAGCGAGCGCCTGGCGAAGTACAACCAGTTGCTGCGCCTTGAAGAATCTCTCACAAATCACGCCACCTACGCGGGCGGCAGCATCTTCAGCCGCCTGGCCGGCAAGCCCGCCCGGTAAAGATTCGCCATTCTGTTTCGGCGAACGCCGTACAGTCGCGCCCGGTTCGGCACCGGCAGATTCTGCGCATTCGCGAAGGATCGCGCTGCGGAAATCTTGCGGCAACTGCGTCAGGTTCTCCCGCTTTCCGCGTTCCTGATGCGCCGGATTGATGATCGAGAGAGAATCTGTCGATAAGCAACGTGCACCCGCGAAGTCGGCGCATCAGGGCGCGGACTCTCCCGGGCGAGCACCCGCACTGCGCCAGGAGTCAGGCAGTCGCGGAGGAGATTGTCCTGGTTGTTCAGGGAAGGCTGCCGGTGAAGAGGAAGGAGTCGAATCTCTGTCTGTGGTGCGCCGTCGGGCTGTTGCTCGGCTGTTGCCTGCTGGCGGGCTGTCGCATTCCTCCCCGATTGGGTGTGACCGATACCGGTTCGCCCCGCTACGACCGCGCGATGGTGGTCTACGAGCTGAACGGCACGCAGCGACCGCTTCCCCTGAGTGCCGATGAAATTTCTCCCGCCGGCTTCGAGGGACGCTCTCCCTTCGAGGAACCGGTCCCCAGTGCGTGGGCGAGTGCGCGGCTGGCGATCCAGTACCCGCACCCGGACGGCGATACCGAAATGGCCCGCGCGACATTGCGACTCTCAAGCCGCCCGTTCGAACCGGCCGACCCGATGGCCGAGGCGCAGGGCAAGGTCTTCGGGCTGGATCTGCTGTCCACCCGCTCGTTCGGCACACCGGAAAACGACACGACCGTCGCCGACGCGTCCGGCACTTACCCGGACGATGAAATCTGGGTGCTGGACTTTCCGAAGCAGCAGCTGGACCTGCTGCTCGTCGACCTCGCGCATGGCGGCTTCTTCGAAGACCAGCTGCGCTCCGCCAGCGACGCCCGCATCGACGTGCAGATCGATCGCGGCCGGACCCGGAAGTCGTGGACTTCCGAGCCCCGCCTCGATCATTTCGTCGCCCGCGTCTATCGCGAAGGCCGCCTGGGGGGATTTGTCAGTTCCAGCCGCCCCAACGGCTGAGAGCTCGCGATTCGCTTTCCGCGTTGCGCAGTCGTCGCCCGATCAAATCCGCCGATCGAGTGCGGCGGCAACTTTGCGACAGGTCTCCATTGTCGCGGCAAAGGCGGCGGGAGTCAGCGACTGGCTACCGTCGCTGAGCGCCTGCGGCGGATTCGGGTGAACCTCGATGATCAGCCCATCACACCCCGCGGCAATCGCGGCGGCACACATCGGGGGAACGAGGGACGCAATTCCCGTCCCGTGGCTGGGGTCGATGACGATCGGCAGGTGTGTCCGCTCATGCAGGTAGGGGACAGTCGCCAGCGGCAGGGTGAACCGCGTGTGCGATTCGAACGTGCGGACACCGCGTTCGCAAAGCATCACCTGCGAGTTCCCCTGATCGAGGATGTATTCAGCCGCCAGCAGGAACTCGTCCATCGTCGCGGAGGGGCCCCGCTTGAGCAGCACCGGCAAACGTGTCTCGCCAACTGCCTGCAGCAGGTGATAATTCTGCATGTTCCGGGCGCCGATCTGCAGGACGTCGGCATACTGGACCAGCAGTTCCACATGCTGGGGGGTCATGACTTCGGTCACGATCGCCAGCCCGGTTTCCTCGCGTGCGGCGGCGAGAAGTTGCAGCCCCTCTTCTTTCATCCCCTGGAAGGCGTAGGGACTTGTGCGGGGTTTGAAGGCCCCGCCGCGAAGGGCGGTCGCACCCGCGGCTTTGACCTGCCGCGCCGCGTCGAGGATCTGCGTTTCGCTTTCGACCGAACAGGGGCCGGCAATCACTCCGACATTTCCGCCTCCCACGACCAGGTCGCGAACACGCACGACAGTTGGTTCGGCACGTGTCTCGCGGCTGGCGATTTTGTACGGGGCGAGGATCGGCAGGACCTTCTCGACTTCGTCGAAGGATTCGAGCGTCGCCTGGTGGCTCTGACGATCGCCACCGATGGCGGCAATGACGGTCCGTTCGGCGCCGACAAGGACGTGCGACTTGAAACCCAGCTCTTCGATGTTCCGAGCCATACGTTCAATCGCTTCCGGAGAGGTGTGAGGTTTCATTACGACGATCATGGTGTCTGAATCCGTACTGACGGCGAAGGCGTTTCGGGCAGGAGAGCTGTTCTCCGGACAACCCGCTATTGGCGGTTCCGAAAACGAGGATTCGCCCGGGAACGAGGACCGCAATCGCTCGCGAGCGTGGGGAGTGCAGGGGAAAAGTGGGCACGGGAAATAAAAAAAGCCCTGAAATCCTCGAAGGGATTTCAGGGCCTGTTGGTTTTCAGCTTCGACGACGCGGGTTAGCTCCGTGGTGTCGGTGCCGGTCCTGAAATTCCCGGGCAGGGAAACCAAAAGTAAAACCCAAACCATGCTCCGCGATACGCGGCGCCGGCGTTTGAACGGGTCTCACTCTGGCGGAACGACAACGACAAGAGACTCTCCCGAATGCGTCTCGTCGAGACCTCCAGGGAGGCCAAGACGTCTGAAAAGGATGCGGAGCCGAACTTGAAAGCGCTCAGGATTGAGCGGGTCAGTCTCAACTCACGCCAGGTCAGGCTGCCTGACCGATTACCCGTCACGCTCGAAGCGTTTGACCGGCAATCCAAACAGCCGATTGGCTACTGTCAGGCAGCCCACCTCTGGTTAGAACTACACATATGTAGAATCACCTCCTTTCCAAACGGGACCCTCCGGTTTCGACGAGACCAGCCTCATCTACTCGCGGCTTTGTGTCCAGGTTACTCCCGGCAGGAGCAACCACCGAGATCATCCTATAGGATTTCGCGAAGAACCGTCAACTTGAATTTTCAAGTTTCATTTCTCATGTCTGCAACGAAGGCACGGCGGACAAGAGCTTGCGACTTTCGAATGCTTACACTTCAGTTCAATTGCCAGGGCTCATCACCGTGATTTTCCTGCGGATTTCCCGGCGGGATTCCCCGGAGAAATACCTGCCGCCGCGTATCAGCGAAGCGAATCTGTGAAGTGGTTCCACGCTTTCGCGACTTTCGCGGACTTGCGTCCGCCGGGGGGCGACATTTCACCGCCAGCGCGTCTCCGACACTGTTGGCAGACGTGTCCGTGGCGGGAAAATCGGAGACCACGGTCAGAAAGTCCATCACGGCCGCAGCAATCTCGGCGTGCTCCCGGGCGTGTGGATGGGCGCCGCGATACTTCGGCGGAAATGCGGCGCGAAGGCTATAGCCGAACAGACTCCACTTCATCGCCATCTGGTTGCGGCCGACGTCTTCAATCTGTTCGAAGCCGAACTCCCAGGCCCGCTCGGCATCGCAGGCGAAATCGGCGACCGGATACTGGACCACGAAGTGTCCCAGCAGCAGGTCGGTCCAGCGTTCGATGCGGCGACGGAGGCGGTTCATCCGGCGGAGATCGCAGCTTGCCCGGCCCTCGCTCCCCAGCATCCACTTCAGGGCGAGTCGTCGGGCTTCGAGATGTCCGAGCAGGACGTTGCGGGCGATCGGCTCCGCTTCGCTGGTTCCCCGGGCAAGATCGCAGGCGACCATCCATGCACCGGCGACGCGCGTCAGCATCTCCGAGGTGAAGATCTCTTCGACGATCTTTTCGGGGGAGACGGATGTCGCAGACTGCGGCGACACCAACTCCAGCGGTGAGGGGGCGAGTACCCGACGCCAGCCATTCAAGCGCCTCCGCGAAGCGCTCCAGAAGACCTGGAGTAGCGAAGCCGGCAGCGGCTGACGCGAACGCAGGCTCTGGTCGCCATAGAGTGAAATCAGGGCGGCGGCCTCGATCGTCCGAAACAGTTCCTTGCTCGTGCTGCACTCTCCGGCGGAACTCTCCGCAGTGGCTCCCGCATTCTGCCGTTCAGTCATGAGATGGTCTCAAGGCTCCCGATGTTCGTCACCCGCCTCATCAGTCCCCAGCGACTGAGAGTGGTTCCGCCGCATCAAGCAAACAGGGTGCCAAGCCATCGGCGAGCGGGACACACAATCGCAAGCTGCTTTCTCCACGGCACTTATGCCCACCCCTGATCTCCGCTGCAAGAATCAGCCGTGTTGGGTGAACGCGACACGTTCGCGGGGGAGGCGAACGCCTGTTGAAAAAACGCACCTTCCTCACGGCTATCTCGCGACGCGGGTGAGAACTGTCGACCACCCGCCACGCGCCCCGAAGTCTCGGCGGCCGAAGTGAAGATTAGTGCCCTGGTCCGGGATTTGCGTGGCGATCTGGACTCTTGGGACGCCCGACCAGTTTTCCCGCTCACGGAGAGTCGCGGCGAGCAGACAGGCGGGCACGACACGGAGGCCTGAGAAGGCCAGGCCGAACATGTCGATGCTGCGCGACAGTCCGCGGAAATCCCTGAATCCACTGATCCTGGCGCGCCGCCCCAGCCGATCTTACAAACGACGGTCGAGGGAGTACCTCAGTCATCAACTAGGTAGAAACACCTACTTTTCACGCGACTTTGCAGTACGAGTTTCGACGTCAAGCGTCAGTAGATCCCTGAAGAAATTTTTCATTTTTCGTTCACATTCTGTTGCGTCACGCACAGAGTTCGATAGAATCGGAATCGTAAGCAGCCGGATGTTGGATTTTTGTGGTCCCTGCCCCACCACAAATTTTCTCCCGGCTGTTTGCGTTTACGGGCCTGACGAATCCGTCAGGCCCGTTTTCATTGGGGCCCGCTCCTGGTGGGAATCATCATTCACAGGAACGGAGCGGGCGATTCGCGGGACGAGCCCTCTTGACCTCCGGACCGCTGCCCGATACTCTCCCGCCTCACTTCAACTCTCCCCGACGACCTTCACCTGTTTGCCCCCCGACAGAATTTCCCCGCGCTGTCTGCGGAGACGAACCGTGCTTTGGCAGGATGTCATGAGCCGACTGCAAAAGGGCCCTCCGCCGTTGCCTCGGCGGCTGCTGGAAACCATTCTCATCCCCCGGCAAGACAATTCGGGATTGCGGATCCTCGAAGTTCGCTCTCCCTATGCGCTTCCCGAAGAGGTCCTGCACGCCCACGCGGTGACGCTTGTTCGGCGGGATTACTCCGCGCTCCTGAATGCCGTCACCGGGGACGAGTTGCTTGACTTTGGGAACACTCCCGGGGACTCCTCCGCTCCGCGAACCGAGGATACCCCGCCGCGGGACTTCGATCTCATCGTCGCTGGCGACCTCGAGGCGCATCGGGGGAACCTGACGGGAAGTGCCGCGTTGCTGGCGACGGCCAACCTGCTGATGAACCTGCGTGCCGGCGGCCGACTGCTGCTCCTCACGCGACTTGATCCGTCGTGGGACGACATTCCCGGCGGACATCTCCGCTCCTGTTATCTGCGGCACCTCTCAGCGTTTGCCGGCAAGGTCGAGATGGCCTATTTCCCGGATAGACTGACGGACATCCGGACGTGGCGATGGATGCTCGGCCGACAACCCCGTTCGGGATACCTGGTCGCGCGGCTGCAGATTCCCGCGGCCCCGCGCTCGCGGTCATCATGGCAGTCGACGGCACTGGCCGCTGCCTCGCGTCCCCAGGAGTGCTGCTGCCTCTGGGCACGACGGCAGGAAGCCACGACATCGCCCCCTGCGGTCTGGCGGGCGGCATGAGTTCGCCCGGAATGTTTTCCCCCTGAGTATCCCCCTCCTGAATCGCCAGCTGAATCGCCAGGGCGGCGGTCGCTCTTGACCTGTGTTCCCTCCCCCCGTATCGTCGGGGCCGTGATTTCGCTCCGGTTGTGCATCCGGAGCCAGGGAGGGCAATCAGGCGAGGGATCGCATGCGCATCTTCTTTTCCGTCGGCGAGCCCAGCGGCGATCAACACGCCGCGCATCTGGCCGTCGAACTGCGACGGCGGCGGCCCGATGTCGAGCTGGTGGGATTCGGTGGTCCGCTGATGCGGGAAGCCGGCTTCCGACTGAGTTATCAGCTCACCGACCTGGCCGTCATGGGCATTCTTAAGGTGCTGCCGCTTCTCTGGCGGTTCTACCGCCTCGTGCGGCAGGCCGCGGCGGAGTTCCGTTCACAGCGCCCCGATGCCGTCGTCCTCGTCGACTTCCCCGGTTTCAACTGGTGGATCGCCCGCCGCGCGAAGAAGCTGGGAATCCCCGTCTATTACTACTGCCCCCCGCAATTGTGGGCTTGGGCGCCGTGGCGGATTCGCAAGATGCGGCGGTTCGTCGATCATGTATTCTGCGGATTGCCCTTTGAGGCCGAGTGGTACAGCGAGCGGGGCGTCTCTGCCGAATGCGTGGGGCACCCCTTCTTCGATGAGATTGCCGACAAACCGCTCGATGCGTCATTCCTCAGCGCACATCGCAGCCACCCCGGCGATCCGGTGAGGACGGTCGCGATCCTGCCCGGTTCGAGGAACGGCGAAGTGCACGCGAACTGGCCGATTCAGGTGCGGGTGATGCAGGAGCTTCGCCGCTGGATTCCCGACGTCCGCTTCCTCGTCGCGTCGTACAAGCCGACGCAGCGCGAGTGGTGCGAGACTTATCTCGCGGATGCGAACCTCGATCTTCCCGTGGAGTTCCACGTCGGCCGGACATCGGAAATCATCGAGGTTGCCGATGTCGCACTGATGGTCTCCGGTTCGGTGAGCCTTGAACTGCTTGCGCGGCGGACGCCGGCGGTTGTGCTCTATCACGTCGACTGGGTGTTCTATCTCGCGGCCCGCCTGCTGGTGACCTGCAAGTTCATGTCGTTGCCGAACCTTGTCGCCGGCCGCGCGGTCATGCCCGAGTTCCCGCTGGTCGGCGACGCCAGCACGGGTGTGGAAGAGATGACAGGCATTCTTGCGCGCTGGCTGACTGAAGCCAACGAGCGCGAGCGGATCGTTGCCGAGATGACTGCACTGCATCAGCGGACGGCCCGCACGGGAGCTTCCGCGTGTGTCGCGGCGTCGCTCCTGCGACGACTGGAACCGAGCCTCCCGCTGACGAAGGCAGCCTGACGTTCTTCAGCCGACCAGTCGCTCAATTTCGCTGCGTGACGGAATTGACGGCTGCGCTCCTGACTTCGTCACGGCGAGCGCAGCGGCCGCATTCGCCCACGTGGCCGCCTCTCGAAACGATCGGCCCTCGGCAAGTGCCGCGGCCAGCGCGCCGGTGAATGCATCGCCGGCAGCAGTCGCGTCCACGGCCGTGACCTTGTGGGCCGCGAGCGTGGTGACCTCATCATCCACGACGACACAACCCTTCGAGCCCAGCGTCACAATCACACGCCGACAGCCCAGTCGCCGCAGCTCGCGGGCGCAGGCGATCGCGTCGGCTTCGGACTCACACGCGAAGCCGGTCAGGTGTGCGGCCTCCGTTCGATTCGGAGTCAGCACATCCACGTCGGTGAGCCATCCTTCCTTAACGATACATTGGTTCGCCGGCGCTGGGTTCAGCACAGTGGTCACTCCGCAACTGCGGGCGCGCCGCAGTGCCCTGCGAACGCTGCCGGGAGGCAACTCCAAGTTTGTCACCAGCACCGCGGCCCGGTCGAAGACGGCCTGAGGGAGCGCGTCCACTTCTTCAGGAATGAACGCCCCGTTGGCCCCTGACGCGACGCTGATCAAGTTCTCGCCGGTCTCATCGACGAGAATCAGCGCAATACCCGTGGGTCGATCCGGGACGGTTTTCAGCAGCGAACCATCGATCCCTTCCCGCGCGAGCGACTCCCGGGCCGCGCGGCCGAAGTCATCGTCTCCAACCGCGCCGATGAAGGTGACTTTCTGACGCCCCGCGCGGGCGGCGGCGACCGCCTGATTGGCTCCCTTGCCTCCCTGAGAGGAATGGAAGTCGCCGCCAATGACTGTTTCCCCGGGTTGGGGAAGCCGCGGTCCGCGGATGACGAGATCCACATTCACGGAACCGAAGACCGCGATTTCACCCTTCCGGGGCTGCATGCTGCGACCCTTTCACCGACGCACGTCGGGGCGATGAACTTCAACGCCCGGGCTTAGCGCCCGGAATCGTTTACCGCCGCCGTCAGTTGCTTCACGGTCTCGATGATCCGGTCCTCGAGCCCTGCGGCCCATTTGGAGGGGATCTGGTAGTAGACCATCGAAGTCGCTCCCTCGTATCCCCCCTCCTTGAGCACGCGTTCGGAGGGAATATAGGCCATGACATCGTTCGCATAGCCCGTCACCCAGGTGCGTCCCTTGCCCAGCTCTTCTTTGAGCCGCAGGGAATAGTCGACGACGATCTCACCGCCGAGCGCCACCCAGGTCACGTGATCGCCGCATTTCCAGACCTGAACGGGGTAGGGGTATTTCGAATCGAGCGGCTTGTCGGCCGCGAGCTGATCGAGCAACCGCTGGGCGAGCGCCTTCTCGTATTTGTTGTTGCTCGTGGCCTGCTTTTCCAGTTCGGCCTGCGTGGGAACGTGCGCGTAATCGAGATCGACCGTGCGGAATGCGGTCGTGAGCCGCCCCTCGACGGGCTGCATCTTGCCGGCCATCACCTCATCCACCGCGACGGCCAGCATGCGGCCATACTTCTCGCACAGTTCCAGCGTGCGGCGGGGAAGCGGATTCTGGTCGGCACCGCAGCCGAGAAAGAACAGCGCCACCGCGTCGGGGTGCCGGTCTTCGAGATAGAGCGCAGCGAATCCCGCGTAATCGCCGCAGAAGAGCTGGAAGCTCAACGTCGTGTTATGACAGGCGTACCCGAAAAGAATCCCCCGCACCGTCTTGCCGTCGGCCGACATTACGCGAAGCACCGGCACATCATGATCGATCGGGCCCTGACCGATCGGCGGTCGGCGATTGACGGCGAACTCGGTGTGTCCGATACCGGTCGACAGCTGCGCCGGTTCCAGCGCGGCGATGGCCTCGCCGATCAACTTGATCAGTTTCCCGTTGAGCTGCTGCTGATAGCGATCGACTTTCGCGCGTTCCTCGGCATTGAGGAAGTAGATGTGCGTGAGCGCGTCATCGAGTGCCGGGCCGCAGTGCGTGTGCGAACAGGTGAACATCAGGTCGGCACGACTCAGTCCGTGGTTCGCGATGACGGCATCGCTCACAACCTTCGCCATCTTCGCCGGAACACCGATCAGGTCGGTGGAGACCATGACGACGGTCTTGCCGGCGGGGTCGCGCAGGGCGGCGGCACGGGCGTAAAGATCGTGGACCTTTCCTTCGGAGGGGGCCGTCCGCCCGGCATAACCGGAGAGCCACATCGGTTCATCGGGAGTGATGATGACGCGTGAGAATCCCGCCTGCCAGGTGGATTCGGCCGCCTGGCCTGAAGAGATGAACATGAACGTGACAACAAACAGCGAGGCAAGCGTGTTGCCGATCCGGAAGAGGTCGCGGGTCATTCGAAGATGCTCCTCAGAGTCGAAACGGGAGAGAAACGCAGTCAGCCCCGCTTCAATTTACACAGGATCATCTCGAAGAGCGATGCAGCGGAAGGGTTCGGAGGCGGCTTCCCGTGGTCGCGAGTGAAGGTCGTAATAAAGCAACAGACGCAGCGGACACGAGCGCTTGTCCACTGCGTCTGTCTCTCACCTGTCTGTCGATCCGGGGAGCTCAGTAGTTGCTCACCCGGTCGGAGCCGGCGACCTTCACAATCTTGTTGTAAAGGCCGAGGATCAGAAATGTCGGAGCCCACTGGCCGACAAACAGGGCGTTTTTGGTATCTCCCGAGAGCCGCAGTGCGAGTGATCCCATGATGGATCCCATCGCGGCCCAGAGGAACACGTCTGACGGCAGCTTGGCGGTTTGCGACTCGATGCCGTAGGCGATTTTGCCTTCCGAGTGCTGGTGGGCCTCGTCGTACCCCATGCCAGCCGTCACACTTTCACGAGCAGATGCCATTGCAGTCACTCCTTCACGTACTGCGGTCGGAACCCTCCCTGAGGACAGTTGTCCTCCGTCTGAGGTCTGAAGAGGCAAATTGAATGCCGCCCTCCGGCGTCGCGCGGAGTCCGTGTACGGAGTGTGCACAGCCCTGTCAGCTTTTCGCCGCCTCGGCAGAGGTTTCCGGCGAATGCTCGCGCTCCGCACAGAAAAACACCGCGGAGTCATAGTACGTGCGAAATCGGTAGATCCGTCCTTCCTCCGGTTCGATGATGCTCGCCCCGCGATACGAAATGGGATGACCGTTGGGGAGCGTCCCCTCCGAATGCCATTCCAGTACCGCGATGTTGTCCCCTTCGATGATCCGGTCAAATTCGGAATGAACTTCCTGAAAGGCGGATCGATAACCATTCCAGAACTCGCGGGCCCCCGGTTTTCCCCGCAATGGTTCGCGCTCCGTCAGGCTGGTCAGTTCGGCGTCATCGGCAAACAGTTCGATCAGCGGCTCCAGGTTTCCCTCCCGCTCCAGAGTGTGAAGTGCGTCGATGAAGCGGTTGACCGTTTCCTTCGTTGCTTCTGACATGGGATTCTGGCTCCTCTTCTGAAAGTTCGACTCCCTCTGTCTCGGGACGACATCGATCACCCGCTCCGCACCACATCCGGTTGGAGATCACACTTCCATCACACGGATCACAGTGTCGCACTGCATCGGTTGCGTCTGAACAGGGAGCAAAAGCCCGGCATTCCGGGACGTGGAGGCGTGCGACCTCTTTCTGCTCCGGTCAGGCGGCATTATGGTACGGGCGATCTCACCTGAAGAGGCCGCTTCTCCACTCCCGTCGCCGTGTGAATGCGACCCGGAACAGACAGCGCAACGCTCCGGGATTGCTGCCGACAAAGCGGGAGCGGTACAGACGCAACGGAAATCGAGTCACCACTGATGCGTCGCTGTCAGGCAACAGCCTCTCGGGGCAAACAATGCGCCGGTGGACAACAAGTCACTGTCGTGCCGCCGTGGGGTGCACGTTTTCTTCCGGATTTTCGCTTGCACAGAGGTGTTCGCACGCCGTCTCAAATCGGGCGCGTACGTGCGGCACGTCGCCTGTTTTAGCGACCTTCTGAATGTCATTCACCTCGATGAGGGCACTCAAAAGCTGCGTCGCTCAGGAGGCACCCGGTCTGCGCAAGTCCTTCTCCATGCCCCTTCTCTCACTCTTTGCTGCCAATGACAGACTGCACGTATTGACGCGCATTCCGTCTTATCGAAGCAGCCGTGAACCACGCTTCACATTGGCCCTTTGTTTCGATTCCGTTCGGGTATGACATCCCGCTCTCCCGCGAGGTTCTCGCATGTGCCCCCGCCCAGCCTGCGCTCATGAACAGTTCTGAGTTTTATCAACAGTTCTGCGTTTCCTCAGAAATCTCGCAGCAGCAAGAGCCGTCGAGACATCCTTTCAGGATTGCCTAAACCGGCTCCTCTCATCGATTGGCACCATGCTTGCAGCCTTCACTCGCTGCGAGCGGAATACCGGTGACTTTTCATGAGGAGGCATCAAATGTTAAAGAGACCGAGACTACGAACGGCACTCCTTTGGAGCGCCACAGCCGTTGGAAGCTGGATGTTATGGGGAGGGGAGCTTCGTGCCCAGCAGCCACCTGGCGGGCCCAATGGAGGCGTCGCCGCGCAGGGCGCCGAAGCGATGCAGGGAGAGGTCCTGACGTATGGACCTGTGCACGAGGCATTCGCGGAGCCGATCACCTACGAACTCCGCGAACGGCAGAGTGTCGTAGTCCCCGAGGCTCCACCGAATCCGATTGAGGAAGTGCCTCCGGAGGTCATGCCTTCCGCGGACGCGATCTGGATCCCCGGCTATTGGGCGCGGGACGTCGATCAGGAACGGTTCATCTGGGTGAGCGGAATCTGGCGTGTCCCGCCGGCCGGGCATCAATGGATTCCGGGATACTGGGCCGAAACGGGTCAGGGATTTGAATGGGTTCCAGGATTCTGGGCCGCCGAGGATGCAGAAGAGCTGGCCTATCTGCCTTACCCGCCGGCCAGTCTCGAACAGGGCCCGAATCAGCCGGCCCCCTCGGAAAATCATTTCTGGGTTCCCGGCGTCTGGACCTGGCAGAGTAACGATTATGTGTGGCGTCCCGGATATTTCGCCGAGGCACAGCCCGGCTGGATCTGGGTTCCGGCTCATTACGCCTGGACGCCTTACGGCTGCATCTTCGTCGACGGCTATTGGGACTACACACTCGACGATCGGGGAATGCTGTTCGCTCCGGTGTACTTCCCGCCCACGGTGATCGCGCAACCGGCCTTCGTCTACCAGCCCGCGGTCGTGATTCAAACCGAGGTGCTGTTGGCGCACTTCTTCGTGCGGCCGCACTATCACCATTACTACTTCGGCGATTTCTATGCGGATCGGTATGAACGGCTCGGCATCATTCCCTGGTTTGCGTATCACCGTCATCGCTCGGCCTATGACCCGCTGTTCGTTTATCACCGCTGGCACTTCCGCAACGAGCGGGATTGGGTGGATCGCCTCGAGCGGTCGTACCGCATGCGGGTGCAGCGTGAAGATCTCCGACCGCCGCGCACCTTTGCCGAGCAGCGGCAACTCGTCGCCAGGTTCCGCGATGGTGACCGGGGTGATCGCCGTGACGAGGTCCGCGCGCTTGCCGTCGCGGCCCGTGTCGACGAACTCGTCGATCGCCAGGGACGCGGTAATGGTGAAGGTCGCCGGGGACAGTTCATCCGTCTCGATGAATCGCGACGCGAACGGTTCCGGGAGCGGGCACGCGAAATTCGCGAGCTTCAACGCGCACGGGCGGAGGACTCCGCTCGTCCGGGGGATGTCGATCAGCGTGACCGCCCGCGCGATGATGCGGGACGTCGGCCGGGTCGAGACGGCCAGGCCGGTCCCGACCGCGATCGGCCGGGCATTGGTCCGGAAGGGCGTCAGGATCGCAGAGGCCCCGACACTGATCGTGGACGTCCCGACGCTCGACCGGGTGAACGCCCGCCAGCTGGCCCCGACCGTGATCGACCGGGCGTCGGCCCCGAAGGGCGTCAGGACCGCGGTCGTCCGGAGGCACGACCCGGTGAAGGTCCGCAGGGTGAACCGCGGGATCGCGGACGTCCGGGCGCGGACCGTGAAGATCGACCGGGAGCCAGTCCGGACAGACAGCCCCGCGGTGAGGGTCGGCCCGGTGCGGAAGGCCGCCCGATTCAGCGACGTTCGTTCCGTCTCCCCTCCCGCACGGATCGCGGGCAGCAAGCACCGGGACAGGCTCCTGATACCCGCGGCAGAGACGCGAGGACTCCGGATGCCCGGACACCCGATGCACGCGCCCCGGGAGCGCAAGGTCCGGGAACCCGGAGCCCCGACACACGGGGACCGGATGCCCGGAGTCCGCGGGGTGACCGCCCCGACGCCCGCACTCCTGGTGCGGATCGACGCGGGCCGCAGGTGCCCGACCAGCGGGTTCCGGGAACCCGGGGACCGGAGGATCGCGGGCCCGGCGCGCAGAGCCCCCGCGGCCAGGTTCCTGATGCCCGTACGCCGGCTGACGATCGCCGCGGCTCACAGATTCCCGGCCGCGGAGAACCCGATATGAGGAGGCCCGCTTCAGGAACTCCCGGCGCTCGTGCTCCTCAGGGGCAGATCCCCGGAGTCCGAACGCCGAATGATGACTACCGTGGTGGTGACCGCACTCCGGGAGCACGCACGCCCGGCGCCAGGTCTCCGGGACAGGAACTTCCGGGGCGGCGTTCGCCCGGCGCAGCCATTCCCGGTACCCGGCCCGATTCCCGCGGTGCCCCCGATTCCCGCCCGGGTCGCGATTTCCGCGACAACAACCGGCAGGGAGTCGGCCCGCAGGGGATTCCCGGCTCTCAGCGTCCCGGACTGACTCCGGGGGCGGGTCCCGGGCAGCAGCCGGATGCCCGCGGCCCCGGCCGTCGCGGTCCGGAAATCCGCACTGCCCCCAATCCGGGGGGAGTTCCAGGAGCCCGTCCGGGCGCCGATCGTGGCCCGGGTCGCGAGGGAGCACCCGCACCGCGGATGCGTGAAGAGCGACAGGGACCGCAGTCGGGCAATGTTGCTCCTTCGCAACGCCCCGGTCAGCGCGGTCCCTCGGAAGCACGTCCGGGTGGCGGCTCCCGGGAAGAACGTCAGGATCGGCGTGAACGCCGTGAACGGCGTGGCAACGACTGAGCGACAGCCGCGGTGAATGGAAAAGCTCCGTCGCGAGACGACTCGCGGCGGAGCTTTTTTTGTGACAGATTCGGAACTCGACGCAAGAGTCAACCGCTGGCCTTGACTGAAGGCACGAGGCGACGTTTCGCCTCCCTGCTTCATGTGCAGGAGCTATTTACCTTCGGGTGTGGAAATCCCGTCGATCTTCACATGGTCGAGCACACAGCGGGCCCAGACGGCGTAGCCTTCGGGACTCAGGTGCAGTCCATCGGGAGCGAACAGCCGCGACTTCGGCAACCCGTCAACATCGAGCATTTCCGGGGCAATGTCGATGTAGTGCAGCCGTTCCTCTTTCTCGCACTGTGACTGAATCAGGGAATTGGCAACCCGGACTTTGTCGAGCATCGACCAGCGGCGAATACTGGGCTTGATGCTGATGAAATAGATTTCCGTCTCGGGGAGCCCGCTCCGCACTTTCTCGACGAACGCCCGGAAATCGTCGGCGACCTGCTCAGGCGTTTTTCCCCGGGCGAGATCGTTGTCCCCGGCGTAGAGCACAACGGCCCGTGGTTCGTGCGGGATGATGATCCGATCAGCGAAATGCGTTGAATCGGCGATTTTCGATCCGCCGAAGCCTCGATTAATGACCTTTCCGCCGGGAAAGGAGTCTTCGAGTTTCCAGAGCTTGATGCTCGAACTGCCGACGAACAGGACGGCTCCCTTGGGCGGAGGCGATTTCGCGTCCCGGGCTTCGAAGTCCGCGATCGACTTTTCCCAGCGTTCGAATTCTGACGGAGCGTCGGCGGCCCGGACAGGCGAGACCAGGCCGATTCCCACGGCCAGCACAATGCCGGCCATCCAGAAGCTCCAATTCCGATTCAACATGCGAGACATCCTTTTGCCGAGGGTTGATGAGGGGGAATTCCGGCGGGGGAGGAGTAGAACGGCTCCGCTCCTCCCGGTGCTTGTGGTCGTCTTGTGACCAGCCTTTTCCCGGAGTCGTGAGGGCAGTTCGCCCGACTACTTGCCCCAAATTGCCAAGTAATACTTTCTTATCGATTCATCTTCGTGATATGCTGGGCACTCTCGGAGGCCTTTGCAAGGGTGAGGCAGGCTACCAGGGGGCTCCCGGTTGACGAATCTGCGGCAGCCTGTTAGATCTCGTCCCCCCCTGGCTTTCCCCTTAATGCCGTGTCTGGGGGATGACGATGAAGGACTTCGGTATTGAAGCATTCTGCGACTTGTAGCGAGGCGGTGATTTCATGGCAACCGATCAGAAACCCAAGAAGACCACATCGCAAGGACCATTTTGCATGTGGCAGGGAACAGACTTCCCCACTTGGGTAAGGCTGTTGGCCACGCGCCCCCCTCTCTGTTGGAAGCAGTCGTTACGCCTGGCCGTCGTTACGGCCCTGAGCATGAACAATTCGGTCATGGGGCTGACCGAACGCCTGCTCTTCGGGCGCAAGGTCCGGAACACGGAACTGATTGGCGAACCGGTTTTCATCGTGGGCCATTGGCGGAGCGGCACGACCCTGCTGCACAATCTCCTTTCGATGGACCCGCAGTTCGCCACGCCAAACCTTTACCAGGTGCTCAACCCGCACCACTTCCTTGTCACCGAGTCGTTGGTGACGCGTTTGACGGCGCGGTTCCTTCCCAACACGCGGCCGATGGACAATATGGAAGTCAGCTGGGACTCGCCGCAGGAAGATGAGACAGCCCTCATGAACATGACGCTGCTCTCTCCCTACCTGATGGTCGCCTACCAGGGGAACCGCCCGAAATACGAGCGTTACTTCGATCTCCGCGACCTCTCCGAAAAGGAGCTGCAGCGCTGGAAGGATGCCCTGCTGCTTCTGATGAAGAAGCTCACGCTCAAGGAAAAGAAGACCATCCTGCTGAAGTCTCCCACGCACTCTTACCGCGTGCGGACGCTGCTGGAGATGTTCCCCCGGGCCAAGTTCATCAACATCGTCCGCAACCCCTACGCGGTGTATAACTCGACGCTGCACCTGCGGCGGACACTGTTCACCGAGAACGCCCTCGGCCCCGTGAACTTCCACAACCTGGAAGAAGATACCTTCCTGACCTACGAGCATCTCTTCCGCGTCTTCGAAGAAGATCGCCCCCTGATCCCGAAAGGTCAGCTCCACGACCTGAAGTTCGAGGATCTGGAGGTCGACCCCGTCGGTGAGCTCCGCAAGATTTACGAGCAGTTGAACATGCAGGGCTTCGACGATCTCGAGCCCAAAGTCACCGCGCAGCTCGAATCCCTGCGGAAGTACCGCAAGAATGAATTCACGATGGAAGAAGGACTGATGCGCCGCATCTACGATCGTTGGGGAGCGGCGTTCGAACGCTACGGCTATCCGAGCGGTCTGAGCAACACTTCCGCCCAGGTCGCCTGAGCCCCTCGACGAGGGCACCCCTCAATCAGATCATTGAAATACGCCGCCCGGAATTCCGGGCGGCGTTTTGCATTTCGGCGGACTCGATTCTCCGGATGTCGCAACCAATCCTCTCCTGCAAGGATGGATTACGCGAAGCGATGTGTCGGCACCGGACGCCCCGGGCGAAAACTCTGCGTCTGGCGGAACTCCGCCTCCGCCCCGCGGGCCTCGCAGGCAGCGCGGACAGCCTTCTCGACATGCGATTCCAGAAGCTCCGGATCACACGCGACCCGCGCATTCACAATCACATCGACATCCTGCACCTGACAGTGCGATGGGAGTGACAGCTCCGGTTCGCTGCCGCTGCTGATCAGGTTCGCCACGCCGAAGAAGCCTTCCCAGAGGCCGATCGTCTTCAGATGCGCGGTCTCGGCACCGGCTTCCGCGAGCGAATCCCGCAGCCGGCTGACGATCTCGACGAGCAGGTCATCGAGGGCGAATTTCTCCGAAGCCGTCACTCGCAGGCTGCTGTTCAGCCAGCCGAGTTCGGCTTCCCCTTCAGCATAGGTGTCATAGTCAATGTCGAGCACCTTGCGGCCGAAGTCGCCCTGCTGCGCCAGCAGTTCGTACACCGCATCGAAACCCGCCCCGGTTTTCGCCGAGACGCGCAACAGCGGCGTTCCGGGGTAGTGTTCCGCAACCAGAGTCGCAAGCTCTTCGACCTCTTCCGCAGGAAGCTCATCAATGCGGTTGATGAGAATCGCATCGGCTTCTTCGAGCTGCTTTTGCAGAATGTACGCGGCCTTCGGTGAAAAACCGCCCCCGGCTTCGTTCCGCAGGATCCGGCTCCCGTGACTGGGCTTCAGGATCACGCAGTAGGGAGCGATGCTGAACTCCGCGTCGTAGAGTCGCTTGAGCGGCTGGATGACCGTGGCGACCAGGTCGGTGCAGCTTCCGACCGGTTCGGCAAGGATGACGTCCGGCCGTTGATCCTTGCCGAGTCCTTCAATCGTGCCGATCAGATCGTTGAAGCGGCAGCAGAAGCAGGCCCCGGCGACTTCGCCGACGGCAAAGCCCTGATTGCGGAGGGTGTTGGTATCCACGAGGTCGGTCGCCTGATCGTTGGTGACGATCCCGACCGTCAGTCCCTGATCCATGTAATGCCGGGCCAGCCGACCGAGGGTTGTTGTTTTCCCGGCTCCGAGGAACCCGCCGACCATCACATAGCGAATCTTGTGCGTCATTCCAACCCTTGTCTTGCAGGAACGAACGTGCGAAAACCGTCATCGTCGGCGTTCCATTGTACTGAGGAGCGGGGCGGCTGTCCCCATTGGGGTGCCCCCTTTGAATCTCTTGGACCGAGTCGAAAGTTTGCCCGTACAATCCCGGAGGCGTTTGTGACAGAGATGACTGCGCTCCCGGCACTTTTGGGAGGTCCTGCCGTCCGGCCTGAGGGCCCTCCCGCCTGGCCGTTCCCCGATCCCGCCGTGCAGGAAGCGCTTCAGGCCGCCTATGCCGATGGCTCCTGGGGAAGATACTTCGGACCGAACGTCGAAGGCCTGACGGCGGAACTTGCGGCGTATCACAACGCCGGGCACGTCCTGCTCTGCGCGAGCGGGACCGCCGCCGTCGAACTGGCGCTGCGTGGGGTGAAGATCCGCGCGGGGGATGAAGTCATTCTCGCCGCTTACGAGTTCAAGGCCAACATGCAGAACATTCTTCTGCTCGGTGCGACCCCGGTGCTGGTCGACATCGCGGCGGAGAACTGGAACCTCGATCCGCAACAGCTCTCGGCAGCGGTCAGTGAGCGGACGCGGGCGATCCTGGTCTCGCACCTGCATGGGGGAGTCGTCCCGATGCCCGCCCTCCGCGAGTTTGCGGATCATCACGGCCTGGTGTTGATCGAGGACGCCTGTCAGATGCCCGGGGCACAGGTTTACGGCCGTCGCGCCGGCATGTGGGGCGATGTCGGCGTGCTGAGCTTCGGAGGCAGCAAACTCCTGAGCGCCGGTCGCGGCGGGGCGGTCCTGACGCGGGATTCCGCCATCGCGCAGCGAATCCGCCTTTACACGCAGCGCGGCAACGAGGCTTATCCGCTGTCGGAACTCCAGGCGGCAGTCGTTCGCCCTCAACTTGCAGCGCTCGATGCCAACAATCGCCGCCGGGCCGAACGGGTCGAACAGCTTTGCACACGACTGCGCAAAGTTCACGGCCTCGTTCCGTTCCGGAATGCCGATTCGGAATCACACGCCGGCTATTACAAGCTGGGGCTGCAATACAATCCTGCGGCGTTTGGCGGTCTCGATCGCGAGCGGTTCTGCAAGGCGATGCGTGCGGAGGGAATTGCTCTCGATCCCGGCTTCCGCAGCCTGCATCTGACACACTCCCCCAGTCGCTTCCGAGCGGCAGGCGAACTCCGTCACGCGACCGATGCCGATGCGCGAGTCGTCGTGCTGCATCACCCGATCCTGCTCGGAAGCAGCGACGATGTGGAGCAGATCGTGACCGCCATCGAAAAAGTTCGTTCGCACGCGGCCCTGCTGCGCGACTCGGCCGCGCTGCCGTGAGAAGATGGGCATGGCTCTCGCATCGACTGCGAGCAGCCTTCAGCCGAGCTTGCCGGCAAGCTGTAACAGCAAGCGTTCCATGATGACCCGCTCGGGAAGCGGGCTGCCCCCCTTGAGATCGGTATCGGCTTTCAGCAGCCACGTATAAAGCTGCTCGGCTCGGGGCCGGCCGATCCGGCGGAGGTAGTTCATGGAGGCATCGAGCGCGAAGGGCTTCACTCCGGCGTCGGCCAGCGCGTTGCGGAGCGGCCGCCCCTGACGGGACGCCTCGGTGGCTTTCGCCAGCGCCCGGAAGGTGTAGTGAATGCCCCCCAGCAGCTTGAGCGGGTGCTCGCCCGCTTCCAGCAGCTTGTCGAGCAGATGCATCGCCCGGTCGACCTTCCCGTCGCGGACGGCATCCAGCATGCTCCAGGTGGTCTCGGCTTTCCAGCCGCCGACGATCGAACGAACCGCCTCGGCATCGATCCGGTCGCGTTCGCCGACAAATGAGGCGAGCTTCGCCAGCTCCTGGTCGAGCAGGCCGAGATCATTCCCGGCGAGTTCCACGAGCGTCTGCGCGGCATCACGATTCAACTGCTTGTCGTAAACCGCCTGGCAGTGCTCGCCGAGCCATTTCGCCAGTTCCGCCGGCTTGGGAGTCGAACAGTCGAGGTCGAGCCCGATCGCGGCAACCTTTTTGGCGAGCTTCGTGGTGCTCATCCAGGTTTTCACGTCAAGCACCAGGACCGACTTCTTCGCCGGCTGTTCGAGATACTTCTCGAGGGCGGCGCGATTATTCTTCACGAAGTCGTCCGCATCTTCGACCAGCACGATCCGGCGATCGCCCCACATTGACACGGTGCGGAGTTCGTCGATCACCTGCCGCAACTCAGCCTGCTTGCCCGGGAAGGTCGTCAGCGCCATGTCGTCATCGGGATCGCCGACGACCAGCCGGCAGAGTGCGTCGAGGGAGCGCTGCTTGAGAAAGCGCTCGGCCCCGTAGAGCACCGCCACCGGTCCGACGGTCTGCTTTTCCGGTGATTTCAGGAATGCCGTGGCAAGCATGGGATCGCGGAGGAAGGTGTTATCGCCGCCGACCGGGCGAAGTTTGCGGAAAGTCCTGCTTGACGGGAATTTAGGGAATCGAATACAGTTCCCGCCCGCCGTCGTGCGGCAACTCAATTACACCAGATCGGCCCTGAAAAATCGAGCTTCCCCCGCAGAGCGTCGCCGTGCCCCCGTTTTCCGGCTGCCTTACCGATCCCCTGTCGCAGACTTCCGCGGAGTACCAGTGCCCCGGCGAGGAGTACACGATATCGCGGGCCGTGCATCTGGCGCGGCTGGCGGCCTTCTATCCCAAGTGTCGCGAATGCCGGCATCGCACCGACACCGGGCAATTGCCGCTCCAGACGCTCGAACAGCTGCAGCGAACCGAGCGGCGGATCGAACGGCCGTCGCTGTTCACGCCGGAAGGGGTGCGTGGCGTTTACCTGAACGAGCTCACCCATACCCGCGCCGGGAAGATCGCGGGCGCACTCGCGAGCCTGCTTTGGGAAGACCAGCCGCTCGTTCCGCGCAGCGGCTCTCCCCGCGCGTCGGAGACAAAGCCCCACCGCCATGGGCCGAGCGTCATCGTCGGGCACGATGAGCGTCCCTCATCTCCCGATATTGTGACCGGTGTGGCGAAGGTGCTGCGACGGATGGGGTGTCACGTCATCGACATCGGACTCTCGACGCGTCCCTGTTTCTGGTACGCGGTCGATCATCTGCGGGGAGTCGCGGGGATTCACGTGACCGGTTCCGGGCGCGATCCCGCCTGGACGGGTCTCGATTTCGTCGGAGCCGGTGCGCTTCCCTGGTCGCGCGATCTGCGACTGGGCGAAATCGAGCGACGGTACGAACAGGGGTTCAGCCGCCCGACCCGGCACTCCGCCGGCCAGCGGACCTTCCACGCGTCGGCCCTGTATGAGGCGGGGTTGTGGAAGCATTTTCACGCACTGCGGCCGCTGCGCGTCTGCTGCGGCTGCCCCAACCGTCCGGTTCGCGACATCATCGAGCGGATTTTCAGCAAGCTCGCCTGCAAACTGATCCCCGTGCCGATTCCTGTCCGTGCGCGAAAGCTGCACGATGCGGCGGATGCTGACAGCCAGCGCCTTGCCCAGGCAGTCCGGCAGCAGAAGGCCGACCTGGGCATCCTGATCGACGATGACGGGCAGACCTGCACATTCTTCGATGAACGGGGGACTTTGATCCCCGCGCCTGCCCTGACACTCGTTCTCGCGGAGGCCCTGCTGGAAGAGGCCCCGGGGAGCGGGATCGTTGTCGAAGAGTCCGCCGCCGCGAACTTGCGCCCCATGCTCGAAGCGTGGAAAGGCCGCGTCATCCCCAGCGGCACCACACTCACCGCCGTCTCGCAGGCGATGCGCCGGCACGATGCGCAACTCGCCGGCGGCGATTCGGGCCGTTTCTGGTTCCGCGAATCGTTCCCCACCTGCGATGCCGTACTCACACTCGCCAAGGTCCTGCAGGCCCTGAGCCGCAGCGACGCGGAGTTCTCCGTCGTCGCGGGTGCGAAGTTGCAGGTGCAGTGACCTCACGCGAATTCGCGGAAGCCGTGACTGGCGATTTTCCGGGGCATCGCCGACAATAGATGCGTGAGATGTACTGAGTGCCGTAGCCCTCTCGCCCTCTCATCGGTGCCCCTCGCCGACTCGACATTCATCAGCCCGGAACTTCACCAACCAGAAAACGCCAGAGCTCGCAATGTCCGAACACTGGATTGCCGAACGGATGCACAGGATCGATGCCTCGGGGATTCGCAAGGTCTTCGACCTGGCGGCCCACATGCAGGATCCGATCAATCTGTCGATCGGCCAGCCGCACTTCGATACTCCCGAGCCGATCAAGCAGGCGCTCACCCAGGCGGTCGCCGAGGGAAAGAACGCCTACAGCCAGACGCAGGGGATCGCTCCCCTGATCCAGCGGATCCAGTCCGCGGTCGATGCCGAGTACGAACACCCCGACCGCAAAGTGTTCATTTCGAGTGGAACAAGCGGCGGGCTGATGCTTGCGCTTTCCGTGCTCGTGAATCCGGGTGATGAAGTCATTGTGTTCAACCCGTGGTTCGTCATGTACAAGCACCTGACGACGCTCGCAGGCGGCAAGGTCGTCGAGATCGACACCTATCCCGACTTCCGCATCGATCTCGACAAGGTGCGCAGCGCGATCACGCCGCGCACGAAAGCGATCCTCTGCAACAGTCCGAGCAATCCGACCGGATATGTGGCGACGGAAGAAGAGCTGCGGGGACTGGCCGAGCTTGCCGCCGAAAAGGACGTCGCGCTCATCAGCGACGAGATCTATCGCGTCTTCTGTTATGACCGGCCGTTCGTCAGCCCGGCCCGCTGGAACCCCGAGACGATTGTAATCGATGGATTCAGCAAGTCGCATTCGATGACCGGCTGGCGGCTCGGCTGGGTGCACGGCCCGCAGCATGTCATCCAGCAGATGACGAAGCTGCAGCAGTTCACGTTTGTCTGCGCGCCGCATCCGGTGCAGTATGCCGGCCTCGCCGCGTGGGACTACGACGTCTCCGACCGCGTTGCCGAGTACAAGCAGAAGCGCGACTATATGGTCGACGAACTTGGCAACGACTTCGAGATCTACGGAGCCGGCGGCGCCTTCTATCTGTTCATGAAGGCCCCGTGGGGAACGGGGACCGAGTTCGTCAAAGCGGCGATCGAGAACAACCTGCTGATCATCCCGGGGAACGTCTTCAGTCCGCAGGATACGCACTTCCGGGTGTCGTATGCCGCGGATGACCGCACGCTGGAGCGCGGTGTTGAGGTCCTGCGGAAGCTCGTGCGGCGCGGACCCGCTGCGTAAGGGATTTGCCGCAATCTCCCTCGTCGGGTCGTATTTCCGGGCATCCGGGCTAGTCGCGTCGGGAACCGTCCGACAATAATCAACCGCGTGGCGTCGGCAGCGTGTTATCCCGCGCCTGCCACCGGATTGCGTCGACACGGCCCGGAGGGGAACTCTCCGCCATCGCGCGGGGAGTGCGGAATCACCCCATCCCTGCTGCACCTCGCTGCAGGCGTTCCGGACGTGTGGATTCGCCGCCACTCACGAGCTGATCGGGTGCTGCGGATGTGTCAGTCGTGCGAAGGTGGTTTCCGCCCACCTTCGGGGGGCAGAGCGACTGGCGCATTCGCGCGCTCGTGGAACGCGACTCTCCACTTCTTCGGACCGCTTGTCGCGAGGCGCTTTCTTAAGCGTCCCCCGCCGATCGATGCGGATCACGGCATCGCCGCCTCAGCCTCCGACTCATCGGGCAGTCTGCGGAACTCAAACTGCTGACAGCGGTGATCGCTCAACGGCGAGGAAGTGAGCGTATAACGAACGGGCTCGATCCGCGGTGAGAAGAGGCACTGGTCAATCGCCCAAAAGGGCAAGGGCAACGGCCAGGTCGCCGACCAACCGCTGCCGACTGCCTCATACGCATGCCTGTAGCCGCCGGGCAGCTGCTGCAGGCCCGCACTGCGGCGGGGCGTATTGAAATCGCCGACTACCAAATCGGGCTGGACTTCCTCAAGAATCTCGCGGAAGCGGGCCAGGAGCGGCCCACGCGGAAGCCTGACGCTGGAGGGGAGATCGATCACCAGAAGTGACAGCGGCCCCTGCGGACCCGTCCAGACGACCTCGCCGGCGATTCCCCAGGGGATCTCAAACTCGCGGCGGAGTTCGAGACTTCCACGCGCGAAGACCGCAATTCCCCGCACGCGCAGTGACTGATATTCGCTCCCCAACATCGAGGCGACTGCGGGAAGGTCAATCTGCAGGGTCACCTCCGAGAGCACGCTGATGTCGGCGGCCTCTTCGCGAACCAGATCGAAGAGGCGGTCCCAGCCTCCCTTGCCGCCGAAGACATTCCAGTGGAGCAGGCGAATCGTATCGGTTCGCTGAATCTCCGCCGGGCGCCAACGGTTTTCGACTGTCGCCACGAAGATCAGCGGAACCAGCGCACAGGCGGAGACGGCCAGTGACAGCCGCCGGTCGTGCCGCTGTTTCCACGACCAGGCCGCCATCGCGGCAAGAAAGATTCCCACCAGGAACGACGGGGCGAAGAAGCAGAGCCCCGTGATCCAGTACCGCTCACGCCAGACCTGACCGATGCTCCACAGCAGAAAGACTCCGGCGGCGGCTGCCATTTCGAGGCGAACCAGCCAGCGGGACGGCATCGGTCCGGCACTCGCCTCCTCTCCGCTCATGTCATCGCTCCCGCCGGTTCGGTGAGAACCGAGAAGATCCCTTCGGGAGTCCGGAGCCGATCGGCGAACTGCACGGCATCGGGGCCGAAGCACCAGGTGGGAACCTTGGACTTGGGATGTCCGTGCGCATAGGCAACCTGTTCGAGATGCCCGTGATCGCTGGTGACAATCACCTGCGTTTCATCGGGATCGAGCAACTCCAGCACCGCGAAGACAAACCGTTCGATGGTCGCAAACACCTCCCGCGCGAGTTCGACGCGGCCGGTGTGGCTGACGAGATCCGGGATCTGATACTTGTAAAACGTGAACTCATGCTGGCGAGTGAGGCCCGCCAGGATCGCGGCGGCTTCTTCCGGTGTCCGTAACGGCAACGGAGACTCATCAAAGCTCTCGACGCTGAACCGCGCCTCGAGCTCGTGCGTCATCGACGAAGTGAGCGCTTCATTCCTGCGGACATCTTCCCACGTTCGCAGCCGGACTCCCGCTTCCCGAGCCGCATAGACGAAGATGTTCTGATTGATCTCAGCCAGCGTAAACAGCTCGGCAAAGCCGGGCTTGTGCCCGCCGCGGAGCGTCATCGGCTTGCCGTCGAACCGGAGCGACGATTCGACCTGTTCGCGGGTGAAGTGCCGGAGTTCGTGTTGCAGGTAGGAGCCGCCAAGAAACGGCAGATGCACGGGAAAGAGGGCGTTCGCCAGGCAGGCGTTTTCAAAGTGTTCAAAGAGGTTCTGCTCCCGCACCATCTCCTCGAGCAGCTTTTCCTTGAGCCCCAGGCCATCCATCATTCCATGACGGGAAATGGCGCTTTGTCCGGAAAAGATGGACGTGTAGGTCAGCGCACATTCGATCGCCCCCCGCTCCGCTCCCCCGGTTACGTCGGTTTCGACAAGAACTCCGGGGAAGGGCGCCTCGTCGATCGGCAATGTCTCACCCGCATGCGCTGCCGGGAACAGAAAGCGGCTCGCCGAGTAGACGGAATCGGGGCGATTGTGTCCGAGAGGATCGATTCCCACACTGTCGAGGGCAATCAGGAGGCGGTGGCGGAGCATCGGTGCATCTCCCGGGGAGCGGCGGTCGAAGCGAAAGTTGGTGCTCCGCGCATCATAGGAACGGTTGCGGGCCGGTACAATCGGGCTGCGCCCGTGAATTCGTGGAGACCAAGGGGGGCCCCGCGGCTTAAAGTTTGCGGGCTGTACTGATGTCCCCGGGTGGGTGAGGATTTTGCGGTCCCCTCTTGCCGCCAATCCGATCCGTTTGTATAAAAACATCAACGATCGTTTGCGCCTTGTGTGAAGGCGCAGGTCGAAGCAGGGACTTTTTCTACCTCGGGAGGATCCACGGCGACGTGGAGGAGCATTTTATGTTTCGCATCGAGGCGGGATCCACAGGCCGATATTGCGACGGAATGACCCGTCGCCATTTCGTTCAACTCGGTGTCGCCGGCATGGGAACGGCCGGCCTGTCGAGCGTTTTGCGGGCGAAGTCGGCTTCCGCGGCGCAGACCGGCACGAAAAAGGATACATCTGTGATCCTGCTCTGGCTCGACGGCGGGCCGAGCCACCTGGATCTGTACGACATGAAGCCCGAAGCGCCGGCTGAGACGCGCGGGATCTGGATGCCTATCCGCACCAACGTCCCCGGGATCGAAATCAGCGAGCTGTTCCCCCTGCAGGCACAGGTCGCGGACAAGTTCTCCATCGTCCGTTCGCTGTACCACAACACCGGCGACCACTTCGCCGGCGGACACCGCATGCTGACGACGAAGGACATGAGCGTCAGCGGTGCGAACAACGCCCAGAAGTTCCCCGGGATCGGAGCGATCGTCTCGCGAGAGGTCGGCGCACGCCGTCGCGGCATGCCCGGCTACGTCTCCGTCCCCTATGCCTCCAGCATCGGCCTGAACCCGGGCTATTTCGGCGGGCACCTGCTCGGCAATCAGTACGATCCTTTCGCCACGGGAGGTGATCCGAACAACCCCCGTTTCCAGGTGCAGAACCTGAACCTCGCTTCGGGCCTCACGATGGAACGTCTTGAGGATCGCCGCACGCTGCTGACGCAGCTCGACCGCATTCCGCGGACTCTCGACGCGGCGGGCACCTTCGACGCGATGGACAAGTTCGATCAGGAAGCGTACGAGTTCGTCTCCGGCGCTGCTGCCCGCAAGGCGTTCGACATCAATCTCGAAGATCCCAAGCTTCGGGACCAGTACGGCCGGCACACGTTCGGCCAGGGGACACTCCTCGCCCGGCGACTGGTGGAAGCCGGCGCGACGTTTGTCACCGTGCACTTCGGCGGCTGGGACCATCACTGGAATCTCCAGAGCGGCATGGAGCGTTACCTGCCGATGGTCGACAGTGCCGTCTCGACGCTGTTCCGCGATCTGGAACAGCGCGGGCTGCTCGACCGGACGCTCGTGGTCCTCTGCGGCGAGTTCAGCCGGACGCCCCGCATGAACGACGGCGGCAACGGCGGCCCGCCACTCAGCATGGGAACCCCCGGTCGCGATCACTGGGGGAACGCGATGTTCTGCCTGATGGGAGGCGGCGGAGTGAAGGGAGGCCAGATCGTCGGCTCGACCGATCGTCTGGGAACCGCTCCCGCGACCCGGGCCGTGCGTCCCGACAACATTCACGCGACGATTTACAAGGTGCTGGGGATCGATCCGACGCTGCACATCGTCGATCACGCCGGCCGTCCGGTGCCGGTGCTCGAAGATCCCACTCCGATCGACGAACTGCTCGCCTGAGCCCGGCGGAAGTCTGATTTCAACTTGCCGCACCAGAACCCCGGTCTTCAGAAGCCGATGCTTCCGGAGGCCGCGGTTTTTCTTTCGGATCGACTGCTGCGGATCGAACCTGCCGGGAATCGGCAGGAGTGCGCAGAGGGGTCCGCAACCAGTTCGGGCCGCGCAGCTCGTGTCCGCATTCGGACGTGTCGCCGGCCCGGTCCGCGGCTGTCAGAACGAGGCTCGCCGGCATATTGCCCGGCTCATCGTTGACCCGGCGAATGTCCGCCCCCAGGGCGTTCAGCTTCAGCTCAAGCCGATCGTAGCCGCGGTCAAGATGATAGATCCGGCGCACGACTGAATCTCCCTCGGCAGCGAGGGCCGCGAGGACCAATGCAGCGCTGGCCCGCAGGTCGGACGCCATCACGCTCGCTCCGATGAGCCGTGAGACGCCATTGATGATCGCGCTGGCCCCTTCGCGGCGGATTCGTGCTCCCATCCGCACGAGTTCCGGCAGATGCATGAAGCGGTCGGGGAACACTTTGTCGGTCACGATGCTGATGCCGGGAATCTGCGTCAGCAGCGCCATCAGCTGAGCCTGTACATCGGTCGGAATGCCGGGGTAGGGGAGGGCGATGCAGTCCGCCGGACGGAGTGAATCACCACGCCGGACGCGCACGATTGAACCGCTAACCTCGATCTCGACGCCGACCTCCCGCAGCTTCTCGATGACGGCCGTCATGTGTTGGGGCCGGACGTTTTCGAGAGTCACGTCGCCGCCGACAATCGCCGGGGCAATCATGAGCGTCGCCGCCTCGATGCGGTCGGGGATGACGCGATGTTCGACGCCGCGCAGTTCGTCAACTCCTTCAATCTGCAGGAAGGGAGTTCCCAGCCCGGTGATCCTGGCTCCCATGCAGTTCAGGTAGTTGCCGAAATCGACAACTTCGGGTTCGCAGGCCGCGGCTTCGATGGTGGTCGTCCCCTCGGCAAGCGATGCCGCCGCCAGGACGTTGCAGGTTCCCGTCACCGTGCTTCCAAACGCGCCGCCGAGATAGATGTCGGCCCCTTTGAGCCGACGAGCTTCGGCAATCACATATCCACGTTCAACGCGAATATCCGCACGGAGGGCCGCAAGCCCCTTCAGATGCAGATCGATCGGCCGGTCGCCGATGTTGCAGCCGCCGGGAAGCGACACCACCGCCCGCCCGCGGCGGGCCAGCAGGGGGCCGAGCACGCAAAAGCTCGCCCGCATCCGCCGCACGAGTTCGTAGTCGGCAACACAGGGGCGTTCGTCCCGCACTTCGAGGACCAGCGCACCGTCCGGCTCGCGCCGCACGTCAGCCCCCAGCGTCCGCAGGAGGCTGGAAAGGGTGTCGACATCCACCAGCTGGGGAACGTCGTGCAGCACCGTCGGCCCGACGGAGGCGAGCGTCGCCGCCATGATGGGGAGTGCGGCGTTCTTCGCTCCGCTGACGGCGACCCGGCCGGAGAGAGGCCGTCCGCCGCGTACATGAAACATGTCCATCCCTGGACCTCCGGTTCTGGACCTTCAGGCTCCGTCCCTGGGACTCAGGCTCCCGTCACACACTGAGACAGTTCGACGATCTGGCGCCTCACAGCCTCATCACTTCCCATCGGGAAGTTTGAGTTTCCCCGTTCCATTCCATCGACACTCTGCCGAACCGGCAGGACTACTCGCCGGTCTCATCGCCCCGCTGTGCGAGCACAACCCGCGGGCGTCCCGCCAGATCCTTGATGATCCGGGCGTTCTGGTAGCCGGGAATCGCGTTCACGGCGTCGAGCGCCAGGTCGGGTTGAGTGCAGTCGATCTCCACCAGAATCCATCCCCCCGGACGGAGATGCCGCGGGGCCTGTTCAATCACCTGCCGCACGAATCGCAATCCATCGGGCCCGCCGTCGAGGGCTCCGCGCGGTTCGTGAAGGCGGACGTCGGCATCCAGCTTATCGAGATCATCCGTCGGGATATAGGGCGGATTGCTGACGACGAAATCGAACAGCTCGGTTTCCCCGACCGGAGCGAAAAGGTCTCCCTCCAGGAAAGCGATGCGATCGGTGACCTGATGCCGCCCGGCGTTCTCGCGGGCCACCGCGAGAGCCGCCGGGCTGATATCGGTCGCGACGAGTGTCGCCGCCGGGAGATTGACGGTCGCCGCGATGGCAATGCACCCCGAACCGGTACACAGATCGAGAATCCGGGGCGTCTCGAGCGGGCGGGCGAGCTCGAGCAGCTCGACGACGAGCGTCTCGGTGTCGGGCCGCGGGATCAGAACGTCGTGCGTCACCTGAAAGTCGAGGCCGAAGAACTCCCGGTGTCCGACCAGATAGGCGACCGGCTCGGCCTGCGCCCGGCGGCGGACAAGCTCGCGCATGGTTGTCCGCTCCTCGTCCGTCAGCACTTCGTCGAAGCGGGTGTAGAGCTGGATTCGCGAGCAGTTGCGGGTATGGGCAAGCAGGATCTCCGCATCGAGCCGCGGGGTATCGCTCCCGTGCTGTTTCAGGTACCCGGTCGTCCAGTCGATGATTCGGGCGACGGTCCACACCTCGGTCGAGTTGGCGGCAGGCTTGCGCGCGTTCACAGTCACAGTCGGTCCTTCTGGAAATCCGGCGTCCCTGCAGCGGGCGATTTCGATCAGAAACCGCCCGGTTGCGTGCGTCAGTTGCTCTCGGCCCCGCCATGCAGGCGTTCTTCGCGGTCGAACTTGACGAGGGCTTCCACCAGTTCGTCCAGGTTCCCCTGCATGATGCTGTCGAGCTTGTACAGAGTCAGCCCGATCCGGTGATCGGTCAACCGGTTCTGCGGGAAATTATACGTGCGGATCCGCTCGTTGCGATTCCCCGAACCGATTAACGTCCGCCGCTGGTCGGCACGGGCCGAATGCGCTTCTTCCTGCTTCAGTTCGAGCAGTCGGCTGCGGAGCACGCGAAGCGCCTTGGCCTTGTTCTTGTGCTGACTCTTCTCATCCTGAATTTTAACCACGAGTCCAGTGGGCAGGTGGGTCAGACGGATCGCGCTTTCCGTCTTGTTGACCTTCTGTCCCCCCGGTCCGCCGGCGCGCATCGTGTCGACGCGGATATCCTCATCGCGGATCTCGATTTCGACGTCGGTCGCTTCAGGGAGCACGGCGACCGTCGCGGCACTGGTGTGAACGCGGCCCTGGGTTTCGGTTTCCGGAACCCGCTGCACGCGATGCCCGCCACTTTCGAATTGCAGCCGCATGAACGCCCCTTCTCCCGCCACGGAGAAGACGACTTCGCGGATGCCGCCGAGTTCCGACTCCGAGAACTCGAGGACTTCCATCTTCCAGTTTTTCTGTTCGATGTAGCCCCGGTACATCTCGAACAGGTCGCGGGCAAAAAGGGCGGCCTCGTCACCACCGGTCCCCGCGCGGATTTCCATGATCAGACTGCCGCGCGTCGCGGCATCGCCGGCCGTCATCAGATCTTCGAGTTCGGTCTCGAGTTCGGCCTTCTGCGACTCGTACTCGGCAAGCTCGGATTCGGCGTACTCGCGGATCTCGGGATCCTGCTCCTCCGCCATCATGGCGCGAGCGCTCTCGATATTCTCGACGAGCTGATTGTACTGCCGCATCAGGCGGGCGACCTTGGCCAGCCCGCCGTGCTCGCGCTGGATCTGCAGCAGACGCTGGGTATCGGAGAGCACAGCCGGATCGGCAAGCTGCTGCTCCAGCTCTTCATAGCGCCGCAACTGCGCCTGCAATTTCGGAAACATAGGTCAACCTGCTGTGTAGGAACTCAAGAGGCCGCATTCAAGAGACGGGACGTCCGGCAGCCTTCGCACGGACGTCCTTCGCGGCGTATCCCCGGCGGCGTGGCAACATGTGCAAAGCCACGGCAGCGCGTACGCGAACGATTCCGCCGCACACGAGGGGAAACCGTCCGGCCGCGTCGCCGCACGCAGCGGGGATGTTCAAGCAGGTGACCGTCGCTACCCCTGGCTGGATTCTTCCGCCGGGGTCTCATCGCCCTTCTTGTTGTTGCGCTTGTCCCAGCCGTACTTCTTCTGGAACCGCTCAACGCGTCCGGCGCTGTCGACGTACTTCACCTTGCCGGTGTAGAACGGATGCGACGCGGAGCTGATTTCCACCGAGACCATCGGATAGGTCTTGCCGTCGTCGTGGACGATGGTTTCTTTCGTCTTGATCGTCGAGCGGGTGAGGAACTTGGTACCGTTCGAGCGGTCGACAAACACCACTTCACGATACTCGGGGTGAATGCCCTCTTTCATCGTCTGAACCTGCTTTCTCAACTACATGGCCGAAGGGCAATCCCCCCGACCGGATTTCTTCCATGGACGTCTGGAGCGAATTGATAAGTGTATTCAGCACCCGGCGAATCGGCAAGTGAGCCTCGCCACGCAGAAATGTCGGCGGCCCGAATCGTTTCCGCGACCGGCGAATGACTCGGCCCTCCGCCCGGACAACCGCCCCGAGGACTTTCCCGAAGCTGCTTCAGACTAATTATTTACGACGTTTTCGAGACAGACTACCCCTGCTGTGAACTAACAGAGGGGAAGCCCGTAAAATTGCGTTTCTCGCGAACTTGTCCTCCGTCGAAACCGCGGAAAAGTCATCCGCGATCCGAAGCGATCAGATCGAGGCAGAGGAGCGTATCTTCATCACGGAGGTAGAGCCGGCCGCGGGAGAGAACCGGGGCCGCCCAGCTCGGATATGTCATCGTCGGCAACTGGAACCGCGAAATTTCACGAAACCCTTTCGGATTGACTTCGACCAGCGCCAGCAGGCCCCGCTCGCCCAGCACAATAAACTGGCCGTCCACGAGAATCGCCGAGCCGCGGCCATAGAAATCGTCCGCCGACCTGGGGGCCGGGCCGCCGCCCGCGTCCTCCCAGACGAGTTCGCCCGTCTTCAGATCCAGGCAGCGGAACATCGCCTCGCTTTCGTGCCGGCCGCTGAAGCCATAGAGATAGCCGTCGTGGTGGATGGTCGTCGACCAGTGGGTCTCCATGTTCCGGTTCCGCCACACCTCTTCAAAAGAGGTTCCATCGGGGTTCACCTTCAAGAGAGCTGCCCCGGTACGGTACGCCGCCGAGAGAAATATCTGGTCTCCAATCACGACCGGGCGTGCGGCGTTCACCGATTCATAGGCGCGCGAACGGAAGAAATAGCTGAAGCGGATCCTCCCGTCCTCCGGGTCGAGGGACACCAGACCATCCCGCAACCAGGCCAGCAGGTGTCGCTTTCCATGAATCGTCACCGCTACCGGGGACGAGTAATCGGCCAGTTTGTCGTCGATGTCGTATCCGACATCGGGCGCCTTCCAGGTCTTCTTGGTGACACTTTTCCAGAGAGTCTCCCCGGTGTCCGCGTGGAACGCGACCACGCCGGCATCGGGCTGTCCGCCGACGACGACAATCAGACGGTCACCTTCGAGAATCGGCGTGCTGCCGACGCCGAAAAAGGCACGCGGAATGTCAAAGTCCGCCGCGGTATGCCGTATCCAGATCTCGGTTCCCTTCTCCAGGTCGAGACAGAGCAGCTTTCCCTCGGCCCCGAACGTATAGCAGCGTTTGTCGGTCAGGAGCGGGCTGCAGCGCGGGCCGTTGTTGTAGCCGTAGGGATCGCGGAAGTTGCTCGGATAGGCGAATTTCCAGAGCGGCTTGCCGGTATCGGCCGCGAAACATTCGACGATTTCCTCGTTGCCCAGACGGTGGTGCAGGACGAGCCGGTTTCCGCGCACGGAGGGGGCGCTGTATCCGGTCCCGATTTCCTTTTCCCAAACCACCGGTGGGCCTTCTTTCGGCCAGACCTTCAGCAACCCGGTTTCGCCGGAGATTCCCGTTCCCCGCGGGCCGAGAAACACCGGCCAGTCCTCGCCGCTGCGGCGGGTTGTCGGCGAATCGCCGGCAACCGACGCGGAAACCGGGCTGGTCTCGTCGGAACGGGCCGAATCGCCGCTCAACTTTTCTGTGGAGCCACTCCCGGCCGGCTCACCGTTCGCAGCCGCGTCCGCGGACTCACCAGCCCCCGGAAGTGCGAGCCCCAGCCCGGCCGCATCCGAGCCCCCATCGGCAGCGGTCCCGCAGCCGATGCACAACATCAGCAGCATCAAACAGGTGGCCCGTGCCGCACAGCCTCGCCGTCGTCCTGCACTCGTGCCCGCAGTCATGCCCGCAATCGCCATAGGATCTCCACTCCTTCCGATCGAGAACTCGCAGCGTCGGCCCCCTGAAAAAATTGGACCGGCACACCGGGAGAATTGCAACCCCGGAGCGGCGACGCGGCTTTCCGTCCGGTCCCGCGACTGGCCCCACCTGCAGGCGGCGAGCGAGAAGCTGTGCGCGTTGTAGCGGTCGAACCGGGCGTTCTGCCCGGGCAAAGGCGGAAAACAGGTCGGTCACGACGTAAAGGAGCCGACTGTGCACCCTCCCTTTGGATCAACCGCTTCAAATGGACCCGTCGATACTATCGCCAGGTGCGGCACGATCCTGACAGCAGGTTCAGTCGGCAGTGTGCTCGCTGTCAGACAACTGCTGGCTCATCGACTGAGGACGCGTCGACCTCGACCGGAGAAAATTCATGCTGTCACGCTTTGCCCCTGCCGTTCGTCCTCTCGCCGTGGCTGTGGGCCTGCTGTTCGCCCCCTGTGTCGCTGTTGCCGATCCGGCCATGGCGCTGCCGCTCGATTCGGGATTCGACCCGTCCCGGGTCGCGGTCGATCCGTCGGTCATTCCGGAGACGCTGACGCTGGATGCGCTCATCGGAATCGCACTCGTGAACAACCCGACGCTCCGCCAGTCCGCAGCGGTGGTCGATGCCCAGCGGGGCCGGATGACGCAGGTCGGCCTGTATCCGAATCCGATCGTCGGATACATGGGATCGGAGATCGGCGACAACAACACCGCCGGCCAGCAGGGCGGATACATCGAGCAGGAGTTTGTTACCGCGAAGAAGCTGCAGCGGAATCGCGCGGTCGCCGCCCAGGATGTGAATCAGGCCCTCTGGCTGCAGGAACAGCAGCGGTACCGGATCGAGAATGCGGTGCGTCTGCGCTACTATGATCTGCTGGGGGCGCAGCGGCGCGTCGAGATCGCCGAGAACCTGCAGATCACGGCAAAGCGGGCTGCGGACGCCTCGCGCCAACTGCGCGAAGCCGGTGAGGGGACACGTCCCGACCTCCTCCAGGCCGAGATTGAAGTCCAGCAGGCCGAGATTCTTCTCGCCAACGCGAAGAATGAATACGTCGCCTCGTGGAAGCAGTTGACCTCTGTTCTGGGCGTGCCCACTCTTGAACCGGTGCCGCTCGCCGGCAACCTCAACGAGACTCCCCCCGAATATTACTGGGAAGAGACGCTCGCATGGCTGGTGGCGAACAGTCCGGAGATCCAGGCGGCACGGACAACCGTCGCCCGGGCGCATGCCGCCCTGGACCGGGCTTGTGTTGAGCCGATCCCCAACATCGGCATGCAGACGAGCGTTCAGCAGGACAAGTCGAGCGGCGATACGATCGTCGGGGTGCAGGTCGGGGTGCCCGTCCCGGTCTTCAACCGCAATCAGGGGAACATTGCCGCAGCCCATGCCGACCTCCGCCGTGCCCAGGAAGAGACCCTGCGGGTCGAACTGGAACTGCGGGAGCGTCTGGCGACCGCATTCCGCCGCTACCAGAATGCCAAACAGCAGGTCGACCGCTATCGGGAAGAGATCATCCCGCGGGCGCAGGAGAGCCTGAATCTGCTGAATGAAGGCTACCGGCGGGGGGAACTGAGCTTCGTGCAGGTGCTGTTTGCCCAGCGAACGTACTTTCAGACGAACATGGCGTACGTCGAGGCGCTCACGGACCTGTGGCAGAGCAGCGTGACGATCTCCGGCCTGCTGCTGACGCCGGAATCGGAATCCGGAACCGTGCCGGCCGCTGCCGAGCCGCGCGTCCCCTGATATATTGTCAAGCGGCACAGGCGATCCCTTAGCCGGCCGCAACACCCTGCGCGGCCAGTGGCCGAAGCCGACGCGCCCCACCTCTCCCCGGCGTCAGTCGCGCCCCTGAGGGATTTCGCGGAAAACCGATTGTGAGGCAGCGGAGTCAACTCGCACTGGCCATGACGGAAACGACTTCCGATTCGGGCCTTGTGATCGGGAAAAACTCGCGGTAGGCTGACGGAAACCGCGCCCCTGCAGCGCCCTCGTGAAATGCCGTCGCGCCCCGGGCCCCATCCGCCGAGGGTACTTCGCCGACTGGCTCCGGTCACTGCACAGCGGCGGTCTTAGGGCCGCAGGCCCGCCCCAATCCGTCCTGCGGGGCGGGAGGATGCGTCCTTCCTCAATACAGATTTCCGCAATCCCCTTGCGTTTCAGAACAGGTGTTCTATGGAGATCGTCGCGCTGGTGTTTGGGTCGGCGGCGATACTGCTGATCGGCGGAACGTTCTACAGCCGGCTGTTAAGCCGCATGCTGGGCGAGAACCTGAACCGCCCCACGCCCGCCGTCAGCCTGAACGACGGGCACGACTATGTTCCCACCCCCACGCCAGTCGTGTTTGCCCACCACTTCGCCTCGATCGCCGGTGCGGGCCCGATCGTGGGACCAATCCTCGCGCTCGTCTATGGCTGGGGTCCCGCGCTCGCCTGGATTGTCCTGGGAGGCATCCTCGCCGGGGGAGTTCACGACTATGTCGCGATGTATATCTCGATGCGCGAGCGGGGCAAGTCGATCGCCGTCATCGCCCGCGAAGCGATGGGGCGGACGGCTTACCTCTGCTTCGTTGCCCTGTTGATCGTGCTGCTGATTCTCGTCTGCGCACAGTTCCTCAAGTTCTCGGCAACGGCACTGACAAGTCAGCTCCCCCCGGATCAGCTGGGGCTGACGGCCGATCAGACGCTGTTCCGCACGGTCGAGAAGATCGATCCCGACACGAAACAGCCAGTCACCCTGGCCGTGATCGGCGGCATTGCGAGCACCTCGGTGATCGTCATCACGCTGCTGGCGCCGCTGGTCGGTTTTCTCTATATCAAGCGACATACACCGGTCTGGATCTGTTCGGCCCTCGCGGTCGTGATTTGCGGCCTCTCGATCTGGGCAGGATTCCTTTACCCCGTGTCGCTCTCCCCCGACGCGTGGATGGTGGCGGTCAGCCTGTATTGCGTAATGGCAGCCGGACTGCCGGTCTGGATGTTCCTGCAGAGCCGCGACTTCATTAACGTGCACCTGCTCTATGTGGGGCTCGTGACGCTCGTTCTGGCGGTCATCATGGCGGGTTTTCAGGGGGCTTCACCTTCCTTGCCAATGGTCGACATGAGCGGCGGTTACACCCATGCGAAAGAAGCGATCTGGCCGTTCTTGTTCATCACCGTCTCCTGCGGGGCGCTCAGCGGCTTCCACTCGCTATGCGCGACCGGCACCACCCCCAAACAGCTTTCGACCGAACGGGCGGCACGCATGGTCGGCTACTGGGGCATGCTGATGGAGTCATTTCTGTCGGTCTGCGTCGTCACCGCCTGTCTGGTGTCGCTGCCACAGTCCGATTATCTGAAGTTTGTCTATCCGCCGGGGACCGCCGGCAATCCGGTGCTCGCCTTTGCCATGGCGGTCGGATACATCTGTCACCAGGCGTTCTCTCCGATCGCCGGTGCCTTCGGGCTCTCCTTCCCGATCGCCATCGGGGCCGTGTTCGGCATGCTGCTGCTTGAGGGCTTTCTCGTCACGACGCTCGATACCGCGGTTCGGCTTACGCGCTACCTGATCGAAGAGCTGTGGGCGACCCTCTTCCGGAATGTCGACGTGTTCGACGAGCTCGCGCGGAAGGAAAGCGAGCGGATCTCGGGAAGCACCTGCTGCGGGCTGGAATCGCCCGACATGTCGGGCGGAGCGGACGTCACCCCCGCCGGGAGCGCCGGACTGGCAACCCAGCCGGAAGTTCCCGCCCCCTATCGAGATCGCCCCGTCATCCAGACGTCCGGCCTTGTCCGCGGCGGGTTCCGACTCCTGCAGACCTACTGGTTTAACAGCCTCAGCGTCGTTCTGCTGATGCTCGGTCTCGCCTGGAGTCCGGCGTCGGCTCGGCTCTGGCCAATTTTCGGCTCGGGGAACCAGTTGCTCGCCGCGCTCGCGCTCCTCGTGGTCAGCACCTGGCTGCTTCGCGCCGGAAAATCGATCTGGTTCACAGCGTTACCGTGTGCGTTCATCATGGTGACGACGCTGACGATGCTGGTGCGGTTGTTGACGCTGCAATACTGGCCGAACCTCGGACGTGACTGGCCGCTCTTCATCTTCAACATCATCATTCTGGTGCTGACGACGACGATTCTCTATCGCGCTCTGCGTGTGCTGGTGGCCGGCCGCGTCGAGTCCGCCGTGCCTGCCTCGCTGGCGGACGTCCCCCGCTGAGAGAGAAAGTCCAGCCGCGTCCCATCGGGACCCGGCATCTTGCAGGTGGATGTCGAATACGCGCGTCCCACGGGACGCGACTGAACGCTCGCGCCCTGAAATGCCTTCCTTCAAAGTGCAACGGCGCGTCTCGTCAGCATGCAGCACTGGCGGAGTGGGGCGGCGAACGCGCGCGTCCCTCCGGGACGCGGCTGAACTTTGAGGTTCAATTCCGTCCCTGGGGGCAGGGTTTGCGAATTGCGCTTGGCATACCGATCCTGCTGAGCGCGAACAGCACACCGGACAGCTCTGCGATGAAGTGAATTTATCGTGGAGGTTCCCCTTCGCGGCCGCGCGGCGTCACATTCGTCACATCCGGAAGACTTCACGCCGAAGTCCCGTTCTCGCCGCTTTTTCCAGAGCTTCAACTCTTCCCCGTCCTCACGCAATTCCGATCTTCACTACACGCACGCAACTCATGCTGTCGCCCGGCAGGAATCGACGGCGGCTGATCAGCGGGCGTGATTGGCAGCTGCGTCTCGCGAACGGGTTTCACCGGAATTCTTGAGCCGGTCCGCTTCGCCGGGTACTGCCGAGGTGTGCGGAGTTGTTCTGGTTTGATTGCAGAATCTTTCACAGCAGGGATGTGGTTCGACGCGGGCTCGACTCGTGGCGAGAGCGCCTCCCCATAAATTTGAGGAGTGACCGATGCTTGTTTTGTCGAGGCAGCGCGACGAGAGCATCATTATCGGTGACAACATCGTCATCACCGTCGTGGACATCCGGGGGGACAAGGTCCGCCTGGGAATCAATGCTCCGACGGAGATTCCGGTGCACCGACAGGAGGTTTACGAGGCCATTCAGCGCGAAAACGCGCGAGCGGCGGGCCTCGACCCCGATGATGCCCAACCGGTAACCCGGACGACGAAGAATTCGAAGTCGATCAAACCCTCGAAGTGAGGGAAGGGCGGAAGCCGCGCCAGGACGTGCGCGATCGGACGGGGGAACACGGAGGAGTCCGTCTCCCCCGCGATTCGGAGAATCGCCACGCCACTGGCCGGCCCACGGCCGGTCGACAAGGAAAGTGAGTTGTGGAGCGGAGGAGAGGGCGGAACAAAGCCGGTCCGCCGCGCATTGCGGAAAGAGGAAGATCCACGGGGATCTTGAATCCGCATCCGCGGCGAACCTGCAAAGGCCGCAAATACGGACGGGTGCCAGACACATTTTGCCCAACCGGGCGACTTTCCCCGAAGCCCCAAACTCTCCCTGACGATACTTCCGCACCAGAGGTGGACCTCTGCGGCGGAAGCCGAGTTTTCCCGCAGAGGAAGCGGGAACGACGAGCCGATTCTATTGAGGGTCTCAGATCCACCTTCCTCGATCGGATCCAGGTGACAGGGAAGTTCGGCCACGAAGGGCCCGGAAACACTTCTGACCGGATTGGCAGCAGGAGGGAGCCACAGTGGCCGCCGGTAAACGGTGGTGCTTCATACATGTTCTCTTGTTGACAATTCTCCGAAGAGGTCCAGGGCTCTGCCCAGCGCATGAGAGCCCACGGGATGGCTGGCATCTACTAGGAAAGGCCGTACGGCATGACACGAATTAATACGAACATCGAAGCGCTGCGCGGCCTGAGGAGCGTGCAGAACGCCAACAGTCTCCTCAGCACGTCGCTCACGCGGTTGTCGACCGGTCTGAAGATCAACAACGGTAAAGACGGCCCGGCCGCGCTCATCGCCAGCGAAACGCTGCGATCGCAGATCACTGCCATCGAGCAGTCGATCAAGAACAGCAATCGCGCAAACAACGTGATTGCGACCGCCGACTCGGCACTGGGCGAAATTGGCGGACTGCTCAACCAGATTCGCGGTCTGGTGCAGGAAGGTCTCAACGACGGGGCTCTCTCGCAGGCGGAAAAGGAAGCCAATCAGCTGCAGATCGACGCCGCCCTGGGCGCCATCAACCGGATCTCGGCGAACACGACCTTTGCCGGCGACAAGTTGATCGACGGCAGCAAGGCCTTCACAACGCAGGTGAGTACGGCGGACGCCGCCAAGCTGACCGACTTCAAGGTGAACGAAGCAGTCTTCGGCACCAGCTCGACAATCACGATCGACGCCACCATCGTGAGCGCCGCTGAAAAAGGCACGCTGACCTATCAGGGGGGAGCCCTGACGGCGGCGAACACGCTCGAAATCTCCGGCAGCAAGGGAGCCCAGGTTCTCTTCTTCGGTGCATCAACCTCGTATGCCAACATGGTCGACGCCATCAACGCGACGACCGGCGTCACCGGTGTTGAAGCCTCCAGCCAGGCCGCCACAGGGGCGTCGCTCACGATTGACGGCACCAACGCGAACGACGGTATCCGGTTCACCAGCATCCATACCGACAACGCCAGCGGTGGTGGCACCGCGCCGATCAGCGTGGCTTTCACGGCCGATACCACCGGATCAGCAGCGCTGACGATCAGCGTGACCGGATCGGAGATCTCGGTGCAGCTCGCCACCGATACGAACGGCGCAGTCACGACGACCGCCAGCGAGTTGGCGGCCGCCATCACTGCCGATACAGCCGCATCGGCCATCGTCAGTGCCGAGGCGTTTGAAGGTAGCGGTACGAATGCATTGACCACCCAGGCAGCCAGCAACCTCACCGGCGGCTCGAACGCCATTCTGACACTTTCGAGCGCGAACTTCGGCTCGAGGGAGTTCGTGGACGTGAACGTCCTCAACGGGACGATGACCACCCAGAACGTCGATGGAAACACGGTCTCCCGGGATAATGGGACCGACATCGTTGCCCAGATCAATGGACAGACGGCGATCGGCGACGGCACCAAGGCGACCGTGAAGAGCACCTTCCTGGATGCTTCGGTCGACTTCAAGGCGGCCAACAACGTCGCCGGCGAAACGGCCACGGTCACGATCACCGGCGGTGGTGCCCTGTTCCAGATCGGGCAGGAAGTGTCGGCGGCCGGTCAAATCGGTATCGGAATCGAAGCCGTCAACACGGCCCGTCTCGGCGGTGTCACCGGCAAGATCTATGAGCTCGGTTCGGGGGGTGGCAAGAGCCTGCTCGACGTCGGCCCCGGCGTCCCCGGTTCGGATCTCGTCGACATCCTCGACGAAGCGATCGCCCGTGTCGCGACGCTTCGCGGCCGACTCGGTGCCGTCCAGAAGAACGTCATCGAGACGAACATCGCCTCGCTGGGTGTGACCCTGGAAAACATCTCCGAAGCCCGCAGCTCGATCATTGATACGGACTTCGCGGAAGAAACCGCCAAGTTGACCAAGGCCCAGATTCTCAGCCAGGCGAGCTTGTCGGTTCTGCAGATTGCCAACCAGAATCCGAACCAGGTCCTCGGACTCCTGCGATAGTCCTCGCCGGTTCTCCGCGATCCCTGAGATTTTCGCACGACGGCGTCTCCTCCCGGAAGACGCCGTCGTTTTTCTTTGAGAGGGCAGGAACGCCAATGCGCCCACAGCGCGGCTCGCGGCACGGACAGTTGCATGGATCGTAGTGATTCTGCCGTCGATTCCGCTCATGCCGCCTGGGGAGGGACGACGATATTACGAACGGCACGGGAGCGCCCGGAGATCTCGGCCAGATCTGCATCGATCCTTCTCCCCCAGGACGCGCATGTCGAACGCCGCTCAGTTACTCGCTGCTGGTCTCCAGGAACATCAGGCGGGAAATCTGCCGGACGCTGAGGAGAAGTACCGGCGAATCCTGCGGACCGATCCCGAGCATCCCGACGCCCTGCATCTGATGGGGCTGGTCGCGCATCAGACCGGCCATCAGTCCCGGGCGCTCGAGCTCATCGATCAGGCAATAGCCCTCGCTCCCGAAAACGCCATCTACCACTGCAACCGCGGCGCGGTCAGCCGTGCACTCGGCGAACACAATCAGGCAATGGCCAGCTACCGGCGGGCGTTGCGGCTGAATCCCGAATACGCCCAGGCCCACTACAACCTGGGTGTCGCGCTCGCCGCCGAGGGGAGACATGCCGAAGCCGCCGACAGCTTCCGCGCGGCTCTGGATCTGCGTCCCCGGTGGGCCGATGCTCACAACAACCTGGGCAATGCGTTGCAGGAGCTGAAGGACTTCGCCGGGGCAATCGAATGTTTCCGGGCGGCGGTGCGCTCGCGAGCGGATTTCGCCGAGGCCTGGTACAACCTTGGAAATGCCCAGCGGGCCGCCGACCTCACCGACGAGGCGCTCGACAGCTACCGCCAGGCGCTGCGGATTCGACCGGAGTACCCGGAAGCCCTGCAGAACCTCGGCAATCTCCTGCAGGAGCATGGTGAACTCGACGTCGCGATCAGCCTCTTTCGCAAGGCGATTGAGATTCAGCCGGACTTCGTTCACGCCCACAACAATCTGGGTACAGCGCTGCAGGCGAAGGGGGAACTCGACGAAGCCGCGCGGTGTTTTCAGCAGGCGCTGAAGCTCCAGCATTCCACGAGCATCTCCACGCAAACTCCCCGCGCACTCAAGTGTGCCGAGGCGGAAGCACTGCTCGCGCTGGCCAGCATGCACCAGGCACAGGGGCATTCCGAGCAGGCCAGCCAGGCGTATGAGCAGGCGGAAGCGAAGTTTCGCGAACTCGTCGCATCCGATCCGTACGATGTGAAAGCGCTGTGCAATCTCGGAGTGGTCCTGCAGAATCGCGGCAACCCAACCGAGGCGACCGAGACCTACCGCAAGGCCCTTGAACTCGATCCCCGGTACGCGGACGCTCACTACAACCTCGGCATCCTGCTGGCCTCGCAGGGGCAGAACGAGGAAGCGATCGAATGTTACCAGCGGGCGATCGAAGTGCGCCCCGATTTCGCCAACGCGTACAACAATCTCGGCAACCTCTATCAGGTGTGCGGCCGGCGGGACGAGGCACTCCGCTGCTATCGCAAGGCGATCAGCCTGAAATCCGACTTCGCCGAAGCCCACAACAATGTCGCGAATGTCCTGCAGCTCGAAGGGAAACTCGACGAGGCGATCGACGGCTATCGCGAATCCCTTCGCCACCGGCCGAACTATCCTGAAGCCCATTACAATCTGGGCAACGCGTTCGCGGCGCAGAAGCGATTCACGGAAGCCGCCGAGCACTTTCAGCAGGCGATCAAATTCCGCCCCGGATATCCCGAAGCGCTCAACAACCTGGGGCTGGCACTCTCCAATCTCGGAGCGACGGACGAAGCGGCCGCCTGTTATGAGGAGGCCGTGCGCTGGAAGCCCGATTACTCGGACGCCCATAACAATCTGGGTGTTCTCCTCCAGGCGCAGGGACGCCTTGCCGAAGCTCAGGAGCGATACACACAGCTCCTGAAACTGCATCCCCAGCACGCCATCGCCTGCAACAACCTGGGAACGGTGCTGCTCTATCAGGGGAAGGCGAAGGAAGCCATCCAGAGTTATCAGCAGGCGATCGAAGCGGACCCGAATTACTACGATCCCCATAACAACCTTGGAACGCTGCTGGCGAATTCCGGCCGGATCGAGGAAGGTCTCGAGCACTACCGTCGGGCCATCGAGCTGAACCCGGAATTCCCCGAGGCCTACAGCAATCGGGGCACCGCGCTGCAGGTCCAGGGACGGATCGAGGAAGCCCTTGAAAGCTATCGCGAGGCCCTGCGGCTGCGGCCCCGGTTCGCAGAGGCACACAGCAACATTGTCTATACGCTCAACCACGATCATCGGCTGAGCCCCGAACAGATCGCGGAGGAGTATCGCCTCTGGCAGGAGATGCAGGTCGATCCGAACATCGAGATCCCTCCGCACCAGAATCGCCCCGATCCCGGGCGACGGCTTCGCATCGGGTATGTCTCGCCCGACTTCCGGCAGCATTCGGTCGCCTACTTCTTCGAACCGATCCTCGCGCAACACGACCCCGTGCAGTTCGAAACCATCTGCTATGCCGAGGTCTTCGCACCCGATCATGTGACGGCACGGTTAAAGGAGATGGCGCACGGCTGGCGGAATACCTGCGGAAAGACACATGCCCAGGTTGCTGAGATGATCCGGCAGGACCAGATCGACATTCTGATCGATCTCGCCGGTCATACGGCCCGCAATCGGCTCCTCGTCTTCGCACACAAGCCTGCACCGGTGCAGGTTACCTGGCTTGGCTATCCGAACACGACGGGGCTTTCGACAATCGATTACCGCTTCACCGATCCATGGTGCGATCCGGATGACCAGCCGCTCTGGTATTCCGAGCAACTGGTCCGTTTGCCGCACGGTTTTCTGTGCTATCGCGCGCCGCATCCCACGCCGCCGGTCGCCGTGCCTCCCGCCCAGCGCAACGGCTATGTGACCTTCGGCTCGTTCAACAGTCTGGCGAAGATCAACGCCGAAGTGGTTGCCCTGTGGGCGAAGGTCCTCCACTCGGTCCCGAACTCGCGGCTGTACCTGAAGAGCAAGCCGCTCACCGACGAAGCAACTCGAGAGCGGATCTGGGAGCAGTTCAGTCAGCACGGTATTCCGCGCGAGCGAATCGAACTGCGCAACCAGTTGGCCCGGACAGCCGATCACCTGTCGCATTACAGTCTGGTTGATATCGGCCTCGATCCGTTTCCCTACAACGGAACGACAACGACCTGTGAAGCGCTGTGGATGGGGGTTCCGGTTCTCACGCTGGCCGGGCGCTTCCACGCCGCCCGGGTGGGGGTCAGCCTGCTGACCCGGCTCGGGCTCCCCGAAATGATCGCCCGGACGCCGGAAGAGTACGTACAGAAAGCGGTGGAACTTGCCGGCTCGGTCGACCACCTGCATCACCTGCGGGTGCGGCTGCGGCCGATGCTTGCCAATTCCCCTGTGTGCGATGCGTCGGCGGTGACGCGGGGCATCGAGGATGCCTACCGTCAGATGTGGCGCACGTGGTGCGCGTCGCGGACTGCCGCGCACTCCGAATGATCCCGGAAACGAAAGCAACTCTCATGAACGTAACGACTGCTGTCGATCCCCGTCTGTCCGATCTGCAGGCGCGGGTTGCGAGCCGCCCTTACTGGTACCACCGGATCGAACTGCCCGGCGGAGTGGTCACTCCGGGATGGGCGCCGATCTCGAAAGTCAGCTACTCGATCCCGGACGATCTCACCGGCAAACGCATCCTCGACATCGGCGCGTGGGACGGATTCTGGACATTCGAGGCCCTGAAACGGGGAGCCCGGCAGGTCGTGGCAATCGATGACTTCTCCGACTATCTCGGCAGCCTCCGCACGTCGGATCGCACCGGCTGGGAGAACTTCGATCTCTGCCGCGAGGCGTTCGGCTACTCGTCCGACGTCTGCGACCGCATCGAAATGTCGGTCTACGATATCAGCGAGGAACGTCTCGGGCGATTCGACATCGTCTTCTTCTTCGGGACGCTGTATCACCTGCGGCACCCGCTCCTGGCTCTCGACAAGATCGCCGAAGTCTGCGATGACCAACTGTTCGTCGAAAGCGCGATCCTCGACGACTACAGCCCGTATCGCGGCGGATTGTCGCATGGTTACCCGGGAGGGCAGATGGTCGCCGAGTTCTACCCCGACGACCAGTACGGACACAACCACAGCAACTGGTGGGTTCCGACCCTGCACTGCCTGACGTACATGACGAAGGCCGCCGGTTTCGCGCAGGCGCGCGGCTGGAAGCTGACGGTGGAACCACCGACGATGCTGGCCCACTGCCGGGGCTTCGTGCAGGCGCACAAGAAAGCTGCGTGAGCGCAGGTCCCGCCTTGCCGGCGGCCCGTCATTCCCGGTGCATCGAAACAACAGGGGGCCTTCCCGCCCATTGCGGGGGCCCCCTCAGTTGTGCGCTTTCGTCATTCGGGCAGAAAACGTTTCCGCGCGACGCGGGTACCTTCGCCCTGCGTGTGAAAGTGTTTTCTCGCGGGAGGAAATTCCTGCGGTCGGAGCCTGAGCATCCCTCTGCGAGAACCTGTTCGGGAAACCGCATCGATCAGGTTGCCCGGCTATCGGCAGCCGACGAGCAGCATTTCGTCGGTCGTGCCCACATCTCCTCAGCGCATCCAGCCAGTCTGCAGACCTTCTGAAGCGTCTGGTCCAGCCTCCTCAGCGTTTGCTGTAGCCCCTCTCTATTCGCCCCGCATCTGCACTGGCGGTCTGACACCGCCACGCCTGTTCAGCCGGGCCATCAGCTCCCGGAGGGGGCAAACGAGAGCTTCGTGAGTCCGCTCCCTCTCCGCCGCTGACTGGTCTTTGGCACTTCGAGATCAGGGCCGTCCCCCGCGGAGATTCCCCGCGAGGGTGAAAATTGACACTGGGCCGCTAAGATAAAACCACGTCCCCTTCCTGCTTCCAGCGCCTTGAACAGCCTGATTCGAATGACGCCACAACCAACTTCCGAACTCCAGTCCCGCAAGCAGGCACTCCGCGCCCAGGCGCACGAGAACCGCAAGAACCAGGAGAACAAGGACGAACTGAGCCGCAGCATCTGCGAACGGTTCATGTCCCTGCCCGAATACCAGTCGGCCCGGACTGTCATGTTCTATGTCGACGTGCGGACGGAAGTCCGCACGCGGCAGGCTTTGCCCGAGGCATTGACGCACGGCAAGAAAATCGTCGTCCCCTACTGCGTCGATGGAGAACTCGAGCTGTTCTGGCTCGAGAACATGGACGAGTTGAGCCTTGGCATGTATCGCATCCTCGAACCTCGCCCCGAGCTTCGCGACCTCATTGAAAAGCGGGTGGACGTGACCGAGCTGGACCTGGTGATGGTTCCGGGGGTCGGCTTCGATCGGCGGGGCGCGCGGATGGGACACGGAAAGGGATACTACGACAAGCTGCTCGAACACGCCCGCCCGGACACCCCGCTGATCGCCCTGGCCTTCGAATGCCAGCTCTTCGAGGAGATCCCCACGCAGGCGCACGACGTCTTCATGGACAAGATCATCACCGAAGCAGCCGTCTATGAAGGCCGCGGGCGTCAGGGCGGCAACGCGTAGCATCGCGGTGGCGCGCGTGATACTTTCCACGTGAAGTTCCGAGACTCCAGACCAGGTTGGCAACGTGACACATCGGGCCGAGATTGACGACACCTATGCCGAGGCATTCCGCAGTCTGTACGCCGAGATCCTGATCACCGCGCGCGACCGGACCTGGCTCGATCATGCGGTCGCCGCCGCGACCGGAAATGCGTCGAGCACCATCCTCTGCGATTGTGAAGCAGGTCTCGACCGCTATGTCGGGCCGGGAACGAACGAACCCGATGCGACTCCGGACGGGCGGCCGGGCGCGATCGTGCAGTTTCACGTTCCCCGCTTTCGCAAGGATCGGGTCGAAGCCCTCGAACGTTCGCTCCTCGTCCGCGTGAGCCAGAATGTACTCACCTGTCCGACCGCGGCCTGCTTCAGTCCTCTTGATACCGAACCGTACTTCAAGCTCGGGCGAAAGATCGCATTCTTCGGTGATGGACATCAGTTCCGCGATCGTCGCCACGGCCGCAAGGTCTGGGTGATCCCCACGCTCAGCGGCGAGTTCATCCTCGATCGCCGCTTCGGCTATCAGGAAGGACTGATGGGGGGGAACCTCTGGTATTTCGGCGAGACTCTCGATGCGGCCCTGCTCGCCGCCGAGCGCGGTCTTGCCGCGGCCCTGCGCGAGCCGGGGGTGATTGCACCGTTTCCGGGAGGGATCACCGGCAGCGGATCGAAAGCCGGCAGTCGCTACTCCTTTTCGATCGCCAGCACTTACGAGCGTTTCTGCCCGACCCTGCGGGAGAAGCTCGGAGACCAGTCGGGAGTCCCCGCGAATGTCACTTCCGTGATGGAGATCATCCTCAACGGGCGGGATCTCGCCGCGATTTCGCGAGCCACGCAGGCGGCGATTGCCGCATCGGTCGAGACGCCCGGCCTCGTGAAGATTTCCGCCGGCAATTACGGCGGCCGGCTCGGCAAGAGCTTTATCTACCTTCACCCGGAGCGGCAGGCCGCGGAGCATCGTTAGGCGATTGCTGCTCCCGTGGTGATTGACTGCGGAGCGTGAACTCGGTTGCCACTGTCCCTCTCTCCTCGGAGTCCTGACCTATGTCCGCCAGTGATCGGCCCATCTACGTTCACAAGCACACACGGCGTGAGTTTCGCGAGCGGATGCAATCGGGCGAACTGAAGGCGTGCATCATCCCGGTCGCCGCCACCGAACAGCACCTCGAACACCTTGCGATGGAGCACGACTGGCGCAGCTGCCTGCATATCGCCGAAGCGGTCGCCGACCGATTGCGTCCCAATGTCGTCGTCGCGCCGGCAATGAACATCGGGATCAGCGAACATCACATGCGGCACATCGGCACCTTGAGCGCAATGCCGGGAAGCTGGCTGTCGGTGCTGTTCGATGCGATCCGCAGCATGCATCACGCAGGCTTCACGAACATTCTTGTTCTCAACGGCCACGGCGGGAACATCGCCCCCTGTCAGGGGATCTGGGGACAGTTTCAGCAGCGGCTCGAAATCAACCTGCAGTTCGAATCGTACTGGGACTTTCTGCCGCGCGAGGTTGCCGAGAAACACCTCAAGACCAAGCGCTGGCCGGGACATGCCCAGGAATTCGAAACCGCCTTCGCAATGGCGGCGTTTCCGGAGAATGTCCGCCACGACGCGATGCAGGATCAGCCGGACAAGGAACCCCTCGAAGCGACTGCGGAAGCAGGGCAGGCGATGATCGACGCCATCGTCGAGGGAGTTGCGGCCCACGTCCGGGGGATGATCGACGGCACCCGCGTCGCCGAGATTCCGCCCTTCCATCCGTAACGACTGGTGGCAACTCGTTGCGAGTTGCGCGACATCGACTTCGCATCGAAGCCGCAGACGGATTCAAAGAACCGAACAAGGCAGCACCGTCCGGGCGATGCTGCCTTGTGTTCATTTCGGACGTTGGACTCACAACGTGCCCGGCGAGGGACGCTCGCGAACTTCGCTCAGCGGACGGTGGTGTTCCGCGGCGTGCGCCAGACCGAGGCGGCGGACGGGGCGGGGACGAACAGCTTCTCGCCGCTTGTCGCCGTCGCCGCCGGAGCCGATTCGCTCGTCAGGCGGAAGTCACCCAGTTCATCCTGGGCACGGGCCCCCTTCGCGGGGATCGGCTGGACATCCCCATAGGTGGCCTCATACGGGGCACCCACCGACGGGGTGTCGAGGGCATCGGCCTGCGGCACCAGGCCCAGTTGCGGTCCCTGCGCCGTATTCCGCGGTGCCGGGAGAGGCAGCGGCAGACGCTCGACAGGAACAGCGGCCGGAGCCGGAGCATTGAAGGCGACAGTCGGCGAGGTCGTCACCGGCTGCGAGGCATAGTTGTTCGGCGGCAGCGGATAGGAGGAAACGGCGGGGTACGCTCCGGGAACCGCAGCAGCCCCGGTCAGACACGGATCCACCGTCACGCAGGTCGTCGTCGGGACGTAGCGCACGGTCTGAACCGGAACGGCACGAGTACAGACTTCCGGAATCCGGCGGGTCACCTGGTAGGGCACATCGCGGGAGGCGACGCGCTGCTGGTAAACCGTCTTGGGAACCTGCTTCGTCACCAGCTTCGGCACCCAGACCTGCTGGTAACCTCCTTCATCGACCGTCACATTCTCGAAGCAGGTGACGGGAACCGTTTCGAGGTACGCTTCCCGGCGGACATGCGTCTCCACGACATCGCGGTGGGTGACCACCGATTCCTGTCGGTACCGCGTTTCGACGACGGGCTGGAGCGTGGTTTGCGGGACCACCGCCGGCGTGACAACCGGGGCGACGACCGGCGGGCAGCAGCATTCGGGCATGGGCCGGGTGCACTTGCGGCAGCAGCGGTGCGAGTGCCGCCCCAGCAGCTGAGCCTCAACCACGTTCGGAATGACAGCACCGAGGGCCAAAACGATCAAACCCGCACGAAATACAGTAAACATGTGAGTTTCAACTCCTTTTGAGATTCGCCGAGCGTATCCGGGATGGTCGGCGTGCTCGTGATCGGCTAGAGCGTCCATTCCCCCCGGCGATCATCCCATCTCCTGACGAGGTCCGTCGATGGCTGGCCCGTGTGAACCTGCTCCGAGAGACGTTCATGTCGCAGAACAAGGGATCGGCAAAATCGCTACAAAAGGATTAATCGTTTTCTTGAGAAAACTCGATTCATACTCCAGACTGACCCCAGATTACCTGAACCCCAGACCCGCTGCGGGAGAGAGCCCCCGACTCAGGCTTCCCTCTGAAGACCGGGGGCATGCCTGACGGGGAAGTGTCCAGAGAACCCGGAAAACCAGGAAGAGAGGAAAGAATGGCCGAATCCACCCCGGCAACGCAGCCGATGCTGGCGCATATGGTGTACTTCACCCTGCACGAGAGCAGCGAAGCAACGCGGGCGGAACTGGTGGCGTCCTGTCACCGGTATTTGAAGGATCACCCGGGAATTGTCTACTTCTCGGTGGGGACGCGGGTGGAAGATCTGGCGCGGGAGGTCAATGACCGCGAGTTCGACGTGTCGCTCAATGTCGTCTTCGCCAATCGGGAGGCCCACGACCAGTACCAGACGGCTCCGACGCACCTGCAATTCATTTCCGAGAACCGGGCGAAATGGAAGCAGGTGCGGGTCTACGATTCGTATCTCACTTAGCCCGCCGCCTCTCCAGTCGCCGTGATAATCCGCAAGCGGCTTCAGAATAAACACTTACAACACGCAGCCAAACGAGTTCCGGGCTGTCCGAATTGACTCGGCGAACCGGGGGACGTCGCTGGCTTTGACCGATTCCGCCAGCTAGAATAGGGGAGTAACGGTTCGCCGCAGCGAGGACGGATCTCGTGGCGGCGAGCCAGTTTGTCACGACGGCCGCCAGACAGACATTACGGAGCGGGATTCCCTCCGGCCTCCGCACTGATGACGGACGTAGCAAACCCGATTGACAGTTGACGCTCCGCAGGGGCGTACTACAATCGCGGCTTTGAATGATTGACCCAGCCGCCCCGACAAATTCGGTCGCGGCGAATGCTCACAAGGAGCTGTTGTCGGTGCAAGTTGCCATCACCTGCAAGCACGGAAGCGTCAAACAGGATGTTCAGGATTACATCACCCGGAAATCCGAGAAACTGCTGACCTATTTCGAACGGGTCACGGCGATCAGCGTCACCGTGGCGTTTGAGAAGGATCGGGTGAAAGTCGAAATTCTGGTCGACGCAGAGCACAAGAACAACTTTGTCGCGCATCACGAGGGAGAATCGGTGATGCAGACATTCGATCAGGCTCTGCATAAGATGGAGCAGCAGATCAAGAAGTACAAGGAGAAGATCCAGGACCACCGGCGGGACCAGCCTCTCAGCGAAGTCTCCCAGCCGAAGGTTCCGGAGGCCGAGTAATCTTTTCGGGAAAGGTCATTTCCCCCAGCGGCGATTCGAAAGGATGCGGCGAAGGCACCTGCTTCGCTGCCTGAATATTCGCGTCGGCCCTGACTGTTTCTCGCCGCGAAACGCGGACGGTTTCCTCAATGACCGTTGCCGCAGATCATTCAGTTGAGGGTCAGCACGGTGGATCCGAGACCGGCTGAGCGGAGCGATCGCGGCGATCACTGAAGACATGTGTTTCGTCACCCACGAACGCCGCGCCCCTGGCTGCAGGCATTTCTGAAGGAGCTTAGTTCATGAAGTTGACCGACTTCGTGATCGCGGACGCGATTTTGCCCAACTTAGAGGCAGACACCAAGGAGGCTGCTATCCGCGCGATGGTGCAGAGCCTGGCGGGAAGCGGCAGTATTCGCACGGAAGATCAGGAGAGCATCATTGCTGCGATCCTGAAACGCGAAGAACTGGGATCAACCGGGATCGGGATGGGGGTCGCCGTCCCGCACACCAAGCATCCTTCGGTCGACCGCCTGATCGCCACGATCGCGCTCTCGTCGAAAGGTGTCGATTTCGCCAGCCTCGATGGCGAAGCCGTCTACATCCTCTTCCTGCTCGTCTCGCCGCCGGACCGCCCCGGGGATCATCTGCGGGCGCTCGAGAACATCTCGCGGCACCTGCGGAACCCCAACTTCTGCAACTTCCTCAAGCAGGCGACCACGACGACGGCGGTTGTGGAGCTGCTCGAAGAAGCGGACAACAACGAGCTGAACTGAGAACCGAGAACAGAGGTCAGAGAACACCGCCGCGTGAGGCGGCGGGCGCCCGCCGCACACACTTTCGATCGCTCCTTTACGACGGGCCCTGCCTGTCCCGGATCGTATGGACTCCCCCGTCAGCACTCGCGAAGTCACGGTCAATCTGGAGAATGGACTCCACCTCGGTCCATCCTCGCAGATCGCACGGCTTGCGCAGACGTTTGCGTCGGATGTCCTGATTCGAAAGGCGGATCGTGCCGTGGACGCCAAGAGCATGATGGACCTGATCACCCTGGTCGCCGAGCAGGGAACGCTGCTCACGCTCGAAGCCCGCGGGGCCGATGCCGTCCAGGCGGTCGAGTCTCTCGCAAAGCTCTTCGAGTCGAACTTCAAAACCGACGAGCAGGCCGCCGGCTGACGGCGGGGGCAGGTACGGGAGAAGAACCCAGGCATCGCGGTGAGATTCGATTTCTCACCTGCGAGGACCGGCGTCACGTCGGGATGGAAACCGGATTCAACCATGCAAATTCGACGCGGAATCGCAGTAGCGCGCGGCGTGGCCTATGGCCCAGCGCTCGTGTTGGGGAGTGAAGATTTTCGCATCCCCCAGCGATTTGTCAGTGTCGATGCGGTCGATACGGAAATCGCCCGCTTTCGCGCCGCCTTCGATGCCGTCTGCGACGAGATCGCGCAGAACGAGGAGCTCGCCTCCACTCAGCTGGGAACGCAGTACGGTGCGATCTTCGGGGCTCACCTGCAGATGCTCCGCGACCCGAAGCTCGTGCAGGAGATCGAAGGGCTCATCCGGCAGAAATGCTACTCCCCTGAGTTCGCCTGCAGCCGGGTGCTGCGGCACTACGCGAAGATGTTCCAGAACCTCGGCAATCACTATCTCGCCGAGCGCGCGGTCGACATCTTCGATCTTGAAAAGCGGATTCTGCGTCATCTGCTCGGCGAACGCCGGGAAGAGTTGATGCACCTGACCGCTCCGGTGATGGTGCTCGCTCATAACCTGACGCCAAGCGAGACGGCCAACCTCGACCGGAAGTTCGTAAAGGGGTTTGCCACCGAGGCGGGAGGCCACACCAGCCACACCGCGATTCTCGCCGGGGCGCTCGAAATCCCCGCGGTCGTGGGGGTCGGACACTTCCTCGCCGACGTTTCCGGTGGCGAGATGATCATCATCGACGGCAATCACGGCGAGGTGATCATCGATCCGGACGAGGAAACTCTCGACCGGTATCGGGCCTCGGAAGAGAAGTTCCGGACGTTCGCGGCACGGATGCAGTCGCTCCGCAAGCTTCGTTCGGAAACGAAGGACGGCGTTGCCATCGAACTCCTGGGGAACATAGAATTCCCCGACGAGGTCGAGCAATGCACCCGTCGCGGCGCGGCCGGGATCGGCCTGTACCGGACCGAGTTCCTCTACCTCGGCAAGAATACCGAGCCGACGGAAGAGGATCACTACAAGGCCTACCACCGCGTGCTGGAGCTGATGCCCAGGGGGCCGGTGGTGATCCGCACGCTCGACCTGGGGGCGGAAAAGATCCCCAAGTCGATGAATCACCTCATCGAGCACACGGCGAACCCGTTTCTCGGGCTTCGCAGTCTGCGGCTGTGTCTGCAGAACCTTCCCTTGTTCAAGACGCAGTTGCGGGCCATCCTGCGGGCCTCGACCGCCGGGGATGTGCGGATCATGTTCCCGCTGGTTTCGTCGCTGCTGGAGCTCCGGCAGGCGAAGATGATCCTCAGCGATGTCATGGAGGATCTGGAAGAGGCGGGCATCCCCTTCAACGCCAATATCCCGGTCGGGATGATGGTCGAGGTTCCCTCGGCGGCGCTGATGGCGGAGGAGTTTGCCCGCGAAGTTGACTTTTTTTCTATTGGAACCAACGACCTGATCCAGTATACCTTAGCGGTGGATCGGGCGAATCAGACGGTCGCCAACCTGTTCAGTTCAGGCGATCCGGCGATTTTGCGTCTGATCAAAATGGTCGTCACGGCGGCGCGGAACAACCAGATTCCGGTCACCGTGTGCGGACAGATGAGCTCTGATCCAATCTATTCGGCCTTGCTGGTCGGAATGGGATTGCGGCAGTTGAGTATCACGCCGCACGCCATTCCGGAAGTGAAGGAAGTCATCCGCAGCATCACCATCCCTCAGGCGGAAGCGATCGCCGCCCACGCGCAGACGCTCGATGTCGCCCGCGACGTCGAGAACTACCTGCGGGGCGAGCTGAAGAAGATCAGCCCGGACCTGGTGATGTAAGCGGCGCAATGCCGGTCGGGCCACCCGTCTGCCCGGCAGCAGCGAGCGGTTGAGACGATGTGAGGGGCGATCTCTCCCGCGTCTCGCGAATCCGAAGTCCGGATTCGAACTTGAGCCGATCAGCTCCCTGGAGCGGCCCGGCTCCGGTTTCTTCCCGCAAGGGAGTGAAGCCGCCCGTTGAATACGTGTGTCACGTTCAAGAATACATCGAAAAGGCCTGCCCCTCTGCAGAGGCCGCAGGCAGTTTTACTAACACGATGCCGACGGCGTCACGGCAGCGCCGTTCGGTCGGAACCACTCAGGTTCAAACAGAGTGCGCATTCGTTTTTCTCATGCACAGGCTTGGCAGTCGATCCGGATGCGGCGGCTTGACCTCGGCTGGCTGTGGGTGGCGGGGATGATGACTTTCCTCCGGAAAGCCGTCCCTGGAACTCCTGCCCGTCGACGCGCGGGCTGTCGCCGGATGGCGATCCGGTCGTGTGCTGTTCCCCGGAGTGTGCCGCCCGGATTCCGTCGTGGAACCCGGTCGTTCCCTCCCGTTGTTGCTCCGGATGCCTGTCATCCGCACCGGCGACGGCTCTCAGTGGAACGGGTTGCGGAAACTCCGGACGGGCAGATCGCGAGTTTTGTTCGCCCGGTCTGCCCTCCCGCGGAACGCGGCGATGCTCGCTGCCTTCCCGGGGAACGTCAACTTCCTGTCCCGGCGGTCCTGGCACTGGTCTGGAGCAATCCGGCCGCAGTTCTTGCCAGGAGCGTGGCGGCCACAGCGAAGTGCTTGCGAAAAGCGAATTTCTCGGAAGTCCTCCCCCGGGTCAGCGTGACCGCTGCCTCCCCCCGGTTCGCCTGTTCGCCCGTCGGCAGACCCGCCGCCGGGAAGCATCCGCCCGATGAGGGATTCGGCACACGCCTCCGCCGCCGCGATCGGCGAACGGAGCACGACCACTTTCCGGGGGGCCTTGCGATGCGCGCGTTTCGTCTCTGCCGGCGAAAGGCGTGGAATGAAAAAAGAAATGCTGATCAACGTCCTCCAGCCGGAGGAATGCCGCATCGCCATCGTTGAAGATGGCGTGCTGGAAGAGCTCTACGTCGAGCGCATCAGCCAGGAAAACTTCGTCGGAAACATCTACAAGGGTCGCGTCGTCAATCTCGAGCCGAGTATTCAGGCCGCGTTTGTCGACTTCGGCGTCGGCCGCAACGGCTTCCTGCACGTCAGCGACGTCGAGTATCAATACTACAAGCATCTGGTCGGCCCGAACGGCAACGGTCGTGGACGGGACGACGAGGACGACGACGATGAGGACGACGACGATCGTCCCCGTCGCGGTGGCCGCGGCCGCCGCAACAACGAGCGGAACGCCCGCAACAAGCCTCCGATTCAGGAGATCTTCAAGCGCGGCAGCGAAGTGCTCGTGCAGGTGATCAAGGAAGGCATGGGGACCAAGGGCCCCACCCTCTCCACCTATATCAGCATTCCCGGTCGCTACCTGGTGCTGATGCCGGGCCTGCAGCGCGTGGGCGTCAGCCGGAAAATCGTCGATGAGGATGTCCGCCGCAAGCTCCGCGCGAGCCTGGAAGAGCTGAACCCGCCCGAAGGGCTGGGCTTCATCATCCGCACCGCGGGGATCGACCGCTCACAGAAAGACCTGCAGCGCGACCTGAACTATCTGCTGCGGCTCTGGCGCACCATCGTCCGCCGCATCAAGAAGACCCGCGCGCCGGTCGACATCTACGAAGAAAGCGACATGATCATCCGGACGATCCGCGACATCTACACCGCGGAAATCGACCAGGTGCTTATCGACGAACCCAAGGCGTTCGAGCGGGCGCAGGAGTTTTTGAAGATCGTCCTCCCCCGGCACGCCAGCCGGATCAAGCTCTACGAGGGCAAGGAACCGCTCTTCCACAAGTACAACATCGAAGACGAGATTGCCCGGATCCAGCACCGCAAGGTGCCGCTGAAAGGCGGGGGATCGATCGTCATCGACCAGACCGAAGCCCTGGTGGCGATTGACGTCAACAGCGGAAACTTCCGGGCCGATAACAATGCCGAAGAGACCGCCTACCAGGTCAACCTGCGGGCGGCGGCGGAAATCTGCCGGCAGATCCGCCTTCGCGATCTCGGCGGGGTGATCGTCAACGACTTCATCGACATGCGGGAAGAGCGGCATCGCCGCGGCGTCGAAAAGGCCCTGCGGGAAGCGATTGCCCGCGACCGCGCCCGGACGAAAGTCCTGCGGATCAGCCCGTTCGGACTGATCGAGATGACCCGGCAGCGAATCCGGCCCTCGCTGCGGCGGAGCATCTACGAAGATTGCCCCTGCTGTCAGGGGGTCGGACTGGTGAAAACCGCCGAAAGCATGGCGATCGAAGTGGTGCGTCTGCTCCTCTCGGCGGGCCATCAGGAAGCCTGCACGAAGATTGTCCTCGAAGTGCACGAACGTGTTGCGAACTACCTGAATAACCGGAAACGTCGCGACATTTCGCAGATCGAGGAGCAGGCGAACATCACGATCAGCGTGATTTCCCGCAACGATGTGGGGCCCGAGCACCTCGATTTCCGCTGTTACGATGCGAACGGCGCGGAGCTAAAATCTCCGGTCGAGCCCTCGCTTTCAAAAAAGTAGTGTTGTATAATCCCCGGTTTACTCCGGTGCCCAGGGGCGAAACGCCCGACTAGTGTTGAAGGGTTGCAGAGATGTTCGCAGTGTTTGTCGATGGCGGTCGCCAATACCGCGTCCAGCGGGGGAATCGTCTGCGGGTGGATTATCGCGAGGCGGCCCAGCCCGGGGAAAAGATCCGGTTTGAGGAAGTTCTGCTGGCCGGTTCCCAGGCGGGCAGCGCGATTGGCCGCCCGCTCCTCGAAGGAGCCGTCGTGGAGGCCGAGGTCGTCGATCACGAGAAGGGACCGAAACTCGAGATCGGCAAGTACCGCCGCCGCAAGAATTCCCGCCGGCACACCGGCCACCGGCAGAAGTACACCGCCGTCATGATCACCGGCATTACCGCGCCGGGTGTGGAAGACGACGGCGTCGATGCCGTCTGGCCGACGAAGGAAGCCCCGACAGAAGCCCCCGCCGCGACTGAAGAAGCGGCCGGCTGAGTTCGGCCGCTGGTTGCCGATCGAAAGATCCGCAATCCGCGTTTCCGATCGCCAGTACACAAAAGCACGGAGAACTTCTCTGCGGAGTTCTCCGTGCTTCACGTTGCGCTGGCTGCTCCCCCCACCGAAAGCGTCCGCCGGCCTTCGAGCGATTCACAATACTCTCCCGCCGAGGCCGCTCCCATTCCCGGAGTCTCATCACCATAAGGCAACCCTGATAGAACAACTTCTCGATGTGATGGTGTTCCAGACCTGGTGGAGCTATGAGCGGGACGCCGGGCAGTGGTTCTCGACCGCTTACCACTGGTTCAACCTGTTCGAAGGGGCAGCGTGGCTGATCTTCGCGCTGCTCGTTCTCCGGCACTGGAGGCAGTCCCGTCAGTCCGCACGCGAACGGTGGTATGCGGCGGCCTTCGTGACGTTTGGCCTCACCGACTTCCGCGAAGCGTGGTATCAGCAGTCCTGGCTGCTGTGGGTGAAAGGCGTCAACCTGCTCGCTCTCTTCCGGCTGCGGCGGATTATCCTGCGGCGGTACTATCCCGAAGCCAGACTGTTTTGAGCCGCGGCGGCCATCACTCGCACAATGCGACTTCTTCAAAGAGAGGGCAGTTCCGCGGCAGTGGTGATGGCGGTCAGGGGCGCTGCTTCACGGATTGCCTGAAAGCCGATCCGCTGTGTGGCCTGCTCGGTGGCGCGACCGTTGTGGAAGAGCTGCCAGGCATCCTGCCAATCCCACTTGCCGCGCTCAAGCTGGCGCATCACCAGCAGCCGCTTGAGCTCTTCGATCTCGGCAAAGCTGAGACCGGCCGTCGAGGAGACAACTTCCTCGACGTTAATTGCCGCGACGATCTCCGCATGCCAGTGCTCCAGGACGAAACGCCGGCGGAGGGTTTCATCCGGGCAATCGAAACGGAGCGCAAGATCGATCCGCCCCGGACGGCGAAATGCCGGGTCCAGCTGCGTGAGCTGCGCGTTCGACGTGAACAGGTAGACCACTCCGTTTCGCGGACGCAGTCCGTCTAACTGAGTGAGGAAGAGCGCGCAGTCGCTGCCGCCGAACTCTTCGCGATCGCGGAACTTCTGATCGACATCGTCGAACAGGATGATGCCCGGCCGGTCGAGTTCGAACAGCTTGTGGGCCGTCCCCTCCGAGCGGGCCGAGTCGAATTCGAGCGTGTCGACTTCCCGCCAGTCGAGCCCGTACTGCGAGCAGAGCGTACAGAGCCAGCGGCACGCCATCGTCTTGCCGTTGCCCGGCGATCCCAGCAGCAGCACTCCGCGTTTCTGCGGCACGCCGTACTTCCGCAGGATTTCGCGACCGTGCTGCAGGAAGCCGACCGTGTTGTTCCAGAGCTGTTCACGGTCCGCTTCGCGCATGACGGGAGCGGGCACCTGCAGACTGCGGCGATGCAGCCGCCGCAGGAAGGCGTACAGCCGGCGATGATGCTCGACCGGGACGGCCCAGAACTGATAGAGCGCGAACTCATCATCCGGAGTGGGCGCGGCCACCCGCACCAGCGGCACCTCCTGACCATCGGTGTGCAGCGAGTACAACTCGAAACCCAGTGCCAGCGCAGCCCCTCTCGATTCGCACGAGAAGGTGAGAATCGGATAAGGGCCGTTCCAGCCGCAGCGCGATTCGAGCCGGACATGCTGACGCACCAGCTGTTCCGTCTCCCAGTCGAAGTTGACCGCGCGCACGGCCGTCCCCAGCAGCTCAGCGGCTCGAGCGAGACAGGCGTCGTGATCTTGCAGATGATCGTGAATTCTCATGCAAGAGACGACACCCGTTCCATCGAAAGGTTCGTATCTGTTTTCGGCTGCCGCGGACAGACTTTCGACTGGGGACTTCAGGCTCCAGGAAGGGAGGGGTGGTCGAGCTGGACGAAGGATGCCCGGGGGAGAGGGCGCGGTCGTCAACAACTGGCCTTAACCCCAAGGGTAACGATGAAGGAGGGAGATACGCTAAACGCATGTGGTCCCCTCCGGTTCCGCATTACCGGGGACAGAAACGCAACACGCGAAAACGAACGACATCCCCCTGAGAGGGTTTCGCGAGGTCGCTCCGCCCCGGGCAGCCGCGCTGATCGTGACTTCCGTCCATGCGCGGATGCCTGTGGGGCGAAATGCCGGTCAGTTCTCCGTCGAGCGGAGTCTCATGCCGGGCTCCCCTCAAAGCCGGATTGTTGAAAGACAGACCGACAGTTTCCTGGCCGGATTGATCGCGACAGCGCCACTTCCTCAGGCCGGGAAACGGTGAAGAGAATGTGTCTCGGAATTTCCTCAATGCGGAAGTTCAGGAGCGCGCAGCGGCGGGACGCTGCGCGCGTCCCGCCGCCGGGTGGAGGGGGGGAAAGGATCAGTTCTTGTCCTTCCCTTTCAGCTGTTTTCCGCGCCGCAGCCGCCATTCGTCGCTGCGCTCCATCAGCTTCTCGGCGAGCCGCACGATGGTGTCGCTTTCGAGCTGCCAGTCGATGTTGAGCGTATTCTGCTCGCGGCTGATTTCGAGGCCCTTGGTGAAGTCCGGCCGGTCGGCCTCACCCGAGGACATCAGCTGCAGCATCGCCTTGAAGCCTTCCGACACCTTTTGCAGGTTCTCGGCGACCTCGGGCTTTTCCGCCTCGATTCGCTCGCGCACGAACGCCATGTTCTCGTGATGGCCGATGTTCACCTGTACCAACTGCAGCTGTTGCAGAATCGGGAAGGCGTGTTCGTGTTCCTTGAGTCCCGCGAGATCAATGGCGGCACCGTGCATCACCGTTCCCGGGGGGATCTCGCCCACCAGCGGGGAATCGGCCGCGAGCGTCTGGCCTTTACCGTCGAGCACATCCAGAGCCGCTTTCACCGCCTCTTCGGTTCCCGCGAGAACGATGAGGTTGGTCCCTCGCAGGGCAGCCACGGCGCGGTGATCATGCGTCCGCTCTTCCCCCTTGTCATTGCCCCGTTTCCGATCCTTCTTCTCCCGGTCGCCTTTGTCCTGATCACCTTTGTCCGGATCGGATTCAGTTGTCTGTGCCGCCGCGGCCTGGTCCTCTTTGGCGTCCTGCTTGTCTTTTCGCTTTTCCGCCTTGTCGGCGTCCTTCTGTCGCGCCTTCTGGGCTTTCTTCCCATGAGGCATGACCCAGGAGTGAAGCGTATAGTCACCATGTTCCGACTTGCGGTACATGGGCGCCTTCTCCATCGACTTCTCGATCCGGTCGCGGTTGAAGTCGGCGGAGATCAGCAGCACCCCCGTGTGCGGCTGATAGCTCTTGCCGTACATTGTCATTCCGTGCAGATCTTTCTGCAGGTCGAGGCCGAAATGCTTGCGCACGAAATTGAGCGCTCGCCGCGACCGGCGGTTATCCAGCTTCTGCTCGCGGATCTTTTCGGCGAGAGGCGTATTCCGCCAGCCATCGACATCGATGTGAACCAGCCATTTCGCATCCGCCGCGACTTGCCCCGGTTCGAGAGGTGCGGCGTATCCAAGTGTTCCAAACCCGAGGACCAGCAATCCCGCCAGCATCAACTTCTTCATGGCGCCCCCTTTTCTGTTGGCTGCATGTAACCTGGCTTGCCGAGTTGCGCCGCCCACTCCTTCGGGCGCACTCTCCCGAGAAGGCGGATGCAAATTGCAAGCCGAGCGCAACATTCCGCGCTCCAGGCTGGTGAGAAGGGAACCGCACCCCACAACGTTCCCCGGGGGAACGGGGGACTATGTCCCGCGCAGCCGGCTAAGATCGCCGAAAGGCAAGCGACATCTGAGGATCAGGCGATTTCGATTTCGGCGGGATTCTCGCGGCTGGCGGGCGCTGCCTGGTTCGTATAGCGATGCACGATCTGGAGGAGCGATGCCCGGTCGATCGGCTTGGTCAGATAGTCATCGCAGCCGCACGCGAGACACTTGCCGCGGTCGTCACTCATCGCATGAGCCGTCAGCGCGACAATCGGCCCGGCATAGCCCGCCTCACGCAACTTCCGGGTCGCGTCATAGCCATCGAGAATCGGCATCTGGATGTCCATCAGGATCACATCGTAAGGGGCATCCGCCGCAACGGCTTGCAGAGCCAGGCGAACGGCTTCCTCGCCGTTCTCAGCAATCGTGACCGTGATTCCCGCCTTCTGCAGGAACATCCGGACAAGACGCTGATTGTCGATACCGTCCTCGGCGACCAGCACGCGACTTGCAAACTTCGCCGGCACCTCCGGGAGGTTGATGGCAGGGGCGGGACTGCTCCGCGCCGCGATCGCCTCTGCGGGAGGGCAGGTCGCGATCGTAAAGGCGAAGCGGCTTCCCTGACCGATGACACTCTCGGCGGTAATCGTCCCCCCCAGCAGTTCCACGAGCCGCTTGCTGATCGTCAGGCCGAGCCCCGTTCCGCCGTGCTGGCGCGTCGTGGAGGAATCGGCCTGCGCGAACGGCTGGAAGAGTCGCGACATCTGCTCTTCGGTAATGCCGATGCCCGAATCGATGACTTCGAAACGGATCAGCGGAGACTTCTGCCCGGGCTTCTCAACGGTGCTGACCACGATCCGTACACCGCCGCGATGCGTGAACTTGATCGCGTTCCCCACGAGATTCATCAGCACCTGGCGCAACCGCGTCGGATCGGTGGCGATCGGATCGGGGACGTGAGTGGCAAACTCGGTTTCCAGAAACAGCCGCTTCGCATCCGCCCGGACCCGCATCAGCGAGACCACATCATCGAGGATGTGCCGGCAACAGCACGGAATCCGCTCGACTTCGAGCTTGCCTGCTTCGACCTTGGATAGGTCGAGGATCTCGTTGATCAATTCCAAAAGGTGGCGGCCATTGTGCTTGATCGTGTCGATCGCTTCCACATTGGCGGATCCCTTGAGACTCTCACGAAGCAGGTCGGCATAGCCGAGGATCGCCGTCATCGGCGTGCGGATCTCGTGGCTCATATTCGCCAGAAATTCGCTCTTCGCCCGCGTTGCCGCGGCCAGGCGTTCATTCTGCGAGCGGATGAGCTCTTCCGCCTCGCGGCGTTCGGTGATATCCCGAACAATTGCGATGAAACACTGCCCGGTGTCCCCCCGCAACTCGCTGATCGACAGCTGTGTGGGAAACTCGCTGCCGTCACGACGCCGTGCGGAAAGTTCTCCTTCGAAACGTCGCGGCTCGACCGGTGTGGCCGGCACGAGCGAGAGTTCGCGGAGCACGGCGGCGCTGTCGGTCGGCAGGAGCAGCGATAGCGACTGTCCGACGACTTCCGAAGTCGGCCGGCCGAACATCAGCTCGGCGGACCGGTTGAAAGAGCGGATCATCCCCTCGGCATCAAAGGTGAAGATTCCATCGGGGGCCGCATCGAGAATGGCGCGTGTCGCCGCCTCGCTCTGCATCAGGCGGCGCGTGCGGGCTCCGACTTCGAATTCCAACTCGGCGGCATACCGCCGCTGCGCGCGGAGCCGGGCGTCGGCCTCTTCGAGACTGCGAATGACCATCCGCTCGTGCTCATCGCGAAAAACTTCGTACTGCCGCGAGTGCTGCTCGAGACGCGATTCGACATGAGCCAGCTTGTCCGCCTGCCGGGCGACCGTGAACAAGGTGGTTCCGACCGCTCTTACCCAGGGCAGTTGGGCCTGCAGGTATTGTTCGAGTTCGACAGCACTGCGTTTCAGGTGAAGGCAGCCGACGAAGAGTCCGCTCGATTTCCCCCCATCCCCAAACCGGACGACAAGCAATGCATTGCCCGATTCGAGCGGCTCCACCTGCAGCGCTCTCGTAACCGGAAACCGGCGGAGTGTCCGTTCAAAATCACAAACCGGATCGGGGACTTCAAGCGAACTTCCGGCTGCCACTGATGCCGGGACGGGCCGCTTCCACAGGGCCACAGACTTCCGCTGGTCGTCGAGGAGGGCAACCGCATCCAGGCGGTCGGGAGCGAGGGCAGCGGCCAGGGGGGCGAGGGATTCCGTCACCGCATCAGGAGGCTCTTCGGCGGCACCGAAGAGTTCATTCAACAGTTGATCCACATTAATCATTACGCCGCACCACCCTAGATACGGAAGAGATCCTGTGACTTGTGCAGTTCCTTCTCCAGGTCCTCGACGAGTACGCGCATCCCCTCCCGCCCCAACGAGAGCGCGGAAAAGGCATCCCGATGCGGAATCGAGATGTTCTGGACTCCCAGCGAAGGGAGCCCGCGGCGAGTACACAGGTAGTTCGCGATCTCGACCGCATGTCCGATCGAACGGTACTCCGGCTGGCAGCGCCGCGAGTCATGGTGATACCGGATGACATCGACGATGCTTTCGGGAAAGCCCCAGCGTTCGGCAACCGCCGCCCCCAACTGGGCATGCGTGAAGCCCAGAATCTCCCGCTCGATTTCACACGTCCCCGCCTGCGGGTTCAGCCTGTGGAGCACCGACACAAACACCTCGTGATGATGCTGGTCGAGCAGAATGATGCCCAGATCATGCAGCAGGCCGCACATGTAGGCTTCTTCAAAGTGCTTCAGCCCGCTGCGGGCGGCGACCATCCGCGAAATGACCGCCACGCTCACCAGATGCTTCCAGAGCAGGCCGCGGTTATACGAACCAATCGGCGTCGTATCCTGAAACACCGGTGAAACCGACGCGGTGAGCGCCAGGTTCTTGATGGTGGTGAACCCCAACAGCGCAATCGCACGGTGGATGCTGTCGACGCGGCAGCGAAGCCCATAGGCGGCCGAGTTCACCGTTCGCAACACGCGGGCCACCAGCTGCGGGTCCTGCTCCACCACGGCGCGAAGATCGGCGATCGACGCATCATTGCGGCTGACAACCCGCATCACCCGCAGCGCAATGTCGGGGAAGCTGGAGATCTCATCGATTTGGGTGACGATTGTTTCGATCGTCGTCGGGAAAGCGATCGACGGCATTGTCCGGACAACTCTGGGGACTGAGGAGCGGACGCGAACGGCGGAGAATCGATCCACTTATCGGCTCGCACTGCAGACAAGTTGGTGAACTTCGGCTCAGTCCGGCCGTCATGAGTGGAAGATACCTCGCGGCCTGACCGTCTGTAGCGGCTATCCGGATTTCCCGCCTGAGGTAAAACTCCGCATCTGCGGAATGTTGCAATTCTTTCCTCAACTCACCCCGACGACAGTGCGAGTACCGCGCCCCGATGGAAGATTCCGTCCGCTCGGGAAAGGAGGATCATGCAGCCGCCCCGTGCCGCGTGGGAATCGCGAATCGCACGTATTCACTCACGGGCGAGCAGGGGGGAGTGAGCGTCGCGGTAAAAAGGCAATCGCCCGACGGCGACTTACCGCCAGATGCTGTCCGCCTCTTCGTGCGGCTCGCGGGCTGCCTGCAGCAGATCAATCAGCTGCCGCAGTTGTTCCGGCGAAAGGTGCCCCAGTTGCCGCTGGTGACACTCCCGCACCGCCGGATCAAGTTCCTTCAGCAGCGTTTGCCCGGCCGGGGTGATCCCCACGAGCACAACCCGGCGATTGGCGGGTTGCCGTTCCCGCTCGACCAGCCCCCGATCCGCCAGCTTGTCCAGCAGGCGGGTGATGTCCGGCGCCCGCGAGACGAGCCGCGAGGCGAGCACCAGCGTGGGCAGCTTTCCGGGATATTCACCGCGGAGCAGCCGCAAGGCGTTGTATTGCTGCGGCGTCAGGTCGTACTGTCCGAACAGCGCATCCTCGAAAGTCCGCAGGCGATCGTACGTCCGCCACAGGTTCAGAAAGGCTTCCTGGGCGAGGGAATCGAAGTGCCGCGGTGAGGCTCCGCGCGGGGAACTCGGACTCTTGGTACTCATGCCGGCATCCTAGTGGTTGCCTCGACCGCTGTCCAGACAACGGATCGTCGATTGTCCCGCTCAACAACCGCGAAGGGAAACGCCCTCGTTCAGGGAGCGTACGCCGTCATTTTCACCCGCGTCGGCTGCCGGAACACTCGTTCTCATGCAGCGATACCGCACGAGCGGTTTCCCGGAGACCCACGGCAGGACGTCTCCCGGGCGGACAAGCCACTTGTGGCCGGAATCGACCGGCGGTCATAATAGATTCCCGTGTGCCCATCTCATCACAGTCGAGCGCCCGTGGAGCGGGCAACGCGGCGTGCGCTTCGAGTGAAGGAACTCACGATGCGCCCTGTCAATCGCCGCCCCGCGTTCACGCTGATCGAACTGCTCGTCGTCATCGCCATCATTGCGCTCCTGATTGCCCTGTTGCTCCCCGCGGTGCAGCAGGCGCGCGAAGCGGCACGTCGCACGCAGTGCCGCAACAACCTCAAGCAGATCGGTCTGGCGCTGCACAACTACGAGTCCAGTCTGCAGACCTTTCCGCCGAGCAGCACTTCGCAGATCGATTTCGGCGTCTGGAACAACGTCCCCACGATTTATCACCTGCACAGCTGGGCCAGTATGGTTCTTCCGTATCTGGAATACACGGCCCTTCACGAAACCATCGACTATAACGTCTCGGCACTCGAGGCGGTGAACCGCACTGCGGCCTCACAGAAGGTTGCCCCCTATCGCTGCCCGTCGTATACCGGAGGCGACTACAGCCAGAGCCTGGAATACGTGGCCCTTTCACCGACCTACGCCATCCGGAACTATGCCGCGATGGGCGCGACCACCGTCGGCAAACTCTGGCAGGAACCGGACGGAGTGATCTATCCCCGCGGACGCACGCGCATCGGTGACATCACCGATGGAACATCACAGACGATTCTGATCGTCGAAACCCGCGAACCGAATGCGGCGGTGTGGATCGACGGCGGCACCGCCGCGGTCGTCGCCCGGCGTTACGACGAGACAAACGCCCCCAGCTACGCCGGTCCGGAACTGGCGCTGAACTTTCAGCCGTACTTCGTGGCGAACGGGCAGGGAATCGATGCGGCGTTCGGCCCCTCCAGCCAGCATGCGGGAGGCGTGATGCACCTCTTCGGCGACGGTTCGGTACACTTCGTCTCCCCGAACATCGATGCCGGCATCTACGACGCGCTCGTCACCCGCGCCGGAGGCGAAGTCCTCGACGGGCAATCCTGGTAGGCCCCATCGCAACACGATCGCCCTTCCACAATTTCAGCCGGCCGGGTGAAGCTCGTTCTCTCCGACTGTCGGTCAGGGTGTCAGAAACTCCTTCGCCCCAAGCACGCGCGGCGTGAACCGGGCTTCGCGGATCGCCCCCTTGTACCAGTGGACGCGGTTCTGCCGCACGCCCAGCGACGTCCGCCCCGGCGATTGCGGCTTGAAGGGCAGCGGCTGCGAGAGCTCGAGCTTTCCGTTCACGTAGTGCCGCATCTCCTTCCCGTCCACGACGAGTGCCGCGTGATACCAGGGACCGATCGGGTGCCGATGGTCTTCGGCATACAGCGTGGCCCCCGCTTCGCCCGACTTGATATAGGTATCGAGGAACCATTCTCCGGAACTGGTCAGGCGGGTCTCGAACATCACGCGATCTTCGCTGTCCGCCGCCTGCATGTGAAAGAACCGCTGCTCTTTCGGCCCCTCTGCGGCAGGACGGAAGATCACCTCGGCGGTGAACTGTTCGAAGCCCGCCAGCGGATGCACCTCGAGCAGAAGCCCGTCATCCACGCCGTCGAATTCGACGGCCCGGCCGCGGGGAGTCTCGATCAGCTTCGGCTCTCCCAACAGCTCCACGCGGTTCCCTCCGACCGTTTCGAGGTTGTCCAGCTTCCAGTGGATCACCGCGGGAGGTGCAGCGTCAGCCGCCGGCGACGAAGTCAGAAAGACGGGAGCCAGGAGTGCCAATACAAGCAACCATGCTGGACTGTGATGCGAAACGCCGCGGAAACACTTCATGCGTGAGAACCTTCTTTCGGCAGGAGGAGACTATGAGTGAGAATGCGGGGCCATTTACCTGAAGGCAACCACCGGGCCGGTGAATCGCCTCATTCTCAACACCGTTCGGCAGTGAATCAACGAGAATCCCGGAAGGCATCCCGCTTCCGGCAGCGACACGGTTCACTTCTCGTCCGTGTCGCCCGAGCGGTCTCACAACGGTGGTCGGTTGCTGATCTCCAGTGGTCACCCTAGAATTCGAGGCGACGCCTGTCCGGTTCGCGGGGCGGTCGCCTGCGCGGAATCGCGGCGACTGACGCCGGTCAGAGCAGCGACCGCTGAATGATCTGCTCCGCACTCGCGCACGGGTGGGAGACGTCTCCCCCAAATCGTGGGCAGAGCCTGATCGGACCGGTCGGCGCGGTCTTCCCCATCGGGCGGCACTGCCTGACGGGTATTCCTGAACACTCCGGCTTTCTTGAAGGATTGGCATTCCGATGTATCGCGTGACGCAGGAAATTGATTTTTGCTATGGCCACCGCCTGCTGGATTACGCGGGGAAGTGCCGCTTCCTGCACGGACATAACGGCCGGGTGCAGATCGAGCTGGAAGGGGAATCGCTCGATCACCGCGGCATGCTGGTCGACTTCGGCGACATCAAACGCTCGATCCGGACCTGGATCGACGAACAGCTCGACCACCGGATGATCCTGAATCGCAATGACCCGGTCGTCCCCTTTCTGCTCGAACAAAAGGAGCCGGTGTTTCTCGTCGACTGTAATCCGACTGCCGAGAACATCGCTCGCATCATCTACGAGCAAACGCAGGCCGAGGGCTTTCCGGTGAAACGGGTCGTGCTGTGGGAAACGCCGCGCTCGTCGGCGACGTATTGTCCGGTCGAGGGCCAATTCCCCGCACCGCCGACCGGCAAGTAGACCACCGCCATCTCCCCCTGTCTCAGGCTCTCTCTTCTGCCTCGCGGCATCGACAGGGAGGGTCTGCCTGCGCGCCGGCAACGGCTTGCCCCCCATCCTGAACACACGCCCACTATCAATTCGGCAGTGGTGAGGAATCCTCGTTCTGTCAATGAGTGCGCCGGCGCAGTGAATCAGCTTCACTGAACGTCCTTCCGGAACGGACATGAGGTTCCGGGAGCCACAAAGAAAAAGAAAGCCCTCGGGCGCGCTCACGGAATTGCCGGGGATAAATGACTTGAGTGCCGTGTTGCAGAGTGGGTCGAACTGCAACGGGGGAGGCTCAATCACCCGACAGGAAGATCCGCGTGCACTGTCCCGAGGGCCAGGCTGGGCAGGTTGCGTTTCGGGCGATGAACACCCGAAAGCCAGGAATCGTTGCTGATGCTTTACAGCAACGTCCATGCCAATCCCTGCGGGCGCCGCGGTTCGGCGCCTGTCGAAATCTTCGTTTTCAGCTGCTCCACACGTCCAATCGGCACAGAATGCCGTATTTCCCCGGCGCTTGGGTGGTTGAGAAGATTCGCGCCTCCCGCACACCAGCCAATTGAAATCGCATCACTTCCATGCTATGACGGAATGACGTTCGGCGCCGAAACGTACCCGTCGGCGCCGGATTCAGGATTGCGACATAAATCTGGAGAGAGGGGCGACTTCGCATGAAACCGGCAAAGCGGTCAAGATGGTGGCTTTCGGCATGCGGGATCGCGATCCTCTTCTACTGCCTCCTCGTCCTTGGATTCGTCGGAACCAGCCCCGATCTCGGGCTGCGGTTCCTGCTCGTCGATCATCCGCCAACCGACGGGCTCACCATCCAGGCCGTCATGCCCGGGTTAAATTATCGCGGCGGGCAGAAGCCCCGCGAGGGAGATGTCCTGCTTGCGCTCGGCCCCTCGCGCGAACCGGGACGCCGCCTCGAACCGGTCACGAGCTTCATGCACTTCACCCGTCGGCTGGTCGCGCTTCGCGGCGAGACCCCGTTCGACGGCAAGCTCCCGGCGAACTCGGATGTCTCGGAGTTTGAAGACCGCATCCCCCCGCTGGCCGAGATTGAAGCCGAGCGGTGGATGGACCGCGAACGCTGGGTCGAGATCGAGTTTCGCCGTCCTGGCGAAGCGGGAACGATCAAGACCTGGCTGCAGATCCATCCCATTCCCTTCAGCGACACGCTGCTGACCTTTGTCTGGTTCCTGCTGAACCTGGGAATCTTCAGCGTCGGCGCACTGGCGTTCTGGACGCGTCCCTTCGACCGCCCGGCCCGCCTGTTTTTCGCCATGTGCATCGTGACGCTCGGCGCATTTGTCGGCGGCTACCACTGGTGGGTCATTGCCAGCCGACTCTGGCTGAGTATCCCGTTCTGCATCTGTGCGATCCTGCTGCCGGTGGTCCTGCTGCATTTCTTCCTGGTCTACCCCCGGCCCAAGCAGTTGATGGCTCAGCATCCCCGGCTGATGCTGGCGGTGCTGTATACGGTGCCGCTGGCGATCATGGCGGCGTTACTCTCGCTGATGATCTACTGCTCGTGGCTCTACCATCGCGACGTCCCGCAGCCGGAGCTGATGACGGCTCTCGTCTGGCTGCGGAACTGCGTTCACGTTTCACTGGCGGTCGCCGGGCTCTACTACCTGGCGACTCTCGTCGCGCTCGTTTCGAGTTTCTTCACGACCAGGAACTCGATCGAACACGCTCAGGTGAAGTGGATTCTCTGGGCGGGACTGTTTTCCACGTTGCCGGTGGGATACACGTTCTACCTCGCGCAGTTCATGCGCGTCGAGTTCGCGATGGGACAGGGGACGATTCCGATGTTCATCGCCAGCCTGCTGTTCATGCTGGCGTATGCGGTCGGAATCCTCCGCTACAAGCTGATGCTCTCGGACCAGATCTTCAGCCGCGAAGTCCTGTACTTTGTCGCCAGTTTCGGCGCGACTGCGGTCTACAGTCTGACGATCGCCCTGTGCAGTCTCATCAGTATCCACCAGAACATGCGGACCTCCCGCGACGCGCTGGTCGTCGCCGCAACGCTGATGGTCGGAGTGATTCTGCTGGCGTGGCTCCGGGACCGCTTCCAGCGAATCATCGACCGCCGGTTCTTCCGCGAGAAATACCAGCTCGACAAGGCATTGCAGCGGATGAACCAGACCGTGGGGCAACTCGCCGAGCCGGAGATGCTCGCCCGGCGGATGCTGGGAAGCTGCCGTGATGTGCTGATCGTGGACCGGGCGGCGCTCTATCTGCGGGATCCGGAAAAGAACGTGCTGCGTCTGCTGGCTTCTGAAGGGGACGGGAAGTTTCCCCTGCAGTTCCCCGCGGATGAAGAGTTGCAGCAGACGCTGCTCGGATCCTCGACCCTGCAGCGTGTGAACACGCCTGCCCGGGACGGACTCTCTCCCGTGCAGCAGCGACTCCGGGAACTCGACGCGGATCTCGTCCACACGCTCGAGATTGACGGGGCCGTCGCTGGTGTCGTTCTGCTCGGCCCCAAGCGGAGTGCCGCCCCCTATACGGCCGAGGATCTCACCTTCCTGACCGCGATGGGACAGGTGACGAGCGTCGCGCTTCAGAGTGCGAAAGTGCATCAGGCGCTCGGACGACTCAACGATGAGCTCCGCATGAAGGTCGACAAGATCGCGGAGCAGCAGCGGCAGATCGCCATCCTGCAGGCCGAGATCATGAGCCGCCAGGAACCGGTCCCCGCGAAAGAAGCGGACACGTTCCGCCGCGATCCGATCAAGGGAAGCAGCCGCGCGATTCAGCAGGTCCTGGAAACCGTCCGCAAAGTTTCCGACAGCCAGTCGTCGGTACTGATCCGCGGCGAAAGCGGCACCGGCAAGGAACTGCTGGCCCAGGCACTGCACGAGAACAGCCCCCGCCGCGATGGCCCGATGATCCGCGTGCACTGCGGCGCACTCGCTCCCGGAGTGCTCGAGAGCGAGCTTTTCGGCCATGTGAAAGGTGCCTTCACCGGCGCGCATCGGGATCGCGTCGGGCGTTTCGAAATGGCCCAGGGAGGCACGCTGTTCCTCGATGAAATCGGAGACATCTCGCTCGAAACCCAGGTCAAGCTGCTGCGTGTCCTGCAGGAGCGTTCGTTTGAGCCGGTCGGGGGAACGCGGACGATCCATGTTGATGTGCGGCTGATTGCCGCGACGCACCAGAACCTTGAACAGCTGATTGCCGAAGGCAAGTTCCGCGAAGATCTCTATTACCGGCTGAACGTGATCAGCATCACGCTGCCGGCCCTTCGCGAGCGCGAGGATGACGTCTTCGAGCTCGCGCTGCATTTTCTCGCCCGGGCGGCGGCGCGCACCGGAAAGCGGATCACCTATATCGACGATGCCGCGGTCGAGGCACTCAAACGCTATCACTGGCCGGGGAACATTCGCGAACTCGAAAATGCAATCGAGCGGGCCGTCGTGCTGGCGGAAGGGGAGTGCATCACCATGCACGACCTGCCGTCGGAAGTGCTCCGCCCGACGCTGCTTCCCGTTCATGTCCTCGAAGCGAAGCCGCTCCGCAGCCGGTCAGACGGCGAATCGGCCGCGCGGGGAGAGTCAGCAGCCGCGGCGGCGGGACTTTCCGAACGGGAACAGCTTCTCGACGCCCTGCAGCGGGCCGACGGGAACAAGGCACAGGCGGCCCGGCTGCTGGGAATGCCCCGCAGCACGTTCTTCAGCAAGCTGAAGAAGCATTCGATTCACGCCTGAAGCCCCCCGGAGGATCATCCCGACGCGCGCCGCTTTCGACAGTCGACCTGCCCGGACGCCATCCCGTGCCCGGCGGCTGGAAGCAAGAAGCCCCGGCAATCACCAGCCAGCCTCATCTCACGCGCGGCATCCACTCCCACCGGCGTTTCGGCGAACCGCCACCAGGCTCCGTCTCGCGGATCAAGCGCACCGGTCCAGCTGGAAAATCCCGTTAGAAGACCGGGCCGCCGCGGGGGCCGCCCGATTGCGATGCCGGTGCGGGCGCTGCCAGTGAACCGGCTCCGCCGGCGAGCATTTCCCGCCGCGATGCATAGCGGATGAGGAACGTCGAAAGCGGCTCGTCCTGTCGATTGGGATCGGGATTCTGCAGGCCGTCGAACATCCGCTTGACGGTCCGGATCTGTCCCTGCGAATCCTGGACAAGCTGCCGGCGGGCGAAGATGTGCTCCGACACATGCTGCACGAAGCCCAGCCATTGCCGATCGGGCGCAGCAACCGACAGCAGGTTCTTCCGCTCCGCCTTGAAGCCCATGAACTCGCGGGGAAAGGGAGCGGTATGCAGGGCCGTGAGCAGGATCGCCATCGTCACATACGCCGTCAGAAACCCGAAGCCCCAGCGAAGCCCCTCATAGGCCAGCGTGTGCAGCTGAATCATCGTCGGCGCGATGTACTCGGTCCCGAACCGCATCAGGCAGACGAAGAGGATAAACAGTCCCACCAGCGTCAGCACATCGAACATGTCCCGCCACGACGGAACCTGCACGGCCAGCCAGCCCGCGAGCGGCTCGAAGAAGTTCATCGCCAGCAGTCCCGAAAAGACGACGACGAAGAACGTGAGCACGGCTCCCCAGGCCCCCTCGCTGGCAACGCACCAGGTGACGCCGAGCAGAATTCCCAACAGGATAAAATCGATCATAAAGTTCTCTCTGGCAGCGATGACTCGATCGAGAGATTCGAAAGTCGGCTCCGGCGGGGGAGCCTCGGGTCAGCGAACACAAGTCATCAGCAACGGTGACCAACCTGGCCCGCTCGATAAACGAAAAGGTTACTTCACGACGCGGAGCAGCTCCTGGACATCGGTGACGCCTTTGACGACCAGCCGCAGGCCCTCTTCCTTCATATAGAGCATGCCGTTCTTCCGCGCTTCCGCCTTGATTGCCGACATCACCGGGTTCTCGCGGATGAGGTCGCGAATCCGGTCGTTGATGACCAGCAACTCGAACACGCCGACGCGTCCCTTGTAGCCGAGCCCTCCGCAGGTCGGGCAGGGATCGTCCCGCCTGGTCGGCGGACGGTACAGCACTTCGATCTTGTCCGGCGGCAGATTGGCCTTCTTCAGGAACTCGGCACTCGGCTTGTACGGTTCGCGACAGTCGGGGCAGAGCCTGCGCACGAGCCGCTGCCCGAGAATCCCCGAGATCGAAGTCGACAGCATGAACGGCTCGACCCCCAGGTCGATAATGCGGAACAGTGCCGCGATCGTGTCGTTGGCGTGCACGGTCGAGAACACCATGTGTCCGGTGTTCGCCGCCTGACAGGCGATCTTCGCGGTCTCTTCGTCACGCATCTCACCGATCAGCACGACGTCGGGGTCCTGACGCAGGATGCTTCGCAGCGAGTTCGCGAAGGTCTGGCCGGCCTTCGTGTTGATCTCGATCTGCGTCACGTTCTTCATCCGGTATTCGATCGGGTCTTCAACCGTGATGATGTTCTGCTGATAGGCATCGAGCTCGCCGAGGGCCGCATAGAGCGTTGTCGACTTACCGGCACCGGTCGGACCGCAGCTGAGGAACAACCCGTGCGGCTGGTGGATGATCTCGCTGATCTGTTCCTGCAGCTGCTTCCGCATTCCCAGCTGCGAGAGCTTGTTCACCGAGTTCGACTGGTCGAGGATACGCAAGCTCATCTTCTCGCCCGAGCCGGTCCCCTGCGTCGCCACACGGAAGTCGATCTCCCGGCCTTCCAGCTCGGCCCGGAAGCTGCCGTCCTGCGGCTTTCGCTTCTCGGTGATGTCCATCGCGCCGAGGACCTTGAAGATGTTGATGATCGCATCACCGACCGAACGGTCGAACGGCTCGGTCGGATACATCACCCCGTCGATGCGGTAACGGACCGTCAGCTCCGTCGGTGTCGGTTCGAGATGCACGTCGGTCGCGCGGCGGAGCAGGGCGTCGTAAATGACTTCCTTCGCCGCCATGTATCCCCGCGAGTTCTCGACCTGCCGCGAACGGCTGTCGTCCTCGCCCGTACCGGTCCGCGACTTTCCGAGGAAACGAATCGGAGGCCCGACCGCCATATCGCGGACTTCGCGGTTTCCGATGTGGATGCCCACCCGCGCGAGCGTACGGATTGCCAGGTTCCGCAGGTGCCGGGGAGTCATGACCTTCGCGGAATCGGGAACGCGGTCGTTCCGCTGCTTCACGTAAATGCCGAGGGGGACGCCGTAGCATACGAGCAGCGCGAGCACCCCCACCGCGGGGCTGGGCATCAGCAGCAGGGCGAGGAAGCCCAACGTCCCCGTCGTGAGCACCAGCGAATTCCAGAGCTGCGCATCCATCTTGAGTGCCTGGCTGTCCTGGTGCACCCAATAGGTCGTATTCGTCCAGAGGAAGAACGCCCCCAGCACCGGAACCAGCATCATCAGGTTCAGATAGAACCCGGTGAAGTTCGGATCGGTCGGATGATTCCCGCGGTAAAACGGGAAAGGATCGGGAGGAAACACTCCCGGCGGGCGGGGTGTCGACGCTGCGGTCGTTGGACCAGCGGGGGCGGTCCCCGCCGCTCCCGGAGTATTCCCGGGGGCTTGCGCGAACGCCGTCGAAATTCCGCACGCGCACAGCAACAGGCTGCCTGCGACGAGCCACATCACGAGCCCGCCGATTCCTGCGACCCTCGTATTTTTCACCGTCGGATCTCCACTCACCGAAGCTTTATCCCACGCGACTGCGGGCGAATCTCACTGACCGGAAACGCGAAATGTTCTGCGGACCACTCCAGTCCCCGCTGCAAACCTGTTTCCTGTTCGCATCTCGTCGAGACAGGCCGAGAGGGAAATTGCGGAGGACCGGCGACTGCCGAACCATCGTCCCTCCGGAGACGGGAAGCACCTTCGTGGAACTGCAGAGAGAACTGCTGGCAATTCTCCGGGCGGCGATCGACGAGGAATTGCACCGTCCCCCGCACCGCGACCGATGCAGGACGCAGCAGCCGCGCCGCAGAATCTCCAGAGTCTCAAACGCTGAAATTTCAAAATGTATTGTACAGCACGCGAATGCGTTCCACGAGGGGCTTTCGGGGAACCGACGATTTTCCCCCCGGCACCGGAAAACCCCGGCAACCACGCCTTCCGGGAATCACCGAGACACGAATGCGTTCTCTCACAAACCCTGCAATCCGTGCGGGAACCGCAGCCTTCGCGAGCGCTTCGGCGACGCTGTTATTGTGGAGCCGCCGCGAGGATCTCCCGCAGGGCAGCGACAAAGCGATCGGTCTCCTCATCGGTCCCGATGCTGATCCGCAGTCCGCTGAGCTCTTCCCCCTTCGCCCACGGAACGCCGGCAAACCGCATGAACCGCACCAGAATCCGGCGGGCCTTGAGTTGCTCGTAGATCCACTGATGCGGCACGGTTTCGTGCGTCGCCCAGACAAAATTCGCCTGGCTGGGAACGACCTGGAACTGCATCGATTCGAGTGCCGTCGTCAGCCGGGCCCGCGTGGCCCGGATCTTCGCGGCGTTCTGCTGCATCCACTCCTGATCCTCAATCGCGGCAGTGCCGGCGGCGAGGGCCAGGGCGTCGCAGTTGTAGCTGTCCTTCATCTTCCGCATGCCGGCGATCAGGTCGGGGTGGGCAATCGCGAACCCCATGCGAATCCCCGCGAGGCTGTACGACTTGCTCAGCGTCCGCGTGACGATGATCCGCTCTCCCTGGTCGCCGCGCAAAAGCTCGGCCCGGTGCGGCGTGTCGGCAAAATCGCCGTACGCTTCATCGAGCACCAGCAGTCCACTGGGAGGGATCAACTTCAGAATCTCGTCGTCCCCCCAGCGATTGCCGGAAGGAGAGTTCGGGTTGGGCACAATCGCCAGTTTCGCGTCGCGCAGCCGTTCGTCGCGAACTTCAGGATCCCACGTCCAGTCGGAGCGAAGGTACATCCGTTCGTGGCGGCCTCCCTGCAGGTCCACAAGCGTCTCGTAGAGGATGTAGCTTGGATACGGATAGACGACGAGCTCGCCGGGATCGATGAAGCTGCGGATCAGGATCGTCAGGTTCTCGTCGCTGCCGTTGGCGGGCAGCACCCAGTCGGGCTCGACATTGAACACCCGCGCGACGGCACTGCGAAACGCCGTCCCCAGCGGGTCGGGATAGACATTCAGCCGCCCGCGGATCGCCCGTTCGAGCGCTTCGATCACCCGTGGCGAAGGAGGATACGGGTTCTCGTTCGTGTTGAGTTTGATCCAGCCGGTTTCCTGCGGCTGCTCACCGGGGACATATCCCTGGATCTGGTCGACGTTCGGGCGAAAGAAGGACATGGGAAAACAGGCTGGAGACTGGGGGCTGGAGACTGGAGTACAGACACGGCAAACCAATGCGCGTGATCATGACGGAAGGCTTTTCAGGGCGAAGAAGACCGTTCCGTCTCACCAGTCTACAGTCGAACCGCCGCGGCCTACAGTCCACCGGGCCCGAAAGGGCCGTCGCAGCGGCTTCTTCAGCGAATTTTCAGGCGGCGCGACGGAGGGGCAGCGTCTGCGGCAGGGCTTCGACCGAGATCGAACCCGCCAGCGAATCGAGCGTCCCGCCCGGCGCGTAGGAAAACTGCACGCGGACGAAATCGCCCGGCTTGACGGCGACCGGTTCGCGAATCGGCAGGACCAGGTGCTGATTCGACCACTCGATCCCCCGCCGCTCCTCCAGATGGAACGCCAGGATACTGCGGGTGGCGAAGCGGAGAGCATTCAGTTCCCCCGCGGCGGTCATTTCGATCAGCCCCTGCCACTCGATCCGCTCGGGGAGCGTCTTCTCGTACCAGATCGTCTCGTAGATCTGCGGCCCCGACAGGCCGAGCGTATCGCGGTAATCCCCTCCGGCTGCCTGAAAGAGCGGAATCGGTGCCCGGTATCCGCCGAAGCGGAAGCTGTGCTCGACCGGCTGCATGGCGAGCAGCGTGACTTCAGGGAGGAAGCGGGGCAGGGGGCCGCCAAACCGTTGCAGGTAGCGCTCCTTGAATGATTCGATCACCGCCGCCTGCTGTTCGCGGAGCAGGCCGACGTGCAGCATCTCGCAGATGACCACATCCACCGGTTCGGGCGGCACGAACGTCCCGGCATCGGCCTCGACCACCCGAACGCGATCCCCCCCGTCGTTCAGCGGGAGGAAGTGGCGGGCGGCCCGCACCAGGTCGGGGTTCAGCTCCACACACCACACGCGGGCCCCCTGGCGGGCCGCGAAATACGAGAGAACGCCGGTCCCTCCGCCCAGTTCGAGCACGCGCATCCCGGGGCGGACGACATACTCGATCGCTTCGCGGAACGAGTTGATGCGTGCCTCGTCGAGGAGCATGTTGTAGTGGTAATGGAGCGGAATGAACTGCCCCAGACTGGACGCCTGCTGGAAGTGAACGGTTTCCGGGCCCACACGCGCTCCTTGTCTGCGATCCAACTCCGCCCCGCCACCAGGAAAAGCGGCCTTGCAAAGGTGCGGGACATTAGTGAAAAGAGGCCCGCCGCTCAAGTCCAATCCCGACAGCGCCCCGCCCCAACGACGTGGTGGGGATCGAGTGGGTGGCGGGGGTCGAGCGCCCGCGAGCCCCCCGGAAGTGACCGGTTCAACGGGGGAAGGGTGCTATGGAGATTGACACACGACACCCATCAGCTATCCTCGATGCGTTCTGCTCATAGAGTCAGAAGTCGGACCGACGGATGTGCTGACGATTGTCTTCAATAGATCCTCGATCCCCCGAGGGAGGTGAACGTGAAGCATGCGATTGGATATCTCGGTCACATCGATCGCGATCTGACGAACCTTCGCCCCGGTGTGCGATACTACGTCCGTAAGGATGGACGCCCGGGACCGGTTGATGCCCCCCCGGACGGGGTCGATGGTATATTCTTCGGCTACCTGGAGTGTCCAGGGAAGAAGTACGTTGCGGTTCGAGCACAATACGGGGACATCGACGTAATCGTGAAGACGCCAGTCCCGCTCGATCCACATCGCCACACGGAGGGAAAGGGCTGTGGCCCCAATCCGTCGCAGTTCGGTGATGAGGCTGCCGAGAACCTCCTTGCCGATATGATCTCATTGAATCCTGACTCAGAAGAACTCCTCCGTCGCATCGCTGACCAAGTTGGCCTGGAGTTGAAGTAGTCCGTGTCGGTCCAAATTCGTCCGAACGGACATTAAGTTTTATCTGTGGCGCAACTAGTAGGTCAGGCTGTGCCTGACGGGGGGAGAATTCTGATTCTGGCTACGTTCCCGCTGCTCTATGCGCAACAGCCGTGCCCATCGCCGACGTTCATCCGACACAACCGCGAAGCCGCCTTTGCAGCGTAATATTTCATCGATGGGATGTACGTGACGCACCAGAATGTGCCGGTGTGCTTTTTTTGGGCCGGCAGCGGCCGCGATCTGCGCGGCTGATGTTTGTATAAACGCTTGGCAGGTGGGCACAACAAGTTAGGTCGGGTGAGGTGCATCCGGGTCAGCCGGCACATCGTCTACAACAGTCCAGGACAATTCGAATCCAAGTTGAACTTCACAATCCGAAGGAATAAACGGCATACTGCCCGTTCGCCTCATTGCCCCGCAGGTGCGTCGAAATCCCCGTCAGGCACAGCCTGACCTACTGAACTTGCTGTAAGCAGAGCACCGAACGTCACTTACTGCAATTGGCGGTCGAAACCAATACTGGCAGCCACAGGCTCAAGAGACCTCATCATCAATGCTTACCTTCACCGGATCAACTTCAACCCGGGAGTCATTTCCACGCAAGCCTCTTAGCATTCAGGGAGACAGTCACAACACGACACCTTGCCCCCGAGACAATCAATCCGACCCCAAGAGGGGGCTAACTGCGGCTCTTTCACAAACCGATGGCGCGGTTTCTCATCGTAGCGCGACCCGGCCAATATAGCTGCCGGGCCACCCGACGCAAACCAATGAATGCATCCCTGACTGGTTGCTCCCTGCTCGCCCACCTGCCACAATCATGCAGATCCCCCGGCGGCGGCAGACTCGAACACCTCTGCAGACCTTGATCGACCTCAGCCAGGGGAGCCTCCGATCTATCGAAGCACACGATCTGCAGGTGCCCCATATGGAATAAACTTCAAAGCATCAAGGATGGGCTCAGCCCTTCGTGCAGCGACGCGAGTGCCATGGAGATTGGGCACCGATCCAGCAGAAAAACAGTCGCAATGTCGCAGAGGGACAGCCTCACAGGAGACGCAGCACTGCGAGCAGGGCAATACCAAAGGGAGATCACACCCCCTCGGCCAGAGCACCACGCAAGATTCACTGGAGAATAAATAGGAATCAGTACTCTCGATGGTAATTGGGATGTCGGCTATAGGACTTCCCCGATACTCTCCCCTTAAATCAATCTCGCAGTCTATATAGTTGGCCTGCACCCAAACTCCGCGAATATTCTCAGAAATGGTCGCGGTGTACTCGCCAACCTCATTCGTCTTTCCCATCGCTATAGCCCCTTCTGTCGCAGCGTCAAAAATAATTACGCTCGCACCGGGGACGGGGCTATTCAACGAGTTAACCACCTTCACCTTTATTGACATGGGTTCAAAGGCGCATAGAAGAATCGCCGACCATGCGAGAAACCGGGGCATTAGCTACCTATTATTTGGTCTACGGATGACAGCCTCCACTGCCTGTTGCTCCTGAATAAGTTTTATTGCAGACTGGACCTTCTCGAGATTCTTTGAGCCGTCCCGAGGGCGTATATTGAGAACAATCGTGTGCATGCCGCTTGCCTGCAGCCCAGTCAGAGGAACCTTAACCACACGTTCAACATTACCTCTCACGCTGTCATGTGGCATGGCTGGCTGAAACGGCAACAAATTAATGCGATCCGCTTCGCCGGCATACACAAATACACTTGCGAGCTTCCACGTCGCCTCGAGTCCGCCCGAAAATTGCACATCCAAGTACAACGTATTTGGGAGGGGGCCACTGTAATCTTCAGGACTCAGCGTAAAATGCACCTCGATTCCTTCGACACCATCCCTGCTAAATCGATGATTGTCGATCTTCACAGGAGTAAGGGACACATCATCCACCGGACGCTGCAACGGCAGCATGCCAGCCACGCCCAACCCCAGGAATGAGAACAGCACCAAAGGCGACAACCATAGTACATAACGACAATACACGAGCGTACCTCTATTGTACGTACGGCACAGGAGATTATTGCCGTCAATCTTAGTTGCGTTCAGCAGTCCTACAACGGCCCCCATCACGAGGAGTGCACTACCTGCATATATCCAGACGATGGGTGAATCTAGGGGAATCCCTTCAGGATGTTTATCTGCAAAGATCAAGGCAAACGACTGAACAAGTACCCACCCGAGAATTGCGATCGCCTCAGCAATGCCGCTCTCGCTTTCAGCTGAAGGATACGGTTCGCCGAGGCCATTCACCCAGCAAAACAAGAATCGGACCAGCTTAAAAGGAAGTGTGATCCAGAAGCAAATGGCCCACCCAAGTTGAGTGGCATTCCAGATGAGACAGTCCCCGAAGGAACCTGAATGCGGTCGCATATCCGAGGTCAACGGTTCCGTTGGTACTACCATGCAAGTATAGTACCAATGATCCGGACATGCGCCGGGAGGAGTCAATCCCACATCCGGGCAGGGACGCCCGATTTTGCAGATTGCCTGCTCGGTGTCAATACAGGCCATCGGAACGGAGCACCTGTACACCTGCTATGCTCAAGTGCGGCTCCTTCGCTTGGGCCCTCGCCAATAGAATCCCAAGGCTCCTGAAGTGGCACAGGTCTACAGTACTGCAGAGCGCCACTCATTTCTTGATCGGCTGCAGCCACAGCCTTGTGCAGATGCAATTGTCTTGCAAATGCATCCAACTTAAAGTTGCAAGGGGAGATCGTTGCGTCCCGTTGTTCTATTTTAACAGATGAGAGGTTCTTCGGTAATGCAAAAAATTGCCTCGTCTGCGGTGTACTTATCCCACGATGCCCTGACCGTGGACCGACACCGAGCTTCAATCCAGAAGCAGATAAGGCACGGGCAGCACGGAAAGTTTTTCGAAGCCCAATTCCAGTCTGCGCAATGAGATGTGTGTCAGTGGTGTGAAAAGGAGTATTCCTCGGGTCCAAGCATCAGGCAAGCTCTGCGGACAATTGGTTGGGTATTGTTACGATATGACGCCCAAGGTTCGATACCAACAGCGGCCATGCTCACCTGCCCTGCGGCGTGAGTGCACGGCACCCGGCGATGAATAACAATCAGAAAGGGCCTCCACCATGTTCGCCGTGATTCCTGCGGCTGGGCGCAGTCGACGGATGGGGCAGCCGAAGTTGCTGTTGTCGCTGGGGGGGCGGACGGTGATTGCGCGGCTGGCGGAGGCGCTGCGGCATCCGACGATTCGCGAGACGGTCGTGGTTCTCCGCCGGGAGGATGAGCCGTTGCGGGCGGCCGTCGTGGAGTGCGGGGCCACGCCGCTTCAGCCGGAGCGGGATCCCCCCGACATGCGGCAGAGCGTGCAGCACGCCCTCGATTCGATCCGGGAACGCTATCAGCCGGCGGCCGATGCGGGCTGGCTGCTGATTCCGGCGGATCATCCCCTGCTCAGCCGGCAGGCACTCGAACGACTGCTTTCCGAATGGGAAGCGAGTGCCGCGGAGATCCTGGTGCCGACTTATCAGGGGCGGCGGGGGCATCCCACCCTCTTCCGCTGGCGGTTTGCCGAGGAGGTCCCCGCGATTCCCCCCGACCAGGGGCTGAACTGGCTGGTGCGGCGGCACGCGGCGGAGATCGTCGAGGTCCCGGTGGACGATCCCTCGGTCATCGCCGATCTCGACACCCCGGCCGATTACGCGGCGGCACTCCAGCGGCTGAAGGAGTCCGATCCCCGCCCCTGACGCCGGCACTCTCGCAGTAGGGGCAGAAGCGCGGACGCTTGACGGAACCGGCAGTATCTCTAGACTTTGTAGAAACGGAGTGTTCGCGCAGGCCGACTTGCCCGAACCGCTGAAGACGCTCGCCGAAGTCCCTTGCCGGCCGCCGCAACTTTCTTCCAACTGCTTCGCCAACGGGGGATAGCGGCGGATGCTGCCGGCTCTTCCCCAGACGGAAACCGGGCCGGTCGCTGGCGTTCGTGACGCCCGCACACCCGCGGATTCGCGGCTCCGGATCGACTCCGTGCGACGACCACTCCCGAGTGTCCATCCCTTGCGGCTGCTTGCCTGCAGCCTGAAGACTTCCGCAGCGAGCACGCCTTTCATGTCGAATCCGCACACTGATGATTCCGCACAGTTGCCCGATGAGCTTCCCCGCGTCGAACCGCCTTCCGCGGGTTTCATCGTGCAGCTGTTCCTGATTCCCGCGTTGATCGTGCTGGTGATTGTCATCGTCTGGCTGGGGGTGAGCCGGCTCGCCAGTTCGGAACAGGACTGGCGGGGACTCGTCGCCGACCTGAAGAGCCCGCACGAACACCTCCGCTGGCGCGGGGCCTTCGGTCTCGCACAGATGCTGCAGGCCGATCGTGACCCCGCGGGCGACGAACCGCGGCTCGTCAACAACCCCGAAGTCGCGAAGGAGCTTTCGGAACTGCTGCAGAGCGAGCTTCGCCGCGGCTCGAAAAGCGATGATGACCTGAAGCAGCAGGCGTTTCTCGCGCGGACGCTCGGGCTGTTCCATATTCCGGATGCGGTTCTCCCGGCGCTGGAGGAGGCGACCCGCCCCGACCACGACCGCGAAGTCCGCAAGAATGCCCTCGGCGCCATCGCGGTGCTGGCCGGTCGCGAGGCGGAGAAGGGAGCAACGCTCGACCACCCCGGCCTGGAAGACATGCTGCTCGACGCCTCGCGCGACGGTGATCCGCTGATCCGCCAGATGGCGGCGTTCGACCTGGGGCTGATGCCCGGTGACGCCGCGAAAGGCCGGCTCGAGGTGATGCTCGAAGATGCGGACTCCGCGACGCGGGCGAATGCCGCAATCGGGCTCTCGCGGCACGGCGAGCTCACCGGGCTGCCGATTCTCAAGGACATTCTCCGTTCGGCGGAGAACCAGGTCGAGCAGGGGAGCTCTGATGAGTACGGGCACTTCCTCGCCCTGAAGAACAGCATCCATGCGATCGAGTTGCTCGCGCCGCAGATTCAGGGAGAGCAGCGGAAGGAAGTGATCGACCTGCTGAGCCAGATCGTGAAGAGCTTCCGCGAGCCCCGCATCCGCGTGGATGCCGAGAAGGCGCTGCTCGCCCTCCGCGAGCGCGCCCCCGCGGCGAAGTAACCCTGTTGCTCAGTCATCACGCAGCCGGAGCGGGCGGGTTTCTCACCGCTCCGCTCAGGGGGATCTGAACGCCGCCGCGATTGGCGTTCTTACAATCGGGTTCCGGCGCGCATTCGCCGCCGAATTTCTGGCACGGCGCGTGCCTGATGGGGAGAGCCGTACGACGACGGTTGGAAGCCGCGTCATCGGGACTCTCAAATCAGAAGGAACTCGATCATGAAACGGGCATTTCTGGTCCTCGCGGTGTGTGGTGTGATGGCTGTCGGCACTTCGAACCCGGCTGAGGCGCAGCAGCCGCTTCACGGCGGGTTCTACGGAGGTTACGGGAGCGACTACCGCCTGTACAACTCGTACGACTACGACCTGCGGCACGATCCCTACAACGATTACTATCGCGACAACCGGTCGCGGCACCACGACCGCTCACGCTACATCGACCGGGTGCGGTACGAGGACCGGATGTATCGCGGAGGCCGCTACGATTCGGCCCACCGATACGATTACGGTCGCGACTATCGCACCGATTATCTCGACCATCACCGGTACAATTCGGTGGACTTTGGCCGTTACGGAAACTGGGGGACCGATTGCGGGCTGAGCAACTCCCTGTCGCCGGGGTACCTGGACTACAACTACAACTCCTACAACTCCGGCTGGAACGGGTACTCCCGCTCACCCTACGGCTACTGATCCCGCCGCCTGATTGGCACCACCCTCCGGGCCGGCTCACGCCCGCGATGTGACAACCGCTGACGCTGTTCTTCAAACCCCCTGGAATCGCACTGGGCGATGACAGGGGGTTTTTGTTTTGACGGGTCTTGTTTGCCCTGAGCTGTATGACCTGCCGGGTGCGGGACTCTGGCGGGGATCCGAACCGACTGCAGAGACCGCTTTCCCTGGGGTTGCTCTCCCGACGGCGGCCCTCACCTCTCACCCCGGGGGGGCGCAGATTCCAGCCTGTGCGAAGCGCCACCCCATCTGCAGCAACCGCCCTCACTCAGCGATCGACGCGATCGCGAGGGGAAGCCCCGTCAAAGTCCTTTCAACTTCGCCATTCACTACGTCATCGCGACACAGATGCAGCAGACGGAAACTGCTCCTGTAACGATTCCCGCATCACTACCAGGCATCAGTTCGACGGCAGGTGCAATCGGTTTGAGAACACCTTTCATGCCGCCGAAATGCCTCGCAAACGCAGAATTCCTCGGCTTCCCATTTTGCAACTCTTGCAAAGCCAGGGAATCTCCGGCCCTGCAGGTCAGTCGGCAATGCAGTAGAGATGCGTCTTCGTGCGGATGATCAGCGAGTCCTCAACGACGGCGGGCGTCGCCATGCAGCCGGCATCGAGTTCGCTCTCGCCGAGAAGCTTGAACTCGCGGCCCGCCTCGATGACGGTCGTGCCGCCATCCTCGTTGAAGAAGTAGATCCGCCCGCTGGCGTAGATCGGCGAGGCACTGTGTTTGCCCCCGATCCGCTCCGACCAGATCGGTTCGCCGGTCTGCACGTCGAGGCACGACGCCACCCCGGCATCGCTCACCATGAAGAACAGATCGCCAACGATCAGTTGCGACGGCCGTGTGGGAGTGCTCCGGCCGGTCTTCCATTCGATGTGCGTATCGGTCACGTCGCCTTCGCCGTCGGCACGCACCGCCAGCAGCTTCATTCCCCCTTCCATGCTGATGAAGACCTTGCCGTGCGCGAACAGCGGCCGGGCGGCAGTGTTGAAACCGCCGTGGTGAACCTTCCAGAGTTCCTCTCCGGTCTCGGGATCGTAGGCAATGGTGCCCACCGCTCCCGGGCTGATGAGCTGTGTCCGTCCGTTGTGCTCGATCACCTTCGGCGTGCAGTAGGCTTTCTTCGCATCGCCGTTCGTGGTGCGGTAATTGATCGTCCGGTCTTTCTTCCAGACGGTTTCGCCGGTCTGCTTGTCGAGAGCGACCACGTACTGCACGTCGATGCCGTCGAAGTGAAGGATGAGCAGGTTCTTGTGCAGGATCGGCGAAGAGCCTGGGCCGCGGTGATGATTGCAGGGGAGATCCTGCCGCGCCCAGAGTATCGCCCCCGTCGCGGTATCGACGCAGGCAGTCCCGGCACTGCCGAAGTGCACGTAGACGCGTCCCTCCTCGATCGTCGGAGTCGGGGTTGCGTAGCTGTTATACGGATCGCAGTGAAAAGGGTTCTCGATCTCGAACAGGAGAATTTCATGCAGGATCTCGCCGGTCCTGCGATCGATGCCGAGCGCCCAGAGTTTCTTTCCGTCGGCGGGAGCGGTGGTCAGCCAGATCTGATCTCCCCAGACGACCGGCGATGACCACCCTTTTCCGTGAATCTCCGTCTTCCAGCGGATGTTTTTCGAGGCCTCGTTCCAGGTGAGGGGAAGCCGGGCGGAATCTGCATGGCCGTTCCCTTCCGGGCCGCGGAACTCGTTCCAGTGCGGGACCGGTCGCCGGTCAGGTTCGGAACCGACCGCCGCCGCAACGACACCAAACCCCAGGTACACCAGCAGCAGCGCTCCGCGCCCTGCTGGTCCGGTCAAGCTGGCTGTCTTCATGGGGAGCACGGCTCCAGAGAGAGGCAGGATTTGATCACGAAGGATGGACGGAAACCCGCATTCTAAAGCCACCTGACCGAGGGCTGCAACAGCCTGTTTTCAACTGTGGGCCTTCCCGGGCCTTTCCCGGCCCGCATCAATTTTTCGTGAACACGCGGCCCGCGCCCAAGGCGCGCGAGGCCTCAGCGGTCATCCTGTCGGAAGCCGGCGAGTCGGGCCGCGCTTGAGGATGACAGATTGACGTTTGGCTTGAAGATTGAGAACTGACCGGGAGTTGCCTTGATGAATCCGTCTCGTCCGTTGCGTCTGCTGTTTGTCTGTGTGGAGAACTCGAATCGCAGCCAGATGGCCGAGGCATTCGCCCGCATCCACGGCGGCGACGCGGTCGAAGCCTCCAGTGCCGGCTCGCGCCCCTCGGGAAAGATCAACCCCAAGGCGATCGCCGCCATGCGCGAACTCGGTTACGACCTGACGGCGCATTCCTCGAAATCGCTCGCCGAATTCGAATCCGAAGCAGCTCGCTTCGATGCTGCAATCACCATGGGCTGCGGCGACGCCTGCCCCAACGTCCCCGCCGCCCACCGCGAAGACTGGAACATTCCCGACCCCCGCGAAATGGAAGAATCCGAGTTCCGCGAGGTGCGTGATCTGATCGAGCAAAAAGTGAAATCCCTGCTCGATAGCCTTCGCCAGGAACGAGGAGCAGGTTGAACACAATTTACTGCAACAGGTGTCAATTCAGATCTCGCGTCGAAGCGAGAATGCGAGAATGCGAGAATGCGAGAGAGAGGGTGACCGATGCGGCCGAACCGCTCAATCCTTTTTCTCGGCAGCCATTTCAATCTCGGATGAGGTTGGCAAAGCCCGCAAGAGTTTCAACATTGCCGGGGTATAGACGATTGGTAACACCTCCTGTGAAGAATTCTCAGCATGGATCAAGCAACTTCCCAGTTGCCCCCCGGTCAAAACCCATTTGAGTTGATATACGCCTTTCGGCAATGTGACGTTGTAGATCGTGTCTTTTGTACGATCATCGCCCACTGCACCAAGTTCCTTCCCATTGATATACAGTCGGCAAACGCCCCCGGCAGCCGACCCTCCCGCATGTCGAATCGCAATATCACCCGCAGCCGGTACCTGTAAGAGGCCAATCAGTTGCACCTCGACCTTACCCGGCAATCGCCCTTTCTTCGTAAGGATTGGTGTAAAGTCGTCATGCCTGAACCAGGAGTTCTGGCGATAGAGGAAAATCGTTCCGATGTCGAAGCCATCGTTGCGGGCACGACCAATCATTCCGGGAAAGACTTTCGCCCCTTTGGCAAGGTTCTTCGCGTTCCCCGACGATTTGGCGAGCGACGCAGAGTCAATCTCCTTCAGACGCTGTTCGATTGTCAGACGTGCGAGCCCGGTGAGCCCTTCTGTTGCCAGACGGTACCAATGCGCCGCGCGGGACTGGAACGCAGACCGATCCGGCTCGCGGGCAGACCGCGACAGCGCCCACCAGGCATCACCCGCCGCGGCTTGCTGGGCAGCTTCCTTCGGCGGATCCCTTTCCAGTTCAGCAGCCTTTGCCAACTCATCATCGCCCGACTTCGCCAGGTGCGACAACCCTGATTTCCAGTCATCGGCGACGAAGCAGAGATACTTGCCGAGCGCGGCATGGGCGGCGAAGTCGTCGGGAGACGTTTGCAGCGTGATTCGAGCTTCTTCGGCGGCCTTCCATAGCTGCTTGCGTTGTGCAATTTCGTCCCGGCGAGCTCGGACGGAGTTTCGCAGCTCCGTATCACGAATCTTCGTGGCAACAGCGAGGGCAACCGCAGCCAGACTGTCTGCTTCCTCGTAGCGGTTTAACAGGACCGCCTGGTCCGTCAAATCGAGGGCAGTGTCAGCAATTTCACGAGGCGATGAGAGAGTTCGTGCTCTCCTTCGGATCTGGTCCAGAGCCTTCACCTGAAGCCCCAGCCCGTCCACGTCATACAATTCCGAGAGTGTTGCAGCAGAACGTACCGCCAGCTCTGCCTGCCCAATCTCGATTCCAAGTTGATATGCCCGATCAAACAGCACGTAGCGGCCTTCTGGATCGTCTTCTGTGGTGCTCGCCTGCTCAAAGTACTTCTCCGCGAGAGCTCCTTTCGACTCAGGGGCGCGCGCACTACTGATGTCCTCTCTGAATAGTTCATCGATCCGCCGCGCTGCCACCGATTGAGCCGTCATCGCAGGAACGGGCAATCGCGCTGCGGTTCGACTGGAACTTTCGTTGCCATCCCGGTCCTCAGCGACATCAGCGGGAACGAATGCAAGCATTTCGAACTGATCCCGCCTCATTCCCGATGGGCTGCGTGTGCTGTGCTGCCCAAATTGCGTACTGCTGCGAGCATCCACTGAGCGAGCTTGCCCTTTGCTCAGGGCGAAATGCTTCTGCGGTTCGCGGCCAAGTAGTACAGGTTGAGTAACTTGCCCCCTCTCTTCAAAAGCAGAGTCACCCTGCACCGAAGAGCCGACCTCTCCTACAACAACAGACGCGGTCGGGAGGAATGCCAACATAGAGGCGTTCGCAAAGCGGACAAAGGGAGGGGATGAGCAAAGCATCACCACAAAGATTCCGGCCGCAGCCCGATGTACCGTTTTCCGCCCTGGCCGCGACGACCGGCAGCCTACGTGCGGCTCAGAGGGATTCAATCCCAACCCGTGTGTACATTGGCGGGCGCACAACTTCATCGATTCATCCTTCCACGCAAGCATAGTACGAACCATCGCCACCCGGGGCCCGGTCCCTCAGCACTCGAGTCAAGGCACCGATGTCCCTTCGATGAACTTGAGTCTACTGGAATGTTCGGGTGAGATCGAGCATTTTTCGGGAAACCGGGCATCTGCCATCGGGTGCGCGGATCACGGTCTCCCTGGTCGCTCAACTCGAACACACAGCTTCAATCTCATCTAGTTTCCAGTTCTTCTCTCGACCATATAACCGCTCGTCACACGCGGCCGTCATAGGCATGCCAATTCTCGAATGAGATCAGTGAGAGGGGTGATACACACTCACAGCCCTGAATTGACGCCGTCCCTGGGGGAAGGCGAATACATTCCCCGCGTGCCGCCTCGCGCGAAGCCACCGGTTACACGACCAGACGGGATCTCCTCAAAAAGATCGCACCGTCATTGGCAACTGTTCCATGAAGCAGCACAGACATTTCTGTCTGTGGGGGAAGTGATGAGCCTTGAAGCACTCATGCACTCTCTTCGCTGCTCTCGGCCGGGAGACTTGCCAGTCTCTTACTCCCCCATGAGCCGCCTATTAGCTATTCGCGAATCCGAGACCGGCGCTTCCAGAAGATGACCAGAACGATCAGCACGAGGGCGGCCGCGTTGATCGCAAGCACCGCAGTCCATTTGGGAGTGCGTTTGATCGGCGAATTGTCGAGAGGTTCTTTCCGGTGAATGCCGTTCCCCTCGATTCGGGACGAGATCCGCACGAAGCCGCCCTTCCGAAGCTCGTGTCGCTGCAGCTCTCGCCGGGTGCCGTCAGCCAACTGCACAGACTACACTGCGGGCTCGCGAGTGTAGTCGCAGACGAGAGGTCATTCGCCATCCGCTGGTGTAAGGCAATCTTTGACACCGTTTCGGGGTGACTGAGTTTCGGGTGAAGCGCTTTGCCTCTCAGAGCAGCGTTCCCGAAGCCCGTTCGACTGCCGTTTCATTCATGAAGCCGGCAGACAGGGCGGCACCTGATTTGCAATCGATTAATTGCGTTCGATCAGTCGGACTGGCGGTTCGGTGTCATCAATCGAGTGCTGCCGCCGTCCGGGGGCAGCGACTCGAGTGCATTGACGAATTGACGCGGGTCGGATCGCTGCCTGGCGGGGCGGCTGGTGACCGGGTGGCGCGTGCTTCAGGGCAGCGAAATCGAAACATGAAGCAGATTTCATCCGCGTTTCACTGTCTTCTTAGCTTACTCGACGACAATCTCTCCGTGTGACGAGTTTTTTCAGTTCACCCGCAGGAATCCAGTCATGAATCCGATCCAATCCATTCTTGCCATCGCTGCTCTCGCCGCTGCACCGCTGGCCGTCGTCCTGGCCGATCGTCCTCCCGCCGATGCGAAGCCGCTCGTCGAGATTGTCGAGCAGCTCGAACAGCAGGGGTACGGACCGTTCACCGACGTTTCGTTCGATGACGGCTACTGGGAGGTCGAAGTCTTCAAGAAGGATACGGCGTACGAGTTGCTGGTCGATCGCCGCACGGGGAAAGTTCTCTCAGAACAGCGGGACCATGAGGAGTCGCGACCGCCGCGCGACGCGAAGCCGCTCTCACAGATTCTCCGCGATTTGGCCAAGGCCGGCCACACCCGCATCCACGACGTCTCGTTCGAGTACCGCTACTGGGAGATCGAATCGCTCCTCGACGACGGCGAGCACGAGCTCCACGTCGATCCGAAAACCGGGAAGATCCTCAGAATGCAGCGTGACGACTGACGGACTGCTGGCAATGGGTGGCCGCGCACAGCCTTGACGAGTCACACCAGCACCGGTGCATCTGCCGGTGCTGGTGTTGACACGATGCCGGGGCGGGCAGCGTCTTTCGCAGTTCAGAGAGTGATCCCGCGGGTATTGAGTGGATAGAATCCGGCAAAGACCGGCGCCCCTCCGATCTCGATGATTCCAATGTGACGGAAGAGGGCAAAATCGTGAATACTCGTTGAAGTGTACGGCTCGTCCTGTTCTCCGGCAGGCGATTCGAGAACAACGCGAATCTCGAAAGACTGCTGGCGGAGATAGCTCATCCGCACCTCCCGCACTTCCATGCCCCGGAGGATGCGCCACACCATCAACAGCATTTCGGGGGTCCGCGTTCCCGCGAACGCCTGCAGGAAGGCCCTCACGTGCAGCGGATTCCGGGGGTACTCGTCCAGCAGCGTCGCTTCCGAAATGTGCGGGGCACGATCGCCCAACCGCCGCTGCGCCTCGGCCTGGACTTCGGCCAGGGTTTGGCGGATATGCTCGATTGCCTTCTCAGGAGGGGCGAACGAGTCAATCAGCCATCCTTCGCCCGACTGTCGGATCACCTCTTCGAGCGTCGCGGGTGATGAAGTGCTCATGCCGCCTCCCGTTCCATTGGAAGACTCTGGATCAAAGTAGCGGTTACTTCTTCGGCTTTTCGCCGTTCGAATTGTCACTCCCCTCTTTCTTGTCGCCGTTCTCCTTCGTGCCGTTCTCCTGGGCGTCGAGCTTTTCGATGCGGCCCCAGAGGTGGCCGCCGACTTTGTCGTGTTGCCAGGTGCCGGCGTAGCGGCCGCGGAAGATCATCACGCGGGAGGTGAAGGTGCCCAGCGCAGGGATCGTCAGGTCGGTCAGGGTGATGATCGGGGTGTCCTCGGCCCAGACGACGCGCAGCGTCAGCGGGACGGTGAGATCGTTCTTCCCGTATTGAATGCGGGTCTCGAACATCCAGTACTCGTCCTGCAGCTTGCTGACCTTGCTGATCGTGTATTTCTCCTCGTGGGAGTTCTGCTCGTCGCCGCGGCCGACGACCGAATAGCGGCCGATAAGCACGCTGCCCGAAAGGGCCTCTTCGAATTCCTTTTCGAGCTCTTCCTGGCTCTTCTTTCCCTTTTGCCGCTCGGCCGGCTTGGGCTTCTCGTCGGCGAATGCCGGAGAAGAGGCCACCACAAGACCGCAGATGACCGCAACGAGGAACAGCGACACGAGAATCCGCTTCATGGGGAGGTTCTCCTGTTTGCAAGTCGGCGGATACAGGGTTCGAACGAGATCCGTTCGCAACTCTCGGACACGAACGCGCACTTATCGTAACGCGCGCGAAGGGGGAAGCGAAGTCCTTGTGGAAGCCGCGGCACTGGTTATGAATGAGCGGGAAGCGACTCCTGGTATTGGAGAGAGCGGGCTTGTGACGCAGCATTTTCCCCCCGCGTGGGCTGATAGCCCACGGCTGATCGATTCGGGTGGAGAGGTTAAGTGAGATGCCGAGGTTTGCGGAATTGACCGCGATGGCCGAAACCGCAAAGATGTCACAGCTTCACCGTTTGATTGTCTCTGATGGAAGGAACTCGTTCGTGGATTCTGAAAAACCGTTGCCCGTTCCCGGCACTCCCCCGCAGGCCGAGCAGGCTTCCGCGGCATTCCTGCGGCTGGTGGAAGTGGTGGCGAGATTGCGGGCACCGGATGGCTGTCCCTGGGATCGCGAGCAGACCCTCGCGACGATCCGCCCGCATACGCTCGAAGAGACCTATGAGGTTCTCGAAGCGATCGATGCCGGCGATGATGCGCTGCTGGTCGAAGAACTCGGCGACCTGTTGCTGCAGGTCGTGCTCTATGCCCAGATCGCCGCTGATGAGGGGAAGTTCGATCTGATTCCGGTGCTCGAAGGAATCACCGAGAAACTGATCCGTCGGCATCCGCATGTCTTCGGCGACGAGGCGGCGCACACCGCCGAACAGGTGCTGCAGAACTGGGAGCGTGTCAAGCAGCAGGAAAAACAGCGGGAGTCGGCCCTGTCCGGGGTTCCCCGGGCGCTGCCTGCTCTTGCGCGCACGGCCCGGCTGGCCTCGAAGGCGGCTCGCGCGGGGCTGGAGGCAGTGCCGACGGGCGAGCTGATCGACCGCATCCAGGGACAACTTTCGATCCTGCGGCCGGAGAGTGCGGAGAACAAGGCGGAGCGTCCCGGCGACGCGGCAGCGTTCGGTTCGATCCTGTTTCAGGTGGCGACTCTTGCCCGGCAATCCGGAGTGAATCCCGAGGATGCCCTGCGGGAATACAACCTGCGTTTCGAACAGGCCTTCGCAGCGGTCGAGCAGCAGCTCCGGGAAGAAGGCCGCGACATTCGCGATGTGGGCTCCGCAGAAATCCGGACGCGTCTCGCCGTGAATGGGTTCTCGCCGTGATGCGGATCTCAGCGGGCAGCGGCTCAGCGCTCGTCGAGTTGACCGATGCCGACGACGAGGGTTTCCGTCTGCGGCAAACGGCGGACGAGGTAGACCGTCAGGGACAGACCGCCGGCACGCTGGTAGCTCCAGATTTCGCTGATCTGTGAGGAAGAAGCGAAACGGGTGACCGAGCCGGGTTTGCCCAGGCTCTTGAGCACCTGATCTGCGGTCATGCCGTTCTCGACGCGACCTTCGCGAAGCGCCTGTTCGAGGCGTCCTTCGGGAACCGCATCGAATTCTTCCTGCGTCAGCCAGCGATTCCCTTTTCGGCGATAGCCCAGCTCTTCAATTCGCGCCGCGATGATCGGCGAATCGGGATGCCGCTGGTACGCGTCGAAGAGGAGCCGCGCCGCCCGCTCGGGGCGTTTGAGCAGCGTCCTATACTTTTCCGCCAGGTCGAGGAGTCCCTCGGTATCATCCGCCGGGAGTTGGCGGAGCCGCAATGCCAACCAGCTTTCGACCACCGCGTCCCCCTGTTGAACCTGATCGCGGTCGGCGTACTGCTGCCGGAGCGCGAGGACTTCCGGCAACGGCAGATTGGCGACCTTCTCGGCCCGGAGCTTCAAAGCCCGATCGCGGTAGGTCTCGGCGAGTGGATGAAGCTCGGGGAGTTGCTCATCAAGCCGCGCGGCAATCTCGAAGCCGTTGCTGCCGTCCTCGGCGGCATCGCTTTCAATCGCTTTCTGCATCACGGCAATCCACAGCAGGCGGTGCAGGGTCCGCCGCTTCTCCGCATCCGCCGAGGTGTAGGTGCCGAAGGGATCGGTGTCATACGTGGACTTGAGCTCCTCCGGAAGCGGTTCGAGCGGCTCGCGACAGCCGGGAAGAGCGGCGGCGATCTCTTCGGCGAGTTGCCGATACTCTGCCGGGGATGCGTCGTTGAGAGTTCGGAACTTCTGCACGTATCCCTCGTGCAGCAACTCCTGCTGGAGTGCGGTCCCCAGGCCCAGTTCCTCGACGCGGCGCGCGAGGGCGAACGGAGTCGCGGGATCTTCGCGAGTCAATCGACGACGCTCGATCTGAAAGCCGCGGCGGCGTGCCTCCGCACTGCGTTCGAGCAGGGCGGCATCGTCATAAAATTCCCCCCGCCCCTGCGCCCATGCGGCCAGTTCGTACCACGCCTCGGCAGTCTCGACGCGAATCGCCCGGCGCTTCTCCTCGTAACGTTGCAGGTCGGTCGGCGTGGCGCGGATGTGGCTGACAATGAACTGAAAACGCCCCTCGGTATTCACCACACGCCCGCTGACCTCGACGTCGGGACTGCGGCGGATGAGCGGCGGCAGACCGGCCGGAGCTTCGAAATTCATCTCGCAGCGCTTGAGCTTCAGGCGATTCTTTCCCACGAGGGCAAGTCGCCCCTGGACGGCAAGTTCCTTCCCGACGAGCCCTGATTTCGGCGTCCGGTTGAACTCCTCGACCGAGAGAACTCGCGGTGCCGCCTCGACCGAAGTGGCCGTGACGATCAACACAAGCACCGCGAGCAGTCCCCGTTGCCACCTGCGGCCGGAATCTCGCAGCAGTCGCAGCCGCCGGGTCATGGCGAACAGCGCCGCGGAACTCGAACAGGCTGTCGAGAGGGGGTGGTTCATCATTCGAGTCCCAGCAGCCGGCTTTGCGTGGTTAATGTCTGCCGCAGCCCCTCGTCTTCCGGAAAGCCGACGGCCGCGAGGTTCCGCGCGTCCGACCAGAGGAAGGCGGTCTCGCCGCGGAGAACGATTTCCCAACCCGGCTGCGGGTCGGCAGTCCGGTGACAGTCGGCGAGTTGTGCGGCGAAGATCATCCGTTGCGGCGCGGCATCGATCAGCACCGTGCGGAACGGACGCAGGTCCACCAGCAGCGAGACCGGCTGGCCGCGGATCGTGAAAGGCAGCTCCACCCGGTCGGGGGTCGACGCACCGGCCTCCGGTGGACGCACCGCCGAGGTGTCGATGATCACCCACGCCCCTTCGTAGGTGAACCGGAACGCTTCGGACCATTCGAGCGGCCCCGGATTTTCTTCCATGTCGATCGCTTCTTCGATCATCTCGAAGAGGCTGTGCGGCGCGAGGTTGAGGGCTGTGCGCGTCTCGCGTTGCATCTGCCGAATCCACTGGGCCTCGGGGTCGCTCCGCCCGAGGGTATCGACGGCGGCCGCCGCCCGTTCAAAGTAACCCGCGGCTTCCGCCAGGTGATGGCGATCGAGAGCCTCCCGCGCGGGGGGAATGGTTTCGATCAGAATGTTGTGAGCGCTCGCGAGCGCACGCTGGTGCCAGATCCAGCCGCAGGTAATCGCGAGAAAGAGAACGATCAACGCCACGACCGCGCGAAGGGGAGAATAGAACTGCTTCGCCAGTGCCGCGAGTCGTTCGCGAATCGCGGGAGCGGGAACGGCGGGCACGGTTTCTTCCCGCGAGCGCCGCCGGTTCCTGCGGGAAGTGGGTGCTGAGTCAGAAGGGGGAGCGGCGGTTGCCGCTTTCGCAGATTTCCCGGTGGTTCGCTTGGGCGCGGACTTGGGTTTGCGCTGCTTCTTCTCGGGGTAAACACTCGCCGGCAGGATGAACAGAGGCTGACGGCAGGCCTCGCACGACAGCACCTGATGCCGCGAACTTCGCACCCCCTCCGTCACGCGACCGCAGCGACACTTGAGCTGAAAAAGAACGGGCGCGCCCGCCGCTCCGCGGCCGAATACGCGCGATGCCTGTCTCAGCCAACGTGTCATGTCAACAGCCGCGAAGGAGAAGCGCTCAGCTCCCGGCCGGGGAGCAGCCACGCCGTGCGAAAGGGAAATGGAAAGGCATCGAACTTACATCGACCGGCCCCGCATCCCGAGTATCACCTGCCGAATCTTCCTGAAAGAAGGCTCGAAATCTTCAGTACGCCCCGGGGACACAGAACCAGCAGTTTCGTGCCGATCGTTCTGACCGGCCCGGATCTCTCGAACTGAAGAGGCCCCACGTAAAGCGAACCAAGTGGGGACCAGTAACAGAACCGCCTGCACCATTCGATTATCGAAGCCGGCGGGAAACGGGTCAATGCCCCGATGAGAGTTGAGAGCGGGGAATAAACGGAGTGAATGAACCATGCGCAACGACTGTGCCGATGGAGCCTGAAAAACAGTCGTACCCTTCGGCACGACAATCAGGACTGCGTCAGGTGTTCCTGTTCGGTGGCAAACTGGTGGGATTCGGCTGAATGGACGAGCGGCTTTTTGACGATGCGTCCCGTGTGAGGTATATGCCTTAGGCCGCGGAGTCGTTGTGCCGGGTTCCTGTCTCAGGGGCCGGAGGGGCATCGCCGGGCAAGGCATTCAGGGTTTGCGGGAAGGAGTGCTCGATGCGGAATGAACGTGTTGAGTCGCGACGGCCGCACACGCCTGCTTCCCTTCTTCTCCCGGAGAATCGCGGGGACCGGTTCAGCACCGGAAACCGGGCTCCCTCGATGCAACGTTCGGAATCGCTTTCTGTCTCGCGGCCATTTGACTGACGACGAGGGGGGACGAGTGCTGGTGCCGCGGGCAAGCGGAACCGGCACTGTGGTCACCCCCTTCGCGGACTGATGATGCTGAAACTCTGCGTCGCTCTCGGGAACCCCCTGCATGGTCACGTTAGCATCTTCGACTCACGGCGGAATTCAACCTCGCGAGAGAACAACGCCACTCGTCCTCGAGTGTGATTCCGATCACGCGCTGGCGCCGGTTGTCCTCTGGCCGGGCAAGTACCTGGTCGGGTCGGCCGCCGATTGCGCGATCCACCTGGAGCAACCGGAGATCCAGGCCCATCACGGGCTGATCATCGCCGGATTGCACCATGTGGTGCTCAAGGCATGGGCGCCGCAGATCCGGGTCAATGACACTCCCGTGCAGGAGACCACACTCCACGAGCACGACCGCATTACGATCGGTGAATACCGATTTCGAATGCGGCAGGCGAAGCCCATCGAAATGCTTCCGCATGGGGAAGAACTGGCGTCTGCGATCTCTGCGCCCAGTGCGCGGACAGCCCCGGTGCTGACGTCGACCTCGCCCCTGACGAGCGCTGCCGGCCAGAGCTCGCTGGCGGTCAATCTGGCTTCGCTGCCCGCTCTCGGCACGACTCCCGAAACGGACCGGCTGAAGCAGGAACTGCAGAAGCAGCTCGCACGACTCGATTCGGAAATCGGACGGCATCACGCGGCACTGCTAAGTCTCGAACAGGAGCGCGAAGCGGCGGCGCGGGAGCGCGAGGCCGCGCAGCAGGCGGCGGTGCGGATTCTGGAAGCCAATCGGGCCGAACGTCTCCTCTGGGAACGCGAAACCGCACTGGCCGAAGCGGAACTTCAACTGGAACGGCAGCTCACACTGCTGCATCAGCAGGAAGCCACGCTGCGCGAACTGGCGCGGCAAACCGAGCTGGACCGCGAGGCGCTGCAGCGGGAATCGGCAGACCGTCGCGCCGCCCACGAGGAACGCGAACGTCTGATTGAATCACGGCTTCATCAGGTCAACCGCCGCGAGTCGGAACTGCAGGAAGTCGCCCGCCGACTGGAAGACCGCGATCTCGAACTCCGCTGCCGCGAACAGTCCCTTGAAGGCCGCGAGGCCGAGTGCGCCCGTCAGCGCAAACATGTGGAGCAACTCGCGGCCGAGCAGGCGGCGTTGCAGGCGGAACTGCTCGAGCGCCGCCGCACCCTCGAAGCCGAGCACGCAGCCCTGCACCAGGCTGCCTCGCGGGCCGAAGAACTTCGGGGCGAGCTCGAAGCGAGAAAGCAGCGGCTCGAAGAGCGCGAGGACGAACTGGCCGCCACGCTTCGCGAACAGGATCAGCGACTGTCGGAACTGGCGAAGCGTGAAGCGCAGCTCAAGCAGGGGCTCTCCCGGCTCGACGCTGAACGTACGCAAGTGGCGACGCGCGAAGCCGAACTCGAGCAGTCAATTGCCCGCGTCGTCGAAGTCGAGGAACGCCTCAAGACCGGCCTGACCGAGATCGAGTCGCGGCGGCATGAGTTCACCGTCCGCTCGACGGAACTCGAAGCGCGCGAGAAAGAGGTCGCCGAACGGCTTGCCATCTTCAAGCGGCATCAGCAGGAAACAAAGGCCGAGCTCGAAGCCGCCCGGAATGAATGGTACCGGCAGCGGGATGAGTCCCGCGCCGCGCTCGAAAGTCGCGAACAGCAACTCGCCCGGCGTGCCGAAGAGCTGATGCGGCAGCATTCCGAACAGCTTCTGGCCGACGAAGACTATCGCAATCGGGTCCAGGAACTCGAAGAACAGCGGGCCGCGCTGGAGCGAGAACGGGCCGCAACGGCTGCCGAACACGAGCGAGCCGCCCAGGAGTGGGAAGCACGCCGCGACGAGACGATGCAGCGACTGCGGCAGGAAGAAGACCTGCTCACGCGACGCTCGGCACAGCTTGATGCCGAGAAGCAGCGGCTCGACGAAATGCGGGCGCTCGTCGAAGAAGAATGGACAAGCTGGCAACAGGAACGGGCAACGGTCGCGCAGGAGCAGTCCGCCCTGGCTTCCGAACGGGAACGACTGAAGGCGCAGTCGGAAGCCCTGCAGCGGCGCGAAACGGCGTTGCTCTCCGCCCAGGAACTGCTGGCGGAAGAGCAGGCACGCCTCCTCTCCGACGAGCGGGAACTGCGCACTCAACGGGAATCGCTGGCGGCGGACCGGTCGCAGCTTGAAGCGGACCGCGAACGGCTCACTTCCTGGGAGTCGCGTCTCCATGCCGATCACGACCGGCTCGACATCGAATGGCAACTCCTCGAAACCGAACAGCAGCGGCTGAAAGAGGAACAGGCTCAATGCGCCGCCGAACGCGAAACTCTCGAAGCCGCGAAAGCTGAGCTGGAGGCGTCGCGTCAGGAACTGCAGGCCGACCGCGAACGGTTCCAGACCGAACGGGATCAGTACGAAGCGGAGAAGGCCGCCTTCCAGAGCGAACGCGAGGCCTGGACCGAGGAGTCCACTCGCAAAGAGCAGGAACTGGCGGAGCGGATCGCACGGCATGCGGCCGAAGAGGCCGAGCTGCGTGCATCGCGCAACCGTCTCGATGACGAGCTGGCCCGTCTGGCGGAAGACCAGCAGCACCTGGAACAGCAGCGGGAATCGCTCGCCGAGGAGCAGCGCCGCTTCCGTGCCGAATGCGACGAATTCCTCGCGCGGGAAGCCGCCCTGCGTGAGGAGCAGCAGGCCTTCGAAGCCAACCGTACTGCCACCGCGAACGCCGACGATACATCGCTCGCCGTCCAGCAGGATCTCGAACGCCGGCGTGCCGAGCTGGACGAGGACGCCCGCCGGCTCGAAGAGCGCAAGCAGGCTCTCGCGGAGGAAGAGGAACGTCTCGGCCAGGAACGGAGTTCGCTGGAGCAGCAGCAGCGGCAGACGCTCGAAACCGACCGGCAGCGTCTCGATGCGGAATGCAGCCAGGCCGTCGCGGATCGCTCCACGCTTCAGGAGGCCGAGAGCCAGCTGCTGGAGCAGCGGCAACAGGTCGAGGCGATGAGGTCGGAACTGGATGCCGAGCGGGCTGCGATCGAGGCCGAGCGGGCGCAGCTGGCCGCCGCTGCCGAATTGCCGAGGGTCGAAACTCCGGTCGATTCTCCGGTCGATGTGGAGCGGGCGCAGGCGCTCGCCGCCGAGGAGGAGCGGATTGCCAGCGAACGGCAGATGCTCGAAAGGGAGTTGCAGCACCTGGAGTCGGAGCGGGCGTCAGTCTCCGCGCTTCGCGACCAGCTTGAAGCGGAACGTGCGGCGTTGCGATTCACCGAACAGCAGCTTGCCGAGCAGCAGGAACAGCTGGCCGCCACGCAGCGTGCCCTTGCCGCAGATCGAGAGCATCTCGATTCCGAAATGTCGCAACTGCAACGGGTGCGTGACGAGCTGCAGCAGTTTCAACTCGCGGTGTCGCAGTCACAGCCCCCTGAGCCGCGTGAATCGGATCTGACCGATGCCGCGCCTGCGGAAGTGCACGACTCCCGGGCGGGCGAAACCTCGATGTCCGACACGATGCCCGCGTTGGATACCGTCGAGCCCGAAGCGGATTGGGCGCTGAATCTGCCCGGATCGCTGACCGAAGAAGAGCAGGGCGAAAGCAGTGTGACGCCGGAGAATGAGCCGGCCGGACTCCCGCTGGCGGCAGCAGCGGACGAAACCGGTCACGGCTCCTGGTCCGGTTCGTTTGAGGCAGCCCCCACCGCTGAGAATCCGTGGGACGCTCCCGAACGGGCCGAGGATTCGTGGCGGGACACGCTCAATGCGGGAGCATCGGATACGCTGATGCCCTCAGAGGCTCCGGTGTCGCTGTCGTCGATGGAGGATCCATCCTCGGAAGACGAAGGCGATCCCGCGCTGGCCGCTGAAGAGCAGGAGCTGCGTTCGGCGCTGGCCGAGATGTTCGGCTTGCCGCTCGGGAAGATGCCCCCCCAGCCGGCCGCGGTGCGGGAACCGGAGGCAACGGCGGTGGAAGAAGCACTCCCGCCGTCGCACGAGGAACCTGCGGCAATGACGGACTGGCGAACGGAATCGGTTTCGAGCGAGAGCACTCCAGCATTCGCAGTCGCTGCCACCACTCAGGCAGAGGAACCGGCCGCCGCGGATGAGTATCCCGATGATGCCGATCCCGATTCGATCGCCGCCTATATGGAGCGTCTGCTGCAGCGATCCCGCCGGGAGAGCAACGACGATCACTACGTCTCGACTCCGCGTCCCCAGTCCCGTCCCCTTGCCGCCACCGCCGATCAGACCGTCGCGACTCCTGCGACGGAATTGAACACGGCTGCCCCCGCGGAGACGAACCCGGAACTTTCGGAAGAGCAGGCGGAGGAACCGGCACCGGTCCAGCGGCCGCGTCCGGCCCGGGATGTGGGCGAGATCCGGGCGGGGCTCGATTCGCTGCGTGAGGTGGCCAATCTCTCGGCCCGCTCCGCGATTGCCGCATACAATTGGAAGAAGGTCCGGGGAAAGGTCGCTGCCGCGTCGGTGCTGACGATTCTCTCGCTGACCATTGCCACCGTCCTGCTGACGAGTCCCTGGTGGGGAGATGTCTCGTATGTGGGATACGGCCTGGCGACGGCCGTGCTGGGACTGATCTCGGCGGGAGAACTCGTGCGTTCGTGCCTCTGGCTGCATAAACTGAAAACCGGCGGCGTTCATACGGCTTATTCGCTCTTCTCCCCGGATCGGGAAGAAGAACCCGAATCAAACCTCGCGGAAGAGGAAGAGAACGCCGTGTCGGCCACCAGCCGTGAAGAGGACGCCTGACAGGTCGCACGGGATGGATCGCACCGGACTCCTTCGCCGCGAATGTGATTCACACCAGCTGCCCCCGCTTGCGGAGTATCGCCGATTCTGAGAAGGTTGGTGCCGATCACAGCGGTGCGCGGGAGCAGCGATCTGCCCGGAGTGAGCGACCGCTTGTCCCCGCTCCCGCAGGGAGGCTTCAGATGGATCGCCAATGTCACCAGAATTGATTGAACGGCTGCGTGAATACGGGCAGTCACACCTGATCGACCATTACGAGTCGCTCTCCGGATCGGCACGGGAACGGCTGCGGCAACAGCTTGAGCAGATCGACTTCCCGCAACTTCAGCGGTTGATTCGCGAAGCTCAGCGGGCCGATGTTCCCTCCGACGGCGAGTCGATCGCCGCGAAGGCGAGTCGCGCCCGGGCTCCCTCGTCTCTTGTGCGCCTGCCGCGGAGCGACAGGGAGATTGCCCTCTGGCGGGCGGCCACCGCCGAAGGCGAAGCCCTGCTGAAAGCCGGGAAGGTCGGCGCGATTCTCGTCGCCGGAGGGCAGGGGACCCGGCTCGGCTTCGACGCCCCGAAGGGGACGTTTCCCATCGGGCCGATCAGCGGACACTCGCTGTATCAGATTCTCGCGGAGCAGGTGCTGGCCCGCTCCCGGCGCGCCGGCGCCGCGATCCCGTACTACATCATGACGAGCGACGCCACGCACGAGCCAACCGTGGCGTTCTTCGAACAGCACCGGTATTTCGGGCTCGATCCGGACAACGTGCGGTTCTTTCGGCAGGGGACGATGCCGGCGGTCGACTGCCGTACTGGCCAGATCCTGCTGGCTGCTCCGGGAGAACTGGCGACCAGCCCCGACGGACATGGCGGCGTGCTGGCCGCACTGCGGCGCGAAGGGCTGCTTGAAGAGATGCGTCAGCGCGGCATCGAACAGCTGCACTATCACCAGGTGGATAACCCGCTGGCAATTGTCTGCGATCCCGCGTTTCTCGGCCTGCATCTGCTGCACGATTCCGAAGTCTCGACGAAGGTTGTCGCCAAGACCGGCCCGGAAGAGAAAATGGGCGTCGTGGTCGAAATCGACGGCGTCACCCAGATCATCGAGTACAGCGACCTACCCGACGAAATCGCGCAGCGGCGGACGCCGGACGGCGAACTGGAACTCTGGGCCGGGAACACGGCGATTCACGTATTCAACCGCGAGTTTCTCGAGCGGATCCTGAATCAAGCGCTCGAGATGCCGTTCCATCGGGCGCACAAGAAGGTTCCGTATCTCGACGCAACAGGAAACATCGTTGAACCGGCGGAGCCGAACGCCTGGAAGTTCGAACGCTTCATTTTCGATGTGCTGCCCCACGCGCGAAAGGCGCTCGTGGTGGAGACCGATCGGGCGCGTGAGTTCAATCCGGTGAAGAATCGCGAGGGAGTGAACTCCCCCGCTGACGTTCAACAGAACATGTCGCGACTGTTTGCCGGCTGGCTCCGTGAGGCCGGGGTGAATGTTCCCGAAGGAGTCCCCGTGGAGATCAGTCCGCTGTTTGCCCTTGATGCGGCAGAGGTCGCGCGCCGTCTCGACCGGACTCGGCCGATCGAGGGACCGGTGTATCTCGGCCCCAGCGCATCGAGTCCGTCTCCGTAAGTCGCATTGATGTTGATACTGTATCCTTCCCCCCTGCGAGGATTGCTCCCATGCTGCATGCCGTCGTGATGGCCGGAGGAAGTGGAACCCGTTTCTGGCCGGAGAGCCGCCGCACGCTCCCGAAACAGTTCCTGCGACTCTCCGGCGAACGGACACTGCTGCAGGAGACGTTCGACCGCTGCGTCCCCTGGATTCCGGCGGAACGCTTTCACGTCGTGACGAATGCCGCGCATGCTGCGGAGACGCAGCGTCAGCTTCCCGAGGTTCCGGTCGCGAATGTGCTCCTCGAACCGTGCGGGCGAAATACGGCTCCGTGCGTCGGACTCGCGGCGATTCATCTGCTGCAGCAGGATCCGGAAGCACTCATGCTGGTGATGCCGGCGGACCATGTCATCCGTCCCGTGGAGGTGTTCCGCTCCGCCGCCTCGCGGGCGGCGGAAATCGTCGCTGCTTCCCAGAGTTCGTTTGTCCTGTTTGGTGTCCCGCCGACTTATCCCTCGACCGGGTTCGGCTATATCGAACGGGGGGCGCCGCTGGGTGAACCGTCCGCGAAGGCCTTCACCGTGCAGACGTTCCGCGAAAAACCCCAGCGGGATGTGGCGCAGAGCTTTGTCGATTCGGGCCGCTTCTACTGGAACTGCGGCATTTTCGTCTGGTCCGCACGGCGGATTCTCGACGCACTCCGTGAGTTTGAACCCGACATTCACGCGCGACTGACACGTCTTGCCGAGGCGAAACCAGGCGAGGAATCCCAGGCAGCACTGGAACGCGAGTTCCCGCAGATGAAGTCGATTTCGATCGATCATGCGGTCCTCGAACGGGCGCGCGACGTCGCCGTGCTGGAAGCTCCCTTCGCCTGGGATGACGTCGGCAGCTGGCAGGCACTCGAACGCCTGCTCGGCAGCGACGCACAGGGCAATACCATCGTCGGCGCGCATTGCGGCGTCGAAACCCGCGATTCGATCATTCGTTCGAGCGACGATCATCTCGTGACGACAATCGGGATCGAAAATTGCATCATCGTCCATACGCCCCAGGCAACGCTTGTGGCCCGCAAGGATGACGAAAACGCGATTCGCCAGCTCATCGCGCTCATGGAAAGCCAGGGATATGACCGCTTCCTCTGATCCGACTTCTCCAACATTCCCCACGCGGGGACGCCTGCTCGGTTTTGACTACGGCACGAAACGGCTCGGCATTGCCGTGAGCAACGCCGACCAGACGATTGCCAGTCCGCTGGAGAACTACACCCGGCAGGGGACCGATCAGGACTCCCGTCACATTCGACGGCTGGTGGAGGAATACAGCGCGGTGGGGCTTGTCGTCGGCCTGCCGGTCCACATGAGCGGAGATGAGGGAGGCAAAGCGCGCGAGGCCCGCGAGTTCGGTACCTGGCTGAGTCGCATCACGGGCCTTCCCGTCCGCTATGCGGACGAACGTTATTCGTCACTGATCGCCGAACAGCTCCTTATCGGTGCCGAGTTCACCTCGAAGAAACGCAAGGCACGGCTCGACATGCTGGCGGCCCAGTACATCCTGCAGGGCTTTCTGGAAAATCGCGACGCGGACGAAAAACTCGGCCCGATCTGATGGCGAGCGCGGGCAGCGCGTCCCGTGGGGACACGGCAAATCGAAAGCGTGTTTCCAAAAGGATGTAAGTGGATCGGAGGGGTGGTCACGCCGTTCGATAGGAATTCCCGCGAGGCCGCTTTAGACTGAAGAAAGAGTCGGCCGGGCTTCAGGTCATCTCCCGCGCGAAGGCGCTTTCGTCACTCGGGGCACGGTATGCCTTATCCCATTCTGGATCGTGAAGAGTACATCGAGCAGGCTTACTTCTTTCGTGTCTATCGCGAACGGCTGGACCAGAACATCCCGGCTCAGGAGATCCTGGCGAGCGTTCATGAGGAAGTCCTCTCAACGACCAGGCTCCCGATGGCGATCGAGTTCCTCAAGGGGGAAGTGCTGCTGAACGGACGCATCGGCGAGGCGATGCAGCGGTTGCCGCACTACTTTACCCCCTTCCAGTCGTTCATCATGTCCAAGGCCGATGAGGAACGCTCCCGTTTCGACCAGAAGACGGCACTCGAAGTCCTCGAACGGGAGGCGGAATATCGGGCGAATTCGCCCACTCCCTCGGGGCTGTTTGTTTACCAGTTCGAATGCCTGAGCCGGAATCGGCTCGGCTATGATCGCGGGATGCTGGCGATGGCGGAGGATCCGCTTTACGACAGCCACTGGTCCGCCTGGATTCGCCGCGCCCGACTGCAGCTCGGCGCGATCGACTTCGCCGACCTGATCTATTATCGCTCCGAGCAGTACGTGCTCGAACAGCGACGTCAGCGGCGCGACCCCGACTTTCAGCCGCCACAACCGATCCTGTTCGGGGCGAAGGAAGGCCGCATCGCCCGCGCGAATCGCGGCAAAGACCCGCTGTTCATGTTCGCCGCCCTCCAGCGGCAACTCGGTTATCCAGCGGTGCCGCGGATCGCCCGCTCGACTCTTGATGAACGCCTCAGCCCCGCCGCGCTCGCGGCGCGGATCATGCAACTCGAAAAGCGGGTTTCGCTGATCGACGCCGAGCTGAAGGGGAACCTCGACCTCAGCCAGTATTACGCGAAGCCGGAGAACCCCACTCCCGACGAGCCGCCCGCTTCCTGAGCGTCAGCGACAATACCTGAGCGAGCGTCCAGCCAAAGCCGATCTGCCGAAGTTCCGGAGATCGAGCCCATCGCCCAACCTGCTCACCGCGTCCCAGCAAAAAGTCTTACGGAAGCATCAGACCTTCGCGGATCGCAAAGCGGGCGAGTTGCACGCGGTCGTGAATGCCGAGCTTGTGCATGATGCGGTACTTGTGGCTGTCGACGGATTTCTGCGAGAGGTGCATCAGCTTGGCGACTTCCTTGACGCTCGCCCCTTTCGCGAGTTGCCGCAGGACTTCCAGTTGCCGGCTGGTCAGCTGGGCAAACGGACTGTCGGAGCGCATCACGTACCGTCTCTCGGAGAAGTTGAATGCGAGGCGGCGCTGGACATCATCGGAGAAACACTGCTCGCCGTTGGCCACGCGGCGGATGCAGTTGAGGATAAAGCCGATCGACTCCCCTTTGACCAGGTAGCCGTGGGCCCGCATCTTGATGGCCTGCTCGATGAACACATCGGACACATAGCCGGTGAGGAACACGAGCCGTGTGTCTTTCTGCCGGACCCGCAGCTGCGCCGCCATGTCGAAGACACCCCTCCCCGGCAGTTCGACGTCGAGGAGCGCCACATGCGGCCGCATTTCGAGCAGCCCCTGCAGTGCATCGTCGGCGGTCGTGGCAAGCATCACCGTTTCCATATCCGGCTGCGCATTGATCCGTTCCGCCAATCCCTCCAGAATCAGCCGGTGATCGTCCAGCAGAGCGACCTGAATTGGCCGCTCGGTAATCGGAGTTGCACGTTCTGCCTGCATCATCGTTCGATCCCCTCTGAGTCTCCGGCCTGCCGCATGTGCCGCCGTTATACCGGCATTTCAGACATGGTCATTCCGAACCTGGGTTGCGGAGACCATTTCCCGGGCTGCGGCTCATCCGATCCTGATCAAGATTGTCTGAGCAAAGAATCACTTGAACTGCCGGGCTGACACGTGTGCACGAGGCGTGTCAGCTCGCGTGCTTCAGATGAGATGGTTTCCGCCAGTGTTCGCAGGGGGGCGATCTTCTCCGCCGCCGCCTCGTCCGCCGACATGGACATTGCATCGACACGGCAGAACAGGACCGTGAGTGCATTGTTGACCGCATGAGAAATCTTCCGGACCGCCTGATGAAAGCCGCGCAGGCGTTCCAGCTCTCCCTCGTCGGTCGTCACTGCCGTCTCCTCGACAGTTCCTGCCGGAAAGGCGCAAAGCAGAACCTCGATCGCATCGTTTTCCGCGGCATCCTCCGCCGCAGGCATCATTCTCGCATTAATGCGGAATCGCATCCACTCGTCCGGCTCGACGGCCAGAATCAGGGGCAGGTCGCGGGCTGTCCCCTCGCCCCGCAGATGCGAACGTAATTCATCCCAGTCGCCCAGGCTCTCCCCTCGTTCACGGGCCTCGCGCAAATCAGCCGGCGGCACCAGGTCAAACAGAGGCTGCCCCACAAGCCGTCCGGGATCCGTCGCCAGAAACTGCGAGACATTGGAGCTGACCGACAGGCAGATCCCGTCCTTATCCAGGCGGAAGAGAACGACTCCGCACAGATCCGACCAGGCGCTGAGAGAGACTTCGCTGCCAGGCATGAGGGAACGAGTCCGCGTGTTCAACAATGCCGGCGGGACTCCGCCTTGATTCGAGCGATTCATCAGATGCTCGTCGACTTGAAAAGGCGTTCATCCCGACGCCGACTAGAGAAGAGAGCCTTGATGGCTCTCCCTAGATTAGTTTATCCGGGGAATTCCGATCAAGACCTAGTGAAAATACCCGGCCATTTTCTGCCGGCACCCGCGCGGGGCTCCACGGATCACCGGAGCCCGATCCTTATCGGCGAATGGCCGTCCTGATAGACTGGTTCTGGCGAAATTTCCCCAATCCCCCCTCTCCACCCGGGGATTTTCAACCGGGCGGAACAGCGGCCCTTTCCGCTCACAGGAAGCTCTTGAGGCATCCCCCGCGCATGCAGTCTGTCGTCATCGGCACCGCCGGACACATCGACCACGGCAAGACGCAACTCGTGAAGCGACTCACGGGAATCGATACCGCTCGTCTGCCCGAAGAGAAGCGGCGAGGGATCTCGATCGACCTCGGATTCGCCCACTGGGAATCCGGCGGCATGCGTTTCGGCATCGTTGACGTCCCCGGCCACGAGCGTTTCGTGCATACGATGGTCGCGGGAGCGAGTGCCATCGACCTGGCGCTGCTCGTCATTGCCGCTGATGACGGAGTGATGCCGCAGACGCGCGAGCACCTGGACATTCTGCACCTGCTGGGAGTCCGCGCGGGGGTGATCGCCATCACCAAGTCGGATCTGGTCGAACCGGAGCTGATCGAACTCGTGCGAGAGGAAATCGCCGAGCTGATCGCCGATTCCGCCTTGCGGGAAGCTCCGGTCGTGGCGGTCTCCTCGCACACCGGGGCCGGTTCTGATGAGCTGGAACGCGCCTTGCGCGAGACGGCGGCATCTCTCTCGCCCCCGTCGCGCGGCGAGTTTTTTCGAATGCCGATCGACCGGGTCTTCAGCGTTCCCGGACACGGAACGGTCGTGACCGGCACGGTCTTGAGCGGGCGGATTCAAACGGGAGACGCCGTCCAGCTCTGGCCCGACGGACGCCTGCTGCGCGTCCGGGGCGTGCAGAGTCATCATCAATCCCGCAGTGAGGGCGCGGCCCATCAGCGGACGGCCCTGAACCTCGCGGGCATCAAGACCGAGGAGATCCGCCGCGGGGATGAACTGGCGGCCCCCCACACCCTGCAGGCCACCCGGCGACTGATGGTCGACCTGCGGGCACTCGCCGGTTCGCCCCTGATCCTCAAGGACCGCATCTCCCTGCAACTGCATCTCGGCACATCGGCGACGGAGTGCCGCGTCATGCTGAAGGGAAAGCTGCTCGGCCCCGGTGAACGGGGATTTGCCGAGCTGCGTCTGCAAACCCCGATTGTGGCGGAATATGGTCAGCGGTTCATTCTCCGCCGTCGCTCGCCATCGCTGACGGTCGCGGGGGGAACCGTGCTCGATCCGGGGCTTGAGGACCGGCAACGCATCCGCGACCTCGAAACCCGCGGCATGGCCTGGTCGGCCACCGATCCGCAGGCGCGGCTGTCGACGCTCTGGGCCGCATCGACCGGTTCGCAGATCACGCCGGAAATTGCCGCATGGCGGATGGGAATCCGAGTCGCCGAGTTTCCGCAATTGATGGAACAACTGCAGGCCAGCGGCGAGTTGATTCGCATCGGCGACCGGGAAGGGGCTGGCTGGATCCATCGCAACCGACTCGCCACTCTGTCAGATGCCGTGCTGAGGCGAATCCGTGAGGAGATCGAGCGCCAGCAGCCCTGCCGTTCTCTCCCGAAACCGGCCATCGTCAACCTTTGCCGCGGCCTCTGCGAAGGTCCGCTGCTGGAACGCATCCTGAGCCAGCTGCTCCGTGAGCAACGCCTGGCCAGCGTCGGCGACCAGCTCGGCCCGGCTGAAATGCAGGTGCAACTGACGAAGAATCAGGCACTCGCACAGGCGACCATGCTCACGGCGATCGCTGCGGCGGGGCTGGCTCCCCCCACGTTGAAGGAATTCGCGAAATCGCTCCAGCAGAAGCCCGAGGCCCTCGAAATGCTGCTGGGGCTCGCAGTGCAGGAGGGCCGGCTGGTGCGGATTTCCGAGGAGCTGTTCCTGACGCCGGCAGCCCTCGAGCAGGCACGCGGCATCTGTCGCGACCTCTTTCAACAACAGCCGACCGCCACCGTGTCGCAACTGCGCGAAGCCTGGGGTGTGACCCGCAAATATGCGTTTCCGCTGTGTGAATTCTTCGACGCCCGGCGTCTGACCGTTCGCGAAGGAGACCTCCGCCGCGCGGGTCCGGAACTTGCCTGACTGTAGGGCCTGAACATGCCCAGCGACTTGTGGACATTCGTATCCCCCTTGCGACAAATCTCAGAGTCGCTCACGTTCGGGAGGGGATGCAGGAGAACACCTGAATTCGACTCTACGGGTCGCCGCCGGGAAACACGGGGCTTTCGTCGGGTCGGCAGAGACGTAATACTGAGTGTTAGCCCGCGCTGTTTCCAGAAGGAGACGGCGGGCCGCGACCTGTCCTGGATTTTTCATTTCCCTCCGGTTGGCGGAGCGTTATACCGTTTGCTGATTCCTGCACCGTGAACGATTCGCTCTCACACCTTCCGGTTCTTCCTTCGGTGCATGCGCTGCTGAGCGAAGCGCGCGTCCAGCCGCTGATCGAGACCTATGGCCGCCCCGTCGTGCGGGACTGGATTCGGCACGCTCTCGACAATCTGCGAGATCAGTCGCCCGGCCCCGGAACTCCCGATACCCGCGATGCCGCCATCGATCAGGTGCTCCGCAGGCTGCTGGACGAGGCCGAGACGCGACAGACGACCCGCATCGGTCACGTCATCAATGCGACCGGAGTGATCCTGCACACCGGGCTGGGGCGCGCGCCCCTCTCCCGGCGGGCCGTCGCGGCGATGACGGCGGCGGCTGCGGGAAGCAACGTCGAAATCGATCTGGAGTCCGGCACCCGCCGCGAACGCGGGCATCAACTGGCCCCGCTCTGGAAGCGCCTCACCGGAGCCGAGGCGTCGCTGGTCGTGAACAACAACGCCGCGGCGACCCTGCTCGCCCTGCGATCCTTGTGCAGCGGTCGCGAAGTCATCATCTCCCGCGGACAGCTCATCGAAATCGGCGGCTCGTTTCGCCTGCCGGACATCTTCACCGAAAGCGGCGCGATCCTGCGGGAAGTCGGCACAACCAACCGCACGCGGCTTTCCGACTATGCCGCCGCGATTGGCCCGAACACCGCGGCGATTCTCCACGTTCACCCCTCGAACTATCGCATTGTCGGATTCACCGAGTCGCCCGATATCGACGAGCTTGCCGGGCTGGCGCACGAACACAACCTGCTGGCAATCGATGACATCGGCAGCGGCAGCCTGATCGACGTCACACGTTTTGGACTGCCGGCAGAGCCGACCTTCACCTCAAGCCTGCGCGCCGGGGCCGACCTCGTGCTGGGAAGCGGCGACAAACTGCTCGGCGGTCCGCAGTGCGGAATCCTGCTGGGCAAGACTGCCGTCCTGCAGACCATCCGCCGCCATCCGCTCACCCGCACGGTGCGAATCGACAAGCTCACCCTGGCGGCACTTTCGGGCACGCTGGAAAGTTACGAGCGCGGCGTTGCCGAGCAGGAAATCCCGGTGTTGCAGCTTCTTTCCGCCCCGCTCAGCGAATTGCAGCGCCGGGCCGAACTGCTGCGGAAGCAGCTCGCGGGACTCCCTTCGTTCACGTTCCATGTTGAAGAAGCGCGGGCCGCGGTCGGAGGAGGTTCTCTCCCCGCCGTCGAATTGCCGACGGTTGTGCTCGTTGTGGAGCATGCGTCGCAACCCGCGGAGAGTCTGGCGCATCGATTGCGAATCGGTACGCACCGTGTCGTCGGCCGTGTCCGGAACAATCGCCTCTGGCTCGATCTCCGCAGCGTCCTGCCGTCCGAGGATGCCGACCTGGAACTGGCCGTGCGGGCACTGGCGACTCATCTGCCTGCAATCCCTCACAATCCTCCTCCTGCTGGAGCCGTGTTTTGAATCCCGTCCGCGAACGAACGGCTATCCGTCATTCTCTCCCGGTTCCGGAAGAATGCGCGCAGAAGCTTGACCGGCTGCGCAGTAACCTGGCGGAAGTGATCCGCGGCAAGCCGGAATGCATCGAGATCCTCACGATTTCGCTGCTCTGCGGCGGCTCGGTGCTGATGGAAGACGTCCCCGGTGTCGGCAAGACGACGCTGGCGAAAGCCCTCGCCCGGTCGATCGAGGTGAGCTTCAACCGTATCCAGTTCACTCCCGATCTGCTGCCGGCGGACATCCTGGGATCCTCCATCTACAACCCGGTGGAAGGGACGTTCTCGTTTCGCCCGGGCCCGATTTTCACGCATGTGCTGCTCGCCGATGAAATCAACCGGGCCTCGCCGCGGACTCAGTCGGCCCTGCTTGAAGCGATGAGTGAATCGCAGGTAACTATTGAAGGGGTGCGACACACTCTGCCGGACCCGTTTCTGGTCATCGCCACCGAGAATCCGGTCGAGTTCCACGGGACTTATCCACTCCCCGAAGCCCAGCTCGACCGCTTTCTCGCGCTGATCAATCTGGGCTACCCCGACGTGGAGACCGAAATCGGAATTCTCTACTCGCAGCAGCAGTCGCATCCGATCGAAACACTCGAACCGGTGCTGAGCCGCGAAGAGGTGCTCGCCCTCCAGGAGCGGGTGCGGACAATTCGCGTCGAACCGTCGGTGGCCCGCTACATCGTCGAAATTGTCCATCGCACGCGGAACGATTCGCGATTGCGGCTGGGGGTCAGCCCCCGCGGTTCGTTGATGCTGTTTCGTGCCGCACAGGCTGCCGCGTTTCTCCGCCAGCGCGATTTCGTTCTGCCCGATGATGTCCAGTTTCTGATTCCCCATGTCTTGCCGCATCGGGTCAGTCTGACGTCGCAGTCGAAGTACGGCGGTTCGGCGAAGGCGGAAGTGATTGCGGATATTGTCAGCCAGATCCGTGTGCCGACATGACTGCTGCACTGAAGAAACCGTCGCTGGTGAAACGGTTCCGCCAGCGGATCGCGGACCTCAACTCAGAGTATCAGTTGCTGTCGTTGCGTCCCTCGCCGCTGATGCGGACGCTGATGTTCTACTTCTGGAACTATCCCTTCACGCCCGCCGGGCAACTGGTCGCCGCGGGAGTCTGTATTTCCGGCCTCGTGGGCGCGGTGACGGTCGAGGCCCCCGTTTACCAGATGTTCATGTCGCTCACGTCGCTGCTGCTGGTCTCCTCGGCGGTCGGCTCGGCACTCCGCTGGACGGGCGTGACAATCGAAGGACGGTTTCCCGAGAAAGTGAATGCCGGCCAGATCCTCGTGGGGACGTTCGTCATCTCGAACCGGGGATGGCTGCCCACGTATGACGTGTCGGTCGCGTGCTTCCTGCTCCCGGACGGCTGGTCACTCGTCGGCGACGCGGAAATGGTTCCCCGGCTCCGTCGGCACGACACGGTGAAGCTCCAGGTACGGCTGAAGCCATCCCGACGCGGCTGTTATTCCCTGCCGGCGGTCCGCGTCTACACGACGTTCCCGTTCAATCTGTTTCGCAATGAACTCGCGCGCATCCCCGGCGGAACCGTGCTGGTCCTGCCGACCTTCCACCCGGCGAACTCCCTCGCCCTGCACGTCGGAAACCGCTATCAGCCGGGCGGAATCGCTCTCACCTCACACATCGGCGAGTCGCCCGAATACATCGGCAACCGGGATTACATGCCGGGGGATTCGATGCGGCGGATCGACTTCCGCTCGTGGGGACGTCTCGCCAAACCGGTGGTCAAGGAATACCAGGAAGAATATTACTGCCGGATCGGGCTCGTACTCGATACCTACATCGCCCCGCGACGCCGGCCCGGGCGGAAAGGATTCGCCGATCTCGAAGCAGCCGTCAGTATGACGGCCACGCTTGCCGATGCGCTCTCGCGCGGCGAATCGATTATCGACCTCTTCGCCGCCGGGCCGGAGCTGCATGTGTTTCGTGCCGGGCGTCACACGGCGCATTTCGAAAACGTGCTCGAAATCCTGGCGGGGATCGGCCCGTGTCGAACGAACCCCTTCCACGAAGTCGCGCCTGCTCTGGTCGATGCGCTGGGAAGGATTTCGACGGTCGTCTGCGTGTTTCTCGACTGGGACGAGCCGCGGCGACAACTCATACGCGCCTGCCTCGAAGCAGGTTGTCAGGTCAAGGTGGTCATTATTCGCGACAAGCCGACAACACTTCCCATTGAACAGCGAAACGGCCTCAGCCTTGAGTGCCTCACCCCTCAACGAATCGCCGCCGGGGGATTCGACGTCCTCTGATCGCTCTGCGTGGCCGTTGCAGGGGCTTCCATTGATTCAGAGCAGCAGATCAACCGACCGCTCTCCCGTCAGACCGGCGCATGCGAAACGGCACTCCCACTCCCTTCGTCAGGGGAGAGCGAGTGCCGTTTACAATCTGGCGGCAGGTCCGGAAGGAAACCACAACGTAGTCTCATCTTCCTGATCGCGGCCGCAGGTTTCCGAAACGGTCAGCGACTCGTCCGCAGACCGCGACGAATGTCTTCGTGATCCGCCCGCTTCTCAGCGGATTCCATTTCCCCCTCGTTCAGCGGAGGATAATTCTCCTTCAGATCCTTGTCCTTCGCCTGGTCGCGAACCGCGTCCTTATCCTTGCGGCGTTCATTCTCATGAGCCATGTCTGGTTCTCCTTGCGTCCATCCAGCATCCGGGACCGCGTCCCGGACTGTTCGATTGCCCGTCAATGGGTGCAAGGAGAGTGCCAGGCGGCTGAAACTCGCTCCGACGCGGAGACCAGCGCGGAGCCGAGGCTCAGAGACGGGCACAGGGGCGGCACTTTGGGAGAGCCGCGCAAGTCTCAGTAGCGGGGGAGGGACGGATCGATCTGCACGGCCCAATCGTCAATTCCGCCGGCCATGTTGCTGACGCGCGCGAACCCCTGCTGGCGGAGCCAATGCGTCACGCGGAGACTGCGGCCGCCGTGATGGCAATGGACGACAATCTCACGTTCGCGATGGGCTTCGAGTTCGCCAACCCGCTCCTGAATCTCGCTCATCGGAATCAGGACCGCTCCCTCGATCCGCACGGCTTCGTACTCATCCTTTTCGCGGCAATCGAGCAGCAGGAAATCGTCACCGGCGTCCAGCTTCGCCTTCACCTGACGCACATCCACTTCCAGGGGGACTTCACTCATAAGGGGCTCGTTCGATTCTCTCGTTGGTAAAAATAGACAGCGGAAGTTCACAATGGTTCCGACGCGAACCGCTCGGGCTGCGTCAGGAGGCACCATTCCGGCAGTACGATGCCGCACCGCGGAGATTGATGAGAACCTGGTGTTCCCGGGCAACAGGCGTCTGACGGGATCACCGCGTCGGTCTAATTCGCTCCGTCCCTGTCGGCCCGATTGACCACCGGGAGTTGCACGCAGACGATTTCCTCATCGTTGCGCGCGTAGACGCGATTGCCGGCAAACGCCGGATGCGCCCACGTCGGTCCGATGATATTCGTCCGCGACTGCTCCTGATACCCTTCGGGGGTGATTCGCGCGAGAATCAGGTCGCCGTCGGCGTTCAGGGCGACAATCCGATCGGAGCGGGGAAAGTCGAGCCACACCAGGTTCGCCTGTGGATTGCGGCCGCGGGGAGTCAGCTGGTTCTTGTCATCCCATAGCTTCTTCCCCGTGGCCAGTTCGAAGCAGGTGAGACCATACTGCTTGTCGAGCAGATAGACATATCCCTCGCGTACCAGCGGCTGCGACATCAGCCCGCGGAGTTCCCGGTTCTCCTCCCAGATCAGCTCGGCCTCGCCGGGATTCGCCCCGAGGCGAATCGCCTTGGTCCCCTCCCAGTAACCGGCCACGAGAACAATCCCCGAGTCATAAATCGGGGTGGCAATCGAGACACCGTAGGTCACCTTGTAGGGGATCTTCCAGTGCAGCGTCCCGTTGTGGGGATCGATTCCGACCACGTTCAGCGGCGTCCAGCCCACCAGTTGCTTGCCGCTGGGAGAATCGATCAGGATCGGCGTGCAGTACCCCGCCGGGTCGTCTCCGCTGCGCCAGACTTCCTCTCCCGACTGCCGATCGAAGGCCTGAAAACAGCCGCCGTCCTTCACGCCGGCATGAACGATCACCAGATTCTCAAACAGCACCGGCGACGCGGCCAGTCCCCACATCGGGATCTTCGCCCCCTGCTCGGCGACGAGATCCTTCTTCCAGAAGATCTTCCCCGAGTCCGCATCGAGGCAATGCAGATGCCCGACCGCCCCCAGCGTGTAGACCCGGCCCTCGTGGACCGTCGGCGTCACGCGGGGCCCGTTGCCGTAATCGACATCCGCATAGTTGACCGGATAGCGGACTTCCCAGAGCGGCTCTCCCGTGCCGGCATTCAGGCAGCGAATGCGTTCGACGTCTTCCGGCTCCTTCTGGCGATCCATGACGTAGAGCCGATCGCCGACCACGGCAGGGCCGCCGTATCCGCCACCGATCGGCTGCTTCCATACGACCGGCAGTCCCGCCTCGGGCCACTCTTCGGGGAGTGCGGGGGCCGTCCACGTTCCATTACCGCGAACGCCGCGCCAGCGCGGCCAGTCTTCCGCCGCAAGAGGCATCGCCGCGATCAGTCCAGCGGCGAGAATCAGCAGGTGTCGTCCGCGCGGTCGCGGAAGCAGGGATGATCGGCGCATGCTGCAATGGTCCCTCGGGGGTGATCGACGGCCCTTGCGGGCGGAATCACGGCGCGCATCTTCCGCGGGCGACCAGACGCCCGATTGCGGAAAGCACTTCATTAAAGCCCGAGGGACTCCCAGCGGCAAGCCGCACGAAGTCCCGCAGCACCGCGCATTTGCTCACGCGGCGAAGCTGATCCGATATCGCAGGGCGACCTTCTGAAACCGCTCGCCCCGCGCATCGTAGAAGTAAAGGACATTCTCGTCGGTGACCCAGATACCGGTCAGCCGCACCGAACGTGGCCCCTGCACGCAGAACTGCAGTCCGCAGCGGCGTCCACCGCGGGTCAGCGGCGCTTCCGAGAGGGGAGACTGATCCGGGAGCAGGTTCTCCCGTGCACAGAGGGTCTGATGAACATACGTGCGCAGCTCGTCCAGCGAGTAGATCGCCTGTGACGCATCAGCCATGAATTGCCGGCTCCTCGTCGGGGTCAGTCAGGTTCGGGAGTAGGGAGAAAGCCTTCAGGGTATCGACACTCACTCCCGTCGAACTTTTCGGGCAATCCGAAATCTTCGACAGGCTCGCCCCGGCCTTCTCCTGCCGACCCGACTCCCCCAGCTTGACTGCTTCTGCGGGGCTGTCCTGCCGGCGTCGACGCGGAGGCACCGGCCTCACCAACCGGTGAGTCTCAGCTCAGCGAGTCGATCGCGGTGCGGATCACCTGGGCACTGGCGCGGAAGGCTTCGGTTTCCGCAGGATCGAGGGGTACGGGAATGGAAGCGAGAATTCCGTTCCCGCCGACAACGCGCGGCAGCGAAAGGGTGACGTCCTTCACACCGAGAACATCTTCCGTGGGAGTGCAGACCGTCAGGATCGAACGCTGATCGTGCAGAACGACGCGGACGATCCGCGCGAGGGCACTGCCGATGCCGTAATACGTGGCCCCCTTCCCCGAAATGATGTGATAGGCCGCCCGCCGCACGCGTTGATCGATCTCGGCCCGAACGGGGTCGGAGAGCGGGCATCCCTGGGCCTCGCAGTAGGCCTCCAGTCGCATGCCCCCGATGGTGACGCTCGACCAGGCGAGGACCTCCGAATCGCCATGTTCGCCCAGCACATTCCCGTGCACGTGCCGCGCATCGACTCCGACGTGCGCGCCGATGAGGGTCCGAAAACGCGCGGTGTCGAGCGTCGTCCCCGAGCCGATGACTTTCGTCGAGGGAACCTGATGTTCGCCGGCAAAGCGTGCCGTCAGGTGTGTCATGATGTCAACCGGATTTGTCGCCACCACGAGAATCGCATCGGGAGCGTACTTCAGCACCTGCGGAACGATCTCGCGGAAGACCGCGGCATTCCGTTCAAGCAGCTGCAGCCGTGTTTCGCCCGGCTGTTGATTGACTCCCGCCGCGAGCACCACCGCGCGGCATCCTTTCAGATCCGCGTATTCACCGTCGCGGATCTGGATCGGATGCGCAAAAGGAACGGCGTGCAGGATGTCATCGGCCTCCGCCCCGGCACGGTCGCTGTTCCTGTCGACCATGACGATCTCGCGACCGATCCCCTGCATGACCATCGCATAGGCCGCCGTCGAGCCGACAAACCCGGTGCCCACAATGCCGACTTTCATTCCGTTCGCTCCTGCTCTCCTGACTGTTTTGCCAGTGTCTGCCTTCCCTGGCAGCGCAACCGCCCCCCTGAATTCACTTGCCCACTCCCCACCCGCGCACGTTTCGGTCGGGCGCGGGGATGATGGCGGACGCATCAGCCTACGCACTCCTCGGGATTTCGACAACCGGTACTTTCCGCAGGCGCGGCCCCGGCAGGGGGCACGATTCCCCAGACAGCGTGCCTGAAGGGAGTGGGGCTGTGGATTCACCGGGATAACGCCGATTGAAACGCGTTCGCGACATGTAGGATTCGCGGGTACACACCTCTGCGAAGATTCCGCAAAATGTCGATGGATAGATCGATGCTCGATGCTGAGTTTTCCTGACGCCACACACTGCCAGTTCTTGTGTCAGACGGTGTCGAACGATAACGCCCGTTGAAGCGCGACAGATCGTCGCGGAATCCTCGGCTCTGCTTCGGAAACTTCGCCATGAAAGACACACCGGCCTGGCTACTTGCGTTCGGCCTGTTGTTCTCAGGCGTCCTCGCCGGCTGCGAACACGCCGCTTCCTCGACCGGGGAGGAACAGCAGGCAATCAATTCCGGTTCTCTCCCGCGAAGCAATGCGAGCGCAGCATCCACATCGCCGCGCCCGCGGGCCGTCATTGAAGAGGCGGTCTATCAGTTCGGCTCCATGGGACTCGGAGAGGAGCGGACGCATGTCTTCCAGATCCGCAACGTCGGCGATGCACCGCTCCGGATTGGCGAGATCAGCACCACGTGCCGCTGCACCGTCGGGCAACTCCGGCAGAACGAGATTCCCCCGGGGGGGACGGCGGATATCGAACTGAAGTGGAAAGCCGAATATGCAAGCGAGAGCTTTCGCCAGGAGGCCGAGATCCAGACGAATGATCCCGCGCATCTGGCCCTCGTCGTCGCGGTGGAAGGAGTGGTTTCTCCGCCGCTCGTGCTTCGGCCCGCGAAGGTCTGGCGGGTTCCCGAGCTGAATGACGCGACTCCCTCCGAGTTCACCGGGACGATTCACACGAATTTCGCCGACCGTTTTGAAATCCTGTCGATGCAGGGTTCGAGTCCCTCGATCACGGCCCGGGCGACGCCGCTCACCGCGGAGCAGTTGAAGGAACTGGGGGCGAAGGCGGGATACGCGGTTCATGTCTCGGTCGCACCGGGAGCACCGGTCGGCGAGTTCCAGGAAACGCTGTCGATTGTCACCGACCTGGCGGAGGAACCGGAGATTTCCGTCGCGATTGCCGGAACACGCCCAGGTCCGCTTGCCTTTCACGGGGCTCGTTGGAACAGCGTCGGCAACTACCTGCATCTGGGAACGTTCGCCCGCGGCGACGGTCGCAAGGAAACGGTTTCGCTTGTCCTGCGGGGAGGTCCGGAGGATCCTCGGATCGAAGTCGTCGAGGTCGATCCCCCACAGGCGAAGGTGACGGTCAAACGCGACCGCAGTTTTGCCGGAAGCGACGGAGGCACGCGATTCCTGATCACCGTCGAGTTTCCCGCGAACATTCCGCCGATGTCACGACAGCTCAATGATCTCGGGCGCGTGCGGCTGCGAACGAATCACCCGGAGCTTCCGGAGATCCAGTTCGGCCTCCGCTTTCAGGCCATCTGAGCACTTGCGCAGCGGGATACCTGCGTGACACAAACGAGAGCAGGCCCCCGGCGAAAGAGGCACCGGAGACGGTTCGCGTCTTAACAGTTCGGGTCGGCGATCTGTCGCAGGTAATTCGCGAGGCTCATCTCCAGCTTCAGCAGTCGCTGCCAGGTGAGAAAGTCCACCCGCATGGGAGCGATGCCGTCGGAGTTCTCTTCCTGGGCGGCCAGCACCACCTGCGCGATCTCGCGATGAAAGTACGCGAGGAGATCGGATATCTGCGCGGCCTGTAGCGGGCGGAGACCGCACGGCAGTTCCGGGGGACCGTTGGGGAACAGCTCGTCCGAATCCTCGTCGAACGCCTCGACGGGCGGCTCGAAATCAATCTCGGCGTCGCTCGCCGCGCCGAGTTGTGAATCGGAGATGGCGATCGTCTGATGTTCGCGGACGGGAGTGCGTCCCCCGCGATTCAACGATTCCTTGCAGCGTTGTGCAAGCTCTTCCGGGCTGCCGAAGATCAGCAGCGAGCGTCCAAGCGCGAGCTGGTCGCCGTACTGCAGCACGCGCATCTGCACGGGGTGGCCATTCACCCGGGTGCCGTTCGTGCTGTCCAGATCGGTGAGGATGATCCGGCCGTTGTCTTCCTGCACCTTGGCGTGGAAGCGGCTGACACGTTCGTCGTTCAGGCGAATCAGATTCTCATCTTCGCGCCCGATGGTGAAGGGCGTCGGCAAATGGAAGACTCGTCCTTTTTCCAAACCATCGAGCACCTGGAAGGTGACGAATCCCATAAGCGCACCTGCCGCGCAAAGCGCGTTCGTCATCGAGGGGATTACCTGCTGCCCGCGCCTTCATGTTCCCCCTCAGCGGGGCCTGAGTCAAGCCGCGGTATCGGAAAATCCCCGGGCACTAGTTGCTTGTCACCACAGCCGCCCGCCTTCTGCCGATTACGAGGCTCAGGCAACGGTCAGCTGCTTCTCGAAGATGACGAGGTTGTTGCCGCGATCGGCATCCCAGCGGATTCCCACGATGTCGTACTGCTGGGAAATCGCCATGTGCAGCATGGGTCGATGCTGGTTGTGACACTCGAACCGGACGGTCTCGTAATCGTGCTCGGCCGCCCAGGCGTGCATCGCATCCATCATCTGCGAGGCGATCCCCACTCTCCGATAATCGGGCAGCACACCATAGAGCCACGCGAAGAAGACGGTCGGCTTGAGTTCAAAGCCCGTGAAAAAGCCGACCGGGCGTTCGTCCACGCTGGCGATGAGAATCAGCGGGTTATAGCGCCCGAGGAAGCGCCGCCGAAAGAACTCGGCATCTTTGGCCGGCCGGTAGATCTGCCCGTAGAGCTCGACGATGAGCGGGATGTCGTTCGGGCCAACGATGTCAACTTTCGCATTCGCCATGGACCCGAATCCGTTATTGGAGAACGAGAAAAAAGGCCGCGTAACCCGGCCCACACCATCCATGGTCGCGGCGCACCACGAACACGGCAAGGCCGGGGCAGGGAGGTACAACTACTCGATCGCCCTTGATCGGTCAAGATGGTCGCCGCGCCCCGGGAGACACCGGCAACATGACGCACGGGAGATGCAGACCTGCAATTCACCTGCCGCCAAACGGGAACCTGTTCTCGAAAGGGCATGCCGGAACGAGCGGGCCCGGGCCCACTTCAGTCGTCATTGAACATCGAGGTTTCGCGGAGCATCGGTTCGAGCTCCTCGACGAAATCGTTCACGTCCTTGAACTCGCGGTAAACCGAGGCGAAGCGGACGAACGCGACCTGGTCGAGATCGCGAAGCATCTTGAACACCTGCTCGCCCAGATAGCGGGAGGGGACTTCGCGATCAAAATTCTGATAGATGTCCGCCTCGACGGCACTGATGATGCCCTCGATCTGCGCCTCGCTGACGGGACGCTTGTAGCAGGCCTTTTCGAGACCGTTGCGGATCTTTTCGCGGTCGAACGGAACGCGGCTGCCGTCTTTCTTGACGACCTTCAGCGGCGTCTCTTCGATTTTCTCGTAGGTGGTGTAGCGGCGACCGCAACTCAGGCACTCCCGCCGTCTGCGGATGACGAACTCCTGGCTCGCACGCGTATCGATCACCTTGGTTTCGGCGTGGCGACAAAAGGGACACATCATCGGACGGGGTCTCCCCTGCACTCCGCGTGGAGGCGTTTATCTTCCCTGGAACTCTGCATTTCCGGCGCGCGTCGCAGCGGCTTCCGCCTCGACTCGCTCATCCGGCAAATCCTTTTGCTGCCACCCGCAGCACCCATTGTCGCGGCGACGTTATCCGTGTCGATGACAGAACTTATGCCTGTCAGTAAGAGTAACCGAGGGAGAACGGGTTTGACTAGGGGGCAACCGGAAAATTTTCGCCTGCTTCCCGCAATTCAGCGATGCCCCGCTTGACTTCCCGGAATTCTCTCCCCTCCCGGAGAGCTGCGAAGAAATTCCGCCGGGTGCCGACCGCCCGGGCGATTCACCATGCCGGCCCCACAGCCGCAAACACTATGGCAAGAATGGCTTATGCAACAGGCGACCGGCGGACGAAGGAATCACGGTGAGACGGAATCTCTTCATTGATTTGAACGCCCGGACCTGATACTCTTGGCGACTTGCCGACAGAAGACGGTCCGAAATCTCTGCGCGCCGCCTGGTCGCCGGCGGCTTGCCGTTTTGAATTGAATAAGTCTGAGTGTCGTACCGGAGAGTGAATCGTGACGATCGATAAAAGTTTGAGGCGCAAGGGGCGGCTGGTTCGCTCTCGAAACGTGTTGAAGCGCGGCGAGCGGATCGACCAGATGAAAATCGAAGAACGCTGGTTCGAAGGCCGCAGCCCGCTCGGCCTCCCGAAAACCCGCGTCGTGAAGGTGGTCATCGGCAAGAAAAAGAAGAAGACCAAGGAAGAGCCCGCCGAGGACACCAAGAAGAAAAAGAAGTAAGCCGCTGCGGGGACGCGACGCCTGGCGGCAGACATGTCCTGTCCTGCCGCGAGCGGAATCCGCGAAAAAACTGCCCCGCGTGTGCTGCTGCGCATCGGTTCATTGCAGATGGCCCGCCTCGTCACCAGGAGCGTCTCCGCTCCCGGCAACGTCGCGGGCTTGCTGCATTTCCACATCCCCCAAACGTGGCCGGGGCTGGACGAAGGAAGCCCCGGAAGCATGGATCGCGAACACCATCCGCGCAACCGTTAAGCCGGCGGCTGACAGCCGCCGTGGGGGGAGGGCCTGGCGCCATCCATTCGCATCACCCCCGCACGATTCTCGAAACAGCTCAGTCAAACAGGTAGCTGACCGACTCGTTGCGATGGATTCGTTTGATCGCCTCTCCGAGCAGGGGGGCGACGCTGATCACCTTCATGTTGGGCAGTGACCGGCTCGCATCGGGCGGAATGCTGTTCGTGACGACGATCTCCTTGATCGGTGCTTCGCGCAGCCGCGTCATGGCCGGGCCGCAGAGCACGGCATGCGTCGCGCTCACGTAGATCTCGGCGGCCCCGTGGCTTTTCACGACATTCACGGCCCCGACAATCGAGCCCGCCGTCGTGATCATGTCGTCGAAGACCAGCGCCACCTTGCCCTCGATCGGCCCGCCGATCAGGTTCGCCTGGCGCGTCTGCAGGGCGCTGGACCGGCGTTTGTCGACGATCGTCAGCGCCCCGCCGAGATGTTCCTGATGTTGCAACGCCCGCTTGATACTCCCCTCGTCCGGGCTGACGACCACCAGACGATCGGTCGCCAGGCTCAGCGACTGGAAGTATTCGTCGAGAATCGGTGCGGCGTAGAGGTGGTCAACCGGGAGATCGAAAAACCCCTGGATCTGCGCCGCGTGCAGATCCAGAGCGAGCACCCGGCTCGCTCCCGCCTTGGTAATCAGGTTCGCCGTCAGCTTGGCCGTGATCGGCACCCGTCCCGAATCCTTGCGGTCCTGGCGGGAGTAACCGAAATAGGGAATCACCGCCGTGATCCGCGCCGCGCTCGCCCGCTTGCACGCGTCGATCATGATCAGCAGTTCCATCAGGTTCTCATTTACCGGCGGGCAGGTCGGCTGGATGAGAAAGACGTCGCGACCACGGATGTTCTGTTCGAGCTTCAGGCCGATCTCACCATCCGGAAAGTTCCAGATGTCGATCCGCCCCAGTTCGATGCCGAGATAATCGCAGATCTCTCCGGCCAGTCGGGGATGGGCGCGTCCACTGAGGATGGTGAGTTGATCGTGCATGGGGATGTGCGGCTCGAGAAGAGAAGTACGGTCCCGTCGCCATCAACGGCGGAAACTGCGTAAATGCGTGAAGAGGTGGCAAACTTGCCGCGGCACCCGTGAAAAGCCCACCGCGACGCAACCGGATCGGAAAGAGCAGTACGGAGGAGCAACCTCCCATTGTTTCGTTTGCTGTCGCTGCGGGCAATCGGGGATGCGGCGCGGGGAGGCTTCCTCAGCGCCCGAATCGAACGCAAGGCGGAGCCTTCCCCGTGACCGGGGCTCGATCCCTCAGGAGGAGACTTCCCCCACTCGTTCGCCCGGTCCGATGCGGGTGCCATCCGACAGTTTTCCCGCGGGACCGATGTACGCCTGAGGGCCGATGCGGCAGTGGGAACCGATGACGGCGGCCCCTTCGATCGTCGTGAACGGATAAATGATGGTATCGGCTCCAATCTGTGCCCGTGGATCAATCCACGTCTGTTCGGGAGCGACAATCGTGACTCCTTCGGCCATGAACCGCTGCAGGGCCGCCTGCTGCATCACCCGGTTGACTTCCGCCAGTTGAGCGCGGGTGTTGACGCCGAGCGCCTCGGCGATGTCCATCGTGCAGCTCGCGACGACGGTTCGCCCCTGTCGCTTGAGAATCGCCGCACAATCGGTCAGGTAGAGTTCGCCCTGCCTGTTGTCGGGCCGCAGCTCGGTCAGCGCCTGAAAAAGCGCGCGGCAATCGAAGACATAGCAGCCGACATTGATCTCCTGGATCGCCTTCTCCTCAGGGGAAGCGTCTTTCTCTTCGACGATCCGCTCGAACTGCCCGGCGGCATCGCGGATGATCCGCCCCAGTCCGAAGTTCGCCGCCGTTGTCGCGGTGCCGATGACGCACGCGGCATTCGTCGCGCGATAGTTTTCGAGCAGCGACGCGAACGACTCGCTCCGCATCAACGGCGCATCGCCGGTGAGAATCCAGACCGGCCCGTCGTGATCCCGGAGATTTTCCTCGCACATCATGACGGCATGCCCGGTCCCTTTCTGCTCGGCCTGCAGGGCGAACTCCACGTCCGGGTACTTGCTCAGGGCCTGCCGCACCTGCTCGGCCCCGTGGCCGACAATCACGACAATCCGGGAGGCACCTGCTTCGCGGGCGGCGTCGAGCACGTACTCGATCATCGGGCGGCCGCAGACCTCGTGCAGAACTTTCGGTACCGCCGACTTCATCCGGGTGCTCTTGCCGGCAGCGAGAACAACGGCCACAGGCGCTGTCATGAAAGTCATCCTCGGCTCTCAAAGAGCGGTCAATAGTCGAGAAGGGGACGAGCCGTGCTCGTGACGGAATCGTTGCTCCGGGGGGAAAGCGACCGGAAGCAAGTTGCCGCGTGGCGTCGCCGGCCACAGGAGTCAGCGGCGCCAGCAAAGTAGCGTTGCCGTCGCGTTGGGTCAAACCCGCTCCGCGCCGCGGGCCGCCCCGGGCGGGAGCGTTCTCCCGAAAATCCGGTTTTCATCCGGCCAAGTGTCCGGCACGGGAAGCCGCGTCCATCCGGCCAGACAGGCCCCTTCACAGCGGGGATCTGCGTCTGCCCGTGACGGGAGGAAACCGCGGGCAGTTCGCAGTTACTCGAAAGCTCCCCAGTTGTTAGGGCCACGAAATCCCTTGGAAAACAAAGAATCTGAGTGAGATTCCCCCGAAGCAGCCCCCGGAGAAGCATCTCCTCTTTACCCCCAAATTGCCTAAAATTCCTCTTGTTGCCGCCAATTGATTCGGTCTCGACCCATTTTCCGTGTTGAGTATACTTCGCTACTCATTGCCCTTCCCGAAAACGATTCACGGACGGCCGACGAAAGAAGAAGGACGGTATTCTCATGTCACAACAGAAGGGTCTGTACGAGAAGCTCTGGGAGCTTGGGAACAATCTGTGGTGGAGCTGGCAGCCTGAGGTGGTGAACCTCTTCCGGGACATCGATCCCGTTCGCTGGTCACAGCTTGACCACAACCCTGTTCTGCTGCTCAAGGAGTATACGCCAGACCTCCTCGAAAAGCGGGCCCGCGAGTCGGTGCTCCATACGCGCATCAACTGGGCCTATCGCCGCTGGCAAGAGTACCTTGACGCAACCGACACCTGGGGAGCGACGCACGCCGGCGTCCTCGGACAACGCCCGGCGGCTTATTTCTCGGCCGAGTTCGGCATCCACGAATCGTTGCCGATCTACTCGGGGGGCCTCGGCGTTCTCGCCGGTGATCACCTGAAGAGTGCCTCCGATCTGGGAATTCCGCTCGTCGGCGTCGGCCTCTTCTATGATGAAGGCTATTTCCACCAGTACATCGATCAGGATGGCTGGCAGCAGGAGTCGTATACCGATGTCGACATCGATGCCCTCCCGCTGAAACCCGCCCTCGACAAGAGCGGCAAACCGGTGCTGGTCACCGTCGACACGCGCGGCGGGCAGATCCATGCCCGCGTCTGGCGCGCCGAGATCGGCCGGGTGCCCCTGTTCCTGCTCGATACCGATATCCCCGAGAACAAGGCCGAGGACCGCCACCTGACCGCCCGGCTGTACGGCGGCGATCAGCGGACGCGCATCCGGCAGGAGATCATTCTCGGGATCGGCGGCGTTCGCGCTCTGTCGGCGATGGGGATTCTCCCCGGCGTCATCCATATGAACGAGGGGCACTCCGCGTTCGCTGGCCTCGAAGTCATCCGCAACCGCATCAAGGAAGACGAGCTTTCCTTCGACGAGGCCCTGCGGGAGACAGCGGCCAGCTGCGTGTTCACCACGCATACGCCGGTCCCGGCCGGACACGACCGCTTCACCGCGGACCTGATCGAAGAGCACCTTGGCCCCTTGCGCGACGAGCTCCACCTGAGCCACGACGCGCTGATGGGACTCGGCCGCGTTGAGCCTCAGAACCCGCACGAAAGCTTCTGCATGACCGTGCTGGCGTTCAAGCTCAGCCGCCGCGCCAACGCCGTTTCCAGCCTGCACGGCGTCGTCAGCCGCCGCATGTGGGCCAACCTCTGGCCGTGGCGGAGCGAGGAAGAAATTCCCGTCGGTCACATCACCAACGGCGTGCATGTGCCCAGCTGGCTGGCCGGTCAGATGCGGCTGCTCTACGACCGCTTCCTCCCGCCGAACTGGTTCCTCCGCACCGGCGAACCCGAAGTGTGGGCCGGCTTCGAAGAGGTCTCCGCCGGCGAACTGTGGGAAACGCACCAGTCGCTGAAGAGCCGGCTGATCGTCTATGCCCGCACCCGGCTCGTCAACGAAGCCAAGCGCCGCAACGAACCGGACGAGGTCATCGAGATCCTCTCGAACGCCATGGATCCGCAGTATCTCACGATCGGCTTCGCGCGACGGTTCGCGCCGTACAAGCGGGCCGACCTGGTTCTGCAGGATCTCGACCTGCTGATGAAGCTGGTCAACGATTCGAAGCGTCCGATTCAGTTGATCTTCGCCGGGAAGGCGCACCCCGCCGACGAACCGGGCAAGAAGATTCTGCAGCGGATTATCAAGGCCACCCAGCAGAAGGAATTCCTCGGACGGGTTGTCTTCCTCGAAAACTACGACATCAACCGTGCCCGCCACCTCGTGCAGGGGGTCGATGTCTGGCTGAACAACCCCCGCCGTCCCCTCGAAGCCTCGGGCACCAGCGGCCAGAAGGTCGTTCTCAACGGCGGATTGAACTGCTCGATCCTCGATGGGTGGTGGGCCGAAGCGTTCGACGGCTCCAACGGGTTTGCGATCGGCAACGGCCGCATTCACGTCAATCAGGAGGTGCAGGATCAGCGTGACGCCCACGACCTGATCGAAGTGCTGACGAACGAGGTCATTCCGCTGTACTACGAGCGCGACCAGGACGACCTGCCGCAAAAGTGGATCAAGCGGATGAAGCGGGCGGTCCGCACGCTGGGCTGGCGGTTCAATGCCGACCGGATGGTCATGGACTACGTCCGCGAATCGTACGTTCCCGCCGCCGGCGGCCTGTCGTGTCAGATGGATTTCATCTAGGCCGGCGAAGTCGGCCCGCGCCCGGTGCCTTGCGTATCGGCGCGAGCGGCCAGCCCTGGTGACGCTGACTGACGTTGCTGGACATTCGATATCGGGGCACTCGGTTGAGTGCCCCGATTCGCTGCGCGGATATAATTCAGCGGGACGTGGAGACCCGGATGGAAACGGCGATTCTCCGGCAACGGCCCGCCCTTTCGGATTCGCGTTTCGCCCCCATTGGATTGCCCCAATGGGGGTGACTCTGGACGGATGACTCCCCTGGGCCGATGGACGGAGCTCTGTCGCGGCCCGCGCCCCACGCATCGAGTCACGGAGATTGCGATGGCTGAGTATCGACTGCGACCGCTCGCGGCTTCGCCCGCACAGGCCGAGATTCTCGCACGCGTCGATACGGCGTGTCGCGAGCTGCGCCCCATCGAAGATCGCTATTACCTCGAACGCACCGTCAATCGCGAGGTGGCCGGGATTTTCCAGCGGCACGGAGTCATCGGCTTCCTGATTCCCGAGCGCTTCGGCGGGCTCGGCATGGACGTGCCGCTCTACACGTGGGCGATGGAGCGTGTCGGCCGCGAGGGAACGTCTCCGCGAACGTTCTTCTCGTGTCATATTTCCATCGGCGCAAGTGTTGTCTCCTATTGGGGGAACGAAGAACAGCAGCAGCGCTACCTTCCCGATGCCGCCGCGGGGAAGCGGATCTTCGGTTTCGGCCTGACCGAGCCGGAGGCCGGCAGCAATCCCGCCTCGATGCAGACCACCTTCGAGAAGACTTCGGCGGGCTATCTGCTCAATGGGGAGAAGAAATGGATCGGCAACGCCGCCGAGGGGGGAACGCTCGTGACTTTCGCCCGGGATCGCCAGTCGGGGAAGATCTCGGCGTTTCTCATTGATGCGCAGACGCCCGGCTATCACGCGGAGATAATTCCGCACAAGCTCGGAATGCCGACCGCCGGCACGTGTCTCGTGAAGTACGACAACTGCGAGATTCCCACCGCCAACCTGCTGGGAGAGCCCGACCACGGCATGCGGGTCGCGTACTCCGCCTTGATGTCGGGACGACTGGGAGTCGCCGCCGGAAGTGTGGGAATCATCGCCGACTGCCTGCACGAGTGCCTGGAGTACGCCCGGACGCGGCACCAGTTCGGCCAGCCGATCGGCAAGCACCAGCTCGTACAGCGGCACATCGGCCGCATGGCGGTGAAACTGGAATCGGCCCGGGCCTTCGTCCAGGTCGCTGCCGAGCGGAAGGCCGCCTACGATCAGGACCGGAAGAATCTCGAACTTCGCCGCGAGGCCGATCTGCTGATCGCCCAGGCGAAATACTACGCGGTGAATGCCGCCCAGGAGGCCGCACACGACGCGGTGCAGGTCTTTGGGGGCAACGGGTTTCTGCTGACGAACCGTCCTGCCCGGCACTATGCCGATGCCCGCGTCTGTCAGATCTACGAAGGGACGAACGAGATCCTCGAGCAGAAGATCGCCGTCGGTTACCTCGGCCCCGAGTACGAGGCATTCTAAGTGCTCCCAAACAGCCAAATCGGCAAAGTTTCCGTCAACCAGCGTCATCGCGCCAGTCGCGTAGACGTCGCGACTGCCTTCGTGCAAAGCCCGCCGCGTGCCGGGTCGATGAATTGGGATGAATTGATGTGTCGGTCGCCCGGACTGACTCCCCGTTGCAACGGGTTTCGCGGCGCGGTACAGTCTTGGATCAAGAGAATCGCATATATTCGGTACCGTTGGTTTAAGATTTGCGGAGATCGTGAATGCTGACGATTCAACACGGCCGCGGAACTCGGAACTGTCAGGGAACGAGTCGCCGAACCGCCTTGAAAGCCGGATTTCTCGGTCTTTGCGGTCTCTCACTGCCGGATCTCTTTCGCCTGCAGGCGATGGGAGCGACGCCGAAGACTGATACCTCGGTGATTCTCCTCTGGCTGGACGGCGGTCCGAGCCAGCTGGAAACGTACGACCCGAAGCCGGAAGCACCAGCGGAGTATCGCGGCCCCTGGGGTGCGATCGATACCAACGTCCCGGGAATTCAAATCTCGGAGATTCTGCCGCTGCATGCGAAGCACGCCGACAAGATGGTGTTCATCCGGTCGCTGCACCACGGCACCGGCGATCACTTTGCCGGTGCCCACTGGATGCTGACCGGCAAGTTCGGCTCCACCACGGCGAACAAGGCGCAGAAGTACCCGTCGGTGGGCTCATACGTCGCCCGGGTCCGGGGCTCGAACCATCCGGGGATGCCGGCTTACGTCGGCCTGCCCGCGGCGCAGAGCGTCTACCTGTTCCCCGGCTATCAGGGAGCCGCGTATCTCGGGGCTGCCTATAACCCCTTTGATGTGAACACCGAGCAGAAGTATCTCGCGGCGAACCGGAAGGTCGAAATCGGCCGCCCGCCGTGCGTCGAAAACTTCTCCGGGATCGATGTGACCCGCACCGACAGCCGGCTGGACCTGTTGAAGAGCCTCGATCGCATCGACCGCGAGCTCGATCAGAGCGGAATGATGGATGCGATGGACCGCAACCAGCAGCGGGCCCTCTCGATGATCATGGGCGACCGGGCACGAAAGGCGTTTGACCTGACTCTCGAGGATCCGAAGGTCGCCGAAAAATACGGAAGCGGGCCGTGGGGGCGGTACACGCTCATGGCGCGACGGCTGGTCGAAGCCGGCGTGACATTCGTCACGGTCGACATGCCGCACTGGGACGATCACTCGCGGATCGAACAGGGACACGGCTACAAGTTGCCGCACGTGGACCAGGCAGTCTCCGCACTGCTGGAGGATCTGGAAGTCCGCGGGATGCTCGACAACACCCTCGTTGTGGTGATGGGTGAGTTTGGCCGCACGCCGCGTTTGAACAACGGCCAGCCGGGCATTGCCATTCCCGGACGCGACCACTGGGGTGACGCGATTTCGGTGATGATGGCGGGGGGCGGCCTGCGTGGCGGCACCGTCGTCGGCGCCACCAACAGCAAGGCGGAGCACCCGATTGAGCGGCCCCTGAAGCCCGGGGATCTGCTCGCGACCATCTACCGGGTGATGGGAATCGATCCGACGCTCACGTTCAACGACTTCTCCGGTCGTCCGATTCCGATCCTGGATGAAGGCAAACCGATCGCCGAGATTCTTTAATCCGCCCCTGCGTCTGTGCGCGTCTCGACCATGGCCGGGGCTGGACGACGAATTCCCGGGGGAGAAGACCTGGCAGGCAACAACCAGTCCCTTCCCCCGAAAAGCCCCGTCCGTTGAGGGACATCCGCTGCGCGAACGAAGTCGCGCTCCGATTCCACGTCGCCAGGGTGAGCGCGCAACGCAACACAAAAGAATAAGCGGCAACACCCCCACCGGGGTTGTCCGAGTGCGTTCCAACCCCGGCTGCGCCTTGGCCGCTCACTCCGCGTGCGTGTCAGAACGTCGGTCGGTCGACCTTCTTCTTCGGGGCGGCGGCGGGAGCCTTCTTCTCCGGCGCTTTAGGAGCAGGAGGCGCGGGATTCTCGTCCAGCGCCGCCACATCGGCTCCGATGCGCGTTCCCCCCTCCCCCCAGCGGGCGGCCTTCGAGTCCTGATGGAGCTCGAACTGCGTGGCCTGCGGTCGCCGCAGGTCGGCAACCGGGTTGCTCAGCAGGACGCCGCCGACGCCGGTGAGCGCCCGCAAGAAATGCGGCTGTCCCCAGAGGTCGCGCCAGTCGGCTTCAAAACTTTGCCGCGCGGCTGATGCCGGTCCGACGTCAGGCCGCACGAAACTTCCCAGTTCGGCGGCATACCCGCAGGCCAGTTCCCACCAATCCACCTGCTTCTGTTCGACGGCCCCCTTCGGCGCCCGGAGGAGTGTGGCCCCCCCCGAATTCTTGCCCTCTCCCGCGAGCGGTGTGAAAACGACTTCGCGATTGAGAAATCGCAGGGGCTGCTGGCCGGAGCCTGACGACGCCCCCTTCACCGAGAAGAAGGTAGTTCCGGCGGAGAGCGTGGAACGATCGAGAACAACGGTTCCGCTCACCCCCTCCTTCGCCTTCCCTTCGCCGAAGACGAAGAGGTCATTCGGCCCGACGGCGACGGAGTTCCGCACGAGCAGGGCGGCATTGGTCATGTCTGCCGAGAGGACGCATCCGCTCCCGACGAGGAACGTATCCTCAATCAGGCCGATGTGCTGGTACTCCCGCTCGCCCGATTTCTTCGAACCGGTGCCGGGCTTCATCGACCAGCGGATGAGTCCCTGGTTCCCGGTGTTGCCGATCGTCGGGGCGAGGAGGCGGCAGTTGCGGATCGCAAAATTGCTGTCGACCGCATGGACCAGCCACGGAGGCGAAGCCTGCCGGTCGCTGTAGGGGATACGGAAGGTCGCGTTGACGAGCTCCAGCCGGCCGTTGATCACCGTGATGAACGGTTCGTTGATCCCTTCATCGCGCGCCCGGGCCGTGTCGGCTGTCCGGGCGGTAATCACCAGCGGCGCCCCGTCCGTCTGCTCGAAAACGATCCGCAGCGACTTGTTCTTGACGACGATCGGGCGACTGGAGCGACTGCCGAAACCACTGGCGACCACCGTCGCTCCATCGGGCAGGTCCTGCTCTTCCAGCCGCCGTCCCAGGTCGACCGCTTTCGTCAGATCGACGCGAATGACCGAATCTTGCGGCAGCGGCGGCGGAAGCCGGGGGCGATACCGCCAGGCCAGCCCGAGAGGAAGGGCTTCCAGATTCGGAATGTGAATTTTCTCAAGCGGGCAACCGGGCACTCCCCCCTCGACCGTCTGGATCGCGGGAACGCTGATTGTCGAGCGTTCCCAGAAGGAAAGGGGCGCTTCGAAAATTCCCGCCGCAGCGACGGGAGGCCATGTGCTGACATGAAACTCCTGGGCAGGATCCGACTCCCGCCAGAGGCGATACCACTGCGTCGGTTCACTCACCGAGAAGAGGTCGTCCGGCCGCATTTCGAGCAACTGCGGCCAGCCGAGAAACAGCGTCCCCTCGGCGTCCCATTTCAGATTCCTGAACGGGGATTCGGCGGACGGAGAGTCATTCCGCGGCCAGCGCTGCAGCACGAGAAGAGTCGGTTTCGCTTCGCTGCTGCTCGCGGCGACAACAGAATCGCGCAAGCGGATCTCGGTCGCCGCGGGATTCGCTCCTTCTGCCGCCAACTCGAGGCCGACATGCGTTCCGGAGAGTGTGCTGCGGACGAGATGGACCTGACAGAGGGCATCGGCGTCACTGGCCGACTCCGCACCTTTCACCACGCGCGCCGCCGGTGCCGCGCCGGTGATGAACAGACTCTCGCGGACGACGGCCTCCGCATGGGCGTGTTTGACCTGGAGGGCACTCAGCCCCGCTCCCCGCACGAGCGTGCGATCGAGCAGCAGACGGCTTTGCTTGCCCCCTCCACTCAATTGGGCAGCGATGGTCGGGCCAGTCCGTTCACCGTGCAGCGTGAAAGTACAGTCCCGGATCAGCAGATGTCCGCTCGTGACTCCCACGAGAACCCGGGCTTCGTTTCCGGGAAAGACCTCGGCCCCGGTGGCAAGGTCGAGCTGCGACAGTTCCAGCGTCCCGCCCGTCTGGTGCAGCAGTGTCTCCGGCGTCTTCGACGCATCGGGAACGAGTACCACCAGCGGCCGAAATCCCTGGGCAGCGCGTACGGAGACGACGGCACGCTGCTGAAGGTCAACAGGGTGCAGGGGAAACGGGCCGTTGCCGAACAGTTCGATCACCGCCCCCTGCGGCGGCACCTGGTTCAGTGCTTCGTTCAAGGTCGCGAACTGTTTCTCTCCGCGGGCATCGAAGCGGACCGTCAACTTTTCGAGCTTGCCGACATCCTGAGGAACGTTGACCCACGAGGGCAGGGAAGAGGCTGCAGAACCCGCCGTGCCCGAGGTCGATGACCCCGCTGCTCCCCGATTGCCGGGAGACGATCCACCGGTTGTCGACGCAGCAGTCCCGCTCCCTGCGGGAGAATTGCCAATCATCGCACCTGCCGAAGTTGTCGGCGGAGCGGTCGTCGAACCGGCTGTGGTGGCGACCTGTTGGGGCATGCCCGGTTTGGCCGTCCCATCGGTCACGGCTGGCTGCCCGCCCGTCACCGGTGCCGCGGCCTGCGGAGGCGACCTGGACGGATCTTCCGGAGCGGCAACAAGTGGATTGCCCGAGGTGACCGGAGCCGCCCCCGGCTCGCCGGCGTCGGCTTCCGAAGCAGTCGCGGAAGACTCGAGGGGTGCGAGCACGGCATCGCGGAAGGGGTTCGTCTGGCTGACTCCCACACCTCCGCCGAAGACATTTCCATAGCGGCGGAAGACGTCCTTCAGGCCGAACATCACGCCGATGATCGCCACCGCCACACCGGCATACACGAGCACCCGAGGATCGAAACCGGACTTCGATTCTTCCTTCGACAAGCGCGATTTGGGCGGCAGAGGCAGCGGAGCGGGGGCCGGCTCCCGCGAAGAGGGTGCACTGCGAGCCGAAGATTCCTCGTCGGCAAGGGACGACAGAATCTTTTCCGAGACAGCGGCCCGGCTGATGTTGGCACGCTCCAGATCGTCGATCAGCTCCTGCGGCGTCTGATAGCGCTGGTCGGGGTCCTTTGCCATCATCCGGTTCAGGATGGCGAGTACCCCTTCGGGAATATTCGGGTTCTTGTCGCAGGGGTCGGGTATCGGGGCCTGCGCATGGGCGCGGAGCTTGTTCGTCAGGCTGCCTTCCGAATAGGGAGGGGCGCCGGTCAGCATGTGATACCAGGTGCACCCCAGCGAGTAGATGTCGCTGCGGATATCCGCCGACTTGCTGTCCCGCGCCTGTTCCGGGGACATGTAATCGACGGTGCCGACCGTTGTCCCGGCACGGGTGATGCCGGTCTCGATCGACTCATCGATCGAGCGGGCGAGCCCCATGTCGGCGAGTTTCACTCCCCCATCGCGGCGGATCAGCAGGTTCGAGGGCTTGATGTCCCGGTGAACGATCCCCTTCTCGTAGGCATGCTGGAGCGCGTGCGCCGTCTGGCGAACAATGTCGAGCGAACGCTTGAACGGCAGAACGCCGCGACGGGCGACCAGATCGTGAACATCGATACCGTCGACGAATTCGAGCGCGATGTAGCAATATCCGTCGTGCTCGCCCGTATCGTAGACGGCGACGATGTTGTCGTGCTTGAGTTGCGCCGCCTTCTCCGCCTCCGACTTGAAGCGTCGCACGAGGGTCGGATTCTTCGCTTTCTCGCGCGGCAGAATCTTGAGGGCGACCGCACGATTCAGGCGGGTGTCCGTGGCCAGAAAGACCGCGCCCATTCCGCCGGCACCGATCTGCCGCTTGATCTCATAATGCCCGATGCGTTGCAGACCCTGCCCCCCCGCGGAGGAGGAGACCGGTCCGGAACCGGTGGGGTCTACTTCGTCGAATGCAGTCGACATCGGGGACCTCGGGATTCAGGAGACACAAACACGGAATCGCGCAAGGACATCCAGCCGCGCACGCGCAATCCGTCTCGATCGTCCGTTCCGGGGCAGACGGTTGGCACCCCGGTGTCGGTGGTGGAGAAATGAAAACAGCCCGCAATCCAGGAATGGAGTGCATCCCGGCCTCGCAGGATTGCGTGGCCGCCGTCACTTCACAGACATTCAGCAGGTCAGATGGGCATCCCCGCAATAAACCGTACGCGGGCGATTATAGACGATCCAATCGTCACGCGTCAAAAGCCAAGTCGGAACAGGCCCGCGATTTACCGCAGCCCCCATTCCCCCGAAACCGCAGAGCGCCGCAACAGCCCTGAAAGCCAGGTCGTACCAGAAGGCACCGCCTTGTGCAGGCGAGCGATTGCGGCTCCTGTTCGGCAGAAGAATCGCCTCGGAACGGCGGCGACCGTCCCCTCACCACTCCAGCCGGAGTATCCGCCCGGACTGGAACCCGCAGACGAGTCCCCGTCCCAGGGGATCGCAGCAGAGGCGGGAGATGTCGTCGTTCATCATCGCCGCCCAGATCATCTCGCCGCTGACGTCGATCCAGTAGAGATGGCGTTCCAGCGTCGCGGCCCCGATGCGCTTGGGAAGATAACTCGTGCACACGCGGCTGACCGTCCCTTCGACCTGATACGAGCCGACATTCTGCCCCTCATCGTCGTAGCGCTGAATGCCGTGCGTGAACGAGGCCACAAGGATCATCTCACCCGAGCCGGTCAGGGCGACATCGCCCGCGTTTCCCCAGAGCTTCTCCTGCCACTCGACCTCTCCCTGGAAGGAGTGACAGCAAAGCAGGCCGTAATCGGCGATGCCGACCAGCTGGGGATGTTCCACGACGAAATCGAGGTTCACCAGCGGCCGCATCGTCTCGAACGAGTGGATCGGCTTTCGCGGCCCGTCGAAGATGAGATTCGCCCCGTTGGTCAGGCTGACCGCGGCATAGTCGCCGTGAGAGTCGATGGCGACGGCGAGTGTGGGCTCGGGAAGTTCGACCGAGCCCTGAAATTCGAGCTGACGGTCAAACCAGTAGAGCTTCCGCTCCCCGACGAGTGCGACTCCGCCGCTGCCCGTATCGCTCCAGGCAATCGCCCGGAGCGGCGCCGGCCCCCGGGTCAGGGCGGCGATCCGTCCCTGCGGATCGAGGAGATAGAGTCCCCCCGAAACATCCGCCGCCAGCACTTCATCGGTCTCGCGAGACAGTTCGAGCCACACGAGCGGTGCATCGGTCGCCCCCACCCACCTCGTCTCGGGGGATTTCCCCCGAGCTCCGGACGACCAGTTGCGAATCTCGCCGCTCATGCGATCGATCCGGCGGTTAGCGACTGGCCAGTTGCTTGCGAAGCACGTCGATGGCTCGCTGCAGATCCGAATCGGCTTCGACATTCAGCTCGGTCGGGCCGCGGTAGTAGGTCCGTTCCTTCGGCGGTTCGGGGACAACCACATCGGGCCGCACTCCCACCTTCGAGTAGTTGTGACCGGCCGGCGAGTAGAACTTCGCCGTCGTCAACCGCAGACCTGCCGAACCGTGGATCGGGAAGATACTCTGCACCGACCACTTCCCGTAGGACTGCCGGCCGACGATCACTCCGCGGCGGTGGTCGCGAATGGCTCCCGCGACGATCTCGCTCGCACTGGCACTCTCACCGTCGGTGAGCAGCACCAGCGGCACACGCAGGGTTCCGGGGCGATGGGCCGAGTAGCTCCAGTTCTGGTCGCTCGCACGTCCCTTCGTCGCGACGAGCACCCCGTCGTCGATGAACCGGTCGAGGACTTCGACCGCCGCCGTGAGGAGGCCGCCCGGATTCCCCCGCACATCCCAGATCAGGGCCTGCATTCCCTCGGCCTGGAGTTGCCGCAGGGCGGCGTCCAGTTCCGGAGCGGAGGTCTTCTGGAACCCGGTCATCTGGATGTAGCCGATGCCGTTCGCCCGGTCGACCATCTTCACAATCGGGATACTCTTCACGTGGACGGGGCGACGGGTGAAGATCCCCTGGCGGATGCGTTCGCCCTTGCCTTCGATCTCCAGCATGACGGTCGAGCCTTCGAGTCCCTGCAGGCGGCTCGCCGCCTCGTCGGTCGTCATGTTTCGGCAATCGACGCCGTCGACCGCGACGATGTACTCACCCGCCAGCAGTCCGCCCTCGGCAGCCGGGCTGTCGGGAAGCACATTGACCAGGAGCAATCCTTTCCCGGCCTCGGCCTTCATTTCGATCCCGAGGCCGACGAACTGTCCTTCGATGTTGCCGTAGAGGTCACTGAGCCGGCTCGGAGTGAGATAGGTACTGTAGTCGTCGAGGCAGTTACAGCCGCCGAACAGGTATTCCATGATCACCGCACCGGCAGGCAGCCCGACCTGAGAGTCGGCAAGATCGCAGACTTCAAGGACCGTCTGTCGCGCCCCCTGGCGATGAGTGACAGGCTTGTTCCAATACTGCTCACGCAGGATGGAACGCAGCTTCTGCACTTCGCCCGGCGAGGCATAGGGAAGGTTCGCCTTCAGGAACTTGTCGTCCGCCAGCGCGAGATAGAGGCTTTCGGTTCCGTGAGCGACAAAAGAGGTCGAGCTCACCGGATCAACATAGCTCGCCTGAATCTTGGAAAGCACTTCCTCATAGAGCGAGATCGCTTCGTGCCGCGACATCGGCAGCATCGATTCGCGGAAGCTGCTGTCGGAATAGCGGCGTTCGATTGCGAAGTGGATCTTCGAACGTCGCAGTCCGTACTCAAGCTCCCGGCTGCCGGGAAAGTTCTTCAGTTCCTTCTCGTAATACTCGATCGCGTTGAGCCATTGCCGCGACCGCTCGAGTTCGACGCCATTCGTAATGACGAGCCGAAGTCCCTCTTCGGAACTGGCCGGACCAGCGTGCGTTGTCGAGAGAGCGACCGCCAACGATGCGAGCACCGTCAGCGAGAAGAAAAGGTGTCGCACGGAACTTCCAAGCCGCATGTCTCCCCCAGAGCCGACGGGGTCGGCGTTGATGCCACTGACAGAGTTGCTTCATCGACGTGGGCGTCGTGGCGACGCAGCCGCCGCAAGTACGTTTCAGTGACGCCACAGCATGTTGAGGAATTCCATCAGCCCCGGCGTCAGGTTGAATATAGGCCACGTTTTTGAGGCAGTCAAACTGCAGGAAACACCTCCCTGGGCGGACAATTTACCTCACCGGAATCGTTCGGCGCGGCTTTCGGAACCGGTCGACCGCCGGCCGCCGCTGCTCTGCAGAAAGCTTGCCGGTGCTGCAGATTTCTCCGTGCGGAGCCTGACACTTACGTCAAGTTTCCAGCGGCGCCCCTGCACGAAGCAAGGGTTTTCGGGGAGTTGCCGAATGGCCGTCCCCAGGCAAAAAAGCTCACGAGCAGGTTGTAGTTTCTTCCTCGGAACAGGCCCCGCGAATGCAAGATTGATCGCGCACGAACCGGAGCCCGGCACTCTCCGCTTGCCGGAGCCTTACCTTCCGCGTGACTGATGCAAACCGGACGCACGGACTCCCTGCCCCCGCCCGCGCGTTCGTCCCCGGCACCTGTTCACGAGTGGTTCAACAGTTGCCAGAACTCGCGCAGCTTGCGCGGGAAGAGGGGCAGCGCGATCTCCGGATCTTCGATCTCCGGATGCCAGGCTTTCTCCCACTCATAACTGAACCAACCGTCATAGCCGGCCCCCTTCAGCAGGCGGAGACACTCAACGATCGGAAACTCCCCCCCGCCGAAAAGCACGTAGTCGGCGGGGCGATGCCCGCTCATCAATTGCCGGGCCGCCTGCTCGGCGGCGCTCCCCTCCGCTGACGAAATGTGCGACGGCCGGGTAACCGAATCCTTCCAGTGCGTATGGCGGACCCAGGGCCGCAGCCGCGCAAATGTCTCCGCAAGCGGCTCACCATAGAAGCGCCAGGGATGATGTGTATCCCAGAGGACTCCCACTGCGCTGCTCCGCACCTGCTCCATCGCGGCCTGCATCACGCGTGAATCGGCAAAGTCGCCGTGCGTTTCAATCACGATGCCGAGCCCGCGCTCTCCCGCAATGTCGCCCAGCCGTGTCAGGCCGTCGGCGACCTGCCGGATGATCTGCCTGCGAGTCTCCTCGTCAGCCCCTTCGGGAAAGGCATCGCCGAAGACGCGCACAAAACCGGCCCCCAGTTCACTCGCGAGTTCGAGATAGCCGGAACCGATCTGCAACTGCTCTTCGCGCTCCTGAGCGGAGGGATAGTCGAAGCGAACCGAGGAAGCGAGGCCGCAGACGCGAAACCCCGCATCCTGCAACTCGGTCCGTCGCTGTGCCCGGTGCGCCGGCTGAAACTCGTCACGCGCGAGCAGATCGGTCTCCCGCTGCAGGAGTCGGATCTCCACACCATCGAACTCCGCGGCCTTGCCGTTCGCGAGCAGTTCCTGCCAACTCCAGTCGGGACAGGCGAGCGTGGAGAACGCGGTCTGAATCGTCATGCTTCAACTGACCTTCCAACCCGGATGAAAATCGTTGCGCTACAGGACTCTCCGCCCCCCGACCGCTGAACCGTTTCGCCGGGGGCTAACAGCCCCCGCGGGGGAGAAACTACGGTTTCGCCACTCCGCTCCCACCCCCGCACCACCCGTGCGCATCGGGCCGGCCGGGGAAGCCCTCTCCTCATCGGAGAATTGTTACAATGCCTCGTGCGCACGGCACGGTTGCCGTTGGCCGAGACTTCCTATCAGACCACGATGATTCGCAAGAGGCAACAATGTCCGACGCTGCGTCTCCGAATCGCCTCACGTTTCCCCCCGATGTGAGCAGCGAAATCCGCGCTGCTCTCGCGCGCGATTATGAGAGGTTTGCCCGCGAAGGGCTCCCCGCATCGCTGGAGTCCTACCTCGCTGAGGAATACGATCTCGACGTCGCGACGACCTATGCCGGCCTGCCGGTGAAGAATCCGTGGGGGAAAGCCTCGGGACAGTTGTCGATGACCGCCCGGCAGGTCGAAGAGGACGTTGCCGCGGGGCTCGGCTTTGTCGTGCTGAAGACGGTGATCGCCGAGGATGCAAGCGGCGAGCGGACGATGCAGGCCTGGGCGATCCGCGAAGCCCGGATGGTGGTCGAGCCGATCACCGGCCGCTCGGGCGAATCCGGCTGGACGGTCAGCTGGAAAGGGCGCGGCTGGTGGCTGTCGTTCGACGATTACCTGCAGCTGATCCGGGACGCGCGCCGGCTCGCGGCGGGGACCGGCACGCTGATCGTCCCCTCCTGCAAGTATCACCTGCCAATGCCCGACGAAGAGGGCTGGCGAACTTCGGAGTACGAATACACCACGCAGCGGATTCTCGCCGCGTATGATCTGGACGGGAGCGAGCCTGTCGCCGGCATGCCTCTCGAAAAGGATTTCAGCCCCACGCTCGCCGGCAGCGACCGCGCCGCGGCGCAATCGAATATCCTTGAATGGCTGGACGAAGTGCCGCGACTCATCCGGACGGCAATCCCTCCGCAGTCGTCAGCCGCGAGTTCGAGCGAGACCGCCAGCAGAAGCCCCGCCCGCGTCGGTCTGAAGCTGTTCAATGCGCTCTTCGATGACGAGTTTCAACTCGAAATGCTTCGCGCCATTCACCGGCGAGGCAGCGACCGTGCCGACTTCTATGTGCACGCCAATCGTCTCTTCGATCCGCAACGGGAGTTCGAAGGGATGCGAGGCATCGCCTACGGCGGCCCCGATCTCAGCGACCGCAACCTGCGCGTGATGGATGCCTTTCGACAGGAAGTCGCCGAGGGTCGCGTGCAGCAGCCACTGCTGGAATGGTCGGCGACCGGGAACATCACGACCGGGCGGATGGCGCTCGAATACGCACTCCGCGGCGCCTCAAGTTTCCAGTTGCATACCTTCTTCCAACTGCCGTCGGATGCCTATCGGCTGCAGAAAGGGAACAAGACGCAGAAGGCGCTGCACGAACTGTACTTTCACCCGGAGACCGGCTTTGTCGCCTGGATGCACTGCCTCGCCGACCGCCTCGGTCTGCCGCGAAACCCGATTCGCTTTCGGGATGTCATCGGCCGCGCGGCAGATGTTGTCGGTACGTAGTGCATGATTGCGCTCGATGGGATGACTTACCCTAAAGGGGGGGGTGATTTCATCGGAGTTGAAGCACGCAGGGGAGCGGGCGCTCGTCGCGCAGCGCGCGGCCCGATGGGCCGCGGCTGAACGTTCTATAACTCGTAATCACGGGTACTGCGATTCGTACGCCCTCTATGCCCGGGTGATATGACGCGACGATCACACACAGTGATGAAAAACCTCCGCGCAGCAAAAACGCCGGCGGGAGTGGCCGTGACCACTCCTGCCGGCGTTGAATGCTCTTCACCTCTCGACCTCGCGTCCGCTCGTCAGTGAGCAGGCGGCGGGCTGTTCTGGAAGGCACGGGCCCGGAACAGGAAGTCGATGATGTTCCCTTCGTGCGGCTGCAGCCAGTTCAACGCGATCGTCTTGATCGGCCCGATGTTGAGCCGGTCGATGAACGTGGCGTCGATCAACTGCTGCGAGAACTTCGGATCCTTCGTGATCGCCGTGCAGACGAGCGTCTGCCCCATCGACGAGAGCATCTTGTCCTGCGGGCAGTCGACGACGGTCACGAAGGGGAACATGTATTCCGCCTTCGCGATTTCCGAATCGGGAGACGTGCAGTGCAGCACGGTGGGGCGGAGGTAATCGCAACGTTCCTGCT